>JAESGV010000003.1_pt1 | contig 619301 bp, 547 predicted proteins | sample 9269781 | NCBI WGS metagenome assembly JAESGV01 (sample SAMN15741586, study PRJNA653496) | algae metagenome | isolation source: Tildeniella torsiva UHER 1998/13D and co-occurring heterotrophs from... | place: Slovakia: Slovak Paradise National Park, Hrabusice, Kosice Region | collected 2000-01-01
CCATGCAGCGCGAGCGGCTGATCGAGCCGGTGAGCTTGCGCAGCGACTGCGACATCAAACGCGCCTGAAGGCCGACGTGGCTGTCGCCCATTTCGCCTTCGATTTCGGCGCGCGGAACGAGCGCGGCGACCGAATCGACGACGAGCACGTCGATCGCGTTCGAGCGCACCAGCGTGTCGACGATTTCGAGCGCCTGTTCGCCCGTGTCGGGCTGCGACACGATGAGTTCGTCGATGTTGACGCCAAGCTTGCGGGCATAGACGGGGTCGAGCGCATGTTCGGCGTCGACGAAGGCGACGGTGCCGCCGCCCTTCTGCGCTTCGGCGAGCGTGTGCAGCGCGAGCGTCGTCTTGCCCGAGCTTTCGGGGCCATAGATTTCGATGACGCGGCCGCGCGGCAGGCCGCCGACGCCGAGCGCGATATCGAGGCCGAGCGAGCCGGTCGAGATCGACTCGACCTGCATCGTTTCCTTCGAGCCCAATTTCATTACCGAGCCCTTGCCGAACGCGCGATCGATCTGCGCGAGCGCGGCGTCGAGCGCCTTCTGCCTGTCCGTGTTGTTCACTGATTTCCCCGATTCGACGAGTGACAATTGTCCGGCCATTTGCCGTCCTTTCCAGCTCTAGAGCGACAGCAGAAGCATCGCAACGCCGGAACTATGTGCCACATTTGTTCCCATGGAACAAGTAGGGAACAAATTATTTTCGTCGTCGCCGCGAAGGCAGGGGCCGCAATCGACTTTACGCAAGGTTGCCAGCGGCCCCCGCCTTCGCGGGGGCGACGGTCAATCAGAACCAAACTCGTCCAGTGCCGCCTCGATATCGCTGATCCGGAACGGCTTGGTGATCAGCTTGCGATGCGCGTGCGCGGCCGGAATGACGTCGCCGCCCCCCGAGGTGAAGGCAAAGGGAATGCCGCGTTCGGCGAGCGCGTCGGCGACCGGCCAGCCTTTTTCTTCGCCGAGGTTGATGTCGACGAGCGCCCCGGCGAGCGGCTCGGCGGCGATGAGCGCCAGCGCCTCTTCGTTGCTCGTCGCCTGCGCGGGTTCGGGAAGGTCGAGCGCGTCGAACATGTCGGCGAGCATCATGCCGATCAGCACATCGTCCTCGACGAGCAGGATGCGGTTATTACTGGCCATTGGACACCCGATGCGCAGCCTCGTCGAGCGCCGCCGACGTCGCCTCGGCGAGTTGTGCGACCGAAAAAGGTTTCGGCAGGAAGGCGACATCGTCGATGTCGATCGACTGGCGGAGCTGCTCCTCAGCATAGCCCGACATGAACAAGACCGGCAGGTCGGGCCGCTTGGCACGCATCGCGCGCACCATCGCCGGACCGTCCATCGTCGGCATCACAACGTCGCTGATGATCAAATCGACCTTCTCCATTTGCGCAAAACGCTCAAGCCCCTCCTCGCCCTGCGAGGCGGTGACGACGCTATAACCCGCGCGGGTCAATGCGCGTTCCGCAACCGCACGCACCATATCCTCATCCTCTACGAGCAGGATCGTTCCGGTGCCCCACTGGCTCTTCTTGGGCTTGGCGGGCGGCGGCACGACGACGGGGGCATCGCCCTCGGCACGGTGGACGGGCAGATAGATAAAGAAGCTCGTCCCCTGCCCCGGCTTGCTTTCGGCGAAGATATAGCCCGCCGATTGCTTGATGATCCCATAGACGGTCGAGAGCCCGAGCCCGGTCCCCTTGCCGACATCCTTCGTCGTAAAAAAAGGCTCGAAAATCTTGGGCAGCACATCGGCGGGAATGCCGGTGCCGGTGTCGCTGACTTTCAACGCGCAATAATCGGCGGGCGGCATGAATTCATTGCCCATCTGCCGGACGTCGGCGGCCGACACCGGATAGGTTTCCATGGTCAGCGTCCCGCCGCCCGGCATCGCGTCGCGCGCATTGACCGCAAGGTTGATGATGACCTGTTCGAGCTGCCCCGGATCGGCGCGCACCGCGCCAAGGCCGCGGCCGTGATGCACTGCCAGTTGGACCGTCTCACCGATCAGGCGTTTCAAGAGATGCGACACTTCGGAAATCACATCGGGCAGTTGCAAGATCTGCGGGCGCAACGTCTGCTGCCGCGAGAAGGCGAGCAATTGCCGCGTCAGGCTGGCGGCGCGATTGGCGTTGCTGCGAATTTGCTGGATGTCGTCATAGTCGCTGTCGCCCGGCGTATGGCGCATCAGCATCAGATCGCACGCGCCGAGAACGGCGGTCAGGATATTGTTGAAATCATGCGCGACGCCGCCGGCGAGCTGCCCGACCGCCTGCATCTTCGACGCCTGCGCCACCTGCTGCTTCAGGCGCGATTCCTCGCTCGAATCCTTCAGACTCAGCAGCACCGCGGCCTCGCCCAGTCCGCGCACACCCACGATCCGCATCGACACCGGATCGCCGCTTTGCCCCGCGAGCCGGATCGAGAGGTCACCGCCGACCTGCTGCCCGCTGCTGTGACGGCGGATCATATCGGCGAGCGCGCCCTTGTCCTCACCGACGACGATGTCGCCCGGATAACGCGGCATCTTGCCTTCGGGAAGATTAGCTGCCCGAACGAATGCCCGGTTCACATAGAGAAAGCGCCCGTCGCGATCGACCATGGCGAGGCCAAAGGGGAGCAACGAGAGCAGGGTTTCGACGTAGGTCTGCGCGGTGCCACGGTCGGTGGGGCCCATTTCTTCGTCGAGCATTGCGAGCAGCATCGGCGTGTTGCTGTCGGCGGGCGCGAGCGGAATCTGGATCAGGCGTACCGGCGTCGCGCGATCGCCCTCGCGCGCGAAATAGAGCGCGCCGGCGTCGTCGAGCCGGATCATCGGCGCGACATCGCGGCCGGCATAATGGACCGCATCATCCTCGCCCAGCGCGCGGAGGAGGAATGCCTTGTTCGCGACGCGCAGCCGCCCCTCGGCGCTGACGAGCGCGGCCATCACCCCCGCATGGCCGAGCGTGCGGCCTGCGGGACCGTCGAGATGGCGAAGGATTTCCGAAACGAGGTCGAGCCGCTCGATCGCCGAGAAGCGCCAGACGAGATAATCCTCCGACTGCCCGGTGCGCGTCACCTGCGCGCGCAGTTGCAGCGGGCCAACCGCGATATCGTCGACGGACCCTTCGCCGTCGCGCCAGGCGATGCGGCCGGCATTTTTCAGCAGCTCGGCGCCGCGCCCTTCGAGCGGCAGGCCGGGCGGCGTGACGAAGCCGCCCATCCAGGTGCCGAACAGATCGTTCGCGCAGACCATCCGGCCGCCGCGATCGGTGACCGCAATCGCGACATCGTCGTGATTCACCGCCTGACGCAGCATCGTCCAGTCGGGCGCGACCGCCTCGCCCGTCACCGCCGCCGGGAACAGCCGGCGCGCGAGGAGCACCCCGCCCGCGGCGACCGCAAGCCCGGCGAGGAAACCGACCGCCAATATCGCATCGCGCGTCGCCCAGAACAGCAATGCGGCGGACAGCAAAGCCAGCCCGCCGAGCACTGCCTTGTCGACCGGCGACAGGCCCGCGGGGGCCGATAAAGGCCCGGCGGGCCCCGCCCCCCTGATGACATCACCATCAGCGGAGGACAGGCTTTGCGCGGTCAACGGTTATCTTTCTATTGGTGCATCACCAGATGCGGACGCGGTCTTTCGGCTCGAGATAGAGCTTCTGACCCTGCTTGATCTGATAGGCCTTATACCACGGGTCAAGATTGCGCGAGACCCAAGTCCGCTGGATCGAGGGCGAATGCGGATCGGTCGTGATGCGCTGCGACAGATTCTGCTCGCGATAGTTGCGCCGCCACACCTGCGCCCAGCCGAGGAAGAAGCGTTGTTCGCCGGTCAGCCCGTCGATCACGGGCGCTTCCTTGCCGCCGAGCGACTTCTTGTACGCGTCGTAGGCGATCGTCAGGCCGGCGAGATCGCCGATATTCTCGCCGAGCGTAAAGGTGCCGTCGAGCTTTTCGCCGGGAAGCACTTCATACGCGTCGTACTGCGCGATCAGCGCCTTGCCCGCCGCCTCGAACGCCGCGACATCGGCGGGGGTCCACCAGTCGGCGAGCTTGCCCGTCTCGTCATATTTCGCGCCCTGATCGTCGAAGTGATGGCTGATCTCGTGGCCGATCACCGCACCGATGCCGCCATAGTTGACCGCGGCGTCGGCGTGCGGATCGAAGAAGGGCGGCTGCAGAATCGCGGCAGGGAAGACGATCTCGTTCATCCCGAAATTGGCGTAGGCGTTGACCTCCATCGGGGTCATCCCCCATTCCCAGCGGCGGATCGGACCGCCGAGGCGGCTGACATTGTCGTCGTGCGCGAACTGGTTGGCGCGCAGCTGGTTGCCGAACAGGTCGTCGCCGCGGATTTCGAGCTTGCTATAATCCTTCCAGCGGTCGGGGTAGCCGATTTTGGTCGTGAAGTTGGCGAGCTTCTTCTTCGCCTTCACCTTCGTCCCGGGCTGCATCCACGTCAGCTTGCCGATGCGCGTGTCGAGCGCGGCGAGCACATTCTTGACGAGCACGTCCATCGCCGCCTTGGTTTCGGGCGGGAAATATTTCGCGACATAATCCTGGCCGACGGCCTCGCCCATATTGTTGGTGGTGAAGTCGACCGCGCGCTTCCAGCGTTCCTGCATCTGCGGCGTGCCCGATAGTGCGGTGCTATAGAAGGAGAAGGCTTCCTGCGCGACCGCGTCGGGCAGCACGCCCGCGAAGCCGTCGAGGCTGCGCACCAGCAGCGCGTCGCGGATCACGCCGATCGGCGCGTCGGCGAGCAGCTTGGCCTCGCCGGTGAAGGCGCTCGGCTGCGACACGAGGATCGAATCCTCATTGACGCCGATGCCGCGGATGAACGCCTGCCAGTCGAAGCCCGGCGCCGCCTTCGCAAGCTCGGCGATCGTCATCTTGTTATAGACTTTGGTCGCGTCGCTGCTGTCGTTCTTGTCCCAGTGGACGGTCGCGATCTGCTTTTCGAAATCATAGATCGCCTTGGCGCGCGCCGGTGCATCCTTTTCGCCCGCGAGCGTCAGGACATTTTCGAGGTGCTTCAGATAGGCGGCCTGCAGCTTGGTATTGCGTTCGCCGTCCTTCAGATAGAAATCGCGGTCGGGCATGCCGATGCCGCCCTGGAACATCGTGTAGATATAGACGTCGGGGTTCTTGTCGTCCTGCCCGACATAGCCGCCGAAGAAATGCTGGATGCCGCTGCGGTCGGCCTCGGACAGCAGCTTCGCGAGGCCCGCCTTGTCGACGGCGCGGACCTTGGTCAGCCACGGCTGGATCGGCGCGAGGCCCTTCGCCTCGACGGCGGGCGCATCGAGATAGGATGAGTAAGCGCGGCCGATCATGCTGTTCGGATCGCCCTTTGCGACGTCGAGGATTTCGCGTGTGCGCTTCTGCGACAGATCGGCGAGCGCGGTGAACATGCCATAGTTCGACTTGTCGGCCGGGATTTGTGCGTTCTTCGCCCAGGTGCCGTTGGCATAGGCATAGAAGTCGTCGCCCGGTTGGACGGTCTTGTCCATGCCGGTGAGGTCGAAACCGAAATCGCCGATCTCGGGCTTTGCCGTCGTTTCGGTGGCGGGCGCAGTGGCGGCCTTTTCCTTGGCGGTCGCCGGAACTGCGGCGAGCATCAATGCGCCAAGCGCGGCGGTCGCCATCAGGCGCGAAGAAATATGCAGAGTCATGATATTCCCCAGTTTTCGATATGAAGCGAAAATCCGCGCCGCGCTGGCACGGCGCAGATTAGCGATGCGACAGCTATACGCTTGCTATTTGGGGGTTCAACCGGCCGCGGTGTCGCTGGTCGATGCCTCATGTCGTTGGTCGCGCGCCCGCGCCAGTTTGCGCCGCCAGCGAAGGCGAATCCAATTGTCCCAGAAGATCGACGCCAAGACATAGCCTATGATCGCCGACACCAGCGAAATGACGAACAGTCCGGCGAGCATCGCGGGCGCAGCGTCCGAAAAGACCCAGCGCGCCCATTCGCCCGCCGACGCGCCATGCTCGATCATCGCCGAAAAGGTCGCGCTGTTGGCATGGAGCCCGAACAGCCAGTCGCCGAGCCACACCGACGCGAGGATGATGAACGGCGTCGTCACCGGGTTCGACAGGAAGGTCATCGCCGCGCCGATCGGGATATTGGCACGAACGGGCAGCGCGAGCAGCGCCACGCCCAATATCTGCACCCCGGGAATCAGGAAGAAGATGCCGACGAACAGCCCGAGCGCGGTGCCGCGCGGGACCGAGGTGCGGGTGAAGCGCCACAAATGGCTATGCGCGACCCTATGGGCAAATGGCTTGACGAAACGGCTCGCGAGCAATTCCTCGCGCGTCGGCGAGTTGCGGCGGATCCAGTTCATCACTGCCGCCTTGTCGCGAGGGCTGCCGCTCATCCGCGGTCCTTCATCAACCGCTGCTTGTCGCGCTTCCAGTCGCGTTCCTTGATCGACTCCCGCTTGTCGTGCGCCTTCTTGCCCTTCGCGATCGCCAGTTCGACCTTGGCGCGGCCGCGGCTGTTGAAATAGATGGACAGCGGGACAAGCGTCATCCCCTGCCGCGCGACCGCGGCGTGCATCTTGTTGATCTCGCGGCCGCTGAGCAACAGCTTGCGCGGCCGCTTGGGTTCATGATTGTGCCGGTTGCCGTGGCTGAATTCGGGGATATTGCTGTTCACCAGCCATACCTCGTGCCCCTTTACCTCGGCGTAACTCTCCGCAATCGTCCCTTCGCCAAAGCGCAGCGATTTGACCTCGGTTCCTTGCAACGCAATCCCCGCCTCGAACACCTCGTCGATGGCAAAGTCGAACCGCGCGCGCCGGTTCTCGGCGACGACTTTCTTCTTGTCGAATTCGGCGGCGGACTGGGGACGAGCCATTTCGGGACCTAGATTACTCCGGCCGCGGACAGCGCGGCATCGACGGCGGCGCGCGAAGCATCGTTCGCCGCGATGATAGGTAGGCGCACTTCGGGCGAAAACCAGTCGTGGATGCGCGACAGCGCATATTTAACCGGTCCCGGCGAGGTGTCGGAGAACATCGCCTTGTGCAGATCGAACAATCGGTCGTGCAGCACCAGCGCGCGCGCCCAGTCGCCCGCGGCGGCGGCGGCGGCGAAATCGGCGCAGAGGCGCGGTGCGACATTGGCGGTGACCGAGATGCAGCCCGCGCCACCTAGCACGGCGTGCGGCAGCCAGAGATCGTCGTTGCCCGAAAGCTGGCAGAAGCCCGTGCCGGCGCCCGCACGGTGGATGGTCACGCGCGCCAGATCGCCGCTCGCATCCTTGATTGCGACGACGCTCGGGATTTCGGCGAGCTTGCACATCGTCTCGGCGCTGATGTCGGCGACGGTGCGGCTGGGGACGTTATAGACGACGATCGGCAGGTCGCTCGCGTCGGCGAGCGCCTGAAAATGCGCGATCATGCCGGCCTGGCTCGGCCGGTTGTAGTAAGGCGCGACGATCAGCGCCGCGGTCGCGCCGGCCGCCTGCGCATGGCGCATATGCCGGATGGCGGTCGCGGTGTCGTTCGACCCGCAGCCGGCGATCACGGGAACGCGTCCCGCCGCCGCCTCGATGCAGCTGTCGATCACCTGATAATGTTCGTCGTAGCCGAGCGTCGGGCTTTCGCCGGTCGTACCGCACGGAACCAGCGCGCTGGTCCCTTCTTTGATCTGCCAATCGACAAGGCGTGCGAAGGCCGGAGCGTCGAACGCCCCATCGCGAAATGGCGTCACCAAAGCGGGAATCGAACCCGAAAACATGCTCCGCTCCTTTACAATACCCCGCTGTGACCGATAGAATCCGGCCAGCGCGCCGCTATTGGACGTCTATTCAGCGCCCCGCAAGGAGTTTGGCATTACCATGGCAGCTATGACCTCGCTGACCCGTATCTCCCGCCTCGCGCTCGCCGCGGCCCTCCTCATTCCGACCACCGCGCATGCCAGCGAACTCACTCCCGAACAAATGGCCTGGTATCGCGCGCAGATGGGCTTGGCGGCGACGTCGGGTCCGCCGCCGTCGACCAGTTCGGTCGGCGATGCGGTGATGGAATGGCGGCGGCTGACGGCGAACACCGGCGCCTCGTTCGACCAGCTTTCGCGTTTCCTGATGGCGAACAAGGGATGGCCCGACAACGACAAGATGCGCACGCGCGCCGAAAAGGCCATCTCGCTCGACAGCTACGATCCGCAGCGCACCCTCGCCTATTTCAATGCCTATCCGCCGCAGACCGCGAGCGGACAGCTCCGCTACGCGCTCGCGCTCAACGCGTCGGGGCGCCGCGAGGACGCCGCCGCGGCGGTTCGCCGCGCGTGGACGAGCGGGCCGCTCGACGATTATGAAACGAGCCGCGCGCTCGCCATGTTCCCCGGCGCGATCACGCCCGCCGACCATGACGCGCGCATGGACCGGCTGCTCTGGCTTGGCGCCACCGCCGCTGCGGGCCGCCAGCTCGCCTATACCTCGCCCGACAAGCGCAACGTGTTTGCGGCGCGGCTTGCGATGCGCAACGCGTCGGTCGACGCGGCCTTTCAGGCATCCGCCGCCGAAAGCGCCAATCCGGCGCTGACCCGCACCGATGCGGGCTATATCACCGACAAGGCGACCTGGCTGCGCAAGGCGGGACGCGTCGGCGAAGCGCGCGCGCTGCTCGCCGCACCGCGCTCGCTGGCGAAGGCGCCGACCGATCCCGAGGAATGGCTCGAAACGCTGCTCACCAACGCGCGGCAGGCGAGCGATGGCGGCGACAAGACCACCGCCTATAATATCGCGCGCCAGCTCGACGACGCCTTCCCACCCGGAACGGTGATCCGCGAGACGTCGCTTGGCGTGCGCGACGATTATACCTCGCTCGCCTGGCTCGCCGGGCAGCTTGCCTATCGCGATCTGCGCCGCCCGGCCGAGGCGGTGCGCCTCTATCGCGCCTATGGCGAAGCTGCACGCTCGGCGCAGACACGCACGAAAGGCTTTTACTGGGCCGGCCGCGCGGCTCTGGCGGCGGGCGACCGCTCGACGGCGAATGCGCATTTCGCCGATGCCGCGCAGCATTATGACCAATTTTACGGCCAGTTGGCGCTCGAGCGGCTGAACCGTCCGCAGCCCAAGCCGACCCCCGATCCGACCATTCAGGTCAGCAACGACGAGCGCCGCGAGTTCGAGGACGACCGGCTGGTGCGCGCCGCGCGCGCGCTCGGCGAAATCGGCGCATGGCGCGAACAGTCGCAGTTCCTGCGCGCCCTCGCGCAACAGGCGACATCGCCCGCCGACCATGTCCTCGCGGGCAAACTCGCATCGCAGATAGGACGCCCCGACCTTGGCGTGATGATCGGCCGCAGCGCGCAGGCGAACAGCCTCGATGCCGTCGAGGTGTCGGGCTTCCCGACGGTGCGCGTTCCCGCCGGGCATGAAAGTAACTGGACCTTCATCCACGCGATCACGCGGCAGGAAAGCCAGTTCGACCGGCAGGCGGTCAGCCACGCCGGCGCGCGCGGGATGATGCAGTTGATGCCGGGCACCGCGCGAGAAGTCGCGGGCAAGCTTGGCATGAGCTATGACATGGGCTCGCTGACCACCGACACCAATTACAATATGATGCTGGGATCGACCTATTTTCAGCAGATGCTCCGCTATTTCGGCGGCAGCTATCCGCTGGCGGTCGCGGCGTATAATGCCGGTCCGGGCAATGTGAACAAATGGCTGCGCGCCAATGGCGACCCGCGCGGCGGCGGGATCGAAATGGTCGACTGGATCGAAGCGATCCCGATCTTCGAAACGCGCAACTATGTCCAGCGCGTGTTGGAAAATGCCGTCGTCTACGACACGCTGCGCGATGGCAGCGGGTCGCGGCAGCAGGCGCCGCTGAGTTTCTACCTCGGCAAACGCACGCCCGGCTAAATCCGCATGGCGGGGGAGAAGACGAACATCATTTCGCCCGCGGGTTATGCCGCGCTGCGCTCCGAATATGACGTGCTGCTCGGCGACGAGCGGCCGAAGCTCGTCGAGGTGATCAGCTGGGCGGCGGGCAACGGCGACCGCAGCGAAAATGGCGACTATATCTATGGCCGCAAGCGGCTGCGCGAGATCGACCGGCGCCTCTCCTTCCTCGCGCGGCGGATGAAAGCGGCACGCGTCGTCGACCCCGCCGAGCAGCCCGACAAGAGCCGCATCTGGTTCGGCGCCACCGTCGAACTCGCCGACGACGATGACGCGCGGCGCATCGTCACGTTGGTCGGCGACGACGAGGCCGAGGCCGGCGAAGGCCGGATCGGCTGGAACAGCCCCCTCGCCCGCGCGCTGCGCGGCGCCGCGATCGGCGACCTGCGCACCGTGCAGCTACCCGCGGGACCCAAGGAATGGGAAGTGATAACGGTCAGCTATCCCGCGGCCTGATTTCAGTCTCGCTTCCTGCCTGCACCAAAACTTCGTTCGATGGGGAACGACCCGTTCCACCGGAAGCAGCCGTCCCAAGGTGATATAGTTGAATGAAAATAATCTCGCTTCGACGCTTCACAGCGGGCATGAGGAGAGGCTGAATGAAGTGGGGAATGGGCAATGAACAGGGTGCTTTTGGCGATGCTTTCCGCTGCAATGGCCAATTCGGCTGTCGCGCAATCCCCCGCAACTACCGAGAAGCCGCGCGGCGCTGCCACGCTTGATTGGAACGCAAAGCCCCGTGCGTTCAGCACCAGCGACTACGAACAGCTATTGTCCTGCACACTTTCACGGCACCCGAAAGAGACACGGGGATATGCCGAGTATCATTTGCATTGGCGCGACATTCAAACCCCGGAACAGAATGAGCGCGACCCCAATAGCGAACTGTTGACGCCCGCGTTGGACGGCTGCTTGCAAATGGCAGACGGTGAACCATTTCCTTTCTCGCTCGATCGGTTGATCGCCGATTGGGGACAAGCTCACAGCATGATTGTCGTGGACGCTGCTTCGCTTGCAAGCTGCGCCGCGCGCAACAACAACCTGGCAGCGACCGGTTACGTGGCGGTCGCGAAAGATCCGACCATGAAGGCGAAATCGCTCAACATGATGCAAAGCGCGCTTACAATGCCGCCTTGCAGCCCTGTTAAGCCCTTTTCCGTAAAGCAGAACGAATTGCTTTCGTTGCTCACCAAAGAATTAGCTGCGGCGAAAGAACGCGATAATTGAAGACGCTAAGGTAAGCTCGCTCACCACCCCCAAGTCGCCAGCGCCCCGGGTGACGCTCCGCGCGCCGGCACCGGCACCGGCTCGACGCCGGCGATCCGAGGAAGAACTCGCCGGCGCGACCAAGGCGAAATAACGACGAAAGAGAAGTGTCAGGGCTGCAACAGCACCGGGATGATCCAGATCGCGGACATTACGATAATCACCGCGACCAGCGAAAAAGCCAGCACATAGCGGACATTATGCCCTTTGACCCCGCTGCTCGCTTCGGTCTCGGTCACTTCGACATGGTCATCGACGACTTTCATGATGCGCTTCCCTTCCAACTGGTCCGCCTAGAACGCGGCCCAGGCCTTGGGCGTTCCGCCCGGGTATTGGGGAGAGAGGTGCCAGAGGGTCTATAAGCCGGGTTCTGTCCATCCCCTTGCGGGGACTGTGCGATCATTCCTCTAGGCGAACGGTTACCCAAACGCTCAAGCAGTCAACCCGGACGGCTGGGCCGGAATCAGCCCTGAGTTGCCTCGTACCGTCCCTATTCGACCTTGCTCCCGGTGGGGTTTGCCGTGCCGCGCCTGTTACCAGCCGCGCGGTGCGCTCTTACCGCACCCTTTCACCTTTCGCCGGGCCGAAGCCTTTGGCGGTCTGCTCTCTGTGGCACTTTCCCTGAACCTGGCCGAAGCCCGATCCGCCGGACGTTATCCGGCACCGTGATTTCCGTGGAGCCCGGACTTTCCTCCCCTTTCTTGCGAAAGCGGCGATCGCCCGACCCTCTGGCGAGAGCGAGTATAGCCCTCATCGGGCGCTTTGACGAGGAATCAATTGCCTTCGGGCTGGGGAAGCAACAGCGCGAGCAGGATCGCGCGGCATTCGCCGTCGATCGTGCCGTCGATGAGTTCGGGGCGAAAGCGGCGCTGGAACGCGACGGTCGCTGCGAACCCGTCGGTCACATCGTAACCGAAACGTTCGAGCGCGAGCAGGAAGCCCGCGTCGGTCCACAAGGGATCGGTAAGCTTCTTGGTCGGGCGCGGAAGCGCGAGGCGGCGGCGCGCAAGCTCTTCCCACGGAAACAGCTCGCCCGGATCCTGCTTGCGCGTCGGCGCGATGTCCGAATGGCCGATGACATTTCCGCGGGTGACCGAATGCCGGTCCTTGATCTGGTGGACGAGGCGGACGACCGAGGCGACCTGCGGATCGGGGAACGGCACATAGCCCCATTCGTGCCCCGGATTGACGATCTCGATCCCGACGCTCGCCGAATTGATGTCGCTGATGCCGCGCCAGTGCGACTTGCCCGCGTGCCAGGCGCGCTTGTCCTCGGGCACCATCTGAGTGATCTGCCCGTCCTCGCTGACGACATAGTGCGCCGAAACGCTGGATTCGGGATTGGCAAGCCAATCAATGGCTTCGGCACCGCTCTTCATACCAGTATAATGCAGCACGATCATCGAGATGGGCAGCGCGCGCTCGTCGAAATTGGGAGACCAGCGTTCGATAAAATCGCTCATGCGCTCGGGGGACCCGTCCTGTGCTTGCCAAGCCGTCGATTGCGCCAGTGGCGCGCAAAAAGCAAGGCAGAGCCTGTCCTAGGCCGCGGCGGCGCGGCGCCCCTGCTGATCGGCGGGCTCGTAAAGGCCGCGCAGGCGCGGGCTCGCGACGAACTGATCGGTCTGGCCGAGCACCGTTTCCCCCGCACCGAGCACGAGGAAGCTTTGCGGCGCTGCCATCGCGCGGAGCCGCGCAAAGGCTTTCTGCCGCATCGGTGCTGAGAAATAGAGCAGCAGGTTGCGGCAGAAGATCAGGTCGGCGGGGCTCGCCAGCGGCGGCCGGTCGGTGAGCATATTCTGCACCGAAAAATCGACGCGGCGGCGCAGGTCCGCCTTGGCGAGCCATCCGCCCTCGGTCTGGTCGAACCAGCGCACCATGCGCTGCACCGGCAGACCGCGCTGGATCTCGAACTGGCTGTAGAGGCCGACGCGCGCGCGCGAAATCGCATGATAGCTGACGTCAGTGCCGACGATATCGACCTGCCAACCCGCCCATTTTTCGCCTTGCTCGGCGATCAGCATTGCCAGCGAATAGGCTTCCTGGCCGGTCGATACGCCGCAATGCCAGACGGTCAGCCGGCGGCGCAATTTGTTGATTTCGCGAATCTTCTCAAGCGCGGTCGCAGCTATTTCGTCGAACACACTATATTCACGGTAGAAATATGTTTCGTTGTTCAGCATCGCATCGACGGTATCGTCGAGCAGTTGCCGACTGTTCGAGGTAACGAGCGCTGCGACGAGCGCATCAAGATCCGCGATACCGTGGCGCTGCATCACGGGCTTCAGCGACATTTCGATCCGCCAGATGCGGTTCGGCGACAGCGTCTGCCCCGTCCGCGATTCGAGCACGCCCATCAGGACGCGGTACGCCGATTCGCTGGCGCTTCCGTCCATCATGGCTTGCGGCGCCCCTGCCCGCGGCCTTGCAGGAAGCTGCCGAGCATCAGCGCGATCGCGTCGGGGTTCAGCGTCGCCGCCGCGATGCCCGCCTTGGCGACCGCGCCCGGCATGCCCCAGATCACGCAGCTTTCAGGCGCCTGCGCGAAAATCGTGCCGCCAGCGTCCTTCAGCCGCGCCGCACCGATCACCCCATCGCGGCCCATGCCGCTGAGGATGACGGCAACCCCGCCCTTGCCATAAATCTCGGCGACCGAATCGAGCATCGGGTCGGCCGAGGGGCAGCAGCCATTGTCGACGACACGGTGATCGAGCGCGATTTCGGCTCGGCGCCCATTGGCGACGACGAGCAAATGCGCATCCCCCGGTGCGAGATAGATGCAGCCGCGCTCGACGGCCATTCCGGCTTCGGCAACGCGGACGCGGCGCGTCGTCATCGTCGCGATCTGCTTCGCGTAAAATTCCATGAAGGCGTCGGGCAGATGCTGGGTGAGCAAAATCGGCGCGCTGATCTTGGGATCGAGGTGCGCTAGGAAATTGGCGAAAGCGGGGATGCCGCCGGTCGATGCCGCGACCGCGATGCATTCGATCGGCTGATCGGTATCGATCGCGAAGGCGGCGGGCGCCGGAGCCGGGCGCTCGGCGGCCGGGACCGGCGCCGGAAAATCGCGTTGATGGCCAAGCGTCATGATCCGTTCGGTCAGCACTTCGGCGAAACGCCCCGAAAAGCTGCCGCGCCCGGGCTTGGCGAGCGTGTCGCTGGCACCGAGCGCGAGCGCGTCGATCGCGGCGGGGCCGCCCTCGACGCAGTTCGACGACAGGATAAGAACGCGGGCCTTTTCGGCGCGCTCCAATATGTGCGGCAAGGCGTCGATGCCGTTCATCCCGGGCATTTCGACGTCGAGCACGACAACATCGACGGGCTCGCGCGCCAGATAATCGAGCGCTTCGTGCGCCGAGGCGACCGAGGCGCAGATCTTGAGCCCCGGCCGCTGATCGACGATCCGCTCGAGGATGCTGCGAACGACGAGGCTGTCGTCGACGAGCATCACGCGCACGGTGCGGGCGGTTGGCTCGGGATTTTGTATCAGGGGTTGTGGACGGGCCACGTAAAAAACCTCAAGCGATGCCGACGAGTTGCAGCTTTCCTTCGAGCGTTTCGCGGTCGAACGGCTTCATGACATATTCGTCCGCGCCGGCTTCGATCGCGGCGCGGATATGGTCGATGCTGTTTTCGGTCGTGCAGAAAACGACGCGCGGGCGTTCTTCGCGCCCATAGTCGAGATCGTTGAACGCGCCGAGGAACTCCATTCCGCTCATCACCGGCATATTCCAGTCGAGCAGGATGACATCGGGACGATTGGCGCGGCAGAAGGTCAGCGCCTCCTGCCCGTCAGCCGCCTCTTCGACGGCGAAGGACATGCTTTCAAGGATATGGCGCGCGACCTTGCGAATGACTTTGCTGTCATCGACCACCAGACAAGATTTCGACATTCAGTTAACTCCGACCCCCGGGATTTGGGCATGTTTACGGTGAAGGCGTGTGCAGCCAGTTAATAGACGACCGAATTCATGCGGCTTTTAAGGCCGGCAGCGTGATAAAGTTCGACGGATCGACAACGAGCAGCGAGCTGCCCTGATGTTCGATCATCGCATCGGCGACGCGCGCCCAGCCGGGAAGCAGCTTTCCGGCGATGCGCGTTTCGGCGGCGTCGATGAAACAGACATCCTCGATCTCGTCGGCGAGCAGCGCATAACCATGCTCGGCGACGTCGACGACGATCACGCGCTGGCCGGGCGCCACCGGCACCGCGGGCAGGCCGATGACGACATGCGGGTCGATGAGGGTGAAGACACGGCTGCGGAGCGCGAAGAGCCCCGCGACATGCGGCGGCGCGGCGGGCACTTCGACGGGCGTGCCGACGGTGACGACCGAATTGATCGCGCGGCTGCGCAAGGCGACGCGCGTGTCGGCGATGCGCGCGATCAGATAGAGTTTGTCCATCATGCGCTCTCTCCCCCGACCTGGCGGCGCAGCGCGTCGAGCAGCGCCTGGCGATCATAACGATAGACGGTTTCGTCTTCGGGCCCCGCGGCCGCGATCGAGGTGCGCAGGCGGATCACCGGCACATCGCCGTCGACATGCCCGCAAGGCTCGCCTTCTTCGGTGAGGCAGAGCAGGACATCGGGCGCTTCATCCGACGCATCGCCCACCATGACGACGCGGTAGCCGGCATTGCGCAGGATCGGAGCAAGGAAATTGCCGCCCCAGCCGTCATGATCGTCGGCAAGGCGGCAGAGCGGCCGGCGCAGCGCGGGCGCGGGCGCGCCGGCGGCATATTGTTCCATCAGCCAGAAGGGATCGATGAGTTCGACAGGATCGCCGCCGACGAGCACGACGCCCGCGATCAGGCCGGGCGCCGCCGACGGCTGAACGACATCGGGCAGACGAACGATGTCGATGACCTCGGCGATCGGATAGCAGAGCACCGAGCGGCCATCGTAAAGGCGAAGAAGCTTCAGCGTCCCCTCGCCGCCCGGCAGCGCCGCGGCATGGACGGGGAAAATATCGTCGCCAATCTGCGCCTGCACCCTGCCCGCGCTTTCGAAAAGCGCCTTTGCCGGAACCTCCTCGACGCGTTCGATCACCGACAGGCGGACGCCGCGGACACGGCTGTTCATATCGCGGAACAGCAGCAACTGCACGGCGTTGCGCGCCGCCGCGGCTTCGGCCTCGGCCTCGGCCATCCGGTCGTGGCTGCGGCCCGTTTCGCTGGCGTCGATCGCCGCCGTGGCCAGCAGACCCTGGACGTCGAGCAACAGGACGGGGCGGCCGTTGTCGGGCAGCGTCGTGCCGGCATAGAGCCCCGTCGCCATGATCATCGGCGCCGCGGGCTTGATCACGAGTTCCTCATGGTCGTGGATCGCCGCTACGCTGAGCGCATAGCTTTGCCCCTGCCCCGGACGCACGATGACGAGCGCGCGGTCGTCGCTGTCGTCGGCCTCGTCGCGCTCGCGGCCCAATATATTTTCAAGGCGAAGCAGCGGAAATTGTTCGCCGCGCACCGTCGCGAGTTCGCCGCCGCCGAGCTGATCGATGCGCACCGTATCGCCATTTTCGAGCAGGATTTCGCGCACCGCGCCGCGCGGTATCGCGAAATATTGTCCCGCCGCGCGGACCATCAGGCCCGAAATGATCGTCAGCGTCATCGGCACGCGGAGCAGGATCGCGAGCCCGCGCCCCTCTTCGTTGCGCAGTTCGACGATGCCGCCGATCTTTTCGACATTCGCCTTGACGATATCCATGCCGACGCCGCGGCCGGAGACCGAGGTGATCTTCGCCGCGGTCGAAAAGCCGGGACGGAAGATCAGGTCGAGCTTGTCCTTGGGCGCCAGCGCGCGCGCCTCGGTCGCGGTCAGGAGGCGCGAGGCGATCGCCTTCGCGGTCAGGGCGTCGGGCGACAGGCCGCGGCCGTCGTCGCGCACTTCGATTTCGATCTGGTTGCCCGACTGGCGCGCCGAGACCGAGATTGTCGCGGTGATGTCCTTGCCCGCAGCGACCCGGTCCTCGAGTGGCTCGATGCCATGATCGATCGCGTTGCGGACGATGTGGATCAGCGGGTCGCGGATATTCTCCATCATCTCACGGTCGAGCTCAACCTCGCCGCCGCTCGTCTGGAAAGCGATTTTCTTGCCCATGTCCTTGGCGAGATCGCGGACGATGCGCGGCAGCGGGGCGAAGAGCTTGTCGATCCGCTGCATGCGCATCTGGCTAACCGACTGGCGCATTCCGGCGATCGAGTCGGAAAGACGATCGAACGACGCGATGACCGACAGGTCGGCGCCCGATTCGCGCAGCATCCGCGCAAATTCATTGCGCGCCAGCACGATGTCGGTGACCCCGGTCATCACGCTGTCGAGCAACGGCAAGGGCACGCGGATCGAGCGCCAGCTTTGCAGTTCGGCGCTGAAATCATCGTCGCGGCGGAGCGGAACACCCGCGACCTCGAACGGCGCATCTTCGGGAATGTCGCCGGCGAGCGCGCCGATAACATCGCGGTCGTTGCCGGCCGGCTCGACGCCCTTCTGGCTCAGCGCCGTGCAAAGGTCGCCCAGCCGGTCGAGGATGCCAAGCACGCCGGTGACGAGCGTGGCGTTCGCCGGGCGGTTGCCGCGCCGTACCTGATCGAGCGCATCCTCGGCGGCATGCGACAAGGCGGTGACGCGCGGCAAGGCCAGAAAGCCCGAGCTGCCCTTGATCGTGTGAACAAGCCGAAAAATGGCGTCGAGCTGCGCGCGGTCGGCGGGGTCCGCCTCCCACGCGACAATGGCCCCGCCGGCTTCGGCAAGGATTTCCGCCGTTTCGGCCAGAAAGTCGTTCAGCAGATCGTCCATCGCGATACCGGTGCGCCCCAATAACTGAGGTTCGACCATGCCCGACAATGGTTAAGGAGGGTTTTACTGGTGCGTTCGGCGAAAGGAAAAATCGCGACCATCCGTTCTCATCTCGTCATTCCCGCGAAGGCGGGAATCCCGCTTCGACCGAAGTAGCGGGACCCCCGCCTTCGCGGGGGTGACGAAAGGTGGAATTAGCGACCGCGGAGAACGGCGCCGACCAGCAGCGACGTCGGCGTTTCGCGCGCCAGCATGACCGTACCGTCATTCTGCCGCGCCACCGCCTGCACCAGCACCGCGGGCGCGGTGCGCGAGGTCATCGGGCTTGCATCCTCGCCTTCGGCAAGGATGCGTTCGACGTCGGCATCGAGGAAGATGCGCTCGGCCTCGACATGCAGCGCGATCTCGATGCCCTCCCCCTGCTTTTCGCAGCCGACATCGAGCCGGCCGCCGCGCACCAGCGCATCGACGAGGAGAAGCGAGAGGTTGAGGATGATCTTCACCGCCGGCTTGGGCAGCGGATCGGTCCCGATCATCCAGTTGAGGTCGATGGCGCGGTCGCCGATGATGCCCTGAATCGCCGATTTGGCCTCATCGGCGGGGACAAGCTCGCCGAACCCGCCCGCCGAACCGAAGGCGAGACGAAAGAATTTGAGCTTGTTTGCCGAGGTCCGCGCGCTTTGTTCGAGCAGTTCAAAGCAACGCTCGCGCATCGCCGGGTCTTTCTCGTCGGCGAGCAGTTCGAGGCCGTTGGCGAAGGCGCCGACGGGGCTCAGCAGGTCGTGACACAGGCGCGAGGCCAGCATCGAGGCGAAATCGACGCGATCGTCGGACATGGATGAAAAGGCTCCCCAGCGCAGTGTTCCGGACATTTCCGGCGTGGGCTGCTCCTAGGACAGCCATGACCCTAAGGGCAAGCGCGATGCGCCGAAGCGCCCCGCCCTTTTTCGTCGTCACCCCGGACTTGATCCGGGGTCCATGCCGCCGCCGCCGAATGGATGCCGGATCAAGTCCGGCATGACGAAGGGTGTGTGTGAACGAGCCTGTCCCCTTGAATTTCAGCGCCCGAAAACCACATTCCGATCAATGCAGGGGGATGACGACATTTTGACCGTGGCGCTGGACGACAGCGCGGCCGGGCTGCGGCTCGACCGGGCGCTCGCCGAAGCGCTGCCCAGCCTGTCGCGCGAACGATTGAAGAGCCTGATCAAGGGCGGCCGCGTCGTCGGCGCCGACGGCAAAATCCTTTGGGATCCCTCGGCAAAGGCGGCGGCGCCCGCAACGATCGAGGTTCGCCTGCCCGCCGCCACGCCCGCGCATAATGTCGCGCAGGACATGGGATTGGTCATCGCTTATGAGGACGAGCATCTGATCGTCGTCGACAAGCCCGCCGGCATGGTCGTCCATCCCGCCGCGGGCAATCTCGACGGCACGATGGTCAATGCGCTGCTCCACCATTGTGCGGGGCAATTGTCGGGGATCGGCGGCGTCGCGCGGCCCGGGATCGTCCACCGAATCGACAAGGACACGAGCGGGCTGATCGTCGCCGCAAAGCACGACAAGGCGCATGAAGGTCTCGCCAAGCAGTTCGCCGCGCACAGCATCGACCGCCGCTATCTCGCGATCGCGACCGGCCGGCCGATGCCGGCGAACGGCACGATCAACGCGGCGCTCGGCCGGTCGACCACGAACCGCAAAAAGATGGCGGTGGTCGCCGAAGGACGCGGCAAGCATGCGATCACGCATTACCGCACGATCGAGCCCTTGAAGAATGCGACTCTGGTCGAGTGCCGGCTGGAAACCGGACGCACCCACCAGGTGCGCGTCCACATGGCGCATATCGGTCATCCGCTGGTCGGCGATCCGGTCTATGGACGCGTCAGAAAGCCTTTGTCGGAGGTGCTGAAAGCACGGAATTTCGTGCGGCAGGCATTGCACGCGGCCCATTTGGGCTTTATTCATCCGGTGACCGGTAACAACATCGCGCTCGACAGCGAACTCCCAGCCGACATGCGGGAACTGATCGATGAATTGCGCGTTTAGGTTTCGAATGAAAATCTATCTCGACCGCTGGACCCAACCACGGCATGTTCTGACTCAAGATTCTAAAGGGAAGACGCTCTCCAATGGCTAAAAGCAACGTTCCGGCCACGGTTCCAGCGCTTGGCGGCGAAGCCAGCCTGAATCGCTATCTGGCGGAAATCCGCAAATTCCCCCTGCTGACCCCCGAGCAGGAATATATGCTCGCGCGCCGCTTTCAGGAGCATGGTGACAATGAAGCTGCGGCGCAGCTCGTCACCTCGCACCTCCGTCTCGTCGCGAAGATCGCGATGGGCTACCGCGGCTATGGCCTGCCCGTCAGCGAGCTGATCAGCGAAGGCAATATCGGCCTGATGCAGGGCGTGAAGAAATTCGACCCCGAACGCGGCTTCCGCCTTGCGACCTATGCAATGTGGTGGATCCGCGCGTCGATCCAGGAGTTCATCCTGCGCTCGTGGAGCCTTGTCAAAATGGGCACGACCGCGGCGCAGAAGAAGCTGTTTTTCAACCTTCGCCGGATGAAGAACAACCTCGCGGCGTTCGAGGACGGCGACCTGTCGCCCGAGCATCTGACCAAGATCGCGACCGACCTCGGCGTCACCGAGGAAGAGGTCACCAGCATGAACCGCCGCATGGCGATGGGCGGCGACACCTCGCTCAACGTCCCGATGGGTGAGGACGGCGACAGCCAGTGGCAGGATCTGCTCGGCGACGAGGGTCCGCTTCAGGACGAGCGCGTCGCGGAGGCGCAGGAACGCGATGTGCGCCATTCGCTGCTGAATGAGGCGCTGGAATCGCTCAACGAGCGCGAGCGCCACATCCTGACCGAACGCCGCCTGACCGACGACCCCAAGACGCTGGAAGACCTGAGCCAGGTTTACGACGTCAGCCGCGAACGCGTGCGCCAGATCGAAGTGCGCGCATTCGAAAAACTGCAGAAAGCGATGCTGAAGCTTGCCGGCGACCGGCGGCTGGTGGGCGCCTGATCCGCGTCCATCCTTTGCGCCCGTGATTTGACTCGCGGGCGCAAGGGACTAGCCTTCCCTCGATGGATTTGCTGACCAGATACCGTCATCACTTGGCCGTCGAGGCGTCGGGTCGTTCTGGCTTGTTCTCGAAAATCCTACGATATTTCAAAAGATTTTGGTTCGCCTGCCTTTTCGGAGCCGTGCTTTTTCTCGCCTGTGGCATGTGGGTCGCATTGACGAGCGATCTCCGCGGCGGTGCGGGAATGGCCCTGATCGTCTTCCCTGTTGGCGCCGCTCTGATTTGCGCGCTTGGGGCCGTTCCTTACGGCGTCGCCCAGCTTTTCCTGTCAGCGAAGCGGTTACCGGATAACAACCTCGACGATTAGGCTTCGCGTCGATCGATGTCCGTTCCCTACCCTAAAGCCGACATGGGAATGCGGGAGCGGCGCGCAAACGTCAGAAGCGGCGCACGAAACCGAAATAGAGTTCGACGTCCGGGCTATCGCGATTGAGCCCGAAATTGGCACCGACATCCCACTGGCTATCGGCATCGGGCTGCCAGCCGGCCGAAAGCCCGGCCAGCGCCTCGGTTGTGTGACCGCCGGGGTCGCGGTCGCGGGTAAGCGACAACTCCGCCGCCATCGAGACATCGTCGGACAGGCCGAACCCCACCCCCGCGACCGAGCCATAGGCCGTATGCCGGCCATTGCCGTCGCTATCGACGGCGGCATCGACGTGCGGCGTGAAGCCCAGCGACACCGCACCGAGTTCGACGCTGACCGGCACGATCATCCCCGCCCCCCAATCGCCCGCGCCGACGCCATCGCCGCCCAGTGGCAACGTCGCATAGGGCATCAGCGCGACCGAAAAGCCCGACCCGTCGGGATTGCTCAGATTCTGCCGCAATGCGAGCGTCACGTCGCCGGTTCGCGTCCGGCGGGTCACGTCGCCCGTCGCGCGGTCACGTTCGCGCGCATGGCCGAGCATCGTCCATCCAAGCTGCACCTCCAGCGACGAGGTCAGCCCGGCGCGCAGCAGCGCGTCGCCGAAGGTCCAGCTATCGCTCCGGCTGTCGGCGGTGCGATCGAGCGTCCAGTCGGCCAAGCCGATCTCGAACAGCATCGATCCCGGCTCGACCGTGCAGGCGGGTGTACCCAGCCCCGGCCGGTCGGGGCAAAGGTCGCGGCGATCCTCGTTCGCGAGGGCAGGCGCAGCGGCCGTCGCGGCGGCTAGCAGCAATAGGGATCGAAGCGACATGCGGGTCTTTCCTTCGGCAAACATCAGTGTTTTTTGCTCCGCAAGATCAAGCCCGCTTGCCTCGAAATCGCAAGCGGCTAATTTGCCTGCATGGTAACGTCCTCTCGCGCGAAGAAGCGCAAGCTCCCCTGGTATCTCCGGCCGTTCAAATGGCTGTTCTGGTTCATTGCCGCCTCGGTGCTGTGGGTGCTGCTCTATGCCGTCGTGCCGCCGCCCGTGACGTTCACGATGCTGGCCGACAGCAACGGGATTACCAAGGACTGGGAAAGTCTCTCGAATATCGACCGCAACATGGTGCGCGCTGTGATCGCGGCCGAGGACGGCAAATTCTGCAGCCATAACGGCTTCGACCGCGACGCGATCGAACAGGCGATCGAGCGCAACGCCAAGGGCAAACGCATGCGCGGCGGATCGACGGTCAGCCAGCAGACGGCGAAAAATGTCTTCCTGTGGCAAGGCAGCGGCTGGACGCGTTATGTCCGCAAGGTGCCCGAGGTGTGGTTCACCTTCCTGATCGAAAAGATCTGGGGCAAGCGCCGGATCATGGAGGTTTACCTCAACGTCGCCGAGACCGGCATCGGCACCTATGGCGTCGAGGCGGGCGCGCAGCGCTATTTCAACCATGGCGCGGGCAAGCTGACCCCCGCCGAGGCGGGGCGGATCGCCGCGATCCTGCCGCTGCCCAAGAAACGCGAGGCGGTGAGCCCGTCGGGCTTCACGCGGCGTTACGGCAACACGATCCGCGCGCGCATCGGCGTGGTCAAGCGCGACGGGCTGGATGCGTGTGTTTATGACTGAGCGGGCGCCTGGATGGTGACACGCCATTACCTCCTGGCCGGATTGGCGTTCCCCGCGATTTTCATATCGGCATTTGCCCATACGCCGGCGATTGCGGCCGAGGAGGTTGCTCCCGCGAGAGCGACCGTCAGTTTCCTCAAACGGGCCGACCGAAAGCCCGTCCCGATCGATCTTTCCAACGGGCTCATTGCCTTCGAGGTGGAGATAAACGGGAAAAGGGGTTGGGCGATTCTCGACAATCTTGCAGGCCGCAGCACCGTCGATCTGGCTTTTGCCCGCGCGACGGGGGCCGAGATCGGGCCCCGCTCGGTGCCAATCACGCCCGGCCATGGCCCCGGTTATGAGCAGGTCGAGGCCCATCGCCTTGCGCGTCCGCTGGCCATCCATTTCCCGGGGCAAATGACGGCGACAGCGGCGCTGCAAGCCGCCGACCTGCGGTTTCTGCCCAAGGTTCGGGACAATGCCGTCGCTCTGGTGATCGGGCAGGACTTCTTCCGCCATCTCGCCTTCGCGGTCGATTTCCGCTCCGCATCGTTCCAGATCGGTCCCAGCGGCACTATCAATGCGGGATCCGCGTCAACCGCTCTCCCGATAACGGGCGCCCGGGCCGCATTGCCAATAACAATCAACGGGAAAAGCCTCGTCGTAGACATCGACCTAGGGTCGAATGGCGGGTTGGCGATCAAACCCGAACCTTGGGACCGGACAGGTTTAACTGGAGGCAATCAGGTCGGTTTTTCAAGGAATATCAGCGGCGAAGTTTACTCTTCTGCCAAAGTGGAACTGCCCGAACTGTCCGTGGGCCCATTTGTGGTCGAAAAGACACCGGTAAGAAAAATGGAACGCTATGTCGGCAGCAGCGACGGCATCGCCGGCATGGTGCTTCTGAGGAAATTCGACGCCTTCGCCATCGATCTGAAACAGAATCGCCTTTGGCTCGTGCCCAAACAATTCGGCGGCGCGACGCCTCCGTAAAGCTGGGAGAGGCAGCTAAGCCGGCTTCCAGCTTTTCCGTTCTTCGGCCTGTTTCAGCACCTCGAACGCCGCCTGCCCTGCCGCAAAGCGTTTCGCGGCGTCGGCGTCGCCGGGTTTCACGTCGGGGTGCGTTTCTTTGGCAAGATTGCGCCATGCCTTTTTCGTCGCTTCGAAATCGGCATCGGGTTCGAGGTCCAATATTTCGAGCGCACGCATTTCGTCGGCACTGCGGCTGCCGTCGCCCGACCCGCCCCAGGCATAATGCTGGGCCTTTGCATATGCCCCCGCGTCGCGCGTCTCATTGGCCGCCCGCTCGGCGGCATCTTCGGCGCTCAAACCCTCGAAATAGTCCCAGCCGCGGTTATATTCGGCGGCGTGCGTCTCGCAGAAATACCAGCGTTCGGGGCTGTTCGGCGATTTGGGCGCGGGGCAGTTGCCGGGGTTGGTGCAACCGTGGCGATCGCAGAGGCGCACCTTCTGCGTCTCGCGCGACGAGCCATAGGGGCGCCAGCGGGGAAAACCCCAATCGTCGGATCTCTTGGCGCGGCTCATCACCCCCATGTAGCGGCTGGGGCGCGCGATTGCTAGCCGAGGAGGCCGAAAAACCTAGTCTTTGGGCTTGTAACCGAACGCCTTGCCCGCGAGTTTGACGACGGCGGGGTCGAGATCGGGCGGGGTCATCGGCACGATCGCCTCGAGCGCTTCGGCGATATGGGTCAGTGCCGCGATGCGCGCGGCCTTCTTGTTATTGCCGTCGATCACCTTCCACGGCGCCCAGCGCGTGTTCGTCTGCGCGAACATATCCTCCATCGCGGCGAGATAGGCCTTGCGCTTCGACCGGTTGCGATAGTCCTCAGGTCCCGTCTTCCACCGCTTCCACGGATCGTCGAGGCGGTCGGTGAAGCGCTTGTCCTGTTCTTCCTGCGTCAAATGGACGAATATCTTGACGAGGTTCGTGCGGCTGCCCGTGAGCTGCGCCTCGAACTCGTTGATCTCGTCATAACCCTTGCGCCATTCGGCCTCGCTCGCAAAGCCCTCGACACGCTCGACGAGGACGCGGCCGTACCAACTGCGGTCGAAGATCGAGATTTCGCGATTGCCCGGCAGGCGTCTCCAGAAACGCCAGAGGAAATGGCGCGCCTTTTCCTCGTCGTTCGGCGCGCTGATCGGCCATACCTCGAAATAGCGCGGATCGAGCAGCGCGGTCATGCGCTTGATGATGCCGCCCTTCCCTGCCGCGTCCCAGCCTTCGAACATGATGATGCTGCGCTGGCCGTGCGTGATATGCGCGGATTGTACGCGCTCAAGCCGTTCCTGCAACGCATCGAGCGCATCGGAATAGTCGCCGTCATATTTGGCGCCGGCTTCGTGATCGGAGAGGGAAATGCTCATCGCGCCTCCCTAGCGCAACCGGAGGCGTCCTACCAAGAGCGATGCAGCCCTGTCATTTTCTGGGACAGCGCGCGCGCGTTTCGTTACGCGGTTAGAGCAATTCTGCGAGCAGCGCGGAGACGCGCGCGGGATCTTCCATCGGAATGAAATGGCTATGCTCGGCCCATAGTTCGTCGCGCTCGGCGCCGAGCGCCGCACCAAGACCGGTCCAGGTCGGACTCAGCGAAAAATCGAGCGGGCCGCCGCGCTCGCCGGTCGGGGCGCGGATCACCATCGACGGCGTGGCCAGATAGTGCAGCCACTCGTGCGGACTGATGCGTAGGGCATTTTGATAGACCGATGTTTCGAGCGCCGGCGGGCAGGCAAGCTCCAGCCCCTCGCCCTCGGCGGCCGGGAGCAGGCCATGGGTGCAATAGTCGGCGAGGACGCGCGGGTCCCAATTCGCATAGGGCGGCCGGTCGGCGAAACGCGCGCGCATCTCTTCGGCGCTCGCCCAGCTGTTGCGGCGGCGCGCGACGGGATGCTCGGCGGGATCGGGGATGGGCTTGGCCGCCTCGCCTTCATAAAAGGCGGGGTCCATGATCACCGGATCGATCAGCACGAGGTGACGAAAGGCTGCGGGTCGCTGCGACGCGAGCCGCGTCAGCGCGTAGCCGCCCATGCTGTGACCGCAGCCAACGAGCGGATGCCCGCCGAGCCCGTCGAGCAGCGGCAACAGCGCGCCGGATGTCGCCGCCCAGTTGGCGAGCGTCGCGGGACGGTAGCTGCGCCCATGCCCGCGATGATCGGGCGCGATGACGTGCGTGCCGGCGGGCAGCGCCGCGACGACCTGATCCCACAGCCGCGCGTGAAAGCCCGTCGCGTGGAGCAGGAGCAGCGAAGCCTCCTGCCCCTGCGTTCCCCATTCGAACCAGCAGATATCGCCTTCCGGCGTTTCCAGCCGGTGCTCCCGGGGTTCGCTCACGCCTTAGCCCTTCGGGCCGTCGACGATGCGGATGCCGAGTTCCTTGAGCTGCTTGTCGCTCACCGGCGCGGGCGCGCCCATCATCAGGTCTTCGGCCTTCTGGTTCATCGGGAAGACGACGACTTCGCGGATGTTCGGCTCGTCGGCGAGCAGCATCACGATGCGGTCGACGCCCGGCGCCGAGCCGCCGTGCGGCGGCGCGCCGAACTTGAAGGCGTTGATCATGCCGCTGAAATTCGCGTCGACCTCAGCCTGCGAATAGCCTGCAATCTCGAACGCCTTATACATGATGTCGGGGCGATGGTTCCGGATCGCGCCCGACGACAGTTCGACGCCGTTGCAGACGATGTCATATTGCCACGCGAGGATGTCGAGCGGGTTCTTGGTTTCCAAGGCTTCAAGCTCGCCCTGCGGCATCGAGAAGGGGTTGTGGCTGAAATCGATCTTGCCAGTGTCCTCGTCGGCCTCGAACATCGGGAAGTCGACAATCCAGCACATTTCGAACTTGTTCGGATCGATCAGCTCAAGCTGCTCGGCGACGCGGGTGCGCGCGAAACCGGCGAGCTTCGCCGCGACCGCTTCCTTGCCCGCGGCGAAGAAGAGGCCATCGTCGGGGCCGATGCCGAGTTCGGCGGCGAGCGCGTCCATCTTGTCGGCGCCGTGGTTCTTGGCGATCGGGCCGCCCCATTCTCCGCCCTTGCGCGTGGCATAGCCGAGGCCGGCAAAGCCCTCGCCCTGCGCCCAGCTGTTCATATCGTCGAAGAATTTGCGGCTCTTTTCCGCGGTCGCGGGTGCAGGGATCGCGCGCACGACGTCGCCCGCGGCGACGATGTCGGCGAAGCGGCCAAAGCCCGATCCGGTGAAGTGCGACGAAACGTCGGTGATGATCAGCGGGTTGCGCAGGTCGGGCTTGTCATTGCCATATTTCAGCATCGATTCGCGGTAGGGGATGCGCGGGAACGAGCCGGCCGGGGTGACCGACTTGCCGTTGGCGAACTCCTCGAACACGCCCGCGAGCACGGGCTCGATCGCGTTGAACACGTCGTCCTGCGTGACGAAGCTCATTTCGAAATCGAGCTGGTAGAATTCGCCGGGCGAACGGTCGGCGCGCGCGTCTTCGTCGCGAAAACAGGGCGCGATCTGGAAATAGCGGTCGAAGCCCGCGACCATCAGCAGCTGCTTGAACATCTGCGGCGCCTGCGGCAGCGCGTAGAATTTGCCGGGGTGGACGCGGCTTGGCACCAGATAGTCGCGCGCGCCCTCGGGCGACGAGGCGGTCAAGATCGGCGTCTGATATTCGGTGAAGCCCTGATCGACCATGCGGCGGCGCAGGCTTGCGATCACGTTCGAGCGCAGCATGATGTTGGCATGCAGGCGATCGCGGCGGAGGTCGAGGAAGCGGTATTTGAGGCGGATATCCTCGGGATATTCCTGCTCGCCCGCGACCGGCATCGGCAGTTCGATCGCCGCCGACTGGACCGCCACGTCGCGTGCGCGCACTTCGATCGCGCCGGTCGGCAGGTTCGCGTTGGTCGTTTCGGCCGAGCGCGCGACGACGTCGCCGGTGATCGTCACGACGCTTTCCGCGCGCAGGCCGTCGAGCGTGGCGAAGGCCGCATCGCTCGAGTCCGCGACGATCTGGGTCAGGCCATAATGGTCGCGCAGATCGACGAAGAGCAGCCCGCCATGATCGCGCTTGCGATGCACCCAGCCCGAGACACGGACATTCTGGCCGACATCCTCGGCGCGGAGCTGGCCACAATTATGGGTGCGATAGGCGTGCATTTTCTTGGGTCTCTCACATGTCCGGGGAGGCACGCGCAAACGTACCGATATGGCCGCGCCTAAGGCAGCGCGGCGAGCGATTTGTCAAGACTTGGCTCGTCGCCCCCGCGAAGGCGGGGGCCGCTGGCAACCTTGCTCAACGCCTCTTGCGGCCCCCGCCTTCGCGGGGGCGACGGATGCTTCAGCAGGTCAGCCCCAACCCGTCGAGTACCTCGCTGCCAAACAGCGCGCGGTGCGCCGGATCGGGAAGCAGCCGGTCGCGCGCGGTGCGCCAGCGGCGGAAATCCTCGCCATAATCGGCGGCGACGCGCGCGGCGTCGAGGCGGCAGCTTTTGGCCCAGTGGCGGGTGAAGGTGATCCCCTCTGCATCGAGGCATTCGACCACGCGGGCATAGGCGTCGGCGGTGCGCTGGCTGCGTGGCCCGTCGAAATCGATCACCGCATTGTGCGTGAAACGCGCAGGAGCGAGCAGCCCTTGCGCGCGCTCCATGAAACGTATGGTGACGACGGTCGAGCCGCCGTGGCGCGCATAGACCGCGCAGATGCGTTCGAACGCGCGCGCAAGGTCGGCGCGGTCGATGGTGACCGAGGCGTTGAACAGGTCTGCCAAGGGACGATGCGTATCGAGTCCCTCCCCCCAGCTGCCATAGACCGGCGGCGCGTCGATATCGGGGCCGCTGGCATAGCCCTGTTTCATCGCGAACTGGAGCAACGGCCCGCGCGCCCACGGATAATCGTTGAGCAACCGGCCGAGCAGGCTGAGCGCGTCATAACCGGCGCCGAGCTGGCCGGGGGTCGCGCGGGGATAATCGTCGCGCCAGGGTTCGCGATAGAGGAAGCGCAGCATCGCCGGCCGCTTGAACGGCTTGTACGGATTGACGATCATCTGGACGAAATCGGGATCCTGATCGAGCGCATAGGCGGCCGAGAAGCGGCGGAAATCGCCGGCGGCGAGCCAGTCCAGCGCCGCCCGATCGACCTTGCGCAGATTCTGGATCGGACGGACGAGAAATTTCGGTACGCTGTCAACGACGAGCGCCGTCACGATGCCGAGCGAGCCGACGGGAAGCTGCGCCGCGGCGAACATATTGTCGTCGCGGAGCGCCGTCGATCCTGTCGCGGCGATGAAGGCGTCGCTCATCACGCCCGTGTCGGGCTCGATCCAGCGGATACCGCTTGGGGTGACGATCTGCAGCGCGCGGATATGGTCCTGGATCCCGCCGCGCGCGATCATCGATCCGTGGGTGCCCGTTGCAGCGGCGCCCGCGAAGGTCTGTCCATTGCCCGCGCCGCTGGTCCACAGCGAGCGGCCTTGTGCTTCGAGCTTGTCCGATACCTCGTCGACGAGGGCGCCCGCTTCGACGAGCATCAGGGCGCCGGCGTCGATCCCGGGGCGGACGTCATCGGCGCTGATGCGAAAACAACGATTGAAGCGCCGCGTGTGGAGCAGCCAGCTTTGCGAGCTGATATTGACATTCGACGGCGACCAGCCCGCGCCGAGCGGACGGACACGGCGCTTCGCGGCCTGCGCCGCCGCGAGCCAGTCCTGCACCGACTTCGCGGCGATCGCGATCTCGTCGCGTCCGCGCTCCGCATCACCGCTGCGCAAGGCAAAGCGCGTCGCCGCCTCGCACGTGCCGGTGCCATGATAATTGGTCCAGCGCCCTTCGTCGCCGAGCTTGACGATGGGCATCAGGCGTCTCCCAGCGGGAGGACGCCGGCGTGCGCGCGCCACGCGACGGTCACCGGCCGCAGGAAGCCGAAGGTCGCGATCGCGACGAGCATCTGGCGCCGCGTCGCGAACAGCCGAACGTCGCACAGGCCGTGGTCGGATTCGGGCGTCACAAACGGCTGCGCGGTCTGGGCAGCGAACCCCCAGCCCTTCAGCGTTACCACCATCGATTCTTCGTCGAGCGGCCGCGGATTGGCGATCGACACGAAGATGTCGGCCTGCCCCGCGGCATATTGCCCGAAAATCAACGCAAAACCGAGCGCGGCGAGCGCCCAACCGAGCCACATCATGCCCCAAATCCCTTCGTCTTTTTCCCCAGCCGGTATTCCGGCTCCGCGACCCGAAGAGCACGGACAATTTTTCCTGCCCGTTCCTCTCAACTAGCTGTATAGGCGCGCTATGCAAGTCCATCCGTTGATCGAAACCAACGCCGCGCTCGTCGAATTCTGCGACCTCATTCGGAACAGCGATTTCATCGCGGTCGATACCGAATTCATGCGCGAAAACACTTTCTGGCCAGAGCTTTGCCTGATCCAGGTGGCCGACCGCGACCATGCCGCGGCGATCGATCCGATGGCGCCGGGCATCGACCTGGGGCCCCTGCTCGACCTGCTCGTCGACAATGAGGACATGCTGAAAGTCTTTCATGCGGGCGGGCAGGATGTCGAAATCATCTTCAACCTGACCGGAAAGACGCCGCACCCGATCTTCGACACCCAGATCGGCCAGATGGCGCTCGGTCAGGCCGAACAGGTCGGCTATTCGAACCTGGTCGAGGCGTGGATCGGGTTGCAACTCGACAAGGGCGCGCGCTTTACCGACTGGAGCCGCCGTCCGCTCGACAAGCGCCAGATCGACTATGCTGTCGGCGACGTGACGCACCTCGCCAAGATTTTCCCGATGATGCTCGATAAGCTGATCAAGACCGGCCGCGGTCACTGGCTCGACGAGGAGATGGAAAAGCTCGCCGATCCCGCCAATTACAGCGTCGATCCCGACAAGGCGTGGCAGCGAATCAAGATCCCGACGCGCAAGCTCGACGTGCTCGGCCGCTTGCAGTCGCTCGCCGCGTGGCGCGAACGCGAGGCGCGGCAAAAGAATCTGCCGCGCGGCCGCATCGTCAAGGACGAAACGCTCGCCGACCTCGCCGCGCATCCGCCGAAGGATCAGGACGGACTGGGCCGCGTGCGCGGACTGTCGGCAACGTGGCGCACCAACGACATCGGCGGCCGGCTGATGGACGCGATCGCGGGCGCCAAGCCGATGTCGAAGGACGACATGCCCGAGCGCGCACCGCGCGGCCCGGGGCTCGGCAAGGAAGGCACTTTGGTCGCCGACCTGCTCAAGCTGCTGCTAAAAATCCGTGCGCGCGAACTCAATGTCGCGGCGCGTTTGATCGCGCGCAGCGACGACCTCGAAGCGCTCGCGGCGGGCGCCCGCGATGGCATCCAGATGATGGACGGCTGGCGTTACGACGTGTTCGGCCACGCGGCGCTCGATCTGGTCGAAGGCCGGATGGGCTTTGCGGTCAAGAACGGCAAGCTGGTGATGAGCGAGATCGACGGCGCGGCCTGAGAGCCTACGGCCTTGCTATTGCACGGCATTGGCCGTTGCCCCATAATCGGGCGGCAGTGATGTCATGAAGGAGTAGGCCATGCGTTTCCCCGTCGCTATCGCCCTCGCAATCGGCGTTGCAGGCTGCAACGCCGCGCCGACCAAAACCGAAACCCCCACCGTGGACACCGCACAATCGACCGCCCCCAAGGCTGAGGCGCCTGCCGCACCTGCCGCGGAGCCTGTTCGCTACACCTGCGCCGACGGATCGACCGTCGAGGCACGCTACCCGACCACCGACACGGCGCAGATCGTCGTCGCGGGCAAGACGGTCGAGATGAAAAGCGCAATGTCGGCGAGCGGCGCCCGCTATGTCGGCGGCGGCTGGCAATGGTGGACCAAGGGCATGACCGAAGGCTCGCTCGCACCGCTCAAGCCCGGTGAAGAAACCGCATCGGCGGCCGGGACGACCTGCACCGCGCCGGCGACCTAGGTCGCTCAGCCGCCTTCGAGCAAATCCACCACGGGTTCGGCGTCGAGCGCGTTCGCGAGTGCGCGCAGTCGCCGCTCGACCGCCTCGCCCATCAGATGGTGCCATTCGCGCGTGAGGGTGAGCCGCAGTTTGCCCCCGCGCATCGCGATCGAGCTGCCGTCGAGCGGCGCCTGGATGCCGCCGGTCAGGCGTTGGGCCAAACGGATCGCGAGCCCCCATTGACGCGCCCGCGCCAGGCGCTCGGGCGTCACGAGACTGCCCATCGCGGGAAACTCGGCGTCGGTGCCGCCAAAGCCCGCGTACAGCGCGCGGGCAAGGAGGATGCGGCCCGGGATATCGATGCTCCGCCAGTTTCCGTGCAGGCCGATCTCGGTGCCGCGCTCGGCGCGAAAATCGGGATTCGCCGACCAGGCGACATCGCTGAGCAGGCTGGCGGCCAAACGGACGCGGCTGTCGGCGGGAGCCTCGTCAGCAAACAGCGGCGCGATCCATTCGGCGATCGCGCGGCCGTGCGGCGCGAACCGCGCGAGGCGTCGGCCCTCGAATTCGGCGGCGACGATCAGTGGGTCCTGCGCGCGCGTTTCGGCATCGAGCGCCTGATAGAGCAGGCCTTCGCGAAGCCCCGATGACGACACGGTCATTTCGGGCACGTCGAGAATGTTGACGAGCGCCGCGAGCAGCGCCGCCGCATCGGGCAAGGCCGCGGCGCGGTTCGACGCCATGCCGGGGATGGCGCGGAGCTCTTCAAAGCTCAACCTTTTGGTCGCGCGGAGCAGGCGGCGCAGCGCGCTGCGCGGCAATGTGTGCTGATCGAGGACCGCGAGCGGGTCCTTGGTGAGTTCGAGATCGAGGCGCGAGAGCGCGCGCCACGAACCGCCGACCAGATAGAGCGGCAGCCCGGTCAACCCCTCGCCCGGCCAGCCCGCGGCGCGGAGCATCTTGCGGATCGCGCGTTCAAACGCCTGCTCGCCATCCTTCCGCAGCGCGGGCAAGCGGAGCACGCCGAGCGGGAAGGATGCGCGGCGGCCGACCTTGCCGCGGGACACTTCGGCGAGTTCGAGGCTGCCACCGCCAAGATCGACTGCGACGCCGTGCGCGTCGGGGATCGCCGACAGCACGCCATGCCCCGCAGCCTCGGCCTCCTCCTCGCCCGACAGCAGCCGGATATTCAGTCCCGCCTCGGCCGCGGCGGCGATGAAGTCGGGACCATTGACCGCATCGCGCACTGCTGCGGTGGCGACGCATTGCACGTCCTGGACGTCCATATGCTCGGCGAGCAGCGCGTAGCGCCGCAGCGCGACCAGGCCGCGCTCGGCGTCTCCCGGGGCGATGCGGCCATCGATGGCGAGCCCGCGGCCAAGACCCGCGGCGACCTTTTCGTTGAAGATCACGGCGGGTGCGCGCGCCGGTCCTTCATAGACGACGATGCGGACCGAGTTGGAGCCGATGTCGATCACGGCGGATCGACTGACCGCCTGCCTGGAGAAACGCTGTGGGGTCAATTTCGTCAATCTTCGCGCGTGTTGAAGGCGAGGGTCGGGACGTCGTGGCGCTTGTGGAGTGCCGTTCCGCGACCCGATAGCGACGCGTTCGTCATGAAATAATGATGCAGATTGAATGGCTTGTCGTCCGGCTTCACCCGCACTGAGGTGCCGTCGGACTGCAGGATCCAGCTTTGTTCATTGTCGATCAGGTTCGCGACGAGCACCTGGTCCAAAATCTGGTCGTGGACGGTCGGGTTCTCGATCGGGATCATATATTCGACGCGGCGGTCGAAGTTGCGCGGCATCCAGTCTGCGCTGCTGATGTAGAGTTTTGCCCCGCGATGCGGCAGCGCCGCGCCGTTCGCGAAGGCCCACACGCGGCTGTGCTCGAGAAAGCGCCCGACGACCGATTTGACGCGGATCGTTTCGGACAGCCCGGGCACATCGGGGCGCAGGCAACAGATGCCGCGCACGATCAGTTCGATCGGCACGCCCGCGGCGCTCGCCTCGTAAAGCTTGTCGATGATGTCGGGGTCGACGAGGCTGTTCATCTTGGCCCATACGCCCGACGGCAAGCCGGCCTTCGCCGCCGCCGTCTCGGCGTCGATCAGGTCGGACAGATGCGCGCGCATGTTGAGCGGCGACATGGTGATGAGGTCGAGCCGTTCGGGTTCGACATAGCCGGTGATGTAATTGAACAGCTGCGCCGCGTCGCGACCCGCGCGCGGGTCGGCGGTGAAGAAGCTGAGATCGGTATAGATGCGCGCGGTCACCGGGTGATAATTGCCGGTGCCGAAGTGGCAATAGGTGCGATACCCCTGCCCCTCGCGGCGCACGACCATCGAAATCTTGGCGTGCGTCTTCCACTCGATGAAGCCGTAGACGACCTGTACCCCGGCGCGTTCGAGCTGGTTCGCCCAGAGCAGATTCTGCTCCTCGTCGAAGCGCGCCTTGAGCTCGACGACCGCGGTGACCGACTTGCCCGCCTCGGCCGCCTCGATCAACGCGCGGATCACCGGCGACTGGTTGCCGGCGCGGTAGAGCGTCTGCTTGATCGCGACGACGTCGGGATCGGCCGCCGCCTGCCGTAGGAAAGACAGGACGACGTCGAAGCTTTCATAGGGGTGATGGACGACGATGTCCTTCGAACGGATCGCCGCGAAACAGTCGCCGCCATGTTCGCGGATGCGTTCGGGGAAACGCGCCGAATAGGCGGGGAATTTGAGGTCGGGGCGATCGACATCGACGAGCGCCGACAGCGCCGCAAGCCCGATGAAGCCGCCGATCTTGGCGACGATCGCTTCGTGCCCCTGAATATCGGCGTTGAGCACCTCGGCGATTTCGCCGGGCATGTCTGCTTCGAGTTCGAGCAGGATCACGCGGCCGCGGCGACGGCGGCGGATCGCGGTACGGAACAGGCGGACGAGATCCTCGGCCTCTTCTTCCAGCTCGATATCGCTGTCGCGGATGATGCGGAACACACCCAGCGAGCGGATGGTGAAACCGGGGAACAGGAGGTCGCCGAAAATCTCGATCAGATATTCGATCGGCACGAACGCGCCCGGCTGCCCCGGGACCGGCACGAAACGCGCGAGCGAGGAAGGGATCATCACCAGTTCGCGGATCGTGTCCCCCGTCGCCTTGCGCTGCAGATCGAAGATGACGCCGAGGCCGCGGTTCGGGATGAAGGGGAATGGATGCGCCGGATCGAGTACCTGCGGGGTGAGGATCGGGAAAATCTGGTCGATGAAATATTGGCGCAAGGCGCTGCGCAGCGCCTCTTTGTCCGACCCCGTGCCGTGGACAATGATGCCCTGTTCGCCGAGCTGGCGATGGAGCAATTGCCATTCGCTCTGCTGCTGGTCGACGAGGCGGTTCACCTCGGCCTCGATCTCGGCAAGCTGCTGCCCCGGCGAGCGGCCGTCGGCCGAAGGATCGTCGATCCCCTGAAGCTGCTGCCCCTTCAGCCCCGCGACGCGGACCATGAAGAATTCGTCGAGGTTGCTGCCCGAGATCGACAGGAAGCGAAGACGTTCGAGCAAGGGATGCGCGGGGTTGCGCGCCTCCTCCATCACCCGCCGGTTGAAGGCGAGCCAGGAGAGTTCGCGGTTGAAGAAGCGTTCGGGACCGAAGGGGATTTGAAACGCGCCATTGGCGTCATTGTCGGCACGAAGGGGTTGGCCGGTTATCGACATGTCGCGTCATCCTGTCGTTCGAGCAAATCGGGATCGATGAGCCCCTGTGACAGTAATGTTTCACGCGTAAGACGAATACTAATGCCGCCGCCCTTTTCGAGCGACGCGGCGTCGAGCGCCGCGACGATGCGGTGGATCATCGCATAGCTGCGCTCCATGCGCGGCACGATATAGGATGCAACGCCGGGCGCCAGCGCCATGCCGCGCTGCGCGAACAGCGCTTCGATCAGGTCGCGCGCAAGGCAGTCGTCGGGGTCGCCGATCGCGAGCACCGGCACCGCCGCCAGGCGCGAACGAAGGTCGGGAAGCGCGACATTCCATTCCGACGGCGGCGCATCGGCGATGATCAGCAGCGGCGAGCCGCTTGCCTGCGCGGCGTTCCAGGCGTGGAAAATCTCTTCTTCCGAAACGCTGTCATGCCCGTCGATGATTTTTCCGCCGGTGTCGCGCGCGAAGAGCCGGCCCATCAGGCTGCGCCCCGATCCGCGCGGTCCGGTGAGCACCGCGGTGCGGACGGGCCAGGTGGCGACGTGGCGCAGGTAGCGCACGGCATCGGCGTTGCTGGTGCCGACGATCAGCGGACCGTCGTTGCTGCCCCCCGCGCTCCAGTCGAGCGGCAGCGCGATCTGGGACGCGCGCGCCATCAGCGGCTGATCCTGAGCTGACCGCCGCCTTCCTGCACCTTGAACCCGCGCGCGGTGAGCGCCGCACTGAGCGCGGCGAGGTCACCCCGGAAGCTGACGCGCATCACCGAGGTGCCGCCGAGCGCAAGGCTGGTGGTCGAAGCGGACTGGACGCCCGCGGCGCCCGCAACCGCGCGTTCGGTCGCGGTGACCGAATCGACGTCGGGCGAGCTGTACTGGACGGTGAAGCTCTGGATGCCGGGCGCCGCCGTCGCCGGCACGCTCGCGTCGGTTTCGCTGGGCAGCATCTCTTCGTGGGTCGCGGTCTCTTCGGGCAGATCTTCCTTCTCGACCGGCTTTTCGAGCACGAGATAGGTGTCGGTACGCAGCACGCCCGACGCGAGCGCGTCGATATAGATGCGGTCCATCCGCGCGACCGCCTTTTCCATCATGTCGGGCAGCGCCGCGGGGCTGGGGCCGGTCATGGTGAAGGTGGAGATCAGCTTGCTGTCGGGGCCGAAGCGCGCGGTAAAATGGCCTTTGATCGGGCCACCGGGATAGGAATATTCGACGCGCGCGATCGGCGTCAGCACGTCGGCGGCGCCATATTGGTCGAGGATCACGCGCCACCAGACGCGGCCGCGGCGGCCGGTCTGACCCGCGTTGATCAGCAAGGTATCGGCGCCGGTGCCCGCGGTGCGGACATAGTCGATCGCGCTCTGCCCCGTATTATATTCGGCCCACGCGCGCTGCCAGGCGCTGCGCTGTTCGAACACCTGCGGGATGCCGTCGATCGAATAGACGGGGATCACGAGCAGCGGCGGCGAGCGCAAAGTACGGCCGCTGACGCCGAGAATCTGCCCTGCGCGCACGCGATCGAACTGGACGCCGAGCCGGGCGACATAGCGGCGCGGGCCAATCTGCTCTTCCTCGACGACGATCGCGGTGACGATGCCATCGAGCACCGAATCGCCGAGTTTGGGGCCGTCGCTGCCGTTCAATTTGCGGTAAAGCTGGGCCCAGGCCAGGCGCTGCGCCTCACGCCAACCCTTGGTTCGCGCATCGTCGGCATTGTCGCCGGTGACGTCGACCATGATGCCGCTCGTCAGGAAATCGCCGCTGCTGTTGATCGGGGTGATGCCGCGGTCGCCGCGAGTGATCTGACCATCGACCACGCCAACGAGCAGAATCGCAAAGAACAGGCCGAAAAGCGCCGCCCAGCGCCAATCGCGGCCACGCAGGGCGTCGAAGGCGAAGCTCGGGGCGAAGCGGGGGAAAGCAGCCGAAATCATATCTTCTCTATGCTTTGCCCAAAAGCGCGGGCCCCGACAAGGAAATCATGGCATTTGTCGGCCGGAAGCGTTAGTCGCGCGGGCCATGGATTCCAAGCACAACCAACCCGCCCCCTACACTTATGCTGGGGCCGGCGTATCGATCGAGACCGGCAATGCGCTGGTCCGTGCCATTGCTCCGCTCGCCCGTGCGACGCGCCGACCCGGCGCCGACGCCGACCTCGGCGGCTTTGGCGGCTTTTTCGACCTGAAGGCAGCGGGGTTCAACGATCCCCTGCTCGTCGCGGCGAACGACGGGGTGGGCACCAAGCTGAAGCTCGCGATCGAATCGGGCAAGCATGACGGGGTGGGGATCGACCTCGTCGCGATGTGCGCGAACGACCTGATCGTTCAGGGCGCCGAGCCGCTGTTTTTCCTCGACTATTATGCGACGGGCAAGCTCGACAACGATGTCGCGACCGAGGTCGTTGCGAGCATCGCCGAGGGCTGCAAGCAGGCCGGATGCGCGCTGATCGGCGGCGAAACCGCCGAAATGCCGGGCATGTATTCGGACGGCGATTACGACCTTGCGGGCTTCTGCGTCGGCGCGGTCGAGCGCGATCAGGTGCTGACCGCGGACAAGGTCGCGGCGGGCGACGTGATTCTTGGCCTCGCTTCGTCGGGGGTGCATTCGAACGGTTTCTCGCTCGTGCGGCGGCTCGCGGCGGACAAGGGCTGGAAACTCGACCGCCCTGCCCTCTTCGACCAGACTATCCTGCTGATCGACGCGCTGATGGCGCCGACGCGCATCTATGTGAAGAGCCTGCTCCCGCTGGTGAAGACCGGCCAGATCCATGCGCTGGCGCATATCACCGGCGGCGGGCTGCTCGAGAATATCCCGCGCATTCTACCGAAAACGCTTCATGCACACGTCGATGCCGACGCGTGGGAACAGCCGCGGCTGATGGCGTTCCTGCAGGCGCAGGGCAATATCGAGCCCGAGGAAATGGCGCGCACCTTCAATTGCGGGATCGGGATGGCGGTCGTCGTCGCTGAGGGCGATGTTGCCGCGGTGACCGCGGCGCTCGAAGCCGCCGGCGAAACGGTGCACCGGATCGGCCATATCGCCGACGGCGGAAAGGGCTGCACCGTGACGGGCAGCGACGAGACGTGGAGCGCGCGTGCGCCGTGGAGCGCCACGCATAATGGCTAAAGCGCGTGTCGCCGTCCTGATTTCGGGCGCCGGCACCAATATGGCGGCGCTGCTCTATGCGGCGAAAGCCAAAGACTGCCCCTATGAGTTGGTGTTCGTCGGCAGCAACGATCCCGATGCGCCGGGGCTGACGATCGCCGAGGCCGAGGGCATCGCGACGTGGGGCGTATCGCACAGGGGCATGAACCGCGACGCGTTCGATACGCTGGTCGACGAGCAATTGCGCGCGGCGGGCGCCGAGTTCGTCGCGCTCGCCGGCTATATGCGCATCCTGTCCGACGATTTCGTCGCGCGCTGGGCCGGGAAGATGATCAACATCCACCCGAGCCTGCTGCCGCTCTACAAAGGACTGAACACGCACCAGCAGGCCATCGACGCGGGCGATAAATTCGGCGGATGCAGCGTCCATATCGTGACGCCCGGCGTCGACGAAGGTCCGGTCCTCGCGCAGACGCCGGTTGCGATCCTCCCCGGCGATACCGTCGAAACGCTGGCGCGGCGGGTGCAGTTCGCCGAACATCAGCTTTACCCCGCCACGCTCGCGGCGTTCGTGACGCGCGAGCGGTCGCCCGATTATCTGCGCGGCCGCGTGCGTGAACTCGCCATGGCGCTGCCCGAGGCCGACGAGGTGACCTCGCACGGCATGCCCTGCTTCGGAATCGTGAAGGGCAAGAAATTCGCCTATTTCACCGAGGATCATCATGGTGACGGCAAGATCGCGATACTGGTGAAGATCAGCGGCGGCGACGAGCAGGCGGCGCTGATCGAACTCGACGAGGACCGCTATTACCGCCCCGCCTATTTCGGCGACGGCTGGATCGGCATCCGGCTCGACTTCGGCGACACCGACTGGGAGGCGATCGGCGAATGGCTGCGCAAAAGCTGGCTGTCGGTCGCGCCGAAGAAGCTGGCCGGGCTGATGGGCGTCGCCGACGAATTTTAAGAATTATTCGCGCGCGTCCGCGTGCATCCGCCTCTCGATTTCGTCGTGCGGCACCTCTTCGATGAACTGCGCCAGTCGCCATGTGAAGCCGAACGGATCGGTGAGCGATCCCATGCGCTCGCCCCAATATTTTTCGCCGACCGCCTCTTCGCTGGTGGCGCCCGCGTCGATCGCGCGGCGATAGGCGGCGTCGACATCATCGACATAGATTTTGAGTTCGAGGCTGCTCGCGCGTGTATCGGGGCCAAAATCCTTGGCGGGCTCGTTCGACCTGTCGGAAATCATGACGCGCGAGTCACCGATCAGGATCACGGCGATCAGCAGCTTTCCGTCCATCTCGCGCCGGAAATCTTCGGCCGCACCAAAGGCAGCTTTGTAGAAGCGGAGCGCCGCAGCCGCATCGCCGACCCGCAAAATCGGGTTTAATGTATGATATCCCTCGGGTTGCCTGGGCATATTCGCGCGCTCCTGTCCGGGTGACAACGCGATGCTCGCTGGCTTGTTCCACCAGACAAAAGGCCGCCGGATCGCTCCGGCGGCCTCTTCGCTTGTTTCGTCATCCCAGCGAAAGCTGGGATCTCATGAGGCCGCGCACGACCGATGGAGACCCCAGCTTTCGCTGGGGTGACGTGTCAGGTTTAGCCGACGATTTCTTCGGGCTTGAAGAAATAGGCGATTTCGATCGCCGCATTCTCGTCGCTGTCCGAACCGTGAACCGTGTTCGCTTCGATGCTTTCGGCGAGTTCCTTGCGGATCGTGCCGGGAGCGGCGTCCTTGGGGTTGGTCGCACCCATGATGTCGCGGTTCGCCTGCATCGCGTTCTCGCCTTCGAGGACCTGGACGACGACGGGGCCGCTGATCATGAAGTCGACGAGTTCGCCGAAGAAGGGGCGTTCCTTGTGGACCGCGTAGAAGCCTTCGGCCTGTTCGCGGCTCATGTGGATGCGCTTCGACGCGACGACGCGGAGGCCGGCGTCTTCCAGCATCTTGGTGACGGCGCCGGTGATGTTCCGGCGCGTGGCGTCGGGCTTGATGATCGAAAAGGTGCGAGTGACCGCCATGGGGGAAGCTCCTGTGTTATTATGGTCTGCGATGCGCGCGCCTCTAGCGGCGCTTTGGCCGTATCGCAAGGATAGAGCGTGGGCGCGTTACGGCCCTTCGGACCAGCGGCCGTTTTCGTCCTGTTTCCAAAAGCGGTTGTCGACGTCGTCGCGCGCCGCCAGCGTGCGCCAGAGCGTGCGCGCGTCGTCGATGCGGCTGTTGTCGAAGAGCAGAAAGGTGCGCTCGAACCCCAGCGCTTCCTCGCGCCATTCGCCGTCGGCAAGCGCGAGATGGCTCGCGCGGTTGGGCGGCGACGGGTCAAGCGTGCCCGCTATCAGGATCGGCTCGATTTCCTCGTCGGGCGAGCCCGCGTGGCCGTGCGGCAGGAAGCTTGCAGGTTGCAGCGTCCACAGCGCCTCGTCGATCGCCTGGCGCTGCATCGCGGGCGCGGCGACCACCAGCAGGCGGTCGCCGTTTGCAAGGATTCGCGTCGCGAGCGCGGGGAGCACCCGTTCGACCGGGTCGCGGGTCAGCCGGTAAAAGTCGACGCGCGGCATAGTCGCTACGTCGCCCCCGCGAAGGCGGGGGCCGCCGCCGGTTTACGCAGCGGCAACGGATTAAAGCTGCCAGCGGCCCCCGCCTTCGCGGGGGCGACGAGTGGGATTCGAAATGACGAGCTGAAAGACATCAGCCTTCGTGATTGGCGGCGATGTAGCGGTCGAGCAGGCGCACGCCATAGCCGGTCGCGCCCTTCGCCCACACCGGGCCGTCCTTGTCGGCCCATGCCATGCCCGCGATGTCGAGATGCGCCCAGGCGACGCCTTCGCCGACAAAGCGCTTCAGGAACTGCGCCGCGGTGATCGAGCCGCCTTCGCGCGGGCCGATATTCTTCATGTCGGCGATCGGGCTGTCGATCAGCTTGTCATACGCGGGCGACAGCGGGAAACGCCACAATTTGTTGTTGCTCGCCTCGCCCGCGGCGAGCAAGTCGGCCGCGAGCGTGTCGTCATTGGCGAAGATGCCGGCATATTCGTGGCCGAGCGAGATCACCATCGCGCCGGTCAAGGTCGCGAGATCGACGATCACCTTGGGATTATAGGCGCTCTGCGCCCAGCTGATCGCATCGCACAGGACGAGGCGGCCCTCGGCGTCGGTGTTGAGCACCTCGACCGTCTGCCCCGACATGGTGGAAACGACGTCCCCGGGGCGCATCGCATTGCCGTCGGGCATATTTTCGACAAGACCGACGACGCCGACGACGTTCGCCTTCGCCTTGCGGCCCGCGATCGCCTTGATCGCGCCCGCGACGGCGCCCGCGCCGCCCATGTCCCACTTCATCATGTCCATGCCCGCGGCGGGCTTGATGCTGATACCGCCAGTGTCGAAGGTCACGCCCTTGCCGACGAAGACGACGGGAGCATCGCCCGGATTGCCGCCGTTCCAGCGCATCGCGAGCAGGCGCGGCGGGCGGGTCGAGCCCTGCGCGACGCCGAGCAGCGCGCCCATGCCGAGCGCCTTCATCTGGCGTTCGTCGAGTATTTCGAGTTCGACGCCAAGGTCGGTCAGGTGCTGGCAGCGTTCGACGAACGTCTCCGGATAGAGGATGTTCGGCGGCTCGGCGACGAGTGTCTGGGTCAGCGCGACGCCATCGGCAATCGCCTCGTTCTCGGCCCAGCGGCCGGACAGGTCGCCGTGGGGCGACGCGATCGTCACCGTCTTCAGGCTCGGCTTTGCCGTCTCGGCAAGGCGCGTGCGATAGGTGTCGAGGCGCCAGTTGCGCAGGCGCGCGCCCATCGCGAAGGCAAGCACATCGTCGGCATCGCTCTGCCCTGCGCTCGCGAAATCGACATGGACCGCGGTCGCGCCGCTCGTCTGCAGCTTTGCCGTCAGCGCCGCGCCACCGCGCTCAAGATCCTGCTCGCTGCCTTCGCCGATCCCGACGAGCAGCAGGCGCTTCGCCTGGTCGCCGTCGATCGCCGCGGTCTCGGCAATCGCACCCGCGACGCCGTCGAAGCGTGCCTGTGCCGCCGCGGCGCCGAGCAGCGCGCCGAGCGCACCGGCCTCGCCCTTGCGGACCGGAAATGCGACGACGTCGGCAGACGCATCGATTTGCGCGACAAACTGAATGTCCATGCCTTAACTTTCTTATGCGATGATTGATTGGAACGTGGCGGACCGATAGGGGTTTCGCTTGCGAGTTGCAAAAACAAAGCTGCCGGTCCAAGCCGGGTGGACGCTAAATAAGGTGCGGGACAAAGATATCAAAATGAGCTGGGCTTTGTTCCAACAAGCAGCGCGTGCGCGGCCGTTCTGGCTGGCGACGGCGAGCGGCGCGGCCTTGGCCGCTTGCCCCGTGCTGGCCCAGGCCGAAGCGAATCCGGCCCAGCCGGAAGAGGTTGCGGGCGAACCCGAGCTGCAGACGCCCGACGTCGTCCCGACGACCACCGATGCCCCCGCGGTCAAGGACGAAGACCAGATCGGTTTCGCCGCCGACAATCTGAATTATGACAGCGACACCGAAGTCGTCGTTGCCGAGGGCAATGTCCAGATGAACCGCGAAGCGGTCGAGATGCGCTCCGACAAGGTCACCTGGAACCGCAAGACGGGCCAGGTCTTTGCCGAGGGCAATGTCGTCATCAAGAACCCCGAGGGCGACACCGCCTATGGCGACAAGATCGAACTGACCGACACGCTGCGCGACGGGGTCGTCGAAAACATGCTCGTCGTGCTCGACAATGGATCGCGGCTCGCCGCGGTCAAGGGCACGCGCTTCGACAACGGCAATATCGAGCTGGAGAACGCCGCCTATACCCCCTGCCCGGTCGAGGACGACGAAGGCTGCCCCAAGAATCCGAGCTGGCAGATTCGCGCCGTTAAGGTGCTGTACGACCGGGCGGAGAACAAGGTCCGCTACAAGGGCGCGCGCGTCGAGATTTTCGGCCTGCCGCTGATCCCGCTTCCCGGCCTCAGCCATTCGATCAATAACGAACCGAGCAGCGGCATCCTGGTGCCCGAAATCCGGCTCGACCGCAGCAACGGGTTCGAAATCGCGGTTCCCTATTATTTGCGGCTCGCATCCGACCGCGACATCACGATCACCCCGCACCTCTACACCAGCGCGGCGCCGATGCTGGAAGGCGAGTTCCGCGCGCTGACCGACATCGGATCGTTCCGCATCAACGGCTATGCCACCTATGGCTCGCTCGTCCCGCTGACCGGCGAGGATCCCGACAGCGAAAAGCGCTTCCGCGGCTATCTCGAGAGCGCGGGCAAGTTCCAGTTCGACCCGCACTGGAGCCTGACCTATTCGGGCCGCATCGCGACCGACCGCACCTTCATGCGCCGCTATGACATCAGCCGCGACGACCGGCTGCGCTCGACCTTTGAGCTCGAGCGGATCGGGGGCAATAGCTACCTGTCGATCGCCGGCTGGGCGACGCAGACGCTGCGCCGCAACGACGAACAGGGCCAGCAGCCGATCGCGCTGCCGATCATCGACTATCGCCAGCGGCTTGCCGATCCGATCTTTGGCGGGCAGTTCGAGCTGCAGCTCAACACACTCGCAATCGGCCGCACCGCGGGGCAGGACACGCAGCGCGCCTTTGCCGGCGCGCGCTGGGATTTGCGCGGGCTGACGGGGCTGGGTCAGGAAGTGACGCTGACCGCCTTGGTACGCGGCGACGTCTATCACAGCGACGAGAATCTGCTGACCGCGATCCCCGGCTACCGCGGAAAATCGGGTTGGCAGGCGCGCGCGATCGCCGCGGTCGCGGCCGACATGCGCTGGCCCTTCATCGGCGAATTCGCGGGCGGCACGCAAACGCTGACCCCGCGCGTCCAGATCGTCGCGACGCCGCCGATCGAGAACATCGACATCCCGAACGAGGATTCGCGCGCCTTCGACCTCGAAGACAGCAATTTGTTCGCGATCAACCGCTTCAACGGCCACGACCGGTTCGAGGACGGCGCGCGCATCACCTATGGCGTCGAATGGAATTACAGCCGGCCGGGCTTTAACATCAGCAGCGTCGTCGGCCAGAGCTATCGCCTGTCGGACAAGCCCGGCCTGTTTCCCGACGGCACCGGTCTGACCGACCGGACGTCGGACATCGTCGGACGCACCACCGTTGCCTATCGCGACTTCCTGCGCCTGACCCATCGCTACCGGCTCGACAAGGATAATTTCGCGATCCGCCGCAACGAATTCGACGCGACGATCGGCAGCCGCTCGACCTATGCCGTGCTCGGCTATTCGCGGCTCAACCGCGACATTCTGCTGCTCGGCGAGGATCTGCAGGACCGCGAGGAGGTACGCGCCGGCGGCCGCGTCGCGTTCGCGAAACACTGGTCGGTCTTCGGGTCGGCAATCGTCGATCTGACGCAGCGAACCGACGATCCGCTCAGCAGCGCCGACGGCTTCGAGCCGATTCGCCACCGTTTGGGCGTCGCCTATGACGATGACTGCCTGTCGATCGCGCTGACCTGGCGCCGCGACTATGCCGACACCGGCGACGCGCGGCGCGGCAACAGCTTCTCGTTCCGCATCGCCTTCCGCAATCTGGGGTTCTGACGGCATTCGCTCAGCCTAGGTTCAGCGTCTGCGGCCTATGTCCCGGCATCAAACGGTCTATTTGGCGGATTGCGCTGGACCATCGGGCGTTTCCGCTGATACGGAGCGTCCGGACTTTCTCGAATAGGGTAAAGATGACCAAATTTTCGACCATGACCGGCCTGATCGCGCTGGCTGCAGTTGGCGTAACGCCCGTGGTGGCCCAGACCGTTGCAGACAGTGGCGTTCCGACGACCAGCCTCAACATCCCGGGCAATGTGCAGCTTTTCGGTGACGCCAAGCCGAACGTCTATCGCCCTTCCGCCACGGTGAATGGCGAGATCATTACCGCGACCGATATCGAGCAGCGCATGGCGCTGATCCGCATCGCCAACAACAATGTCGAACTGCCGCCCGAGGAAGTCCAACGGCTGCGCAGCCAGGTGTTCAGCAACCTGATCGACGAAAAACTGCAGATTCAGGAAGCCAAGGCGGCCGAGATCACGATCGACGAGAATGTCGTGAACCAGCAATTCGCCCGCCTCGCCACGCGTTTCAAGCAGACGCCCGAGCAGTTTTCGAGCTATCTTACGTCGAAAGGCTCGTCGGCGGCGGCGGTGAAGCAGCAGATCCGCGGCGAGTTCGCCTGGGACCGCCTGTTGTCGCGTAACATCCAGTCGACGACCAACGTGTCGACCGAAGAGGTCAAGATCGTCGCCGACCAGATGACCGGAACCAAGGGTCAGGACGAGTTTCACCTCGGCGAAATCTATCTGTCGTCGACCCCTGAAACCGCTGCGGCAGTGACCGAAAATGCCAAGAAGATCATCCAGGCGTTGCAGGCCGGTGGCAGCTTTGCCGCCTATGCGCGCCAGTTTTCGGAAGCCTCGACCGCCGTCGTCGGCGGCGATCTGGGCTGGGTAAAGGCCGGACAGCTGCCCGGATCGATGGGCGAAGCGGCAACGCAGATGGCGCCGGGCCAGCTCGTCGGCCCGATCGAGGTGCCGGGCGGGATTTCGATCATGCTGATGATCGACCGGCGGCAGGTGCTGACCGCCGATCCGCGCGACGCGATCCTCAGTCTCAAGCAGATTTCGCTCGATTTCCCGGCGGGCACCACCCCCGCGAAGGCGTCCGAACTGGCGAGCCAGTTTGCCGAAAAGACGCGCGGCATCGCCGGTTGCGGCGCGGCCGACGCGGTGGCGCAGGGCTTGGGCGCCACCGTCGTGTCGCGCGACAATATCGAGATGCGCGCGCTGCCGGCGCCGCTGCAAGCGACGCTCGCCAGTCTGCAGATCGGCCAGACGACGCAGCCCTTTGGCGCCGCGAACGAAGGCGTCAGTGTCCTCGTGCTCTGCGGCCGCGACATGCCGCAAACCGCAACCGCCCCGAACCTCGAGCAGATCGAACAGAAATTGCTGGAAGACAAGGTCAACAAGCGGGCCCAGCGCTATCTGCGCGACCTGCGCCGGGATGCCGTGATCGAATATAGCTGACCCTATGCCTGATTTCAGCAATCGACGGCCGATCGCGGTTACCATGGGTGACCCGGCCGGCGTCGGCCCCGAAGTCGCGGCCCGCGCATGGGCCGCGCGCCGCGAAAACAACCTGCCCCCCTTTGTCGCCATCGGCGACGCGGCTGCGATCACCGCCGTCTGGGACGGCCCGGTCGCACGCGTCGGCGACATGGACGAGGTGGTGCGGGCGTTTGGCGATGCCCTGCCCGTCTGGCATCTGGAGGACAGCGGCCCGCTGACCCCCGGCGTACCGACCCCGGCGGGGGCAACCTGCGCGCTCCATGCGCTCGAGACCGGGATCGGGCTGACCCGCAACCAGGCGAGTTCGGCGCTCGTCACGGGTTCGGTCTCCAAATATGCGCTCCACGGCATCGGCTATACGCACCCCGGACAGACCGAATTCATCGCCGAACGCTGCGGCGTCACCGCGACCAATGCCGTGATGATGCTGGCGGGGCCAAGCCTGCGCGTCGTCCCGCTCACCGTGCATATTCCGCTGTCCGAAGTGCCCGAGCGGCTGACCGTCGAACTGATCGTCGCCAAGGCGCGGATCGTCGCGCGCGGGCTACGCCGCGATTTCGGAATCGACGCGCCGCGTATCGCGCTCGCCGGCCTCAACCCGCACGCGGGCGAAAGCGGGCAATTGGGCAGCGAAGAAGAGCGCATCATGGTGCCCGCGGTCGCGCAGCTGGCCGAGGAAGGGATCATCGTCGACGGCCCGCTCGCCGCCGACGGGCTGTTCGCACCCGCCATTCGCGCGAACTATGATGCGCTGCTCTGCCCTTATCACGACCAGGCGCTGACCCCGTTCAAGGCGCTGCATTTCCACGACGGCGTCAATCTGACGCTCGGCCTGCCGATCATCCGCACCTCGCCCGACCATGGCACAGCGTTCAATATCGCGGGCACCGGCACCGCCGACCCGGGGCCGACGATCGCGGCGATCGCGATGGCCGCCCAGCTCGCCGCGGCGCGCGAGCGCAGCTACGCGCCGGCGAAGTGACCGTCGAGCCCCAGGTTCCGTTACCGCCGCTGCGCGAGACGGTGCGCACGCACGGTCTGCAGGCGAGCAAGGCGCTGGGGCAGAATTTCCTGTTCGACGAGCAATTGCTCGATCGCATCGCGGCGATCCCCGGCGATCTGGCCGGCGCCACGGTGTTCGAGGTTGGTCCCGGTCCCGGCGGCCTGACGCGCGCGCTGCTGCGCGCCGGAGCCAAGGTGATCGCGGTCGAGCGCGACGACCGCTGCTTGCCGTTGCTCGCCGAGCTCGGCGAAGCCTTTCCGGGGCAACTAACGGTAATCGCCGACGATGCGATGGCGGTCGATGTCGACGCGCTGACCGGCGGCGCGCCCTATCATATCGTCGCCAACCTGCCGTATAATGTCGGCACGGCGCTGTTCACGCGCTGGCTGGAGCCCGCCGCCTGGCCGCCGCGCTGGCTATCGCTGACGTTGATGTTCCAGCTCGAGGTCGCCGAGCGTATCGTCGCGCCGGTCGGGGGGGACGCCTACGGGCGGCTGGCGGTGCTCGCGCAGTGGCGCTCGACCGCGAAGATCGCGATGAAAGTCCACCGCTCGGCTTTCACCCCGCCGCCGAAGGTGATGTCGGCGATCGTCCATGTGACACCCGCCGACCAGCCCGAAGGCGTCGCTCCGAAACTGCTATCGAAGCTCACCGAAAAGGGATTTGGCCAGCGGCGCAAGATGCTGCGGCAGAGCCTGAAGGGCGTCGAGGGTGCGGTCGCCGCGGCCGAGGCGCTGGGCATCGAACCCACGCGGCGCGCGGAGACGGTCAGCGTTGCCGAATGGGTAGCTCTGGCGCGCGCGCTCGGCGCCTAGCCTCAATTCTTGCTGCTGGTCGTCCCGACAGTTGCGACCACCGGCTTCGGCACCAGCACTTCGGCGGCGACAACGCGCTTCGACGCGCTCGACGCGATCGTCTTTTCGAGCGCCGCGACCTGCGGGCATTTGTCGCTGCACACGCGCTGTGCTTCGGCCAGCTTTTCGCGCGCGAGCTCGAGCGCGCCCTTGTCGGCGAGCGCTTCGCCCTGCCCCGTCAGCGCGACAATGTCGTTGGGTTCGAGGACAAGCGCCTCGCGATAGAGCCCGATCGCCTTGCCCGGCAGCCCCTGCGCGCGGGCGACCTGCGCCAGCGCGATGATCGCCGACCGGTTGCGCGGGTCGGCGGCGAGCGCCGATTCATAAAAACCGATCGCGGTGTCGAGATCGCCGGCGTCCTGCGCCTTGTGACCTTCTTGCTGGAGCGCGATCGAGCGGGGGAAGATGTCGTTATCGGCGCGCTGCGCGTCGGATGCCGTGGGCAGGCTGGCGAGGGTCAATCCCGCCGAAAGAGCCAGAAAGCCGACACGCATCGCATTCTCCCATCGCTTCATTGCAGGCGATGCTAACATGGTGCCGTCAGTCGTGCGAGAAAAAATCCGTCGCAGCCGTCGTGTCCCGGAGTCATCAGATAGCCCGCCCCCGCGGCGCGCCCGACGCCATCGGGAAGATAGCCGTCGTCGGCCGTCCAGCCCGGATGCCGGTTCAGAAAATCGTCCACCTGTGCCCGCCCCTCGCGCGTGATGATCGAGCAGACAGCATAGAGAAGTTTGCCGCCGGGCGCCACAAGATCGGCACCGATGTCCATCAGTTTCGCCTGTTCGGCAACATGACGGTCGAGCCGTGCAGGGGTCGAGCGCCAGCGCAGTTCGGGGCTGCGCCGCCAGGTGCCGCTGCCCGAACAGGGCGCGTCGACGATGACGCGATCGGCCTTGCCCATCCGGTCGGCGAGCATCGCACGTTCCTGCCCCGGATTGAGCAGCAAAGTTTCGATCGCCGTTGCCCCGGCGCGGTGCGCGCGCGGCGGCAATTGCTGAAGCCGCGCGCGATTGGTGTCGCAGGCTAGGATCGCGGTTTCGTCGCCCGTCGCCGAAGCGATCGCGAGCGTCTTGCCGCCGGCGCCGGCACACAGATCGATCACCGCCTGCCCGGCTTCGGCGCCCAGCGCGGCGGCGGCATATTGGCTCGCGGCGTCCTGCACTTCGAACTGACCCTCGGCGTAGGACGTGTGCTGGACCGCTGCCGTTTCGCCGGGCAGGCGCCAGCCGTCAGCAAGGCCGGCAATCGCTTCGCCGTCTGGAAAGATCAGCGCGAGTTCGTCACGGCTGGAGCGCAGCCGGTTGGCGCGCAGGTCGAGCGATGCCCGCACGAGCATCGCCTCGCGCTCCGCCTTGCCGACCAGCGGGTCGAAGAGTTTCATCAGTGCGGTGGTGGCGATCCCCGTTTCGGCGCGCGGTTCGTCGGCGGTAATCGCTGCCGGGCCGTAGGGTGCACCATCGAACAGCGCGGCGAGTTCGGGGTCGGCATCGGCAAGCGCCAGCATCGCGGCGCGGCCCGAGACCGGCACCGACCGCACGCCGCGGATCGCATCATAGACATGGTTGCGGATCGCGCGGCGGTCCTTCGATCCGGCATAGCGGCGCGCGCGCATCGCCTCGGCAAAGATCGCGTCGGCAGGCGCCCCGCCGTCACGCGCGGAGGTGGCGATGGCATCGAGGATTTCGATAGCAGTCTGGACGCGCGCAGCGGGGGTCATAAGTTCAACCTTTCTTCCCCGTCATTGCGAGGAGCGAAGCGACGAAGCTGTCCGGTGCGGTCATAGCCGCTCTGGATTGCTTCGATGGCTCGCAATGACGACGGGGCAGATTACCCCGCCGGATAGTTCGGTGCTTCGCGCGTGATCGCGACGTCGTGGACATGGCTTTCGCGCAGGCCCGCGTTGGTGATGCGCACGAATTTGGCGCGCTCGCGGAAATCCTTGAGCGTCCGGCTGCCGGTATAGCCCATCGCCGCCTTCACGCCGCCGACCATCTGGTGGATGACGTCCTTGGCGGGGCCCTTGAACGGCACCTGGCCCTCGATGCCTTCGGGGACCAGCTTCATCTGATCCTTGATGTCCTGCTGGAAATAACGGTCGGCCGAGCCGCGCGCCATCGCGCCGACGCTGCCCATACCGCGGTAGCTTTTGTAAGTGCGGCCCTGATAGAGGAAGGTCTCGCCCGGCGCCTCGGCGGTGCCCGCGAGCATCGATCCGACCATCACGCTCGACGCGCCCGCGGCCAGAGCCTTGGCGATGTCGCCCGAGGTGCGCAGGCCGCCGTCGGCGATCACCGGGACGCCCAACTTCGACGCCGCTTCGACGCTGTCGAGGATCGCGGTGAGCTGCGGCACGCCGACACCCGCGACGATACGCGTGGTGCAGATCGATCCCGGGCCGATGCCGACCTTCACCCCGTCGGCGCCCGCATCGATCAGCGCGCGCGTCGCATCGCCGGTGGCGACATTACCCGCCAGGATCTGGACGCGGTTCGACAGCTTCTTGATCGCCTCGACCGTCTGGCCGACCATCTTGCTGTGGCCGTGCGCGGTATCGACCACGATCAGATCGCATTCGGCGTCGAGCAAGGCTTCGGCGCGTTCGATCCCCGTCGGGCCGGTGTTGGTCGCTGCCGCAACGCGCAGGCGGCCGCTGGCATCCTTGGTCGCCTCGGGGAAATTGACCGCCTTTTCCATATCCTTGACGGTGATCAGGCCAATGCAGCGATAATCATCGTCGACGACGAGCAGCTTTTCGATGCGGCGCTGATGGAGCAGCTTGCGCGCCTCGTCCTGCCCGACCCCGGGGCGCACGGTCGCAAGATTTTCGGCGGTCATCAGTTCACGCACCGGCTGGCCCGGATTGTCAGCGAAGCGGACGTCGCGGTTGGTGAGGATGCCGACAAGCTTGCCGCCGGTCTCGACGACGGGGATGCCCGAGATGCGATGCTGGTCCATCAGCGCGATCGCATAGGACAGCGGCGCGTCGGGGGTGATGGTGATCGGATTGACGATCATCCCGCTTTCGAAGCGCTTGACCTGACGCACCGCCGCCGCCTGTTCCTCGATCGTCAGATTGCGGTGAAGCACGCCGATACCGCCGATCTGCGCCATCAGGATCGCCATATCGGCCTCGGTCACCGTGTCCATCGCCGAGGAGAGGATCGGGATGTTGAGGCTGATTTCGCTGGTGAGCTGGGTCGACAGGTTCGCGTCCGACGGCAGGATATCCGACGCGCCGGGCACCAGCAGCACATCGTCGAAGGTCAGGCCGGTGATGATTTCCATGGGTGCCACTTTCTGGTGCGGGCGGCGCCTGTCCCGGTTTTCGGGGCGGCACGCGCGATTCGTTTGGTGGCGGCCCATGTAACCAGTCGCGCGCGGGCGCGCCAGTGGGTGACGAACGATTATTTCGCGTGGCACGGGATGATTGGCGGGAGCACGGGAACGGGAGCCAGCAGCCACCGAAATGTAACCGGTTGCATTGCCTCGGACCGCTCGTTAGACCGCTGCGCATAACATAGTTTCGGCGAAGAGGATATTCCAGATGAACCTGCCCAGCCAGGCGACCACCCATAGCGGCGGTCGCTCGAATGCCATGGCGGCCTTTGCCGCGGTGACCGTGCTTTTCTTCGCCTGGGGCTTCATCACGTCGCTGATCGATCCGCTCGTCGCCGCGGTGAAGGGCATCTTCACATTGAGCGACGCCGAGGCGCAGCTTTCGGCATCGGCTTTCTTCATCGCCTATGGCCTGATGTCCTTCCCCGCCGCCGCGCTGATCGCACGCTTCCATTCGGTGCCGTCGATCCTGACCGCGCTGTCGACGATGGTCGCCGGCTGCCTCGTCATGCTCGCGGCGGCGAACCTTGCAATCTATCCGCTTGTCCTCGCCGGGCTCTTCATTCTCGCGAGCGGCATCACGATCCTGCAGGTCGCGGCGAACCCGCTCGCGGCGGCGCTCGGCGATCCGAAACGCAGCCATTTCCGCCTGACCTTCAGCCAGACTTTCAACAGCTTCGGCACCTTCCTCGGCCCGCTGATCGGCGCCCACCTGTTCCTCGAGGGCGTCGAGGTCAAGGAAGGCACGGTGGTCACCGAAGCCGTGCGCGCGCAGGCGCTCGCCGGGATCGATTCGGCCTATTTCTGGATTTGCGGGCTGATCATCGCGCTGTTGCTATTCTTCTGGGTCAGCCGGCGGATCGTCAACGAAGCGGTGCCCCCCGCGCCGATCGGCGAGCGCGCCGGAATGGGCGAGCTGATCCGCGAGGCGTTTTCGTCGCGCTGGGCGCTGCTCGGCGGGCTTGCGATCTTCCTCTATGTCGGCGCCGAGGTCGCGATCGGCACGCAGATGGCGCTGTTCCTCAACAGCGATGCGATCTGGGGGCAGTCGGACGCCGCCTTTGGCACCTTCGGCTGGATCATGGGCAATGACGGCGTCCCCGGCGTTTCGCTGCAGGAAGCGGGCAAGGCCGTCGCGCTTTACTGGGGCGGCGCGATGGTCGGCCGCGCGATCGGGTCGGTGCTGCTCGCGCGCTTCTCCGCATCGAAGATGCTTGTGGCGTTTACCGCGATTGCCGTGCTGCTCTGCCTCTATATCGTCCTTGTCGGCGGCGTGACCGCGGGCTTTGTCGCGCTGTCGATCGGCCTGTTCAATTCGATCATGTTCCCGGTGATCTTCACCCTGACGCTCGAGCGCTCGACGGCGCGCGCCGAGGCGACGTCGGGGCTGCTCTGCACCGCGATCGTCGGCGGGGCGGTGATCCCCTATTTCATCGGCCTGCTATCGGGCGCGGTCGGCTATGCCGCAGCGCTGATCCTGCCCGCCGCCTGTTATGCCCTCCTCTGCGTCTTCGCCATCGCGGCCGGACGCGCGCCGGCCCGGCAGGCGAGCGCGGGCGTGACCGTTCACTGAGGCATTAGGAACGAGGGAGCCATGGCCGGACTGTCGATCCGTGACGCGCGCAAGAGCTTCGGCGCCACCGAGGTCCTGAAAGGCGTGTCGATCGACGTCGCCGACGGCGAATTCACGGTGATCGTTGGCCCCTCGGGATGCGGCAAGTCGACGCTGCTGCGGGCCGTCGCGGGGCTGGAGGAGCTGACCGGCGGCAGCATCGTCATCGGCGACCGCGACGTGACCAGCCTGCCGCCGTCCGAGCGCGGCATCGCGATGGTGTTCCAATCCTATGCGCTTTACCCGCACCTGACGGTGCGCGAGAATATGGCGTTCGGGCTGAAGATCGCGAAGGCGTCGAAGAGCGAGATCGACGAGGCCGTGCACCGCGCCGCGGAGATATTGAACATCGAGGCGCTGCTCGACCGCAAGCCCGCCGCGCTGTCGGGCGGCCAGCGCCAGCGCGTCGCGATCGGGCGTGCGATCGTGCGCCAGCCGCAGATCTTCCTGTTCGACGAACCGCTGTCGAACCTCGACGCCGATTTGCGTGTCCGGATGCGCTACGAATTCGCCAGCCTGCACCGCCAGCTCGGCACGACGACGCTGTACGTGACGCACGACCAGGTCGAGGCGATGACGCTCGCCGACCGGATCATCGTTCTGCGCGACGGACGGATCGAGCAGGTCGGCACCCCGCGCGAACTTTATGCGCGGCCCGCGAATATCTTCGTCGCGCAGTTTCTCGGCACACCGCGAATGAACATCTTGCCCGCGACCATCGCCGCCGATGGTCGCGCGGCGCTGGAAGACGGGCGCAGCATCGCCCTGCCCCCGCTTGTGGCGGCGCTGACGGCCGGAACGCCGCTTTCGATCGGCATCCGGCCCGAGGACATCGCAGTCGGCGATGCGCCGGACGCGCTGCCCTTCACGATCCGCTTTATCGAGCGGCTCGGCGGGCTCGCGACCCTGCATCTGGGCGGACGCGAGGGCGACGAGCCGATCGCGTGCCAATTGCGCGACGACGGCAGCCTCGACGAGGGCGACACGGTCTTGGCTTCGTTGCCACCCACGCATCTGCACCTGTTCGGCGCCGACGGTCAGGCACTCGGGACGGCGGGCGAATGACCTTGCATTTTGCCCGTGTAACCGGTTACGTTGCGACGGTTTCCGCGCCCGGCATGGATAAAAAAACAGAGTCGCATCAGCGGCTTGGCGCCATTTGAGGGAAAGGGGCCCGACGGCATGGCTACATTGAGGGACGTCGCCCGCGAAGCGGGGGTTTCGGTGGCGACGGCATCGCGGGCGATCAACGGGCTCGGCAATGTGACGGCACCGACGAAGGCCGCGGTGATGGCGGCGGTCAAGAAGCTCAACTTCGTCCCGCACAGCGGCGCGCGCAGCCTGACGCGGCGCAAGACCGACACTGTCGGTGTCATCCTGCCCGACCTGTTCGGCGAGTTTTTCTCCGAAATCATCCGCGGCATCGATCTGGTCGCGCATGAATCGGGCATGCACCTGTTGCTCGGCAACATGCACGGCAGCACGCACGAAACCGCCGCCGCGATCGCGGCGATGCGCGGGCGCGTCGACGGGCTGCTCGTGATGCCGCCCGATTTGAAGCCCGAACTGCTGTCCGACTATCTCGACCCGGCGCTCCCCACGGTACTGCTCAATTATGACGCGGGCTCGCTCGACCTGCCCTTTGTGGCGGTCGACAATTATCAAGGGGCCTATGCGATGACCGAGGCGCTGCTCGCGCGCGGCATGCGGCAGATCGTCCATATCGCGGGGCCCAAGCACAACCGCGACGCGCGCGACCGCCAGCGCGGCTTTGTCGACGCGATGACACGGATCGCCAAGATTTCGAACCCCGCGATCCTGCCCGGCGATTTTTCGGAAGAGAGCGGCGCGCAGGCCGGCCGGCTGCTCGTGCAGGGACAATTGCCCGCCGACGCCGTCTTTGCCGCGAACGACCAGATGGCGGTCGGGCTGATGGCGGAGCTTGCCAATGCGGGCATGTCGGTTCCCGGCGACGTGCTGGTGGCGGGGTTCGACGACATCCCGCTCGCACGCCATCTCAATCCGTCGCTGACGACGATGCAGGTCAAGATCGACCGGCTGGGGTCGACCGCGATGATGATGTTGCTGCGCATCCTTCGCGGTGAAACGCTGGGCGGCGCGAGCGCGACGATCCTGACCCCGACGCTGGTTGCGCGGGGCACAACGGGCGGGGCGGCAACGCCGGCGAGCGTCGCCGCAGCGGGAGCCTTGCCGACATGACGCAACCGGCGCGGCCATGCCTATGCAGCTGACGCGGCGCCATCTGACGGGCGCGCTCGCCGCGCTGCCCCTTGCTTCGCTGCTGACCGGCTGCGGCACGCGCGGCAATGCCGCCCTGACCGTCTGGGCGATGGGTAATGAGGCCGCGAGCCTGCCCGAACTGCTGAAAACGATCGATTGGCCTGCGGACGCGCCGCCGATCACCATCCAGCCGCTGCCCTGGACCGCGGCGCACGAAAAATTGCTCACCGGCTTCGCCGGCGGGTCGCTGCCCACGGTTGGACAGGTCGGCAACAGCTGGATCGCCGAACTGGCGGCGATCGGTGCGATCGCGCCGGTCCCCGATCGCGCGCTCGGCCTGCTCGACGACCAGTTCGGCGCGGTGGTCGATACCAACCGCATCGCGGGGCTGGCGTGGGCGATCCCCTGGTATGTCGACACGCGGCTGCAATTTTATCGCAAGGACCTGTTCGCGCGCGCCGGATATGATGCGCCGCCGGCGGACTGGGCTGGGTGGAAGGCCGCGCTGCACAAGGTGAAGCGTCAGGTCGGCGCGGGCAATTATGCGCTGCTCTATCCGCTCAACGAATATGAGCAGCTGACGACGCTCGCGCTGTCGGCCGGAGCGCGCATGCTGCGCGACGACGGCGCGCGCGGTGCTTTTTCTGACCCCGAATTCAAGGCCGCGCTGGCGTTCTACAAAAGCTTGTTCGATGAGGGGTTGGCGCCGCTGGCATCCTCGGCCCAGATTTCGAACATATGGGACGAGTTTGCGAAAGGCTATTTCAGCCTGTTCCTGTCGGGCCCATGGACGATCGGCGATATGAAGTCCCGCCTCGCCCCCGCCATGCAGGGCAATTGGGCGACCGCGCCGAACCCCGGCCCCGACGGCATCGGATCGGCGGCCCCGGGCGGATCGAGCCTCGTCGTGTTTGCGGGCAACGATCAGGGCGACGCGGGATGGGATCTGGTGTCGCGGCTGATGGCTCCCGCCGCACAGCTCAAGTTCCAGCAACTCACCGGCGACCTTCCCGCGCGGCGGTCGGTATGGGCGAAAGCCGGACTCGCGGACGACCCGATCGTCGCCCCCTTCGCGACGCAACTCGACCATGCGACGCCGTTGCCCAAGGTGCCCGAATGGGAGCGCATCGTCACCGAAATGCAGATCGTCGCCGAGCGCATGGTCCGCGGCCAGTACAGCGTCGATGAGGCAGCGAAGGAGATCGACGTCCGCGCCGACCGCCTGCTCGAAAAGCGGCGCTGGATGCTGGACAAAGGGCGTGCACTGTGAGCGCGCAGCGGCGAACCAGCGAAAGCGCGAGCGCCGCCGGACGGGCGAGCGAAGCGCGCGCGGGCTGGGCGATGTCGTCGCCTGCCCTTGCCGCGATCATCCTCTTCTTCGTCCTGCCGGCGATCGCGTCGCTAGCCCTGAGCTTCACCGATTTCGACATCTACGCGCTCGCTGACATCGGCAATCTGCGCTTTGTCGGTTTCGAGAATTACGAAAGACTGCTTGGTAACCCACTGTTCTGGAAAGCGGTGACGAACACCTTGCTGTTTGTCGGCTTCGGCGTGCCCTTCATCGTTGCGCTGTCGCTGTTCGCGGCGATGCTCGTCAATTCGCGCTGGCTGAAATGGCGACCGGTGTGGCGCGTCGCGCTGTTTGCGCCCTATGTGACAACGCTCGTCGCGACCGCGGTGGTGTGGCGCTATTTGCTCCACACGCGCTACGGCCTCGTCAACTACCTGCTCTCGCTGTTCGGCATCGCGCCGATCGACTGGCTCGGCGATCCGCATGCATCGCTGCCCGCGATCCTGATCTTCGTCGGCTGGAAGACCTTCGGCTATAATATGATCATCTTCCTCGCCGCATTGCAGACGGTGCCGCGCGAGCTCGACGAGGCGGCGCGGATCGATGGCGCGGGATGGTTCACGCGCCTCCGCCACGTCACCCTGCCCGCGATCGCCCCCACCGTGCTGCTCGTCTCGGTGCTGACCGTCGCGGGCATGTTCCAGCTGTTCGCCGAACCCTATGTGATGACGCAGGGCGGCCCCGCCCAGTCGACCGTCACCATCCTCTATTTCATGTATGAGGAGGGGTTCAAATGGTGGAACCTCGGGTCGGGCGCGGCAGTCGCCTTCCTGCTCTTCCTCTGCATTCTCGCGGTGACTTTGGTGCAACTGCGGCTGGCCAGGCGGAGCGGCGCGATATGAGCCTCCGCCGCTGGTCCGTGACCTTGCTCGCCGCGCTCGTCGCACTGCTCACGATCGCGCCCCTGCTGTGGATGCTGTCGGTCAGCTTCATGGCGCGCGGCGAGGCATCGCAATTCCCGCCGCCGCTGCTGCCAAACGACCCTAGCCTCGACAATTACCGCATGCTGTTCGGCACCTTCGGCATCGGGCGTTTCCTCGCCAACAGCCTGCTGATCTCGACCCTCGCGACGGGCCTCGCGCTGCTCTTCACGATCCCCGCGGGCTATGCCTTCGCCAAGCTGCGCTTCAAGGGCCGCGATGCGACCTTCCGCCTGCTCGTCGCGGCGCTCGTCGTGCCAGGGCAGATCGGGATGCTGCCGCTCTTCCTCGAACTCAAGGCGATGGGGCTGGTCAACAGCTATGCCGGCGCGCTCGTGCCGTGGCTCGCGGGCATCTTCGGCATCTTCCTCGTCCGCCAATATTGCCTGTCGATCCCCGACGAGATGCTCGAGGCGGCGCGCATCGACGGCGCGAGCGAGGGGCAGATCCTCCGCCGCATCGTGCTGCCGATCCTGACCCCGATCATCGTCACCCTCGCGCTGTTCGTCTTCCTCGGCAGCTGGAACGATTTCATGTGGCCGCTGATCATTCTCGCCGACCAGGACCTCTACACGCTGCCCGTCGCGCTTGCCGCGATGAGCCGCCAGCATGTGCAGGACAATGAGCTGATGATGGCGGGCGCGGTGGTCACCACCCTGCCCGTGCTCATCCTCTTCCTCGCGCTCCAGCGCTTTTACCTGAGCGGCCTTTTGACGGGGAGCGTCAAGGGATGAGTTTTTCAACCAAGGACAGATGCATGACATATTGGACTGCGGCGCTGCTGGGGCTTGCCCTTGCCGCCGCTCCGGCTGCCGCGAAGACGAAAGCCGCTCCGCCGGTCGAAGGGCAGACGCCGCAGCCGGCGATCGCGCCCGGCAATTATCCCTATCAGCTGTTCGTGCCGAAGGGCTATCTGACCGACACCGCGAAGCAATATCCGCTGCTGATCTTCCTCCATGGCTCGGGCGAGCGCGGCGACGATGTCGCGAAGGTCAAGGTCCACGGCCCGCCGAAGATCGCCGAGCGCGACCCGGCCTTCCCTTTCCTCACCGTGTCGCCTCTGCTCGGCACCGATCAGGATTGGGACATCGACAAGCTCGACAAGCTGGTCGACCATATCGCCAAGGCATATCGCATCGATTCTACGCGCGTGTACCTCACCGGTCTCAGCCGCGGCGGCCATGCCAGCTGGCGCTGGGCGATTGCCGAACCCAGGCGGTTCGCGGCGGTCGCGGCGGTCGCCGGGCGCGGCAATATCGGCGAAGCGTGCCGCCTGATGGACCTGCCCGTCTGGGCGTTTCACGGCGACCGCGACGATGTCGTGATCCCCGAAGGCAGCTTCGCGATGGCGCGCGCGATCCGCGCGTGCGGCGGCCGCAAGGTCCGCCTGACCATCTATCCCGACCTCGGCCACAACGCCTGGGATCCCGCCTATGACGACCCGGCGCTCTACGCCTGGTTGCTCGAGCAAAAGCTCCCCTCCCCAACGATCACCAACAAGGACAAGAAATGAGCAAGAGTGTCTTCCCCGACGATTTCCTGTGGGGCGCGGCGACCGCCGCCTATCAGATCGAAGGATCGCCGCTCGCCGATGGCGCGGGCGCGAGCATCTGGCAGCGATTCAGCCACGACCCGCGGCTGATGGCGGTGAAGGGCGACACCGGCGATGTCGCGTGCGACCATTATAACCGCATGCCCGCCGATGTCGCGCTGATGAAGGAATTGGGGCTGAAAGCCTATCGCTTCAGCGTCAACTGGGGCCGCGTGCTGCCCGAGGGCATCGGGCGCGTGAACGAACCCGGCCTCGATTTCTACGAGCGCCTTGTCGACGAATTGCTCAAGAACGATATCGAGCCCTTGCTGACGCTGCACCATTGGGACCTGCCCGCCGCGCTCGACGACAAGGGCGGCTGGCTCAACCGCGACATTGCCGGCTGGTTCGCCGACTATGGCTCGGTCATGTACCGCCGCCTCGACGGGCGCGTGAAGAAATGGGTGACGCTCAACGAACCGTGGGTGATCACCGACGGTGGCTATCTCCATGGCGCGCTCGCGCCGGGGCACCGCAATCTGTTCGAGACCCCGATCGCGAGCCACAATCTGATGCGCGCGCACGGCGCGGCGGTCGAAGCCTACCGCAGCGAAGGCGCGCACGAGATCGGCCTTGTCGTCAATATCGAACCCAAATATCCGGCGAGCGACAGCCCCGCGGATATTGCCGCGACCGCGCGCGCGCACGCTTACATGAACCGTCAGTATCTCGATCCGGCACTGAAAGGGGCCTACCCCGCCGAACTCGCCGAGGTGTTCGGCGAAGCTTGGCCCGAATGGCCGGCCGAGGATTTGAAGGCGATCTGCCAGCCGGTCGATTTCATCGGCATCAATTATTATACGCGCAACGTTGTAAAGGCCGACCCGAACCAGTGGCCCGTCGGCGCCTCGCCGGTGAAGCAGATCGCGACGCACACGACGACCGATTGGGAAGTCTATCCGCCCGCGCTCACCGACATGCTCGTCTGGTTCCGCGACACCTATGGCGATATTCCCGTCTATATCACCGAGAATGGCGCCGCCTTCTACGACCCGCCGACCGCGGGTCCCGACGGGATCGACGATCCGCTGCGCTGCGATTATCTGCGCACGCACATCTCGGCGATCGGCGACGCGATCAGGAAGGGCGTCGATGTGCGCGGCTATATGGCGTGGTCGCTGCTCGACAATCTCGAATGGTCGCTGGGCTTTTCGAAGCGCTTCGGGATCGTGCATGTCGACTATGAAACCCAGGTCCGCACGCCGAAGCGCAGCGCGCGCTTCTACAGCAGCGTGATCGCGGCCAATGGAGGGAACCTCGGATGAAAAAAGCACTGATCCTCGCTGCCGCGGCGCTGCTCGCACTGCCCGCCGCCGCCAAAGAACGCGCCGATCATTATGAGGCGATGACCTACAACATCCGCCTCGACCTCGCGTCGGACGGCGACAACGCCTGGCCGCACCGGCGAAGCGCGCTGATCGCGCTCGTTGCCTATCAGGCGCCCGATTTCGTCGGGATGCAGGAGGTGTTGCAGCACCAGAAACAGGCGGTCGAGGCCGATCTGCCCGGCTATCAATTCGTCGGCGTCGCGCGCGACGACGGCAAGGAAAAGGGCGAATATTCGCCGCTGGGTTTCCGCCGCGACCGCTTCACCCTCGTCGGATCGGGGACGTTCTGGCTGTCGCCGACGCCCGAGACCCCGAGCAAGGGATGGGATGCCGCGCTGCCGCGGATCGCCACCTGGGCGCGGCTGCACGACCGGAGCGCGAAGCGCAGCTTGCTCGTCGTGAACACCCATTTCGATCATATCGGCGAGGTCGCGCGGCAGGAAAGCGCGCGCCAGATCCGCCGCTGGATCGACGGGCAGCGCAAGGCGGGCGAAACCGCGGTGCTGTTGGGAGACTTCAACAGCCCCGCGACGAGCAATCCCTATGCCGCGATCGTCGAGCCAGGCAAGGGCGCGCTCCGCGACAGCCGCATCATCAGCCGCACGCCGCATTACGGCCCGCTCGGCACCTTCACCGGCTTCAAGATCGCGCAGATGGACCCGAGCCCGATCGACCATATCTTCGTCAGCGACGATGTGACGGTGCTGCGCCATGCGACGCTGACCGACCAGAATGGCGGCAAGTTGCCGTCGGATCATTATCCGGTGGTCGCGGACCTGTGCATCGGGAAGGGTTGCTGACCACACCTCATTCGTCATCCCGGCGAAAGCGGGGACACCAATGATAGCATTTTTTTGGCCGATTGGAGACTGTCCGCTTCTAGGTGCAGATCGTCAAAAGGCGACGTCGGCAACCGTTCCCAGCGACGTCAGCGTTTGTTAGCAAGGAACTAAGGCGAATTCCCGGAGGCGGAGCAGCAAATCGCTTCAGTTTTGATCCACAGCCCCGCGACGCACCCCGGCACCCCCGAGGGTGCCGGAGCCACGCGTCACGCCAGCAACGGAGCGCCCACGTACCGCTCATATTCCTGCTGATAGCGCTTGGTGAGCATGGCCTCGTCGGCGACCGATGCGCTCTCTTTGAGCTCGAGGAACCAAGTGCCTTCTTCCTGATACATATGATGCTGCACAGCACCCTCGATATGCTCGAGCTTGTCGATGAAATCCTGGGACATGGGGTCGAGCTTCTCCAGCATCGCCATCTCTACCTTGACCATTGCCTGCTCGTCATAGCCCATGGCCGCGTGCGCTTTGTGCGCCTCATCGGCCATAGCGGGGTAGATGACGGCCTCTTCGGCGATCGCATGGCCGGTCAGGATGACGCCGAGTTTCTTGAGCGCGGCCGTGCGGCTCGCGCTGTCCTTGCACGCTTTCACCTCAGCAAAGGCGTCCTCGAGGTCCAAATGATGCTGAAGGATTTGGTCGAGCCAGTCGCCGGGCATCGCGGCGCCGTTCGCCTTGGTGCGCGCTTCGCGGCGTGCCTCCTCGCTTTCGGGAGGCGTGATGGCGGCGATAAAGCGGTCGAGAAGCGACATGGATATTCTCCTGATGAGGGCAACCAAAAGCTGGGCGCCGTACGAGGAACCCCCGCGCGAGAGGCGATGTTCCGTACGCTCCGGATAATCCAACCTGGGTTAGTATGATTTTTCGCGGGACCGACTGAATTCGGCTACTGCCCACTCTCACTGAACTCATGCGCTCGCACTTATGGGGCCGAGCCGCCCCAGAGGTTTCAGGGCGCGCAGCACTCAATTTTTCCGAGCCTATGAAATGACCGCTTTCGGGGAAAACCGCTTTGGAACGAACAACCGAGACGAGGCGCAAACCCGCCGTTTTATCGGGCGCTTGAGGGTTTCAAATGGCACTTCCAACAAATTATAACATAAGTGTCCCCGCGGAGGCCGGGGTGGGTTATTTCGCCGGGGTCTGATCCAGCCAGCCGCCGGTGAAGCCGATCCGCTGGAGCCCGCGGACGATATGCGGATTTTTGCGCATCACCTTCCACACAAAACCGCTGCGATGGTTTTCCATCATCGCAAGGATCGGCCCCTGGTCGATACCGAGATAGTCGTTGGCGACCCATCCGTGGACCGGATCGACCGCGCCGCTGCGCATATTCGGATCGGCAAAGGTGAAACTGGGGTTGAACGCGTCCTTGAAGCCGTAGCGCGTATAGAGGCGCGCGCCATATTGCGTGCGCATCGCCATCAGTGCGGGGATCGCCACCTCGGGCGCAAAGGCGACCGAGCCGCCCGCCGCGGTCGGGACGACCGTCCCGTCGTCGACGACGCGGATCGCGCTGACGCCGCGCGCCATATAGCCGTTGAAGAAGCGCGGGGTTCCGCCGACGCTATATTTATCCTTCGAATATCCCGGCCCGTCCGACGCGGTCCAGCCCCAGATATCGGCGCTATAGCCCGTCCATTTGTTCGGATTGTCGGCGCCATAGGCACGCTGCGCCAGCGTCGCGCGGCGGCTGTTCTCGAAATAATCGATGCCCTTGCCGCGCATGAAGTCGTCACGGATACCGCGGAAATCGACCCAGACATGGCTGTACTGGTGCCCGAACAATGGCTCGAACTGCAGATGCTGCTGCCCGTAATAGGTGCCCCAGTCCTTTTCGAGATCGGTGGCCCAGCCCTTGTCCCACGCGTCCTTGCCGACCGGATGCGTCGGCGATCCGAGAGCCAGCACATAGACGAGCATGCCCTCATTATAGCCGACCCAGTCGTGCGTCTCGAAACCCTTCTCCGGCTTCCACCCCATGGTGATGCCGTGCGAACCCGCGAGGTTCCGCGCCTCGGTGCCCGTGTTGGTCCGCTGGACGAAGGTCCAGTCGACGCGCGTGTAGATCTTCTCGGCAAGATCGCGGATCTCGGCCTCGACCGGATCGTTCCGGTCGTAATAGCTTTGCGCGAACAGCGCGCCGCCGAGGAACAGGCTGGTGTCGACGGTCGACAATTCGGTCGTCTTGTGACGCGTGCCGTCGTCATTCTTCAGGAAGTGATAGAAAAAGCCCTTGTAGCCCGTGTTGCCTGCCGCTTCGGCACCCTGCGGAGCGGTCCAATAGAAGCGCAGGCAGTCGCGCGTGCGCAGCGCCGCTTCGGCGCGCGTCACATAGCCGCGCTCGGCCCCGATCCCATAAGCGGTCAGCGCAAAGCCCGTCGCTGCGATCGACGAGAAGGGATTGCTCGGCCAGCGATCGGGCGCGAGGCAGCGCTTGGTGTCGGTGGTGTCCCAGAAATAGCGGAAGGTGCGCTCGGTCAGCTCTTCGGAAAAGGCTGCCTCGGTCAGCGGCGGCAATTTCGTGGCCGATGTTGCGACTGGTGCGACGGCCGACGGCGCCGGAGTGGGGGTGCATGCCGTGGTCAGCGCGAGCAGGGGCAGGAGCGATGCCCCGATACGAAACGACATGCGATACTCCAAAAAAGTGAGGCGCCCGGCCCGCGGGAGGGGGGTGCGGGACGGGCGCCTGTCAGCCGGTCAGAAAGAGAATCCGGCCGATAGCTTTACCGTTCGCGGCGTGTTTCCGCCAACGCCAATGCCCGAAATTTCGAGATAGCGGGGCGACGTCGGGTCGTTGTTGTAATCGACATAGTTGCGATCGTTGAACAGGTTCAGAATGTCGACGCGAAGGCGCAGGCGCGATTCCTCGCTGATGAACTTGAACGGGATATATTTGGTGATCGCGACGTCCATCTGGCGGAAACCCCAGCGATCGCCATTGCCGTCAGCCTCGTTCGAAATGACGGTGCGGCTGGGGTTCGCTCCGCCCTGGTTGATGAACGCCTTGAGGTACGGCGGCGACGCGATCTGGAACTTGCCCGACAGCGTGACGCCGATCGGCAGATCGACCGAGCCCGTCGCGACCAAACGATGCTTGCGCACCCCGCTCGACCGCGTGACGGTATAGTCCTCCAGCGACGGAAAATCGAGGCTGAAGGTTTCGCCAAACTGCCGGTTTTCCTCGGCTTGGGTGTAGGTATAGGTTGCCGAGAAGCTCCACGGCGACGCGGCGGTGTAGTTCTTGACCAGCTTGAGATAGCCCGTGTCCGCGCTGGTTTCGATGCCGTTGGTCCCGATGATGATCGACCCGAAGCCCGGAGGCGCGAAACCGAAGGGCGAGTTCGGCGCCGCGGGTGCCGGCGGGAAGAAGGTGCCGTCGGGACGGCGGTTGCCGAGCAAATAGGCGAAGCCGTCCTTCGATTCGATATGGCTATAGCCGACCTCGGCCTCGAACAACGGGGTTACCCTGGCGCGGAAGCCCAGGCTGAACTGGTCCGAATAGGGAACCTTCAGGTCGTTCTCGATGAAGCGCAGCTCGCGGCCGCCGCCCGCGCCGGCGCCGGCGAGCAGCTGCTGGCGGCCCGCTTCGGTCAGGTAGATCGGGTTCCACGGCACACAGGTCGGCCCGGGGGCGCATGTGTTGTTCGGGTCGCCGGTGATGAAGTTGAATGTCCGCGTGGTGAACGATCCGACGCTGATTTCCTGCTGCAGGAAGTCGAACTGGTTGCGGTCGTACGAGCGCCCCGCCCCGCCGAACACCACAAAGCGCCCATCGTCGTCGAGCTCGTAGCTGAAGCCGATACGCGGCTGCCACGCGCCCGTGAACGCCTTGCGCTCGCTGCCCGTCGAGATGAAGTCGCGGATGTCGTAATCGGCGTTGACGAGGTTCGGGTAATTGGCCGGCGACACGGCATTCACCGCATCGGCGGGGTGGACGAAGTCGAGGAAGGCCGGCGTCCGCTCATAATCCCAGCGCACGCCGAGGTTCAGCGTCAGCCGGTCGGTAACCTCCCAATCGTCCTGCACATAGATGCCGAACTGGAAATTCTTCGAATTGATGATCGGGTCGCCGTTGCCCGTCGAGGCGCCGAACTGGACGCGGTAGGGCACATCGTCGTTGAAGGTGCCACCACCGGGGTTGAACGCCGGGTTATAGGTATAAACCGGATTGAAGGCGTTGAGCTGCAGCGAATTGAGTTCGACCCATTTCGCCTTGGCGCCGACCTTGATCGTATGGCCCTCGAACCCGGTCCAGGTGAAGTCGTTCTGGACGCCCCAGCCCTTTTGGCCCTTTTCCTGGAAATTGCTGCCGCCGCCAACGCGCAGGATGTCGCCGCGGACGACCACACCCGGCTGCGGATTGGTGGGCGACGGGCCGGCATAGGCAAAGAGGAAGCCGTTGCCGAATTCGGTCGGCGTCGGCGCCCATTTGGCGTCTTCATAGGTCAGCTTGAAATCGTTGATCCAGTTGTCGGCCGTATGCTCCCAGCGCGCGGTGACGCGCAGTTCCTCGACATCCTGCGAGCTGATCGTGCTGCGCGCGTTGAAACCGCTGCCCAGAAACTCGCCGGTTTCCTTGCGATATTTGCCCGACAGCTCGATCAAGTCGCTGTTCGACGGCTGGAAGTTGAGTTTGCCGAAATAGAGATCTTCGTTGAACGTCGCGTTGGTCGGGCCGAACACGCCCTGATATTCGGACGGAAAATAGCTGACCGGCAGGTTGAGTCCCGGCTGGACGTCGACCGGCTGCTGCTGCCGCTTGCCTTCATAGGTTACGAAAAAGTGCAGCATATCCTTGATGATCGGACCACCCAGCGCGCCGCCGAACTGGAAATCCTTCGTCTTGACCTTGCTCGTCGTCAGTTCGGTCGGCCGCGCGTCGCGCAGGCTCTGATCGGTGTAATCGATGAAGGCTTCGCCGTGGAATTCATTGGTGCCCGACTTGGTCACCGCGGTGATCGCCACCGAGCTGACCTGGTCGAATTCGGCCTTATAGTTCGACGAAATGACGCGATATTCGCCGACCGCGAGCTGCGGGAAGGGATTGCCCTGCGTCGAATCCTGGCCGGTTATGCCGTTCTTGAGAACATAGTCCTTCTGCCCGACGCCATCGATGAAGATGTTGACGCCGCGGCTGTCCTGAGCGCCGCCTTGCAGGCGCGATTGGCCGCTGGCCCCGGTCACGAACTGGACGCCCGGCGCGAGGTCGGCAAAGGCGAGGAAGTTGCGGTTGTTCTGCGGCAATACCTCGATCTGGCGCTGAGTGATGTTCGAACCGACCTCGCCGCCCTCCATCGAACGGATGCGGGTGCCCGTGACGATGATCGCGTCATCGCCGCCCTCAGCGATGTCGGGCTGCGAGAAATCGAAGTCGAGCACGGCGCTCTGTCCAACCGAGAGGGTGAATTCGTCGGTGTTGCGCACGCCGCCCGGCGTCGTGATTTCAAGCCGATAGGTGCCGACCGGAAGCGAAGCGATATTGTAACTGCCGCTCGCGCCAACCGTCGCGGTGCGCGTCAGGCCGGTGTTGACGTTGATCGCGGTGACCTGCGACACGCCGCCCTCGGCCTTTATCGTGCCGCGCAGCGAGGCGTTCGACACCTGCGCATACGCAGGTGTCGCCACCCCGACGGCGAGCGCGGCACCGGCGCTGCTCCATGCCAGCGCAGCAGCGAGCGTGCGGGCGCGCGACCGGCGCGCGGAAACGGTCTGAAATTCATGCGGAAACTTCACGGCATCCTCCCTTTTTGGCCCCCGACATTCCCCGCGCTCGTTTTCTTCGCTGGCCGGCCTTGCCTCCGGTGCAGCGACGAGTCGCGGGAAATCGCGTCGTTGTTTTTTTAGTTTGTAACCGGTTTCACGATCACTGTATAGGGGGAAGCGACACAGAGGGATGCAATCGGGGGCCAGCCGGTTTTCGGCCGATTTCGGCCAATCCTCGTGACAATGTATAAGCAAATCCGACTGGGAAGGACGAATCATGCCGCCGATGACGCGCAACCTCACATGCCTGACGCTGGCCACTCTGATGGTGGCTGCGCAGCTCTCCCCCGCCCCGCTGATGGCCAAGCCCGCGACGAGCACGAATGAGGCAGCGCCGATGGATTCCGCAGGCTGGATGCGTCCCGATCCGAAGATGGATCGCTTCGTCGCCGACCTGATCGCGAAGATGACGCTCGACGAGAAAGTCGGGCAATTGTCGCTGCTCACCAGCGACTGGGATTCGACCGGTCCGACGATGCGCAAAGGCTATCAGGACGATATTCGCAAGGGGCGCATCGGGTCGATCTTCAATGCCTTCACCGCCAAATATACGCGCGAGCTGCAGCGGTTGGCGGTCGAGGAAACGCGGCTGAAGATCCCCCTGCTCTTTGGTTATGACGTCGTCCACGGCCACCGCACCATCTTCCCCATCTCGCTCGGCGAGGCGGCGAGCTGGGATCTGAAAGCCATTGAAAAAGCAGCACGAATTTCGGCAACCGAAGCATCGGCGGAGGGTATTCACTGGACATTCGCGCCGATGGTCGACGTCGCGCGCGACCCCCGCTGGGGCCGCATGTCCGAGGGCGCGGGCGAAGATGTCTACCTCGGCAGCAAGATCGCGGTCGCGCGCGTGCGCGGTTTCCAGGGCGACGATCTGAAGCGTGTCGACACCGTGCTCGCAACCGCCAAGCATTTCGCCGCCTATGGCGCGGCGCAGGCCGGCCGCGATTACCACACCGTCGATATCTCCGAACGCACGCTGCGCGACATCTATCTGCCGCCCTTCAAGGCCGCCGCCGACGCCGGCGCCGCGACCTTCATGACCTCGTTCAACGAATATGACGGCGTCCCGGCGTCGGGCAGCCACTATTTGCTCACCGACGTGCTGCGCAAGAAATGGGGCTTCAAGGGATTCATCGTAACCGATTACACGTCGATCAACGAAATGGTCCCGCACGGCTATTCGCGCGACCTGAAACAAGCGGGCGAACAGGCGATCAACGCCGGGGTCGACATGGACTTGCAGGGCGCGGTGTTCATGGATCACCTCGCCAAGTCGGTCGCCGAGGGCAAGGTCGACGTGAAACGCGTCGACGAGGCGGTGAAAGCGATCCTCGAAATGAAATATCGCCTCGGCCTGTTCGAGGATCCCTATCGCTATTCGGACGAAGCGCGCGAAAAGGCGACCATTTATCGCCCCGATTTCCTCGAGGCGGCGCGCGACGTCGCGCGCAAGTCGATCGTGCTGCTGAAGAACAAGGACAATGCCCTGCCCCTCGCCGCGACAGCGAAGTCGATCGCGGTGATCGGCCCGCTCGGCAACAGCAAGGACGACATGATCGGCAGCTGGTCCGCCGCGGGCGATCGCAAGGAGCGGCCGGTGACATTGCTCGAGGGGATGCAGGCGCGCGCGCCCAAGGGCACGACGGTCGCCTATGCCCGGGGTGCCGGCTATCAGTTCGCCGACGCGGGCAAGAACGATGGCTTTGCCGAGGCGATCGCGCTCGCGCAGAAATCCGACGTCATCATCGCGGCGATGGGCGAGCATTGGAACATGACCGGCGAAGCGGCGAGCCGCACGTCGCTCGACCTGCCCGGCAACCAGCAGGCGCTGCTCGAAGAGCTGAAGAAGACCGGAAAGCCGATCATCCTCGTGTTGATGAGCGGGCGCCCGAACAGCATCGAATGGGCCGACGCCAATGTCGATGCGATCCTCGAGGCCTGGTATCCGGGCACGATGGGCGGCCATGCGATCGCCGACGTTCTATATGGCGATTACAACCCGTCGGCCAAGCTGCCCGTGACCTTCCCGCGCAATGTCGGGCAGGTGCCGATCCATTACGACATGAAAAATACCGGGCGGCCGATCAAGCCCGAGGATCCGAACGCCAAATATGTCTCGCGCTATCTCGATACGCCGAACACCCCGCTTTATCCGTTCGGTTACGGCCTCAGCTACACCAGCTTCGCCTATTCGCCGGTGACGCTCGACAAGGCGAAAATCCGCCCGGGTGAGAAACTGACCGTGAGCGTCACGGTGACCAACAACGGCGCGCGCGATGGCGAGGAGGTCGTGCAGCTATACGTCCGCGACCTCGTCGGATCGGTGACGCGGCCGGTGAAGGAGCTCAAGGGCTTCGAGAAGGTGATGCTCAAGAAGGGCGAGAAGCGCACGATCCGCTTCACCCTGACCGACGCCGACCTCGCCTTCACGCGCCAGGACATGAGCTGGGGCAGCGAGCCCGGCCAGTTCAAGCTGTGGGTCGGTCCGTCGTCGGCCGAAGGGTCGGAGGCCAGTTTCGAGCTGACCGAATAGGATGACGACGCCGATGCGTGTCCGCAACCTGATCGCCCTTGCCGCCGCGCCGCTGGTCTTCACCGCACCGGCGCGCGCGCAAGCGCCCGAGCGCCCGAACATCGTGTATATCATGTCGGACGATCATGCCTATCAGGCGATCTCGGCTTATGGCTCGCCTGTATCGAAGCTCGCGCCGACGCCGAATATCGACCGGATCGCACGCAACGGCGCGATCTTCACGAACAGCTTCGTCGGCAATTCGCTCTGCGGCCCCAGCCGCGCAACCTTGCTCACCGGCCGCCAGAGCAACGCGCACGGCTTCAAGCAGAATGGCAACAAGTTCGACAATAATGTCTGGGTCTGGCCGCGCGCGCTGGCGCAGGCGGGTTACACCACCGCGATGTTCGGCAAATGGCACATCAACCAATCGCCCGCGGGCATCGGCTTCGACGAATGGAAGGTGCTCGACGACCAGGGCGAATATTATAACCCCGACATCATCACGCCGAAGGGGCGCAGCGTCGTCGAAGGCTATGCGACCGACCTTATCACGCAGTACAGCCTCGACTGGCTGAAGAACGGCCGCGACAAGTCGAAGCCCTTCGCGATCCTGATCCATCACAAGGCGCCGCACCGCAATTTCATGCCCGCGCTGCGCCATGTGCAGAAGTATCAAGGCGTGAGCTTCCCTGTCCCGGGCAATTATTTCGACGATTATGCCGGACGCCGCGCGGCCGCGGCGCAGGAAATGAATATCTATCGCGACATGTACGAAGGCCACGACCTCAAGATGACGGTCGCGGCGGGATCGGCACAGCTTCACTACAACCGGTGGCCCGGCGCGTTCGACCGCATGACACACAAGCAGCAGGCCGAATGGGACGCGCTGATGCAGGCCGACAACGACCGGATGAACACGGCGAAGCTCGCGGGACAGGACATGGCGCGCTGGAAATATCAGCGCTACATGCAGCAATATCTCGGCACCGTCGCCGCGGTCGACGAGGGGGTCGGCGCGGTGCTCGACTATCTGAAGGACAGCGGCCTCGATCGAAATACGATCGTCGTCTACACATCGGATCAGGGCTTTTACCTCGGCGAGCATGGCTGGTTCGACAAGCGCTTTATCTATGAAGAATCGATGCGGACGCCGTTCCTGATCCAATATCCCGGGCATATCCGTGCGGGCACTCGCGTTGCGGCGCCGATTCAGAATATCGACTATGCGCCGACCTTCCTCGATTTTGCCGGGGTGAAGGGTCCGGGCACCATCCAGGGCCGGTCGATGCGCGCACTTTTCGGCGCCCGTCCACCCGCCGACTGGCGCAAGGACGTCTATTATCATTATTACGAATATCCGGGCTTCCATTCGGTTCGCGCGCATTATGGCGTGCGCGGCGAGCGCTACAAACTCGTGCGCTTTTACGGCGCCGACATCGATGCCTGGGAATTCTATGATCTGAAGACCGACCCCGGCGAAATGCACAACCGCTTCGACGACCCGGCGATGAAGGCGCCGATCGCTACAATGAAGCGGAAGCTGGTCGAACTTCGGCGCCAGTATCAGGACGATAGCGGACCCTCGATCTAGGCCGACGACTTGTCGCGGGGGCCAAGCGGGGTTAGGCGCAGATACGTGAGTCCCGACACGCCACCCCCGCCCTCCGCGCTCGCGCCGTTCCATTATCCGGCGTTTCGCGCGATCTGGATCGCGAACCTCGCGTCGAACATGGGGTCGATGATCCAGTCGGTCGCAGCGGCGTGGCTGATGACCGAACTCACCCAATCGCACCTGCTGATCGCGCTGGTGCAGGCGGGCGCCACAATCCCGATCCTGCTGCTCGGTATCTTCGCGGGCGCGATCGCGGACAATTTCGACCGGCGGCGCGTGATGCTCGCGGCGCAAACGGGGATGCTCATCGTCTCGGCGGCGTTGACGCTGACGACCTATCTCGACGCGATCACGCCGCTAAGCCTGCTCTTCTTCACCCTCGCCGTCGGATGCGGGACCGCGCTCAACGGCCCGGCGTGGCAGGCGTCGGTGCGGCTGCAGGTCGGGCCGAGGGACCTGCCGCAGGCGATCGCGCTCAACACCATCGCGTACAACCTTGCGCGCAGCGTCGGCCCGGCGCTCGGCGGCCTGCTGATCTCGATTGTCGGCACGGCCGCCGCCTTTGGGCTCAATGCGATCAGCTATATCGTGCTGATCGTCGTGCTGCTGCGCTGGCATCCCGAAACCACGCCGCGGCGCCGCACTTCGATGCTGACCGCGATCGCCGCGGGCATAAGTTTCTGCGCGCATTCGGACCCGGTACGCCGCGTGCTGATCCGCGGCTTCGCGTTCGGCTTTGGCGCCGCGGGGTTTCAGGCGCTGCTGCCGTCGCTCGTCCGCGACCGGTTGCACGGGACCGAGGTCATCTATGGCCTATGCCTTGCCGCCTTCGGCGCGGGGTCGATCTTCGGTGCGCTGCTGGTGAGTTCGGCGCGGCACCGCTGGGGCAGCGACCGGGTGGTGACCGCCGCCTCGCTGATCTTTGCCGCCGCGATGCTGCCGGTCGCGCTCACGACAAGCCTTCCATGGGTCATCGTTGCCGCCTTCGTCGCGGGCGGGGCGTGGGTGTCGACGCTGACGACGCTCAACGTCGCGATGCAACTCCGTTCGCCCGAGGAAATCCTCGGCCGCTGCCTGTCAATCTATCAGGCGGTAACCTTCGGCGCGATGGCGCTCGGCGCCTATGCGCTCGGGCTGATCGCCGATCTGGCGTCGCTACCGGCCGCGATCCTGATTTCGGCTGGCTGGCTGATCCTCTCGGCGCTCGTGCTGCGCTTTGTCGCGCCGATGCCGCGGCGCGACGAAGGCAGGTTGTTGCCCTAGACGCGCGGCCTTCCATAACACGCATAGAGCGTCGGCAGCGCGAACAGGGTAAGCAGCCTCGGCGCGATGGGGTGGGCGCGGCGATGATCGTCGAACGGCAATAGGCATTGCGAAAAAGCGCGGCTCCTTTATGGGCTGCGCGGGCGGGGCTTGCCCCGCGCATGATCGCGTCGGTGCCCGAGAGGGCTTAAAATGGGAACGCGGTAACGGGGTTCGTCCTGAACCCCCGAAGCCGAGGCTGTCCCTGCAACTGTAAGCGGCGAGCGCGATGCACCGGTCCGAAACTTTCGGATCAGCCACTGGGGCCACCCTGGGAAGGCGTGCATCAAGCCCTGACCCGCGAGCCAGGAGACCTGCCGGCGTGGGTCGCTCAATGCCCTGGCCCAGGGAAAGGCCGCGGCACGGAGACATCCGTCGAGCGACGACCAAGCGGCTGGAGCCGCTTCGGTGCCGGAGGCGCAGGCATTACGCCGCTTGCGACGCCAGCACCGGTCGATCGCGCCCGCGCATCGGCAGGCTCCGCCTTCGTTGCCGGCGTGCGGGGGGTCTTCCCATGAAAACGCGTACCGACGCCGAACACACGGCGAAGATGAAGAAAATCCAGGCCGCGCAGGCCAAGAAGGTCGCGACGAAAACCGTCGAAAAGGGCCTGATCATCGTCCACACCGGCCCCGGCAAGGGCAAGACGTCGGCCGCACTTGGCATGGCGGTGCGCGCGATCGGCCACGGCATGAAGGTCGGCGTCATCCAGTTCGTGAAGGGCGCGATGGCGACGGGCGAGAAAGCGGTATTCGACCGCTTCCCCGACCTGATCGAGTTCAAGCCGATGGGCGAAGGCTTCACCTGGGACACGCAGGACCGTACGCGCGACATCGCGGTGGCGCGCGAAGCGTGGGACGAGGTCAAGCGGATGATTGCCGACCCAAGCTATGCGATGGTCATCGCCGACGAACTCAACATCGTGCTGCGCTACGACTATCTGCCGGTCGATGAGGTGCTCGAGGCGCTCGCCGCCAAGCCGGAGATGACGCATGTCATTATCACCGGCCGCAATGCACCGCAGGAGTTGATCGACGCCGCCGATCTGGTGACCGAAATGGCGCAGGTGAAGCACCCGTTCCGCGAACAGAATGTCAAGGCGCAGCGGGGGATCGAATTCTGATGCGGCGGCGCGTCCTTCTGGCGCTTGCCGCGCTGGCGGGCGGCGCAGGCCTGTTGTGGGCCGCCTCTCCTGCCCCGCCTGCGAAAGCGCCCGCGGTTCCGCAGCGCATCGTGTCGATCAACCTGTGCGCCGACCAGCTTGTGCTCGCACTCGCTGACCGGGGGCAGATTGCGGGACTGACGAAGAATGCAACCGACATCGAAATGTCGGGCGAGGCGGCGAGGGCGCACGGCATCCCGCTGCTGAGCAATTCGGCCGAGCAGATATTGGCGATCGAGCCCGACCTGATCATCGGCATGCCCGCTAGCCGCAGCGCGGCGCTCCGCGCGCTGCCGAAGCACACCTATCCGCTGCTCGACCTCGCCACCGCGAACACCCTCGATGAAATCTACACCTCGATCCGCGAAACCGCGGCGGCGGTCGGTCATCCCGAGCGCGGCACGGCGCTGATCGCGCGGATGGAGCGTGAGCTGGCGGGCCTGCCGAAGCCGGGAAAGGGCCGCGTCGCCGCCTATTACCAGCGGCGCGGTTATATGACCGGGACGGGCACGCTGATCGACGAGCTGATGACGCGCGTCGGCCTCGTCAACCTCGCGGGCAAGCTCGGCAAGCCGCCGCTCTCGCAACTCAGCCTCGAAGAGATGGTCGCGGCGGAACCCGATTTCCTGATCGTCGAAAGCGCGACCGACAAGGTGACTGACCAGGGGAGCGAAATGCTGCATCATCCCGCATTGAAGGGCATTCCGCGTATCAGCGTCCCGCAGGCGTGGACGGTCTGCAGCAGCCCCGCCTACTCGCAAGCGGCGCGCAGCATGACGGCGCAGGTCGCGGGCATCGATGGGGGCCGCTCATGACCCGCTTCGCCCTCCCCCGCTGGTCGCTGATCGCCGCGTTGTCGGCGCTGGCATTGGTGTCGGCGGTCGCATCGCTGCTGTTCGGCGCGGTCGATCTGTCGGTCGCGCGCCTGCTCGCCGCCGCAACCGGCGACGGCGACAAGGTTGCATCGATCATCCTCTTCGACCTCCGCCTGCCGCGCACGTTGCTCGCGATTGCCGTTGGCGCGATGCTCGGGCTCGCGGGCGCGGCATTGCAAGGCTATCTGCGCAATCCGCTCGCCGAGCCGTCGGTGCTCGGCACGTCGAACGCGGCAGCGCTTGGTGGTGTCGCCGCGATCTATTTCGGGCTGGCCGACATCCATCCGATCGTGCTGCCATTGCTCGCCACGGGCGGCGCACTCCTCTCGCTCGCTTTGCTCTTCATCCTTTCGGGCAAGGCCGAAAGCCCGCTGACGTTGATCCTCGCTGGCATCGCGGTGGGGACGCTGGCGGTGGCGGGGACCAGCTTGGCGTTGAACCTGTCGCCGAACCCGTTCGCTGCGATGGAGATCATGACGTGGCTGCTCGGCAGCCTCGAGAACCGGTCGTTCGACCATGTATGGATCGCGCTGCCGTGCATCGCGATCGGCACCGCGATGCTGCTGTGGAACGGGCGCGCGCTCGATGCGCTGACGCTCGGGGAAGATGCGGCGCAGGCGCTCGGGACGGACCTGCGGCGCACGCGGCTCCGGCTGCTGATCGGCACCGCGATCGGAGTCGGCGGCGCGGTGGCCGTAACGGGGGCGATCGGTTTTGTCGGGCTGATCGTACCGCATCTCATCCGCCCGCTCACCGACCGCAGCCCCTCGGCGATCTTGCTGCCCTCGGCAATCGGCGGCGCGGCGCTGCTGACGCTCGCCGACCTCGGCGTCAGGATCATCCCGACGACGAACGAGCTCAAGCTCGGCGTCGTCACCGCGTTCCTCGGCGTCCCGGTCTTCCTTGTCCATCTCATGCGGGAGCGACGGCTATGGTGAGCCTGGTCCTCGACCATGTCGGCGTCACGCTCGGCCGCCGCGCCGTCGTCCACGACGTCAGTGCCGAATTCGGCCCCGGCACGCTGACCGGGATCGTCGGCCCCAATGGCGCGGGCAAGTCGACGCTGGCGCGCGCGATGCTCGCGCTGGTGCCGGCAAGCGGTTCGGTGCGCGTCGATGGCGTCGACGCGGCGACGATGCCGCGCGGCGACCTCGCGCGGCGCATCGCCTATGTCCCGCAGGGACAGACGCTGCACTGGCCGCTGACGGTCGAGCGGCTTGTCGGGCTGGGGCGGCTGCCGCATCTCGCGCCGATGTCGCGGATCGCCGATGCCGACACCGCCGCGATCGAGCGCGCGATGCAGCGCGCCGACGTGCTCGACCTGCGCGACCGGATCGCGACCGAATTGTCGGGCGGCGAGCGCGCGCGCGTGCTGTTCGCGCGGGCGCTCGCGGTCGAGGCGCCGGCGCTGATCGCCGACGAACCGCTCGCGAGCCTCGACCCGGGACACCAGATCGACGTGATGGATATGCTCCGCGCCGAGGCCGCGGGCGGCGCGCTGGTGATCGCGGTGCTGCACGACCTGACGCTCGCGGCGCGCTATTGCGACCGGCTGCTGCTGATCGACGAAGGCCGGATCGTTGCCGACGGGACGCCCGGCGAGGTGCTGACCGCTGAGCGGCTGCGCGCGGTCTATGGCATCGATGCAGAGGTCGAGACGGGCGGCGAGTGGCCGACGATCACCTTGTTCGGCCGCGCCCGATGAGCGCCGAAACGCTGTTCGCCGAGCAGGGATATGCGGCGGTGCCGCTGTTCGATCCCGAATTCGTCGGCGCGGCGCAAACGGATATCGCCGAACATATCGACCGCGTCTCACGCGCGCTGTACCTGCCCTTTGAACAAAGCTGCCCCGACGCCCCGCCGAGCGAACGGATCGACCGCGTGTATGCGCACGAGCGCAGCGTCGCGAACCTGCTGCGCGTCGCAGTGTGTACCGACGCGCATCGCGGGCAGAGGCTTCAGGCACTCGCGAACGATCCGCGGCTGATCGAAACCGCCGGGCGGCTCGGCGGCCGCGCGCTGTCGGGCAAGATCGTGCGCGTGCGCGCGAGCATCGCCTGCTTTCCCGAGCATCGCCACGCCTGGCACAGCGACGTTGCGCGCGACGACGGCACCGGATGCGGCAAAGTCATGGTGACCGCATGGATCCCCCTCAGCGATGCCGGGCCCGAAAGCGGCGGGCTGGAGATCGCGGCGGGGCGCCAGCCCGCGCCGCTGGCGAGCGAGGGCGACGATGGCTTTGAAATCCCCGAATGGCGGCTTGCGAGCCTGCCGCGTGTTCAGCCCGCATGCCCGGCGGGGACGGTGCTGTTCCTCGATCGCTTCACCCCGCATCGTACCTTGCCTGCGCGCGCGACGCGCTTTGCGCTCGTCATATGGATGAAGGCCGCCTGACCCGGTCCGCCGCGGCCCGTCCTACCGCGCAGCTTCGACCCGAACCGTCCGGCTGGTGCGCTTGCCATCGGCGGACCGGCTGCGCAGCTCTACGGCACCGCTGACCGCCACCGGCCCGGCATAGCGCGTCCACGCGCCGCCCTCGACACGATATTCGATCGCGGTGCCGGGGAACATGCTGTTCGCCTCGAGCTTGCCGTTCGCGGTCCGCGCGCCCGGCGGCGCGACGCGATAGGCGACGCCCATTTTTTCGAGCATCGGGAACTGTGCCGCGGTGCGCCCGGCGAAATTCTGCCAGCCCGCCTTGAGCTCCGCAGCGTCGACGCGCTTGTCGCCCCATTCATAGCTCGCCCCCGCCTGATAGATCGGGGTCCACGGTGCCGGCGCCCACGCGCGTTCGGCGAGCGCGAGCAGGCGCGGGAAGAGCATATAATCGACCTGCGCGTCGGTACGGATCGTCTCGCTCCAGAGCTGCCCTTGCAGTCCCGCGACGCGACGGCCCGGTTGCAGAACGGGCTTGTCCTCTATCGCCTTGCCCTCGGCCTGGATGTTGCGGATCGTCGCGGCGTTGGCGGGCAGGTTGCCCGGCATGAAGCCGAACACCTGATACGGATCGACGCCGCGCGAGGCCCAGTTATAACCGCTCTCGTCGGGGTGCGGCGCATAGGGCATGTCGAAATAACCAAGGTCGGGGATCGACAGCACGGCGTCCCAACCACGGTTCATCTGGTCGTGCGCCTCGCGGATCGCGCCGGCGTGCAGCACGCCCCAGATGTTCGTTTGCACCTTCTTTGGCATCGCGGTGGCTTCGGTATGCCCCATGCCGTCGCTCCAGCCGGCGGCTTGCAGCCCCTTGGCGGCGAGGCTCTTGCTCACGCGCTCGATGAAGCGCGGAGTGAGCTTGCCCGCATCGCCGCCATTTTCGGCGATCATCGCCTTGCACGCGGGCGATTTGATCCACGCGCCCGCGGTCTCGTCAGCGCCGAGGTGGAAGGTCTTGAGCGGCACGCCTGCTTGGCGGTGCATGGCCGCGAGCGCATCGACCACGGTGTCGACGAAGCGATAGGCCGCGGGCAAGCAGACATTGAGCGTGTTGTCGCTGTAATGCTGGATACTGCGATATTCGGTGGTGTCGGCGGGGTCGATCAGCCGGTACGTCTCGGCCTCGGTCTTCTTGCCCGCGGCGGTCAGACGCGCATGGCGCACCTCCATCGCCTTGATCGCGGCGCGACTGTGGCCGGGCATGTCGATCGACGGGATCACCTCGATCTGCCGCGCCGCCGCCGCCTGCACGACCGCGACATAGTCGGCGACGCTCAGATAGCCGTTGACGCCCCCCGCGCCGTCGGGACCCGCGCCGAGCTGCGGCAGGAGGCACGTCTGTTCGGCGGGATCGTGGCAGCGTTTCGACCCGACCGCGGCCAGTTCGGGGAGCGCCGGGATTTCGATACGCCAGCCCTCGTCGTCGGCGAGGTGGAGGTGCAGCTTGTTGAGCTTGTACGCCGCCATCGCTTCGACCAGCTTCAAAATCTGGTCGCGCCCATGGAAGTTGCGGCCAAGGTCGATGTGGAGGCCGCGAAATCCATATTCGGGCGCATCCTCGACGTGGAGCGGCGCGAGCTTGCCCTTGTCGAATGCCGCCTGTTGCGCGAGCGAGCGTAGCGCGTGGCTTGCCCCCGCTGCGTCGTGCGCGGTGATGGCAATGCCCGATGCCTTGACGTCGAGAATATAGCCCTCGGCCTTTTTCGCGGCAGCGGAGTCGATGCGGATCGTCAGCGGCAGCGCGCCGCCCTCAGGCGACCCGAGCGCTGCCAAAGCAGGCCCAACCGCGCTGCGTTCGACGCCGTTCAATGTCAGCGCGATACCGCGGCCGAGGTCGATCGCCCGCCCCCTGCCCTGCACCGCCTTCGCCGGCTTCGGCAGGATCACGACGCCCTTCGCCTCGGGCGCCAGCCGTCCGGCCTGCACATCGAAGGCGCGTTCGGCGGTCAGCCAGCGCGTCTTGTCGGCATCGCTCTTGGTCGCGAGCTTGGCCTCATCGGTCATCGGCGCGACAAAAGGCAGCGTCTCGAGCCCGGTCTCTGGATCGATCACCGCGCGCGTCGCCGCGATGGTGCGCGGTTTCAGCCCGTCAGCGACCAGATAGGCGTTGGGCATCGCGAACGCCTTTGAAAAATTCGAGCCCACGCCCCACAGCTTGATCTCGTGCGTCGAACCGGGGCGCAGCGTCACGCCGGGTTTCAGCGTCAATTGCTGGACGTCGCCATTGACGTGGCGGTGCGTGAAAATGTCGCTTTCGACGCGTGGCAGCGGATTGACGAAGCTGAAAGTGAGCGCGAACCCCTTGGTCGGCAGGTCGGCGGGCAGCGTTTCAGGAAGGGTCAGCGTGATCGTCGACAGAAAACAACCCTCGATCCCGGCCGGGCACGCCGGGCGATTGTCGACCACCTCGAGCCGATAACCCAGCGTGTCGGCGAAACGGTCGAGCGCGGCTTGCGACGACGTGTCTGCCGCCAGAGCCTGAGGGGCGGCCAGCGCCGCAATCGCCATCCCGATCAACCTCGTGGCCTGCATTCCCATTCTCCCGATCGATAATTTGTATCTAATTTGTCATGTAGAAACTGAGCGGTCAACGCCTTTCCATTCGGCTGTTTTATAGAGGAAAATAGCAAGATTTTGAGAAATGTCGCATTTCTCTTCATAGCAGCCACCAAATTGGTTTTATATTAGTATTGCAACTCGGCGTCGCTGGAGCGCAATCGTCGCGCATTGGGCGGGGCGGCGCCTTGGCCGTTACGAATTTGACGGAGAAAAGCCGAATTGGTCCTATCTCAATCACGTGAGGCGCGGGCAATCGGGTGGACCCTTTTACGCGAGAGGTTCGCAACAAAGATTGACGCGACGATACCAATGCAACACATAAGGCTGCGGCGCTGGTCCTATCGGCTGAAGCGCCTTTACAACCGGATGGAGCAAACGTCCTTGTCACTGATCGAACGCGTGGGTCCGCTGCAAAAGGACGATCCCACCCCGCTGTACCTTCAGTTGCAGAAGATCCTGCGCGACGCGATCGAGGGGCAGTTGGTCAAGGCCGAAGAGGCCATCCCGACCGAACGCGACCTCGCCGAGGAATTCGACGTGTCGCGCATCACCGTGCGCAAGGCGATCGACGGCCTGGTCGCCGATGGAATCGTTGCACGGCGCCGGGGCGCGGGAACCTTCGTCACACGGCCGCGCGTCGAGAAAAGCTTCTCCAAGCTCACTTCCTTTTCGGAAGACATGGTGTCGCGCGGGCGCAAGCCGCACAGCAAGTGGATCAGCAAGACCGCGGGCGCGGTGACGCCCGAGGAAGCACTGTCGCTCGGCCTGTCGCCGGGATCGCTCGTCTATCGCTTCCACCGCATCCGTTATGCCGACGACACTTCGATGGCGCTCGAATATGCGACGATCCCCGCTTATTGCCTGCCATCGGTCGAGGGGGTCGGCGCGTCGCTCTATGAGGCGCTCGAAGCGGCGGGACATCTGCCCGTGCGTGCGCTCCAGCGGCTGCGCGCGGTCGCCTTCACCGCCGAACAAGCCGAGGTTCTGGGGATCGAGACCGGCACGCCCGGCCTGTTCATCGAACGGCGCGGATTCCTGCCCGACGGCCGCACGGCCGAGTTTACCCAGAGCTATTATCGCGGCGACGCTTATGACGTCGTGGCGGAGCTCAACGGCTAGGCCGCGCAAAAAGCCTCGACACAGAATCCCGGCCAAGCCGCGCGGCGGCGCGCCCGCGCAACGCGAGATGCGCAACCGAATCTTCGCAGCCAGCGCAATCTGCACAAGACCAATATCGGCCGCCATTTACTACCAATACGCTACAAGCCCGCGTGCCATCGGCGGCCGGCAGCGATCATGCAAAATGTGATCGAGGGTGGCCACACGCGCTGAAATGGGTACACCGCAAGGGATGGACGATCAAAATCCGGGCGCAGCAAACATATTTCTTGATAGGACATATATAACCTATATAGTACCAATATATCGAAGGCTGCACAGCACCGACCGGGAGACAAGATTCTATGACGCCGAACGCCGCATCAGACGGACGACAGACGCTGATGGAGCAGGAAGCAGGCGAGGCGGCGGACGCCGTCGCAAGGATGCTGGAGGCGAATCGCGACGCGTTCGCCGCGATCGCCCGGCGCATGCGCGCGTCGCCCCCCGCAGCGGTCGTCACCTGCGCGCGCGGATCGTCGGATCATGCGGCGACCTATGCCAAATATCTGATCGAAACGATGACGGGGACGCCCACCGCGTCGGCGGCGCTGTCGATCGCATCGCTGTATGATGTCCCAGCGGTCGCGGGAAACCGGCTGTGCCTTGCAATTTCACAGTCGGGGAAAAGCCCCGACCTGCTCGCCGCGGTCGAACAGCAGCGCGATGCCGGGGCCTTCGTCGTCGTGCTGGTCAACGCAGAAGGCTCGCCGCTCGCAGCCCTCGCCGACGTCGTGATCCCGCTGTCCGCCGGGGTCGAACGGTCGGTGGCGGCGACCAAATCCTATATCGCGTCGCTCGCCGCGATCGCCGCACTCGTCGCAGCCTGGTCGGAGGACGCGGCGCTTGAAGACGCACTGACCGCCCTGCCCGATCAGCTTGCACAGGCGTTCGCGCTCGACTGGTCGCCCGCGGTCGGCGCCTTTCAGGACGCCACGAACCTGTTCGTTCTCGGGCGCGGCTATGGCCTTGGCGTCGCGCAGGAGGCGGCGCTCAAATTCAAGGAAACCTCGGGGCTCCATGCCGAAAGTTTCAGCGCTGCCGAGGTGCGCCACGGCCCGATGGCGATCGTCGGACATGCCTTTCATGTCCTCGCGCTGGGCGGCACCGACCGCGCCGCCGCCGGTGTTCGCGAGGTCGCCGACGAGTTCCGCGGGCGCGGCGCCACCGTATTGCTCGCCGATCCCGCGGGCGGCGACCTGCCCGCGATCTCGGCGCATCCGGCGATCGAGCCGATCCTGTTGATCCAGAGCTTTTACCGCATGGCGAGCGCGCTGGCGCTGGCGCGGGGGCACAACCCCGACTCGCCTCCGCATCTCAACAAGGTTACCGAGACTTTATGATCTTTCGTTTCCATAACGGCCGGGTCGCACTGCCGGGTGGTGTCGTCGGCGCGGTGGACATCGCCGTCGCCGACGGCACCGTCACTGCCGTCACACCTGCGGCCGACACCCCCGCAGACCGCGAGATCGATCTGGACGGCGGCTGGCTCCTCCCCGGCTTCGTCGACACACAGGTCAATGGCGGCGGCGGGGTGCTGTTCAACGACCAGGTCGATGTCGAAGCGATCGCGGCGATCGGCGCCGCGCATGCGCGCTATGGCACGACCGCCTTCCTTCCGACGCTGATCAGCGACACGCCGGCGCAGATCGCCGCCGCGCTCGCCGCGGTCGATGACGCGATCGAGCAAGGGGTTCCGGGGGTCGTCGGCATCCATATCGAAGGCCCGTTCATCAACGAGGTGAAGCGCGGTATCCACGAAGCGCATCGTATCCGCCGCCTCGACGACGCCATCCTTGCGACGCTCACCGCGCCGCACCGCGGGCGCGTGATGCTGACGCTGGCCCCCGAGCTGTGCGACGAGGACGACATCCGCACGCTCGTCCGCCACGGGGTGATCGTCAGCGCGGGGCATAGCGATGCGACCTATGACGAGGCGCAGCGCGCGATCGGCGCGGGACTCTCCGGCTTCACGCATTTGTTCAACGCGATGTCGCCGCTTCATCACCGCAATCCGGGCGCGGTCGGCGCGGCGTTCGACTCCGATAGCTGGTGCGGGCTGATCGTCGACGACGTCCACCTGCACCCTGCGGTCGTGCGGCTGGCGGTCCATGCGAAGGGCAAGGATCGCATCATGCTGGTCACCGATGCGATGCCGAGCGTCGGCACCGATGTCAGCGAATTCACGCTGCAGGGCAAGCGCATCGCGGTGAAGGACGGCGTCTGCATCTTCGAAGACGGCACGCTCGCCGGCACGCACCTCGACATGGCGTCGGCGCTGCGCAAGACGGTAGAGGTGACGGGGCTTTCGGTCCCCGATGTGTCGGCGATGGCGAGTGCGACGCCGGCTGCTTTCCTGTCGCTGCAGGACAGCATCGGCGCGATCGCAGGCGGACAGCGCGCCGACTGGGTATGGCTGAGCGCCGAACTCGCGCCGCGCGCCACATGGATCGGCGGGCGGATCGTTCCGGAAACCGCATCGGACCTTGTCCACGCCGCACGATGATAAACAAGCCGCAAAACAACAAGCGGCGAAAGTTTTGGGGAATAAGCCGATGAGCTTGATCATCACCTCTCCGCTCAGAGGATGGGCGACGACGCTGGACAGCGTCCCCGACCCCGTTTTTGCCCAGCGGATGATGGGCGACGGCGTCGCGATCCAGCCGCTCGGCGACACCGTCGTCGCGCCGTTCGACGGCGAGGTGGTGACGCTTCACGACGCGGGCCACGCGATTTCGCTGCGCAGCGCCGAGGGCGCCGAGATACTGATCCATATCGGGCTCGATACGGTGATGTTGAAGGGCGAAGGTTTCACCCCGCTCGTCAGGGTCGGCGACAAGGTGTCGCGCGGCGACCCGCTGATCCGCTTCGATCTCGACGCGGTCGCGCTCGCCGCCACCAGCCTGATCACCCCGGTGATTGTCACCAACGCCGAGGCTTTTGCGATCAGCCGCCGCACCGTCGATTGCGCGATCGGCGCGTGCGAGGCGCTGATGACATTGGTCCCGGTACAGGCCGAGGCGCGCCGCCGGTCGGATGACGGCACGGTGGTCGAACAGGCGGTGACGCTGTCGCTGCCGCACGGCATCCACGCGCGCCCTGCCGCGCGGATCGGCGAGACGGCACGGCGGTTCGAGGCCGACGTGCATCTGCTGAACGGCGACAAGCGCGGCGATGCGCGCAGCACCGTGGCGCTGCTCGCGCTCGGCACAGGCTTTGGCGACGAGGTTGTGGTGCAGGCGCGCGGTGACGATGCCGAGGCGGCGCTTGCAGCGATCGTCGCTTTGCTGGCGACCGACATGGGCGAAGGCGCGCCGGCAGTGATACCGATCGCGGCGATCAACGAGCAGGTGCTGCGCGCGGGACAGATCGGGGGCGTCATTGCCTCGCCCGGACTCGCGATGGGCCCCGCGGCGCGGTTGCGGCAGGCCGAGATTGCCGTCGCGCACGACGGCTCGGGTCCAGTCGAGGAACGCGCCGCGCTGCTCGCGGCACGAAGCGACGTTCGCGACCGGATCGCTGCGCGCGCCGACAGCGCGGACGGCAGCGTCGCGGCGGTCATGCACGCGCATCTGGCGCTGATCGACGATCCCGAACTGCTGGCTGGGGCGGAGAAGCGCATCGCCGAGGGACGCAGCGCGGGCTTTGCGTGGCGCGGTGCGATCCACGATCAGGTCGACGCGATCCGCGCGACGGGCAATGCGCATCTGATCGAACGCATCGACGACCTGATCGATATCGAGCGTCAATTGCTGTCGACGCTGACAGGCACCCCGCTCGACGGCAATGCCATTCCGGCCGGGGCGATCGTGGTTGCCGAAGACCTTCTGCCGTCGCAGCTCGTGACGCTCGCGACGGCGAAGCCCGCTGGCATCTGCCTCACGCGCGGCGGCCCGACCTCGCATGTCGCCATCCTGTGCGCGGGCATGGGCCTTCCAGCGCTCGTCGCGATGGGCGACGCGCTCGACGCGCTCGACGACGGCGCGCCGCTGTTGCTCGACGCCGAGAGGGGCCACCTCACGGTCGCGCCCTCGCCCGCCGACGCCGAAGCCTTCACAGCGCGCCTCGCGAAACGCGATGCGCGGCGCGAGGCCGCACAGGCGGCAGCGAAGGACGCTTGCCAGACCGCCGACGGCACGCGCATCGAAATCTTCGCCAATATCGGCACGGTCGAAGACGCCATACTTGCCGCCGCACAGGGCGCCGAGGGATCGGGGCTCGTCCGCAGCGAGTTCCTCTTCCTCGACCGCGACACCGCGCCGTCCGAGGACGAGCAGCACGCCGCCTATCAGGGGATCGCCGACGCGCTTGCGGGCAAGCCCGTCATCATTCGCCTGCTCGACATCGGCGGCGACAAGCCCGCCGCCTATATTCCGATCGATGCCGAGGAAAATCCGGCGCTCGGCCAGCGCGGTATCCGCGTCGCGCTCGCGCATCCGGCGCTGCTCGAAACGCAGCTCCGCGCTATCCTGCGCGTCGAGCCCGTCGGCCAGTGCAAGATCATGATTCCGATGGTCGCGAACCTCGATGAGCTGCGGCAAGTCCGCGCGATCGTCGAGCGGCTCCGCGGCGAGATGGGGATAGCGACACCGGTCGAAGTTGGTGTGATGGTCGAAACGCCGGCGGCGGCAATGACCGCCGACCTGCTTGCCGCCGAGGCCGATTTCCTGTCGATCGGCACCAATGACCTGACCCAATATGTGCTCGCGATGGATCGCGGCAATCCCGCGGTCGCCGCGGGGGTCGACGCGATGCACCCCGCGGTGCTGCGCATGATCGGCGAAACCTGCCGCCTTGCGACCGCGCGTGGGCGCTGGGTCGGCGTATGCGGCGGGCTCGCGTCCGATCCTGCGGCGCTGCCGATCCTTGTCGGGCTCGGCGCCACCGAACTCTCGGCGGTCCCCGGCTTCGTCGCCGAGGCCAAGCAGATCGTGCGCGGACTGACCCTGATCGAAGCACGCGCGCATGCCGAACTCGCGCTGCAATGCAAATCGGCAGCCGAGGTTCGCGCGCTCGCCCGCGCATTCGAGGAGACACGGCGATGAGGAAAATTCTCGAAACGCTCCAGCCGCTCGGCCGCGCGCTGATGCTGCCGATCGCGGTGCTGCCGATCGCGGGCCTGCTGCTGCGTATCGGCCAGCCCGACCTGCTCGATATCGCCTTCATCTCGGCGGCGGGCGCCGCGATCTTCGAAAATCTGGGCATCCTGTTCGCCATCGGCGTCGCGGTCGGTTTTGCGCGCGATGGCAATGGCGCCGCGGCGCTCGCGGGCGTGGTCTGCTACCTCGTCACCACGACCGGCGCGCAGACCTTCCTCACCGCACCGCCCGATATTGGCGCGGGTTTGCCCGAGGCGGCGGCGGCGCTGGCCGCGAAGAATTGGGCGCTTACCCAGATCGACAAGCTCGAGGTGCCCATAGGCATATTGTCCGGCCTCATCGGCGGCAATTTCTACAACCGCTTCGCCACCATCGCGCTCCCCGAATATCTCGCCTTCTTCGGCGGCCGGCGCTTTGTCCCGATCGCCAGCGGGGTCGCGGGGCTGCTGCTCGCCGCCGTCGTCGGCTATGGCTATGCGCATATCAGCGGCGCGATCGATACCGCGAGCCGCACCGTGGTCGAAAGCGGCAGCGCCGGGCTGTTCGTCTATGGTGCGCTCAACCGGCTGCTGATCGTCACCGGGCTCCACCACATCATCAACAACGCCGCCTGGTTCCTCGTCGGCGATTTCGGAGGCGCCACCGGCGACCTCCGCCGCTTCTTTGCGGGCGATCCCAATGCGGGCGCATTCATGTCGGGCTTTTTCCCGGTGATGATGTTCGGCCTGCCCGCCGCGTGCCTCGCCATGTATCACGAGGCGCGCCCCGAGCGGCGCAAGGCGGTCGGCGGCATGCTCTTCAGCCTCGCCTTCACCAGCTTCCTGACCGGCGTCACAGAGCCGATCGAGTTCACCTTCATGTTCGTCGCGCCGTTGCTTTATGCGATCCACGCGCTGTTGACGGGCGTCTCGATGGCGCTGATGAACGCGCTCGACGTCAAGCTCGGCTTCGGCTTTTCGGCCGGGCTGTTCGATTATGTGCTGAACTTCAGTCTCGCGACGCGGCCGTGGATGCTGCTGCCGGTGGGCGCCGCCTATGCCGCGCTCTATTACGGCCTGTTCCGTTTCTTCATCCGCCGTTTCGACCTCGCGACGCCGGGACGCGAAAAGGGTGTGGTCGCCGAAACCGCCACCCAATCGGCAGGCGGCGCGCGCGGCGGAGCATTTGTCGCGGCGCTCGGCGGCGCGGCCAATCTGGTCAGCGTCGATGCCTGTACCACACGCCTGCGCCTGATCGTCGCCGACAGCCAAGCGATCGACGACGACGCGCTGACCGCGCTCGGCGCGCGCGGTATCATCCGACCCTCCGAAAAGGCCGCCCAAGTCGTGCTCGGCCCCATCGCCGATTTGGTCGCCGAGGAAATCCGCGGTGCGTTGGCATGGAGCGGCGCTGCGGCGGCCGCGACGCTGACCCCGGTGATCGCCGGCGGCACCGACGCCTCGGGGCTCCCGGCGGAAATCGTCGGCGCGCTCGGCGGCGATGCCAATGTCCGCACTGTCCACGCGCTTCACGGCCGCTTCCGGGTCGAACTCGCCGATGCGGGGCGCGTCGACGAAGGCGCGCTCGCCCGGATCACGCACGGCATCGTCCGCCCGCGACCCGACATCTGTCACATCCTGCTATGACACAGGGCGGGCGCCTTCCCGTCCTGGCTAATCCCAGTCGAGCGCGCCCTTCTTCCATTCGTAGATGAACCCGATCGTCAAAATGCCCAAAAAGACCATCATCGCGCCCCACGCTTCCCAGCCGAGGTCGTCGACGACCACCGCCCAGGGAAAGAGGAAGGCGGCCTCGAGGTCGAAAATGATGAACAGGATCGCGACAAGATAGAAGCGGACGTCGAACGGCTTGCGCGGCGCCTCGAAGGCGGGAAAGCCGCATTCATATTCCGAAAGCTTTTCGCTATCCGGGGCGTGGGTTCCAGTGAAGCGCGACACCGCCATCGGCAGGAAGACGAACAGAAGCGACAGCGCCAGCGCGACGCCCATAAAAATCAGGATCGGAAGATATTCGATCAACAGCGCGGATGACGATCCCACATTCACGCCAGACACGGATTTGGACAGCACGGCGGCCTCCCTTGGAAGTCGCCGGGCCGTCCCGGACCTGATGCCGGCGCACCGCCCCTTGGGCCGGATGCGCCGGGGAGGACGTGGCCTCGCCGGTTATGGTGCGCCGGTCAGGCGGGCGCGGACAGCTTCATCATCACCAGCCCGCTGACGATCAGCAGCGCGGCGGTAATCCGCATCGCATTCGCCTGTTCGCCAAGCACGAAGATGCCGACCAGAAAGGCACCCACCGCGCCGATCCCGGTCCAGATCGTGTAAGCGGTGCCGAGCGGCAGCGATTTCATCGACAGCGACAGCAGGGCGAAGCTTATTATCATCGCGACGAGCGTAATGGCGGTCGCGCCGGGGCGCGTGAAGCCCTCCGACTGCTTCATCGAATAGGCCCATATGATTTCGAAAATTCCGGCAATCGTCAAATATATCCAGGCCATGACAGCCTCCTTCAAAGGCTGCCGGGCCGTCCCGGACTTGCAAGCCCGCGCAGCGCGCGGGCGAGGACGTGGCCTCTTTTTGGCGGCCTGGCAGGGGCAGTAGGACTCGAACCTACGACCCTCGGTTTTGGAGACCGATGCTCTACCAACTGAGCTATACCCCTAGGCCGGAGTGCGCCACTAGCCGGATTGGAGAGGCGGGGCAAGAGGGATCACGGGTTGCGCGGGCGGGCCGGGCTGATATGCGCAATTTCGCATGAGCGCCGCGCCGTCCCCTGCCCCGCCCGACGGGCCCCCGCAGAATTATCTGGGCGGCATCGGACTGCGGCTGCTCGCGATGGTCAGCCTGTCGCTGATGTTCGTGCTCGTGAAATATATCGACGCCGCGGGGATCCATATCGTCGAAAGCCTGTTCTGGCGGCAAGCGCTCGTTCTGCCTTTCCTGTTGCTCTGGGTCCAGGCGACGAGCGGGCTGTCGTCGCTCAAGACGCAGCGGATCGGCGCGCACGCGCGGCGGATGTTGATGGGGCTGACCGGCATGGCGTGCAATTTCGGCGCGATGATCCTGCTGCCGATGGCCGAGGCGACGACGATCAGCCTGTCGGTGCCAATCTTTGCCGTCATCTTCGCCGCGCTGATCCTCGGCGAGGCGACGGGGTGGCAGCGATGGAGCGCGGTGATCGTCGGCTTTATCGGCGTCCTCGTCGTGCTCGATCCGATTTCGAGCTTCGCGGGCGGATTCGGCGGCACGCACGGCCTCGGCACGATCGTCGCGCTCACAGGCGCGATTATGACCGCGCTGATCACCATTGCCGTGCGCGACCTCGGCCGCACCGAAAATGCGGGGACGATCGTCTTCTGGTTCAGCCTGTTGTCGATGATCCCACTCGGCATCGCCCTGCCCTTCGTCATCACCCCGCACGACGGCCATGAATGGCTATTGCTGATCGGGCTCGGCTTTCTCGGCGCGGTCGTCCAGATGTCGCTGACCGGCGCGCTGCGCCTTGCGCCCGTATCGGTCGTAATCCCGATGGATTATTCGAGCCTGCTGTGGGCGATCGCCGCGGGCTGGTGGTTCTTCGGAACTTTGCCCGCCGACACAACGTGGGTCGGCGCGCCGTTGATCATCGCGTCGGGCCTGTTCATCGCCTGGCGAGAACATCGCCGCCATATCGACCGCCCGAAGGAGGTTGCCGCATGACGCTTCCCATTCTCTATCACTGCCCCGACGCCCGCTCTTTGCGCTGCCTGTGGGCGGTCGAGGAGGCCGGGATCGACGTCAACCTCAGGCTGCTCAAATTCCCGCCGCGCGCGTTCGAGCCCGACTATCGCGCGGTCAATCCGCTGATGACGATTCCCGGCTGGGTCGAGGACGGGCAGCTGATGACCGAATCGGCGGCGATCTGCGAGCGGATCGCCGAGGGCACGCCGCTCGAGGTGCGCCGCGACGAGGCCGATTATTGGGCGTGGCGCAACTGGCTGCACCGCAGCGACGCGACGCTGACCTTCCCACTCGCGATCATGATCCGCTATACGCGCGTCGAGCCCGAGGAGCGTCGGCTTGCACAGGCGGTCGACGATTACAAAGCCTTCTTCGGCGGCCGCGCCAAGAGCATCGAGGCTGCGCTGGACGACGGGCGCGAGTGGCTGGTCGCGGGGCGCTTCACCATCGCCGACATCGTGATCGGCTATGCCGCCTTCCTCGCGACGACGCTGGGCGCCGACGATGTGCTGGGCGATGCGACGAAGGCGTGGCTGGACCGCTGCATGGCGCGCGAAGGTTTCCGCAGCGCCCGCGCGCGGCAAAAAGCCGCAGCCTGACGCAAAAGGGCTCCACCACAGGGTGAAGCCCTCCGTGCCCCCGTGCATGGCAACGCCAACGGAGAAAACGCATCGGCCTTTCGGGGTGTAGGTCGCGTGAAAGGCCGGATGTGGGGTGAATTTATGCCGCCGCAGGAAGGTTGGCTTTCACATTTTCACGGCCCCGGATGCCGCGTCGGTTTCCCGATCGGTTCAGCGATAGGACGCGCGAACAGCCTTCCGACTTTGGGTGCAAGCTGCTGCCGGACCCGCCAGGCGCTTAAAGCCACAAAAGCCCCGCATGAGCGCAACGATTTTGTGTCCTTTGCGGCTTTAGCGCCGGCCTTCGGCGGCCTCAGGACAGGCTTTGTCGCTTTAGATTTCAAAGAGCGATCACGAGGCTGGCATGGCGCGACAAAGTAGGACAGCGATTTTTCCCGCATCACCCAATGTCGGTTTGGGGGTGGGAAGCGGCCATTACAGTAGCGAGCTGATCACCCCTCCCGCTTGCGGGAGGGGTGAAGAAGGTCTGCTAGCGGTCGTAACCGGACACTTAATTCACCATCCGCTCATAACCCTGCCAATAGGGCGCACGCAGGTCCTTGCGCAGAATCTTGCCGCTGGCATTGCGCGGCAGCGCCTCGATCACGTCGATGCTGCGCGGGCATTTGAACGCCGCGATGCGTTCGCGCGCCCAGGCGATGATGTCGGCTTCGTCGGCCGTCGTGCCGGGCTTGGCGACGACGACCGCTTTCACCGTCTCGCCCCATTTTGCGTCGGGAATGCCGATCACCGCGACCTCCTGTACCGCCGGGTGGCCAAAGATCGCGCTCTCGACCTCGGCCGGATAGACATTCTCGCCGCCCGTGATGATCATGTCCTTCATCCGGTCGTGGATGAAGAGATAGCCGTCCGCGTCGAGATAGCCCGCGTCGCCGGTGCGGATCCAGCCGTCGTCGGTCATCGTGTTTGCCGTCGCGTCGGGCAGGTTCCAGTAACCCAGCATATTGTTCGACGAGCGCGTCACGACCTCGCCCACCTCGCCCGTCGGCACGGGTTGCCCGTCGGGTCCGAGGATGACGATTTCGACCCCGGGGAGCGCCTTGCCCGCCGAGCGCATGCGCGCATTGCCTGCGGGATCATGGTCCTCGGGCGGCAGCATCGAGATGGTGCCCGTCGTCTCGGTCATCCCGTAAGCCTGGATGAACTGCGCGCCGAACATCTTGATGCATTGGCGCAGCAGATCGAGCGGGATCGGCGCGGCGCCATAGAGGATATATTTGAGGCGGCTGTAATCGACGCTGGCGCAGCGCGGATGCATCAGCAGCATCTGGAGCGCGGCGGGGACGATGAAGAAGCGCGTGACGCCATGCTGCTCGACCGCGTCGAACACCCCGTCGGGGTTGAATTCGGCGAGGATGACGCCGGGGAGCCCCGAGGCGAGCGCCATGATGCCGAGCCCGGTGCCGCCGATATGCGCGCACGGCATCGCGACCAGCACCGCCTCGTCATCCTCCCATTTGGTGTACGGCAGGTCGAGCGTGCTCGAATGTTTGCGGAGCGCGAAGAGGTTGTGGTTCGACAGCACCGCCCCCTTGGGATTGCCGGTGGTGCCCGAGGTATAAAGCTGAAGCACCGCGTCGTTGGCGCCCGAGGGTTCGAAGGGCACGCGCGTCGCGCCGTCGATCATCGCCCAGGCATCGGCAGCGCCGACGATCGCCGGATCGTTCTGCAGCTTGCCCGCGAGTTGTTCGGCGAGCGTATCGAACCCCGGCCCCGCGAAGACGATCTTTGCCTGCGTGTCATTGACGATGAAAGCCCATTCGGCCGGCGACAGGCGCCAGCCGATCGGCGCCATCACAATGCCCGCGCGCGCCGCACCATAGAAGAGCGTGAAATAGAGATCGCTGTTCTTGCCGATCCACGCGATGCGGTCGCCCTTCTTCAGCCCCGCCGCGATCAAAGCCGATGCTGCGCGCGCCGTGCGATCGTCGAGTTCGGCATAGGTATAGACGCGCCCCTCTTCGCGCAGCGCCACCCGGTCGGGGCGCTCGCTGGCCCAATGGGTCAGGAATTCGTCGAACGTAAACAGCTCCGAAACGTCGCGGCCCATCGGCTCTCTCTCCTCGAATCGCGTCTTTTGCGCGCAATCGAGGGGAGGCTAGCGACTGTACCCGCGAGGTAAAGCGTCGATCGCCGATCCTGTCAGGTCCGTCAGGTGCGGCGGAACAGCAGCATCAGATTGTTCGCGGGCATCGCGCGGCGCTCGGCGAAGGCAAGACCGGCATCGGCGGCGGCGCCTTTGACGGCGTCGGTATCGCGCAGGCCCCATGCGAGATTGCGGCTGCGCAGGCTGGCATCGAAGGCGAGATTGCTTTCCGCAGTAGGCACGTCGGGTTCGACATAGGGGCCATAGAGGATCAGCGGTGCAGCGGGGGCGAGCAGCCGCGCCGCGCCCGCGAACAGGCCCAGCGTCGCATCCCATGGGCTGATGTGGACCATATTGATGCAGAGCACCGCACCGGCGCGGTCGATGGGCCATTCGGGCGCCGACGCATCGAGCGCGAGCGGCGGCGCGATGTTCGCAAGACCGGCTTCGGCGCGGTACGCCGTGATCGAGGTCAGACCGGCGGGATCGGGATCGCTCGGCTGCCAGCCCATATGCGGAAAAGCGGCGGCGAAGTGGACGACATGCTCGCCCGATCCGCTCGCGACCTCCAGCACCGTGCCGGCTTCGGGCAGCCAATCGGCAAGAACCGCGGCGATCGCGTTGCGGTTGCGCAAGGTCGCGGGCGCGTGGCGCTTGTCGGCCGGATCGCCGTCACCCGGCATCCACGGCTGCGCTGTCACTTGCCCTTTGCCTGTGCCCGCGCGCGGCGTTCGCGCGCGATCAGCCAGGCGAACAGCCCGACCGGACCGACCATCAGGGTCAGGAACAGGAAGGGGAATTGCACGATGCGGCTGAACCCCTTCTGGTCGGCGTCGCGCGCGATCCACATGCCGGTGAACAAGTCAAAGGCCAGATAGTGTGTCCACCCCAGCGTCGCGCCGCCCGGGCTGTCGAACAGCTTCATCACCCCGGCCAATGTCGTGAAATCGTTACTGCTTGGCCCGCCGGGGTCGATGCCGCCGGTCAGGTAGCCCACGATCATCACCGTATAGGCAAGGCAGAGGAGGAACACGCCGGCATAGAGAATTGCTGCGAGGGTTTTCGGGCCGCGCGGCAGAAAAACGAGCGCGAACCAGCTCGCGAACGCCCAGTAATTCACCAGCAGAAAAATCGTGTCCCAGCTCATGTCTTGCCCCTCACCTGTTCAGATCAGCCCGCCGAGCCCAAACAGGACGACGCCGCCGAGCAGCGCAATGGCCCCCGTAACGACGATCAGCAAGGTCATTCGCGCCGCCGAAGCGCGGCGCGACGCCGCGAACGCCGCCGCCGCGCCCAGCCCGATCGCAAACAGCGGCGCATAGACAAAGGCCCAGTCGTAGCTGAACTCGCGGCGGACCTCGATCATCTCCCATTGCTCGACGACGAGACCGTAGGCGGTGATCGCGATCAGCCAGCCGAGGATCGCGACGATCGCGAACAGCGCGCCGGCCGCCAAACACCCCGCGCCGGAGCGCGTTTCGGGGCGTTCGGGGCCGGACGCGGGTTCGGTCATCAGCCCTCCCAGGCGAGGACGGGCCTCCGCGCCGCGAGCGTCTCGTCAAGGCGCGCACGCGGGGCGAAATGCGGCGCGGTCTTGAGCGCGGGGTCGCCGTTCTTCGCACGCAGCGCGATGCTGCGCAGCGCGCCGATGAACTGGTCGAGCGCCGCCTTGCTCTCGGTCTCGGTCGGCTCGACGAGCATCGCGCCGTGGACGACGAGCGGGAAATAGACCGTCATCGGGTGATAGCCCTCGTCGATCAGCCCCTTTGCAATGTCGAGTGTCGAGAAGCCTTCGGCGAGCCCTTTGTCGCTGAACAGCGCCTCGTGCATGCACGGGCCCGACGCCGCGAACGGCGCATCGAGCACGCTCTCGAGGCTGCGCAGCACATAGTTGGCGTTGAGCACCGCATCCTCGGCGACCTGCTTCAGCCCGTCGGCGCCGTGGCTGAGGATATAGGTCAGCGCGCGCGTGAACATGCCCATCTGGCCGTGGAAAGCGGTCATGCGGCCAAAGGTCTGCGGATGATCCTCGCCCGCATTCTCCTCCTCGATCAGGCGGAAGTCATCGCCGTGCTTCGTGACGAAAGGCAGCGGCGCGAAGGGCGCGAGCGCCGCCGACAGCACGACCGGGCCCGAGCCGGGCCCGCCGCCGCCGTGCGGGGTCGAGAAGGTCTTGTGCAGGTTGATGTGCATCGCATCGACGCCGAGGTCGCCGGGGCGCACGCGGCCGACGATGGCGTTGAAGTTCGCGCCGTCGCAATAGACATAGCCGCCGACGGCATGAACCGCGTCCGAGATCGCCTTCATCTCGCGCTCGAACAGGCCGCAGGTGTTGGGGTTGGTGATCATCACGCCAGCGACATCGGGGCCAAGGCGCGCCTTCAAGGCTTCGAGGTTGACGCGGCCCGCCTCGGTTGCCGGAATGTCCTCGACGGTGAAGCCCGCGAAGGCTGCCGTCGCCGGATTGGTGCCGTGCGCGCTTTCGGGGACGAGGATCACGCGGCGGTCCTCGCCGCGCGCTTCGAGCGCCGCCTTGATGCAAAGGATGCCGCACAGTTCGCCATGCGCGCCCGCCTTGGGCGACATCGCGACGCTGTGCATGCCGGTGAGCGTGATCAGCCATTCGGCGAGCTCGTGGATCACTGCATAGGCGCCCTGCACCGTTTCCTGCGGCTGCAGCGGATGAACGTCGGCGAAACCGGGCATCCGCGCGACCTTTTCGTTGAGGCGCGGGTTGTGCTTCATCGTGCAGCTGCCGAGCGGGAAGAGGCCGAGGTCGATCGCGTAATTCTGCCGCGACAGGCGCGTGTAATGGCGCACCGTTTCGGATTCGCTGAGCCCCGGCAGGCCGATCGGCGCGGTGCGCGCAAGCGCACCAAGGTCGGCGGCGGGTGCGGCCTCGTCGAAGTCGACCCCGGTCGTCTCGCTGCCGCCAATCTCGAAGATCAGCGCTTCCTCGAGCATCAGCGCGCGGTTGCCGGTAAAGGTCGTGCTATCGTCGGCGCCGCCGGCGACGTTCATTTCGGGGCGCCAGCCGGCGCGGTTGAGCGCGGTCATGCCAGCACCTCCTTCAGGGCCGCGGCAAAGGCGGAAATATCCGCCTCGGTCACGGTTTCGGTCACGGCGACGACGAGGCCATTTTCAAGGCCGGCGTTGTCGGGATAGAGACGGCCGAGCGAGACACCGCCCAATATGTCCTTTTCAGCGAGCTTGTGGATCACGGGCCGCGCCGGGGTCGGCAGCAGCAGCGTGAACTCGTTGAAGAAGCTGTTGTTCAGCACCGACACCCCGGGCACCTTCGCCAGTTCGGCGGCGGCAGCCTTCGCGCGGCCATGATTGATCGCGGCGAGCTGGCGGAGGCCCGCTTCGCCGAGCAAGGTCATATGGATGCTGAATGCCAGCGCACACAGCCCTGAATTGGTGCAGATATTGCTCGTCGCCTTCTCGCGGCGAATATGCTGCTCGCGCGTCGACAGCGTCAGCACGAAGCCGCGCTTGCCGTTCGCGTCGACGGTCTCGCCGCAGAGGCGGCCGGGCATCTGGCGGACATATTTGGTCTTGCAAGCGAAGAGGCCGACATAAGGACCACCGAATTGCAGGCCGACGCCGAGCGACTGCCCCTCGCCCACGACGATGTCGGCGCCCATTTCGCCGGGCGATTTGATCAGGCCGAGCGCGACGGGTTCGGTCACCACCGCGATCAGCAGCGCGCCCGCGGCCTGACACGCTTCGGCGAGCTTCGTCATATCGTCGATGCGGCCGAGGATGTCGGGATATTGAACGACGACGCAGCTCGTTTCCTTGTCGATGCTGTCCGCGAGCGCCGCCCAGTCGGTGCCGGCGTCGAGGCTCGGGTCGCCATCGACCAGCACATCGCCGGTATATTTCGCCATCGTGCGCGCAACGCTGCGGTAATGCGGGTGGAGGCCGGTCGAGAGCAAAGCCTTCGCGCGCTTGGTGATGCGCCGCGCCATGACGATCGCTTCCCAGCAGGCGGTCGAGCCGTCGTACATCGACGCGTTGGCGACGTCGGTGCCGAGCAGCCGCGCAACCTGCGACTGGAATTCGAACAGCATCTGCAGCGTGCCCTGCGCGATTTCGGGCTGGTACGGCGTGTAGGCGGTGAGGAACTCGCCGCGCTGGATCAGATGATCGACGCTCGCCGGCACATGGTGGCGATAGGCGCCGGCGCCAAGGAAGAAAGGCCCCTCGCCCGCGGCGCGGCTGCGGCGCGCAAGTGCGCCCATGTGGCGCTCGACCGCGAGCTCGCTGGCGTGCATCGGCAAGCCCGCTATCGGACCGGCGAGCCGCGCCTCGGCAGGGACATCGGCGAACAGGTCGTCGATCGACGCGGCGCCGATGGTGGCGAGCATCGCCGTACGATCGTCGGACGTAAGAGGAAGATAACGCATGAACTACTCCGAAGAAGAGGCTGGTTTTGCGGAAAAAAGTTGGACGGTGTCCGCTAACGTGCCCGAAAAGACCGCGGGACCGGCGTGCGTCGTGCGGATCCAGGGCGCGAGCCAGATGCGAAACCCGGCATCGCGGACGCGGCGGCAAAAGGCGTAATCGTCGGCCAGGAGCGCCTGGCTTTCGGGCTCGATCAGCGGGCAGAAAAAAGCGGGTTCGAGTTCGCCGACGCCGTGCGCGTCGCGTTCGGCCGGATCGGGCCGGAAAAGGAGGTCGGGCAAAGCGGCGCGCATGCCTTCGAGCACTTCGCGGCGGATCAGCATCATCGCGGTGCCGAGCCGCGCCAGTTCGACCAGATCGGTCATCTTGAAATTCTGGTCGGCGTGCAGGAAATGCAGCGCGAAATCGCCCGAAAACCGGGCAAGGTCGGCGGGATTATCCTTCGCCAGCCCCAGTTCGACCGCGCGCGCGACGTTGCGCCAGTTAATCATTCGCCGGGGATAGGCACCGCCGAGGACGCCGCATTCGGAATGCTCCGCCATGACCTTGATCAGCGAAAAAACATCATCGACCGAAAAGTCGATGTCGGCGTCGACAAACAGCAGATGCGTGCAGTCGCTGGCGAGGAACATCGCGGTCAGCATGTCGCGCGCGCGCGTGATCGACGGTTGATAGAGGATGAATTCGAACCGCACCACCATGCCAATCGCCTGCGCGCGCAGCGCGAGGTCGAGCGCCGCGCGGACATAGGTGCCCTGCGCCCCTTCATAGATGGGCGTCGCCACCATCAGACGGCAATTGGCAAGGGCAGGATCGGTTGCGATCACATTATCTCCCCCTCCCGCAAGCGGGAGGGGAATCCTTCAAAGCGCGTCGCAGAAGACTTTGTACGCCTTCGCGTCCATCAGCCCTTCGAGCTGGCTCTTGTCGCCAAGCGTCATGCGGAAGAACCAGCCTTCGCCCTCAGGGTCCGAATTGACGAGCGCGGGATCTTCCTCGAGCTGGCCATTGCCCTCGGTAACGGTGCCGTCGACGGGGGCATAGACGTCGCTTGCCGCCTTGACCGATTCGACCACCGCGGCGTCGCCGCCCTTGCTGAGTTCCGCCCCGGTGTCGGGAACTTCGACGAACACGATGTCGCCAAGCTGGCCCTGTGCGAAGTCGGTGATGCCGACCGTCGCGACATCGCCGTCGACGTCGATCCACTCATGCTCTTCGGTGAAATAACGCGGCATCACTCAACCTCCTGTTTTACGAACATAATTATGCGGGACAAAGGGCATCGCGGCGACGGTGCAATGCACGCGCTTGCCGCGCACTTCGGCGGCGACCGCAGTGCCGGGCACGGCATGATCGCGCGGGACATAGCCCATCGCGATCGGCGCGCCGACGCTCGGCGCAAAGCCACCCGACGTCACGACGCCGATCTCGTCCTCGCCATCGAACAGCTTCGCGCCCTCGCGCACCGGCAGCTTGCCATCGACGAGCAGGCCGACGCGCTTGCGCGGGCTGCCGTCGGCGAGGTGGCCGAGGATTCGCGCCGCGCCGGGGAAATTCTCTTCTTCGCGGCGACGCTTGCTGACGGCGAAGCCGAGATCGGCTTCGGCGGGATCGATCGCGGGGGTCAGGTCGTGGCCGTAGAGCGGCAGGCCTGCTTCGAGCCGCAGCGAATCGCGCGCGCCGAGGCCGATCGGCTTCACTTCGTCCATCGCGCAGAGCGCGTCGGCAAAGGCTTCAAGCGCCTCGTTCGGCAGCGAAATCTCGAATCCATCCTCGCCGGTATAGCCCGAGCGGCTGAGCGCAATCGCATGGCCGGCCCAGGTCGCGCGGGCCGCCTGCATGAAGACGAGGGTCGCGGCCTCGGGCACCAGCCGTGCTAGCGCGTCGACCGCTTTCGGCCCCTGCAGCGCGAGGAGACCATAATCTTCGTTGTGGTTGAGCGTGATATCGTCGGGAAGATTTTCGCGCAGGTGGCCGATATCTTCCCACTTCACCGCGCCGTTGACGACGATGCCGAACTGGTCGCCCTCGTTGGTGATCATCAGATCGTCGAGGATGCCGCCGTCTTCGTCGAGCAAGAGCGAATAGCGCATCCGGCCGGGCTTCAGCCCCGCGATGTCGCCGGGAACGAGCGTTTCAAGCGCTTCGGCGACATTGTCGCCCGACAAAGCCAGCTGCCCCATATGGCTGACGTCGAACAGGCCGGCGTTTTCGCGGACCCACAGATGTTCGGCCATGATGCCTTCATACTGGATCGGCATCCAGTAACCGGCGAATTCGACCATCCGGCCGCCCTTCGCGCGGTGCCAGGCGTCAAGCGGCAGCGTCGCGGTCTCAAGTCCCGCTTCATCGCCTGTGAATTCGGTGTCGGTCATACCAGTCTCCCGCGGTTGCATAGCGTGCGCGCGGCCCATCGCCGCGCCTTGTCGCCATGCCCCCTCTGTCACGGGAACCTGAGAGTTTTCCCCCATATCATGGGGTTACCCCTTCGGTGGTTCCGGTTTAGGGCCGGAACGCTTTCCAGAGTGTCCGTTCCAGCCTGCGCGGTCCTGCTGACCTGAGAGTTTCCGGGGCGGTTGCTCCTTCGGTGGTGAGGTGCCGGTTGCCCTGCCCTCACGCTCTCCCGCGCGGCCGGTCGAATCTCTTGCGAGGCCCGACAGACGCTGCGAGCCTTGGCGCTGCCGATTTACGGAGTCAATCGGCGAGCGCGCGGATCGCGTCGTTTTCGTGGATATGCACGCCCGAACCGCCCTGCCCAGCGAGCGCGACGATCGCCGCGGCGACCGTAGCGCCCGAAATCGAGCGATAGCGGCGGAAGGAGCCGTGAAGCAATGCGTCGGTCAACGGCGCCGCGATCGTCGCAATCCCTTCGCCCAGACGCTGCGGCCCGGGCCGGTCGCCGCGCAGCAGGCCGGGGCGGATCAGGTCGAGCCGGTCAAAGCCAAGCGCGCGGAGGTCGTCCTCGGTCTCGCCCTTGGTCCGCAGATAGAAATTGCCGCTCTTCGCCGCGGCGCCGACCGAACTCACCGAAATCATGTGCGGGGTGCCGCCCGCCCTGGCCCCGCGCGCAGCGGCGAGCACGAGATCGTGATCGACCGCGCGAAAGGCGGCTTGCGACCCCGCTTGCCGGATCGTCGTCCCGAGGCAGCAGATGAGGACGGCGGGCTTTTCGGCGGCGATAATGTCGGCCCAGCGTTCGGGCGGCGCGACCAGCGGCTTTTGCTGCGCCGCCAGCCCTTCGACTTCGCGGCGTGCAAGCACGGTGACGGGATTGGAACCGAAACGTTCGATCACCGCGCGCCCGATCAGCCCCGTCGCGCCGACGATCAGCGCGTCAGGCATGCGCCAGCGCCTGTGGCACCGCACCGCGGCCGAAGATTTCAGCATAGCGGTCGATGGCGAAACGGTCGGTCATGCCGGCGATATAATCACCGATATGCCGGTTTGTCGCGCATTCTTCGCCGGGAAGGCGCCCCGACCAGTCCGCGCCCATCAGGCGCGGATCGGCGGCATAGGCCGCGAAGAGATCGCCGACGACCTGGTTTGCCGCCTCGGCGGCGGCGACCTGTTCGGGATGGTGATAGAGATTGGCGTACATGAAACGCTTGAGGTCGCGCTCCTGCGCCGCAAGTTCGGACGAAAAGCCGCCGAGCGCGCGGCCCGCGGCGCGAACCTCCTCGACGCTCCCCACCCCCGCTTCGGTCACATTCGTCTCGGTCGCCGCGATCACATCGTTGACCATCACGCCGATCTGGTCGCGGACGAGCTCGCGGAGCAAGCGGTCGCGCGGCGCGCCCGGGAAACGCTCCTCGACCGCGCGGTAATTGGCGGCGACGAAGGGCTGTTCCATCAGCTGGTCGAGGTCAAGCAGCCCGGCGCGGAGGCCATCGTCGATATCGTGATTGTCATAGGCGATGTCGTCGGCGACCGCCGCGATCTGCGCCTCGAGGCTGGCATGGCTGCCAAGATCGAGTCCAAAATCGCGGTCGATTTCGGCGAGCGCCCAGCCGGGGTTTGCCACCGGCCCATTATGCTTGGCGAGCCCTTCGAGCGTCTCCCATGTCAGGTTAAGGCCGTCGAAAAGCGGATAGGGACATTCGAGCCGCGCGAGCGTGCGCAGCGTGTGGCCGTTGTGGTCGAAGCCGCCATGCGCCGCCATCGCGGCCTTCAACGCGTCCTCGCCCGCATGGCCGAAGGGCGGATGACCAATATCGTGCGCGAGGCACAATGCCTCGGTCAGATCCTCGTTGAGCCCGAGAGCGCGCGCGATGCCGCGGCCGATCTGCGCGACCTCGATGCTGTGAGTCAGGCGGACGCGGTAATGGTCGCCGTCGGGCGCAACGAACACCTGTGTCTTGTGACGCAGGCGGCGAAAGGCGATCGAGTGGATGATGCGGTCGCGGTCACGCTGGAAGTCGTCGCGCGGGCCGCGCACGACGCGGCCGAGCTCGGCATGAAGGCGCCCGCGGCTAGATGCGGGATCGCTGGCGCAATTGCCTATGCTCACTTGACCGGATCGACGGACTGGCCCGCCTCGCTGTTGAACAGGAAACCGTCGCCGCCGGCCTTCTTGTGGTCGGCGAGCCAATCCTGCGCCGCCTTGCGGTCCTTGAACGGGCCGACGAGCAGACGGCGTGTCTTGCCCCATTCGGTCGTCGCGCCCGATTTGCCCTTGAATACGGCCGGGCTTTTCTTGGCGAATTTGCCGAAATCGGTCGCGAGCGCCTTGGCATTCGCACCGGTCGCGACCTGGACCCAGATGCGCGCCGGATTGGCCTTCTTCTCGGCCGCTTCTTCCTTGGCTTTCGCGTCGGCTTCTGCCTTCAATTTCGCGGCAGCACTGTCTTTCTCACGCTTCGCCGCCTCGGCCGCCTCAGCCTTCCGCTTGTCTGCCATCAGCCGGGCGAGCGTGTCGGCGCCGACGGCGTTGCCCGACTGCGCCAGTTCTTCGGCCGGGATTTCAATCGATCCGACGATGTCGGCGAGCGAGGCGAACGGCGCCGCTGAAACGGATGCTGGTGTGGCGGCTGCCACGTTCACCGCCGGCGACGAGGCAGGCGCAACGGCTTCGGTCGCGGCGGGCGGCACCGGAGTCGACACTGCCCCCGTCGAACGGCCCATGTCGGCGATCGAAAAGCCCGGGCCGACCGGGCCCTTTCCGGGATCGACAGCCACGCCGATCGGCTCGGGCGCCGAGGCGGCGGGTGTCGAAGCGGGTGGCGGGACAGGGCTGACCGCCTGCGTCGGGGCCGGGCTCGGAGACGGGGCTCGTGCTTCGATTGGCTTGCGAATAACCTGCTCAGACGGCGATCGCAGCACCGGGGCATTCGAGGCGGACGGACCGGGCGATGTCGACGCCGCGGCGGGCGTTGCGGCGACCAGCCGGGTGGCCGGTTCCGAAACGGGTTTGCGGCCTGACGGCGCGGGCGTCGCCGACATGACGGGGCGCCGCTGGTCGCGCGTTGCCTGACGCTTGCCCATCGCTGCAGCCGGCGGAGCGGCCGGCGGCGGCGTGGCGGCGGCAACCTGCACCGGCTTGCGCTTTGGTCCCAATTGCCCGCTCGGGAAGCGCCCGAAATGGGCCGCGGCCGCCTGTTGCGCGGGATTGAGCCGGTCCATCTGGGTCAGATAGGGCATGATGTTCTGCGCCATTGCGGGCGGCATCGTCGCGTTGACGATGTCGGTCGCTTCCTTGTCGCGCCCGTTCATCGCGAGGATCATCGCGCGCAGGCGCCATGCGCCGCGATCCTGCGCCCGCAATTGCGGCGTCAGCAACGCTATCGCGCGATCGGCATCGCCGCTGATCCCGAGCGACAGCGCATAGCGCCGCGTCAGTTCGTCGTTGGGCGCGATCGACAGCGCGAGCTGGTAATCGCGCTGCGCCGCGTCCTGCTGCCCGAGCAGGTCGCGCGCGAGGCCGCGGTCGGCGAGGAACAGCCGTTCGGGCGCGCCCATCAGCTGCGCTTCACCGAAATAATCGAGCGCGCGCGTCGGGTTTTCCATATGGACCATCGCCGAGCCCAGCGCGGCCTTTACCGCTCCGTCGCGCGGACTCGCCTGTTCGGCACGGACGAGGAAGCCGACAGCGGCGCGATAATCCTCCAGCTCGATCGATGCACGGCCGGCATTGAGCAGCGCGGACGTGTCGCTGTTGTTCGAGGCGATGCGCGCGAGTGAGGAAGAGAGGAGCGCGCGCGCCGCAGTCCGCTTTTCCATCGCCACCCTGGTCGCCGGATCGGGCGGAGTCACCTGCGCGTGAACGGACGGCAGCGCGGCCGTCCCAAACAAAAGCGCGGCGAGCGCGCCGACGATCCGCCGTGCGCGCGCCGGCTTCGCCGTCAATTTCGCTTGCCGCATGGGCAACTCATCCCGATTTCCGGCCCGCCGTGCCCGGCGGGCGGCCCCTCGATAGCCCCGTTACTGGTTGTTCTGCCGCCCGAGGAAGCGCGGAATATCGACTCCGTCCTCCTTGCCGCCGTCATCGCTTTCGGATGCCGAAGCCCCGCGCGACAGGCGCGACATGCGCTCGAACAAGGTTCCACCACCGACCGACCGTGCGGGCGCTTCGTCCGCCGGCGTCGGATCCGCGGCAGGCGCCGAGCGATATTCGGCGGGCGCTTCGGGCGCGTCGAGCACGAGCTCGTCGGCGGTATCGTCATAGCTCGCGGCGACCTGCGACAATTCCATCGGCTCTTCTTCGGCAGCGGCTGCCGGAGCATCGCGCTCAGCGGTGTCGCCCAGCGAAAAACCGGGGGCCGGATCATTGTCTTCCACCGACGCGGTTTCGGCGAGGGTTTCTTCCTGAACCGCCGGTGCGACGGTCTCTTCGGCCACCGGAGCGGGGGCGGCCGCACGCGCGGGCGCGAAGGAGAAGCTGCGCGTCGCGGGCGATGCCTGCGCCGCCGCTTCGCCGTTGCTGTCGATTCCGGTCGCGACGACCGACACGCGAATCTTGCCGTCGAGGTTATCGTTAAAGGCGCTGCCCCAGATGATGTTGGCGTCGGGATCGACCAGCTCGCGGATATGGTTCGCGGCCTCGTCGACTTCCATCAGGCGCATGTCCTCGCCGCCGGTGATCGAGATGATGACGCCCTTCGCGCCCGCCATCGACACGCCGTCGAGCAGCGGGTTGGCGATCGCTTTCTGCGCGGCTTCGAGTGCGCGGCCGTCGCCTTCGGCTTCGCCGGTGCCCATCATCGCCTTGCCCATTTCGCGCATCACGCTGCGCACGTCGGCGAAGTCGAGGTTGATCAGGCCGGGCATGACCATCAGGTCGGTGATGCCGCGAACGCCTTGCTGCAACACTTCATCCGCCATCGTGAAGGCTTCTTTGAAGGTCGTGTTCGGGTTGGCGACGAGGAAGAGATTCTGGTTGGGGATGACGATCAGCGTGTCGACATGGTCCTGCAGCTCGGCGATGCCCGAGTCCGCCGAACGCATGCGGCGCTGGCCTTCGAAGGTGAAGGGCTTGGTCACGACGCCGACGGTCAGGATACCGCGGTCGCGCGCCGCCTTGGCGATGACGGGCGCCGCACCGGTGCCGGTGCCGCCGCCCATGCCCGCGGCAACGAAGCACATATGCGCGCCGTTCAGCGCCTCTTCGACCTGCGCGATGCTTTCCTCGGCGGCCGCACGACCGACCTCGGGCCGCGAACCCGCGCCCAGTCCCTGGGTGATCTGCGTCCCCAGCTGGATGCGCCGTTCGGCCGGCGAGGCGTTGAGCGCCTGCGCGTCGGTGTTCGCGACGATGAAATCGACGCCCTCGACGCGTGCCGCGATCATGTTTGCGATGGCATTGCCGCCCGCGCCGCCGACGCCGATCACCGCGATGCGCGGCTTCAGCTCGTCGACCTGCGGCGGGCCAATATTGATGCTCATCAAAAAGTCTCCCTGCAGCGGCGGACAGGTGCCGCTTCCCCAACCTTGCGACCCAGCCGGGCGGTAGTCCGTCCGCCCGGTTTTCTACTACCGCATTGCACTATTGTGACGTGGGAATCACCCAAAAAATTAACCTTTTCGTCGCGACGGGGCCAAAAATTGCCACTGGCGCGTTCGAGGCGTCGAAATGGCGAAGATATCGGCTTCGCGTGGCCGCCGCGGATGGTGGTTCCATCCGCAAGGCCGCGTGGAGACGAGATCGAAGCCATTTCGACGTCCCTTCGGGATTTGACCGATTTTGCCCATGGCTGCGTCAGCGCGCCTTGGAATATATTCATATGCCTGCGCCTCACTTCCTTGCCCTGAACAAAATCGCTTCAAACCTCGAACGTGCCAGTGGCAATTTTTGACCCCACCATTCAAAAACTGCTTTTCAGTGCTGCCATAAGACGATGCAGGATCGACGTGCCCGCGGGCTTGTACACATCCTGCGCCATCATCGGCAGATCGCGGAGGTCCACGGGGTCCGATGCGGCATAGAGAACCAGACCTGCGAGCGTCGCGAAAGCGGGGCCACTATGCGCATCGGGCAGTCCGTGCAAGCCGCGCGGTCGCCCGACGCGCGCAGCACGCCCGAGCGCGCTCTGGGTGTAGTCGGCGATGCCTTTCAGGTCGGCGCCGCCGCCGACAAGCACCACCTGACGCCCGATCGGGCCGACGAAATGCAGATCCTTCAGCGTCCGGCCGATCTCGCCCATCATCGCGTCGAGGCGCTGGCGGATGACCGACACCAATTGCGCACGCGTGATGCGCGGGGAGTCGCCGTTCGTCGGGGCGCCGGGCTCCAGCTCGATGATCTCGTTATTATCGCGCGGGCTGGCCGACGCCGAGCCGTAGAAGCTCTGCAGCCGCTGCGCCTGGCTACGGCGAATGCCAAAGGCCGAGGCGATGTCGTCGGTGATGTCGCTCGCACCGAAGGGCAGCGACGCCATCTCGACGAGCATGCCGCCGGCATAGAGCGACACGGTGGTCACCGCCGCGCCGAGTTCGACCAGCGCGACGCCAAGGTCGCGTTCCTCATCCGAGAGGCAGGCGAGCCCTGCGGCGATCGGCGAGGCGACGACGGCGTTGACGTCGAGATGCGCCTGACGGACCGCGGCCTCAAGGTTCCGCACCGGCGCGCCGTCGGCCATGATGATATGAATATCGACGCCCAGCCGGTCGGCGTGGAGGCCAATCGGGTTCTTCACGCCGTTGAGCCCGTCAAGCGTGTAGAGCGCGGGCTGCGCGTGCAGGATCATGCGGCCTTCGGGGTCGATGCCGGCGCGGCCCGCGGCGAGCAGGTCGTCGATATCTTCCTGCTCGATCCGGTGGCCGCCGAGTTCGCTTTCAATTGGCGCGACATCGCTCAAAAGCCCGCCAGCCGAAAAGCTGACCCAGACATCGTCGATGTTGAGGCCCGCGATGCGTTCGGCCTGTTCGATCGCCTCGCGTACGATATGCTCGGTCTGTTCCATGTCGGCGACATAGCCGCGCTGGACTCCGCGGCTTTCGCGCTGCCCGGTGCCGAGCACGTGCAGCTGGCCGTCGGCGGTCTGTCCCGCGATCAGCGCGCAGACCTTCCACGACCCGACATCGAGCGCGGTGATGATCTTTTCAATGCGCGGCGGCGCCATGGCTTATCCCTTCTCCGCCGAGGCTTCGGCGACCGCATCGACCGCGGCGCGCGCATCGTCGAGCTTTGCGGGCGCCACCTGCCCTTCGTGCGGCAGGCGCAGCACGAAGCGCGCGGGATCGCGCATGTCGAAGCGCAATATGCCGCGACCGAGCAAGCGGTTGGCGCCATCCATATGGGCGAATTTGGCGAGCGCGGCCTTTGCCTCGGCCTCGCCTTCGGGAAGCGACAGCGTCTCGCCGCTGCGGAAACGCAGGTCCCAGCGGCGATTGCCGACCCACGTCGCGCCCGCGAGCAATTCCTTGAGGCTGCTCGCCTCGGTCAGCAGGCGGTCGAGATCCTGCGAGCGCTGGTTTGCCTTGGGTCCGATGACGAGCGGCAGGTCGGGCATCGTCGCGACGGTGACGGGTTCGAGCACGACGCCCTTTTCGTCGATCAGCGACAGGCGATTGTTATGCTGCCAGATCGCCGCCGGGGTGCGCTCGACGATGTCGACGACGAGCGTGTCGGGCAGACGCCGCGACACGCGCGCATCCTTGATCCAGCCATAGCGCATCAGGTCGCCGCGCACATCCTCAAGGTCGACCGCGGCCATCGAGCGGTCCTTCTGCGCGAGCGCGATGTCATAGACTTTCAGCCGGTCGATGCGGTCGGCACCGACGACTTCGACTTTCTTAACCTGAAACCCGGCGCGGCCGACCGCCTGCGCATATTCCTCGTGGATCTTTGCGGTCACGCCGGTGGCATGCGCGCCGATCGCGACCACCGCGCACAGGCTGAGCCCGATCGTCCAGTTGGCGACCTTCTGCAGCCGCTGCGGGCTGATCGGCAGCGCGTTGATGATCGCGTTGAGGCGCGAGGTCTGGACCTTGCGCCGCTTCTTCGGCGCGCGCGCCGGGCGGCGCGGCGGCGCCTTCCCGCGCTTGATCTGTGTCTTGCTCATGATAACGCTTCCCCCACGATGCGTTCGACCAGCTCGGCATAATCCATGCCGACCGCGCGTCCCTGTTCGGGCACGAGGCTGAGCGCCGTCATCCCCGGCTGGGTGTTGACCTCGAGCAGGAAGATGCCCGCGAGGCCATGTTCGTCGTCCCAGCGGAAATCCGAGCGCGACGCGCCCTTGCAGCCGAGCAGGCGGTGCGATTGCAGCGCCAGATCCTTCATCCGCTGCGCCACCTCGTCGGGAACATCGGCGGGGCAGACATGTTCGGTCAGGCCGTCGGTATATTTGGCGTCATAATCGTAGAAACCCGACTTGACGCGCAGTTCGGTGACCGCGAGCGCCTGATCGGCGAGCACCGCGACGGTCAGTTCGCGGCCCTTGATAAAAGGCTCGGCGAGCAGCCGGTCGAATTCCTGCCAGGGGCCGACGGCTTCACGCGCGATCGGGTTGCCATAATTGCTGTCGTCCTTGACGATCGCGACCCCGACCGACGAGCCTTCGTTGACGGGCTTCAGCACATAGGGGCGCGGCAAGGGGTCGACTGTAAAGAGGCTTTCGCTGTCGACCATCATCCCCGTCGGCATGGGAATACCATGCGGCACCAGCGCCTGCTTCGTCAATTCCTTGTCGATCGCGATGACCGAGGTGACGAGCCCGCTGTGCGTATATTTGAGGCCCATCAGATCGAGCATGCCCTGCACGGTGCCATCCTCGCCGGGGACGCCGTGGAGCGCATTGAACACGACATCGGGTTTCGCCTCGGCGAGCCGCAGCGCGACGTCGCGGTCCATGTCGATGCGCGTGACCTTGTGCCCACGCGATTCCAGCGCGTCGGCGACGCCATTGCCGCTCATCAGCGACACTTCGCGCTCGGCCGACCAGCCGCCCATCAGGACGGCGACATGCCACGGACCCCGGCTCATTCGGGCTTACCCACGCGCTGAATCTCCCATTGCAATTCGATGCCGCTCTTGTCCTTCACGCGGCGGCGGACCTCTTCGCCGAGTGCTTCGATATCGGCGCTCGTCGCATCGCCGGTATTGATCAGGAAATTGGTGTGTTTCTCGCTGACTTGCGCCCCGCCGACGGCAAAACCGCGGCAGCCGGCCTCGTCGATGAGCTGCCACGCCTTGTGGCCGTCGGGATTCTTGAAGGTCGAGCCGCCGGTTTTCGAGCGCAGCGGCTGCGATGCCTCGCGGCTCGCCGAGATGCGGTCCATTTCGGCCTGGATCGCCGCAGGGTCACCGAGCTGGCCGCGGAAACGGGCGAGTACGACAATCGCACCATCGGGCAGCTCGGAATGGCGATAGCTATAATCCAGATCGGCGAGCGACAGCGTCCGGCATTCGCCCGTACGGAGCACGACTTCGCAGTCTACCAATACGTCCTTGACCTCACCGCCATAAGCGCCGCCGTTCATGCGCACGAAACCGCCGACCGTGCCGGGTATCGAGCGCAGGAATTCCAGCCCCGCGATTCCAGCATCACGCGCAGTCGAGGAAACCAAGATGCCCGATGCGCCGCCGCCGCACTCAAGCGTAACATGGTCGTCTGGATCCCAAGCGCGGGTCACTTTGGCAAATGGCTTGCCCAATCGGACGACAACGCCCGGAAAACCGCCATCTCGGACGATCAGATTCGATCCGAGACCGAGTGCCATCACAGGGATCGCAGGATCGAGGTCGCGAAGAAAGTCTGCGAGGTCTCCGACGTCCTTGGGCTCGAAAAGCCAGTCGGCCGGGCCGCCCGATTTGAACCAGACGAGCGGCGCCAGCGGCGCCTTTGCCGTCAGCTTGCCGCGCACCGCCGGAAGGGTGTCGACGGCGCTCATGCCGCCTCCACCGCGGCGGCGAGGCCCGCCGCCATCTTGGTGATGTCGCCCGCGCCGAGACAGATGATCTTGTCGCCGGCGCCGAGATCACCCGCAGCGATGCTCGCCGCGATAGCGGAAGCCAGTGCGCCGGCGTCGGCGACGACATTCGCCTGGCGGTGACCGCGATCGCGCAGGCCTTCGACCAGCGCATCCGAAGACACGCCGTCGATCGGTGCTTCCCCTGCCGCATAGACGGGTAGCGCGAGCACGATATCGGCGTCGTTAAACGCCTGCTGGAAATCGTCCATATGATCGCGGAGGCGCGTGAAGCGGTGCGGCTGGACGACTCCGACGACGCGGCCCGCACCGACGCCCTCGCGTGCGGCTGACAGGACGGCGCGAATTTCGACCGGGTGATGCGCGTAATCGTCGATCACGGTCACCACGCCCTCACCGGCAGCAATCTCGCCGACCTTCGTGAAGCGGCGCTTGACCCCGGCAAAACCGTGGAAGCCCGACACGATCTTGTCGTCCGAAACGCCCATGTGCAGTGCGACCGCGATCGCCGCGAGCGAGTTCTGGACATTGTGCCGCCCCGACATCGGCAGGTGGATGCCCTCGATCGTGCGGCTGTTGCCGTCGCGGTCGCGCACGACGACGTCGAAGCGGTTGCCGTCGGGGCCGGGCGTCACATTGGTGCCGCGCACATCCGCTTGGGCAGAAAAACCATAGGTGATGATACGCCGGTCGCGGATGCGTGGGATGATTGCCTGCACCTCGGGATGGTCGAGACAGAGCATCGCCGCGCCATAGAAGGGCACATTTTCGATAAACTCGACGAACGCGTCCTTGATCGCATCGAAGCTGCCATAATGATCGAGATGTTCGGGATCGATGTTGGTGACGACCGCGATCGTGCCGTCGAGGCGCAGGAAGCTGCCGTCGCTCTCGTCGGCCTCGACGACCATCCAGTCGCTTGCGCCGAGGCGCGCGTTCGAGCCGTAATTGTTGATGATGCCGCCGTTGATCACGGTCGGGTCGATCCCGCCCGCATCGAGCAACGCCGCGACCAGGCTGGTCGTCGTCGTCTTGCCGTGGGTGCCCGCGATCGCGACGGTCGACTTCAGCCGCATCAGCTCGGCGAGCATTTCGGCGCGGCGGACGAGCGGGATGCGGCTGGCGAGTGCCGCCTCGACCTCGGGATTGCCGCGCTTGACCGCGGTCGAGGTCACGACCACCGCGACGCCGTCGACGTTCGACGCCTCATGCCCGATCGCGACCTTGATGCCGCGCTTGCGCAGCCCTTCGATCACATAGCCGTCGGCGATATCGCTGCCCTGCACCTGATAGCCAAGATTGTGCATCACCTCGGCGATGCCCGACATGCCGATGCCGCCGATGCCGATGAAGTGGATGGTGCCGATGTCGGTCGCAACGCCGCGCATCATTTATCTCCCGTGCGGGCCGAGGCCATGCCGCTTGCGGCCGCACGCTGGCCCGAGGACGCCCCGACGCGGATCACGTCCATCATCGGCGGCGCGACGAGCGATTCGACAAGGTCGGCAAGATCGCGTGTGGCATCGGGCAAGCCGCAGCTCGCCGCGCGCTCGGCCGCCGCTTCGAGCGCGCCGGGCTCGAGCGCCATGCGCTGGATATGCTTGGCGACCTCGGCCGGCGTGAAATCGGGCTGCTGAAACGCAATCGCCCCGCCCGCTTCGACGAGGTCGACGACATTATAGGTCTGGTGGTCGTCCATCGCGTGCGGATAGGGCACGAAGATCGCCGGACGGCCGGCGCACGCCAGCTCGGCGACGGTCGAGGCACCCGCGCGCGCGATGACCATATGCGCCCAGCGCAGCCGCTCGGGGAAATCCTTGATGTAGGAAGCGCATTCCGCCGCGACGCCCAGCTCGGCATATTTGGCGCGCACCGATTCGATATCGTCCTCGCGGCACTGCTGGACGACCTGCAACCGGTCGAGGAGCGCGCGCGGCAGCATCGCGATCGCCGCGGGCACGACTTCGCTGAGCACCGTTGCGCCCAGACTTCCCCCGACGACGAGCAGGCGAAAGATGCCATCCTCGGGCAGCGGCGGGAAACCCTCTTCACGGATCGCGATGATCTCGTCGCGCACCGGGTTGCCGGTGATATGTTTCTTCAGCTCATGCCCCTCAGGATAGCGCTGGATATTGTGATAGGCGACCGCCACCGCATCGACGCGCGGCGCCATCATCCGGTTGACGCGGCCGAGCACGGCATTTTGTTCGTGGAGCACGCGGGGCCGCCTCATCGCGCCCGCGGCGAGCAGGCTGGGGAGCGAGGGATAACCGCCGAAACCGACGACGACCGCGGGGTCGAACGCGTCGATCAGGTCGATCGCCATGCGGCGGCCTTTGCGGATCGCAAGCGCGGCCTTGAGCCAGCCGACGGGGCCACCCGACACGCGGCCGGCCGGCAGCACATGCGTTTCCATCTCAGCGGGCGCGCCCGGGATCTTCAAACCGCGGTCGTCGCTGACCAGCGCGACGCGGTGTCCGCGCGAAATCAGTTCGCCCGCGAGGGCGTAGGCGGGCAGCATATGTCCTCCCGTCCCGCCGGCGGCGAGAAGGAAGTGGCGTGTTGCGGTCATTTCTTGTTCCAGTTTCGGGTCATCGACACCCGTGCCGCATAGGGGTTTCGGCGGGTCAGCGACAAGAGCAAACCCATGCCGATCGACAAAGCGATGAAGGACGAGCCGCCATAGCTGATGAACGGCAAGGTCATCCCCTTCGACGGGAAGATTTGCGTGTTCACCGCCATGTTGATCACCGCCTGTCCGCCGAACTGCGCGATCAGCCCCGCGACCGCGAGGATCAGGAAGCTGTCTTCCTCGTCGAGCAGGCGGACGAGGACGCGCACGATGATCGCGAGATAGAGCACCGCGATCGCGATGCACGCGATCATCCCGAACTCCTCGCCGATGACCGAGAAGATATAATCGGTGTGCGCTTCGGGCAGCTGGAACTTGGCAAGACCCGCGCCGGGGCCGGTGCCGATGAGGCCGCCCGCGGTCAGGGTCGCATGCGCCTTGTCGACCTGGAAGCTGTCACCCTCGGCAAACAGCCAGATGTTGATGCGCTGCTGCGCGACCGGGTAGAAGAAATAGGCGAGCACGAGGCCGACCACTCCCGCTCCCGCCAAACCGGCCAAGATACGCATCGACAGCCCCGCGACCATGACCAGCACCAGCCAGGTCGCGACGAAAATGACCGTCTGCCCGAGGTCGGGCTGGCCCATCAGCAGCAGCGCGATGACGCCCGTGAGCGCGAGCGCGAGCGGCACGACGGGCAGGCTCTGGTCGTGCAGCCGCAGCGACAGCACCCACGCCAGCGACACGGCGAAGAAGGGTTTGAGGAATTCCGACGGCTGGAGGCGGAACACGCCGCTGCCGATCCACCGCTGCGCGCCGTTGACCGACGTGCCGACCAGCGGCACGAGGAAGAGGAGGATGAGGAAGGCGATGGTGCCATAGATGGCGAAGCGCCGCGCCTGCGGCTTGGGCAGCATCGACACCATCAACATCACCGGCACGCCGACGATCACCCACATCAGCTGGCGATAGAAATAATAGAGCGGGTCGAGCGACGCGGTCGAGGTCGACAATTTCTGCGCCGCGACGGGCGAAGCCGCGGCCACGGCGACGAGCCCGACCGCGACGAGGATCGACACGAGCAGCAGCAGCACGCGGTCGATTTCCCAGAACCACAGGCCGAGCGGCGTGCGGTCGGCACGGCTGAGGCGCGGGCCGCGGCGTTTCGTGGTGCGCGTGGCGGCGATCACCGGCCTTTCGGTCGCGCTCTCCATATTGTCCCCCCCGCTCATGCCCCGAGCGCCTGAACGGCGGCGCGAAACGCATCGCCGCGCTGCTCATAATCCTTGAACTGGTCGAACGACGCGCACGCCGGCGAGAGCAGAACGATATCGCCCGGCTTTGCCGCCGCCGCCGCGTGGGCGACTGCGGTCGCCATATCGCCCGACAGGTCGACGGGCAGGGCATCGCCGATCTCGGCTGCGAATGGCTCCATCGCCTCGCCGATCAGATAGGCGCGTTTGACATGGCCGAACCAGGGACGGCACGCCGCGAGCCCGTCGCCCTTGGCCTTGCCGCCCGCAATCCAGTGCAAACGCTGGTCCGGCGCTGGCGGGAAAGCCGCCAGCGCCGGTGCAGCGGAAGCCGCATTGGTAGCCTTGCTGTCATTGAACCAGCTGACCCCCCCGACTTCGCCGACCAATTCCATACGATGCGGCAGCGACTTGTACGTCGCGAGGCCGCGTTCGATCTGTTCGTCGTTCATCCCCAGCACGCGGCACACGGCGATCGCGCACACGGCGTTCTGGGCATTGTGCGGCCCCTGCAATGCGGGCCAGCGCGCCTGGTCGACCGGGTCGATATCCTTTGCCGACACGCGGTGGAGGCGGTGGTTGATGCGGCTCGCGATCATCTTCGACGGATCGTCGTCGACCGCGACGATCGCGACCTGATCGCGGTGCTGGAGGCCGAACAGCCGCGCCTTCGACGCGGTGTAGCCCGCGAAGCCGTCGTAGCGGTCGAGATGATCGGGGCTGAGGTTGGTGAGCACCGCGATGTCGCACGCGAGGCTGTGCGACAGGTCGATCTGGTAGCTCGACAGTTCGAGCACATAGACCCCGCCCTCGGGGAGCGGGTCGCGCGAAAGGATCGGCAGGCCGATATTGCCGCCCATCAGCGACGGCACCCCGGCGCTTTCGAGCATATGCTGGATCAGCGCGGTGACGGTCGACTTGCCGTTCGTGCCGGTGATGCCGACGACCTTGTGCGCGGGCAATTCGTCACGGGCTTCGGCAAAAAGCTCGATGTCGCCGATCACGGGAACATGCGCCTCGCGCGCGTGCACGGCGATCGGGTGGCGGTTGAGCGGCACGCCGGGCGACACGACGACACCGGCAAAGCCGATCAGGTCGATCTCGAGCGGATTGCCGATATCGGCGCTGAGTGCCATCGCATCGTCGCGCGCTTCCTCGCGGTCGTCCCAAGCGGTCACGCCCGCGCCGCTGGCGACGAGCGCCTCGACGGTCGCCAGGCCCGAGCGCGCCAGTCCCAGTACCGCGTAGCGGCGACCGGCAAAGGCGCGCGAGGAGATCAACGGAGTTTCAAGGTCGCGAGCCCTGCGAGCGCGAGGACGATCGAGACGATCCAGAAACGGATGACGACGGTGGATTCGGGCCAGCCCAATTGTTCGAAATGATGGTGGATTGGCGCCATGCGGAACACGCGCTTGCCGGTGCGCTTGTACCAGAAGACCTGGATAATCACCGACAGCGCCTCAACGACGAACAGCCCGCCGACGAGGACGAGGACGAGTTCATGCTGCGCGGTGACCGCGATCGTCGCGAGCGCGCCACCGAGCGCGAGGCTGCCCGTATCGCCCATGAACACCGCCGCGGGGGGCGCGTTGAACCACAGGAAGGCGAGGCAGGCGCCGATGATCGCGGCGGCGAAGACCGCAAGCTCGCCCGCGCCGGGGACATGCGGAATGCCGAGATAGCCCGCGAACTTCACATTACCCGAGAGATAGACGATCACGAGGAAGGTCAGGCTGGCGATGATTACCGGGAAAGTCGCGAGCCCGTCGAGCCCGTCGGTCAGGTTCACCGCATTGCCGAAACCGACGATCAATATCATCGCAAAGACATAATAGAGCGGCCCGAGCGGGATGACGATCCCGCTGAAGAAGGGCAGATACAGGTCGGTGCCGGTGCGCGAGACGATCAGCAGCACCGCGACCGCGGCGATGGCAAATTCGATCAGCAGCCGCACGCGGCCGGGAATCCCGCGATGGCTGGCCTTGGTTACCTTGTCGAAATCGTCGAGAAAGCCGACGACCGCGAAACCCGCAGTGACGAACAGGCAGGCCCAGACGAAGCGGTTCGACAGGTCCATCCACAAAAGCGCGGAGATCATCAGCGAAATGAGGATCATCAGCCCGCCCATCGTCGGCGTGCCCTTTTTGGCGAGGTGGCTTTGCGGACCGTCGTCGCGGATCGGCTGCCCCTTCCCCTGCCGCATCCGCAGCATCAGGATGAAACGCGGGCCGATCCACAGCCCGATGATCAGCGCGGTCGCAACCGCTGCCCCCGAGCGGAAGCTCAGGTAGCGAATGAGGTTGAGAGCCCCCGGAAAGCCAAGCCATTCCGCCAGCCAGTAAAGCATCAATAATCCCCGTTGGTCAGCGCCGTCACGACATGCGACAGCCCGACGCTGTTCGACCCCTTCACCAGCACGGCGTCGCCAGCGCGGATCAGGTGTTTGAGCCGCGCGGTCGCGGCAGAGTGCGCGGGCACATGCTCGAAATCGATGCGTCCCTCAAGCGCTTTGGCGAGCGGCGCCATCTCTTCGCCGACTAGCAGGGCGAATTGCACTCCCGCCGCGACGAGCGGAGCCGCGAGATCCGCGTGATACGCCTCCCCGCCCGGCCCCAGCTCCTTCATCGCACCGAGAATCGCGATCTTGCGGTCGGCGGATTCGGTGCCGAACTGGTTGATCGTCGCGGCCATCGAGGCCGGGTTCGCGTTATAGCTTTCGTCGATGACGAGGATATGGCCGCCCGGCACTGCGACGCGGTGGCGCGCGCCGCGCCCGGTGAGGCCGCCCATTTCGGCAAAGGCAAGGCCCGCGGCGGGCAGGTCGCCGCCAACCGCCTTGACCGCCGCAAGCACGGCGAGCGAATTGGCGACCCAATGCGCGCCGGCCTGCGCGATCGTGAAGCAGAGGAGCGAATCCTGGACCTGCGCCGTGACGAGCGAACCGCCCTTCCCGTCCGAAAGCCAGTCGACCGCGCGGACGTCGGCCCCTTCGTTCAGACCGAAGCTGACGACGTGCGCCGCGTGCTGTTCCGCCTTGGCGCGCAGCCTTGCATAATGCGGACTGTCGAACGGGACGATCGCGGTGCCGCCGGGTTCGAGTCCCTCGAAAATCTCGCCCTTCGCGTCGGCGATGGCCGCTTCGCTGCCGAAATATTCCATATGGGCGGGGGCGATGGTGGTGACGATCGCGACGTGCGGGCGCACCATGCGCGTCAATTCGGCAAGCTCGCCCGCATGGTTCATCCCCATTTCGAACACGCCGAAATCGGCGGTCGAGGGCATGCGCGCGAGACTCAATGGCACGCCGACATGGTTGTTGTAGCTTTTGACCGAGCGGTGCGCCTTGCCCGGGCGAAAGCGGTCGAGCGCAGCGAACAGCGCTTCCTTCGTCCCCGTCTTGCCCGCCGAGCCGGTGACACCGATGATCCGGCCATGGCTGCGCGCGCGCGACGCGATGCCGAGCGCATTCAGCGCCTCGGCGCTGTCGGCGACGCGAACCTGTGGGTGATCGATCACGGTTTCGCAGACGATGCCCGCGGCGCCCGCCGCGATCGCCTTGTCGATGAACTTGTGCCCGTCGGTCGCCTCGCCCTTCATCGCGACGAAGAGGTCGCCCTTCGTCACCTCGCGCGAGTCGAAGGCGACGCCATGGACGGTGAAGTCAACGCTGGCGGTGCCGCCGGTGGCGGCTGCGATGGCGCGCGCGGTCCAGAGCGGGTTCATGCCGCCTCCTCGCGCGCTACGGTCACATCGTCGAAGGGAATGACGCGCATGGCGTCGCCGCGGCCGACGATCTGGCCCTGCTCGTGACCCTTGCCCGCGATGCAGACGATGTCCTCGGCCTTTGCTTCGGCGATCGCGGCGGCGATCGCGGCGCGACGGTCGCCGATGACTTGCGCGTCGGGCGCGGCGGCAGCGATTGCGCCTCGGATGACGGCGGGGTCTTCGCCGCGCGGATTGTCGTCGGTGATGATCAGCACGTCGGCGTTGGCTGCGGCGGCCTTGCCCATTTCGGGGCGCTTCGCCTGGTCACGGTCGCCGCCGGCGCCGAAAACGAGGATCAGGCGGCCGGTCGCGTGCGGGCGCAGCGCGTCGAGCGCGGCCTCGATCGCATCGGGCGTATGCGCATAATCGACATAGACGGGCGCGCCGGTCCGGGTGATCGCCGCGCGTTCGAGGCGGCCGCGCACGGGCTGGAGCCGCGCGAGATTGTTCAGCGTCTGCGCCGCGTCGCCGCCGGTCGCGATCACGAGTCCCGCGGATACGAGCGCGTTCGCGACCTGATAGGCGCCGATCAGCGGCAGATCGACCTTTTGGGTGAGGTCGCCCGCCGCGATGACGAGCGACTGGCCGAGTTGGGTCGGCTCGCGCGAGATCAGACGGAGCGTTTCGCCCTTCGTGCCGACGGTCAGCAGGCGGACGCCGCGCGCGGTCACCGCGTCGATCACTTCGGCCGAATAGGCGTCATCGGCCCAGATCACCGCCGCGCCGTCTTTCACCACCACTTCGTCAAAAAGCCGCATCTTGGCGGCGAGATAGGCCTCCATCGTGCCGTGATAGTCGAGATGATCGTGGCTGAGATTGGTGAAGGCGGCCGCCTTCACCGACAGGCCTTCGGTCCGATACTGGTCGAGCCCGTGGCTCGACGCTTCGAACGCGGCGTGGGTGATGCCTTCGGCGGCGAGCCCCGACATGTTCGAAAGGAAGGTGACGATATCGGGCGTCGTGAGTCCCGTCGATGCGCTGTCCATCGAGGTCGTGATGCCCAGCGTGCCGATCGACGCGGCGTTGAACCCGGCCATCCGCCACAGCTGGCGCGTCATCTCGACGGTCGAGGTCTTCCCGTTCGTGCCCGTCACCGCGACGCAGGTCGCGGGAAAGCGGTGAAAGAAGCGCGCCGCGATATGCGCGAAGGCGCGGCGCGGGTTGGCGTCGGAGATATGCACCGCGCCCGCGACCCGCGCTTCGGGACGCGCAACGATCGCGACGGCGCCCGCTTCGACCGCGGCGGCAATGAAATCCTCGCCGTTGAATTTTTCACCGACGAAGGCGCCGAAAATCGTCCCCGGCGCGACTTTGCGATGATCGATCGCAAGCCCCGTAACGACGGGATCGCTGCCCCCCAGCGCCTGATCTTCGAGCAGCGCGGCGAGACGCATCAGTGCGTTTCCTCGTTTCTCCGCAGCAAGGGGATGAGTTCGGAGACATCGACGTCGCGGCTTTCGTCGGGGAAGACACCCAGCATCGGCCCCGCGCGGGTCACGACCTTGCGCACCACGGGCGCTGCGGTCCAGCCTGCGGTGCGCTGTCCCGAACTATACGCGTTACCCTTCGGCTCGTCGATCATCACGATCACCACATAGCGCGGATTGTCCATCGGGAAAGCCGCCGAGAAGGTCGAGACGAGCGAATGGCGACGATAGCCGCCCGCGCCCGGCTTTTCTGCCGAACCGGTCTTGCCCCCGACACGAAAGCCCGGCGCGTTCGCCTGCTTGCCGGTGCCGTCGGAAACGATGAGGCGGAGGAGCTGGCGCATCCGCGCGCTGGTCGCCGCCTTGAACACGCGGCGGCCCTGCGGCGGCGCCTTGTCGCCGAGCTTCATCAGCGTCGCGGGGCGATAGATGCCGCCGTTGACGAGCGCGGCATAGGCGCTCGCGAGATGCATCGGGGTCACCGCGATGCCGTGGCCATAGCTGGTCGTCATCGTGGTCACGCGGCCCCAGTCCTTCGGCCACAGCGGGAAAGCCCGTTCCTTGAGGTCGATCTGCGGGCGCTTGTCGAAATCGAGGTTGCGGAAGAGCCGTTCCAGATTTTCGCGCCCGAGTTCGTCGGCGATACGCGCGGTGGCGATGTTCGAGCTTTCGATCAGCGTCTCGGGCACATTGTACCAGCGGCCGGGATGGCTGTCGCGGATGCGGAAACCGGCGATCGGCAACGGCGCCGACGCGTCGTAGCGGCGTGCCATACTAGTGATCGTGCCGTCGTCGATCGCGGCCGCAATCGACAGCGGCTTGAAGGTCGAACCGAGCTCGTAGAGATTATAGGTCACCGCGTTGCGGCGCGTCGCCGGGTCGCTGCCGGTCAGCTTGTTCGGGTTGAAGGTCGGCAGCGAGGTCATCGCGGCGACTTCGCCGGTGTGGACGTCGAGGATGATCCCCGCGCCGCCGATCGCCTCGAGGTTCGCGACCGCCGAGCTCAGCTCGCTTTCGAGCACGCCCTGCACGCGCGCGTCGATCGACAGCGCGAGCGGCTCGCCGCGCGTCGCCTTGTCGATCAGCCGCTGGTCGAACGCGCCCTCGACGCCGGTGACGCCGTGCCCCTCGGCATTGGTGAAGCCGAGCACATGTGCGGCGAGCGTCAACTGCGGATAGAGGCGTTCCTTTTCGCGCGGGAAGTCGAAGCCGACGTCGCCGATCGCATTCACCGCCGCCACTTGGTCCGGCAGCGCGCGGCGGCGAATATAGGTCGGGCGCGAGCCGCTAACCTTTGCGAGCAATTCCTCGCGCGGCATATCGGGGAAAATCTTGTGGAGCTCGTCGGCGAGATATTGCCGGTTGTTGAGCAGCTTCGACGGGACGACGCGGATCGAATAGCCGTCGATCGTGCGTGCAAGCGGCACCCCGTTGCGGTCGACGATGTCGGCGCGCGCCGGAACGAAGGCGGTCGCCGCGTGGGCGCTCGACGAGGTATCGAACAGCGCGAAATAGAGCAGCCGCACCGACACAACGAAAAATGCCGCCATGAACAGCAGCATCAGGATCATCAAACGCTGTTGCGCGGTCAGCAATATCTGCTGCCGCACTCCGGCGGTTCGGACCCTCGTTGGACGGACGACCAGCGTGTTCATCGGCCGGACTTGCCTCCTGCCGCTTCGACCGCCGCGGCACGCTTGAGATCGGCGAGTGTCGATTCGGCGAGCAACTGGTCCTCGATCATCTTCAATTGTTCGCGGCGGCGCGTCGGCGCCATCCGCGGCGTCACGTCGCTGCGGATGGCGGTGTCGGCCTGTGCGAGCACGACGGGCTTGGGAGTGACGGGCTTCACGGCGGCGACCTTGCCGGCGACCGGGCTTTCTTTCGGCGCACTGACGGCGGGCGTGCCGACGGGCGACACCATCGCCATCAGCACCGGCGCGACCTCGTTGGCGCCGCGAGCGCGCGGCAGGCGGTCGAGCGACGCAAGCTGGCGCTCGCTCGCCAGATATTGCCCCGCATCGGGCGCCGAATAGCCAAAGGTGTCGGCGTTCCACTGTTCGAGCTGGCGCATCGAGGCGCGCACCGCGAGTTCGGATTCGAGGTAGCGGATGTTGTCGCGCGTGCGGTCGATCTGCTTTTCGATGCGCGTCAGTTCGCTGCGCGTCGCCGCGACTTTGAGCGACACGGGATAGAGCATCATCGCGAAGATGAGCACGAGCAGGACCAGGCCGATTCCCTGGAGCTTGCGGGCCGCCATCAGCATGACATCGCCTCCTTGATCGTCGAATGGGCCGGAGCGGATGTCCGGATCGCACTGCGCAGCGTCGCCGAACGCGCGCGCGGGTTGCGCACCTCTTCGGCCTTGCCCGGGCGCACCTTGCGCGCCGGGGTTTCGAAAGTTGCGGCCCGCGCCAGAGGGAGCGGCGCGGGCCGGTGGCGCGAACCCGCGGCATCGCCACCGCTACGTTCGCGCAGGAAGTTCTTCACAATGCGGTCCTCGGTGCTGTGGAAGCTGACGACGGCGAGCCGGCCGCCGGGACGCAAGAGACGCTCGGCCGCATTGAGGCCCGCGATCAGCTCGTCGAGCTCGCCGTTCACATGGATGCGGATCGCCTGAAAGCTCTTGGTCGAGGGATCCTTGGGCGCGCCCGGCGGATGACGCAGCGCCTTGCGGATCACCGTCGCCAGCTCGCCGGTACGGGTGAGCGGACGCGCCGCGACGATCGCGCGCGCGACGCGGCGCGACTGGCGTTCGTCGCCATAATGGAAGAGCACGTCGGCGATGACATGCTCGTCGGCGCTGTTCAGCCAGTCGGCGGCGCTTTCGCCCTCCTGCGCCATGCGCATGTCGAGCGGACCGTCCTTCTGGAACGAAAAGCCGCGCTCGCCCTGATCGAGCTGCATCGACGACACGCCGATGTCGAACGTGATACCGTCGACCGCGTCGATCCCGCGTTCGGCAAGCAGCCGGTCGATCTCGCCGAAGCGGCCATGGATCAAAGTCAGCTTGCCGCCGGCTTCCTCGACGAGCGCCTGCCCTTCAGCAATCGCGTCGGGATCGCGGTCGCAGGCGATGACGTCGGCGCCCGCGGCGAGCATCGCACGCGTGTAGCCGCCGGCGCCGAAGGTCGCGTCGACGTGGCGCTCGCCCGGGGCGATGGCAAGTGCGGCGAGGACTTCTTCACGGAGGACCGGATCGTGGCGTGGGTCGCGCGGAAGGTCGGTCACTTGCGCCCCTTCCCTTTGGTCGCGTCCCACGACGCGGCGAGGCGCTGCAACACAGGGTCCGCCTCGGCGCATTCGGCCAAGGCCGGCAACCACCAGATTTCGAGGCGGCGACCCGAGCCCACAAAAGCCGTCGCGCCGGCATCGCCGACGCGGTCGCGGTGGATAAAGCTGGGAAGGAAGCGACCGCTGTCGTCGAGCGTGTATGGCTCGGTGTAGCTGAAGCGCTTCTTGAACTCGGCATCTTCGTCGAAGTCGAGGTTACGCAGCCGCGCGGTTTCGCGGTCGCGTTCGATCTCGCCGTTCAGCCGGTCATATTGATCCTGGCCATAGGCGACGAGGCAGGGCAGCTTTTCGTGAAAGCCGACCCAAAGCACGCGCTGGCCGTCCGCAATGAGGGGCACATTGTTGCGGAACTGTGAGGGGACGGCGATGCGTCCCTTGCCATCGATCGCGGCGAAGCTGGTGCCCGCATACTGGCCGGGCGTCACAATCGCCATCGCTCTGCCCCCCGTATCGCGCCACCGGGCAAAACTTCCCCGCCCCCGGAATCGCATGATTCCAGCTGGTTCGGCACGGGTGGAGAATGCCCCTCTCCGATTCCTGAGTATCAACTATAGATCGGGGTGAAAAGGGGTAATTTAGGGTGAAATAGGGAATCTGACCCCCATTTGCCGCAAAAAGACCTCCGAATTGGGTAAATACCGGTCCCTCGGCGCACAGCGGCACTGCGGGACAGGCTTCGATCGGGGTAAATCGGGGCGGATACGCCCGACTCAGGTGGTACTGGCGCGAATCCAGAGCGGATGAAGCAAGCTGTTTCCGGCACCGCGCCACAGGCGGGCCGAAAGCCACTCCATCGTATCGGCTTGGCGCAGATGATATGCGCCCGGAACGAGCGGACGCCATAGCGGTGCAAAGAGCAGATCGGCATCGCCCACCAGCCAAACCTCGCCCTGCCCTATCCGGCACTGCGCCGCGCGGCGATCGGCATAGGCACGGCAGGCAGTCGGCAGGCGATCCAGGCGTCCGGCGCTGAACAGGCGCAGGCGCGCACCGGCGACATCGACCGGCAGCGGCTTGCTCTCCTGCGCGGGCGCGGCGCCCAGCGTCACACCCCAATGGTCGAGCAGCGGCGTGAGCAGGCTCGTCACCGGCGCGTTGCGCGGATCGCCGAGCGGATGGCGCGCCGGCCAGCCCGACAGCGCATCGGCGAGTACGACCGCGCGCCCGCCGCCCCGCACGAACGCATCGATCGCGACCAGTTCCTGCGGCGCCAGCGCGCGCGGGTGCGCGATCAACAGCGTCCCGCCCGGCGGCGGCACATGATCGGCGAGGCTGTCGACCAGCGACACCGGCCCCGCCGCCGCCAGCCGCGCGAGCGCCGGATCGTCATTCGTCCCTTCGGCGATCATCGCCGCGATGCTTGGACTTGCCGACCAGCGCAGCGGCAGGCCGGTGAGCATGGTGACGGCAGGCGCGCCCGCCGAAGCCGACGCGGGCCGATAGAGGGTCGCGAGCAGCGCGTGCCCCGCCCCGAACCAGCCGACCACGAGCAGAAATCCGGCGAGCCACGACAGCAATTTACTCGGGCTGCGCCATTGGATGATCCTGTCCGCGAGCCAAGCCGCGATGCCCCCCGCTATGATCGCCAGGAGCAGCTGCGACCACGCCGCCGATCCGGCGAGGGCGAGGCCGAGCAGAGCCTGCGTTATCGCCACAAGCGCGAGAGTGAGAAGGCAAGCGAGCCGCCGCACCGCGACGGGCTCACCGCGCTGCCACCAGGCCAAAAGCAGCATCGACGGCGCGAGCAGCGGGATCGCAAGCGCCGGATCGATGCGGCAGAGCAGCGCCTGCCCGCCCGCGACCCAGGCCAGCGCGACGATCGTGGCGGCAATTATGAAAGCGCGCAGCACGGGCCGGCGCGATGCCGCCGTCACTGGTTCGACTGGCGCGCGCGCTGGAGTGCAGGATCGGGTTCGAGGTCGGGCACGGTCGCCGATGGGGCGGCCTGCGGCACCTTTACCGGGGTCGCGGCATTTTCATCCTTCGACGAGGGCGACACCGCCTGAACGCCCAGTTCCTCAAGCGGCGCGCCGCTGGTTTTCTCTTCGTCACCCGGCATTTTGACTTCGGCGGTGGCGGCGGTGGCGCCGGCCGCGCTTTCCCGGGCGCGATCACCGATCAACCCGGCCATGCCGACGAGCAGCAACACCGTGAGCACCCCGGCGATGCCGATCTGCAAGCGGCGTATCGTGTCGTCGACGGGCGCGGTGGGGGGTGGCGGTGGCGCCTCTTTTGGGGACGAAGGAATTTCGATCCGCACGCTCATGCCGCCGTCTCCTTTGGCGTCTCCAGTCCTTTGCTCGCCAGCCATTCGGGGTTGTAGAGCGTCGAGAGATAGCGAAACCCGCTGTCGCAGAGGATGGTTGCAATGCGCTTGCCCGGACCCAGCTGCCGCGCGAGCGCCATCGCCCCGGCGACGTTGATCCCCGACGACAGGCCGAGACATAGCCCCTCTTCGTCCAGAAGTTGGCGGACCACAGCGAGCCCCTCGGCATCCGAGATGCGGAACTGCGTATCGATCGGCGCGCCGTCGAGGTTGGCGGTGATGCGGTTCTGACCGATCCCTTCGGCAACGCTATTGCCTTCGGCGCGCAGCTCGCCGCACTGATAATAATTATAGAGCCCCGCGCCGTGCGGATCGGTGAGCGCGATGACGACGTCGGAATTATGCGCCTTCAGCCCGAGCCCGGTGCCCGCGATCGTGCCGCCTGTGCCCGCCGCGCAGGTGAAGCCGTCGATGCGGCCGTCCATTTGCTCCCATATCTCTTCGGCGGTGCCGAAGATGTGCGATTTGCGGTTGGCGATATTGTCGAACTGGTTGGCCCAGATCGCATTGTCGGTTTCCTCGGCGATGCGGCGGGAGGTGTGGACGAAATGGCCGGGGTTGGCGAAGGGCGCGGGTGGGACGAGCACCAGTTCGGCACCCAGGGCGCGGATCGTCGCCATTTTCTCGGCGCTCTGGTTGTCGGGCATGACGATGATCGTCTTGTAGCCCAATGCATTGCCGACGAGCGCCAGCCCGATGCCGGTGTTGCCCGCGGTGCCCTCGACGATCGTACCGCCGGGACGCAGGCTGCCGTTCGCTTCGGCATCGCGGACAATATAGAGCGCGGCGCGGTCCTTCACCGATCCGCCGGGGTTGGCATATTCGCACTTGCCCCAGATTTCACAGCCGGTGGCTTCGCTCGGCCCCTTGAGCAGCACCAGCGGGGTGTTGCCGATGAGGTCGAGGCTGTTTGCAGCAATAGTCATGCGCATGATCTAGGGCGCCGCCCGCAGCCCCGCAAGACAGCTTCGCTTGCCCTGTCAATGTTCGGCCTTTGTCGACCAACGGGCATCGACGTCCGACGAACGACAGCCCGGGACCACCTCAAGGGTTGCGATTGTAACAGTATATCATTACTGGGTGCGCCGACAGGTCGCCATAACAACAGGACTCTCCCCTTATGCGTTTGCTTTGCTCCGCCGGTTTCACCTTTGCCCTCTTCCTCGCCGCCCCCGCGTACGCGCAGGACCGCGCCGCCGCGGGCAGCGACGACGATGTGCACACCGGCGAGCCGATCGTCGTCACCGCGCCCTATGTCCGTAGCCTCGATATCCTCGGCAATGTGTCGGTGCTCGAAGGCGACGAGCTGGCGCGCGACATTCGCGGGCAGATCGGCGACACGCTCACCCGCCAGCCGGGCGTGTCGGCGACGAGCTTCTCGCCCGGCGCTTCGCGCCCCGTGCTCCGCGGCTTTTCGGGCGAGCGCGTGCGCGTGCTCACCGACGGCATCGGGTCGATCGACGCGTCGAACACCTCCGCCGACCATGCAGTCACCATCGACCCGCTGACCGTGGAACGCATCGAGATTCTGCGCGGCCCCGCGGTGCTGCTGTTCGGCAGCCAGGCGATCGGCGGCGCGGTGAACATGTTCGACCGCCGCATCCCGCGCAAGGTTCCGACCGATCATGTCCATATCGATGCGATCGGCGGCTATGCGACCGCCGCGAACGACCGCAACATCGGCAGCTCGATCGACGTCGCGCTGAGCCCGCAGATCGTCGCGCATGTCGACGGCAGCTGGCGCAAGACGGGCGACGCCCGCAGCGGCGGCTTCGTCTATGCTCCCGGCATTCGCGGGGACCTGCTCCACCTTGCCGAGCATGAGATCGAGGACGGGCATCCCGACGAGGCGGCCGAACTGACGGCACAGGCGGGCAAGCGCGGCAAGATCGACAACACGCAGAGCGAGACATGGACCGCCGGCGGCGGCCTGTCGCTGATCAACGACGGCGGCCAGCTCGGCATATCGATCGGCTATTTCGACTCCAATTACGGTGTGCCCGACCGCCCGAACACCGCGCATGACCATGGCGGCGAGGAAGAAGGCGGCCATGACCATGGCGAAGGTCCCGTAACCATCGGCTTGAAGCAGTGGCGTGCGGATCTTCGCGGCGAAGTCGAGCTCGGCGACGGCTTTCTCGACAAGCTGCGCGTCCGTGCGGGCTTTGCCGATTACAAGCACACCGAGTTCGAGGGCGACGAGGTCGGCACCATCTTCACCAACCAGGGCATCGAAGGCCGGATCGAGCTGGCGCAGAACGACCGCGGCGGCTGGCGCGGCGCGAGTGGCGTACAGTACAGCCATCGCGACTTTGACGCGATCGGCGCCGAGGCGTTCGTGCCCCACAACCTGACCGACCAGTTCGCGCTCTTCACGCTGCAGGAATATACGATGGGCCCGCTCGGGCTCGAAGCTGCGGCGCGGTACGAAAAGACCAATGTCCGCGCCCACACGCTGGGTTTCGAACGCAATTTCGACAGCTTTTCGGGCGCGCTTGGTGCAACCTACGACATATTCGAGGGCGCGAAATTCGGCGTCTCGGTGTCGCGCGCGGTCCGTGCGCCATCGGCCGAGGAGCTGCTGTCGAACGGCCCGCACATCGCGACGCAGAGCTTCGAGCTCGGCGATCCGAATTTGAAGCGCGAATCGAACTGGGGTGCCGAAGCTTCGTTCAAGATCAAGACCGACGCCTTCAACCTCAGCCTCACCGGCTATTCGAACTGGTTCGACAATTTCATCTATTCGGCGGCGACCGGCGCGGAAGAGGATGAACTGCCCGTCTTCCAGTATTTCCAGCGCGATGCACGCGTCTATGGCTTCGAGGCCGAAGCGAGCGCACGGCTGGCGCAGATCGGCGGGTTCAACATCGTCGGCGACGTCACCGCCGACATGACGCGCGCGAAGATCAAGAATGCGGGCCTCGACCGCAACGTGCCCCGCATCCCGGCGCTCCGCGTGCTGGGCGGGCTCGAAGCGCAGGGCGAACGCGTCGATGCGCGCGTCGAGGTCGAATGGACCGACGACCAGACGCGCGTCGCGCAGTTCGAGACGCCGACCGACGGCTTCACTTTGGTCAACGCCTCGATCAGCTGGCGCCCGCTTCCCGACACGAAAAATCTGACGCTCAGCCTGTCGGCGAACAATATCTTCGACGTCGAAGCGCGCCGCCACGCCAGCTTTACAAAGGATTATGTGCCACTGGCCGGACGCGATTTCCGGCTGACAGCCCGGGCGAGCTTCTAACCCCTCTCTCCGCTCGTCCCGAGGGCCGGGTCCGGTTCAGCCGGATCCGGCCCGTTCGGGTTCAGAAGGCGAGCAGCTTGCGCTTGTTCCAGTAGATCGAGGTCGCGGCGGCATAAGCGCCGACCTTTTCCCAGGCGGCGCCGTCGACCTTTTCGATGTCGACACCGCTTTCGATATAGGCCTGGACGATCTTCATGATCTGATCCTCGGTCATGTCGCCCGACAGATCGGGGTTCGCGCCGCCGGGACCGAAATCGAGCGCCTTGTCGACGATCACACTCGCCAGACCGAGTTTTGCGATGTCGCCCATCAGCCATTCGCGCGAAATGCGCGCGAGGCTGTAGTCGAAATAGACACTCTTTTGTTCGGCGGCGATGCCATGGCGCGTCACACAATCGTCGGTGACCGCGCCAAGCTGTTTGAACAGCGCCTCGCGCGATGCTTCGTCGCCGCCACCGGCCATCGCGAGACCGATCGAATTCTTGGTGCCGATCGGGACCGACGTGACGACGCAGTCGAACTTCTCGCCCTCTTGCGCCCGGACCGCGCCCGGAAGCATCGCCAAGGCAAGCGCAACGCCCGCGATCAGACCCTTATGCATCGACGAATCCTTCCGCCCTTTAGGGTGCGACCCCTCAGGACAGCATGGCCATCCCGCCGTTCACATGCAACGTCTGACCGGTGACATAGCCCGCTTCCTTCGACGCCAGATAGACGACGGCGGCGGCGATATCGTCGCCAGCACCCATCCGGCCGGCCGGAATGCGCTGGTTGAGTGCCTCTTTCTGCGCGTCGGGCAGGTCGTCGGTCATCGCGGTGGCGATAAAGCCCGGCGCGACGCAGTTCGCGGTGACGCCGCGGCTTGCGAGTTCCTGCGCCAGCGCCTTGGTCATGCCGGTGACGCCCGCCTTTGACGCGGCATAATTGGCCTGCCCCGGATTGCCTGTCGCGCCGACGACGCTGGTGATCGAGATGATGCGGCCGAACCGCGCCTTCATCATCGGCTTCGCCGCGGCGCGCGCGAGGCGAAAATTGGCCTCGAGATTGATGCGGATGACGTCCATCCACTCCTCATCCTTCATCCGCATGATCAGATTGTCGCGCGTGACGCCGGCATTGTTGACGAGAATATCGAGCTGGCCCAACGCCTCGACCGCCGACGGGACGAGCGCATCGACCGCGGCCGCATCGCCGAGGTTGCAGGGCAGCGCGACATGGTCGCCGCCGAGCCTATCGCGAAACGCATTGAGCTTGTCGGCATTGGAGCCCGACACCGCGAGCCGCGCGCCCTGCGCCGCGAGCGCCTGCGCGATGGCCGAGCCGATGCCGCCCGAAGCGCCGGTGACGAGGGCGGTCATGCCGGTGAGATCGAACATGGTTTTGTTCCTTAGTCTGGGGTCCGAATCTCGGACGTCGGTGTAAGATGATTTTCGCGCGGAGAACGCAGAATCTAATGGTTAGAACCGCACAACCGCCCGCTAATCCAAAGGCGAGATTTTAAAACTCACTGAACCGTCTCTTCGTGATCTCCACCATGCCCCTCGTGAGCAGCCAGGCGCCTATGTAGTTTGTGACCTCGTTATTAATGGGAAGCCCTGATCGCCGCGTGATATGCTCGTTCAAATAGCTTATGTCGTCTTCTGACGGTACAGGCACTGCTTTTAGGGCGAAAATGGCATCAAGAGCAGGAAGCATGATGGACATCAAACGCTTTGAATCTGTGCTTGAATAGGCACCGCGAAGCTGAGCCATTTGTTGAGAACTCAAAGGAGTGTTCTTATCGATGGCAGCCGCCGTAAGAATGCTAACCTTGTAATACACGGCCTGCTCGATTGCCCTCTGTGGCCATGCGTTTGCGTCCGCGCAATATCGCAGGCGCGTAGCAATCGAGTTCTCGATATCATTCGGCAGACGTTTGGCAGCTTGCCAGTCCGCCAAGCCATATTTCTCAACAAAGCGGTCCATTGCCGCCAGCTCGGTGCCAGAATATCCAACATCCATACATCCGAGATTTTCTGCCGCCTCAACATTTGTTGAAGTCAAACTGAAAAGCAGCAGCGCTGACGCGGCCCACAGTCTGTGGTTCAACGTCGCACGTCGCATTTCAAAAACCTTTCAGTAGCGCTTCGATGTCATCCATCGAAATCACGCTTACCGTCTCGACTTCGCCCGATGCGCTGCGCTTGACCATCGGGCCGAGCACCTTGCCGCCGAATTCGACGAACTGCTGGACACCGATATCTTCCATCGACGCGACGCTTTCGCGCCAGCGGACGCGGCCGGTGACCTGTTGGACCAACAGATCGCGGATCGTGTTGGCGTCGCTCACCGGGCTCGCGGTGACATTGGCGACGACGGGCACCAGCGGCGCGGCGGGCGGGTTGGCGCCGAGCGCCTCGGCCATTGCGTCGGCCGCGGGCTGCATCAGCGGGCAGTGGAAGGGCGCCGAGACGGGGAGCAGCACGCCGCGCTTGATGCCATAATCTTTCACTAGGGCGACGGCGCGCTCGACCGCGCCCTTGTGGCCCGAAATCACGACCTGCGACGGGTCGTTGTCGTTGGCGACGGTGCAGATCTCACCTTCGGCCGCGGCATCGGCAAGCTTCTGCGCGGTGTCGATGTCGGCGCCGAGCAGCGCCGCCATCGCGCCGATGCCGACGGGCACCGCGGCCTGCATCGCCTGCCCGCGCGTCTTGAGCAGGCGAGCGGTGGTTGCGAGGTCGAAGGCGCCGGCTGCGCAGAGCGCGCTATATTCGCCGAGGCTGTGGCCCGCGACATAATCGGCCTTGGCAGCCAGCGTCACGCCGCCTTCCTTTTCGAGCACGCGCAAGGTCGCGATCGCGTTCGCCATGATCGCGGGTTGGGCATTTTCGGTAAGGGTGAGCTGGTCCTCCGGGCCTTCGCTCATCAGCTTGAACAGCTTCTGGCCAAGCGCGTCGTCGACCTCCTGAAACACTTCGCGCGCGACCGGCGAAGCGTCCGACAACGCCTTGCCCATGCCGACGGCCTGGCTGCCCTGACCCGGAAAAATGAATGCGCGCATATTGCGTCCCCTGCGGTGATATTCGTTACCGCGCGCCTATTCCTTCACCCCGCACGATGCAAGCCGAAGGGCACGACCTTGTTCGCAGCGTCGTGGCCGATGTCCGCCCGGCCGAGCCAGGGGATGCCGGTGCGCCCGCACCAATCGCGAGCGATCTCATCGGCCTCCATGCCGAAGGGGCGATCGTTTTCCGGAATGTCGCCGACCCGCCCCAGCCGCAATCCGGCAAGCCCGCGCGGGCCCAGATAGGTCGCGACGTGAAAGAAGGCGCGGTCGAAGGCGTAAAGATATTCGCTCACCTCCTCGACCAACACGACATGACCCGAAAGATCGGGTTCGAGCGGGGTGCCGATCAGCATCGACAGCGTCATCAAGTTGAACGCCGCATGGCGCGCGCCATGCTGCAATCCGGCTTCGCAAGCACCCGGATCGCGCGCAACGAGCCAGTCGAGCGCGCGCAGCACCGCGGCGTCACCGCCCTCGCGGCGGATATCGGCGACCATCGGGCCGTGCGCGACATGATCGAAACCCTCGCGATAGAGCGCGCCGAGCAGATTGCCCTGATCCGAATAGCCGAGGAACGCCTTGGCCCTCGCCGCGTCGGTCATCGCCGCGACCGCATCCTCGGCGATCCGGCATGCACCATAACCGCCGCGCGCGAACCAGATCGCGTCGATGTCGGGGCGGTTCGCCATCTCGACGAGCGCGGCGAAGCGGTGCCCATCTTCGCCCGCGAAATGGCCGTGAACAGCGAAGCATTGCGCGTCGAAGACAAGTTCGACGTCGGGGTAACCGAGGCTTGCGAGCGCGCGAACGGCCTCCGCATCATCGGGTAAAATGGGTGTCGACGGAGCGACGATGCCTATGCGCATGCAGCGACCTTTAAATCCGTTCGTGTCGAGCGCAGTCGAGACACCCATCGGCGGCGCGCAAGGTCGAGGGGCATCTCGACTTCGCTCGATGCGAACGGGAAAGAGAGTGCCGCTCTGGTTGCAAACCCTTCGTCAAAGCCATATCGCGCCGCGATGGCCGAAAACAAATCCTATTTCTTCTGCGGCATCGGCGGGTCGGGAATGCTGCCGCTCGCGATGATCGTCGCGGCGCGCGGTAACGCGGTGTCGGGGTCCGATCGCAGCCGCGATCAAGGCCGGACGCCCGAGAAATTCGCCTGGCTCGAAAGCCAGGGCATCGCCTTTTACCCGCAAGACGGCAGCGGGCTCAAAGCCGGCCAGATCCTCGTCGCCTCGGCGGCGATCGAGGACAGCGTTCCCGATATTGCCGCGGCCAATGCGCTCGGCCTGCCGCGGATGACGCGCGCCGACCTGAATGCCGAGCTGTTCAACGCGGCCGACAGCGCGATCGGGGTCGGCGGGACGAGCGGCAAGTCGACCGTCACCGGGATGATCGGCTGGATCCTTGAAAGCGCGGGCCGGAAACCGACCGTGATGAACGGCGCGGTCATGCGCAATTTTTCGGGCGACGACAGGCCATTCGCGAGCGCGCTGGTTGGCGACGCCGCGATCTACGTCAGCGAAGTCGACGAAAGCGACGGATCGATCGCGCTCTATCGCCCCGATGTAGCGGTGGTCACCAACATCAGCCTCGATCACAAGAGCCTCGAAGAACTCCATGTCCTGTTTGCCGATTTTCTCCTCAAGGCGCGCGTTGCCGTGGTCAATATCGACGATGAGGAAAGCACACCCTTCCTTTCATTGGACAATCATATTTCATTCGGTTTTAGCGAAGGCGAAGACACCGACATTCGCGGAAGCGATTTCGAAGCCTTGCCCGACGGCTGCCGTTTCGCCGTTCATGCCGATGGCACCGCCTATCGGGTGAAGCTTCGCATGCCCGGCCGTCACAATGCAGCCAACGCGCTCGCCGCGATCGCCGCCACTCACGCGGCGGGCACGACCATCGCACAGGCGGTCGAGGCGCTCGCGGACTTCGCCGGCCTCGCGCGCCGATATGAGGTGCTCGGACAAGCAGGCGGGGTCACGGTGATCGACGATTTCGCGCACAACCCCGACAAGGTGGCCGCGACGCTCGCCGCCGTGTCCGAACTGCCGGGCCGCGCTTTGATCTTCTTCCAGCCGCACGGTTATGGCCCGCTGCGCCAGATGGGCAAGGAACTCGCGGCAAGCTTTGCCGCCGGAATGCGCCCCGATGACAAGCTGTTCGTGTGCGACCCCGTCTATTTCGGCGGCACCGTCGACCGCAGCATCGGCAGCGAGGCGCTCGTCGCCGATATCGTCGCGGGCGGGGGTGACGCCGTGCATATGACCACCCGCGCGGCATGCGGCGCGGCAATGCTCGACGCGGCCAAGGCGGGCGACCGCATCCTCATCCTCGGCGCGCGCGACGACACGCTCACCGAATTCGGGCGGGAACTCTTGGGAAAGCTGGCGCTCTCCGCTTGATTTCTCCCCGCGAATCTGTATAGGCGCGCTCATTCGGGGCGAGGCCACGTTGCCATCGCCCCGTTTGCTTTGCACCAATCCGTAAAGCTTGACGACAGCCGGAGGGGTTTCGCGATTGGCGCGAAGCCAGCGATCGGCCAAATCGAAGGAAGCGCACCATGCCGTTTTACGAGCATGTTTTTATCGCGCGTCAGGACCTGAGCCAGGCTCAGGTCGACGCGCTGGCGGAAACCGTCACCAACGTCATCGGCGAATTTAAGGGCACGGTTCACAAGACCGAGACCTGGGGCCTCAAGCAGCTCGCCTACAAGATCCAGAAGAACCGCAAGGGTCATTATGTGATGCTGTCGGCCGAAGTGTCGGGCGAAGCCATCGCAGAGATCGAGCGTCAGGCTGCGATCAACGAAGATATCATCCGCTGGCTCACCATCAAGGTCGACGAACTCGAAAAGGGTCCGTCGGTGATGATGCGCAAGCAGGAACGTCGTGGCGGCCGCGGCCGTGACCGCGACGGCGAAGAATAAGGAAAACGACCATGGCACGACCCTTTTTCCGCCGCCGCAAGACCTGCCCCTTCAGCCAGAAGGATGCACCGGTCATCGATTACAAGGACGTCCGTCTGCTCCAGGGTTACCTGTCGGAGCGTGGCAAGATCGTCCCGTCGCGGATCACCGCGGTGTCCACCAAGAAGCAGCGTGAGCTGGCGAAAGCGATCAAGCGCTCGCGCCACATCGGCCTGCTCCCCTACATTGTTAAGTAAGGAGGGCTGACCGATGGAAATCATCCTGCTCGAACGCATCGAGAAACTGGGCGGTATCGGCGACGTCGTCACCGTCAAGAACGGCTTTGCCCGCAACTATCTGCTGCCGAACAACAAGGCGCTTCGTGCGAACGACGCCAACAAGAAGCTGTTCGAAGCGAACCGCGGCAAGATCGAAGCCGATAACGCCGAACGTCGCACCGACGCCGAAGGCCGCGCCAGCGGCATCAACGGCAAGCAGATCGTCCTGATCCGTCAGGCATCGAACACCGGCCAGCTTTACGGCTCGGTTTCGGTCCGTGACATCGTCGACGCGCTCGCCGAAGACGGCGTCGAAGGCATCGGTAAGTCGATGGTCGAACTCGAACGCCCGATCAAGTCGCTCGGCCTGGTCGACGTCAAGGTCAAGCTGCACCCCGAAGTCGTCGTGACCGTCGGCGTCAACGTCGCGCGCTCGCCCGACGAAGCCGAAATGCAGAAGCAGGGCATCGACGTCATCGCGGCGATGTTCGAGGAAGAACAGGCCGAGGCAGTCGCCACGGCACTGGAACCCGACAGCGAAGACGAATTCGAAGACGCAACGCCGCCTTCGGAGCTCGCTCCCGAAGCTGCTGCGGACGAAGCCGAAGAAGCTTAAGCTTCCTCTGGCCAAAGCCTTTTGAAAGGGCCGCGTTTCCGAAAGGGGGCGCGGCCCTTTTCTTATGGTCCGCCCTTTCCTATGGCTCGGCGATGGCCGATGATCCTTTCCAGCGCCGTTTTGCCGCCGATGCGAGCCTGCTGCCGCATATGGCGGACCTCGCAAACGACCGGGTGCTGATCGCACTGCTGACCGAAGCCGATTATCGCGCCGCAAGCTTCCTCGACCAGCGACTGCTCACCGATCGCATCGGGCGCGAGTGGATGGCGTGGGACACCCTGCCCGATCTGGGCGCCGCGGCCCCTGCGCCGCACTTCATCTTCCATATCGGCCATGTCGGATCGACGCTCGTGTCGCGACTGCATGCCGAGGTCGGCGAGGTACTGCCTTTGCGCGAGCCGATGCTGCTCCGCACGCTGGCACAGGTCGCCGAGCGGATCGACCGGCCCGAGTCGGTCTGGTCGCCCGAGCTTTATCGCCGGCGCCTTGCACAAGCTGTCGGATGGCTGGGCCGCGACTTCGCCCCCGGCCAGCGCGCGATGGTGAAGGCGTCGAGCGTGATCACGGCGATCGCCGACGAGCTGACGGGTGCCGATGGCGCCGCGCTGTTCCTCTACGTCCCGCTCGCGCGCTACATCGAGACGATCCTGGCCGGCGAGGCGTCGATGGCCGAGACGCTGGCGCAAGCCCCGGCACGCATGGCGCGACTTGCCGCGCTGCTGCCCGATTTCCCGTTCGCATTGTGGCAGCTGCCACCGGTGACGCGCGTCGCGATGAGCTGGCTTTGCGAGATGGCGACGGCGCAGCAGACGTTGCCGCGCGCCGATCCGCGACATCTGTGGGCCGATTTCGAAGGCGTGCTGGCCGATCCCGCCGCCGCGCTCGCCGCGCAGTGCGGGCATTTCGGATTGTCGGTCGATGCGGCGCGGATCGACGCCGCGCTCGCCGGACCTGTGATGCGCCAATATTCTAAGGCGCCCGAGCATGGCTATAGCCCCGGTCTGCGCCGCGAATTGCAGGCGCAGGCGGCCGTCGGACACGCGCCCGCCATCGCCGAAGCGATCGCGTGGGTTGAAGCGCTCGCCGCACGCTATACAAGCCTCGGCGACCTGCCGATCCGCGGCAACCAGGAAAGCGCATAATGTTCAAGCTCGTCCAGCTGCTCGACGATGGCGCGGTCCGCGCGCTGCGCGAGATTGCCGCCAGCGGCAAGTTTGTCGACGGAAAGATCAGCAACCCGCATTCGAAGGTGAAGAACAACCTGCAACTTCACGACGCCGGCGCTTATGAACGCTCGTCGAAGATATTGCTCGATGCGATGGTGCAGAACCCCGATTTCATGGAATTCTCCTTTCCGGCACGGATCGCGCCGCCGTTGATGACGCGGTACACGCCGGGCATGCATTACGGGCTGCACCCCGATGCCGCCTATATTCCCCTGCCCGACGGCCAGCTGCGCACCGACGTCAGCTGCACTATCTTCCTGAACGATCCTGCCGATTATGAGGGCGGCGCGCTGCACGTGCAGTTGGGGGGTGCCGACCTGCGCTTCAAGGAAGCTCCAGGGGTCGCAATCATCTATCCCTCGCACACGCTGCACGAGGTCGAACCGGTGACGCGCGGCGAGCGGCTCGTCGCAATCACCTTCATCCAGAGCCTGATCCCCGACGTCGCGCACCGGAATTTGATGTACGAACTGAACGAAATTGCCGCGATCGAGGGCGGCAAGATGGAACCCGCGAACTTCACGCGGCTGCAGGCGGTCCAGTATCAGCTCTTGCGGATGTGGCGGCGCTAAGGCCGTCCGCCCATCAATAGCCCATCAGGCTCAGCACTTCCTTGCGGCTGCTTTGGTCCTCGAGGAAACAGCCGAGCAGGCGGCTCGTCACCATGCCGACGCCCGGGGTGCGCACGCCGCGCCCGGTCATGCAGCCATGCTGTGCATCGATGACCACCGCGACGCCTTGCGGCTGGAGATTGTCCCAGATGCACTTCGCGACCTCGGCGGTCAGCCGCTCCTGCACCTGCAGCCGCCGCGAAAAGCCGTTGAGCACGCGGGCCAGCTTCGAAATGCCGACGACCCGGTCGCGCGGCAGGTAAGCAATCGAGGCCTTTCCGGTAATCGGCGCCATATGATGCTCGCAATGCGACTGGAACGGAATGTCGCGCAGCAGCACGATCTCGTCATAGCCGCCGACTTCCTCGAAGGTGCGCGACAGGTAAAGCGCCGGATCGTCGGCATAGCCCGAACAATATTCCTTCCACGCGCGCGCGACGCGGCGCGGTGTGTCGAGCAGCCCCTCGCGCGCCGGATCGTCGCCCGTCCACTCGATCAGCGTCCGCACGGCGTCCGCAACATGGTCGGGAACGACCACCTTGCCGTCCGGTCCCAACTCTTGTCCGTTGTCGCTCATCGCCCCGCTTTCACTGTTGCCTTCATGTCGCACATTTCGGGGCGAATGCGACGATAAGCAAGGGCCAGAGAAGAAGAAATTGTCCTCTCCCATCAACTTTACGTTGCGGAATCTTGGCTTTTTCACTTTTCGGAGAGGCGCGGTTTCGCGTCCTTTTTTGAGCCAAACAAGTCACTTGACGCTTTCGTCAACTCGGCGCACCTTTGCTCCATACAGAACTCGCTCAAGCGGGTCGTATTCCGGAGAGGCCGGCGTTTTCCCCGACGCCGGTGGGAGAGGACGATGACCAGCACAGCTGGCAAGTGGGATTCACGAGGGCACATGGCCGCTTTAGCCGGGTGCCCTTTGCCATGTCTGGTCGTTTCCCCTCCCCTTACCACAATTTGACGTTGGGCGGCCCCGCATCGCGCGGGATCGAAAAAGGGAGGCTATAGATGAAGTTCAAGGCACTGATCGGAACCTCGATCCTTGCGATGACGGTGGCGACGCCGGCATATGCGCAGGACGCGGCGGATGAAGTGGAACGCGATGCTTTCGGCGGCGAAATCGTCGTCACGGCGCAGCGCCAGTCGGAACGTCTGCAGGACGTGCCGATCGCGGTCAGCGCCTTTTCGACCGAGGCGCTCGAAGCGCAGCAGATCAAGACACCGTCCGATCTTCAGCTGACCTTGCCCAACGTCACTTTCACCAAGACCAACTTCACGGGCGCCAGCTTCACGATCCGCGGGATCGGCGACCTTTGCGTCGGCACGACCTGCGACAGCGCAACCGCGATCCATCTGAACGGCGACCCGCTGTTTTCGACCCGCCTGTTCGAAACCGAATTCTTCGACCTCGAACGCGTCGAAGTGCTGCGCGGGCCGCAGGGAACGCTGTTCGGCCGCAACGCGACGTCGGGCGTGGTCAACGTGATCACCGCCAAGCCCAAACTCGGCGTCTTCGAAGCCGCCGCCGAAGCCGAATATGGAAATTATAATTCCATGAAGGGCAAGGCGATGGTGAACATCCCGCTCGGCGACACGATGGGCATCCGCGTTGCGGGCATTTACCTCAACCGCGACGGCTATACGAAGAACAGCTTCCTCGACACCCGCATCGACGACCGCGACCTGTACTCGGTTCGCGGCTCGTTCCGCTGGGAACCCTCGCCCGACACGACGATCGACCTGCTCGCATCCTATTTCCGCGAAAAAGACAAGCGCACGCGCATCCAGAAACAGCTTTGCCAGCGCGATCCGACCGGCATCCTCGGCTGTTTGAACAGCCGTCTCGACAATTCGCCCTTCAACGGCAACGCGACCTTCACCGCCGCGCTGACGTCGCGCGAATTCCTCGCGATCCGCGGCATCCCGCAGGCTTTTGCCCTCGGCAGTCTCTATGGGCCCGACGTCTATGCCAACACGACGATCCCGTCGGATCCGCGCGAGGTGAATACCGCCTATACGCCGAGCTATTTCACCAGCGAACTGACGCTGCAGGGCCAAATCGAGCATAATTTCGGCCCCGTGTCGCTGCAGGTTTCGGGCCAGTATCAGAAGGTCAAGCTCGACGCGTCGCAGGATTATAACAGCAATATCGGCAACCGCGCGCTCTATGCGACCGGCCTCGCCACCTTGCAGGCGGCCGCGAATGGCGCGCTGGGGGCCGGCCTCGCGCCCTATTTCCGTCCCGTCGCCGCGGCGATCATCCCCAACGGCCCCACCGGCCAGCTTTGCACGTCGCTGGCGGAAGAAAGCGGCTACGGCAGCTTTGGCGGCAACAAGATCTGTAGCGACCAGTCGCTGCAATTCGACCGGTCGAACCAGTATAACAGCAGCTGGTCGGTCGAAAGCATCCTGTCGAGCGACCTCGACGGGCCGTTCAACTTCCTGGTCGGCGGCATTTATGCCGATTACCACCTGACCGAGAACAGCTATTATGTGAACGCCTTCCCGATCGATTATCTGACGGGCGTGCTGGGCGCCTTCACCGCGGCGACCAACCCGCCGGCCGCCGGTGGCCCCCTGCCGCCGTCGTTCCTCGCGACACCCTTCTTCCGCAACAACACCGACGATCTGAACATCAAGTCATGGGGTCTGTTTGGCGAAGCCTATTTCGAATTCAGCGATCGGCTGAAACTCACGGCGGGCCTGCGCTATAACAACGACAAGAAGAGTGTGTCGGCGCGGTCGACGCTGGCAAGCTTCCTTGCACCGCACGCCGGAACGACCGATACCGTCTTCGGTTCGCCGTTCGTCGGATCGTTCGACGCAGATCCTGGCACGCCGGGCAACCAGATCATCCAGGAACGCAGCGTCAAATTCAACAAGCTGACGGGCCGCGCGGTGCTCGATTTCAAGGTCACCGACGACAATCTGCTCTACGCTTCCTATTCGCGCGGTTATAAATCGGGCGGCATCAACCCGCCGCTCCAGCCGATTTTCGCGGTGCCCGAATCGTTCAAGCCCGAACAGGTAGACGCGTTCGAAATCGGGTCGAAGAACAGCTTCGACAACGGGGCGCTCCAGCTGAACCTGACGGCCTTCTACTATAAGTATAAGGATTTGCAGCTCAGCAAGATCGTTGCCCGTACCGCGGTGAACGACAATGTCAGCGCCGATATCTATGGTTTCGAAGCCGAAGCCATTGTCCGGCCCGACCCCGACGTGGTGGTCAACCTCGGCTTCAGCTACCTGCACAGCAAGGTGTCTGAAGACAAGCTCACCAGCAACCCCCGTGACTTTGGCGGCGGCCGCAGCGATGCGGTTATCATCAAAGACATCACCAACGCCGCGAACTGCGCGGTGGGATCGAGAACTGGCAATGTGGCCGGGGTCAACGCCTTCGTGAATGGCGTCCAGACCCTGATCAACGCGGGCATCGTCCCCGGTGTTCAGGGCGGCGCGGGGCTGCGGCCGACGACGGCCTTCCCGTCCGATGGCGGCATCGCCTCGACGGGCGCCTTCAGCATCTGTTCGGTCATGGAGGCCGCAGCCGCGGGCGCCTTCGCCAACCTGCCCGCTCCCGTTGCCGGCCTCTCGGTCAATCCCGCGACGCTGGGCGGGGTCGACTATTTCTCCGCGGGTATTCCGGTCAACATCAAGGGCAACCAGTTGCCGCAGGCGCCGAATTACAAGTTCAGCGCGGGCATCCAATACACGGCGCGTATGGGCGACATGTCGCTCGTTCCGCGCGTCGACCTCGCCTATACCGGTGAAAGCTATGGCAGCATCTTCAACGGCAATGTGAACAAGATCAAAGGCTATGCCCAGGTCAACGCCCAGGTGCAGCTGAACGGCGCCGACGACAAATGGTATGTGCGGGGGTTCATCCAGAACGTCTTCGACGCCAACAGCGTCACCGGCCTGTACATCACCGACCAGTCGTCGGGTAACTACACCAATATCTTCACGCTCGAACCGCGCCGCTATGGCATCGCCGCCGGTGTGAAATTCTAAAGCGCAGGCGGCAACGCCACCAAAAAACCCCGGCCTCTCGATCGAGAGGCCGGGGTTTCTTTTTGCCTTTCGTGCGGCAGCCGGGGGAGCAACGCTACCCCGGCGCTCCCGATCAGAATTTGTAGCGAATGGTCCCGCCATAGGTGCGCGGCTGGCTCGGGTAACCCGAGACGCTGCCCGCCTGCGCCACCGCCGGGAAGATCGTCGTCAGATACTGCGCGTTGGTGAGGTTGCGGCCCCACACGCCGACGTCGATGCCGTTGGTCAGGCGGATCGTGAACGACGCGTTGAGCGAGTTCACTTCGCGCTTCAGGTTCTGCGCGACACTCGCCGGGAAACCGCCGAGGCCTTCGACGATCTGGACCGGGCTTTCATACGCATAGTCGACGTGCGCGATCGCCTTGGTCCCGCCCGCGAATTCATGCGTGTAGGTGCCGCCGAGCGACAGCGACAGTTCCGGGATGCCCGCGGGCGTGCTGCCCGAGATGTCGCCGAACGCCGAGTTGATGAAGCTGTCATATTTGGCGTCGAGATAGGTCGCCGCGAGCGTCAGGTTGAGCCCGGCGACCGGACGCACCGAGCCGTCGAACTCGATACCGAAGGTCGACTGCTTGCCGGCGTTGGCGAGCGCAAAGCCGGTGCCGGTGAAGACGTTCGACTGGAAGCCCTTGATCGACTGCTTGAACACCGCGACGTTCACCGCCGCGACGTCCCACTGTCCCTTCAGGCCGAACTCATAGACGGTCGATTCTTCGGGATCGGCAAAGCGCGAACCTGCCACCAGGTTCGGAGTACGCAAACCCGCGGCGGTGATCGCCGCAAGGTCCGATGCAAGCGGGCGGCTATCGCGCGACAGGTTGACCGAGCTCGCCTTGAAGCCCGTCGCATAGGTCGCATAGATATTGACCGTGTCGGTGAGCTCATAGGCGGCGCGAACGCTGTACGAGAAATCGCCGTCGTTGGTCTTGCCGCTTTCGACCGCGTTCGGAATGTTGAGGAAGGGCGGCAGGAACTGGAACGCCTTGAGGCCGGCCAGCGGATTCGCGCTGCGCCCATCGGGCAGCGTCAGCGTCGGATTAGCCGCCAGGAAGGCGGCAGTCGGTGCGGGAACACCCTGACCAATCAGCAGCGCCTGACGGAACGGCGTGTAGGCAGCCGCGTCAAGATTGACGCCCGAGAACACATCGCTGCTGACGACATTGGTCGAGAAACGCTTGCGATCCTTCGTATAGTTGCCGCCGAGGGTCAGCGTCAGGCGATCGGTGACCTCGAAATCGACAGTGCCGAAGATCGAGAAGGCCTCGTTCTTCATCTGATAATCTTCGTCGAGCCCGTTACCCGCGCGGAAGAAAGTGCCCGCGTATTTCGCCGGATTCCCTTCAAGCGCGCCGAACGTCGCCTCGAGCATCGCGACGTTGAGCGCGTTGCCGCTCGCCGCGCGAATCAATGCATCACCGTAGGGACGGAAATGGTTTCCGAACTTGATCGCGCTCTGCTGATCGACCTTTTCGTTGAAATAATAGCCGCCGATCAGGAAGTTCAGCGGTCCATCGAAGTCCGACGTCAGGCGGACTTCCTGCGTAAAGGTGTCGATGCCGACATTGTCGCTCTTCTCGCCGATCAGGTCCGCACCGGTGAAGTCCGAATCCTGGTTCGTGTCGGCCTGCACCTTGCGGTACGCGGTGATCGAGGTCAGCGCGAGGTTGCCGAGATCATAGTCGATCTGCGCCGAACCGCCGTAATTCTTGATCTTATTCGACGACAGGAAGTTGTTGTAGACGTCATAAGAGAAGGGGTCGTTCGCATCGACGCTGGGGCCGCCAGCGAGCGCGTTCGTGATCGCGACGGTCGGGCCGGCGATGACGTTACCCGCGATGCAGCAATTTTCGTCGATCTTGTCATAGTCGCCGATCAGGCGGATCGACAGCGCGTCGGTCGGTTCGAACAAGAGCTGGCCGCGAACGCCCCAGCGATTGCGGTCGTTGACGTCGGTGTCGAGCTTCAAATCCTGCGCATAACCATCGCGGCGGTTGTAGCTGCCGCCGATCGAGAAGGCGAAGGTGTCGCTGATCGGGCCGGTGACGTCGCCCTTGACGGTGATCGCGTCGTAGTTGCCATAGGTGACTTCGGCCGAGCCGCCGAATTCGAACTGCGGCTTTTGCGTGACGATGCTGATGACGCCCGCCGACGCGTTCTTGCCGAACAAAGTCGATTGCGGGCCGCGCAGCACTTCGATGCGCTCGACGTTGGGAAGGTCGCCGATCTGGGCGGCCGAACGCGAGCGATAGACGCCGTCGATGAACACGCCGACCGACGGTTCGATACCGGCGTTGTTCGCGCCGTTGCCGAAACCGCGGATGATGAAGTTGGTGTTCGCGCTCGACTGGAGCTGCGACACGCGCAGGCTGGGGACCGACGACTGCAGGTCGATAAGGTCGCGGATCTGCGCTTCTTCAAGCTGCGCTGCCGAGGTCACCGAGACCGCGACCGGCGTGTCCTGCAGCGTCTGCGAACGTTTGCTGGCGGTAACGATGATGTCGTTGCCATAATCGGTGTCGTCGACCGTCGTTCCGGCGTCGGCCGGCGCGGCATCCTGGGCGAAGGCATAGACGGGGGTGGTGGCGGCACACAGCACGGTGGCGCCCAACAGAATGTTGCGCAAAGTCATATTCAGTCTCTCTCCAAACCCACCGAAGCGCAGCCAAAGGCTTATCGGGAGATGCCCGGTGGTAAGCTCCCGGTCTAACGCCCACCCCGGCGGCGTCAACGCGCGCACGCGCGAAACGGCCGATTTTCCGCCAATTCGTGACTAAAAAGCAACAGTTTACGTTACGGCCAACGTTCGAATTGGTTACAGTTATGTGTCAAATGCGAAACGTGTATTAGGCAATCTGCCAAATAGCTCCGCCCCGGAAGACGAAGGACAAGCGATGCGGGCACAGACCCGGCCGAGCCCGAACACGCTGACCAAAACGCTGCTGCTGGCATTCGGCCTGGCCTTTGAGCTTCCCGGCATCGCCGCGCGGATCGCTATGCTGGGACTGTCGCCGCCCCTCCTGCTCTACGCCGGCCTCTATGGCGGCCTGATCGCTTGCCTGTGGGGCGCGGCCTTCATCCGCGGCCCGCTGCTGCGGTGGGGCTGGGCTGCAGTGTTTGCTCTCGCCGCCATCTTCGTCGGCAGCTTTCAGGATGCCACCGCCGATGCGATGAGCTACGACGCCTTCGTCACCATGGTCCATTCGGCAGGCTTCGCCGACGACGCCGTCGCGCAATATGGCGCATCGATCGCATGGGCGGCGGCCGGCGCATTCTTCCTCTTTGTCGGCGTCGGGCTGAAACCGGGTGCCCGGCGCCCCCTGCTCAGCATCGCTGCTGCGCTCGCACCGCTGGCGGGGCTCGCGATGCTAACTATCCTGCTGTTCGTGCGCGGGGGCGAAGGCGGCCGCGGGCTGCCGAACGCCTGGGTCGGAACCGCCTATTCGGCGCTCGCGGCATTCGAAGCCGCGACGCAGCCGTCGATGGCGCGCCAACCGGTGACCATCGCGCATGGTCCAAAACCCGACCAGGGCGACATCATCCTGATCGTCGACGAAAGCATTGCCGGCCGATACCTCGACATCAACGATGCCGCGGGCGTGCGATCCGGGCTGGCATCGCCGCCCCCCGGCATCGTCGTCAGCAATTTCGGGCTCGCGGCCTCGATCGCCAATTGCAGTTTCGGAAGCAATCTGACGCTTCGCTACGGCGGGACACGCGGCGCCTATCACCGCATCAATGCCACGATGCCGTCAATCTTCGCCTATGCGAAACAAGCCGGCTTCGCGACGATCTACATCGACGCGCAGCGGACCGGCGGCGCCTATCAGAACGGCATGGACGATGCCGAGCGGCGTCAGATCGATCATATCGTCCAGTTTGACGATATACCCGTCGTCGACCGCGACATGGCCGCGGCCGATGCGCTGATCGCGGCGCTCAGCAACGAGCGGCGCGAATTCATCCTCGTCAACAAGATGGGTGCGCATTTCCCCGTCGCCGACAAATATCCCGACAGCGCCCATCTTTTCAGCCCCGCGCTGCCGCGCGACGAATCGGAGGTCGTGACCGAAACCCGGCTTCCCGAAAATCTGTACAACGGCGCCGAAAGCTGGCGCCGCTATCGCAACGCCTATCGCAACACGGTGACGTGGACGGTGGGCGGCTTCTTCGACCGGTTGTTCGCGGGCGCCCGGCTCGACGGGGCGCTGATCATCTATACGTCCGATCACGGGCAGAATCTGCACGAGCGCGGCGATTCGGGAACGACGACGCATTGCAGCCCGTCGCCCGCCAGCGAGGAGGGCGCAGTGCCCCTCGCAATCATCGGCGCGCCCGGCCGCTGGGACGCGGCCGCGAAGCGCCATTTCGACGCATCGAGCCACTATCGCATCTTTCCGACGCTGCTGAATGCGATGGGCTATGATCGGGCGGCGGTGCGCCGCCAGTATGGCGAAGCGCTCGACTCCTCCGCCCCCGATCCGGCCACGTTCAACAGCCTCTTCAACGCGCGGCTGGGGCGCAAGCCGATATGGGTCAAGGTCGAGCGCGCATCGGTCGCCCGACCGCCGGTTGGCGACTATGCCGCGCGCAAGAACGGCGCTGCACCGCGATGACAGGCGCGTGCAATGCTTTGCCAACGAATAGTTGCTAAGGCTCGCCGTCATGTCAGGCCCCTCCATCCCCCCCGAAACGGCACTTGGCCCGGATATCGCGACCGAACCCGATTTCGGTCAGCGGATCCGCCGCGCCGTGATCTGGCGCTCGGGGTCGCAGATTGCGGGGCAGATCGTCGCCTGGGCCTCCACCTTCCTCGTCATCCGTATCCTGACGCCCGAAGATTATGGCCTGTTTGCGCTCACCCAAGTGATGTTGATGCTGTTCAACCTGCTCAACGGCTATGGCCTCGCCAGCGCTATAATCCAGCGCGACGAGGTAGCCAAACAGGAGCTGCGGCAGATTTTCGGCCTGCTGCTGCTGCTCAACGGCGCGCTCGCGGTGGCCCAGATTGCCTGCGCGCCCCTGGCGGCCGCCTATTATCGCCAGCCGATGGTCGCCGATCTGCTGCGGGTGCAGGCGCTGATCTATCTCACCATTCCCTTCTCCGCGCTCGCCTACGCGCAGCTCGCACGCTCGCTGGAGTTTCAGCGTCAGGCGCAGGTCAACCTCGTCTCCGCGCTGATCGGCGCGGGCGTCGCGCTCGGCGGCGCGCTGGCCGGCTGGGGCGTGTGGGCGCTGGTCTGGGCGCCGATCGCCATGTTCGCGACGCGGGCCTTGGGCCTGACGATCGCGGCGCGCAGCTGGATGTGGCCCAGCTTCGACTTCCGCGGCGCGGGTTCGATCGCGCGCTATGGCGGGCTGATCGCGGTCGCGCAGTTTTTCGGCTTCGTCCAGAGCCAGGCGGACATATTGGTCGCCGGCCGTTGGTTCGAGGCGCATCTGGTCGGCATCTATACGACCGCGCTGCTGCTGACGCAGATCTTCAACAACAAGGTCGTGCCGCCGCTCAACGAGGTGGCCTTTGCCGCCTATTCGCGCATGCAGAATGATCGGCCTGCGCTGGCCGCAGGCTTCACGCGCTCGACGCGCGCGATCATGGTCGCAGCCATGCCGTTCTTCTTCGGTCTCGCCGCCGTGGCCGAACCGCTCGTGCTCACGCTGCTCGGTGAAAAATGGCGCGAGATCGTGCCGCTGCTGCTGCCGCTGGCGCTCGCCATGCCCTTCTGGACCTTGTTCACCCTGCTTCGCCCCGCAACCGACGCGCTCGGCCGCCCGGGTATCGCGTCGGGCAATGCCGCGGCAGGGGCGCTGCTGATGCCGGTCGTATTTCTGGTCGGCGCGCAGTGGGGCATCATCGGCATCGCATGGGCCTGGCTGATCGCCTATCCTTTGCTGCTCGTCTTTGCCGCCGTCCGGAGCTTGCCCGTTGTCGGCGTCCGGGCGGGCGAGCTGTTGCGCGCGGTCGCACCGCCGGTTCTCGCTGCCACGGCCATGGCCGCGGTGGTGATGCTGGTCGATCGCATGCTGCCCGCGCTGCCGCAGCCCATGCGACTGGCGGTGCTCGTCGCAACCGGGGGACCGATCTATTGCCTGTGGCTGGCGTTGTTCGCGCGCGAGACGGTGCGGGACCTGATCGAACTGGTGCGCGGACGACGTATGCCGGCCGTTCCGGCCGTCGCTACCTAAGCGCGACCGAGCGCCGCGATCGCTGTGCGCGTCGCGTCGATATAGGCATTGCCGCTAAAGCGATAGCTGCCGATGAAATGGACGAACCGTGCGTCGGCCGGCACGCCTTCGTCCCAGAAGTTGAGATAATGATCGTAAGGCAGCAGCAACGGATCGGGTTCGTTGGCGATAACGATGTTCGACGTCACCTGTTCGCTGCCCCATCGCGCCCAGCGCTCGGCTCCGAGCAATCGTTCGGCCTCGCGTGAAAACGCCTCGGCAAGCGCGCGGCCATCGCCGCCACGCGCGAAACCGGCAAAGCCCGCACATCCCCGCACATAGTGCGGGTTCGTGACCATGGGCAGCGAAACGCGGTCGAGACCACATTCGATCGCACCCTGCACGTGGGCCGCAGGATTGTAGAGAAACGCGTCGTCATCGGACTTTGCCGCCATCTCGGCGAAGGACAACAGCTCGGAATCGGGATCGCCGCGCAATGTGAAGCTGCGATTTTGCACGATCGCCGCGGCGATCTCGGGCACGTCGCCCAGCGTGACCGTGTCCGAATCGAGCTGGATCACATAGTCGCCTGCCCGCATGTCCAGAAGCGCGAGGAGGCGTTCCCATACCTGCCCGCGCGGACAAGGCGCGGTATCGATATCCGCGATCGCCACAATGTGCGGATTTCCAAGGTGCGCCGCCAATATCTGCCGGTCGGTGTCGGTGAGCGTACCGTCGTCGAGGATGACGATGCGCCCTTTGCCAAGCTGCGCGTGGAGTGATTTGACCGCGACGAGATACGGTAGCAGTACGCGCGTGCCGATCATGGAAAACAGGACCAGGCCGTCATCGGCCGGTACGATCGGGGGCGTATCCAGTACCGCCCGTGCCGCGGCGCGGTGCGCGCGCTCCTTCCACAACCGGTTGAGCTTGTTCACAATCCTGTTCATCGCTGGGCAGTAACACGCACGACAACCCATTGGTAGAGGCGAAAATCCACGCATTTGCGTCCTTTCAGGACGCTTCGCGCTGCCGGATATCGGGCTCGCAGGCAACAGCTTTGCGGCTTCGATGCCGGCGAGATTGCCTTCGGTTTCGATTTGCCGATAATCTAGAACTCGATGATTATCCTTACCTTGTTGAGTTCGACACCCAGTTTTTGAGCGATCTGTATCCGGCTGCGGGCGATCACGTCACCGTACGCAACGGGCGGCGGCTCTTCCATCAGGTCAAATTGCGACACACCGAGCAAGTCCGCGAGAGCCCCCAAGCGCGCATTTTTTGGCCGCGTGCGCCCCTTTTCCCAGCCCGAAATCGCCGGTTTGCTGACGCCGAGACACGACGCGACATCCGCTTGGCTGAGGCCCTTCACGGTTCTCAGATACCGTAGACGTGCCCCAAAGCTGCCGGAAGGTAGCGAGCTACCACCATTTCCAGCCCTCCGTGGTCCTGTCAGGTTTTGCAACAATATATACCTCGGCGACACCGCAGCTCTTGATATAGCCCCGGCCTTTTCCAGCATGGTCCTTTTGCGTTTTCGTCAGACCATATGGGATACAGCTATCCTCATCTTCCTGGAATGCATCCTCAATTGTGGAAATTTTACATATTTTTACAGATACATAACCCGACAGGCCTTTCACACCAACGCACAACATTTTGAGCGGGTGCCGATAAGTATTTGATAGTCGCGGTCGATTCCCTGCTCGGAAGAAGCGCACTCATCGGGATCAACGCGGCCGCCAAACCGACGTTCGGGTATGCCTCGAGCGAGACGGTCCGCGCTTGTTTGCCACGCGATAGCTGGAGCGCCTATAACGGCCCCAGTTCTACATCCGGATTTTCCGGGATGTTCTGAAAAGCGAATGGTGCCCGGGGACGGGGTCGAACCGCCGACACTGCGATTTTCAATCGCATGCTCTACCAACTGAGCTACCCGGGCACGGCCGCTGCGACCGGTCGGTCGCGCTGGCGAGCGGCGGCTATAGGCAGGGCTTTGCATCCTGTCCAGAGGCTTTGTGACGCTCTATTTCGGGGTCAGCCTTCGTCGAAACGATCGTCCTCGGCCGTGCCATCAGGCGCCTGATCGACGGGTACGCGATAGCCTTCGCCGAACCAGGTCAACAGGTCGCGATCGCGGCAGCCGCGGCTACAGAAGGGCTTGTATTCGGGCTCGCGCGGCTTGCCGCACAGCGGGCAGGATTGCGATTTGGCGGATGTCCTATTGGGCATGGCCCATTCCTTTGATCTGGGTGTCGGCGATCAGCTCGACCGGCCGGCCTGTACGTCTTTGCAACATTTCGATCCAGCGCGGCTGGGCGCCGATATGATCGATCACCGCCGGGCGCGCGGTCAGTTTCAAAACCCCCGCCCCCACCGCGCGTTCCGCCTGCCGCAGCAGCAGCGCGCCGTCGGTGGCGACCGGATCGAGCCGTATCTGTTCGATCAAGGAGGGCCGCACACGGCGACGGATGATCTGCATCAGGCCGAAGCCGTTGATCGCGGTCCGTTCGAAAGGCTGCGGCAAAAGCGTGTCGACCAACGCATCGATCGCAAGCCGGTCGGCCCGGCTTGCCAGCGACGGAAAATCGATTCCGATCGATCCCGTAATGTCGCAGCAGCGGATCACCCTGACCGCGGCCGCCGCACCCGCCCTGGCCAGCGCCAGCGGGTCACCATCGCCGTCGATGTCGATCAGCACCATCGCCGGGGTCGCGTCGACCCACAATGCGCCGTCCCCGAACGACCAATGGCCGGCTCGCACATAACCGATGATCTCCGACCAGCCCGCCTCTTCCAGCAGGTCGGGTCCGGGCGCCCCGAGATCAACGACCCTCACGTCGGTCGCCGCGATCCGCGCGCGCAGGTCGGGGCCGGGACCCACCGCCGCGTCGGGATCGGCAATTTTCGCTCGTCCAAGCTTGTCGCGGCCGCGCTCCATCAGCGCCTCGCGCGTGATTTCAACCTTCAGCTGCGAGCCAATCGGGATAGCGGGGGGCAATCTGGCGAGCGAGACAAGCTGTTCGCCGGGTCCGTCGAGCATGGCCAGCGGCTTTTTCCCGGCCTCAATCAGCCGCGCATGCTGCACGGTGCCGACCGGCGGCCCTTCATGGTCGCGCTCGATCCGGGCCTCGACGATCGCGCCATCCTCGACCAGCGCCGCGCGCGCCTCGCCGATTCCGGCTTCGTAAAGCCACTCAGCCAAGCGCGATTCCCGCGCTTGTCAGCAGTGCGCGCGTTTCGAATAATGGCAGGCCGACGACGTTCGAATGGCTGCCCGACAGGAAACGGACAAAGGTTTCGGCGCGGCCCTGGATCGCATAGCCGCCCGCCTTGCCCATCCCCTCGCCCGATTCGACATAGCGGTCGATCTCGGCCGCGCTCAGCGCTTTGAACGCGACGACCGTGTCGACGACGCGCACGCGCGCCTTGCCGTCGGTTCCGACAACGCAAATCCCCGAATAGACATGGTGCCGCCGCCCCGAGAGCAGTGTCAGCATCCGGCGCAGGTCGGCCTCGTCGGCGGGCTTTTCGAGAATGCGGCGGCCCACCGCGACGGTGGTATCGCCCGCGAGCACGACCTCGTCTGGCGCGCGCTCGACCGCGAGCGCCTTGCTCTTGGCGAGCCGCGCGACATAGTCACGCGGCAGTTCGGCCTTCAGCGGAGTCTCGTCGATTTCGGGGGCTGCGATGCGCGACGGCACAAGGCCGATCCGCGCCAGCAGTTCGCGCCGGCGCGGCGATGTCGAAGCAAGCACCAGCACGGGAAAGTTCGCCGCGCTGCTCACTTGAAGCGATAGGTGATCCGACCCTTGGTCAGGTCATAGGGGGTGAGTTCGACGAGCACTTCGTCGCCCACCAGAACGCGGATTCGGTTCTTGCGCATCTTGCCGGCGGTGTGACCCAGAATCTCGTGGTCATTTTCCAGTTTGACGCGAAACATCGCGTTGGGCAGCAGTTCGACCACTTGGCCGCGCATTTCCAGAAGTTCTTCTTTCGCCATCAGTCCTCTATGGGCTCGAAATCAAGGATGCGGGCCCATAACGCCAATTTATGCCAATTGAAAGCAATCTGTCATCTGTGTTTTGAGGCGGCACCGGCCCGCTCCCCCACCCGGCCTCCCTAGGTTACTATCGTTGGGGAGGCCGGGTGGGGGAGCGGGCCGGTGCCGCCTCTAGCCAAGCCGGTTTCAGGACACGAGTTTGAGCCTGCGCGCGATGCGCCAGCCGACCGTTTTCATCCACGCATAGCTCGGCCAGCGCGGCGGCATCGCGGGGTCGAGCCCCAGACGGCGCAGCGCCGCATTGGCGGCGTGCGCCTCGGACTCGCGATAGCTCCATTCGCTGCGCCAGGTGATCGACAGCGAGATCGACGGCGCATCGCCGTTGGCGACGAAATGCGGCGCCATCACCGGCATCAGCACCGCGTCGCCGGGACCAAGCGGCACCTGCTGCGCATCGCCATGATATTCGTCCTGCCACGGAAGGTTGCGGTGGCCGCCGGTATGATAGCGCTCATGCTCGCGGCGGTGGGCAAAGCGTTCGTCGCCCGACGGCCAGACGTTCATCACCTTCGTGCCCTTGAGCTGGAGCAGGATGTTATGCTCGGGATCGAAGTGGAAGGGTGTGATCGATCCCGGCGACGAGATGAAGATGAAGCCCTGTGGCGTCAGCATCGCACCCGTCCGCGGCTCGACAACAGGTTCGAGTTCGCCGAGCAGGTCCATCAACAGGGTGCGATAGGCGCCCACATTCTCGATATTCTTGAGCACCGCCCAGCTGCCGTTGCTGTCGATCGTGCGGATCGTCTCGCCAATCGAGAGGCCGTTCGACGGGACATCTTCGGGTAGGATGCCGATCGGGACATTGCCCGGATTATACTCGACCTCGCTCGCGGGCAGGCTTTCGCCGAGCTGCGCGAGCGCTTCGAGCGACAGCAGCGGATGGTCGGGCAGATGATGGTGGAGCAGCCCCGCCTGCAGCGGATAGAGCGTCGCCATCCGTTCGAGCGTTTCGGCGGGGAATACAGGGCGAGTGATCGGCTGGTGCGCGGTCATGACAGGCTTTCTACTTCATTTTCGGGCGCCGCGGCACCCTTCCAGCGCCGCCACAGCCGCTCGGTCTTCGTCAGCATGGCGAAACGGATCCGGTCCGGGGTAGCCGACAAGGGAATATTGACCCACACAAGCGCGCGGCGTTCGCGCCAGACGCTGTCGATCATCGGATGACCCGGCGCCGCGCAGCTGTCGACCCAATCGATTTGCGGGTGGTCGAGCAGATCGAGATTAGCCTGTTGCAGCAGCACGCCAGGCGAGAAACGGCTATAATCCTCGTCGAACGCAGTCTTGAATGAAAAGCCGCCGGGCGGGCAAAGGAAATTGACGAGCATCGCGAGCGGGCGATCGTCGAGGTCGAGCGCGCGCATGCCGAGCCGGCCCGCATCGCCCGCCGCGACGAGGATCGCGCGGAACCATGCCTCGGTGTCGCTCTGGCTCGCGAGCGCAGATTTGGAGCGCCCTTTCCATCCGCGTGCCTCGAGGTCGAGAAAGGCATCGACCCACGGATCGATCGCCTCGCCCGATTGCCAGCGGCGAAATTGCACGGCGCCCTGTTCGGCGAGCCGGTTCGCCTGCCGCCGCAATTCCTTGCGCTTCTTGGCGCGCACCGCAGCGTCCCAATATTCCTCGGGCGACAAATTGCTTTCGAGCAGCGCGCGCTCCTCGCGGTGCACCACCTCTGCCCTGCCGCCGCGCATACGCGCCACATCGACAAGAGCGCGATGGAGCGGGCCGCCTTCGGTCAGCCGCGGCACATGCACCAGCGTGCGCGCCCACGGCGCCGCGTCGCACCAGCCCAGCAGGATCGACCAGAACAGCTTTTCGAAACCCGCGCGCACGAGCGGGGCACCGTGGAAATGATTGTGGTGCGTCCAGCCGGTGACGTGGCGCAGCGGTATGCGGCCATAATTCGCGGCAAACGCGAGCGGCATGATGCCGATCACCGGCCCGTCGCTTCCGTCGCGAACGAGCACCAGCCGCGCGTGGCGGTCGGGATCGAGCAGGTGCAGCGCCGATTGCAGGCACCAGCGCTCGGCAAAGGGATTGGGCTCGCTCGCCTCGCCGGCCAGCCGGTCCCACTGTGCGGCGAGGTCGGGTGACAGCGCCAGCGGATCGACGACACGCACGGTGAGAGGTGCCGCTTCGGTGGCGCTTGTCGGAAAGGCAGGATGGACCGTCATCGGCAGCGAGCCTAGCATTCAAGCGTTAAGATGGCGTGGCGATTCGACGCCGTACGGCCCGCAAGAACGAGATTAAGAACGTCCGCTAACGACCGGGAGCTGACCTCTCCATATCGTCACCCCGGACTTGATCCGGGGTCCCGCTTGATGTCGAAGCCGGTCGATGGCTCAAAAAGCGGGATCCCGGATCAAGTCCGGGATGACGAAGGGAATTGAACCACGTCCGCTCTCCACCCCAAAGCCTACATCGCCTTTAAATAGACCTTTCCTACATTATCCCGCTGTGTCAGCCTTCATCCGGCTCTTTCATTTGGTGGATAAAAGCGATCGCTACCCGGCTTGCCGGTGCGACCAAGGCCGGGTGCGTCCAGCCGCGACGAGGTCCAAATCGGGGCGCACACAGGGCTGAACTTTACTGAACTTTGGAATGTCTCGCGGCCCTTGCGCTGACCCAGATCCCGGACCAGCAATGGCGGTTCACCACCCCAATGCCGCCGCCGCGGATCAAATCCCGAACAGCTTCGCCAGCGACTTCTCCAGCATGAAGAATTGCCAGATCAGCCGTCCATGATCGCGCCGCCCCGACTGGTGCGCCGCAACGATACGCTCGATTTCGGCCATGTCGAACCAGCCCGAACGCGCGAGCGTCGACGAGGTCGCCAGCGCCTTCGCTTGTTCGACGAGCGGGCCGCGGAACCAGTGCGATACCGGCGTCACGAACCCCATCTTCGGGCGGTACAGGATATCGTGCGGCAAATAGCGTTCCATCGCCTGCTTCATGATCGCCTTGCCCGTGCCGCGCTTGACGCGCATCGACGCGGGCAAGCTCGCCGCGAATTCGATCAGGCGATAGTCGAGCAAAGGCTCGCGCGCTTCGAGACTGACCGCCATGCTCATCCGGTCGGTCTTGGTCAGAATGTCGCCGGGGAGCCAGATTTGCAGATCGGCATATTGCGCGCGATCGAGGGGCTCGCGTGCCGGCGCCTCGGCCATCGCCTTCCAGTATCGCGTCTCGGCGACATGATCGCCGAGCGCATGATGCGCGGCGTCGTTGAACAGGCGCGAACGCTGCGCCTGCCCCGTCACGCCAACGGCTTCAGCGTAGCCCTCCGCCCCGCTCTTCGACAGGCTGGCGAGCGTCGCACGGGCGCGCAGCGGGCGCGGTGCCCAATCCATTTGCGGCCAGACATGCGACAATGGGCCGAGCACCCCGCGGCGCATAAAGCCCGGGATCAGCCCGCGCAGCTTCTCTTCCTGATGCTGGAACACCAGACGGCGATATCCGGCGAAAGCCTCGTCGGCACCATCGCCCGACAAGGCCACCGTCACCTCTTCGCGCGCGAGTTCGCAGACGCGGTAGGTCGGCAAGGCGCTGGCATCGGCGAAGGGTTCGTCAAACTGGTCGGCGATCTTGTCGACCAACGTGAAGTCGCCCGACGACACGGTGCGCGTTCGATGATCGGTCGCGAAGCGTTCGGCTATCTGCTGGGCATATTGGGTTTCGTCGAGCGCCGCCTGATCGAACCCGATCGTACAGGTCTTGACCGCCTTGGCGCTCGCCTCGGCCATCAGCGCGACGACCGCGCTGCTGTCGACCCCGCCCGACAGGAAGGCGCCGAGCGGGACGTCTGCAACCATGCGGTCGGTGACGGCGGCGCGCATCAGGTGGACGAGATGTTCGGCCGCCTCGCCTTCGCTGGCGCGGACGCGCTTCGAAAAATCGGGCGCCCACCAGCGCGTCGGCGCGGGCACCGGCTTGCCGCGTTCGAGCATCAGATAATGGCCGGCGGGCAGCTTTTCGACGCCCGCAACGATGCAATTGTCGTCGGGGACATAACCGAAAGCGAGGAAATCCTCGATCGCGGTCAGATTGGCTTCCTGCCGGAGCAGCGGATTGCGGAGCAGTCCCTTCAGTTCCGACGCAAAGGCCACCGACCCGTCGGACAGGCGCACATAATGGAGCGGCTTCACCCCCAGCCGGTCGCGCGCAAGGAACAGGCACCCGCGCTGATGATCGTGGATCGCAAAGGCGAACATGCCATTGAGCCGCGACAGGCAGTCGGGTCCCCATTGGCGCCACGCCGCGATGATGACTTCGGTATCGCCGCTGGTGCGGAAGCGGTGGCCACGATCCTCGAGCTCGGCGCGCAGCTCGCGGAAATTATAGATTTCGCCATTATAGGTAAGCGTGACGATCTCGTCGTCGCTCGCCATCGGCTGCGGGCTGCCTGCGATATCGATGATCGAGAGGCGAAGGTGTCCGAGCCCGACCCCGGGTGCGGTCCATTCGCCCGATCCGTCGGGGCCGCGATGGTGCATCGGCTGAAGCATCGCGCGAAGGCGCGCCGGATCGACCGGTTTCGCCGTTTCCAGATGATAGATGCCGGCGATCCCACACATATAGGAACCGCTCTTAACGCGTTTTCAGCGCGCGGTCAGCCATTGCGTTGACTCCGCCCGACGCGGAAAGGAAATCCTCTATCGCATTGCGGCCGCCGCGCCGCTCCTCGCTCGATATGATCAGTGACAATGCGCGCGGGTCGCCGCCGAGCAGCCGTGCCCTCAGACCCGCAAGCTTTGCCGCACGCGTGCTGCCCGTCACCTTGCCATCGACGACATACCATGTCGCAGCATCGCGCAGCACCGGGCCGGGATGCAGCAGCCGCTCGGTCTTCGCACCCTCGACCGCGGGCAGCGAGGCACTCCACTTCCATCTGCTGTCGGGGTCGATCGCGCCTTGCCCGAAGGCGACGACCTCGCGCCCCTCCGCCTGGTGCTCGTACCCGCCGATTGCGACGGTCACCGCCTGCCCCCTGTCGTTGGCGAACTGGCGCAGCAGCCGTTGATCGGCGCCATCGAAGCGTGGCTGCCATTCCATGGTTTCGACGCGCGCCTCGCCCCAGCCCGGCGGCGCTTCGACCGTCATCGTATCGGGCAAAGGCGCGCTGCGCCCGCCCACCAGCGTCCCCCAACCGGCAAAGAGCAACGGAATCGCGAGCGCCACTGACAACACTGCTTTCGCCGGCCCGGAAAAACGCGACACGCCGCCCAGCCCGCGCACATCGACCGCGGCGTCGTTCGCCGGCCGGTCGAACCAGCGGCGCGCGACGAGCATGACGAGCAGGATCACGGCGCCAAAGAAGAACCAGCCGTAGAAGATATGGTCGATCCCGCCCGCTACCTCGATCCCCCAGATTTCCGCCGCGACCATCGTGCCATAGGCGCGCAACGCATTGGCGAGGATCGTCGTCGCGAGCGCGGCGAGGACAAAGACGATCCGCCGCGTCCAACTGCGGAAGCAGAGATGCGCCGCGAACACTGCAAAAGCGAGCATCGCGATCAGGAAATTGACCCCCGAGCACGCCTCGGCAACCTCGAAGAAGCCCGCGGGCGTGGTGATGAAGACGCCTTCCATCTGGGCCGGGATGCCCGACAGGTGGAGCAGGACCATGCTGATATGCGCGGTAAGCGTCTGGAGCAGCGGCACCAGTTCTTCGCCGAACGGCACCAGCAGCAGCGCATAACCGAGCGGGAAGAGCAAAGCGCGCACGAGCTTTTCGCCGAGCGTCGCCGCGACCGCGCCCTGCAGCATTAGTACCAGCCCGAGTTGACGGAACAGGCCGACCCCTGCGGCCTCGCCGACCAGCCACACCAGCCCCGCGCCCGCCATCCACAGGAGCGCGGGCCACCAATAGACCGGCGTCAGCGGACGCAGCAGCGCCACGCGCTGGGACACCAGCCAGCCGATCATCGGCACGATCAGCAGGCAGTGCGTGAAGGTCGAGCTGTTCCACCAGATCCCCGCCACGTCGGCGGCTTCGCGCCAGAAGATCGCGAAGATCGCGACCGACAGGAACGCAAGCGCAGCAAGATGGCGTTGCCAGCGCGTCATGCGGGCAGTCCCAGCAATTCGCCGAGCGGCGCAAGGCGGGTGTCCCAGCCGTAGCGCGCGATCATTCGCACGCGCGCCGCCTGCCCCATCATCGCGGCGGCCGCGCGGTCGTCGAAGAGGGCGCACACAGCTTCGGCGATGCCCGGAGCATTATCGGCAACGAGCAGATGCTCGCCCGGAACCGCGTCTATTCCCGTGGCGGCGGCGGCACTCGCGACCACGGGCCGCGCCATCGCCATCGCCTCCAGCAGCTTGTTCTGCACCCCGCGCGCGAGCAACAGCGGTGCCACCACGACATCGGCGGCGGCGAGCCACGGCCGCACGTCGGGCACCTCGCCACTCACCGTCACACCAGGCAGCGTCGCGAGCGCAAGCACCTCGTCGGCCGGCGCACGGCCGACGATTGCGAAGCTGGCTTGCGGGTGGCGCTGACGGATCAGCGGCAGGATGTGATTTGCGAACCAGCGAACCGCGTCGATATTGGGGAGGTAGTCCATCTGGCCGGTAAAGACGGCAAGCGGTCCTTCGCCTGCCTCGACCGCATCGAGCTGGATCGCCGGGTCGAACCGGTCGGTGTCGATGCCATTCTCGACCGCGCGAACCTTGTCGGTGCCGAGTTCGCTTTGCTTGCGAAACAACGCCGCCTCGGCCTCGCTCACGAACAGGCTGGCGCCGACGCGGCGCGCCACCGCCGCCTCATAAGCGCCCAAAACACAGGCCTCGCGCGCATGGACCCAGCTCAGCGGCTGGCGCTTATCCTGCTCGGCGTAAGTGGCGAATTTTGCCGAATCGACGTCGACGAAATCCATCAGCACAGGGCCATCGAACCGGGCGGGCAGATATTGCGCCATCTGGCCGGAGAAGGCGACGATATGGCTGACATCACCGTGCCCGATTAGCGCGTCGACATGGCGCGCCAGCGCGGCGCTGCGAAACAGCCGGTTCGATACCGGTTCACCGCGCAGCACCGCCTGCGCGAGCGCAACCGGGCGCGACACGTTGCGCACTTCGATCGTCAAGCTTTTGCAAAGCGGAGCCATCTTTTCGCGAGCGATGGCGGCATCGGCTTCCGTGTCGGCGAGCGCGGCGACGTGCACGGGCGCGAGCTTTGCCAGCGCCTCGAGCATATGCCAGCTGCGGATCCGGTCGCCGCGGTCGGGGGGCCAGGGCGCGCGGTGAACGAGGAACAGGATTTCGGCCATTACCCCAATCCACGGGCGATCAGCGGGCCGATCCGGTTCGCCGCCCACAGCGGCAGTTTTTTCCACAGATCGACTTGCAGCCGATATTTGGCGCTGTTCGGGTTGGTGTCGCGCGCGATTTCGCCCGGCGCGAGCCAGCGGGCGTAGACGAGCGGTTGCGGCTCGAAGCCCCAGTTCTTCTTGTAGGCGAAGGGGCCGGTGCCGAGCTTCGAGCGGCCGAAATCGAAGCGGGTGCAGCCGCGTTCGCGGGCGTGGCGCATTAGGGCGAAGTACATGAGTTCGTTGGCGCGCAGCTTGCGGGCATCGGCGGTGCCGCCGCCCCAATAGGGCATGACGGTGCCGCGCCAGTAGAGGCTGAGGACGCTGGCGACAACTTCACGATCGTTGCGCACATTGAGGATGTCGGCGTCGTCGCCGAAAGCTTCAATAACGCATGAAAACAATGATTTAGGAAAAACGGGCGTGCCGAGGTTGCGGACGCTGGTTGCGTAGATGCGATAATGGTCTCGGCGGTCCTGTTCGGAGCGGCCGGTGGTGACGGTAAGGCCGCTTTCGAGCGCCTTGCGGACCTCGGCGCGCTGTTTGCGCGGGATGGCGAGAAGTTCGGCGTCGTCGTCGGCGGCGAGGTCGCGGGCGAAGCCGGCATAGGTGCCTTCGTCGACCTGCCAGCCAGCGGGCTGCGATCCGCCGCGCAGTTCGACCGACGGTACACCGAGCGATTTCGCCATGTCCGCCGCGCCCTGCGCGAGCGTTGCCGCGACCGCCGGATTGTCGGCGAGGATGCCGCCACCCACCGCGAAGCCGCTGCCAACCAGCGCCTGCCCGAACAAAGGCGAGCGGATATGGTGGAGCGGGAGGATGCCGGTGAGCGCGCCGGTTGCGTCGCGCGCGGTGACGAGGTGGCAGCGATGGCCGGTCGCCTTTGTGATCGCCTCGCACCAGGCGCGGGTGTGAAAGGGCGTCGCTTGCGCGTGCGCGGCGACATAGGCGTCCCACGCCGCCGTGTCGGATAGCGGAGCGGCGGTGAAATTTTGGTCGATCGACACGGGGGCGTTCACGCCGCAGCGCGCCACGGCAAAGCGCGCTGCTGCTGCGCGGGGAGCAAGGCGTCGGCGCGGGTCCATTCGAAATCGGCGAGCAATTTCTTCAGCTTGCCGGCCATCGCCGACAAGCCGCTGTAATGACGGAGCTTCGACCGGATCGGCGCTTCGGCGACGCGCGGCTGGCCGGGATCGATTTCCCATGGGTGGAAATAGAGGATCGCCGGATGGCCTTCCTCGTTCATTCGCGCGATCGCCCAGCGCGTGAAGCCATAGGGCAGCATCCGCATGAAGCCGCCGCCGCCCGCTGCCAACGTCCGTCCGGCAAAGCGCGCGGTGGTGACCGGCCATTCGACGAGGTCGCTGTCAGCCAGCGGGCGCCAGGCATGGCGCGGGCTTTGCGGCCAGCCATAGTGATCGTGGACCACCGGCGCGACGCTGGACGAATAGGCATAGCCCTGTTCGGCGAGCACCGTATGCGCCCACGGCGTGCGCGTATCGACCGAAAAGCTCGGCGCGCGATAGCCGCGAATTTGGGCGCCGCCGAGGTCTTCGAGGATCGCCTGCGTCTGCTTGAGGTCGGCCGCGAATTCGTCGGCGGTCATATTGAACACGCGCTTGTGATCGTAGCCGTGGCTGGCGAGTTCGTGCCCCGCCGCGACGATGCGTTTGATCAGCGCGGGATAGCGTTCGGCGACCCAGCCCAAGGTGAAGAAAGTGCCCTTGGCGCCCGCGTCGGCGAAAATCTGCAGCACCGCGTCGCAATTCGCCTCGACGCGGCATTCGAGCGTCGGCCAGTCGGCGCGGTTGATCGTGCGCTCAAAGGCGCCGACCTGGAACCAGTCCTCGACATCGACCGACAGGCCGTTCTGCATTTTTCCTCACCTTCATCAGCGGGATAGCCGATTTTGGCCGGGTTGTCAGGCAGCCCATGTCCGCGAATTCTGCGGATTGGGGGCATTGTCCGGATCGCGCTCGACCCATTCGATCAAGAGGTCGAGCACGCGGCGGAGCGCGGCATCCTGTTCGACGAGGCGTTCCTCGAGCGATGCGATCTGCTTTTCCAGTGCCGCGAGATGTTCGGGGTCGATCGCCGGTGCCGCCGGAGCGGGTGCTTCGGCCGCAGCGTCGGACGCGAGTTCCAGAACCTCGGCCTCGGGCTCTGCGGGCTTCGGCGGGGTCAGCGTGACGACGCGCGCCGGTTCGGCGGGCGCTGCGAAGGGCGGAGGTCCATCGGCGGCGGGCTCGGCGGCGCGCTGCGGCCATTCGAGCGGCGCTTCGTTGGCGGGCGTCGGAACGGCGAAGGGCGCGGGGGTCGGTGCCACCGCAGCGGCGGCCGCCGCAACGACCTGGTCGACGGGCAGCGGCGCGAGCGTCGTCGCGTCAATACCGCGATCGGCCTCGATCTCGGCGACGACCGAGCGGACATTCTGCGCGGTGATGCGGTGCATCTGTTCGACCGCGCCGTACAGCAGCAGGCGGCTGACGAGCACGTTCAATTTGCGCGGCACGCCCTCGCTATAATCGAAGATTTCTTCGAACGCGTCGGGGCTGAAGCTGGGGTTGCCCGTCCAGCCGACCTTGCCGAGACGATGGAGGATATAGGGTTCGACCTCCTCGGGCTCCATCGGGTCGAGGTGGTGCGTCGCGATCACGCGCTGGCGCAGCTGTTCGAGCGCCGGCGAATGGAACAGGGTCTGGCGGAATTCGGGCTGGCCGAGCAGGAAGATCTGGAGCAGCGAATGGCCGCCGAGCTGGAAGTTCGACAGCATGCGCAGTTCTTCGAGCGCCGAGATCGCGAGATTCTGTCCCTCGTCGACGATCAGCAAGGTGCGGCGGCCGGCGCGCGCCTGTTCGCGCAGATATTGCTCCATCGAGCGCAGCAGTTCGGCCTTGCTCTGCCCTTCCCATTCGATGCCGAACTGTTCGGCGACGAGGCGGAGAAGATCGTCGCCCTCGACCTGCGTCGACACCAGCTTGACCGCAGTCAGGCGGTTGGCGTCGATCGTGTTCATCAGATGGCCGACGAGCGTCGTCTTGCCCGCGCCGACGTCGCCGGTGATGACGATGAAGCCTTCGCCCTGCGCGAGGCCATAGCCGAGGTAGGACATCGCCTTGCGGTGGGTGCCGCTTTCGAAATAGAAATGCGGGTCTGGCGTCAGCTGGAACGGACGCCCGGTGAAACCATAGAACTGATCGTACATCGCAAAAATTCCCGTTGCCTGGTCAGAAGTTGTAACGAAGTCCCACCAAAGCTGAACCGATAAGCTGACTGTTGAAGCCTTCTTGGTCGAAGGCGTTGAGGCTGGCCGCCGCGGTCCCCGTGAGGCCGCGCCAGAAGCGCCGCGAATAGGATGTGGTCAGGCCCGCCGACTGGACGTCGCTGGCGCCCGGCGCGCCATTGTCGAAATAATTGACGTAACCCGACAGCGAGAGGTCCGAATCGACGTCGAGCTGACGCGCCGCCGACACGAAGAGATAATAATTCTCGTCCTTGATCCCGTTGAGGCTGCCGATCGGCGACAGCAAGGGCGCGAGCAGCTTACGCTGGTCGTAACCGAGGCCGACGCCATAGCTCCATCCGCTGAAGCGCGACGACAAAGTCGCCTGCACACCGCGGCTGCGGTACTGCGCCGAGGTCGCATTGCCGAGCTGGTTGCTGAGGCAGCCGCCGCCCTGCTGGCCGAAAACGCACGGATTGATGTCGCCGCTGATCGGATTGCGGGTCGGGTCGAATTGCGTCGGCAGCGCGGCAAGCCCGCCCGACAGGCCGCGGCCAAGGCTGGACAATCCGTCATAGACCCCAACCTGGATCGAGGTCGCATGGTCGGCGCGATAGGTGAAGCTGCCGGTGTAGATGGTGTCGCCATAGCGGCGGCCGACTCTGGCCGTAAACGATGTACGGCGGCTCGGCTGCCACATCACGCCGGCATCCCAGATCAGCCCGTCGGTATCGAACGAGAGCTGGCGCGGGGTCGATTTGTCGGTGATGAAACGGCCGCTGGCATCGCGCACCGGGACGCCATTGGCATCGACCACCGGATTGCGCTGGCCGATCTCAATATCTTCGTAGCCGACCCCGCCGAGCAGCGCGACCGTCGGGCCGATCGGCACCGTGACGTCGGCGCGGGCATATTTGCCCTCGTAGCGCTGGTCGAGCTGGCTCGCGTCCTCGCGCTCGTACCCGCCCGACACTTGCCACCCGAACGGCAGGTCGCCCGGCCGCGCACCGACGCTGGCCCACGCGACATGGTTCGTCGAGCTGTCGAAAATATCCTGCGGCTGCGTGCCCGGCGACAGGATCGCGGGCTGGTCCACATCGACCTTGGTATAGCCGAAACGATAGCCGGCGCCGACGTCGAGCCCGCCGATGCGGCGCGCGAAGGTCGGCCCGGCGTAGAGCGAATAGAGGTTCGCGACATTGCTGGCGTCGCCGATCAACAGGCCGCTCGCGGCGCCCTGCCCGTCGGCGCGCGAGCGCGTCGCGAGCGCGCCGCCTTCGAGATTCAGGCCGCGCGCGGCCTCGATCCGGCCGCGGGCGAGGCCGCTGATCGTGTCCGAATCGCCGAGGCCGCCATTCCATCCGATGCGATGTTCATAGCGCAGCGTGCCCGCGAGTTCGGCGCGGTTCGTCACGATCGACGCGTCGACGCCGACCGCAAGGTTCGTATAGGTGAGGACGTCGCCGCCATTCTTGAGGTCGGCGGTGAGCACCTGCCCGATTTCGAGATAGGGGCTGACGTCGACCTGACGCTGCGCCCGGCGGCCTTCAGCGCGCTTCGCGGCGCGGCCTTCGGAGGCCGGCGCGCCGGCCGCAGGCGCGTTGCCGCTGCCCGTTCCCGGATCGCCTGAAAATTGCGCGTGCGCGCCCGTCGCCGTCCCGGCGAGCAGCACGGCCGCCAGCGTCGCCCCATGACGCATGGTGGTGGTGGTGCGCATCACGCGCCTCCCTGTCCGTAATAGGTGCCGAAGCGGCGGCCGCCCGGCGAGAATTTGACCCCGTTGAGGAGCAGCTGGATATGCGGGCACGCGCCCATCAGGCCGATCGCGTCGCGGAGCGCCGATTCGAGCGTTTCGTCGGCGCGCACGACCATGATCGTCTGCCCGACATGCCCCGCGAGCACCGCGGCGGGCGATGCCGCGAGCACCGGCGGCGAATCGATGATGAGGATGCGCCCCGGCGCGCCCGCTTCGAGCTGCACGAGCAACGCCTCGGTCCGCGCCGAGGCGAGAAGTTCGGTGTCGTGCATATGGCCGGTGCCCGCGGGCATGACCTTCAGCCCCGGAATGTCGGTCTGGATCAGGCAGTCGCCGAGCGGCAGATGCGGATCGGCGAGCGCGTCCATCAGGCCGGGTCCGTCGTCGAGCCCGAGCGCTTCGAGCACGCTCGGCTTGGCGATGTCGGCGTCGATCAGCAGCACGTCGTGATCGGCCTCGACCGCGAGGCTGAGCGCGAGATTGACCGCCGAGAAGGTCTTGCCCTCGCCCGGGTTCGCCGACGCGATCAGCACGCGGTGGCCGCGCGGCAGGATCGGGCGATTGCCGGCGCCGCCGAAATTGCGGATCAGCTCGCGCTTCACGATGCGATATTCTTCGGAGATGCCGGTGACGGGCGTGCCGGGCACGATCATCCCGCGCGACGCGAGGCGCTCGCGGTCGATCGTTCCCTGCCGCGTCGGCACGATGGCGGGCGCCGCCTTGGCGACATCCTTGCGCGGCGACGGCTTGGGCGCGGCGGGCGCGGCCTCGACGGCGGGCGCCGCCTCGACGACCGGATCGAGGATTTCGGGCTCCGGGGTTTCCGCAACCGGATCGGCCGGAGCCTTCTTCGCCTTTTTGGGCGCTTCGGGCGGCAGTTTCGACACGTCGATCGTCGGCGCATTGGCTGCGGGATCGAGGCCGAACATATCGGCTGCGCGTTCGAGGAGCGAGGGCGGGCGCTTGACTTTGCGTTGGTCGTTCATGTCATCGTCCCCCGTCACGCAACCATGCCGCGTTGGATGAATTCGACGACCAGCAGCAAGGCATAGAGGCCGACCAGCGCGCCTCCGCCACTCGCCAGCCAGACGAGTTTCTTGCGCCGGTCGAGATGGCGGTCGGGCGTCACGACTTCGGTAATCGATCCGATCACCGGCAGGCCGCTCGCGCGTTCGAGCTTCGCGGCGGTCGCGTAGCTGGTGCGCACCTGAGCGAGACCGAAGGCGGCGCCGATGCCGCCGCCGATGCCCGCGAGCAGGACGAGCGTCAGGAACAGCGGCCGGTTGGGTGCCGCGGGGCTGGTCGGTTTCGACGGCGGGTCGAGCAGTTCGATCTTGATCGCGTCGGTTTCGGTCTGAACCTCGCCGCGCATGCGCACCTGTTCGCGCTGCGCGAGCAATTTGTCATACTGCGCCTTGAACGCGGTATATTCGCCGTTGATCCGGTCATACTCGGCCGCGATGCCCGGGTTCTGGATCTGCTGCGAGGTGATCTTGGCGATGTCGCCGGTGAGCTGCGCCTTGCGCGACGACAGCGCGCTGACCGTTGCCTGCCGCTCGGCGCGCATCGCCGACAGCGAGGCATAGGCGGGGTTTTGCGAATTGCCGCCACCGCCGCCGCCCGCGCCTTCGCGGTCGGCCATCGCTTTCAGCGAGGCGATCTGGCTCTTGAGCGCGATGACGTCGGGATGCGCGTCGGTCAGCCCGCGCGCGCGCATCGACGAGAGTTCGTTCTGCGCCCCGGCAAGCTGCTGGCGCGCGACGCCGCCGCCGACGCTGCCCATGCCGGGGATGTTGATCGTCGCAGGCGTCGAGGAGAGCTGGCCGTTGGCGGCGGCGAGTTGCGCCTGCGCCGACACGAGCTGCGAATCGATCTGGCCGAGTTCGGCGCGCGCGGCTTCGACGCGCTGCGCGGGCGACCCGCTGCCGCCCGGGATCAGGCCGATATTCTGCGCCTCGAACGCGCCGCGGCGCGCTTCGACCTCGCGCAGCGCCTTTTCGCGATCGGCGATCTGGGCATCGAGGAATTTCAGCCCCTCGCGCGCGTTCATCCGGCCGCCGCGCAGCTGGTCGTCGCGGAACACGGTGATCAGGCTGTCGAGCACGCCCGACGCGAGCTTGGCATTGTCGGCGTCGGACAGGCTGCCGACCGCGACGCTCGAGGTGATTTCGAAGATATTGTCCTGCTGCGGGATGACCTTGATATTCTTTTGCAGCATGCCGACCGCGCCGGCCTTTTCGCGCTCGTTCGCGCCGGCGGGAAGCAGGCCGGTCGTCGCGGCGACCTTTTCCATGTTGCGCGCGCTGGTCAGCGTTTCGCGGATCTGGTCGAGCTGCGGACGCCCGCCGCCACCCTGCGCGTCGTCGGGCAGGATTTCGTTGACGTCGACGAGCAGGCGCGCGCGGCTGTCATAGCGGTTGGGAATCGACGCGATCGCCAGCCAGCCGAGGATGCAGATGCCCCACGCCACCGCCAGCACGAGCCACCGGCGCGTCCAGACGCTGTGCAGCGCTACCCGGAATTCGTCGTAAAGGCTGGTCATCGCTCGAAATCGATCCTTGGGAGATGGGTGGGTTGGCGGCTACGGTCAGAACATGCTTTCGGGGATGATGATCACATCGCCGGGCTGCAGCCGCACATTCGCCTTGATGTCGCCGCGCTTGATCAGGTCATTAAGCCGCAGGCCGAACTCCTGCTGCTTCCCACTGCCCTTGTCGAAGCGGACGAGTCGCGCCTTGTTTCCAGCGGCATATTCGCCGAGGCCGCCGACTGCAATCATTGCGTCGAGCACGGTCATGTTGGCGCGGAACGGGATCGACGCGGGTTTCTCGGTGGCGCCGACGATACGCACCTGCTGCGAGAAGGTGCTGTTGAAGCTGGTGACGATCACGCTGACGATCGGATCGGTAATATATTGGCTGAGCTGGAGCTTGATGTCCTGCTGCAGCATCGTGGGGGTTTTCCCCACGGCGGGCATGTCGGTGATCAGCGGCGTGGTGATGCGGCCGTCGGGGCGGACCTGCACCTTGCCGCCGAGTTCGGGGTTGCGCCACACGAAGATCTGGAGCTCGTCGAGCGGGCCGATGATATATTCCTCGCCCGGCCCTTCCTGGTTCTGAACAAAGTTCGCGCTCGGCAGCTGCGGCGCGTTACCGCCCGCACCCATGCAACCCGTCAGCGCGGTCGCGGCGATGCCTGACACGAGCGCGGCGCGCGCGATGCGGAGCGAGGGGAACGAAGCCATAATCCATCAACCTTTCGAGCCGTCAGGGGAACCGCGGTCCGGAAACTCCGCGGCGACAGCCATTGCGTCAGCTTCCGCCATTGCTCGAAAAGGGTGAACATAATGTTAGTATTGAACTAAGTTTGGACCACGCTTGTCGGAAAATGTCCCGATAAGGAACAGATTCAGACGTGTCAGACGAGCATTTCGCGCGCCGGTCCTTGCCCTAGGAAGGTCGCGGGGCTCGAGCTCGCGCCATAGGCGCCGGCGAGGAAAATCGCGATGAGATCGCCGACCTCGGCGCGCGGGAGCGCGACCTGATCGCCGAGGCGGTCGAGCGGGGTGCAGAGGCAGCCGACCACCGAGACTGTCTCGACGGGCTCGCGGCCGAAGGCGCCCGCAACCGCGATCGGATAGTTGCGGCGGATCACGGTGCCGAAATTGCCGCTCGCGGCGAGCTGGTGGTGGAGGCCGCCGTCGGTGACGAGGAAGGTTTCGCCATGGCTGGTCTTCCGGTCGACGACGCGGGTCAGATAGACCCCCGCCTCGGCGACAAGCCAGCGGCCGAGTTCCATTGCGAAATGGCTCTTTGCGAGAACCGGATCGCGCACCGCCAGCGTCTCGGCAAGCGCCGCCCCGACCGCCCGCACATCGACCGGCTTGTCGCCGGGGAAATAGGGGACCCCCATGCCGCCGCCGAGATTGACGAGCGGCGGCGTCTCCCCGATCTCGTTCGCGAGCCGTGCCGCGAGCGCGACCGTCTGCGCCTGCGTCTCGGCGATGGCGGCGGCGTCCAGCGCCTGCGATCCCGCGAAAATATGGAAGCCCTGCCAGTCGGCGCCCGCATCGATCAGGCGCCGGACGAGCACCGGAACCTCGGCGGCATCGACCCCGAAGGGCTTGGCGCCGCCGCCCATCTTCATGCCCGACCCCTTGAGGTCGAAGTCGGGATTGACGCGCACCGCGAGGCTGGGCGTCAATCCCAGATGCTCGGCGATCGACAACGCCCGTTCGGCCTCGCCCGCCGATTCGAGATTGAGCGTCGCGCCGGCGGTGATCGTCGCTTCGAGTTCGCGGTCGCGCTTGCCGGGCCCGGCGAAACTGATATCGCCCGCGGGCATCCCGCTGCCGAGCGCGGCTTTGAGTTCGCCGCCCGACGCGACATCGAACCCGTCGACCAGCCGCGCCATGAAGGCGAGCAAAGGCGCGTAAGGGTTCGCCTTCATCGCATAATGAAGCTGCACCCCGGCAGGCATCGCGGCGCGCCATTCGGCGACGCGCGCGGTGAGCATCGCGCTGTCATAGGCGAACAGCGGCGTGTCGCCCGCGACGTCGGCGAGCGCTTCGGCGCGGTCGCCCCCGATCAGCAGCATGCCGCTGACATCGGCGCGGAAACCGGGCGGGATCGGGCCATGCGGTTTCATGCCGTCAACTCCTTGGCCCAATCGGCGGCAATCGCCACGCGGTCGAGCTTGCCATTGGGATTGCGCGGCAGAGCCTCGCGCCATTCGATCGCCTGCGGCTGCATGAAATTGGGGAGGTTCTGCCGGAGATAGGCCGCGAGCCCCTCCTCGTCGGCGACGCCGTCCTTGCCGCGCACGATGAGGACAATCGCCGCGCCGAGCCGCGGATCGGGCACGCCAAATGCCACGGCTTCGTAGATCAACCCCGAAGCGACCGCGACATCCTCGACCTCGGTCGGGCTGACGCGGTTGCCTGCGGTCTTGATCATCGCGTCGTCGCGGCCGACGAAATAGAGAAGATGATTGGCGTCACGGCGCACCGTGTCGCCCGACCACACCGCCATGCCGCCATATTCGGACGCACGCGGCGCCGGTTTGAAGCGCTGCGCGGTGCGTTCCTCGTCGCGCCAATAGCCTTTGGCGACGAGCGGCCCGCAATGGACGAGTTCGCCCGGTTCTTCGTCGGCGGTGATCGTCCCATCGGGGCGGCATACCAAAATCTCGGCATGCGGGATCGCGCGGCCCATCGAGGTCGGATGATCGGCGACGAATTTCGGATCGAGCCAGGTCGAGCGGAATGCCTCGGTCAGCCCGTACATCGGATATATGTCGGCCGCGGGAAATGTCGCGCGCATCGCGTTGATCAGCGACGGCGTCAGCGCGCCGCCGCTGTTCGTCAGACGTTTCAGACAGGCGGCCGTTTCGGCAGGCCATTCGGCCTCGACGAGTTGCACCCAGAGCGGCGGCACGCCCGCAAGCGTCGTTGCCCTGTGGCGCGCCACCGCCTTCACGACGTCACGCGCGGTCAGATAATCGAGCGGCGCGACCGCCGCGCCAGCATACCAGCTCGAAAGCAGCTGGTTCTGGCCATAGTCGAAACTCAGCGGCAGGACGGCGAGCACACGGTCTTCGGGCACGATCTTCAGATAGGAAGCGACGCTTTCGGCACCGAGCCACAGGTTCGCGTGGCTGAGCATCACGCCCTTGGGCCGTCCGGTCGAACCGCTGGTGTAGAGGATGGCGGCGAGATCGTCGGGCTCGGCGATCGAGAGCGGCAGCCCCTGCCCGCCCGAAGCAATCACTTCCTCGCCGACCTTCAGATCCTGCACCACGCACTGGTCGGGCAGGCCATCGCCGAGCATGTCGGCGCGCGCGCCATTGGTGACGAGCAATTTCGCGCCGCTGTCCGACAGGATGTGCGCGACCTGCGGGCCCTTGAGCAACGGATTGACCGGCACATGGATCAGCCCCGCGCGCGCCGCCGCGAGCGGCATCAGGCAGGCGAGCCGCGTCTTGGCGCTCCAGCTTGCGACGCGTTCACCGGGACCGCCGGCCTGTTCAAGCAGCCATGACGCCAGCCGTCCAACTCCGGCGTCGAGTTCGGCGAAGGTGGTTACCTTATCGCCGATCAGCAGCGCAGCCGCGTCCGATGCACCGCAGCGGGCGAGATGGTCGATCGGCCTGGAAGATGTGTTTTCGGCTTTGGTCATCGGCTGTTAGGACAGGAGTGATAGAGGGCGGCACCATGCAAGGGAACGGTGAACATCACGCTAATGATGAGCGGCTGCCCGCCACAGCGCGCGCGGCCGGCTTTGCGTCGCCGTTCGACCGGGCCGAATGGTTCGACCTGCTCACCGCGCATGGCTTTGCCGGCCATGACCGAATCGACGCACGTGGCAGCGCGGGCGCGACGCGTGCGTGGTTGCCGCTGCGGGTCGAGGCGCCGGGCGATCTGGCCGGCCTCACCAACTGGTACAGCTTTTCGATCCGGCCACTTTTCGATGGCGACGGCGATCGCAGCGGCGCCCTTGGCGCGCTTTTCGCCGATCTTCGCCAAAAAGCCGCGCGTCTGACGCTTTACCCTGTTGCCGACCCCGATGCGCTGACCGCCGCGCTACGCGCTGCGGGCTGGTGGGTGAAGACGGCGCCTGCGGGGGATCGCCATTGGCTCGACCTGGGCGAGATGGACCATGACGCCTGGTGGGCGAGCCGGCCCGGCGCGCTGCGGAATACCGTTCAGCGCAAGGCGAAGAAGGGTGTCGTCGACATCCAGCTGCTCACCGATTTCGATCCGGGGAGCTGGGCCGCTTACGAACAAATCTATGCCGCGAGCTGGAAACCAGAAGAGGGGCATCCCGCCCTGCTCCGCGCCTTTGCCGAGGCCGAGAGCGATGGCGGCCGCCTGCGCATGGGGATCGCGCGTATCGACGGTCTCCCCGTTGCCGCGCAGTTCTGGACCGTGGAGGACGGCACCGCCTTCATCCACAAGCTCGCGCATGTCGAGGACAGCCTGAAAGCCTCGCCGGGTACGTTGCTGTCAGCGGCGCTGTTCCGCCATGTGATCGAGGTCGATGGCGTGAAGCGCGTCGATTTCGGCACCGGTAACGACGGGTACAAGCGCGACTGGATGAATCGGCACGACCCGCTGTGGCGCATCGAGGCTTTCAATCCGTCGCGCGTCGCGGCATGGGGTCCGGCATTGAAGGCATATGCCCGTTCGCTGCTCAGGAAAGACTCATGACCGAACCCGCCACTAAAGCATCCGGCGTCGACGCCACCCTTCGCGCCCTGCTCGCCGATGTGCTCGGCCTCGGCGAAGCGCGCGCCGCCGCGCTGACCGAAGACAGCGGCCTGTTCGGCGAACTGCCCGAATTCGATTCGATGGCAGTCGCGACGGTGTTGACCGAGATGGAAGACCGGCTGGGCATCCTGATCGACGATGACGAGATCGACGGCGAAATCTTTGAAACCTACGGCAATTTGCTCGCCTTTTCGCTGCGCAAAGTGACCGACTGATCCCGGATGCGCGCATGAGTGAACATCGATTGCGCATCGACCCCGCGGGCACGCCCCGCGCCACCGTCCTGATCGTCCCGCCGCTGTTCGAGGAAGCGAACCGCACGCGCCGCACTTTGGTGCTCGCGATGCGCGCACTGGCGGCCGAGGGTTTTGGAGCAATGCTTCCCGATTTGCCGGGGCAGAATGAAAGCCTCGTTCCCTTGGAACAGGTCGATCTGGCGCGCTGGCAAGATGCGCTTGTCAAGGTTGCGGCGGGCATCGATGGCCCGATCCTTGTGGCGTCGGTTCGCGGCGGCGTGTTGATCGACCACCAGGTGAAAGCCGCGGCCTGGTGGCGGCTAGCCCCTGTCGGTGGTGCGTCGCTGCTCCGCACCCTGATGCGTGCAAGGGTGAGCGCCGACCGCGAGGCCGGACTGACCTCTTCGCTCGAAAGCTTGCAGGAAGAGGCGAAAACCAGGCCGCTCCTCATCGCGGGCAACCGACTGTCCCCGGAAATGGTCGCGCAGCTCGGCACGAGCGAGGCGCAAGCGGTCGAGCCTTTGCGCAACGTCGGCCTCGCCGCCGACGGCATCGCCGGAACGCCGCTGTGGCTGCGCGCCGAGCCGGGCGAGGATGCCGCGATGGCGGCTGCGATTGCCGCCGACATTTCCGCATGGAGCACGACATGCGGCATCAGCTGAGCTTTGCCTGCGAAGGCGCGACGCTTGCCGCGAGCCTCGACGAGGCGGCGGGCAGGACCGGCCTGCTGATCGTGTCGGGCGGTAATGAAATCCGCAGCGGCGCACACCGCGGCATGGCGATGCTGGCGGCGCGGGTCGCCGAGGCGGGGCATCCGGTGTTCCGTTTCGACCGGCGCGGGATCGGCGACAGCGAGGGCATGAATGGCGGGTTCGAAAGCAGCGGACCCGATATTAATGCGGCGATTGCGGCGTTTCGCGAAGCGGCGCCGCACGTGACGCGCATCATCGGCTTCGGCAATTGCGATGCGGCGAGCGCGTTGTTGCTTCACCGGCCGTTGGCGCTCGATGGGCTGATCATCGCCAATCCGTGGACTTATGACGGCGACGCCGCAGAAGCCGCGGAGCCCGCGCTGCCCCCTGCCGCCGCGATCCGGGCGCGCTATCTGGCGCGGCTGAGGGATCCGAAAAGCCTGCTGCGGCTGATCAAGGGCGAGGTCGATTTCCGCAAATTGTTCCGCGGGCTTTCGGCGCTCAAGGCGACTGCCGTGCCTGCTGCGCCCGATAGTCTCGCGGCGCGCCTCGACCGGGCCATCACGGGGCTGGACACACCCGCGACGATCCTGCTCGCGACCGGCGACCGCACCGCGCAGGCTTTTGTGGAAAGTTGCCCGTCGGCGCTAAGCCGCCTTCCGGTCGAACGCCTCGCCAGCCCGTCGCACAGCTTTGCCGGAGAGGATGCCGACTGGCTGTATCAGCGGGTATTGGTGGCTCTCGAATCATGAAGTCATCCCAGCGAAAGCTGGGATCGCTATCGTCGCCAATGAACGCCAGTGGTCCCAGCTTTCTCTGGGATGACGTTTTGTCAGGCGTCCACCATCGCGTGATATTCGGCCTCGGCCAAAAAGCGTTCGGCATCGAGCGCGGCCATGCAGCCCATGCCCGCGGCGGTCACCGCCTGGCGATAGATTTTGTCGGTCACGTCGCCCGCAGCGAAGACGCCGGGGATCGCGGTCAGCGAGGTGCCCGGCGTCACTTCGAGATAGCCGTCGTCGTCGAGCGGCAGCTTGCCCTTGAACAGCTCGGTCGACGGGCTGTGGCCGATCGCGACGAAGCCGCCGTCGGTCGGCTCAAAGCTCGCCGCGCCGGTTTCGGTGTCGATCAGGTCGACGCCGACCAGCCCCGACACGCCTTCACCCGCGACGAAACGGTCGACGCGTTTGTTCCAGAGCACCTTGATCTTCGGATTGGCGAACAGGCGGTCCTGCAAGATCTTTTCAGCGCGCAAATGGTCGCGGCGGTGGATCAGCGTGACGTCTTCGCTGTGGTTGGTGAGGTAGAGCGCTTCCTCGACCGCGGTGTTGCCGCCGCCGATCACGACGACCTTCTTGCCGCGATAGAAGAAGCCATCGCACGTCGCGCACGCCGAAACGCCCTTGCCGCCCAGTTCCTGTTCGCCCGGCACGCCGAGCCATTTCGCCTGCGCACCCGTCGCGATGACGAGGGTTTCGGCCATATAGACGTCGCCGCCGTCGCCGGTCAGCTTGAACGGACGGCGCGACAGGTCGACGTCGACGATCGTGTCCCAGATCATGCTGGTGCCGACATGCGTCGCCTGCGCGGTCATCTGCTCCATCAGCCACGGACCCTGGATCACCTCGGCAAAGCCCGGGTAGTTTTCGACGTCGGTGGTGATCGTCAGCTGGCCGCCGGGTTGCAGCCCCTGCACCACGATCGGCATCATGCCCGCGCGCGCGGCGTAGATGGCGGCCGACAGGCCGGCGGGGCCGGAACCGAGGATGAGCATCTTGGTGTGATGGACGGCGGGCATAACGATCTTTCGTTGGCGGTGCGGACAGGCACAGATGGGTGTTGCCAACCGCGCTAGCAAGGGTCACCTTCCGCGCCAAGGGGAGACTGGCGAATGGCAAGCTGGTGGGAACGTCATGGGGTGCCGCGGCTGATCAAATGCGCCTGTTCGCAGGGGCAGATCATGAAGGTGCGCAGCAAGGTCGTGCCGAACGCGCGCGGGCATGTGCTCGAACTCGGCTGCGGCGGCGGGATCAACATGGAATTTTACCGGCCGGGGCAGATCGAGAGCTTCAGCGGGCTCGATCCCTCGCCCGAACTGCTCGCGATGAGCGTCGCGGCGGCGGCGGCGCGCGGGATCGACGCCGATATCCGTGAAGGGATCGGCGAGGCGATGCCGTTCGAGAGCGGTTCTTTCGACACCGTCGTTACCACCTTCACCTTATGCTCGGTTCACGATCAGGCCGCGGTGCTCGCCGAAATCCGCCGCGTGCTGAAGCCCGGCGGGACCGCGCTGTTCCTCGAACATGGCGCCGCGCCCGATGCCGGGGTCGCGAAATGGCAGCGGCGGATCGAGCCGGTGTGGAAACGCATCGGCGGCAACTGCCACCTGACCCGGCCGATCAGCGACGCCTATGAAAAGGCGGGTTTCGCGGTCGACCGGCAGGCGGCCGCCTACATCCCGAAAACGCCGCGGCCGTTCGGCTGGTACGAATATGGCGCGGCGCGCGCGACGGGCTGATTGGTAGCGAGGCACCATCTCACGAAGAGGGTTCAACCGTCCCCATTGTGAGCGCCTTTGCGTCTTCCTTCGCCGCAGACACCGGGCCATTCGCCGTCACCGGCAATCCAAAGAAGGCGCGGCGCGCGGCCTCGCCCGCTTTGCGCAGCGGGGCGATGATCTCGGCGTGCGCGGCTTCCCACGCTTCCGCCTCTTCGTCGTCGAGCGTCCGTTCATAATCCTTGTCGCCGAACGCGCCTTCCTCAATCCCGACATAATCGTCGGGCGGCGGGAAGTTGGTGCGCCATTCGCCGCTTTCCTCGTCGGCCCAGATCGTCATTTCGGCGGCTTCCTCTTCGGGGGTCGGTTCGGGTTCGGGGTCGCTTTCGGAAAGCGCGGAAAACTGCGCAACTTCACTCGCGATCGGGGTGTCATTCCATAGGCTGGCGAGCGGGTTGGCGCGATTGTCGCGGCCGGCAAGCCAGCACGCGAGCGCGGCGCCATGGCCCTGCGCATCGGAATGGCCGGCGCCGATATCGAAGAGCGACAGGAACCCGGCCCAGTCGCCCGCGATGATCTGCGCGAGCATCGCCTCGCCCGCGCGGGCGCGGACGTCGACGGCGCGGTCGAGCCGCGCGAGCATCGCGAGGCCGAGGCTTGGGATCTGGCGGCGGCGCTTGGTAAAGGCGCGCTGCGTTTCGGCTTCGGCCTGGCGTTCGACACTTTCCTCGACCCCATAGATCGCGCGGTCGAGCAGTTCGTCGGCGAGCCGGTCGCGCGCGATGAGCAACGCCGCGGCCCAGCCGAGCGAAAAGGCCGCACCCTCGGGCCGGCGGCGCAGTTGATAGGCGGCGCTCGGCGACATCGAGACATGCGCGGCGGCGATGCGCACCGAGCCGCTCGTCGCGAGGCGGCCCAGGAAATCGCGCTGAAGCGCCGGGGTCCAGTGGTAGCTGGCGGGCGCGGCGATGGCGGCGGAATCGGGAATGGCGTCTTCCATCGATTCGTCCTTTCGGTAAGTTGCAACCGCGCAAGAGAACCATATGGGTTAAATGTAGGAAAGAGTTTTACCGCACGAGCGACCCTATTTCGTCATGTCGGCGGCCACAGGCTTCGCCCGGGGTGCGGGAACGGCATGAATCGAGCGATTCCCGTCATTCCCGCGAAGGCGGGAATCCCGCTTCTTTCTCGCCGCCGCCAAGCGGGATCCCCGCTTTCGCGGGGATGACGAAAATGGGGATGTCCGCTTACCACCCCATTGCAGCCTTTCGCCCGACCCAGATGAATGACCGCTACAGACCGGAAGCCGCCTCTTCCATCATCGTCACCCCGGACCTGATCCGGGGTCGCGCTTGAGATCGAAGCCAGTCGATACCTAAAAAAGAAGCGGGATCCCGGATCAGGTCCGGGATGACGAAAAATGGGTAACAAGGAAAAATGGGTAACATGAACGTCCGCTCAGCACCCCCAAAGCGGTCGATCACCCCGTCGGACGAACCGTCGTTCCTGCCCTATTCCTTCTCGCCGACCTCGACGAGGCCGTGCCCGACGCTCACCCGCTCGTCGAAGACGAAGCAGCTGCCGTGCCAGCGGCTTTCGCCCTCGGGCACCTGTTCCAGATAGGCGAGGATACCGCCCTTCAGATGGACGACATCCTCAACGCCCTCGTGGCGGAGGAAGGCGGTCGATTTTTCGCAGCGGATGCCGCCGGTGCAGAACATCGCGACGCGCTTGCCCGCAAAACGGTCGGCGTTGGCGCGCCACCAGTCGGGGAATTCGCCGAAGCTTTTGGTCTCGGGATCGACCGCGCCCGCGAAGCTGCCGTAGCCGACCTCGAAGCCGTTGCGCGTGTCGATGAGCACGGTGCCCGGGTCGTCGACGAGCGCGTTCCAGTCGGCGGGGTCCACGTAAGGAGCGGCGTCGCGCGCGGGGTCGAGCCCCGGCACCTTCATCGTTACGATTTCCTTTTTCAGCCGCACCTTCATCCGCTGGAACGGCATCTCGGTCGCGGCCGAATATTTGACGTCGAGTTCGGCGCAGTCGGGCAGGCCGCGGATATGGCCGAGCACCGCGGCGATGCCTGCCTCGGTCCCGGCGATTGTCCCGTTCACGCCTTCGCGCGCGAGGAGGAGCGTACCCATTACGCCGTGCGCCGCGCACAGGTCGATCAGCGGCTGGCGCAGCGCGGCGGGATCGTCGAACGACGCGAAGCGGTAGAGGGCGGCAACGGTGAAGGTCATGGCGGCGCCCCCTTACCCGTTTGCCCCATCCAACAAAAGCAAGGTTATTGCGAGGAGCCAATCCTCCCTGTCGCGCAGCGATGGGGAGGGGGACCGCCGCCGCAGGCGGTGGTGGAGGGGCCGCAACGTCGCGCCATTCGCCCCTCCGTCAGCGCTGCGCGCTGCCACCTCCCCATCGCTGCGCGACAGGGAGGATCAACACACCCTCACCCGAACGGATCACTCCGCCCCGTGGCATATTGCGCCATCGCCATCGTCGTCCACTGCGCGTTGACGCGGATGCAGCTGGGGAAAGTGCTCGCGTCGGTGACGAAGACATTGGTCGTTTCGTGGACGCGGCAGTCGAGGTCGACGACGCCGTACGCCGGATCCTCGTTGATCGCATTGCCGCCGTGCGGGTGGCTGCTCGACAGCGTGACATCGTCCTGTTCGCGGATCGCATCGCGGAAAAACGCATCGACATCCATGCCCGGCGTGATCTTTTGCCCCTTGGCCAGCGCGGGATAGCATTCGAGCGCCCCCGCGGCGAAATGGACCTTGGTCAGCGTCGCCATCGCGTCGCGCAGCACCGGCAGATCGTCGTCCACGTCCAGCCGGAACTCCAGTTTGCCGTCCTTCACCTGCCCGCGCCGGTCGGCAGGAAACAGGATGCCCGCCGAATGGACGCGGCCGAAATTCTTCATCCGGCTGGCATGGTCGCCGAACCAGCCGGGCATCAGCGACGCCATCGACATCGGCGGCTGAAAATGGCTTTCGAGCAGGAAGTCGCCGCAGTCGACATAGCTCGACATCTGGTCCTCGTCCCACGCATCGCCGCCGACGCGGTCGGGCATCAAGGCAACGACGGGCGAGGCGACGTTGAGCGACACCTGATAGCCGGTGCGGTCGATATCGCTGCGGTCGAGCAGCTTTGACGACGCGATCGTGCCCGCGGCGACGATAACGCCGACGCGCGCACGGACCAGCGTCTTCGACCCGTCGGGGAGGACCAGCTTGACCGCTTCGGCCTCACGCCGCCCGTCGTAGGCGGTTTGCCAGACGATCCGTTCGGCCTTGGTCCCGGGCAGGATGCGCGCGCCGAAATCGCGGCACGCCTCGGGCAGATAGGTTTGCGCGATGCCCATGCGGCGGCCATAGGCGCAGCCCGAATTGCAATAGCCGCAATAGGCGCACGCGCTGGCGGTGTTCGGCGGGCCGAAATTCTTGGCGAACCAGTCGGCGATCGCGCGCTGGTCGCGCGGATTGGTCGACCCCGCCGCATAGGTGCGCCATCCCTCGATCAGATGCGGGCCGTTGTGGCGCCCGCTGCGGGGTTCGATCGGTGCGATGCCGAGCTTGTCGCGCACCGAATCGTAACTGGCATGGAACGCCGCGGCGTCGATCGGCGCGCCGATGCTGGCCCATTTCGCGAGCACATCCTTCGCATCTGGATGCGTGCGTCCCGGCTCGTTGACGCGCAGGCAGATGCCGTTGTTGATCGTCGACGATCCGCCGACGCAGCGCCCCTGAAACACCACGAAATCGCGGTTGGTCGAGGTTTGCAGCGCGCCATGCTTGTAGAGCCTGGCGATCATGTCGAGTTCGTGATGCGTGATCGCGTGGCTGGGATAAAAGGGCCCTGCCTCGACGATCAGCACCTTATAGCCCTGCGCCGCGATATTATAGGCGGCGACCCCGCCCCCGGCGCCCGAGCCGATGACGATCACATCATATTCGTCCTCGAGCGTCGACGTATCGAGGATATGCGCGGGGTCGATCTCGCGCCCGTGCACGGGTTTGAGCGGCACGTCATAGCTGCCGCGCTGGCGGAATTTGGGGAGGGTGAAGCCGATCTGGCGATGCACCGAATTGGTGGCGTTGGCGCTCTGGTCGCCGGGTTCGAGCCCGGGCTGCCAATGGCCGTAATAGCAGGCGTAAATGACGCCGCGCAGCCGCGCCATGTCCTGGAACAGATCGATCTGGCTGTTCTTGAGGCGATCGGTCAGCCTTTCGACGCGGTCCGCGACATCATTCTCGGTAAAGAAGGGGCCGCCGAGCACCAGTTCGGTCGCGGTCAGCGACAGGCGGATTTCGTCGAGCTTGGTGCCGCCGACCTTTTCGAACAGGTCGCAGACATTGGCGACGACCTGATCGGCCGAAATCACCATCTCGGCGTCGTGAAACAGCGCTTCGGTCAGCGCCTTCAGAAATTTGAGCTGCCCGAAATTAAACGGTGCCGTCATTGCCCTGCCCCCAGTTTGCGCACGCCGCAAAATGCCGGATTATAGCAGGCCGGAGCAAGATCTATTGTACGGGATCGCCAGTTACGCGGTGCGCGCGAGATTTTCTTCCGCAAGGAACGGCCGCACCGCCGCCATCGCGCGCGTCACATAGTCCGCTTTCTCGCCGACCGGTGCGACATAGTGCAGCGCCTCTTCGGCCGCCGTGGTCCCGGCGAGCCGCGCGATGATCCACGCGGCGAGATATTGCGACGCGAGGCAGCCGCCCGCGGTCGCGACATTACCGTGCGCGACGAAGGGCGCGTCGAGCACCTCGACTCCGGCCTCGATCACCCACGGCTTGGTCGTGAGGTCGGTGCACGCGGGGAGCGCGCCGACCAGCCCGAGCTTGGCGAGCAGCAGCGTCCCCGAACATTGCGCGCCGATCAACTGGCGCGACGGGTCGAGCCGGATGCGCCCGAGCATCAGCGGGTCCGCCGCGATCTCGCGCGTTTTAATCCCGCTGCCGATGATCACCGCGTCGGCCTTGGCCGCGAAGTCGAGCGGTTGCTGGCGTTCGATCGTCACGCCGTTCATCGAGGTGACGCGCGGCGTCGGCGACGTGATGTGCGCTTCCCAGCCCTGCCCGCGCAAACGGTTCAGGATTCCAGCCGCAACGAACGAATCGAGTTCGTTGAAGCCATCGAAGGTCAGCACCGCAATCTGCACGTCAAAACTCCCCTTGAAACGAGCGGCGCCTATACAGCGCCTTCGAAGATATCATCAACCCAGCGCGACCGCGCGGTGTCGTCGCGCGGCGACGCGAGGTAACGGCCCCACGCCGCGCTCTCGTGCGCGACGATCCCGAGCTCCCAGACGCAGAAGGTCGGGCGCACCACGCCCGCTTCCGGCGGATAGGCCGAATCGAACGGCGCGAAGGCGGGCATGTCGCCGTGGCGATACCAGACGGCTTCCCAGAGTTCGTTCGACCCCCGCCACACCGACACGAGCAGGAAATAGAAATCGGCGCCGCAGCGGTGGAGGATGACGAAGCCGCAATCGCCCGGCGCCACGGCCGCCGGCGCGTGTCCGGCAAACCAGTCGGCGCAGAGCCTGGCCACATCGTCCGGCACCGGCGCGTCGGTGGCGGTCAGGTGATAGAGCTTGAGCGCCGCGCCGCCCGCTTCGATAGGTTCGCGAAACTCGGCGTGCTTGGGATAATGGCGATAGGCAGGATCGACGGCGGCGGACAATGGGCATCTCCAACGATGTTCTTTTTATGTTCTACCACGTGTGCGCCGCAAGCAGCAAGTCGCTAAAGGCCGCTCGCCGTTCCGTTATCGCCGGATCGTGAACCCCAGCGTGACGCTGCCGTTGCCCGCCGCCGCGCCCTGCCGGCCGGCGAGCAGGTCCAGATCGATACGGTCGCGGTCGATGGTCCATCGTCTGTCTCCCACCGGCATCACAGCCACCCGCGCTTGCGAAAATAGGCGAAGGGCAGGATCGACGAGAAGAGCATCAGCCCAATCGCGAAGGGATAGCCGTACTGCCAGCGCAGTTCGGGCATGAGGTCGAAATTCATGCCGTAGATCGACGCGATCAGCGTCGGCGGCAGGAAGGCCACCGCGGCGACGGTGAAAATCTTGATGATCTGGTTCTGCTCGAGGTTGATCAGCCCGAGCGTCGCGTCGAGCAGGAAGTTGATCTTGCCCGACAGGAAACTCGCATGATCGGTCAGCGCCTGCACGTCGCGCTGGATCGTCTTGAGCCGCGCGCGCGCCTCGCGGGCGCTGCCTTCGCTCCGCGTGCCATGATAGGACAGCATCCGCGCGAGCCCGACGAGGCATTCGCGCAGCTTGGTGAGCAGATCGCCCTCGCGCCCGATGCGGCCGAGCATCGCTTCGAGATCGCGCGCCGGACCTTCCGCCCCGCCGCCCGCCGCTTTCCGCGCAAAAACGTCGCGCGACACGGTGTCGCAATGAAGCGCGCTGCGTTCGAGCACGTCGGCGACGCGGTCGACGATCGCCTCGATCAGGTCGAGCATCAGCGTTTCGGCGGTCGTGGCGCCGTTGGTGCGCAGCCGGCGCGCGACGACCTGTTCGAACGGCGCCGCCTCGGCATGGCGCACCGTCGCGAGGCTTGCCGCGCCGAGGATGAAGGTGACCGGCGCGAGGCGCGGCGCATCGCCGTCGAGCCCGACGACGATCGGCACCGTCATGAACTGCGCGCCGACCTCTTCGTAAAGCCGCGCCGAAGGCTCGATTTCCTGCATTTCGGGCAGCGTCGGGATCGAAATCCCGAGCAAGGCGGCGGCGTTTGCGGCGTCGTCGGCGGTCGGATGGACGATATCCGCCCACAGGATCGCGGGCGGGTTTGCCGCGCCGATATCGGCGCGGACGAGGCGATCGGCCTCGCGAACGAAAGCGTTGAACATGGAGTGTCTCCTGAATGCTGGCGTCCGCCAGCGTCAGGAGATGCGCAGGAGATTACCCCTGACGGACCGCCGTGGCTGCCGGACATATGGTGCGACGTCTACTGTCGGGGTCCATTTTTCGGTCCTTGGGTTGATGCCGGAGTCGCGCTCCGGCGGGCGGCGCTATGCGCCCGGCGGCCGGGGGTGTCAATTTGTGAAGCAATGACGCCGGGCTGCCCTGTTTTTGGGCGGTGACAGATCAAGGCGGGGCGGCGTTGCCCCCCTTCGTCATCCCGGGCTTGACCCGGGATCCCGCTTTTCTGACGCGTCGGCACGGCCTGACCCAACAGCGGGACCCCGGATCAAGTCCGGGGTGACGATGAAAAAGAAGGTCGAAAGCCGCCTTTGGCGCTACGCCGCCTTTTTCGCTTGCCTATATTTGTGCAGCAGCGGTTCGGTATAGCCCGACGGCTGCGTCACGCCTTCGAAGATCAGCGCGCGCGCGGCCTGGTACGCGATGCCGTCGGGGGTCAGTTTTTCGTAGAGCGCATCGCCCGCATTCTGCGCGTCGACCTTCGCCGCCATGCGCGCCAGCGCGGCGTCGACCTGTTCGGGGGTGCAGACGCCGTGGAGCAGCCAGTTGGCGAGCGCCTGGCTGGCGATACGCAGCGTCGCGCGGTCCTCCATCAGGCCGACGTCGTCGATGTCGGGCACCTTCGAGCAGCCGACGCCCTGATCGATCCAGCGCACGACATAGCCGAGGATGCCCTGGCAATTGTTATCGAGCTCGCGGGTGATTTCGGCTTCGCTCCAGTTGCGGCCGGTCGCAACCGGGATATTGAGCAAGCGGTCGAGCGACGGCACCGCTTCGCCCGCGATTTCCTTCTGGCGCGCGAAGACGTCGACCATATGATAATGCAGCGCGTGGAGCGTCGCAGCGGTCGGCGACGGCACCCATGCCGTGTTCGCGCCCGATTTGGGATGGCCGATCTTGGCTTCGAGCATCGCTTTCATCAGGTCGGGCATCGCCCACATGCCCTTGCCGATCTGCGCCTTGCCGCTGAGCCCGCAGGCGAGGCCGATGCGGACGTTGCGGTCTTCGTAGGACGCGATCCAGTCGCTCGCCTTCATCTCGCCCTTCGGGATCATCGGCCCCGCGCGCATGCTGGTATGGATCTCGTCGCCGGTGCGGTCGAGGAAGCCGGTGTTGATGAAGACGATGCGGTCCTTCACCGCCTCGATGCATGCGGCGAGGTTCGCTGACGTACGACGTTCCTCGTCCATCACGCCGACCTTCATCGTGTGGCGCGCGAGGCCGAGCATATCCTCGACCGCGTCGAACAGCCGGTTCGTGAAGCCGCATTCCTCGGGCCCGTGCTGCTTGGGCTTGACGATATAGATGCTGCCCGCGCGGCTGTTGCGGAGCGTGCCGAGCCCTTTGAGGTCGTGGAGCGAGCAAAGGCTGGTGATGACCGCGTCGCAAAGCCCCTCGGGCGCTTCGCTGCCATCCGGCAGCCGGATCATCGGCGTCGTCATCAGATGACCGACGTTGCGCACGAACATCACGCTGCGGCCGTGGAGCGTGAAGGCTTCGCCCGACGGCGAGGTCCATTCGCGATCGGGCTCCATCGCGCGCGTCACAGTCTCGCCGCCCTTGGCGAAGCTTTCGACGAGGTCGCCGCGCATCAGGCCGAGCCAGTTGGTGTAGCCGAGCGTCTTGTCCTCGCCGTCGACCGCCGCGACGCTGTCTTCGAGGTCGATGATCGTCGTCAGCGCGGCTTCGAGCACGACGTCGGCGATCCCCGCGGGGTCGGTCTTGCCGATCGCGCTCGCGGGATCGATCACCAGTTCGATGTGCAGGCCGTTGTGGCGGAGCAGGATGCCGCCGGGCCTGCTGCCGGCCCGTTGCGCGGGATCGGCGAGCGCGGGCTCGCCGCCCTGCCAGTCGGCCCAGCTGCCCGACGCAAGCGGCACCGCTTCGTCGAGGAACGCCTTGGCGCGCGCGATCACCGCGGCGCCGCGGTCGGCGTCGTAGCCGCCGGGTCTGGCGGGCGGCGCATCGAGCGCGTCGGTGCCGTAGAAGGCGTCGTAGAGGCTGCCCCAGCGCGCGTTGGCGGCGTTCAATGCGAAGCGCGCGTTGAGCGCGGGCACGACGAGTTGCGGTCCCGCCATCGTCGCGATTTCGGGATCGACATTCTGCGTGCCGACTTTGAAGGCTGCGGGTTCGGGAACCAGATAGCCGATGTCACGAAGGAACGCCTGATAGGCCGCAGCGTCATGCGCTTGTCCGGCGCGCGCTTCGTGCCAGGCGTCGATCTGCGCCTGCAAATCCTCGCGCTTTGCCAGCAGCGACGCGTTTTCGGGCGCGAATTTGCCGAGCAGCCCGGCGAAATCGCTCCAGAATTTGGCGGCGTCGAGCCCCGTCCCCGGCAGCGCGCGCTGCTCGATAAAGTCGGCCAGTCGCGAATCGACGGACAGGCCGGAGCGATCGAGAAATTCAGTCATGCAAGCACCCTCTGGTCGGCGCGGCTGCGCCAGTGGACCCGGGGAGGAAAGGGCCGTCGCCCTATGCCGCGATTGATTTCGATTGGCAATGGGCGGTGTTTCCCGCATAGGTTTTCAGCCGCTGCGCGGACTTTCGGCACTTGCCCACCGCGCCCGCATGTGATTATGCTGCATTGCACAATAAAACCTTTCTCCCCCGAACGGCTCTGAAACCATGGACGACACACGACTGAAATTGATGGAAGCCATCGCCCGCAAGCGAAAGGTGACCGCGCATTACAATGGGCAAGTCCTGACGCTGGCGCCGCATCTATTGTTCGAACGGCGCGGCGACCTGTTTATCAGCGCGCTGAACCTCAACAAGAACTGGCGATCCGACGAGGAGCCGCGGCTCGGCCATTTCAAGCTCGGCGGCCTCGCGTCGATCGAACTGATCGAAGAGACTTTCGATCCGCTGCCAAACTTCGAAGCGGCGCCGCCGCAACCCGAAGACACGCCGCTACTCGCGGTCTGAAATCAGGCAACACCCACGGCGGGTGCCGGCGCCAGTTCGCCAATCGCGACCCGCACCTGATTCCGCCCGCCCGCCTTGGCGCGGTACAGCGCGGCGTCGGCGCGGCGCGACAGGTCGAACAGCGAATCGCCCGTGGTACGCTGCGCGACGCCGAAAGACGCCGTAAAGCCGCGATCGACCCCCAGCACCGGCAATTGCGCCGCCGCAAAGGTCGTGCGCACGGTTTCGGCGTAGAGGCGGCCGTCGGACAGCAGCGCGTCGGGAAGCAGGACGGCGAATTCCTCGCCCCCGATCCGGCCGACGATCGCACCCGCGGGCGCGGCATCGACCAGCATCGCCGCGAAATGCGCGATCACCCCGTCGCCCGCGGCGTGGCCGAAACTGTCGTTGATCTTCTTGAAGTCGTCGAGGTCAGCCGTGACCAGCACCGTCACGTCCCCGCCGCGCAGCAACGCCAGTTCGGCATGATGTTCGAAACCGCGCCGGTTGAGCACGCTCGAAAGCGGATCGGTTTCCGAGCGCGCGACCATCTCCGCGGTGGTGTCGCGCATGATCACGAGCAGCATGACGAGCGCGATCGCCATCAGCGTAACGACGCTCCCGCTTTGCGAGATCGCGGCGTAGGTCGTCGCCATATAGCCTTGCGGTGCGCTCGCCGTGCCCACGATCGCCGCAATAAAGGGCTTGGCGACATAGATGGCCGCCGCGATCACCTGGAGCGCGACGAGCAGCAGGTCGAGCGCCTGACGCCGGCCCGAGCGCCAGATCACGAGCCCGAGCAGCGTCTGCATCGCAAAATAGGGAAGCTGGTAGAGCATCAGACGCACGATCGAGCCGTAGGTCATGCTGAAGATCACTGGCACGGCGAGGATGGTGACGACCCAGATCGCGGCCATCGCGCCCCACGGCGGCCGCGCGCGATAATGATGCGCGACGCCGATCAGCGCGAAGCTGAGCGCGAGCAGGAAGACGAGGAAAATGCCGATGCCGACGGGGTTGGGATCGACCTGCCGGGTCAGAAGAAACTCGAGCGCGACATTGACGATCCCCATGCCGTAGCCAAGCGCAAGCCACCGCGCGCCGCGCGCGTCGCGGTTCGTCGCCGCGACCACAGCGAACGCAACGGCGAAAATGCCGGCGACGGACATGTTGATGCCAAGCACAAAGGCGGCGGTCATCGGCTCACTCACTTATCGGTTCGGTCAGCGTAACGAGGCTGTTCCGAACTTTCGGTTAATGTGTTGCGATTCGGTGCAATTCGACTGCCCCATTACCGAAGGGAGCGGCCCGGAACAGTGACTTGCCGCACAGTGAAGACAAAAGTGCCGCCCCGGGGGTGCAAAAGCCCATCGTCGCTCGCTATAGCCACCCCATGGTCAGTCTCACCGCGACAGAAAATGCGACGCTCGAACGCGCCGCCGATGCGCCGATGCTGGTGCAGGTGGAGAAATGGGCCGCGATCAACAGCGGCACCGGCAACCTCGCGGGATTGAAGACCGTCGCGGGCGAACTGGCCGATGCCTTTGCGGCGTTGCCCGGCGAAGTCCGGCTGGTTGCCGCCGATCCGGTCGAAAGCGTCGACAGCGCCGGCACCGTCAAAACCATCCAGCGCGGCGACCATTTGCACCTGCGCGTGCGCCCCGAGGCGCCGGTACAGCTGCTGCTGACCGGGCATATGGACACGGTGTTTGCCGTGGATCACCCATTCCAGACGTTGAAGTGGCTGGAAGACGGCGTGCTCAACGGCCCCGGCACCGCCGACATGAAGGCCGGCATTTCGGTGATCCTCGCGGCGCTCACCGCGCTGGAGGCATCGCCGCTCGCGAGCCGCGTCGGCTATGACGTGATGATCAACAGCGACGAGGAAACGGGAAGCCAGGCGTCGGCGCGGCTGATCGCCGAGCTGGCGAAGGGCAAGACCGCGGCGCTGACCTATGAGCCCGCGCTGCCCGACGGCACGCTGGCGGGCGCGCGGCCGGGCAGCGGCAATTTCTCGGTGATCGTCCACGGCCGCGCCGCCCACGCCGGGCGCAATCCGCAGGACGGGCGCAATGCCTTGCTCGCCGCCGCCGATCTCGCGCTGCGGCTCGGCGCGCTGAAGTCCGATACGCTCAAGGTCAATCCGGCCAAGATCGACGGCGGCGGGCCGAACAATATCGTGCCCGACAGCGCGATCCTGCGCGTCAATATGCGCCCGTCGACCCCCGATGCGATGGCGGCGGCCGAAGCGGCAATGCGCGATGCGATCGCGGCGGTATCGCGCGAGCATGACGTGCATTGCCACGTCCACGGCGGCTTCAATCGCCCGCCGAAGCCGCTCGACGCCGCGGCGACGCGCCTGTTCGAGCTGGTGCGCGATTGCGGCGCCGCGCTTGGCCTGCCGATCGGCTGGAACGCGACGGGCGGGGTGTGCGACGGCAATAATATCGCGGCATGCGGGGTGCCGGTGGTCGACACGATGGGCCCGCGCGGCGGCGCGATCCATTCGTCGGATGAATTTCTGATCGTCGACAGCCTCGCCGAGCGCGCGCAGCTGTCGGCACTCACCATGACAAGAATAGCGGAACGGGGGACTGTGTGAATTATGTGATCCGGGCGGCCAAGCCGGGCGACTTGCAGAGCATTTACGAGATGGCGAAGCTGACCGGTGGCGGCTTCACCAACCTGCCCCCCGACAAGAATGCGTTGCGTGCCAAGCTCGAGCGCACCGAAGCCTCGTTCGCGAGCGACAAGGAATATCCGTCGGACGAGCTGTACCTGCTCGTGCTCGAAGATATGGACAGCGGCGAAGTGCGCGGCACCTGCCAGATTTTCGGGCAGGTCGGCCAGCGCTGGCCCTTCTATTCGTACCGCATCGGCACCGACAGCAAGCATAGCGAGCAGCTCGACCGCACCTTCCACGCGCAGGTGCTGATGCTCAGCAACGACCTGAACGGCGCGAGCGAGGTCGGCGGGCTGTTCCTGCACCCCGCGGCGCGCGCCGGCGGGCTCGGGCTGCTGCTCGCACGCTCGCGCTATCTGTTCATCGCGCGGCACCGCGCGCGCTTCGGCGACCGCATTCTCGCCGAGCTGCGCGGGGTGATCGACGAGGCGGGCGGATCGCCCTTCTGGGACGGCGTTGCGGGCAAGTTCTTTGGCATGAATTTCCAGGAAGCCGACCAGTTCAACGCGGTCCACGGCAACCAGTTCATCGCCGACCTGATGCCGAAGCATCCCGTCTATATCGCGATGCTGAGCGACCACGCGCGCAGCGTCATCGGCGTGCCGCACCCGACCGGGCGCGCGGCGATGCGCATGCTCGAGAATGAGGGCTTCGCGTTCGAAAATTATGTCGACATCTTCGACGGCGGCCCGACGATGACCGCGCGCACCGATCAGGTCGCGAGCATCAAGGACGCCAAGCATATCGAGATTTCGGCGATCGCCGAAACGGGAGAAGACGCGCTGGTCGCGACGGGGCAGCTCGCGGATTTCCGCTGTTGTTTCGGCAAGATCGGCGACGGCGCGACGCTCGACAGCGAGGCCGCGAAGCTGCTGGGTGTCGGCAAGGGCAGCGGCATCAGCTGGATCGGACGTTAAACGATGCTGACCGAAATCAATTTCGACGGGATCATCGGCCCGAGCCACAATTATGCGGGGCTCAGTCGCGGCAATATCGCGTCGGCGAGCAATGCCGGCGACGTGTCGCAGCCGCGCGCCGCGGCGCTGCAGGGCATCGAGAAGATGCGCCACAACCTGACGCTCGGGCTGCCGCAGGGCTTCTTCGCCCCGCTCGACCGCCCCGACGCGCCATGGCTTGCGACGCTCGGCACGACCCCCGAAGATGCCGAGGGGCATTTGCGCGCGCAGGCGTGGTCGGCGTCGTCGATGTGGGCCGCGAACGCCGCGACCGTCTCCCCCGCGCCCGACAGCGCCGACGGTAAATGCCATCTGACCGTCGCGAACCTCGTCACCATGCCGCACCGCAGCCACGAATGGCCGGGCACACTCGCACAGCTTCGCCTCGCGTTCGCCGACCCCGCCTTTGCGGTGCATGCGCCGGTCCCCGCCCCCTTCGGCGACGAGGGCGCGGCGAACCATATGCGGCTGTGCAGCGGGCACGACGGGGCCGGCGTCGAGATCTTCGTCTATGGCGTCGGCGGCGGGCGCTTTCCGGCGCGCCAGCATCTCGACGCGTCGAAGGCGATCGCACGCAACCACGGGCTCGATCCCGCGCGCACGCTGTTCATCCGTCAGTCGGACACGGCGATCCAGGGCGGCGCGTTCCACAACGACGTCGTCGCGGTCGCGAACGAGCATGTGCTGTTCACCCACGAAACCGCGTTCGAGGATCGCGACGCGGCGCACGCCGAAATTCGCGCCGCTTTTCCCGCGGTCGAGATCGTCGAGGTGCCGGCGAGCGCGGTGAGCCTGCCCGACGCGATCAAATCCTATCTGTTCAACGCGCAGCTCGTCAGCTTGCCCGATGGCGGCGGCATGGGGCTGGTGCTGCCGACCGAGGCGCAGGCCACGCCCGCGGTGTGGAACTGGCTGGAGGCACATGTCGCGGGCAACGGCCCGATCCGCCGCCTGCTGCCGGTGAACGTCCGCCAGTCGATGGCGAACGGCGGCGGGCCGGCATGCCTGCGCCTGCGTGTCGTCGCCGATCCGGCGACGGTCGATCCGCGCTTTATCGCCGACGAAGCAAAGCTCGACCGGATTGCAGGCGTCGTCGCAGCGCACTGGCCCGAAGCGATCGCGCCCGGCGACCTCGCCTCGGCGGCGCTGGCAGGCGACGTGCGCAAAGCGCGCGCGGCACTTCTCGAAACGCTCGACCTCGGCGAGCTGGTTTGACGGCATACTCGCTTCGTCATGCCGGACTTGATCCGGCATCCATCGCCGCCCCCGCAGCCTGGACCCCGGATCAAGTCCGGGATGACGATAAGAAAAAGGGCGACGTAAGTTGAAGATTCGCGAACTGATCGGCACCGCCGAGGTGCCGGGCGGCGACGAACTGCGGCTGTACCGGCGCGGTGACGATTTCATCATCGCGATCGATCGCAATGAATTGATGAGCAGCCGGATGAGCGGTTCCGAAGAAGCGTTGGCGACGATGACCTGCGACCGGCTGCGCAGCCCGAAGGGTGCCAGCCTGCTGATCGGCGGCTATGGCATGGGGTTCACCCTGCGCGCCGCACTGGCGACGCTCGGGCCCGATGCAAAGATTGCGGTGGCCGAACTGGTGCCGGGCATCATCGAGTGGGCGCGCGGCCCGATGGCCGAGCTGGCGGCGGGCTGTCTCGACGATCCACGGGTCGAGCTGATCCTCGGCGATGTGTCGAAGGTGATCGGCGCGGCGACGCGCCGCTATGACGCGATCCTGCTCGACGTCGACAATGGGCCCGATGGCCTGACGCGCGATGCCAACGAGGGTCTCTATTCGGCGGCGGGCCTCGCCACGGCCAAGGCGGCACTGCGCCCCGGCGGTATTTTGGCGATATGGTCGGCAGCGCCCGACGCCCGCTTCACGCGCCGGTTGGCGGCGGCGGGCTTTCAGGTCGAAGAGGTCGGCGTGCGCGCGCGCAGCAACGGCAAAGGCCCGCGGCACGTGATCTGGTTTGCGCGAGCGAACTAGCGGCGGTCGCGCTTGGCGACCGATTGCAGAACCCCATACTCTCGTCACCCCGGACTTGATCCGGGGTCCCGCTTGATGTCGCAGCCTGCCGATGCCTTCTCAAAGCGGGATCCCGGATCAAGTCCGGGATGACGAAGGGTAAGAGTCCGGGATGACGAAGGGTAAGGACGCCACCGTCCGCTCACCACCCCGATGTCATCGCCGCCTTTTCGACCAGACGCCGTAGGCCGGACCGATTCCGCGCTATTTTTAGGCACAGAACCAGCTAAACATCACATTGGGGGCAGCGTACGATATTTGGCGAAGGAAAGCCGCGATGTCACCGACCGAGCAATCCGCGATCTGGCCCGAACTGCGCTGGGCCGACTGGCGCGATACCGCGATCACGCTGCAGCTGTGGACGCAGATCGTCGGCAAGATCCGCCTGTCACTGACGCCGTGGCTCAACCATGGCTGGCAGGTGCCGCTCTATGTCAGCGCGCGCGGCCTCACCACATCGCCGATCCCGGTCGGGCACGAACTGCTCGAAATCGAATTCGACTTCATCGTCCACCGGCTGATCTGCCGCACGAGCCAGGGGCAGACCCGCGAGCTCGTGCTCGAACCGCGCAGCGTCGCCGATTTCCACGATCGGCTGTTGGGATTGCTCGCCGACCTTGGCATCGCAGTGCGCATCCATGGCGTGCCGAACGAGGTGCCCGACCCGATCCCGTTCGCGCGCGACGAGAGCCACAAAAGCTATGACGCCGAGGCCGCGCATCGTTTCTGGCGCGCGCTGATGCAGGTCGACCGCGTGTTCAAGCTGTTCCGCAGCGGGTTTCTGGGCAAGGCGAGCCCGGTGCATTTCTTCTGGGGCAGCTTCGACCTGGCCGTCACGCGCTTTTCGGGCCGCGCGGCGCCGCCGCACCCCGGCGGCGTGCCCGGCCTGCCCGACCCGGTGACGCGCGAAGCCTATTCGCACGAGGTCAGCAGCGCCGGCTTCTGGCCGGGCGGCGACGCTTTTCCCGAGCCAGCCTTTTATTCCTACGCCTATCCCGAACCGGCCGGGTTTCGGGACTATCCGGTGCCCGACGCGGCGCGCTTCGACGCGGGCATGGGCGAATATATCCTGCCTTATGACGCGGTGCGGACGGCGGCGTCGCCCGATGCGCTGCTGCTCGACTTTCTCGAGCGCAGCTATGGCGCCGCGGCCGACGCCGCGGGCTGGGACCGCGCCGCGCTGGAGTGCCCGCTGGGCGCGCCGGCGCGCGTTCGCGAGACGAATTGAACCGCCTTTTCGCCGAACGGATGCCTTGGTGGCTTGCCCCCATCTGTCGGATTAACTTACAGTTTACCATAAGCCCGGCGCGCCGAATCCCGCATTTGCGCCAGTGGCACGGCGCTTGCTTAGGCTATGGTGATGCTGAAAAAAATCGGACGCCTGTTCGTCATCAAGACCCGCTTCGAAGCGTGCCTCATCATCTATGCGCTCGCCGTCGGGGCGATGGCGCGCGGCGCCGCCTATCTGCACGAATATCCGGGGACCGGCGGTAAACTGTTGCTGCTGGCCTGCACCGGATCGGTGTTCCTTGCGGGCGCGAAGATTTTCGATTGCCTGCGCTTCGAGCAAGCCGCGGAGGCCGCGCGGCAGGGCGAGTAGCTCAGCGGCCTTTCGCCGGTCGTCCAGATATGCGAAGGCACCGGCCATGAGCAGGATCAGCGGCCGGCCGGCCATCAGCAACGAGCATGTTTACGGCCTGAGCCTGCGCGTCGCGCGCTGGCGCGAGGGCACGCCCGGTGTGCCGCTCCTGTTCCTCAACGGCATCGGTGCCGATCTGGTCGCCGCGGCGCCGCTGCTCGCGCAGATCCATGACCGCGAAGTGTGGACGCTCGACATGCCCGGCGTCGGCGGTTCGCCCGACGCGCTGCTGCCCTATGGCGCGCCGACGATCGCGGCGGTGGTGATGGAGATCGCCGACCGCCTTGGGCACAAGATGATCGACGTCGCCGGGTTCAGCTGGGGCGGCGCGCTGGCACAGCAGATCGCGATCCAGTTTCCGGGGCGCGTGCGCCGTCTTGTGCTGATGGCGACGACCCCGGTCATGGGCGCGCCGGGGATCGGCTGGGCCGCGATGTTCGACGACGACATGCTGGCAAGCGGGCTCAAGATCCAGACCGCGACCCCGCTGGGCATCGCTTACCAGAGTGCCGCGATGATCGGATGGAGCAGCGTGGGTTTCCTGTCGGGGCTGAAAGAGCTTCCGGCGCTGGTGCTGATGGGCGAGCAGGATGGCGTGATGCCCGCCTGCTATGGCGAGATGCTCGCCGACCAGATCGATGGCGCGGTGCTGGAAATGGTGCCGGGATCGCACCTCTTCCCCTTCACCCACGCGGCGGCCATTTCGGCGCGGATCAGCGCGTTTCTGGATCAGTCGGCGCCGGCGGAACAAGCCGCCGCGTAAGGAAATCGGCGATCGCCTTCGCGGTCGCATCGGGGGCTTCCTCCATCGGCAGGTGGCCGATGCCGGGCAACATCACGACCTCGGACCCCGCGATGCGTTCGTTGAACGTTTTCGCGGCGCTGGGGTTGATGATCCGGTCCTTGTCGCCGAACAGAATCAGCGTCGGCACCTCGATCTCGCCGACACGCGCCGCCACCCTGGGCTCGCGGTCCATGCGCGCGCGCAGCACCGTCGCTTCGCGATTGCCCGGAAAGCGCAGCAGCTCCCAATAGCGGTCGATCATCGCGTCATCGACGATCTCCTGTTTCTCGAGCGACCCGCGCAGCGACTGTTCGACGAGCATCCGCGGCGTGACGCGCGTCGCCAGCCAGCGGCCGAAGGGATATTCGAGGACGCGGAAACCGACATTCGATTCGGGCCTCTTTTCGCCCGGCCGCAGCGGCATGCCCGCGGCGTCGATCAACAGCAGCGCATCGACACGCGCGGGCTGCGCGAGCGCGTAGCGCCAGCTGACCCAGCCGCCCATCGAATTGCCGCCGAGAATGAAATGATCGAGCCCGAGCTTCGCCGCGACGACGTCGACCGCGTTCATCATGCCCTCTGCCGAATAATCGGTGTCGGGGGTCGCGCCGGTGAGCCCGTGTCCCGGCAGGTCGAGCGTGACGATCCGGTAGGTGGCGCCGAGCCGCTTCACCAGCGGTTCCCACGTATGAAGGCTGGCATTGGCGCCATGGACGAGGATGATCGCGGGGCCGCCCGCCTTGCCCTGATCGCGATAGTGAATCCGCTGCCCCGCCGGCCCCGCGACGAATGCCGCGTTCGGGCCGCCATATTTGGCGATCATCGCGTCGCGGTCGGTATCAGGCGTCAGGAGCAGGAGGAAACCGACGACGATCGCGAGCAACAACGCGAGCGGGATCAGCACCCGCTTGCGCCGAAAGAACGGACGCCGCGGTGGCGGCGGCGGATCGAAATCTATGTCGTCGGCAAGCATCATGCCCCCCTCAAGGCTCCGCGCAAACCTAGCGAGCAGGGCTGCTCCGTCAATGTGAAGATCCTCCCTGTGGCGCAGCCATGGGGAGGGTCAATATTGTCTACTCGTGAATTTTCCGCCGGAAGGTTTCGGGCAGGAACAACAGCCCGACGATCAATGTGATCACCGCGACGATCACCGGATACCAGAGGCCGTAATAGATGTTGCCCGTCGCCGCGACCATCGCGAACGCGGTCGTCGGCAGGAAACCGCCGAACCAGCCGTTGCCGATATGATAGGGCAGCGACATCGCGGTGTAGCGGATGCGGCTGGGGAAGAGTTCGACGAGCAATGCCGCGATCGGGCCGTAGACCATCGTCACGAGCAGCACGAGGTAGAAGAGGATCGCGACGACGAGCGGCTTGTTGATCGCGGCCGGATCGGCCTTTGCCGGGTAGCCGGCGTCGGTCAGCGCATTCTGGAGTTCGGAGCGGAAGGTGGCGATCGCGCCGGCGCGATCCTCCTCGGCGAGGCGCCAGGGATCGGGCGCGGCGAGGACGCGCGAGCCGATCCGCACGCGCGCGGGTTCGCCCGTCATGCGTTCGCGCGTGAAAGACGTGTAGCTCGCGCCCGCCTTTGCCAGCGTCGACTTGATAATGTCGCAGCCGCTGCCTTCGAACTTGTTGCCGCCGATCGGATCGAACTGGAACGAGCAGGACCCGGGATCGGCCGCCATGATGACGGCGGCGTTCTGCTGTGCCTTGGCCATCGCGGGGTTGGCGGCGGCGGTGAGCATCTGGAACGCCGGGAAATAGGTGAGCGCGGCGAGCGCGCAGCCCGCGAGGATGATCGGCTTTCGCCCGACCTTGTCGCTGAGCCAGCCGAAGAAGATGAAGAAGGGCGTGCCGAGCGCGAGCGCGATGGCGATCAATATGTTCGCGGTGGCGCCGTCGACCTTCAGCGTCTTTTCGAGGAAGAAGAGCGCGTAAAATTGCCCCGAATACCAGACGACCGCCTGCCCCGCGACCGCCCCGAACAGCGCGACGATCACCCATTTGAGGTTTTCCCAGCGGCCGAAGGCCTCGGTGAGCGGTGCCTTCGAGGTCGTGCCCTCCTCCTTCATCTGCTTGAAGACCGGGCTTTCCTCGAGCTGGAGGCGGATCCAGAGCGACACGCCGAGCAGGATCACCGAGATCAGGAAGGGAATGCGCCAGCCCCAGTCGGCGAACGCCGCCTCGCCCATGACCGAGCGGATGACGATGACGACGCCGAGCGCCGCGAACAGGCCGAGCGTCGCGGTGGTCTGGATGAAGCTGGTGAAAAGCCCGCGTTTGCCCTCGGGCGCATGTTCGGCCACGTACGTGGCGGCGCCGCCATATTCGCCGCCGAGCGCGAGCCCCTGGACGAGACGGAGCAGCACGAGGAGGATCGGCGCCGCGACGCCGATCGACGCATAGCTGGGCAGCACGCCGACGAGGAAGGTCGACGCGCCCATCAGCCCCATGGTGACGAGAAAGGTGTTCTTGCGCCCGACGAGATCGCCGATCCGCCCGAACACGAGCGCGCCGAATGGTCTTACCGCAAAGCCCGCGGCGAAGGCGCCGAGCGCAAAGATGAAGCCGGTGGTTTCGTTGACGCCCGAAAAGAATTGCGCCGAGATGATCGTCGCGAGCAGGCCGTAGAGGTAGAAATCATACCATTCGAACACCGTGCCGAGCGACGAGGCCAGGATGACCTTGCGTTCGCTCTGCCGGGTTTCGAGTGCCGCCGCGCCGTCACCGTTCGTCATCCGCTACCCCTTCGCCCATTATCTTGTGGGCGAAGGGTCTAGCGGACGGGTAGCGTGCGTCAACCGACGCGCTTGACCGCACCCTTGTGCGCGCCGACGCTCTTGTTGCGCGGGCGGAAGCGGCGCTTGCGCTGGCCTTCGGCACCCTCGCCGGCTGCCGCTCCATCGCGGCGCGGACCGCGTTCGCCACGCGGCTGGCCGCCATCGCGCTGACGATGCGCGTCCTGACGCTGGCGATTGGGGTCGCGGCCCTGGCTGCCCGTGTCGCGCGGCGGCTGTGCCGGCTTGGGCAGATTGCGCACCAGCTCGTTGAAATTCTCGGGCAGCGGCATCGGCTCGGACTTGCTCCGCGTCACGCGCTCGATATCGCGCATGTACGGACGCTCATCGGGGGCGATGAAGCTGATCGCTTTGCCCTCGGCGCCGGCGCGCGCGGTGCGGCCGATGCGGTGGACATATTGTTCGGGCACGTTCGGGATCTCGAAGTTGATCACATGGCTGACCCCCGACACGTCGATGCCGCGGGCGGCAATGTCGGTCGCGACGAGCAGCTTGATGTCGCCCGAGCGGAACGCCTGCAGCGCGTGGGTGCGCTGCGACTGGCTCTTGTTGCCATGGATCGCCATCGCCTTGATGTTCGCGCCCGCGAGGTGACGCACGACGCGGTCGGCGCCATGCTTGGTGCGGGTGAAGATCAGCGCGCGGTCGATGTCTTCGCTGGCAATGACCGAGTGCAGCAGCGCCTGCTTTTCCTTCTGTTCGACGAAGGTCGAATATTGGCTGATCTTTTCGACCGTGGTCGCCGCCGGGGTGACCGACACGGTGACCGGATCCTCGAGGAACTGTTCGGCGAGGTGGGCGATTTCCTTCGGCATCGTTGCCGAGAAGAAGAGGTTCTGGCGGCGCGACGGCAGCAGCTTGGCGATGCGGCGCAGCGAGTGGATGAAGCCCATGTCCATCATCTGGTCGGCTTCGTCGAGCACGAAGATTTCGACGTCGTCGAGGCGGAGCGCGCGCTGGTCGATCAGGTCGAGCAGGCGGCCCGGGGTCGCGACGAGGATGTCGACGCCGCCCGACAGGTCGCGGATCTGCTTGTTGATCGGCACGCCGCCGAACACGGTCGTGACGCTGAGCTTGGTGAAACGGCCATAGTCGCGGCAGCTCTGCGCGATCTGCGCGGCAAGCTCACGCGTCGGCGCGAGGACGAGCATGCGGCAACCGCGCGGGGTCGGGCGGTGCGGATAGGTCAAAAGATGATGGATCGACGGCAGCGAGAAACCGGCGGTCTTGCCGGTGCCCGTCTGCGCGATACCGCACAGGTCGCGGCCCTTCATCAGCGGCGGGATCGCCTGCGTCTGAATCGGGGTCGGGGTGGTGTAATCCTTGGCGGCAAGCGCGCGATTGATGTCGGCGTGCAGGCCAAAGTCGTTAAAAGTCGTCATAAAATACTCACATAGGGCGACGCGCAGGCGCATCCGTTCGCATCGAACGGACGGCGCACGGCCGCGGGTTCGAAACGACCCGCGTGAAAGGGTGCCTCTGGGGACAAAGCGCTGGTCCGGCTCGTCCCGCGCCTGTTTCGGGCGGGAAAATCACGCTGCCGGTGGTTACGGCGGGAGGTCCCGCCATGCTGCGCTGCACAACATATGGCATGGGTTGCGCAGTTTTGCAAGATAATTGCGCGCTTACCTATTCCATTCTCCCTGAGCTTGTCGAAGGGCGGTTCTTTCTTCATCAATGCGATAGCTAAAATGCGCGTCGCCCCCGCGAAGGCGGGGGTCGTTGTCGGCATCAAGCGATGTTGAGCCAGAATGCCAGCGGCCCCCGCCTTCGCGGGGGCGACGGATAGAACAAAGACGGGGGGATAAATGGCCGAGAAAATCATCGTCATCGACGAGGGCACGACGTCGACGCGGACGATGCTTTTCGGCGCCGACGGCACCCCGCTCGGCAGCGCGCAGCGCGAGATCCGGCAACATTATCCCGGCCCCGGCCTGGTCGAACATGATGCCGCCGAAATCTGGGAGGCCACCCTCGCCTGCACGCGTGAGATGATCGCGCAGGCGGGCGGCGCCGACCATGTCGCCGCAATCGGGATCACCAACCAGCGCGAGACGGTGGTGTTCTGGGACCGCACGACGGGCGAGCCGCTGGCGCGCGCGATCGTGTGGCAGGACCGGCGTTCGGCCGCCGATTGCGCGGCGCTGAAAGATGCGGGCCATGAGCCCATGGCGCAGGCGAAGAGCGGGTTGCTGCTCGATCCCTATTTTTCGGGAACCAAGATCGGCTGGGCGCTGAAGCACTGGCCGCAGCTGAAGGAAGCCGGCGACCGGCTCGCGGTCGGGACGGTCGAATCCTATCTCGTCTATCGCCTGACCGGCGGCGTTCATGTCACCGATGCGAGCAACGCGTCGCGCACCTTGCTGATGGACATCAACGGCCAGGGCGGCTGGGATAGCGAATTGTGCGACCTGCTCGGCGTGCCGATGGACCTGCTTCCCGAAATCACCGGCTGCACGACGCGCGTCGGCACGACCGATCCGGCGCTGTTCGGCGGCGCGATCGCGATCTGCGGCATGGCGGGCGACCAGCAGGCGGCAACGATCGGGCAGGCGTGCCTGTCGCCGGGACAGACCAAGGCGACCTTCGGGACCGGCGCCTTCATCCTGTCTGCCAGCGGCACGGTGCGCCCCGTGTCGAACCATCGTCTGCTCGCGACAATATTGGTGCAGGAGGGCGACGTGCGCTCCTATGCGCTCGAAGGATCGGTGTTCGTCGCCGGCAGCCTGATCAAATGGCTGCGCGACGGGCTGGGCCTGCTCGCCAATGCGGGCGAGAGCGAAGGGCTCGCGCGCTCGGTGAGCGACAATGGCGGCGTCTATCTGGTCCCCGCCCTCACCGGGCTCGGCGCGCCGCACTGGCGCCCCGATGCGCTCGCGGCCATATCGGGCCTGAACTTCGCGACGACGAAGGCGCATGTCGCGCGCGCGGCGCTGGAAGCGCAAGCCTATCAAGCACACGACCTGAAATCGGCCTTCGCCGCCGACGGGGTCGACTGGGCCGAGGTGCGGATCGACGGCGGCATGGCGGCGAACGACTGGATGGCGCAGGACCTTGCCGACATGCTGGGCATCAGCGTCGAGCGGCCCGATTTCGTCGAAAGCACCGCGCTTGGCGCCGCGATGCTCGCTGCCACCGGCGCGGGGCTTTATCCAGACCTCGCGAGCGCGGCCAAGGCGATGCGCGGCACCGCGACGCGCTTCACGCCGGCGCTGGATGCCGGGAAACGCAAAACGCGCCTTGCCGGCTGGCAAAGCGCGCTTGCAAAGGTTCTGGGCTGACCCCCGCTTTTGCGGCGGTGGGCGTCCTTAGCGCTTGAGGGTGAGACCACCGAAACGCTTGTTGAACTTGGCGACCTGACCCGCAGCGTCGAGCATGCGTCCGGTGCCGCCGGTCCAGGCCGGGTGCGCGGTGGGGTCGATTTCGAGCGTCATCGTGTCGCCCTCTTTGCCCCAGGTCGAGCGCGTCTGATATTCGGTGCCATCGGTCATCTTGACCGTGATCATGTGATAGTCGGGGTGAATGTCGTTTTTCATGTCTTTAGCTCCTGTGCCGCTGGTTACCGACCAGCAGCGTGAGTCTGTGCGTCCGGGGACGCGAAGCGGCGTCCCCTAACGGCGAATGCCGGATTTGGCAAGTGGTGGTTAGTCGCTCGGCGGGTCGGCGATCATCGCGGTGAACTGGCACTCGGCCGCCAGGCTGTCACCCAGCATCGCCCTGCCCTCGAACTTGCAGATGTTCCGCTTTGCCTGAACGATGGTGACGTGGAGGTCTAGCAGGACGCCGGGTTCGACCGGTTTCCTGAACTTCACCCCATCGATCGCCATGAAATAGACGAGCTTGCCCGAGCCGCCGAGGCCGAGCGATTCGATCGCCAATATGCCGCCCGCCTGCGCCAGCGCCTCGACGATGAGGACGCCGGGCATGATCGGCCGGCCGGGGAAATGCCCTTGGAAAAAGGGCTCGTTCATCGTCACCGCCTTGACCGCGTGGATCGAGGTGTCCTTCACCATCGATTCCACCCGGTCGACGAGCAGCATCGGATAACGATGCGGCAGCAGCGTCAGGATCCGGCGGATATCCACCGGGCCCAAGGCGCCGTCCGGCTTTTCCCCGTCCGTCATCGATCTTAGCGGGTCGTCGGTGCGGTGCCGGTCGGTGCCGGAGCCGGGGTCGCCGGACGCGTTCCGCCCTGCGCGGCGCGTGCCTGGTCCATCAGCTGCTGATTACGCTGCTGGACGAGCTGGCCCGGCTGGTAACCGGCCGGAACCGCAGTCGACACGTTGGGCAGGATGCGGTTGAGTTCGGCAACCACCGCGTCGGTGATGTCGACATTGTTTTCGCGCGCGATCACCGCCTCGGGGTTGACGAGCAGGTCGACCTTTTTCGCGGTCATCCCGGCCTTGATCGCTTCGTTCATGCGAACGCTGATCTGGTCTTCGACATACGCGATCGCGAGGTCGACGGGCGCACCGATCTGACCGAGCTCGGCCTGCGCGGCCTGGCGCTTGTCCTGGACGGCCTTGGCGGCAGCCTGCAGCGAGGCCTGGTTGACCGGCGTCTTCTTCGCTTCTTCGTTATATTTCGCGATCAGGACGTTGATTTCGGCCTGCAGCGTCTGGCCGCGCGACTGCTGCTGGTCGATCTGCGCCTTGTAGGTCGTTTCGATCTGCTTCGAGGCAGTCTGGAAGGCGTTCGAGCGGGCGGCGGCGACGCGGACGTCGGCAACGCCGACACCCTTTGCCTGGGCAATGGCGGGGGCCGACAGGAGGGGCGAGACCGACAGCGTGGCAATCGCCAGCGCCGAGGCGGCAAGGATTTTCTTCATCAGAATTGGGTTCCTACATTGAATGAGAAGCGTTTGGTATCATCGCCCTCTTCTTTGCGAAGGGCGTAAGCGAAGTCGATCCGGAAGGGACCGAAGGGAGAGTTCCAGTTCACCCCGGCACCGATCGACACGCGCGGCATCCACGTGTCGCCGAAGAAGCGTTCCTCGAACGGATCGAGGCGCGAGAAATCGGTCGGGCAGGTCGTGTATTGACCGGTGCCCGTCGGGACGCCGCCCGTCGGCGTCGTTACCGTTTCCGTCGCGAACTGGGTGACACCCGTGGTCGCGTTACGGCAAAGCGACTTGGTGAGACCGAAACCGGGCGCGTTGGGGTCGGTTTCCCTGAAATTGGCAAGCGTCGTCAGCGTCGGGCGGCGGACGCTGAACACCGATCCGACGTCGACGAAGATCGACGGGCGAAGCCCCATTTCCTTTGCGCCGGTGCCGAGCGGAATATCGAGTTCGATCCGGCCCTGATAATAGGCGCGGCCGCCAAGCGCGTCGTCGATCTGGCCGCGCTCACCATTGGCGTCGGTGACGACAATGGGGTTCGCCGGATCGGTATTGTCGACCGAGTAGCGGATAACACGCGGGCCGACGCCGCGAATGTCGAAACCGCGCATCTGCGGTTCGCCGAGGAAGAAGCGGTCGGTCAGGCGGACCTTGTCGCTCGTCGGGGTCGGACGGCCGCCGAACGGATAGATATACCCGCCTTCGGCCGACAAATTGAGGATGAAGCGGCTGCCGAGGTTGAAGTGCTTCGAGCCGTTCAAGCGCGTGCGGACATATTTGACGCTGCCGCCGAGACCGGCGAAATCCTGGCTGAGCGACAGCGACTGGCCGCGCGTCGGACGGATGCGATTGTCGCGGTCGTCATAGGCGAGCGTATAGCCGAGCAGCGAGGTCGTGCGGTTGCCGATCGCGTCGCACAGGTAACGGCCGGCCACGAGCGGGTCGCACTCGCCGCCGAAATAATAGATTCCCTTGTCGAGCGTCACATCGTCGAAGTTGATGCTGTAGCGCGCGAAGAACGACATGAATTCGGTCAGCGGCACGCCGGCGTTGATCTGCGCACCCGTCGTGACCTGCTGGAACGTCGTCCGGCGGTCGTTGTTGATGAAGTTGAACGAGTTCAAATCGCGGCGATAGATGCTGCCGCCGACCGAGATGTTGCGGTCGAACAGATAGGGTTCGGTGAAACCGAGCTCGATCGACTTCGAATAGCTCGAATAGTTGACCGACGCCTGGAGCTGCTGGCCGAGACCGCGGAAGTTGCGCTGGCGGATCGACGCCTGGAGCAGGAAATTCTCGATCGACGAGAAGCCGGCCGACAGCGAGAGTTCGCCGGTCGGCTTTTCCTCGACGTTGGTTTCGAGGATGATGCGGTCGGGGGCGCTGCCTTCCTTGCGCTCGATTTCCAGGTTTTCCTGGAAATAGCCGAGGCTATTGATGCGGTTTTCGGTGCGCTTGACGCCGAAGCTGTTGAACGCATCGCCTTCGTTCAAACGGAATTCGCGGCGCACGACCTTGTCGTGGGTCAGCGTGTTGCCGTTGACGTCGATGCGCTCGACATAGGTACGCGGGCTTTCGGCGACGTTGAAGGTGATCGCCATCGTCCGCGTTTCGGGGTCGCGGCGGAATTCGGGGTTGATGTCGGCAAAGGCGTAGCCGAACAGACCCGCGGTTTCGCTCAGGCTTTCGACCGTGTCCTCGACCTGCTTGGCGTCATACCAGTCGCCGGTCTTCATCGGCAGCAGCTTCTTCAGCATTTCGGGCTGGAAGTCGCGGATTTCGCTCTTCACGTCGATGTCGCCGAACTTGTAGCGTTCGCCTTCCTCGACCACATAGGTGATGATGAAGTCCTGCTTGTTGCTCGTCAGCTCGGCCACCGCCGAAATCACGCGGAAATCGGCGTAACCGTTGGTCAGGTAGAAAAGGCGCAGCTTCTGCTGGTCATAGGCGAGGCGGTCGGGGTCGTAGCTGGTGTTCGACGACAGGATCGTCATCAGGCTCGACTGCTTCGTCGCCATCTCGTCCTTGAGATCGCCGTCGCTGAACTTCTCGTTGCCGATGATGTTGATCTGGCGGACCTTCGATTTCGGCCCTTCGTTGATTTCGAACACGACGTCGACGCGGTTCTGGTCGAGCGACACCATCTTGGGCTCGACCGTCGCGGCAAAGCGGCCCTGGCGCTTGTAGAGCTCGATGATGCGCGCGACGTCGGCGCGGACTTTCGAGCGGGTGAAGATCTGACGCGGCGCGAGCTTGATCTCGGGGCGGACCTTGTCTTCCTTCAGGCGCTTGTTGCCCTCCAGGATGACGCGGTTGATCACGGGGTTCTCGGTGACCTGGATCGTCAGCGCACCGGCATTGTCGGTGATCTGGAAATCCTTGAACAATTCGGTCGCGGCCAGATCCTTCAGCGCCTGGTCGAGGATCGAGCGGTCATATTGCTGCCCGACGCGCAGGCGCAGGTACGACAGGATCGTCTGCGCCTCGAGCCGCTGGTTGCCGACGACGGTGATCGACTTGACCGTCGTCGCGGTGGGAGCCGCTTCGGGAGCCGGAGCCGGGACGACTGGCGGCGCAACCTGTTGCGCCATCACCGGCGCGCCAAGCATCGTGCCGGCCAAAAGAAGTACCGACAGCTGCGTCCGCGCCGAGAATTTGTGTGAAGCCACGCTGTTCATCCCGAAAAAATAACTCAAAAGCGACAAACCCGCCTGACCGCGGGTTCGTGCGCCACTCCCTGCCCCAGACTCGCTAGCCAATCAAGCGGGCGATCCTGTCCCACACGCCAATTGAGCCCAAATCGTTGAAAGTCACGACCAGCATAAGGGTCACGATTGCCGCAAAGCCGAATCGGAACGCCCATTCCTGCGCCTGCGGCGGCGCGGGGCGGCGCCGGATCGCTTCATAGGCGTAAAAGGCCAGATGACCGCCATCGAGCATCGGCAATGGCAAGAGGTTGATGAACCCCAGATTGATGGAAACGAAGGCGATGAAGAAGATCAGCGCGGCGACGCCCAGCGTCGCCTGTTCGCCCGACTGCTTCGCGATCTTGATCGGCCCGCCCATTTCCTTGACCGAACGTTGCCCGGTCGCGAACTGGCCCAATATCTTGCCGGTCAGCTGGACGATGTTCCAGGTCTGCCCCGCGCTCGCCCTCACCGCCTCCAACGGGCCGACCCGCGCATAGGTCAGCGCGCCCGACTGGATGCCGATGATCGCCACCTCGGCCTTGTTCCCGAAACCGTCGGTTTCGGTCGTGACCCGCGGGCGCAGGGTGATCGCGAGCCGCTGCTCGCCGCGCGCGATATCGAGGCTAGCGGGCCTGCCGAGATCATAGGCCACAATCTTCGGGATATCGCCGAAGCTGTCGACAGACTGTCCGTTGATCCCGGTGATACGGTCGCCAATACGGAGCCCCGCCGCCTCGGCCGCGCTGCCTACCTGCACGCCGCCGATCACAGGCGGAACCGTGGCAACGCCATAGGTCATGTTGAACGCGGCAAAAATCGCAATTGCGAACAGGAAGTTGGTCACCGGCCCTGCGAGAACGATGAGCGCGCGCTTCCACACCGGCTGCGCGGGGAATGTGTGCGATTTCTGGTCGGCTGGCAGTTTTTGCCAGGTCGCGTCGGGCTGGCTGACCGCATCGCGGTCGCCCGCGAACTGGACATAGCCGCCGAGCGGCAGCCAGCCGATCTTCCATTCGGTGCCGCGCTTGTCGGTCCAGCCGAGGATCTTGCGGCCGAAACCGATCGAGAAGGTGTCGGCCTTCACCCCGCACCAGCGGCCGACGATATAATGGCCATATTCGTGCACGAAGACGAGCGGCCCCAGCACCGCGAGGAACGCGAGCGGATAGAGCCAAAGCGGAATGTCAGGCATGTTCATATTGGTCCACAAAACGCTGAGCAGCCGCGCGGGATGCGGCATCGACGCTGAATATGTCCTGAAGCGACGCCGGCACCGCGGGCGCGTCGGCATCGATCACGCGGCGCACCGTATCGACGATCGCGGGGAAGGCAATGCGGCCGGCGAGGAAGGCGGCGACCGCCACTTCGTTCGCGGCGTTGAGCTGTGCCGGGCGCGCGCCGCCCTCGGCGATCGCGGCGCGGCAGAGCGCGGTCGCGGGAAAACGCACCTCGTCGGGCGCCTCGAAATCGAGCCGCGCGATGCTGGCGAGGTCGAGCGGCGCGCACGGCGTCGCCATGCGCTGCGGCCAGGCGAGCGCGCTGCTGATCGGAATGCGCATGTCGGGCGAGCCGAGCTGCGCGAGCGTCGAACAGTCGATATATTCGACGAGGCTGTGGATCACCGATTGCGGGTGGACGAGGATTTCGATGCGGTCGAGCCCGACGGGGAACAGGTGATGCGCCTCGATCAGTTCGAGCCCCTTGTTCATCATCGTCGCCGAATCGACGCTGATTTTCGCGCCCATTGACCAGTTCGGATGCGCTACCGCCTGCGCGGGGGTCACGCGCGCCATATCGTCGGCGCTCATCGTGCGGAACGGGCCGCCGCTCGCGGTCAGGATGATGCGGCGCACCTGATCGATGCGCCCGCCCGCGAGGCACTGGAAGATTGCATTATGCTCGCTGTCGACGGGCAGGATCGTCGCCCCCGACGTGCGCGCCACCGCGGTCATCAGTTCGCCCGACGATACGAGGGCTTCCTTGTTGGCGAGCGCGACATCGTATCCGGCGGCAAGCGCCGCCATCGTCGGCGCGAGCCCCGCGGTGCCGACGATCGCCGCCATGACGAGGTCGGTGGGGCGCTGCGCCGCCTCGACCAGCGCCTCGGCGCCCGCTGCCACTTCGATGCCGGTGCCGGCCAGCGCCTCGGCGAGCTCGCCATAGCGGGCTTCGTCGGCGATCACCGCGATGTCGGGACGGAATTCCTTTGCGAGCTTCGCCAGCTCCGCAACGTCGCTGTTCGCGGTCAGCACGCCGACAGCCCAAGCCTCGCCGTCGCGCCGTACCAGATCGAGGGTCGATTGCCCGACCGATCCGGTGGCGCCGAACAGCGAGAGGCGGCGCTGTGTCATCTCAGCCCGCCGCCCGCACGGCGATCTGCCCCGCAAACACCAGCGCGCCGAGCAGCAGCGCCACCGGCAGCACGCCGTCGACGCGGTCGAACAGGCCGCCGTGGCCGGGAATGAGCTTGCCCGAATCCTTGACCCCCGCGCGGCGCTTCATCCAGCTTTGCGCAAGGTCGCCGAGCTGTGCGAGCAGCCCCATGAACAGGCCGATCCACAACGGAACGCCGACGATGCCCGCGCGGTCGCCAATGGTGGCGCTGGCGATCAGCGCGGCGACCATGCCGCCGATGAGGCCCGACCAGGTCTTCGACGGGCTGATTTTGGGCGCGAGGCGTGCGCCGCCAAAGGCGCGGCCAGCGAAATAGGCACCGATGTCGGTCGCCCACACCATGCCGAAGACCCAGAGCGCTGCAGTCATGCCGAGATGGTCGCGGATAAACCAGAGCCCCGCCATCGCGCCGAGAACGAGAATGGGACCGAGAACATTGAGGCCCGTCTTGGCGCCGCCGCCGAGGGTCATTGCGCGCACCAGCGCGAACCATTCGACGAGGACAAGCGCCCCGCCGACGAGCAGCAGCAGACCGAAAGCAAACCCGCCGAACCACAGCGCGGTGCCCGCGATCGCGAACAGGACGATCGCCGACGCGATCCGCGCCCAAAAGTCCGATTTAGCCGCTGTCGCCATTCCCTATAGTCCCCCGTAACGGCGGTCGCGCCGCGCAAATTGGTCGAGCGCTGCCTTGAGGTCGGCCGGTTTGAAATCGGGCCACAAGATATCGGTGAAATAGAGTTCGGCATAGGCCGACTGCCAGAGCAGGAAATTCGACAGCCGGACCTCGCCCGAGGTGCGGATGAGCAGGTCGAGCGGGGGCATGTCGGCGGTGTCGAGATGCGCGGCGATCGCCTCTTCGGTGATCGGGCCCTCTGCGGCGGCAGCGGTCGCGGCGCGAACCAGCTCGTCCTGCGCGCCATAGTTGAGCGCGACCGCGAGCGTCGTGCGCTTGTTGCCCGATGTGCGTTCGAGCGCATTTTCGATCAGTTTGACGACATCGGGCGCGAGCGCGCGCCAGTTGCCGATCACCTTCAGCTTCACGTCGTTCGCAGCGAATTCGTCGAGATCGGACAGAATGAAGCGCTTCATCAGCCCCATCAGGTCGCTGACCTCTTCCTCAGGGCGCTTCCAGTTTTCGGAACTGAAGGCGTAGAGCGTCATCGCCTCGATGCCGAGGTCGCCCGCGGCGCGCACGATCGTGCGCACCGCCTCGACCCCGGCCTTGTGACCGGCGACGCGGGGCAGCAGGCGCTTCTTGGCCCAGCGGCCATTGCCGTCCATGATGATGGCGACATGGCGCGCGCCGTGATGGGTTTCGGTCATCGTCTATCCGTCATCCCAGCGAAAGCTGGGATCGCTTTCGACCAAGCGCCGCGCTTGCACGCCTGCGGTCCCAGCTTTCGCTGGGACGACGAAAATTGTGCAATGCGACCATGCGATCCACTAGCCCAGGATTTCCTTTTCCTTGGCGGTCGCGGCGGCGTCGAGTTCGGCGATCGTCGCGTCGGTCAGCTTCTGCACCTCGGTTTCGTGGCGCTTGCGCTCGTCCTCGCTGATTTCCTTCTTATTCTCGTCGGCCTTCAGATTGTCCATGCCGTCGCGGCGGACGTTGCGCACCGCGATGCGCGCCTTTTCGGCATATTGGCCGGCGAGCTTCGACAGCTCCTTGCGGCGCTCCTGCGTCATTTCGGGGATCGGCAGGCGCAGCATCTGGCCGTCGACGATCGGGTTGAGACCGAGGCCCGCCGAGCGGATCGCCTTGTCGACCGGACCGACGTTCGATTTGTCCCACACCTGCACCGACAGCATGCGCGGTTCGGGCGCACTGACCGAGGCGACCTGGTTCAGCGGCATCTGGCTGCCATAGACCTCGACCGTCACCGGATCGAGCAGCGCGGTGTGCGCGCGCCCGGTGCGGAGGCCCGAAAGGTCGCTCTTCAGCGCTTCGACCGCACCGTGCATGCGGCGCTCGAGATCGGCCTTGTCATATTTCGCCATCGTTTATTCCTCTCTTATGTCTTCAGGCCGCGTCGGCGACGACGGTGGAAACACCCTCGCCCGCCAGCACGCGCGCCAGATTGCCGGGTTCGCGAATGTTGAACACGACGATCGGGATATGATTGTCGCGGCACAGCGCGACCGCGCTCGCGTCCATCACCTTCAGATTGTCGGCGAGCACGCGGTCATAGCTCAGCGTATCGTAACGGACCGCGGTCGGGTCCTTCTTGGGATCGGCGTTATAGACGCCGTCGACGCTGGTGCCCTTGAGCAGCGCGTCGCACTTCATCTCGGCGGCGCGGAGCGCGGCACCGCTGTCGGTCGTGAAATAAGGCGCGCCGACGCCGGCGGCGAAGATCACGACGCGGCCCTTTTCCATATGGCGCTCGGCGCGGCGGCGGATCACCGGCTCGCACACCTTGTCCATCTCGATCGCCGACTGGACGCGCGTTTCGACGCCAAGCTGCTCGAGCGCATTCTGCATTGCCAGCGCGTTCATCACGGTGGCGAGCATGCCCATATAGTCGGCCTGCGCACGGTCCATGCCCTTGGCGGCGCCCGCCATACCGCGAAAGATATTGCCGCCGCCGATGACGAGGCAGATTTCGAGCCCGCGGTCTTTGGCTTCCTTGACCTCGGCCGCCATGCTCGCGACGGTTTCGGGGTCGATGGCGAACGGGCTGGAGCCCATCAGCGCCTCGCCCGACAGTTTCAGCAGAATACGTTTCATGCCGGGCAGAGCCATGATCGGGGGAACCTTATGTAATCGATGAATATGCGAATGGCGCGCACCCTAGAGCGGGCACGCGCCATTGCCAAGCGGACTACCGCGACGAATGCGGCAATCCGAATCTTCTTTTTTAGACGCCGGCGACGGCTGCGACTTCCGCCGCGAAATCGCTTTCTTCCTTCTCGATGCCTTCACCGAGCTGGAAGCGGACGAAGCCCTTGAGCGTCACGTCGGCGCCGACATCCTTGCCGGCGGCGGCGACGACTTCGGCGACCGGAGTCTTGCCGTCCATCACGAACAGCTGCGACAGCAGCGCGTTTTCCTTGCGGAACTTCGCGATCGAACCGTCGACCATCTTCGAGACGATATCGGCGGGCTTGCCCGACTGGGCCGCCTTTTCCTCGGCGATCGCGCGTTCGCGGGCGACGAGGTCGGCGTCGAGATCGTCGCCGTTCAGCGCCAGCGGGTTCGCGGCGGCGACGTGCATCGCCAGCTGCTTGCCCAGCGGTTCGAGAACGTCGGCACCGGCGGTCGATTCGAGCGCGACGAGCACGCCGATCTTGCCCATGCCGGGTGCGGCGGCGTTGTGGACATAGCCCGTGACGACGCCCGAGTTCACCGAGACGATGACGCTGCGGCGCAGCGACTGGTTTTCACCGATCGTCGCGATATTGCTGGTCAGCTTTTCCGCGACGGTTTCGCCGCCCGGATAGGCGGCAGCGGCGAGCGCCTCGATGTCCGAGATATTGCCGGCGAGCGCGACCTGCGTCACGTCGCGGACGAATGCCTGGAACTGCTCGTTCTTGCCGACGAAGTCGGTTTCGCTGTTCACTTCGACCATCGCGCCGCGGGTGCCGTCGGTGGCAACGCCGACGAGGCCTTCGGCGGCAACGCGGCCGGCCTTCTTGGCGGCGGCGGCGAGGCCCTTGGTGCGCAGCCAGTCGATCGACGCTTCGATGTCACCGTTGTTTTCGGCGAGCGCCTTTTTGCAGTCCATCATGCCTGCGCCCGTGCGGTCGCGCAGTTCCTTGACGAGAGCGGCCGTAATTTCAGCCATGGAAAAATCCTTTCAAAAGGGGCGAGCCCATCTGGCCCGCGGGACGCCCGCGCGCATGGCGGGGCGATAAGTCAAAGGGATGACAGGGACGGCCCGGACCTTGCCCGCGCCGTCCCATCATGCCCGAGAGCGACTAGGCGTCGCTCTGACGTTCGGTTTCGGCGGCTGCTTCGGCCGGGACCTGTTCGTCTTCAGTCACCGGAGCGGCAACTTCTTCAGCAACCGGAGCGGTCGCTTCTTCGGCCAGCACGGCTTCGGCGGCGGGTTCGACAGCGGCGCCGAGATCTTCGCCGCGGTTCGCGCGGGCCTGCTGGCCGCCACGGGTCGCCGCCTGAGCAACCGCATCGCAGTAGAGGCGGATCGCACGCGCGGCGTCATCGTTCGCCGGAACCGGGAAGGCGATGCCGTCGGGCGAGACGTTCGAATCGAGGATCGCGACGACGGGGATGCCAAGGACGTTGGCTTCCTTGATCGCCAGCTCTTCCTTGTTCGCGTCGATCACGAACATCACGTCGGGAATGCCGCCCATGTCGCGGATGCCGCCAAGGCTCATTTCGAGCTTGTCGCGCTCACGCGTCTTGTTGAGCACTTCCTTCTTGGTGAGGCCCGACGTGTCGCCCGAGAGCTGCTCTTCGAGCGTCTTGAGACGCTTGATCGAACCCGAGATCGTCTTCCAGTTGGTGAGCATGCCGCCCAGCCAGCGGTGGTTGACGAAGTGCTGACCCGAAGCGCGCGCGGCGTCGGCGATCGGACCCTGCGCCTGGCGCTTGGTGCCGACGAACAGGACCTTGCCACCGGCGGCCGACGAGGACGCGATGAAGTCGAGGGCGCGTGCGAAGAGCGGCACGGTCTGCGACAGGTCGAGAATGTGGATGCCGTTGCGCGCGCCGAAGATATACGGCTTCATGCGCGGGTTCCAACGGTGGGTCTGGTGGCCGAAGTGGGCGCCAGCTTCGATAAGATTCTGCATCGTGACGACAGGTGCCGCCATAGTCTTTCTCCTTCCGGTTGGTCCTCTGGAAAGCAAGAACCGAAGGTCCGCAAGCGGACGATCCGGCACCGGTTTATGTGCGCCTTCCATGTGGAATGGGCGGGCCGTTAGCCGCCTTGGCCGCCAAAAGCAAGGGGTGTGCGTGGCTTTTCGCGCCCAATGGAGGCCCAGTGGAGGATGGGGCCCAGACTCAACTCGGCGACAAAGCGACTCCGTTCGTCGCAAAAGTGTTGAGAACAAAACGGGAACATGGAACGAAAAGTCCAACGAAACCGTCGCTGGTTAACAAAAGGTTTCGCACACAGAAGCCGAAAGGACAAGATCATGGTTCAGGTCGCTGCCGCTCTCCTCTTCGCCCTCGCCGCCGGTCTCGGCGTCACGGTGATCCTGGCCATGCTCAAGAATAACGAGAATGCGATTCTCTCGGCGCTGCTCGGCGAAGGCGCCTTCCCGGCCGAAACCGCACCGCATTCGGGCCCGCTTGAGCAGAAGATGACGCTGCGTCGCTCGCCGGCGCGCCGCGATGCCCCGCGCCCGATCCGCGCGACGGCGCGCATGCAGCCGGCGCTCAGCCGCGCCGCTTGACCTTTGCGTAGCTGGCAAGCCCGAAGGGCAGCATCAGCAGATAGAGCGCGCACACCGCGAGCAAAGTCTGCCAGGGCGCGGTGACGAGCGCGGCACCGAGCAGGCCCACCCCCGCCAGCGCGAACAGGCGCCACGACCGGCGAAGGCGGATCGACGACCAGCTGTAGGTCGGGATCGCCGAGATCATCAGCATCGCGATGGCGAGCGCCCACGGCATCACGACATACCATTCGCGGAACAGGTCGTTCCCGGTGACCAGCCACAGATAGACGGGAACGAACGACAGCCCCGCGCCCGCGGGCGCGGGAATGCCGGTCATGAAGCCCGCCGATTTGTGCGGCTGGAAATCGGCATCCATACGCGAATTGAAGCGCGCGAGGCGCAGCGCGCAGCACACCGCGAGCGCAAGCGCCGCGGTCCAGCCGAATTTGGGCGCGTCGGCAAGCGACCAGAGGAACAGGATCATCGCCGGCGCGACGCCGAACGCGATCACGTCGGACAGCGAATCGAGCTCGGCGCCGAACTTGCTCTGCGCGCGCAGCAGCCGCGCGATGCGCCCGTCCATGCCGTCGAGCACGCCCGCGACGATGATCATCGTCACCGCCGCGGCCCATTCGCCGCCGATCGCGAAGCGGACGCCCGTCAGCCCCGAACAGAGCGCGAGGATGGTGATCGCATTGGGCGCAAAGGCGCGCAGGCTGACCCCGGCGATGCGGCGACCCGCGGCATCGGGAATGACCTGCTCGTCCTCGGTCATTTTATTGACCGATCCCGTCGATCGTCTCGGCGGTGCCGATCCGCGCGACGACCGTCTCGCCGGCGAGGGTGCGCTGCCCGAGCAGCACCTGCGGTGTTGTTCCCGCAGGCAGATAGACGTCGACGCGGCTGCCGAAGCGGATCAACCCGACACGCTGGCCGGTGGTAAGTTCGTTGCCCATCGTCACAAAGGGCATGATGCGCCGTGCGACGAGGCCGGCGATCTGGGTAAAGCCGATGCGCACGCCATCGGCGCGCTCGACGACGAAATGCTGGCGCTCATTCTCTTCGCTCGCCTTGTCGAGGTCGGCGTTCACGAATTTACCGGGAATATAGACGAGCTTGCGCAGCGTTCCTGCGACGGGGGTGCGGTTGATATGGACGTCGAAGACGCTCATGAAAATCGACACGCGCAGCATCGGCGCGGCGCCCAGCCCGTCGGGGCCGGAGATTTCGGGCGGCGGCGGGACTTCGGCGATCTGGGTGATCAGCCCGTCGGCGGGCGCGATGATGACATCGCTCCCCACTGGGGTCACGCGCACCGGGTCGCGAAAGAAGGCGCCGACCCACAAGGTCACGCCCAGCATCAGCCAGCCGATGATTTCCCAGCCAAGCAGCCAGAAACAGAGGGTCACGATACCGGCGATCAAAAGGAATTTGCGGCCTTCGGGATGGATCGACGGCCAGTGCCATTTGATACCGCCGCCGGGGCGGTTCGAGGATATGATATTGGACATGGCCGTTCTTCTAGGGGGCAGCTTCTATACTGACAATGGATAAGGCGCAGGGCCAGTTCCACCGGCAGTTGATCAATCGTCCCGCTTTGCCTAAGGCGCTCGCAACTCCGACTCCCCAAGGAAAAAGGCTGAACGCATGGGCAAGATCAAGGTAGCCAACCCGGTCGTCGAACTCGACGGCGACGAAATGACCCGGATCATCTGGCAGTGGATCCGCGAGCGGCTGATCCTCCCCTATCTCGACATCGACCTTCATTATTACGACCTCGGCATCGAGAAGCGCGACGAGACGGACGACAAGATCACCGTCGAGGCCGCGAACGCGATCAAGAAATATGGCGTCGGCGTGAAGTGCGCGACGATCACCCCCGACGAAGCGCGCGTCGAGGAATTCGGCCTGAAAAAGATGTGGAAGTCGCCGAACGGCACGATCCGCAATATCCTGGGCGGCGTCGTCTTCCGCGAACCGATCGTGATGAAGAATGTCCCCCGCCTCGTTCCCGGCTGGACCGACCCGATCGTCGTCGGCCGCCACGCGTTCGGCGACCAGTATAAGGCGACCGACTTCCGCGTCCCCGGCCCCGGCAAGCTGCGCCTCGTGTTCGAAGGCGAGGACGGCACGCTGATCGACGAGGAAGTGTTCCAGTTCCCCTCGTCGGGCGTCGCGATGGGCATGTACAATCTCGACGATTCGATCCGCGACTTCGCACGCGCCAGCCTGAACTATGGCCTCGCGCGCCAGTGGCCCGTGTATCTGTCGACCAAGAACACGATCCTGAAAGCCTATGACGGCCGCTTCAAGGACCTGTTCGAGGAAGTGTTCAACGCCGAATTCAAGGCGCAGTTCGACGAGATCGGCATCGTGTACGAACATCGCCTGATCGACGACATGGTCGCCTCGGCGCTCAAGTGGAGCGGCAAGTTCGTCTGGGCCTGCAAGAATTACGACGGCGACGTCCAGTCGGATACCGTTGCGCAGGGCTTTGGTTCGCTCGGCCTGATGACCAGCGTGCTGATGACCCCCGACGGCCAGACGGTCGAATCCGAAGCCGCGCACGGCACCGTCACGCGCCACTACCGCATGCACCAGCAGGGCAAGGCGACGTCGACCAACCCGATCGCGTCGATCTTTGCGTGGACCGGCGGGCTCAAGCACCGCGGCAAGCTCGACGGCAACGCCGAGCTGATCAAGTTCGCCGACGACCTCGAAAAGGTCTGCGTCGCGACCGTGGAAAGCGGCAAGATGACCAAGGATCTGGCGCTGCTGATCGGTCCCGACCAGAACTGGCTGACCACCGAAGGTTTCTTCGAGGCGATCGTCGAGAACCTCGAAGCCAAGATGGGCGCATAACAACCAAAAAGGTTGGGATAGTCCTCTAGCCAATCGGGGCCGGCCTGCATAAGGTCGGCCCTTATGGTATCGGAAACAGAAACCTCCGCCATCGGCAACGCGCTGGTGGTCCTCGGCGCCGCGGGCATCGTGATCCCGGCGTTCGCGCGCTTCCGCCTGCCGCCCGTGATCGGGTTCATTCTCGTTGGGCTGCTCGTCGGGCCGTCGGGGCTCGGCGCGCTCGCGGCCGATTACCCGTGGTTGAAACATGTCACGATCGGATCGACCGAGGATATCGCGCTGTTCGGAGAGCTCGGGATCATCCTGCTGCTCTTCTCGATCGGGCTTGAGCTGTCGTTCCGCCGCCTGTGGCAACTCCGCAAGCTCGTGTTCGGGATCGGCGCCGCCGAGCTGCTGCTCGCCGGCGCGATCCTCGGCACCGCCCTGCTCTTCGCCGGAAATCTTTCGACCGCCGCCGCCTACGGCCTCGGCATCGCGCTGGCGTTGTCATCGACGGCACTGGTGCTGCCGATAGCGGGCACCAAATCCGCGGTCGGCCGCGCATCCTTTTCGATGCTGTTGTTCGAGGATCTCGCGCTCGTCCCGATCATCTTCATCCTTGCCGCGCTATCGCCCGCGGCATCGGGCGACAGCGCAGAACTATTGCTGACGACCTTGTGGCAAGGCGCGGTGGTCGTCGCCGCGCTCGCGATCGGCGGCTGGTTCCTGCTGCCAAAGATCTTCGCACAAGCCGCGCGCGCGAAGGATCCCGAGCTGTTCCTTGCCGCGAGCCTGCTCGTCGTCATCGTCGCCGCGCTCGCGACCGCCGCGGTCGGGCTGTCACCGATCGTCGGGGCGCTGCTCGCGGGCCTGATGATTGCCGAAACCGAATATCATAACGAGGTCGAAGCGATCACTGCGCCGTTCAAGGGACTTGCGCTCGGGGTGTTCCTGATCAGCGTCGGCATGGGACTCAACCTCAAGACTATCGCCGAACAATGGCCGGCGCTTGCCGTCGCGGTCGTCGGTGTCGTGCTCGTCAAAGCGTTCGTCACCGCCGCGCTTCTGCGCTTTTCGGGCGCAGCGCGGCGCGGCACCGCCGCCGAGGTCGGGCTGCTGATGGCGAGCCCGTCGGAAACCACCCTGATCGTGCTGACGACCGCCTTGCAAGCGCAGCTCATCAGCCGAAGCACTGCCGAATTCTGGCAGCTCGTCACCGCGATCGGGCTGACGATCACGCCGTTGCTCGCGCGTGTCGGCCACGATATCGCGCGGCGGATCGAGATGCGCACGGGCGACGCGCAAGCCGATGAAACGCCCGAAGGCCGCACCGTCGTCGTCGGCTTCGGCCGCGTCGGGCACACCGTCGCCGAACTGCTGCGCGAGCATGATCGTCCCTATGTGGCGATCGACGCCGACATCGATACGGTCGCCGCGGCGCGGCGCGATGGCTTCAGCGTCCGCTTTGCCGACGTCGCGCGGCCGGGCAGCCTCGACAAGCTGGGCATCGAAAACGCACAGGCGATCGTGCTGACGATGGACGACCCGGTGCAGCAACTGCGCATGACGCGCCAGCTTCGCCAGAAATATCCCGACCTGCCGATCATCAGCCGCGCGCGCGACGCCGACCATGCCGCCGCCCTCTATCAGGCCGGGGCCAGCGACGCGGTACCCGAGACGCTCGAAAGCTCGCTGCAACTCGCCGAAGCGGTGCTTATCGACCTCGGCGTCGCGATGGGGCCGGTGATCGCGTCGATCCACGACGTGCGTGCCAAAATGCGGCACGACATCATGGCCAAGGGCCAGCTGGAACGCGAGCCGCGCATCCGCAAGACCCGCCGCCCCATCGAGAGCAGCAAGAAGGCTTAACGCCCGCCCGCCGCGGGTGCCGGGACAGGCGCCGCGCCCAGGGCCGATGCATCGGCCAGCGTCATCCCCTTGGGCAGGATCGCCAGCGACCATTGGCGCGCGGGTGTCAGATATTGCCGCGCCAGCCGCTGGATATCGGCGGCGGTGACCGCCGAAATATCGTCCTGGATCGAGAGCGCGGCCGCGGTGACACGCGGGTCGCGCGTCGCGCCTTCGAGCAGGAACATCCAATAGACGTTGCCCGTCGACGCACGCGCGACCTGTTCGCGGATCGGCCCCGCGTTGCGCGCCAGCTCGTCGGCGGTGATCGGCTTTGCGACGAGATCGGCGGCGATGTCGCGGGCGATGCCATAGAAACGATCGAGATCCTTCGGCGCGAGCAGGCTGCCGACGAGCAGATAGCCGCCGGTGTCGAAGCCTGTCGGCCAGTGGCTGTCGACCACCGGACCATAGCTTGCCCCCTGCTCGGCGCGCAGGCGGTCGAACAGGCGGTCGTTGAAGATCGCCGCAAGCACTTCGAGCCCGCGCGCATCGCGCGGGCTGGCAAGGCCGCCGCCGGTCGGCCACGCGGTCATCGCCGCCGCCTGCCCCTGCTCGCCGCGATGATAGGCGATCTCGGGCACGGTGACATGTTTCGCGAAATCGACGCGCTGGCCGGCGGGCGGCGCGAGGGTCTGGCGCGGCGGCAGCGCGCCGAGCGTCTCGGCGAGGATCTTCTTGTAGTCGACGGTTTCGAGGTCGCCGAAAATCTGCACCTCGATCGGTCCGCTGGCGAGCCGCGGTTCCCAGAAGGCGCGGAAGGCGGCGGGGGTCAGCGCTTCGATCTGCGCCTTGTCGGGCGCGGCCCAGCGCGCGTCATTGTTGGTCAACCAGCCGCGCAAATTGCGGTCGAGCACCGCGTTGGGGGTCGCGTCGTTGAGGTCATATCCGGTGAGGAAACCGATGCGCAGCCGTTCGACCGGCGCGGCATCCCAGCGCGGCTGCGCGAGCTTGCCCGCGATCAGCCGCATCTGGTCGGCGAGGTCGGCCGGCCGGCTTTCGGCCGACAGTTCGAACGCATCGTCGTCGATCGCGAAATTCATCTGGATCTGCCGGCCGTTGGTCAGCTGGTCGATCTCGTTCTGCCCCCACGGGCCGATCCCGCTGGCGACCAGCGCGTAATCGCCGGTCCAGAGCAGGTTCGGCGCGTCGGCGGCCACGCTGCGGTTGCCGGTGCCAAAGCGCACATTGACGCGCACTTTGCCCGGTTCGACCTTGTTGTTCGACACCAGCGCGGTCACGCCATTGGCGAATTCGAGCCGCTCGGCGCGCAGCCCGAGAAGGCTGCTGGCCGCGGTGATCGTTCCCGGCTGGCCGATGGCCGGAAGCTGCTTGAAATCGGCCTTCACCGTCGCCAGCCGGTCGTCGCGCGCGGTCACCGGTGCCTTGAGCGCGGCAAGCACCGCGGCATCGCCGCCCGCCGCCGTCGGCGTCGTCAGCACGACGCGGGTTACCGGCGCGGCAAAGATCGCCTTGCTGATCTCGAGCATCACCTTCGGCGTCGCCGAGGCGCGGATCGCCTTGAACATGTCGACCTGGCCCTGCGGGCTGGTCACCGTTTCGTTGATGTCGACCGCGCGCACCATGTCGTCGGCGAGCCGCGCGCCGGGCTCGTTGCGCGCATTTTCCAGTTCCTTGACCAGGAACGCCTGAATCTCGTTCGCCTCGCGGTCGATGTCGGCCTGCGACGGCGGGTTTTTCACCGCGTCGGCGATCACGCCGCGCACGTCGGCGAGCGCGGCCTTCCAGTTGCTCAGGGGAACGATCGACGCCATCGTCACGTCGACGCTGCGGCTGACATATTGCTGCTCGACCGTCGCGACCAGATAGCTGCCGCCGCTGCGCGCGCGGTTTTCCAGCCGCCGGTTGACCAGCGCCTGCGCGATGAATTCGAGATAGAGCCGCCGCGTATTTTCCACCGTGTCGATGCGCTTCTTCCACGGGCGCACCATCGCGAGCGTCAGTGCGAGCGGCTGGTTCGCCTCGACGATTTCGCGCGCTGCGGGTTTGGCCGGGTCGGGTTTGCCGAAATCGGGATTGGCGGGATTGGGTCCGTCGGCTTTCCAGTCGCCATAATATTTCGCGACCAGCCCGGCGAGCACCGCTGGGTCGGCATCGCCGACGATGACCACGACCGCGCGGTCGGGGCGATACCAGCGATTGTGGAAGGCGGCGACCGTGGTCGCGCTCGCTTTGCCCAGCGACGCGGTGGTGCCGATCGGCGAGCGGTCGCCGAGCAATTGCCCTGCGAACAGATGCGCGTTGGTCGCGTCGGCAATCCGTTTTTGCGGACCGTCGGCTTCGCGAAGCTCGGACATCACGACACCGCGCTCGGCGGCGACCGCGAGTTCGGAAATGCGCGGTTCGCGGACCATGCCCGACAGCAATTTCATGCTCTCGTCGAGATTGGCGGGCGTGACGCTCGGCAGGTCGAGTTGATACACCGTCTGCGTGGGGGTCGTCTGGGCGTTCGAATCGCTGCCGAAGGTGACGCCGAACCGCTGCCAGATGCGCTTGGCTTCGCCGTCGGGGATATGCTCCGATCCGCGGAAGGTCAGATGTTCGAGCAAATGGGCGTAACCGCGCTCCTGTTCGGTTTCGAACATCGAGCCGACGTCCATGCGGACGCGGATCGACACCTGCCCCGGGGGCACGCCATTGTTGCGGACCGCATAGCGCACACCATTGGGAAGCACGCCGAACTGCCACGCCGTATCGCGCGGAATGTCGCTGCCGACATAAAGCCAGTCGCCGCTTTCCGCCTGGGCACCGGCGGTTTTCGTTGCCGTCCCTTGCGCGCCAACGGACGGCCCCGCCAGCAGTAGCGCGGCGGCAGCGCCGGCAAGGAGGATGGATCGGGTCAAACGAAGCGGCGCGCGCCGGGAGAAATAGGACATTGGCCCATCTTATCGCCTTCGAACCTTGCTGGCCACTGAACTGTCATGCGGCTTGTCCTGCGAACGCCACGGGCTTAGCCAGATGCGATGGATATCCCTTCACCAGCCGCCCCCCTCGCCGCACTCGTCCAGATGACCAGCGGCATCGACCCCGCCGTCAATCTGGCGACGATCGACCGCGCGATGAGCGAAGCCGCCGCGCACGGCGCCGCGATGGTCTTCCTACCCGAAATGTCGCTTCTCCTCGACCGCGACCGCGCGCGATCGGGCACGCACATGGCGCGCGAAGCCGACAGCCCCTGGCCCGCGGCGCTGCAGGCGATGGCGCAAAAGCACGGGATATGGCTGCATTCGGGATCGATGCCGCTGCTGGCCGACGACGGCGAACGGCGCGTCAACCGCAGCCATGTCATCGCCGCCGATGGCAGCATCCGTGCGCGTTACGACAAGATCCACATGTTCGACGTCACCCTGCCGTCGGGCGAAAATTGGCAAGAATCGGCCGCTTTTGAGGGCGGCGAGGCCGTCGTGGTCACAGAAACCCCGCTCGGGCTTTTGGGGCTCAGCGTCTGTTACGATTTGCGCTTCCCCGAATTGTACCGCGCGCTGGTCGATCGCGGCGCGACATTGATCGCCATCCCCGCCGCCTTCACCGTATCGACGGGCGAGGCGCATTGGCATGTCCTGATGCGCGCGCGGGCGATCGAAACGGGCTGTCATGTCGTGGCGGCGGCGCAGGGCGGCACGCATGAAGACGGCCGGCAGACTTTTGGCCACAGCCTTGCCGTCGATCCCTGGGGTATCGTTCTGGCCGATGCTGCGACGCCGGGCGATGCGCACGCCGAGACTTATGCGCTGACGCTGGCCCCCATCGACGCGGCGGCGGCCGGGCGCGCCCGCCAGGCGATCCCGCTCGCGCGATCGCGGACGAACCGCACCATTGCACTCTGACCCTGCATCGCCGCGCCCTGGCGACGCGTGGGTGTATCACCACCCGGAACAAACAAAGGGCCCCGAGCGAAGCTCGGAGCCCTTTGCGAAAGTCTGGCTAGCCAGATCAGCCGTTATTACGGGCTGGTCGGCTTGTCGTCGTCGTTGTCCGACGCGATGATGATGCCGCCAACGACAGCAACGAGAGCGAGGACAGCGATGATCCAGCTCGTGCTGCCTTCGAGTTCGCTCTGGCCGTCAACGGCCGAAGCTGCGCGGGCTGCGGGAGCAGCCGACGCGGCAACCGGCGCCGCAATCATCGAGGTCGCTGCGAGAGAGATCGCAGCTTTCTTAAGCAGGTTCATCATTTTCTCCGTCCACTGGATTACTTTTGTCGAATCACACCGGCGAAGTTTCCCCCGGTCTGCTTCTGCAGGGCCTTATTAGGCACGGCGTTCAGCAATTGCAACGACGTTTTGCCCTACCCCGGTAAATCTTAGTAAATCATAAATAGGGGAAAAGTTGTTGCATCGAACGCTACTTATCCGCGCCGTACACGCTCGAAGGATTCGCTCGTGACCGGATAGCCAAGATGCCCGGGGATGCAGAGATGGGCCTGGCCCTCACGCTCCTCGATCCATGGCGTGATGAGCTCGACCGGAAACTGGCCGGAATGCTCGGAAAAGCTGGCGAAATCTGCAACTTGTGCCAGGCGTTCGAGATTGCGTCGGGTGGGAAAGATCACCGACACGTCGCCGCGGTCGGCCATCGCCAGCGTGGCCTTCGCGCTCGCCCAGAAAATATGGCTGTGCTCGGCCTCCTCGACCGTGAGTTCATGGCTGTGCGGCGGCGCGGCGACGGCATAGAATCGCGTGTCGAACGTTCGCGCCTCTTTGAAATTGGGGCACCACCGCGCGAAGGGGACGAAGGATTCCAGTGCGATTCGGTCGCCGCGCGCTGCCAATATGTCCGAAAGCAGCGTTCCGGCGAGCAACGCCTGCCGCACCTCGGCGACGTCGCTTTCGGCCAGCGCCGGCCAACCGACCGCGAGGCCCGTTTCCTCCAGCGTCTCGCGCAGCGCCGCGACCCGCGCCGCGCCGTCGGCTTCGTCGATGCCCGGCCCGTAAAGACGCGCCACCCGATAATCGTCGGGATCGACGCGGCCGCCGGGAAACACGACCGCCCCGGCCGCGAAGGCCATGGTGACCGACCGCTTGACCATCAATATCTCGTCAGCGCCGCCGTCGTCCGCCGGCCGCATGATGACCAGCGTCGCGGCGGGAATGGCGCCGTCGGGCAATAGTTCGGCGGGCGGGGTCGTCGGCGTATCGGTCATGGCGCAAGCGATAACCGTGCCGCACCCCCTTGTCATCCCGGCATTGCGGCGGCGCGCGGACGGGTGCAAGGTGACGCACGGCCAAGGGATCCGGGACGGGGAGCACGGCATTGGGAATCGTCGAGATTTTGGGCGTCGCGGGCAGCCTCAGCCTCCTTGCCGGCTGGCGGCTCTACCTCACCATATTGGCAACCGGCACCGCGATGCATTTCGGCTGGCTGCCGCTGCCCGAACATCTCGCCGCCTTGCAGGTGCTCGCCAATCCATGGGTGCTGGGCGTTGCCGCGGTCGGCACCATCGCCGAGTTCCTCGCCGACAAGATCGCCTGGGTCGATTCGATCTGGGATACGGTCCACAGCATCATCCGCCCGCTCGGCGGCGCGCTGCTGGCGCTGGCGCTGGTCGATTCGTCGGATCCGGCGTGGCAGGTCATCGCCTTCCTGCTGGGCGGCGGCGGCGCCTTGCTGAGCCATGGCGCCAAGGCGACGACGCGCGCGGTCGTCAACGTCAGCCCCGAACCGTTCAGCAACGCCGTGGTGTCGACCGGCGAAGATGTCGCCACGGGCGGCCTGCTGGCGCTGGCCATCGCCTATCCGCCGCTGGCCATCGTCATCGCGATTCTGCTCGCGGTTGCCGCGGTCATCGTCATCATCGCGCTGCGCCGGCTGCTGCGCAATATCAAGGCGACGTTGAAGCGCGCTTTGGGCGACGAAACGCCGCCGCCGATCGATGCTTAGTAATTTGGCAACATTCAGTTTATAGGCTGCGCGGACAGGGGGGCATACCAAACCCGAAAGGGAATGAGGACGCATGCCCCCCAAATCCATATCGAAGCCGATACGCCCCCCGCGCCGGAAGCATTTGCTGCTGTCGACCGCTGCCGCCGCCCTCACGCTGACGCAGGCGTCGCCGGCGCTTGCGCAATGCGTCTTCACCCCGACTGCCGGGAATGACACCCACGTCTGCAGCAGCGGCACCTCCCCCGCCGGCCTGAACGACCCGGGCGGCAACAACCAGCTGACGCTCCCTACCGGCGGAACCGGGACCATCGCCGGCAATGTGACCTTTGGCGGCGGGACCGACGCGGTCGTGATGGATTCGGGCCGTATCAACGGCGGGGTCGATCAGGGCAACGGCAACGACCGCTTCCAGATCAGCGCCGGGACGGTCACCGGACAGGTGCAGCAAGGCGAAGGCATCGACGATTTCGTGATGACCGGCGGCGAGATCAACACGCTCAACCAGGGCGGTTCGATGGATACCTTCCTGATGTCGGGCGGCCGCATCGTCGACGCGTTCGACGACGGCGACACCGCACGGATGACCGGCGGACGTATCGGCCGCGTCAATATGAAGCTCGCCGACAATCTGTTCGACATGTCGGGCGGCATCATCGACCGCAATCTCGTCGCCGGTTTCGGCAACGACACGATCATCCTGTCGGGCGGCACGATCGGCGGCAATATCAGCGTGTCGGGCGGCACCGACAGCGTGACGATCACCGGCGGATCGGTCGGCGGCGACGTGCTGCTGAGCGTCGGCACCGACAGCTTCACCTGGGACGGCGGCGGCGTCGTCCACGGCACGGTCGATCTCGGCGGCGACAATGACAGCGCGCGACTGGTGGACCTGACGGCGGCGCATCTTGGCCGGTCGCCGCGGATCACCGGCGGCGAAGGCAGCGACACGCTCACCTTCGACAATGTCACAAGCGGTGGAATCGCGCGCTTCGACGGCTGGGAACTGATCCGGGCCACCAACGATAGCGAACTGACCTTCGATGGCTTCCTGACGCTCGGCGATGCGGGGACGGGCACCGGCCGTTTCGAACTCGACGCGTCGAGCACGATCTTCGGCGGCGGCCTTCAGGGCGGCATCACCGCCTTTACCGCGGGGCAGCGCGCGACGCTGGTGAACGCCGGACGGATCGACCTGACCAATGGCGGCAATACGCCGGGCGACAGCTTCACCGTGCGCGGTGACTATGTCGGCGACGGCGGGCTGCTGCTCATCGACACCGTGCTCGGCGACGATGCATCGCTATCCGACAAGCTGGTCATCGACGCGGGCGCGGCATCGGGCACAACGGGAATCACCGTGCTCAACGCCGGCGGAACCGGGGGCGTCACGCAGAACGGCATTCTTGTCGTCGAGGCGATCAATGGCGGAACGACCGCGAGCGGCGCTTTTGCGCTCAACCAGCGCGTCGCCGTCGGCGCCTATGAATATTTCCTGTTCCGCGGCGGCACGACCACCGGCACGGGGGACAATTGGTATCTGCGCTCGACGCTGCCGCCCCCGCCGGCACCCGCGGCCCCGCCGCCGCCCGAGCCCGCGCCCGCGCCGCCGGTGCTGACGCCGCCGCCACCGGCGCCCGCGCCCGAACCTCTGCCGCCCGAACCGCCGGCGCCCCCGCCGCCGCCGGCCCCGCCCCCACCGCCCCCGCCGCCCGAGCCGACGCCGGTCGATCCCGACCCGGTCGACCCTGCGCCGCCGGTGACGGTTACCGATCCGCCGCCGCCGCCGACGCCCGAGCCGCCCCCGGCGCCCGAACCCGCAGCGCCGCCGCCGCCGCCCGAACCGCCGGCCGAACCCGCGCCGCTGCCCCCGCCGACCCCCGACCCGGCCGCCGAACCGCCGACGCCCGACGCAACTCCGGTGGTCGCCGAGGCTGGCGAAGCCGTTCCGCTCTTCCGCCCCGAGGTCGCGGCCTTTGTCGCGGCGGTGCCCGTCGCGCATCATCTGGCGTCGGCGACGCTCGGCACCTTTCACGAGCGCCGCGGCGAGCAGGCGCTGCTGCGCGGCGGGGGCGTTCTGCCCGCGACATGGGGCCGCGTCTTCGCCGAAAATAGCGACATCAAATGGGACGGCGACGTCGCGCCCTCGCTCGACGGCGACCTCTCGGGTTTCCAGATCGGGCAGGATTTTGCCGGCTGGGGCGAGGATGGCGGGACGAACATCCGCCTCGGCGCCTTCGTCGGGCGATCGTCGACCGACGGCACCGTCCGCGGCGGCGCGCTCGGCTGGAACGACCTGACCGTCGGCCAGATCGACGTCAAGGCGACGAGCCTTGCCGGTTATGCGACTTTGGTCGGGACAAGCGGCTGGTACGTCGACCTGGTCGCGATGCACAGCTGGTTCGACGGCACCGCCGCCGCCAGTTCGGGCATGGCGATCGACGTCGACGGCACCGGCTGGACCGCATCGCTCGAGGCCGGATATCCGATCGCGCTCTCGGGCAAGTGGACGCTCGAGCCGCAGGCGCAGCTCTTGTGGCAGCAGGTCAAGCTCGACGACCGCGCCGACGCCTTCTCAACGATCGATTTCGCCACGGGCGATTCGCTTACGGGGCGCGCCGGGCTGCGCCTCCAGGGCGAATATGGCGGCTTCCAGCCCTATCTCCACGCCAGCCTGTGGCACGGCTTTTCGGGCGACCAGTCGACGCGCTTCGGCACCGATCCGATCCGCACCGACCTCGGCCGCACCGAGGCCGAGGTCGGCGCCGGGCTGATCGCACGCCTCGGGACAAGCGTCGCGGTGCATGTGAAGGGCGATTATGCCTTCGACGCCGACGGGCCGCGCAGCCGGCGTTACGGCGGCACGGTCGGGGTGACCATCCGCTGGTAGCGATCAGGCTGGCAGCAAGGCTTTCAGCGGGGTTTCGGTGTCGGCGAGCTGCCCGGCCGTCGCCACCAGCCCCGCGGTGACGATCATGCGGCCCTGGACATAGTCCCTGGTCGCATTGACGCAATCGATCGCGATGACCTTGCCCGCCTTGAGGTAAACGACCGAGAAGCTGCGCGTGGCGGGATCGCCGCGCAGCACCGCCTGGTCATGGCCGGTCGAGAGGCCCGCAGTCTGGAGCTTGAGGTCGTACTGGTTCGACCAGAACCAGGGGATCGCATGATAGGGTGCTTCGTCGCCGACGATGCCCTTTGCGACGACATTCGCCTGATCATTGGCGTTCTGCACCGATTCCAGCCGAATCTCGGCGCCCTCGGCGAAGTCGTTCGCATGCGCCGCGCAGTCGCCGATCGCATAGACGTCGGGCAGGCTGGTCTTGCAGAGGCGGTCGACGCGCACGCCGTTGGCGCAGTCCGCACCCGCAGCGATCAACGGCTCGACCGCGGGCACGATACCGATACCGACGATGACGAGATCGGCGGGGATGACTTCGCCGTCGGACAGGCGGACGCCGGTGACCTTCGTCTCACCCTCGATCGCATCGACGCACACGCCGAGCCTGAGGTCGACGCCATGGTCGCGGTGCTCCTTTTCGTAGAAGCGCGACAGGTCCGCACCCGCGACGCGCGCGAGCACGCGGTCGAGCGCTTCCAGGAGCACCACCTTCTTGCCCGCCTTGCTCAGCACCGCCGCGGCTTCGAGCCCGATATAGCCGCCGCCGATCACGACGATCTGGCCCGCGGTCTCGGACGCCGCCTTCATCGCGTCGGCATCGGCGCGCGTGCGCACGCCCTGCACGCCGGGAAGGGCGCCGCCGGGGATCGGCAACATACGCGGGGATCCCCCGGTCGCCCAGACGAGCTTGCCATAACCGATCGTCTCGCCGCCATCGGTGGTGACGGTGTGCGCGGCCGGATCGACGCGCGCGACGCGCTTGCCGAGCAGCATCGTGACTTCGCGCTCGTCCCAATATTTGGCGGGACGCAGCTGGATGCGTTCGAATTCCTTCTCGCCCGCGAAATATTCTTTCGACAGCGGCGGGCGTTCATAGGGGAGTTCGGGCTCTTCGCCGATGATCGCGATGGTCCCTGCGAACTTCTGTGTGCGCAGCATGATCGCCACCTGCGCCCCACCATGACCCGCGCCCACTATCACCACGTCGAACTGCATCGTCTTCGTCTCCGACTGCTCGCCGGTGCCCCTCGCACGCGTCCGGCGGCGAGGCAAGCCGCCGCGGCCTCGCCATCACGAAAGAAAATCTTGAAGGTCGAAGGCCGGTCAGTCGGTCAGCCCGGCAAGCCACTCGGCGATCATCGTGCGCCCCGCCGCCACCGCAGAGGGGCCATGCTGCCGGTGGAGGTCGCGCATCCCTTCCACGCTTCCGCCGGTTTCGCCCAACGCATCGGGCCATTGGCGCAGCCATTCATCGAACCGCGGATCGAGCCCCATTTCGCCGTGAAACTGCAGCGCGAGGATATTGTTGCCGCGCCGAAATGCCTGGTGCGGATAGGCGGGCGTCGATGCCAGCAATTCGACGTCATCGGGAAGGTCGAAGGTGTCGCCGTGCCAATGGAGCACGGGCACATCGGCAAGGTGGCGCAGCGGCGAGGCCGTGTCGACAAGGCTCAGCGGGTGAAATCCAACCTCCTTCGCCGGCCCCGGATAGACACGCGCGCCCATCGCCGCGGCGATCATCTGCGCCCCGAAGCACACGCCGAGCGTCGGCCGCCCCGCGTCGAGCCGGCGCGCAAGCCGGCGGAGCTGGCAGGCGATCCACGGATGCGCGTCCTGCTCATAAACCCCCATCGGACCGCCCATCATGATGAGCAGGTCGGGCTCGCCCAGGTCGACGGTGCCGAAATTCGTATCGGAGACGTCGATACGCGCGAGCGCATATCCCGCGGCCTCGATCGGTTCGCGATATCCGGCGATCCCTTCGTGCGGGACGTGGCGGATGATGAGTCCGGTTCTGATCTTTTGCTGCGGTGGCATTTCGGGCGATGAATCGAGTGGTTGCTGCGCTGTTTCGAACGCACCCTGTCTAGCCAAGCCATCGCCCCGATGTCACTCTACCAAAGCAGTAGAGATACTGTTGCGGCCCGTAGCTGAGCTTGGCTCCGTTCGCTACGGGCCGCCATTGGCTCGTCAGGCCAGCTCGGCGACAAGCTCTTCCAGTTCCGACCCCGTGACGGCGACGACTTCGCCCAGCTTCGCCGCGATGATCGCCGCCTGTCCGGGCGGAAGCCCCGCGACTGTCACTTCGATCCGCATATGCGTCGGCAGGACCTGCATCGCCATCGCGCTCGGCACGATCGACCGCTGCGCGAAATAATTGGCGACGCGCGGCAGCGATTGCGGGTCGAGGATCGCGTCGACGCGGAAGCGGTGCATCAGGCCGCCTCGCGCTGCGCGCCCGCGATCACCTCTTCGGCCATCTCGTCGGCGACGAGCGCGGGCGAGCGCCCTTCGCGTGCCGCGCGTTCGAGCAGCGCGCCGACGCGCGGCGCGATTTCGGCGACGCGAAGCTTCACATCATCCGCGTCCTCGCCCAGATATTCGGCCGACACGTTGATGATCCCGCCGGCGTTGACGACATAGTCGGGCGCATAGGCGATGCCGCGTTCGAGCAGCAGCGCGGCGACGTCGGGGGTCGCGAGCTGGTTGTTCGCGGCGCCGCAGACGAGCTTCGCCTTCAGCCGGGCGACGGTCTCGCGGTCGAGCGCGCCGCCGAGCGCGCAGGGCGCAAAGATGTCGGCATCGACCGACGCGATCTCGGACACGTCGACGACCTCGGCACCGTGCACCGCCTTCAGCCGATCGCGGCGCGCCGGATTGACGTCGGCGATCACCAGCCGCGCGCCGGCGTCGGCGAGGCGGCGACACAGATCGGCGCCGACATTGCCGGTGCCCTGCACCGCCACCGTCAGCCCCGCCAGATCGCGCCCCAGTGCGAACTCCGCCGCGACCTGCATCGATTCGAAGACGCCCCTGGCGGTCCACGGCGACGGATCGCCGCCCGCGCGTCCCGCCACCGCGGGCAGTCCGGCGACATGGCGCGAGACCGAGGCGACCTCCTGCATATCCTCGACCGACGTGCCGACATCCTCGGCGGTGACATACATACCGCCCAGATTTTCCACCGCGCGGCCGAACGCGCGGAACAGGGCCACGCGGTCGAATTCGCCTTCGGGACGCCGCAGCACCGCCTTCGCGCCGCCGAGCGGCAGCCCGGCAAGCGCATTCTTGTAGCTCATGCCTTCGGCAAGCCGCACGGCATCGCCCAGCGCCTGTTTCATATCGGGGTAGGACCACAGGCGGCAGCCGCCCGCCCCCGGCCCCAAGGCGGTCGAGTGAATCGCAATAAATCCGTCGAGCCCCGCTTCGAGATCATAGAGCCGCACGCATTCGAGCGGCGGGGCCAGACGGGCAAGACGGACGACCATGAAACATACTCCTTTGATTGAGCGTGCCTTGTCGCATTTCCGCCTTGGGCATTCTTGATCGATTATCGGCCACCCATGCCGAATTTTGCATGTTATGATCCGAATAATTACGATATGAGAATGAAATGACCGATCCTGACCCATTCGAGATAAAGATTCTCCGCGAATTGCAGCGCGACGCGAATCAAACGACGGCCGAGATCGCCGAACGTGTCGGGCTGTCGGTGTCGCCATGCTGGCGCCGCATCGACCGGCTCGAGCGCGAGGGGTTCATCAAGAAGCGCGTCGCGATCATCGACCGGCGCAAGGTCGGGCTCAACGCGCATGTGTTCGCGCAGGTCAAGCTCAACGCCCATGGCCGCGCCAACCTCGACGAATTCAGCGCTGCGATACAGGGATTTCCCGAGGTGCTCGACGCCTATGTGCTGATGGGCACGACCGATTTCATGCTGCGGATCGTCGCGAAGGACATCGACGCCTATGAACGCTTCTTCTTCGATCAGCTGAGCAAATTGCCGGGGATACAGGAAATCAATTCGACGGTGGCGCTGTCCGAAATCAAGGCGACGACCGAGCTGCCGCTGGGTCAGGATTAGGCGGCGGACCGCCCCCGCTTTGCCCGTGCCAAATGCGAACGCCGAATCCTGCGCAAGGATGCTTGTTTTCATCCCGAGGCGCTGCTAGTGGCGCCCCTCGTTGCCGCTTTAGCTCAGTTGGTAGAGCACATCATTCGTAATGATGGGGTCACAGGTTCGAGTCCTGAAGCGGCACCACCTTCTCCCGCTGAAAATCGCCAGAGAAAAGCCAAAGGGCTTTGCGCCGCGTTCCGGGCGCCGGCCTATAGCCGGTCCATGCGGAGCCAGGCCTTGTCGCCGATCCATGCCTTCGACAAGGCTTTGTCGGCGGCGGCCTCCTCCAGCCTGTTCCCCTGCGCCGCCTCGCTGCGGCCGAGCCCGTAGAGCGCCCAGCCGTTGTTCGGCGTCTGCGCCAGCGCGGCGCGAAAGGCGTCGCTCGCTTCGCCATAGCGCCGCGCCCGGAACAGCGCCGCGCCGAGCGACTGCTTCACCGGATAATACCAATAGGCCGGTTCCTGATACGGAAGGCTGGCCTCGATCTCGATCGCCTGACGGTAAAAGCCGATGGCGTCGTCGGTGCGGCCTAGCCTGCTTGCGAACCGGCCGCGCGCCACCAGCTCGGCCAGCGAGACCAGATTCCCCGCCGGCACGCCCTGGTCGATCATCGACTTCATGGCATCCGACGTCCGTATCCGGGTCATCGCGGCCAGTTCGCGATCGAACGCCTTGCGGTCGCGAAGCCCGGCATAGGCGATACTGCGGGCGAAATGCCGCATTGCCGTCGGATAGGCGAGGCTCGGGTCGGGCGCCGGCATCGCCAATATGGCTTTTGGATCGGCAAATTGCGCCATCGCAAAATAGGGCGCCGCGTCGATCGACTGGATCCACGCGATCTGCGCCGACGTCTTCGGGTCGAGGACGGTCCGCAGCCGCCGCGCCTCGCGAATGGCGGTAGGCATGTCACCCGCCATTTGCGCCGACGTCACGATGAAGTGGATATTGTGCGGATAATAGCCGTAGCGCACGAGCCCGTTGTCGCCGGCGCTGCGGATATATTCCTCGTCGGCGCGCGCGGCGGCGATGTTGACGCGGATCGAATCGGCGTGGCGGCCGCGCAGCTGATAGATATGCCCCGGCATGTGGACGAGATGCGCCGCGCTCGGCGCCGACGGGTTCGCCAGCCGGTCGGCCGCCGCCTCGGCGCGCTGCGGGTCGCTCGCTTCCACGAGATGGATATAGAGATGGTTCGCCTGGACATGGCCGGGATTGCGCTTCAGCACCGTCTCGACAAGCCGCACGGCCTCGCCGCTCCGGCCGACCGATGTTTTCTTGTCGGCCTCCCAATAGTTCCACGGGCTCGTATTCATCACCGCCTCGGCCGTGAGCACCGCCACATCGTCGTCGCCCGGAAACCGGCGCGCGACGTCGAGCATCGCGTCGGCATAGCCGGCATCGAGTGCGGCGCGGTCGCTTCCCGGATCGCGCGAATAGCGCTTCGCGACGGCTTCGATCAGCGCCCGCTCCATCGGCGTAGCGGCGCTTCGCAGCGCCATCGCCCGGTCCATCGCGTCCAGCGCGGCACCGCGATCGCGCTCGTCCATCGGCGCATTGATGTTGGGGCCGAGCGCGACGGCTTCACCCCACCAACACATCGCGCAATCGCGGTCGAGCCGCTGCGCCGCGCGAAACGAGCGCACCGCGCCCGCATGATTGAAGCCATAGGTCAGGAGCAGCCCCTGGCTGAAATAGCGCCGGGCCTGATCCTTGTTCGTCGAGACCGGAAACGGCGAGGTCGCGAGGTCCGGAAAGAGCGGTATCGGCCTGCCCTCGCTGGCGGGTGCCGCGAACGCGGCCGCGACAAGGAGATTCTGCGCCAAGGACGAACCCGCACGCCGGGCGCCGCAGAACAGCGTCGCAAGACGGCTCGGATCCAGCGCTTCGAGCGCGGCGGCCGAAAAGGCCGGCGGCGGCGCAAAGCTCGTCAGCGAAATCCCGATCCCCACTATCGCCGCGGCTTTGAATGGGCCAAGCATCACAATCCCCTTCCCCAAAAGGTGACCAGAAACAGCAACGCCCAAATATCACGAATAGATTACGCGCCAAAACCGAATCTTCATCGCATTCTAATCCACTAATATTCAACGCAAGTTCGGATAGCATTTATTCGAGCGCGCCTGCTCAGCCTCGAATGACTTGGGGAATTTTCGCCGCGGGGATGCCCTCGCCCCGCCGCGATCCGTAGAGACCGCGGCGGAACGGACGGCAACGGAGCCCGGCGATCAGGTCTTCGTCGAAGCCGCCTCATCGGCATATTTGATCGCACAGCCATAAGGTTGGGCAAAGGCAGTGGTGACCGGACGCCCCGCGGCATGGTCGTCGAGCGCGGCGCGCACGAAATTCCTGGCGCCGGCGAGGTCCTCGACCTTGTTCGTCGGCTTGTCGTCGATGCCGCCGGCATAGATGATGCGCCCTTCGCCATCGATCACGCGCATATCGGGCGTGGTCTTCGCGCCATAGGCGCGGCCGATCGCGCCGGTCGGATCGAGCAATAGGTGGGTAAAGCCCGCGTTGAACCGCTGCCCCCAGTTTTTCGCGCTCTCACCCTCGACGAAACCCTGCTCGCCCGGTGCCGAAGAGACGATCGTCAACCACACGACGCCGTCGGCCACCGCCTCTTTCTGCAGCTCCTGCATCGCGCCGCTATAATGTTTTTTGACGTAGGGGCAGCCCTCGTTCGTCCATTCGAGCACGACGGTCTTGCCGCGGAAATCGGCCAGCGAAACCTGCTTTCCGTCGGCGCTCGCGAGCTGGAAGGCTGGTGCCACCTGCCCTCCCGCATTCGCCGCCGCCTCCTTGCCGGCGGGCTGATCGGCCTTCTGCTCGGCCTGCTGGCCGCATCCGGCGAGCAGCAGGACCGATGCGGCGGCGAAGGAAAATACTGAATATCTCACGGCTAATCTCCTCTCGGTTATGATGCTTCGCGCCCCGCCGCCGCGCGCTTCAACGCGTCGGCGACGATCCCCGGCGTCAACAGCTGGGGTAAAATCTCGGGTGCCTCCTTGCCGGGCGTATAGATGAGATAGAGGGGAACGCCCGAGCGGCCGAAGCGCTCCAATTCCCGCGCGATCCGGTCGTCGCGCCGCGTCCAGTCGGCGACCATATAGAGGGTGCCCGTTTCGGCGAGCAGCGCGCGCGTTCCCGCGTTTGCCAGCGCGGCGCGCTCGTTCACCTTGCAGGTGACGCACCAGTCGGCGGTGAAGTTCACGAATACAACCTTGCCCTGCGCCCGCGCGGCGGCAACGGCATCGGCGGTCCACGGCGTGTCGGCGGTTTCTTCGGAACCTGCCTGCGGTGCCGCAACGGGGAGCAGCGTCGCGGACGCCGCGACGCCGAGACCGGCGAACAGCGACAGCGCGGCCCCGATCGTCGACCCGAGCGCACGGCGCCCCGACATTTTCGCGATCTGGCGCCAGCCCCACAGCGTCAGACCCAACGCCAGCAGCAGGCCGGCCGCGAGAATGAGCGCCAGCGCCTCGCTGCCCGTCTGGCGCGCGAATACCCACACGAGCCAGAGCGCGGCGCCGTACATCGGGAAGGCGAGGATCGATTTCAGCCGCGCCATCCACGGCCCCGGCTTCGGAAACCGGCGCAGCAAGGCAGGCGAGAGGCTGATGACCAGATAGGGCAGCGCGAGCCCCAGGCCCAGCATGGCAAAAATCGCCAGCGCCATCGGTGCGGGCATCAGCAGCGCGGCGCCGAGCGCGAAGGCCATGAACGGCGCGGTACAGGGCGCGGCGACCACCACCGCGAGCACGCCGGTAAAGAAGGCCCCCGACCAGCCCGGAAGCCGCGTCAACCGGCTGCCCGCCCCGCTTGCGGGCAACGCGACCTCGAAAACCCCCGAAAGATTGAGCCCGACGGCGAGCATGAGCAGCGCGAGCGCGGCGGTGACCGCGGGATTTTGCAGATGAAAACCCCAGCCCGCCGCTTCGCCCGCGGCGCGAAAGGCGAGCAAGGTGGCGGCCAGAACGACAAAGGTCGCAAGGACGCCGCAAAGAAAGGCGATACCGTCGCGCCGTGCCTCGCGCGGGGCGTGCGCCGAGGCGGCCAGCGACGCGGCCTTCATCGCCAGGATCGGGAACACGCAAGGCATCAGGTTCAGGATCAGGCCGCCGACGAGCGCGAACAGCGCGGCCTGGGCCAAGACAAGGATATGCGTATCGCCCTTCGACGATGCGGGGGTGGCCGATGGGTCGGCGGTTACTTCCCATGCCCCGCCGGGCGTCGACAGGACGCCCTTGATGGGTTTCGTGAGGCCGGCAGCGGCAATCGCTCCCCCGGCTTTCATCCGCAGGCTTAGTTCGTCGCCCTTCCATTCGGCGCGCTGTGCGGCGGGGTGTTCGACCACACCGCCGTCAAAAGGGAAGAAATAAGCTCCGCCAGCGGCGCTCGGCTTCAGCTCGGCACCGCGAACGGTCAGCACGAGATCCGCACCGTCGCGGACAAGGCGGGCATCGATGTCGGCGGCGCGCGGCGCGCTGTCGACGATGCGTTCGATCGCGGCGCCCTCCCCGGCCGTCAGCGGCGGCACGGCTTCGCGGATGGCGAGTTCGAGTTTCACCACGCGTTCATCGGGAACGCACATCTCGTCGCTGCAGACCATCGAGAGCACCGTGACGCTGAGCGGCAGGGTCGATCCCGGCTTGGCCGACGCGGGTATTTCTATCGGTACGGGGAGATAGACCTGGCGCGAATAGCCGTAGTTCATCAGGCCCTTGACCGGCTGGCGTTCGGGCAGCGGCCACAGGATCGGGCCCGCCGAAACGCCCGGCGGCAGCGACCATGTCAGCTCGGTTGCGCCGCCCGAATCGCCCGGGTTACGCCAATAGGTGTGCCAGCCGGGTTTGATGTCCTGGCGCACCGCAACGATCGCGGTCGAACCGGGGGCCGCCCATTGGTGCATCGGGACGAGCGATACCTCGATATTTTCCGAGTACATCGTTTGCGCCGAAGCTGGCGCAAGCGCGGTCGCGGCGAGGATCAGGGCCCAGAGAAAGACGCGGAACGAGCGCACCATATACAAACCAGCCGATCATTCAGTGTTGCGCGCTGCCGCCCCGTCGTACAGCGCGGGCGAGAGCAACACCAACTTGTCGCAACTTTATGGCAAAGACGCCGATGGTCCCATTCCGGCTTGCAGCTGAAAGACTTCACAGCGATGCAGCCTCCACTATGGCCAGCGAGATGATGACCGATAAAGCGGGGCGCCGGCGGTGACGCCGGGCGAACTGCGCGACCTTTTGGAAACGCGGCAGGTCGCGATCTACTTCGGCGCCGTACTGCTTGGCGCGCTCGCGGGCGCGCTGATACCCGGCGCCGCAGCGCTCGAACCGGCGATCAACCCCGCACTCGCCTTCATGCTGTTCGTGACCTTTCTTCAGGTGCCGCTGGCGGCGCTGGGCCAAGCGCTGCGCGATCTCCGGTTCCTCGCCGCGCTGCTGTCGGTCAACTTCCTTGTCGTGCCGCTGCTGGTGGCGGCGCTGATCCCGTTCGCGCCCGACGATCCGCTCATCCGCCTCGGGGTGTTGATCGTGCTGCTTTGCCCGTGTATCGATTATGTCGTGACCTTCGCGCATCTCGGCCGCGCCGATGCCCGGCTGCTGCTTGCCTCCACCCCTGCGCTGCTCATTGTGCAAATGCTTTTGCTGCCGCTCTATCTCGCCGCATTTCTCGGCGAGGCCGCTGCCGGCCTCGTCCACCCCGGCCCGTTCATCCATGCGTTCCTCTGGCTCATCGCCCTGCCGCTCGCGCTGGCGATCCTGTGCCAGCTCTGGGCGGCGCGCAGCCGCGCGGGCGGGCTTGCGGCCGCCGCGCTCGGCCTGCTCCCCGTCCCGGCGACGGCGCTCGTGCTCTTGATCGTCATCGCCGCGGTCCTGCCGCAGCTTGGCGCCGCGATCCCGGCGGCACTCAGCGTCTTGCCGCTCTATATCGCCTTCGCGGTGATCGCTCCCGTCGCGGGATGGCTCGTCGCCCGCGCCGCACGGCTCGATGCGCCCGGCAGCCGCGCGGTCGCGTTCAGCGCCGGCACGCGCAATTCGCTCGTCGTGTTGCCGCTGGCGCTAGCCGTGCCCGGTGCCATGCCGGTGCTGCCCGCCATCATCGTCACGCAGACGCTCGTCGAGCTGCTGTTCGAACTTCTATATGTTCGCACGATCGCGCAAATGGGACGCGGCGCCGCGCACGGCGCGTGAGCCTATCGGGACTGCAGGACATCGAAAATCTCGGCCGATTGACGCGCCCAGTCCGGATACGTTGCGGCCAAGGATCAGGCGGTAACAACGGCATTTAGCCGTGGCGATGGTTTCCGGATGTCGGGAAGGGAAAATGGTGCCCAGAAGAGGAAACTAAGAATACTCCTATGACTTTGATAAGAAAATTCAAACTATTAGGAAAATATAAGATGACCCCAGCGGTGACATCCAATATTCAGATATGAAGTGATACGATTACCAATTAACAGCTAGACATCTCAATTAATCTTATATCTTCCACAGACGTTCTATACAATGCTTTTCTTGGAAAAATCGCCTGCTGAAAATCCGGCATCTCGTCTAACAATGCCGTTGGAACCGGCGAAGCGCGAGCACGCAGGTCAAGCGCGTTGATCTCCGATCCCCGCGGGGACGAGCATCCTGTCGAAGACGAAGTCGTCGCCATTCCAAGCCAGCGAAGAGTTGCTCCGGCTCACTCCGTATCCGCGACGGACATGCAGCGAGCCTCTCTCATCTCTCTCATTCTGTCACGGGGCAATCCTGCCCCCCCCCTCTTCGTGCGGAGCGGTCGCCCCGTACGAAGAGGCCTGACGAGACCCGTGCGTTCACAGCAGGGAAAGGATTTTCCTCATGTCTTGCGCCGATTTTACCGAGACAATTTTGGGTCGTTCGTGCCATGAAGGCCGACGGGAGGCCTTCGATTGACTGAATTCACCTTTGTACATGCCGCTGATCTTCACCTCGACAGTCCATTACTTGGATTGGCAGGTAAGTCTGTGGAATATGCTGCGCGAGTCGAGGCGGCGTCGCGTGAAGCCTTTGATAACCTGGTTGCCCTTGCGATCGATGAAAGCTGCCGGTTCCTGCTGTTGGCCGGTGACATTTTCGATGGCGACCTTCGTAACTTCCAGACAGGCCTTTACTTCATGGAGGGAATGCGCCGGCTGGACGAAGCCGGCATCTCGGTGTTCATGGTCCTTGGAAACCATGACTCCGCCAATCGTTTTGCCGACAAGCTGTCTCTCTCTGGCAATGTCCATGTCTTTCCGAAGTCCAAGGCCGCCACACATCGTCTCGATGATGTCGGGGTCGCAATCCATGGACAGAGCTTCCCCCGCCCGGACGTTTCCGAAGATCTGGCGCGCGAATATCCGGCAGCAGCCGAGGCAATGTTCAATATCGGCGTTCTTCATACGGCCTGTGCGGGCAGCGAGGGTCATCACGCCCGCTATGCGCCCTGCACGCCTGAGCAGCTTTCCAATCATGGGTATGACTATTGGGCGCTAGGCCACGTCCACGCCCATGCCGTGCTCGGAGAGCACCCGCACATCGTCTATCCCGGCAATCTTCAAGGCCGGCACCCGCGAGAGACGGGTCCAAAGGGAGCCGTCCTCGTCAAAGTTAATGACGGCAGAGTCACCAGTCTCCAGCATCGCGCGCTGGATGTGGTGCGCTGGGCGTCGATCACAGTTGATGTGTCGGGAACGACCGAGCACCCGGAATTATTGGATGTCATTCGCGGTCATATCGCCCAAGGCGCAGAGCAGGCCGACGGACGGCCTATTGCCCTGCGCCTGACAGTGACAGGAACGACACCGCTCCATTCCAGATTGATTCTCGAGCGCACCGCTTTCCGGGAGGACGTGGAAACACTGCTGGCAACGCTCTCGGATGACGTGTGGCTCGAAAAGCTCAGGTTGGAAACGGCCCATCCTGAAGCCCCGGACGCCGTCGACCCAACGGTGGCTGGCAAACTTGATCAGGAAGTGAACCGCCTCAGCCAGGACAGCGCAATTGCGCAAGTTCTCGAAGCGCGGCTTGCCGAGATTCGGACGAAACTGCCCGCTGGTGCACATGCCGATGCATTCATTGAGCAGATGCGCGCCGAGATACCCGAGCGCGCCGCAGCCCTTGCGCGCAGTCTAGTCAGCGAGGCTGGTCATGCGCCTGACTGAACTCAGCCTTGAGAAATATGGCGGCTGCGCAAGTCGCGAGCTCGCCATTCCTGAAACAGCGGGCCTCACGGTGGTCTACGGTGCCAATGAAGCGGGCAAGAGCACCTGTCTCGAGGCGATCAGCGACTTCCTGTTCTCGATCCCCAAGAATACCCAGCGTGGCAGTTTGTTCGGCTACGATGGCATGCGCATCGGGGCCACGATGTTGACGGCAGATGGTAGCACGGTGACGCTCAAGCGCCGCAAGGGCAACGGCAAGACACTGGCTGACCTGTCCGGAACGGCGCTCGACGACACCGTCCTTGCGCCGGTGCTGGGTGCCATCACACGGGAGCGGTTCGAAACCCTCTTTGGTCTGAACCACGAAACCTTGCGCAACGGCGGGGAGCGATTGCTTCACGCCGATGGCGACATCGGGCGTCTGATCGTCGAAGCAGGCGGCGGCTTGCGCACGCTGGTATCTCGCCTCGAAGGTATCGACGGCGAAGCGGACAAGCTCTTCGATACGAGGCGGTCGGTGAACCGTGTCTTCTACCAACAGCTGACGGCATTCGAGGCAGCCGAAAAGACGGCACGCGGCGCGCAACTGACCCGGGAAACCTTTGAGCAGACGCGCAAGGCATCGCTCGCAGCCGGGGAAAAGCTCGAGGCCCTGCGCACCGAGAGGCGAAGCCTTGGTGCATCGACGTCCCGGCTGGAGCGCGTCCTGCGCGTCGCGCCCCACTTGCGTCAGCTGGCCGGCCTGACGCAGGATCTGATCGGCTACGACGATGTCGCGTCCTTCCCGGGTGATTTCGCCGCAAAAATGCGGACTGCCCTAGACCAGCGCAACGGGGCTGAAACGCGGCTTGAGAGCGCGATCGAGCGACGGGACCGCCTGAAGGCACGGCTTGATGCGCTGGTGGTGAACGCGGGTCTCAAAGCCGCCGAACAGCGGGTGCGTGATCTGGCTGAACGCGCCATTCACGTCAGCAAGGCCCGGTCCGATCGTGCCAATCGTCAGCGCGAGATTGATGACGGCGAGGCTCAACTAGCGGCGCTGCGCCGGATGCTTGGCCTGCCGGCCGATGCGGACCTTGCACCACTGATCCCGGACCAGTCTGCCCTCAATCTTGTGCGCTCGGCTGCCGACGAGATGGTGGAGCGCCGTCCAGGTCTAGCCTCTGCCAAAAAGCGCCTTGGCGAACTGGCGGCTTCGCTTGCGGCAATTGACGATCGTTTGGAAGCGGCACGCCTGGCGGGGCATGATGCTCCGCCCGAGGCATCATCATCGGCCTTTGCCAGCCTTGCGGCCCAGAAGTCAGCACACCAAGCACGTCAGCAGGCGCTGGATACTGACAGCGCAACATTGAGCGGACGGCTCAAGGCGCTTGGCTTCGATACTATCGATGCGCTTGCCACCCTGCCATGCCCCAGCGTTGACGATATTCGTAGTGAGCAGGCCGCGCGCGAGACGTTGACCTCGCAGATCGAGGATCAGGCCAAGCTGAAGCGACAGGCCGAGCGCGATATTTCCGCTGGTGAGGCTGAGATTGGCTCGCTTCAGGCATCCGGGACAATTGCAAGTGATGCCTCTCTTGCCGAGGCGCGCAGCCTGCGCGCCGATGCCTGGAGGCCGATAAAATCGGCATATGTCGCGGGACAGCTGCCCGATGACGGCGCTGCTCGCCTTGCCGTTGCTGACGGTCTGGAAACGGCAATCGTGTCTGCAGACGAACTTGCCGATCGCCGCGCGGCAGAGGCAGAACGGGCTGCATCGCTCGCTCTCGCGTTGCGGCGCATCGCGGAGGCAAGGGCTGCGGTCACCGCGGCAGAGGCCGAGACGGCCGCGCTTGTCACACAAGGCGAAGTGCGCATCGCGGAATGGGGGAACAGTTTTTCGCAAGTTCTGGTCAAACACCCGGAACTGGCGTCACTGCTCCAATTTGCCCAGGCCCGACAATTGGTGCTGGATGAATCAGAACGCTTGCGGAATTCGGCAAATGCACTGGCTTTGGAAGAGGCCCAGCTTGCGCCGACCGTTGAGCTGCTCGAGCGAATCGAACAGAGCCGCAAGCTCGATATCACATTGTCGTTCGCGGCCCGGGTCAGCGCGGTGCAAAACGCCATTTCCCGGCACGAACAAGCACATGCCGAATATGGCAGGGACACGCGGGACCGGGAGGACTTGGCGCGGCAGTACAAGCTGGTTGAGGCGGAAGTGCAACAATTGTCGGACGCACAGGCCGCCTGGGATGCGGCATGGCCTGCGGCAACAGGTGCGCTGGGGCTCACACCCGACATTTCGCCGGCAGATGCCAACAGTGCGGTCACCGAATGGGTGGGCGCACGCGGTGTGCTTACGGCAATAGGGCAGGCCCGCCAGCGGCTAAAGCGCATGGACGACGACGAGACGAGCCTTGCGAAGGATGTCCGCAGCCTCGCGACCGAACTCGCCATCGAGATCGGCGAAGACTGTGTGGTTGCAGCGCAGATGGTGCTGGCCCGATTTACCGACAACGCAACAGCGCAAACGCAATATGACGGGGTACTGCCCGACTTTGAAGAGGCGAAGGTCGAGGCCGACCAGGCGCAAGAGGCCCTTGGCACCGCTCGGGAGGAGCTGGCTACGCTCGCGGCTTCGGCAAAACTTGATGGCGGCGATGATGGGGCCCTTCTGGACGCAGCTTCACGGTGTGAAGCACGTATGGCTTTGTGCAATGAGATCGCTCTGGCGGAACGCACCGCGACGGACGTGGGAGACAAGCTTGATCTCGCTACCTTGCGGGCGGAATGGGATGAACGCGACCTCGATGAGGTTCGCGCGGAACTGTCCGAGCAGACATCGCGTGCTAGCGAGATCGAGAGCGAAATCGAGGCAGCCATTCTTGCCGAGAAGGCGGCAAAGGACGACCTTGCTGCCTATCTGAGCCAGAGCGAGGTCAATCACGCCGTTGCCGAACGCGAAGCGGCGGCAGCGCAGATGCATCTCGCCCTCGAACGCTATCTCGAGCTATCGGTTGCGCGCGAATTGGTGACGTCGGCCATGGCAACGATCCGCGCAGAACAGCAAGATCCGCTCATTGCGCGGGCAGGCGAACTGTTCGCGGCAACGACACTCGGTGAATTTGACGGAATCGAGACCGATATCGATGACAAAGGCCATCCGGTCGTGGTTGGACGGCGAGCCAATGGCGGTATTGCTGCGGTTGCTACCATGAGCGACGGCACCCGCGACCAGCTTTTTCTCGCATTTCGGCTGGCTAGCCTTGAGAATTACGCCGGTGCGACGGAGCCACTGCCCTTCATTGCGGACGACATTCTGGTGCATTTTGATGACGAGCGCAGCCGGTCAACGCTCGACCTACTCGCCGAGTTTGGCAAGACCAACCAGGTTCTGCTTTTCACGCACCATCGCAGCGTCCGGGCACTCGCCGAGCCATTGGTGCAACAAGGCCTTGCCACCATCATCGATCTGGATCGGGCGGCATGAAGTCTGTGCATACAGAGACAAGGCTGTTGCGCTTTTCGCCAAATCATTGGCCGTTAAGGTCACCACTCGAATGCGGAACCGTCAATCGATAAACGCAACCCCACGGCCCTCTTCAATCTTTGCGAACTCGGTGACCTTTGCAGATAATCGATAACATCAATGTCCTCCTCGGAGAGGAGCTGAAAAAGGACATCAAGCGGGGGTAATGCCTTCGGATTGCCGCCTCCAGATTTTCGATCTTTGCGTTTGAGGCTCTCCGCAAGGAGTTGCAGCTGATCGACGAGCTGCAATTCCTTTTTTACCGAGCAGACGTTCACCGCAGAATGCGCACGCGCCAAAGCGCTGTGACAATGTCGGGCCCGAAAGCCATACGTCGTTCCACCAACCAATGATACGCTCGCGAGAGTTGGAGCGCGTCCGCTTTCGGGGATCAAATAAAGAGAGCGGACGTTCCGAGACGTTCCAGAGCGCCCCTCTTAGCAATGGAAGCTTATCGCCTTCGGCCCAGATGCCTTCCGCCAGCGTCAGCATATCGACGCCTAACATTGATCCGCCGCCATTCCAGTGGGCGATGCCGAGTTCCACGAGATCTATCCGATCCGGAAGATTTTCCTAGGAAGCACTTCTCGATACTGATTTAAGAGAAATGATCCACGGCACCGTGCGCGCGATGTTCTGACCCGTGGATATCATTTTGGTCAAAATGAAAAATGGCGGGGGACCATATGACTCAGATATTTGAGCTAGTTCGCGAAAGATTCGGCGGAAGTGTTCCGCCGGCGCCGTCTCCGCATGACTTTGCACCGCTCCTGCCTGAAGAAGATCTCGACGAAGGCGCGGCACAACAGTCGGAAATGCGTGAGCATGTGGGCGAAAGCGTCAACGGGCTGACGATCATTATTGCCTATCGCGACGCCAAAGGGTCTGCCTCGCTGCGACAGGTCAGCTGTATTCGCATCGAAACGGGACAGGGCAAGCGATATCTGCGAGCGTTTTGCCATCAACGGCGCGCGCAGCGTGTGTTCTTGATGACGCGGATCGAAGCCGTCCACGACGCCGAAACGGGCGAGGAACTGGCTGGCGGCGATGATTTTTTTGCGCCTTTCGCCGATGACCGGATTAGCGCGAACCCCCTCGGGTGGGGCCTCTCGCCGGTGCAGCGCGCCGACCTTGGAGCCGGCCTGACCGCACTCATCTTTCTGTCGCGATGCGACGGACATGTCGACGACGCCGAGAATGAGGAGATCGAGACTTTCACCGCATCTTGGTGGATGCGCGCCGAGATTTCCGTGCCTTTTCCTGAAGTTGACATACAGGCGCATATCCGCCGAATGGCACCCGACGTTGAGGCCTTCGTAATAGCGGCGCAGCGTATCCGCGCATCAGGCACGCTACGACCGATAGTGGCCGGGTATGCAAAGCGGGTCATTGAGGCTGATGGCCGGATAGCGCCCGAAGAACATCATTGGATTGAGCGCTATATCGACTGGATGACAAACTAGAAATTCATCGGTCAGACTTCATAGTGAGCGACCGCCCCGCAAGGAGCCTTTCATCGGATAGAAAACTGAGACGCCGAGTTGGCCTTCAAGAACTGTGCCAGTGCTCAGTCCGGCATAGGTGAACTCGAAACGCTAGCAGATAAAGATTCCGCAGTTGATGTGCTCAAGGTTTAAGCCAGGCGAAGCGGACGTTCGCGATGCGCCTTACGCGCGCGATCTACGGCTGCTGATTGCGCGAATAAAATGACGCCGGGCCTTCTGTCCCTTGCCAATTGCCGATAGGAAGAATCGGGACAAATTATCGGGGGGTATGGATCTTGAAACCGATCCGCTGGGTTCTTCTCTACATCCTTTATTTTATCGTCTGTCTCTTGGTGGCCGCGATCGCACTTGGCAGCCTGTCGGACGGAATGCAGACGCTGTTCATGCTTCTGATGCCTGCGGTCCTTGTCTGGTGGCAGGAGCGGAACCGCACCGCAGAAGCCCCAGAGCAGCAAGTCGGCGAGCCACTCACGTCCGCGAAGCAGCCCATAGCTCCCCCATCGCAGGGCGAGCCTGTCTATCCAGAACACAAACGAACCGATCCTCCGGCGCCACGTTCCGGTGCGGCCCTGTTCGGGACGGCTCCGACACGGCCCTCCCGGACGCATCAGGGCTGGCTGGCCGAGGGCCAGACGATCGTCATCGCAGGGCGTGACATCGGCGGCATGGTCTATGTGGGCACAGCGCCGCAACTGACATCGAGAGGCTTTGCCGAAAAGTGCCGCGCCTATATCGACCCAAAGCTCGCTGTCGCGTCGAATGGATCCGACCCGGAGGGGCGCGGCCTGTCCTATTGGCCCGGATATTCTACCATTTCGTCAGCCTGCCGAACCACCTATCTCGACTGGCTGGCCGGCGGACGCGCCGACGGGTCCGTCAATCCTGGCTATATGTTTCTCTATTTCTATGGCTTGGAACGGCGGTTCTTCATCGACGATCCGGACGCCGAGGAGAAGCAACGGATCGTTGCCGAAGTCGAGCGGTTAAAAGCGCTGTTTGCCGGCAACCACTCGGTGCAGCGTTACCTGGGCGAATTTCTTGACCTCGCGCGAATTTCGGCAGCGGGCAAACTCTCCACCGACGACACGACGCTGCAGCAGTCGATCCTGGACAATCGCGGGTGGGACCTTCCGCTGACGCTCAAGATCGCGATGGGTGGAGCCATCGCCAACGGCGATGCGCTCAGTGCGGACTGGCTCTACACATGGTTTCTCTGCCATTATGAGCGCCGCACCAGAACACCAGCGCAGCGCTGCGAGCCCGAATTTCGCGCCTTGTTTCGTCTGAAGTTCGACGCCCGCTATCCAGACGGACTGACAATTGCCAAGCCGCGCAAGAAGCTGGATTTCAGCTATCGGGCAGCGTCAGGTGAGTTTGGCGGCAGCGTCCGTCTTTCAGCGAACGACAAGCCGATCCCGGATATATCGGGGCTGCGCGAGCCGATAGAGATCGGACAGGCCATCGCCGATGAGGCCATGGATGCTCTCGACAAGCTTAGCCGCTATCTCGGTCGCAACCCCGATGGCCGCGGGAGCATCGAGGGTCATGCGCTGCTCCCGGCGGAGCTACGGGCATTGTTCCCGTCGAGCGAGATGGACGAGCTGAAAGAGTGGATTGCGACCATTGTCGCCAACGGCGGCCTAGTCCCCGTCGCGCAGCTTCTGGCGCGGCTCGAAGGCGCGACCACCGACACCGCTAACAAGCGCCAACTTACCGGGGCGGCCGATTCGCTAGCCCGACTGGGTTATGGCATGGCACCCGATCCCCGGCATTCCCTGCGCGGTCCGAAGATCGACGAGCCGGTGGTTTTGTTCGATCTTGGCGAGGCGGTCGAACAGTTGGAGACTGTTTCCGACGCCTATCTCACGCACCTTTTCGAAATCGCAGTGGCGACCTTCATCGCGCAAGCCGACAAGAAGCTGGTCGAGGCCGAACGCCGGAGCCTGCAGCTTCGGGTGGCGAATGCAATCGGAATCACCGATGCGGAGCGCCGGTGCCTCGGCGCCAACCTCGCCTGGTATTTCGAGGTCCCGCCCGACATGGCGCTCCTGCGCGGCAAACTCAAACAGGTCGATGCCGACCATCATCTGGCGCTCCGCGCAGCCTTGGTGGCGATCGCCCATGCCGACAGCGTCATACAGCCCGAGGAAGTCGCGACGATCGAGAAGATATACCGCGCACTCGGTCTCGACCCCGGGCTTGTCTATTCGGACTTGCACGCAGGGACTGCCGACGATGGACCGGTGCGCGTGAAGGCTGCGGAAGCCGGATCGCCCGGAGAACGCATCCCTCCCGATCCCGCTGCGAGCGGCGGGCGTCTCGATGCCGCGCGGATCGCCGCGATCCGGACCGATACGCAGCGCGTTTCGGCGGTCCTCGGCGACATTTTTGCGGCGGATGCCGAATCCGATACACCGGTACCCGCGGCTGATACGCATTGGAAGGGACTCGATATCCGGCACCAGCGCTTCGCCGAGCAGCTGATCGCGCGGGCGCACTGGAGCGACGAAGATTTCGCTCGGCTGGCACGAGACCATGAGCTCATGCCATCGGGTGCCCTCGAGACCATCAACGAATGGTCGTTTGACAGGTTCGAGGGGCCCCTCCTCGATGAATATGACGGATATGACGTCGATCCAGAGATCGCGGCGACGCTCAAATCAAATCTGGTGAAGGAGTTAAGCTGATGTCCGATCTCAAACCGCGCGAACGCGATGCAATCGTCCAGGCGCTGCGCGCCGGCGTGGTACCGAAGCTGGGGCTGCGGCATATTCAGGTCGGGAGAGCGCGCGAGATCGAGGAGATGGTGCGCGACATCGAGCGCATCGCCGGCGGGGGTTCGGCGATCCGGTTCATCATCGGGGAATATGGATCGGGCAAGACCTTCTTCATGAACCTTATCCGCCTTGTTGCGCTCGAGAAGGGTCTCGTCGTCATGTTCGCAGATCTGGCGCCGGATCGCCGGATCCATGCGACCGGTGGGCAGGCTCGCGGGCTATATGCGGAGATGGCACGTAATCTCGCGACGCGGACGAAACCTGATGGCGGTGCGCTCGCGAGCGTCGTCGAACGGTTCGTGGCCCAAGCACAGCAAGATGGAGAAGCGCAGGATCGCTCGACTGGCGACATGATCCGCGAGCGCCTCGCACATCTTGAAGAACTTACCGGCGGCTTCGATTTCGCTGCAGTCATACGGCGCTACTCGGAAGGACATGATAGCGGCGACGAGGAACTCAAGTCTGCCGCGCTGCGGTGGCTGCGGGGCGAGTTCGCGACGCGGACCGATGCACGAAAGGCACTGGGCGTGCGCACCATCGTCGATGATGCCGGCGTGTACGATCATCTCAAACTGATGTCGGCCTTCGTTACCAGCGCGGGATATAAGGGCTTGCTCGTCGGCCTCGACGAGATGGTCAATCTCTTCAAGCTGACTTCGTCACAGGCGCGGAACGCCAATTATGAGCAGATATTGCGCATCCTGAACGACGTGCTGCAGGGCAGCGCGGAGCATCTGGGGTTCTTGATGGGCGGCACCCCGGAATTTCTCATGAACACACGTCGCGGGCTTTACAGTTATGAGGCGCTGCAGTCCCGGCTGGCGGAAAACAGCTTCGCGCGCGAGGGACTGGTCGATCTCTCTGGTCCCGTGATCCGCCTCGCCAATCTGACCCCCGAGGATCTTTTCGTTCTGCTCTCGAACATCCGCGCGATCATGCAGCCCGGGTCCGAAGCGCTGCCCGACGAGGCCTTGGAAGCTTTCATGGCCCATTGCTCCGACCGGATAGGCGAGGCCTATTTCCGCACGCCGCGCAATACCGTCACGGCCTTCGTCAATCTTCTGGCGGTGCTCGCGCAAAACCCCGGCACCCTGTGGACGGACCTCATCGACGCGCTCGATATCGGTGAAGACGCGGGCGACGATATGAGCGATGTCGACGAGATGGTGGGCGCCATGCCCGTCAGCGAGGAACTGACAAGCTTCCGCTTGTGACTTCCGCATTCGACAGGCTGGCGCGTCCTATCCAGAAGTGGATACGCGAACAGGGTTGGCGCGAGCTGCGCGACATCCAGTCGCGCGCCGCCCAGATCATTCTTGGTTCGGATGCGGACATCATCGTCGCCGCGAGCACCGCGGGCGGCAAGACCGAAGCAGCTTTTCTGCCGCTTCTATCGCAGCTTCTCGATGCCCCCGACCCGCGCCCTGGCTTCGACATCCTTTATGTGGCGCCACTCAAGGCGCTCATCACCGATCAGGCGCGTCGGCTGGATGATATCTGCTACAGCGCTGATCTCTCGGTGACGCCATGGCATGGCGACATATCGAGCGGGGTCAAGACGCGCGCCGTCAAAAATCCCAAGGGTGTGGTGCTGATTACGCCGGAATCCCTAGAGGCCCTGTTCATCCGGCGGGGGCTCGACATTCCTCGCCTGTTCGGGACAACTCGTGCTGTCGTTATCGACGAGCTGCACTCCGTTCTCGACAGCGAGCGCGGAATCCAAATGCGCTCGCTGCTGACGCGCCTCGAACTGGCTGTAAAGCGTCCCATTCGCCGGATAGGCCTATCGGCCACGCTCGGCGACATGGAGCTTGCACGCCGCTATTTGCGCCCCGACCGAGCCGAAGCAGTCGAGCTCGTCGAGGCGCGAGGCGGAGGCGCGGAGCTTCGCCTCCAGCTGCGCGGATATGTCCAGGGGGCAGAAGAAGATGGTGCGCCTCCGGTCACGGATGCGATCGCCGATCATCTGTTCAGCAACCTCAGGGGCAGCGATAATCTGGTGTTCGCCGGCGCGCGGCAATCGGTGGAAATCTATGCCGATCGGCTTCGCCTGCGGTGCGAAGCGGCACATCTGCCTCAGGAATTTTACCCCCATCATGCAAGCCTCGCGCGCGAACACCGGGATTTTGTCGAACGCCGTCTGAAGGATGCAAATCTGCCAACGACAGCGGTTTGCACATCAACGCTGGAACTCGGTATCGATATCGGCGACGTCACCTCGGTCGCGCAGATCGGTGCGCCCTTCAGCGTGGCATCTTGCCGCCAGAGGCTCGGGCGATCGGGACGCCGCGAGGGCCGGCCCGCCATCCTCCGCCAATATGCCGTCGAGGCCAAGGTCACTACGAAAAGTAACTTCTCCGATCGGCTGCGGCTCGGCCTGCTGCGCTCGATCGCGGCGATCGATCTGCTATTGGAGGGCTGGTGCGAGCCCCCTCAAAGCGACGCGCTTCATCTCTCGACGCTCGTCCACCAGATTCTCTCGATCATCGCCGAACGCGGCGGAATTCGCGCGGACGATCTGTATCAGATCCTTTGCCGCGACGGCCCGTTTCGACAGGTCGACACGCCGGTCTTCGTCGACGTGCTGCGCGCCATCGGCGGCCCCGATAAAAGATTGATCGAGCAGGCCAGCGATGGCTTGCTCTTGCTCGGTGCGGACGGCGAACGGCTTGTAGAGCATTACAGCTTCTATGCCGTTTTCCAGACGCCGGAAGAATATCGTCTGGTGGCAGCGGGGCGCGAGCTTGGCACTCTTCCCATCGACAATCTGATCGCACCAGGAATGCTTCTCATATTCTCAGGCCGACGGTGGCAAGTTGTGGAGGTTCATGACAGTGACCGGGTGATCGTCGTCAAGCCGGCGGCCGCCGGCGTCCCCCCCATTTTCGGGGGCGACCCAGGCCATATCCATGATCGCGTCATCGAACGCATGTTTGCGGCCCTAGAGAGCGACCATCGCCCGATCTATCTCGACGAGACAGCCTGGGACCTGCTGGTCGAAGCCCGCCGCAGTTATTCCGACCTCCGCTTTGGGACGGCAAGGATCGCATGGCTCAGCGACAATGCGGCGATCCTTGCAACGCATGCGGGAACACTCAAGACAATAACATTGGCGCTGGCCTTGCGCGCGACCGGCTTCACGGTCCAGACGCATGACGGCTTTCTCGAAGTGTTCGGGCACGAGGCTTCACCGCCGCTGAACGAGGTGCTCGCGAACCTCGCTGCGGGCCAGGAGGTCGACCTGTTCGCGCACGCCCCCAGCCTGCTCTTCGAAAAATTCCACCCCTATCTGACAGTGCCCTTGCTCAAGCTTGACGCCCTGTCCGCCCGCCTCCAACCCGAAGCACTTCCGGACCTTTGCCGTCAGCTCATCAGCGTCGCGGACGGCCGTCCCGCCTATGAAGGCAGGGCCGATCGACGATAATAAGAGCCCACGCATCTGTTGTCGGCATCTCGCAAAGCTCCCTGAAGAGGTTGCGCAACAAAGACATCTGTTCAACGCCGAGGCGGTAATATGGCCAGCTAGTAAGCGGGTGCTACAGCCCAGTCTGCCTTGCTTAGCGCTTCCTTGGTTTGGTCCGGGTTCACGAGTACGATATGCTGTGTGCGCGGATCCTTCTTCTCCGCTTCATCGAGCAGCCCTAATCGCTTCAACACATAGAAGAGCATCGCATATCGAACCTGCAATGACTTGCGATAATCCGTCATACCATAATCTTTGGCGACGATTTCACGTTGCGCGGGAGCGAGGCCCGGATGCGGCTTGATGACAATGGAGAATGTATGTTGCCAGAGCATATCTTCAGCGCCGGACTTGCCTGGCATACCCGGTGCGCGGACATCGAGAATGCGTGGCAGCAGGAAGTCCCGGAAGCCCTTAGACTCTGCGCAATAAGCACGAACATGCCAACGGAAACCGTCATACCCGAAGGCGTGGGGTGTGACCCGACGCCAGATCGCTTCAGTCCGATTCTTACTCATCGACTGATAGCAGATCTCTATTGAACCTTTCTCGCGATGCGCGGCCAGCACGCCACGTAGGCAGTCCTCGCTGACCTGACGCTCAGGCGTCAGGACGACGTCGACATCCGGCTGGCTGCCGAGCCAACTATCGCCCGCGGTCGCGAGCCCTTCGGCGAGCGAGCGAAGGCGCAGCAGGAATTCGTCGGGATCGCGGGTTAGAAAGACTGGCTGGAACGCGTCGCTCGCGACATAGCGCCGGGCGACCCTGTCATAGACGGCGTTATGCGGTGCTCGCTCTTGGTATAATGTCAAATCTTTCGAAGCCTGCGGCTCAGACACGCTAAACGTGTCCACGATGTCCGACCGATTGACTCCCCCCTCCCAGAGCAGGCGAAATTCAATGAATTCCAAGCGGCGTTCGACCCCCCACTTCATCTTTGTCAACTCAGCCATCGAACATCTCCACGTGGGCATAAAAACTATATGGACATAAAAACTATATGGACATAAAAACTATTACCGTATAGTTTCTATCCATACCGGCGATTCGTGTCAATCGCGTCCCGCAATCTGAAAGCATGCGCTCTTCGGATCGGCGGAGCCGTGCCCACTCGAACCGCTTGAAGAAAAAAGGAGGATTTATGACACTCACCAACACCCAGCTTCGCTATTATGATCACAATGTGCTCCGTCTCCCCGCGGACAAGCGCAAGGAATATCACGCGCAGGTCGACCGGCTTATCGACAATCTTTGCAAAAACGTGCGCGACAAGACGACGATCAAGATTACGCGCGTCGTCAAGGCAGGTTCGTTCGCCAAATACACGATCCTGCGGATGACGAACGACAGCCCGGTCGATGTCGATGTCGTTTTCTATGTCGCGGGCGACAATGTCGACGGCAAGACGCTCGAGGAAATCAGCGCCAAAATCTACGAGCTGCTCATCGAGCAATATCCGAACAAGTCCGTCGAGGATTTCGAGATCCAGCGCAAAGCCGCAACGGTCAAATTCGTCGGCAGCGGGCTCAGCGTCGATATCGTGCCGGTGATCGAAGACAAAACGCGCGAAGGCTATGGCTGGCAGTTCGACATCGTCGACGGGACGAAGATGGAAACTTGTGCCCCGTGCCAGATCCAGTTCGTCCGCAACCGGAAGAACCGCGACGGCGATTACCGCACGCTCGTGCGCCTCGCAAAGAAATGGCGAAACCGCGCGGAACTCAAGCCGCTCAAGTCCTTCGCGATCGAGCTTATCATGGCCTATCTCCTCGACACCAACGGCAGTGCCGGGAGCATCGAGCAGCGCTTCCGCAACTTCCTGCTCTACATCGCCCAGTCGGGGCTCAAGGAGATGATTTCCTTCCCCGAAAACAGCCTGTTCACTCCGGATTTCACGAGCCCGGTCGTCATTCTCGACCCCGTCTCGAGCGCAAACAATGTTGCCGGTCGCATTACCGAGGCCCAGCGCAAGGAGATCGTCGCGGCGGCGCAGGAGGCTTGGGAAACCGCCAACTTCGCGTCGACGGAAAATGATTATGCGGTGTGGAAGGAACTCTTCGGACCCCAGTTCAAGACGGAGGATGCGTGATGGCCACCGCTACCGATACCGAGACCTATACGGTCGTCGACATCGAGAATGTCGTCCGCCGCCTCAAGGCCGATCTCGTCATGATCGCCGACAGCACCGGGCTCTGGTCGACGGCCACCGTCGCCAATTATGTAGATGACATCGAACTGCTCGCAAAAAAAGACTATCTCGCGTGGGTGGATGTGACGCTGCTGAGCGCAGGCACCGAGGTCCGCGCCGTCCGCTACAATGTCGATACCGATGCCGCCGCACTCGATACCAGTCGCCCGGGCGGAGTGCTGTGGCCGCGCGTCGCTTCGGGTGAGCTGCGTATCATCCTCTCCTACACGAGCAAATATGACGCTGACGCGCGAGAAAAGATGCGCGGCCGGCTCAAGAGCGGCTGGACGACCAGCTATGACGACACGAGCCACGCGGCGCTGAACGGCGGGAGCGGGCGCAATTATACGAGCAACGCCTATGGCATGAAGCGGAAGGATTGGAGCCAATGACCCAAAGCCGGATTTTCGATAGCGAGACCGTCATCCCCGATACCGATCTCACGGGGCGCGAGACGACACTTCTCGGCTTCGAGACCCGCTACGTGCGGGTTCGCGACCAGCTTCGCCTGCTGCTCAGCGCCGGCGATCTCGACAGCTGGAGCCGGACCCACCATGGGGTGCGGTTGCCGATCTGCGATCTACTCGCGGACCAGTATCCGCTCATCATCTTTCACGGAGATGTCGGCACCGGCAAGACCGCGACCGCTGAATGCATCGCCAACCGGTTGATGCGCGAGGCCGGCGGCGAAGAGTCGATGCTCTTCAAACTGTCCAACCGGGTCCGCGGCAGCGGCAAGGTCGGCGAGATGGGCACGTTGCTGGCGCAAGCATTCGACCATGTGATTGACGCGGCAGGAAAGCACCGCCGCGCGGTGCTCATCGTTGACGAAGGCGACAGTATCGCCGCGTCGCGCGCGCAGGATCAGAGCCATCATGAAGACAAGGTTGCAGTGAATACGCTCATCCAGCGCATTGACGAACTTCGCCGTTTCAAGGGCCGGATCGCGGTCATCCTTTGCACCAACCGGCTGAGCGTCGTCGACCCCGCACTCGTGCGTCGGGCAGCGATCGTCGAAGAATTTCGCCGTCCGGCGGAAGATGAGCGCCGCCAGCTCCTTCTGATGGACCTTGCCGGACTAGATCTGGTTGATCCGCAGATCGCAGAACTCGTCGAGGCGAGCGGCCCGAAGAATGATCGCCCGGGCTGGACCTATTCGGATTTCCGGACGCGCTTCTACCCAGCGGCGGCGGCGCAGGCGTTTCCCGACCACCCGCTTGGCTTCGAGCACCTGCGAGCGGCTGCGCATAGCCTTTTGGCCGCGCGCGTGATGGAGGACCGCTGATGAACCGCTCTCCGCTCTTTGGCCGCCGCATCCACATTGCCGGCAGCATCTCGACCGATCCGGGCGTTGCGACAGCGGATGATGTGGCCGCCGCGCACAAACTTATCGATTTGCTCGTGCCCGAGCTGGTGCGGCGCGGGGCGAACTTCGTCATCCCGGTCGACGCCGATCCCAAGCGCGCTGACGGCTTGCCGATCTGCTTCGACTGGCTCATCTGGAACGCCGTCCGGGATGCGCTCCCCAAGCGCCCCCAGAATATCCCCGGTCCGCTCGCTATCGCGGTTCAACACCACAAGAACGAGGAGCAAATCCCCGAGGAATATGTCGCCCTCTGGGACGAAATGCGCGCCTCGCCCAATGTGCGCATCGAAAACGCGTCGCAGTGGAATATGAATGCGAAGCGGATGGAGACGCAGGCACGTTACGGCGATATCCTGATCACTCTCGGCGGCACCGAAGGCGTGGTTTATCTCGCGAACCTCTATCATGATGCCGGCAAGCCGGTCGTGCCGCTCCGGCTCGCGCTCACCCCGGACGGTGAGGGAAGCCGCAAGCTCCATGATTTCGGCATGGCGAGCAACAACAGCCACCGCCTGTTCCAAATCGCAAATGGCGGCGACGCGCATGGATGGCTCAACCGGATCCGCTTTCCGGCGCGTCAACCGGTTGCTGAACGGGTCCGCGAGCTCATTGAGCTACTCGAGGCACTCGAGCGCCCGGTCGCATTCGCGGTGCGGCTGCTGGCCGACGACCATGACGATTTCCAAGCCGTCCAGACCTTCTTCGACATGGTGGTGGTGCCGGTGATGGAGAACGAGCTTGGCTACCGACTCACGGTCATCGACGGAAAACAGAGCTACGACCATGCACGCATCGATGACGAGATCTTCGTCAAACTTCACCGTGCGAGCGTAGTCGTCGCCGACATCACGGGCGGCCGCCCCAATTGCTACCTCGAACTCGGCTACGCCTTGGGACGGACGCTGCCGACGATAGTCACTGCGCGCGCCGGCTCGGACTTGCCGTTCGACATCAAGACGCTTGCCGGGCTGCACTGGAAAGACAAGGGGACGGCCGAGGAGCGCCGCAAGGCGTTTCGTGACCATTGGCAGGCGGTGAAGAGCCGGCCGCCGCTCGTTGCCTCGGAAGGATTGATCCCATGACCGCGCGGAAGAAGGAGATTTTCATCTCGGTCGATGTCGAGACGGCGGGGCCGATCCCCGGCGAATATAGCTTGCTCGCGATCGGCGCCTGCGTTGCAGAGCGACCAGACATCCGCTTCGCTTGCAAACTCAAGCCGACAAGTAGTCGAGCGGACCCCGAAGCGCTCGCGGTGAGCGGGCTGTCGCTCGCCGAGCTCAGGGAAAATGGCTCCGATCCCGCCGAGGCAATGGCCGCTTTTGCGGCATGGATCGCTAAGGCTGTGGACGATGAGAGCGAACCTGTGTTCGTCGGTTTCAACGCTCCCTTCGACTGGTCGTTCGTGAATTATTATTTTCATCGCTTCCTTGGCAAAAATCCGTTCGGGTTCACCGCGCTCGACATCAAGGCGCTCTATATGGGAGCAACAAATTGCGACTGGCGTGACACTCGATCGAGCAGGATCGCGGAACAGCTGCAACCATCACTCATCGGCGACCACGATGCGCTTCACGATGCCCTTTATCAGGCGGAGCTCTTCCGTCTCGTACTCAACGTTCGAAGTGATGACAGGAATGGCGCTAGATAATAGGCCTTCTGCCATCTCGAGTGGGGACTGGGCGAACGCCGCAGCGATGCGCCGTTTGCGCTTGATAGAAGCGATGCTGCCGCAGCAACGTACGCCAATGCGATATCGGGCGGCATTTTTCCGGGTTCGCGACCTACGTCTAGGTCGCAGCGGGCGTCACTTACGCCCGTCCCTTGACCGGGAACCTCGCCTCACAAAGTCTCGGGGAAACGCACGAACTTAAGCAGTTCGCGCCGAGAAATTGGATATCGTACTAATTCTTACCGGCCCCCGCGGTTGGCTGACGATATGCGTTGACCGTGCACGCATATTTCGCCGTCATCACTCCGTCGATTCCCCGCCCTAGGTCCCAGATGATGGTATCGCCATCCTCAAGTACGACCAAGACGGAACGGTCATGGATATCTTCCGCCGATCGTCGCGATTTTTGTACGTAACGAAACGTCGCCGATGGGACCTTACTCGCGAGACGTGTCGCGAGATCTCTGCGCTGTTCATCACCGCTTTCTCGATTGTCCTCAAATACATCAGCGTGGAAACTAACGATATGAATGCTCGAAATGCCGCCAGCCTCGGATGCGAAGCGCGCAACAAAATCCGCCAATCGGCGCCGAGACCCTTCGTTCGCGCAGCAATAGGGGTCGATGATCTGCATGCTACTGATCCCCTTGCTCTTTATGTACTGAGTGAAAATCGACCAGTCGCGCAGACCTCCAACCGCAAAGACCACTCGACGTATTTCGGGAACACGAGCCTCCGCTGCCTCAATTGGTGATAGCGACGGGGGACCGCCGCGGTCGCGAACCGACAACACGGGGCGCAGAGTTTTGGCATCTTCGTCGTCCTCGGCTATCGGCGCCCCGCCATCGCTCTTCGCACCGCTCTCCGGATCGCGCAGCGCCGGATGGGCGGGATCGCCGGAACTCGCTACGCCTTTCATATCCTCCGGTTCGCCAACATCGACCGACGGCTCGCTTTCGTCGGGTCGAGGGCCGGTGATACCATCAAGCACCGCGGACAACATCTCATCGATATCGGCCGCAGATTCAGGGGGTACCAGAAGGCCGCGGCTTAGTTCCCTCTTGCGCTCCATCAGCCGATTGAGGCGAACGTCAAAACTGCTGGGCCCGATCGTCGCGTCCGGATGAACAGCCATCGGAATATGCACGGTCACAGGCCTGTCCTGCCCGATCCGGTAGACGCGATCGGTCGCCTGATCCTCGACTGCGGGGTTCCACCATCGCGACAGGTGAATGACATGATTTGCTGCAGTAATTGTTAGGCCGACGCCCCCCGCCTTAGGTGAGAGGATCATGAGATCGAACCCGGGAGGTCGAGATTGGAAATCACTGACGATTGCTTGGCGTTTCTCGCCAGCAACCGAGCCATTGATGACCGAAACCGGTCGGCTCAGCCCAAACCGTTCCTGAGCAGCAATCGCCAGGAAGGCCTGCATGTCGAGATCCTCACAGAAGATGAGCGCCTTTTCTCGCTTGGCCTGGATCTCCTCCAGAAGCGCAAAGGTCTTCGCGAGACGGGCGGAGGCTCCGACATAAGCATCAAAATTGTCGACACCCACTGGCGGGCTAGGATGAAGCGAGGTTCCCCGAAGCATATGCAGGATCTTGAGCATTGCGCCCTTGTCGCCACTTTGGCGCAAGGCGCGGGCACGCGCGAGGACGCGGTCATATGCGTCCGACTGCTCCGCAGGCATCGCAACATCATAGGTGACGACCTGCTTGGCCGGGAGGCCAGTGAGCAGGCCGTCCTTCATACGCCGCAGCATGAAAGGAGGTAACGCGCCATCGCGTTCGATCAGCTTGGACTGCAACGAACTGAGCGCCTCGGCATCGTCAGCGGAATAGTCGCTTTCAAAGGCTCGGCTAGAACCTAGAAATCCGGGGAAAACGACATCCGAAATAGACCATAGGTCCTGCAATCGGTTCTCGACGGGCGTCCCCGTCATCCCGACCTGCATGCGGGCGTTCAGGGTCTTGGCCGCGCGCGTCATCTGGCTGGCCGGATTCTTCAGCTTCTGAATTTCATCATAAATGATCGCCGAGAAAGGGACGCGGGCGAAGCTCATGTGATAGTCGCGCATCGTCTCGAACGTAGTCAGGACGATGCCGGCATCCTTCCAGCCCGCAACATCGAGCTTGGACGTGCCTCCGCGAATGTCATTCCCGGTCTCGCGGCGCAGGAATTTCATGTTCGAGCCAAAGGCCTCGACAACGGCGCCTAGCGCTCCAGGCTCGAGGTGCAGACTAATTTCCGCGAGCCAGTTACGCAGGAGCCCGGTCGGAGCAACGATGAGGATAGGCTGCGTGGCGGCTTCGATGGTGCGCAACCAGGTCAGGAACGTTAGCGCCTCGAAGGTCTTGCCGAGCCCCATATCGTCAGCGAGCAGAACCCCTGGCGTCTTGCGGCTCCACGCCTCGACAAGCCAGTGAAAGGCGTCAACCTGATGGACTTTGGGAACGGAGCGTACCAGAGCCGGGATCGGGGGCGCCGCAAAATTTTCCACAGGAGCTGATGGACCGACCAGCCGCGAATAATCGAGCGTCTCGAAGTTGTCGCCAACCTTGAGGAAATAGGTGGCGAGCTCGGCACTTGGCTCTGTATCGCTGCCGCTGGCCGCCTGGTGAGCGATTTCGGCTTCAAGGTCGGCGATATTTTGCACCGCCGCCCGTGCAGCGGGATTAGCAGGGACGGCTTCGCCTTTGAACGGCGTCGATCTCTCGCCGTGGTCGATTGCGGTGTCGATCGCCACGACCAGCTCTTCAGCATCGCCCGGTTCGAGCTCGATATGAACCACGTCGGGTTCGTCGCCGATCCGGATGCCGAAACGCTCGGGAAGCCAGCTGTTGGGCGTGGGCTTGATCCAGGGAAGGACCGGCTTTTGCCAAGTCTCGATACCTGCGACCCGCTGGGAATATTGCTGGGTCTCGATGAAGAGACGATCGGCCGCTTCATCGTCGCCGCTCTCGTCAAGAGCAAGGCGCTCGCGTATATGCGCCTGCGGCGAACGGGCAAAGTCACGTCGCTCGTCGCCAGGAGCGGTCTGCATCTCGCGCACGATATCGAGAGCTTTGCCGAGGAGCGGGTCGACGAACAATATCGTTCCGTCGGACAGCAGGTAGCTGCGCCTTCCACCCTTTTGCGATCTGAACCGCGATTTGAACTTATGCTGCTCATTTTCGGTTAGCAGCGCAGCCGACTTTGCATCGACCAAGTCTCCATCTTCGTTTTCTCGCATAGAACGGGCGAAAAGCACCGGATCGAAATCGAAAAGGCCACCGTGTGTGCGCAAATCTAGGGAGAAATTGGCAGCATAGGCTATACGGACCTGCGCGATAAACCCGTCGGGCTGGACCGCTTGATCGTTCATGTCGCCGAGACTCTCGCGAAGCACCGCAAATCTCGCTCTGCGTTCGTCAGCATCTGTCGCGTCGCCAAGTTCGTCGACGAGAAGATTCGTCGAGAACATCGGCTCGGGAAGGCGCGACGTTCCATTCGGCTCCCGGATGCGCCCGCCAACGACCCTGGCGCGAACGGGCACTCCGCCGCGCTTTACCCACTTTTTGCTGACCGAGATCGATCCTTCATGCAGCGAACCACTCGACTGGAGCTGCAACGTCAAATCCGTAGCTGGTGGGAGCCCCAAGGCATGGGCCTCATGCTCCGTGAGCGGAGCGACGCATTCGGCGGGAACAGTCAATCCCAGATCATCTTCGAGCACGGCATCCGCGCCCGGGAGCGACCGCAGCCGCGAAAGCGCTGCCATGCCAGCGGCGGGCGCCGAACGAACCCAATCGGCACGAGACATGATCTCGGACGACGCTTTACGAAATAGGCCGCCATTCCTCTGCCGGCAAAGCTCGATCCGTTCCGAGCCATCTGGCTGCTGGCTGGCAACGAAGTGAATCTCTGCCACTATCGAAATCCTCGCCCATATTTTGGATGGGCAACGCCCGTACGCGCGTAAACCAGAGCGGCGAAGCGAAAGGCCCACATGCCGCCAGCGTCGTGTCGGAGTGCTTCAAAATCCTTTTTGCCCGTGGTCGTTCGCAGCACGTCATTGTCATAATAGCTTTTGTAGAGTTCGGGCGCATCCTGGTTACTCCCCGACCAGAATCGGCACATGCCATTATCACTCCATTCTGCGATACGCAGGTCACCAATGTCCATTATCAAAGACGATGAGGACGGCGGGCCATTCTGCGTTTCGCCATGATCCAATCTCTCGCCCTGCGACCGAGCGACCGAACGGATCTGGTTCTTGGCCCGGGGTCCAAGGGCAGGCCAAGCATCGCTGACCACGCCGGCATCGAGATAGGCGAGCCAGAATTGCTGGCGCTGGTTCCATTGATCGCGCCGGTCGGTGGTTTCGGCGATGGCGCGAAAGAAGGTGCGCATCGCGACTTCGGTTAGCCACCGCCGAAGAACGCTTATGATCTCGTCGGCGCGCTCGGGTCCGGTCTGGACAGCAATATGTGTCCTGATCGGCGTCCATTTCTGTTTTCTCGGGAAGAGACGCGGATCTGCCACTCGGTCGAGCAGAAAAGCCATGATCGCCTGCCTGTGGGTGGGTGCGGGACTATCGTCCACCCAAGGCTCGAGGAGGGCTCGCACGATATTGGCAGCATCATCGAAATACTCCTCGCGCAAGAGCAATTCGAGCAGATTCTCCTGCGATGCCACGGCAGAGGCGCCCTTCTTCGAGGCAATTTTGAGGCAAGCGGCCGAAAAGGCAAGCTGACCCAAGCGCGTGGCGAAGGGGCTGGCGCCAAGTCCGGCCTCGGAGCAGGTCGCGCCAAAGGCGCCCGCCTTGTCTTCCGCCATTCCGCTGGCTAGCGTGTCCGGCGCGCGCAAAGGCTCGAACAGATCAAAGCGTTCCGCGCGTCTTTGCCAGTGATCGCCCCGCCCCTGCGCCAGCCGGCAGCAAGCATTCGCCAACGGCTCGATGCCGGGACGACCCGAAGGAAAATAGAGGAGGTAGCCGTCAACGAGACTCCGCGCCGAGCTACTTCTTTCGTCCTGCAACGCTCGATCGATGGCATTGAACCCCAGTTCGTCGAATTCGGCGTCGCACCATGCTCCCTTCAGCACCCGGTTGAGATCGCTCCGCCGAAGATCGCTCACAGGACGCTTCGCGCACTCCCGCAAGAAGGGAATGAGTTGCTCATGACCTTCGGCGTCCCCGACGCCTCCGCCCATCAATGCGAAGGCATGATGAATATGCGGAAGAACCGTCGGCGGCTTCGGAAACCCGTGACGGGCGATCCCTTCGGTCAACTCGATCGCTTCGCGAAGCCTGTTCATCGGACCAGCGAGTCCCGTGAGAGCGCGCCCGGGCTCATCATCAGAAATCGAAGGTCGATCCGCCGGTTCCTTGCCTTGGCTTGCGGGGTACCGCCTGCATCGACGAAGCGATCCGGACCATAACCACTCAGGCTTAGTATCTTCGCTGATCCGGGCGCATCGGGCGGCAGATTGCGCATCTGGTCGACGATCGGATTATCCGACTTCAAAGCGCGAAACGTATTGGCAGCCCGCATGACGGAGAGGTCATAATTATCCATTCCACCCGACATATTGTCGGTATCGGTGTGCCCCTCGACAAATATTGCATCCACGCGGTGCGGACTTCTCTCGCCCGTGCATCTCGCACCGTCGGTATAGCATGGCAGGATGGAGGACATGGCATTCGCCACCTTCTGTACCGCCGCCTCCCCGCGCGGTGTCAATCGGTACTGCCCGCTCTCGAACAGCACGTCGTCGGGTAGACGCAACACCCCTGTCTCGATGTCGATGGTGACCTCGAGACCTTCCTCCTTCAGCGCCTGCGCCATGTCCTTCAGGATTTCTGCCCGCGCCTTGTTCGCGCCGGTCAGCTCGGCCGTTCGCGCCTGGAGGCTCAGCGCGAAATAGGCTAGAAGGATGATAAAGATAAGGACTAGCCCGACCATGAGATCGGTCATCGAGATGAAGTAGCTCTCGCTCTCTTCCTGCGGTTTGCGAAGCAACCGGGCTTCCATCACTGATCAACCCGGGCTTGCTGGGCAGCAAGAGCGGCGGCCAAGTCTTCCACCGTATCACTCAAGCTTTCCAGTGGACGCAGCGCTGCAGCAAGCTGGGCTATGCCCTTGCTCAGCGCATCATCCACCTGCCCCACCCGCTCGTTCAAATTCTGGGCATGGCTTCCGGCCGCTTCAGACAGAAGCGTGAGCGCCTTGCCGAGCGCTTCATCTACTTCATTGAACCGGTCACGATAGTCGGACCAAGCCTTTTCCGCGGACTCGGCCGTTGTGTGAAGAGTACCAGAAAGCTCCCGCATTTCCTCTCTCGCGGCCTCCGAATTGCGCGCATCATTCGCGACCGCCGCCGACATCGCCAGCATAGCCTTTTCTATTGAGGCTGCGGATTGTCGCACGGGCTCGGCAGCTTCGCGAACGTCGTTGGCGACGCTGCCGAGCGACGTCGCAATATCGCTCGACCGGTCTGCGACGCTTTCGATGCCGCGCGTGTAGTCCCCCATGGCGCGATTGCTACCATCGAGCGAAGATGCGGCTGTGCCGATACTCGTAGAGGCTTTGCGCATCTCCTCGACCAATGGCTCGCCAGCCTCATTGAAGCGTTCGACGAACTGTTTGAAGGAATCCTCCAAGGCGAGTTGCCCGGTCTCCGCAGCCCGGCGGGCTGCGCCTTGGGTGGCCTCGCCGAATTCCCCCGCGGACGCGATCATCCGGGCGCGCATTTCGTCGAGGCTGCTCCCCAGCCGGTCGAGAAGGTCTCCCATACGCTGGCGCGCATGATCGCTCGCTTCCTCGCTATCAGCCCGCATTCGTTCGGCAACGGCAGCGAAATTATTGTTCAGCTCGCCAAAGGCCGCGCGCATTTCATCGGACGCCTGACTGAAACGGCGAACCGCCTCCTCGATCTGCTGATCGGCAGAGTTGGTTTGCTTCTCGAAGCGTTCCGCCATGGTTCCCAGCGACAGAGTCATGCCACCAATGGCTTCAGCAAGATTGCCCATTTCTGCGCCTGCGCTCTCGGTCAGAGCCTTGCGAACGGCCTCGCCTCCGCCGCCACTGATCCTGTCGATTCCGTCTTGGATTGCCCCTAGGCTTGAAACCATCGGTGTGAATTGCTTTTCGAGAGCCTGCTCGAGGACGACCGCGAGTTGTTCCGAAAAACCGCGCAGCGCAGGGGTCTGTTCCTCTAGCTGCCTCAGTTGTTCGGCGGCTATTCTCTGGGGCGGGAGATAAGCCATACCATGCTCGAGAAGATCGCACATACGTGCTAGGCCTTCGTCGACCTTCTTGGCGAAACGATAATCGACCGACCGGAGAATGATCGAGGCGACGATACCTCCCACCGACGCCCAGAATTTCGCACCGGCGACCTGCATCAATTCATTGAGTTGGGATTGCATCGCATCTGGCCCGCCGCTCAGGTCGAGCGTCGACAAAGCGGCGATAATCCCAAGGAAGGTGAAGAGCAGGCCTACAGCGATCGAGATGTTCGCGAACCAGCCCAAGGCGCGATGACGTTCGCCCAAGCCGAGGAAGAAATTTTCAGGCCTGACGGTATTGTGAAGAACGTCCGAATTGGGATCGACTATCGTCTCGCGATACTCCTCCCAAGCCCGCCTTAGATGGAAGACCTCCTCGTGAGAGGCTTCCATCATCTTCTCGTCTATATCGAAATAGGCGTCGGCGAAGGCAATCCGAGCGACATCCGAGGGAGCCTCCCGTCCACCTATTCTCTCCGAAATCAATCCGTTTCGCTGATTGATGGCATCGAGCAGGGGCCAGTGATGATTGCGCCGGTATCGGACCGCGATAATGACCGCCGCGCCAACGAGGCTACAAGCAATGTAGAAGGCCATCGCATCCCCGATGCCAGGTATGCCAGTGAACAGGAATATCAGCCCGTGGCCAAGCGCATCGATCATGGTTTCCCCCTTGAGGCAATCGAGCAGTCATCGATTCCTCGAAGCCAATGCCTAACGTAGCGGGCCCAAAATCTTCAAGCGAGTTTAGATACTTTTTCGGACGCGAATACTAATCTCGCTCCCTGTCGATCCTTGCCACAGCTGGTACCGCGGATGTTAAGAATTGGGGGCCAACCCGGGGGCGCAGGCAGCAGTATCAGATGAAATGGACGAAAACACTCATTCGAAGCTCGCCATCTCTTCCTCGAAATCGTCGGTCTTATACGCCTGCCCTCTCCCGTCGATGGACCGCTCAATTATGCGCTTTTTGAGCTCTGCGCTGATCGCAGCGGCCCTTGCACCCAGGAATTTATCGAAATCGTTGCCTGTGATTCCGAAATCGTCGAGATCTCCGATCAGATGTGATCGCATCGACTTCGCGAGATTGGCGTTAGATTTCTTAAATGTCTTCATATAAACCGATGGAGCCTTTGCTCCGATCTCGCGCTTGTTGAGATAATCATCGACAATCGTAATATTAACTATGTTATTTATCCGCCATTCTTCTTCTTTCTTTTTAGCCAGGAATGCGCGAGGAAAAAAGTGATGGTAGTTTTTACTGTTTGCCTGCTTTAACCAATAATTGCTTATGTTGACCAACGCATCGTCGCTAAACGACTTCGGTTGCTGATAGGCATAAAGGCACAGGATTGCCTTGATCGATCCGCGACCTGCGTTGAACCAGCCATTCTCGATGAGAAAATCGGGTGAGATATCGATACCCCAGTCATAGTCGGGCATCTCACCCTTCAGGATTCGATCGATACGCTTGATATCTTGCGCAAGCTTGCTCTCGACCGACGAGGAATAACGGGCGCCCAGAGCGCAGCGCCAGAAGAAGTCCTGGAGCAGCTTCTTCTGCTCCAGATCAGGCTTGTCAGGATGGTGGAAGAAATAATAGGCGAAAGGAACGAGCAACGTATTATACGGCAGAAGCTTACTCACCGGAATCCGGTAGGTCTGTCTAAAATATTCTACAGCCCGCTCGAATGCGTCGATCGCCTTTGGCCAAGTCGCGATAAACTTCGCCTTTGGGAGCTTCAGTATCGTCTGCTTCTTACAGTCTTTACTGATGAGCAGCGAAATGAGTTGCAGCAGCGTGGCGTCGGATATGGTTTCGTAATTCACCGTCGTCAGACGTTCGATCAGCGCATCGAATTTGGCCGACAGGTCGAAATCTTGCTCCTCGTCGAACGTTTTGGCGACCATTATCTCAAACACGCTGAGCGGCTTTCCACCAACATTGATACGAGTGAATATCTCGGTTGCGACGTCGATTGCGACGTCGCGAACTTGAATGATCGAGAAATCATAGCTTTCGATTCGGCGGCGATATTCGGAAATCTTGTCGTGATATTGCTCCGGGAACGCCATCAGTTCGCTGATTGAGCCCTTGAGGAGATCTTTTAGCGAAATGTAACTTTGTTCGGGCAGTTCTGAAACGTCCACCGCTACGATCTGCTGGTCTTCGTCAGCCTCAAGATCCACATATATTTCGGCGAAGTCGTCCACATGCCCCGAACTTCGCGGGACCTTTATCCCGCGGATCGCAGCATAAAGGCTCGTCAACCGTTGCTGGCCATCGAGTACGAAGGAGACTATTTCCCCCGCCGCGGGCGCAGGGAGTGCGGCATCGCCAAGCTCGCGCACGCTCCGCAGACGATCGCGTGTCGACCAAAAGATGAACGTGCCCACGGGATAGCCCTTTAGCACACTGTCCAAGAGAGCTGCGGATTTCTGTATTGTCCAAACAAACTCGCGTTGAAACTGAGGAATTTTTACTTGCCCGCGTTCGATATCGATCAGCAAGCTCGAGTAATTGGCATGTGTCGGACTCGGCAGGGACATTCCGCGCTCCTCGCAAGGTTAGATTCCAGTCGAGGAAGTCGATTTGTTTGCGGGCACGGCTTCAAGCCGTACCGCTAGCGCGCCCTCCCCGCTTCGACAATTGAGCTTCAGGCGCCGCCCGTCAATAAGAGATAGGTCCATGGTTTCTCAATGGTTGCCAGTGCCGCCGACCATATGACAAGCGCGTACGTCCGCTTTTGAGCAACCCGAACGAACTATTTGAACGGCCAACATGAGGCGCGAAGCCGCCCCCCCCCTCCTTCAACCTTCGGCGCAGGATCTAGGTCGAGAGAACCACGCCGACGAGCGCGAGGAACATCCCGCACAGGAGCCCGCCCGTCGCCGCCCAGCTAACCCACCAGTCCTGCTCGTCGGTAGAGCGACGCTGCTTGATCATGCCCTCGACGCGGCCAAGCGTGCGCGTCAGGGTGTCGCGTGCTTCGCCGATCGATTTAGCGTCATCGGCTCGGTAGCTCATCAAAGCTTCGTGTATTTCCGTAGCGATCGTTCGCGGCGTGAGCTGCATCGCCGGCTTCTGGTGGATGCTTTCGATCTGCTCCTCGATCTGGCCTAGACGGGAGGCGATATCGCGCAGGGTAGGCAAATAGTCGGGGAGCTTTTCCTTCGCCGATGTGAGGCCTTGGATCGCGGTTCGCTGCAGGGAGATTTCACGGCGCAGCTCTTCGAAGGCTTTGGCGGCATCGGCGGCGGGCGGGGTGCGGGCAGGTTTCTGGGTCATGGGAGCAGCTTACATCGAGATACCCATGCCGCGTCCACGCCCGAGATACTGCTGGAGATCGTGAGACAACGATCCTGTCGCAGAAGGTTTCAGGCCAAGGTCCGCGCGGCGATTCCGGAGCAGCGACTCGAGCTGCGGGTCGCGGTGAAGGCTCTTCGCCATGTCGTTGAGGTTGGCGCGCGCCTCGTCGCGCGCGGCATAGTTTGGTGCCTTGCGCGCCAGCGCACTTTCCTTCTTCCACGAGGCGACGAACAGCTCGGCGCGCTTCTCGAGCTCGGCGGCAAGCCGCTTTGCCGCGGCCGCCTGCCGCACCTGCTCGCGCGCCGCGCGCTCGGCGGCCGCGCGCTCAGCCGCTCGTTCGGCGGCCCGGGCCGCGACCGCTCCGTCCATCGCCGCGATCGCGCCGGCGGTCCGTCCTGCCGCCGTCTCGGTGATGAGTTTGTAGCTCTTCCCGAACGCTTCGCGCAGATCGCGCGCGCCGCCGGGCCGAAGCGCATCGAGCTCCTGCCGTGCATTCCTGTAGGCATCGAGCTCGTGCGGCAGTTCTTTCCCGCCAGCACGCCGGACATCGACGATCTCCTTCGTCACCCGCGCAAAGCGCTCGACCGCCTTGTCGAGCGCGGACGGGGCCGCGGCCGTATCGAGGGCGCGCGCGCTGACGCGGACGTCCGAGAGCCCGACGGTTCGCCGCAGCTTCGGCGCCTCCTCCCGCAGCGGCTCGCGCGAGACAGTGAGCTTAAGCGCGTCGAACATGGAGCGCTTGGGCTCAGCGTCCTTCGTCGCCTCCGCCACCTTGTAATCGCTCGCCATATCCTTGCCACGCTCGCGGCCGAGCGTGCGCACCAGCTTCGACTGACTGGCGAAGTCATCCTTGCCATAATGGACGTCAACTGCCTCGCGATGCCGCGACAGGGCCACATAGGCACCATGCCGATCCATGCCCGGCGTCGCCAGTAGCTGCACCCGATCGACCGTCATGCCCTGCGCCTTGTGGATCGTCGCCGCATAGCCGTGATCGACATGGGCGTAGTCCTTCAGATCGAACGCCACGCGCCGCCCGTCGTCGAGCGTTACAGCCATGCGCGCCGGGCCGACGCTCTCGACGCTACCGAGCGACCCGTTCTTCACACCCAAGTCACGTTCATTCTTGAGGAACATGATGCGGTCGCCTTCCGCAAAAGCGCGCTCGCCGCGCTCGACATTGAGCGCAACCTCATTGCCGAGCGCCTCGCCCGCTTTCAGCCGCTCACGCACCGCCTCATTGAGCTCACGGACCTCGTCATTGGTGTGGGTCAGGATGATCCGGCTCGCATCCGGATAGGCCTGCCGGTCGCGATCCCACGCATCGACAAGCTCCGCGCGAGCAGCTTCGCGTGTGTCGGCGACGTGGACAAAGCCAGCATCCGCATAGCGCCCGATCGCCTCGCCGGTCCGCCCGGTGGCAAGCTCGCGCGTCGCGTCACGCTGCCAGTCCTCCTGCTGGCGGCGGATATCCATGATCTCGACGGCTCCATGACGCTCGGCGGCGGCACGGAACGCGGCACCAGCCTCGATCGCCTGGAGCTGCTCGGGGTCGCCAACAAGAACGACCTTCGTGCCTTGGCGTTCGGCTTCTGACACGACACGCTCGAGCTGCCGCGTGCCGACCATGCCGGCTTCATCGATGACGAGGATATGTTTGTCAGTCAGCCGCTCGCGATCATTCGCCCATTGATGCTCGAGACTCGCGAGCGTGCGTGAGCCGATCCCCGAGCCATGCTCTAGCCCCTCTGCCGCAATGCCCGAGAGCGCGGCGCCCTGCACCTGATAGCCTGCCGCTTCCCAAGCCTCGCGGGCAACGCCGAGCATCGCGCTCTTGCCCGTTCCTGCATAGCCGATGACATTGCTGACGCCGCGTGCCGATGTGACATGTTCGAACGCTCCGCGCTGTTCCGAGGAAAGCTCCAAACCACGATCGAGCGCACGCTCCAGCGCACGTTCGCGATGTCGCTCGGCAACGGCGTGATTGCGGCGGGCGTCGAGGGTTGCGGTGGTGCGTTCGAGGCGCTGCTCAGTCTCGACCATTGACTTGGATGTGAACCGATCTTCGCCGCGCCCGTCCTCGCCGAGCGCGATCAGTTCAGGCGATGCCTTCACCGCCGACATCACTGCGTCGAACTGCTCCTTGCCGTCGCTGTGCCGATGCACGAACATCGCAAGGTCACGGTTGGTGAACGTCGCCTGGCGGTGCGTGATCGCGTCGAGCGCGATGCCGGGATCGGCGAGAATCTTCTCGCCGTTCGATCGCGCGATCTCGATATGCTCAGCGAGCCGGTCGGCCTCCAGTCCCTCCGCCGCCATGCGCGAGGCCGCCGGGCCGATCTTGTGCTGCGGCTCGAGGTCGATGCCCTGCGCTTCGAGCGTGCGATGATCGACCCATGCATCTATATCGAGTTCGGCCAAGCGGGTGTTGACGTGTTCCGCCCAGGCTTCGCGCCAGTGGCTCAACAGTTCGGTGCGGTTCCAGTCACGGACCTTCGCTCCGAACTCTGCGCTGCCATCCTCGCCGACGCGGATCTCCCGCATCGTCAGCATGACATGCGCGTGCGGCCGCGCCAGCCCGTCGGCACCGATATCCCAATGGACATTGAGATCGGCGATCATGCCCCCGTCGACGAACTCGGCTTGTACAAAATCACGAGCGAGCTCGATGCCCTGTTCCTGAGTCATCTCGCGCGGGATCGCGAACTCGATCTCGCGGGCAAGTTGCGCGTCCTTGCGAAGCTCGGCTGCCTCAACGTCATTCCAGAGCTTTTCGCGGTCGCACCATTGCTCCGGCGCACCCTCCGGTAGCAGCACTTCGCTGTGAACGACGCCCGCCTTGTTCGAGAAATCATGGCTGCGACCGAGCCGCTCGTCGTGCAGCCGGTCGGCCGAACGATAGGCCGCGGCAGCGACAGCACTGCTGCCGGCGGCGCGGGAAATGACTTTTGCCGAGAAATGATAGATCGCCATAAGGGCAATCCATTTACAGCAAAACGGGCACGTCGGCACGACGTATAAGCGCGCCCTCACACGATTTCATCGCGCTCGGGATCACAGCTTCTCACGAGATTTCAGCTACTTGAACGACGTTGAGACTCGGCATAGCTGGTTCGTCCGACACCATGAACATGGAAGGACAGACGATGCGCAAACCCCGGGATTTCGACGCCGAACTCCAAGCTTTGACCGACAAGGCGAAGGCGCTCAAGACGAAGAAGCAAGGTCAGCTCGGCGAGCTGGTGGTCGCGACGGGCGCCGATTCCCTCTCGATTGAGCAACTCGCCGGTGCGTTGCTCGATGCAATCGACGCCGATGCCGCGCGAAAGGAGGCGTGGCGCAAGAGCGGCGCCGCCTTCTTTCGCGGAGACCGCGACCGCGCTGGCAAAGGCGCTCGCGGGAACGCGTGTCGGGCACCGGCGAGCAGTACAGGCGCGCAATCGCCTGCAGGCGAAGCGGGCGCGGCATGACACGCGAGCGTGGCAGGTGAAGCGCCGCGAGCGCACCCGCCAGCTGATCGAGCTCGGCGGCCTCGTCGCCAAGGCCGATCTGATCGAACTGACGGGCGACGACCGCGCCGTCTTGCTTGGGCTGCTCATCGAGGCGGCTGCGACGCTGCGGGGCGAAGGGCGCGAGCAGCAATTGCTGCTCTGGCGTCGTCGGGGAAAGCGCGCGTTCGATGCGACATCTACGGCGACGTAGGGAGCTACCGGACATTTACCTTCGCCTGTCATGTTCGGAGCATGGCACGTCATTGGAAACATCGTCGACGCGGGCGCCGGCCGAAGAATTCGGCCGTCAATTTTTTCGTCGGCGCTGGCTTGATCGGCGCGGTCGTCGGGGTCGGCTCGACAGCGACGACACCCGAAGGGCGAACGCAATTGGCGTCGGCGGCGAGCGACATCGCGGTAGCGGCGGGAATGGCCCGCGCGCGAACGCCTGAAGATGGCGATTATTGGCGGCGCTGCGACGACGCGCGCGCGGCTGGCTCGGCCCCGCTCTATCGGGGCGAGCCAGGGTATCGCGATGGATTGGATGCCGACGATGACGGGATCGCGTGCGAGCCCTATCGCGGGCAGTAAAGAACGCTATTTTGCTTTCGCGCGACCGCGCGCGGCAGGCTTACGGCCGCCGCCGCGCCCCTTGGTGCCGAGACCGATCTGCTTCGCCAGTTCGCGGCGCTTTTCGGCATAGTTAGGAGCCACCATCGGATAGTCCTTTGGCAGGTTCCACTTCGCGCGATACTCGTCAGGCGTCATGCCGAAGTTGGTCATAAGATAGCGGCGCATCATCGTGAGCTTTTTGCCGTCTTCGAGACAGACGATGTAGTCGGGCTTCACCGACGCGCGAACAGACACGGCCGGTTGCTGCGGCTCGGGTTCCGGTTCAGCCGTCGAGGACAGACCGGCGAGCGCTTCGTGGACCGACCGGATGACAAGGGGGATGTCCGAAATCGCGACGCTGTTGTTGCTGACGTGGGCAGCGACAATATCGGCGGTCAGCGTGACCAGCATTTCGGAATCTTCCATTCGCGTTTTCCTTCGAGGTCTAACCACTTCGGCTATCCTCTAGCGCCACATTCCATTCCAAACAAATAGCGAAAGTGTCGCCACAGAACTATCAGCGCCGCGCTACGGCAGCCGTCCAGCCGTGCGGCGAAGCTGTTCAAGCCGCTCCGAACAAATCGCGTGCACGGCCCGCCCGAGTTCTTCGACGCGTTTTCCGAGCCACCGCAGTTCCTCTTCGGTGATGCGGTAGTGCTTGGAGTAACGCGCCTTTACATAGGCTTCCTTGAGCTTCTCGAAATGCCTGCGATCCGATTTCAATTCACGCGGCCAGGCGTCGACGAGCCGCATGTCGAGACGCTCGGCCTGAGTTCGCAAGAACGCCAGATTGTGGACGTGCGGGGTGTAAAAGGTGCAGACCAATAGGACGCAATGGTAAAGCCGTTCGGTGGCCTGATGAAGCATGAACGCCGCTTCTTTATTCCAACCTCGTTTCAGATCGTCGCCGTAATTAACGTGAGCCCGCATGGCGCTCGTATACCACTCGTCAAAATACTCCTGCGCCATGTCGAGCGCCTCATCGGGCGTCTTTGGCTTGGGTTTGTGCAGTTCCTTGTCGTCATATTCATAGAGCGCGATGCCGTCCGTCGCGATGTCCATGAAGAAATAGCGGCCATGCGCGAGGCCATCGTTCACTTCCTGCATGGTATGAATGATGAGGTTCACCGGCGTGTGCAGCGTCTTATCGATCGCCAGTTCGCGGTCGAGCCGATCCTCGATCTTCGGCCAAAACTCGACCTTGTCGGTGAGGCGCTTGTCGCTGACGATGATCAGCAGATCGAAGTCCGAACGATAGCCCTTGGCGGTGTGGGGCTCGTCGACCCAGCCGCCGCGCGCATAGCTGCCGTAAAGGATGATCTTGTCGATCCTCCCCTTCTTCTTCCAGCTCATCGTCGCGAGCGCAACGCTGTCGGCAAATTCTTCGAAGATGATCTGCTTCACGCGCTCGAGTTCGCGCTGTTTGTTCGCGGGCAGATGATCGAGATCGGTTCTCATTGTTATTACCCTGTAATTGCGAAGGCCGGATGGCAAGCGCCATCCGGCCTTCGCGCCGTCCTCAAAGCCGGAAACGCCACCACCATGGATCCTTTTCGTCCATTGCGGTCATGAGGACGCGAAGGCTTCCGGCAAAATGCCATTCGACGTCGGCGACGGTGATGCCGAAGCGCGCGGCAATTTCGGAATAGCTCAGTTCCTCGACACGGATGGCGAGGAAGACCTTGCGGTCCATTTCCTCCATTCGATCGACGGCGCGCTCGGCGCGCCACAGGCGCAGCCGGTCCTCGCGGCTCATGCGCGCGCTCATTGCTCCGCTCCTGCGAAAGCCAAAAGGAAGTCCGCCGCCCTGCTCGCCTGACTGGCGGAGCGGAAGATCGCCTTCTCGTCGCCGCGCAGCACTGACAGCCATGACGCGATGTAGTCGGAATGACGAACGGTCGGCGCGATGCCGAGCGACGCACAGGTGAACGCCGACGCCATCTCTGCGACAAGTTCCTCCTTCGCGTAGCTGTTCGATCCGAACCCGCCCTTCTGGTCGCGGTCCAGACGGCTGCCGTGACCGGTCCAATGACCAAGCTCATGCAGGGCGGTGCGATACCAGTTGATCGGCTCATGAAACGCAGCCTGCTGCGGCACCTGCACGAAATCGTGGCTCGGGCTGTAGAAAGCTTCGGCGCCACCGATCTGGAACGTCGCGCCGCTCGCGGCGATCAGCGCATCGGCCTCGGAAATGGCAAGCACCGGGGCGGGGCTGACCATTGGGGCGGTGTAACTCTCTGGCAGTCCCTCGCATTGATCGACATTGAACACGACAAAGCGCTTGAGGAACGCCACCTGCCGCACCTCGCGGTCCTCGCCGCGCGCGGCTTCGGCCTCGGCCTTCGGCGTGAAGCGGTCAGCGTAGCAAATGACGGTGCCCTTCTCGCCGCGCCGGACATTGCCGCCTGCCGCCTCGGCCTGCCGGTAGGTCAGCCAGCGCTGCGACGCATAGCCCTTGGCGACAACCTCGGCCCACAGGATTAGCACATTGATGCCGCTGTATTTGCGCGCCCTTCCGGCATTCTGCGGCATCGTGCATCCGCAAGCTGCGTTATCCCACGGCTGCACCCATGGCAGCCTCCCCTCTTCGAGCTCCGCGATAATCCTGTTCGTGACCTCCGAATAGAGGCTGGCCCTCTCGGTCCTTTCCTTGCGCATATTCCTTCTCCTTCCCGCCAACCGCACCCCGGCCCGGAAGGGGCGGAGGTGGGCGGCAGGAAGGAGCCGGCAGACCCGCATCATCGGGCGGGCCGCATCCGAAGGACCGGAACGAAGTGGCGGACCCGCGGAGCGGGTTGCGGCCGGGCCGGGCGGGGCTAGAGGCGAGTGACGCCCACCTTCGCCCCCGCCGTGCCGGGAGAACGAACGCCGCCGCTCGCGCGGCGACCGCATGTGCGCCAAAGGCGCCCTCCCGATGCGAATCACCCGACGCTCGCGCCGCCTTGCGGCGCGTCATTCGCGATCGCGACCGCCTTCGGCGGTCACATTTCCCGATCGGGCTCCGCGGCGAGACGATCTGAGACGAATTATTTTCGGTATCTCCAGAGGTCTCTGGAGTCCGCTGGAGTACGTCCGAGTGCAGGGGAGTACATCCCGGACGAACCGCAGATTTCCAATGGGTTGACGCCAGCCCTTTGCATCCCCTTCTCTGTCTCGCGTCGACGCAAAGACCCTCAAGAATAGGAGAAGCAAATCATGGTATCGCAGTCCCCCTTGCGCCTGATGCGCCTGCCCGAGGTCCTCGACCTGACCGGCCTCAGCCGCGCCACCATCTACCGCAAGATCGCCGCCGGCACATTCCCGCCACAACGCAACACGGGCGCGCGCGCCTGCGGCTGGCGCGCGGGCGCGGTCGATATCTGGCTCCGCAACCCGATGAGCTTTACCGTCGCCGATATCCCGAGCGATCTCGCCTGAAATCCAGGCACGGCAAAGCCCCGCGCCGCGAGAGCGGCGCGGGGTGGAAGCTCGCCTCAGTCGGCGGGGTTCCAGATAAGGGCGTAACCGTCCTCGCCGTCCTGACCGGCGGCGCGGCCGAGGTTCGCATAGAGGCGGCGCGGCCCGAACTCGGGAGCGGCGAGGCTCAGCGACACATAGGGTTCGCCCGAAACCTGACCGACGCGGATCCAGCCGGCACCGATTTCGACGCCTTCGGAATAAACCCGGTAATCGGGCTGGACGTCGCCGCTCTTCGAGCGGTTGGTGCGGATCTCGATCGCGGCCCGGATCGAAAGAGTCTTGAGCTGGCCCACGAAACCCGCTTCGATGGTGCCGTTCACAAAGCCGATTGCTGCCATTGGTCGTCTCCTTGAAGTACCGCGGGACCATCCCTGCGGCATGGGCGGACCAGGAACCGGCGCATGAGGCGTGCCGCGAACCCGTCAGGGCCGAAGCGCAGCGGAGGAGTGCGGCGGCGCGATTATTTGAAGCGAAGCGGCCGCGAGGAGCCGGCAGAGCCGGCGGGGAAATAATTGCGCCGCCGCACTTTCGCGGGACGCCGCGCCGGTGCAGGTCAGCTCGCCCGTCGCCGGGATGGTTTTGCAGAACAGGTGGAGCGAGCCCGCGCTATCGGCGTGAACGATCAAACGCCGGAACTTGAGTGAAAAAAGCGATCTAACCGCGGACTGTGGCTGCGATCAGATTGGCCGCGCCCGAGTTGGCAGTCCGCCCCTCCCATCGGCTTATTCCGGGCGGCAAGAAAACCACGTCCAAGGCATGCGATTTGGCGTTTTCGTACAATCCTAGGGTCAGAACCGATATTATCGGGCTCGCCAACTTCCGTCCGGGCTTGGCGATTAGCGACCCCGGCAAGTCAGGATGGTGGGGCGAAGGATGCAGCATCCTCGTATGGGCGGCGCGAAGGCAACTTCGCGTCGCCTTTTTCTTTGGCTGAAGCGCGGGCCGTCGCAGCTTGCGGCGGCGGCGCGCCCAAGTCATGAGCGCCGCGCCGGCCCACAAGGCCGGCGCGTCATTTTGCGCCCGCAGAAAATATGGCGGGCGACCGAAGCCGCCCGCCGTCTTCTCATGCTGCCAAAGGCTGTCCGTCTTCCGCATCGGGTTCGGACGCTGCCGGAGCCGCAAGCTCGTGCGCGACCCGCCGCGCCGATTTGACGCTGCCGACCCCGCCCCGCGTCGTGTAGGCCGAAGGCGGGAATGCCATCCACAGCGGCACCCACGGCTCGGCCTTGGCCCGACCGTTCGTGCCCTCAAGGCAATCGGCGATGATCGCTTTTAGCGCCTTGCCCTTTTCACCCGCGTTCGCTGCCGCGACCTCCGGACCCGCGACCTCGCTGGTGATGGCGAGCAGAACTTCGCGGTCGCGAAGCTGGTCGAAGAAGGCCGCGTCCGCCGACCAGTGCTGGCGCATGTCGGTGCCGAGATGAAGCCCGATCATCTCCACCGCCTCGCTTCCCGCCTGCAGCGTCTCGCCCATGACGATCGCCACAATCTCCAGCACCACCGGATCGGGCAATTCGAGCAGTCGCGCGAACAGTCGGGCAAAAGGGGGACGATGGAGTGGCCTTCCCGTGACTGTGGGCGCTTCCGCATCGAACCCCAGTACCGCGAGCACCGCGCGACGCTTGAGGTCGAACGCCGCCTCGGCTGGACAGCCTTCCACGCTCTCGGCGATATCTTCTTTCGGCGCCCGTTGGCTCTCGATATCGACGCGCCACAGGTCCGCGCCCGCGATCACATGCGCGAGCATCGCTCGGAGCGCGACCCCGCCCTGCCCCGCCAGATCGGCGCGGACCGCCGCATGGCGATGAAGGTTGATATAGGCATTAAGCGGGCTCGACACCTCGGGACGAACAGGCTTGGCGATCACGGCATCGTCCCCGCCGTCCCCGCTGCCGCCCGAAAGCCGCTTTGCTTCCTTGGTGGTGACGAAGCCTTCGTGGAAGGTCACCTCGCCGCTCTCGCGGACCTCGACATAGATGCGACCGCCCTTGCGCTTGCCCGCATGGGCGTGATCCCACGACCGGAACCAGTCGCCACGTTCCATGACAACGACATCGGACCAACCCGCTTCGATATACTCGGCCTTGCGCGCCTCGATGGCTGCCATCTGCGCCGACCAGAAAGCATCGCTGTCGGCAAAGAAGCTGTCGTCGCCGAACAGGTCCGACACGATGGCGAGCTTCGCTTCCTCGGCATCGAACAGCGCGTGCTTCACAGCAATGGCGGTGCCGCCGAACAGCCATGCTTTCAGCTGATGACCTATCGGGCAATAGGCCCCCTCATCGTCGAACAAGGCAAGCCATGCCTTCTGCTGGCTCTTGGAAGCGAGGGTCAGGTGGCGCACCGTGCCCGCATCGATTTCGCCGCCGCGATAGAGGGTGCGGATGCGGGGGAGCAGATTGCCGAGCGCAAGGATGCGCTTCACCGCGCGCGGCTCGAACCCGAAACTGTCCGCGACTTCTTCGACCGACCGCCCCGCTTTGACCAGCGCGACGAATGCTTCCCACTGGCTCACCTCGTCGGGCTGCACCCGCGCAAGATTTTCGAGCATCGAGGCTTCGAGCGCATCGGCATCGTCGCCTTCGTCGAGAATGGCGCAGGGAATGGGCCGGATCGCCCCGCCCTCGCGCGCCACCGCACCCATAGCGGTAAATCGCCGACGCCCCGCGACGATCTCGTAATGGCCATCTGCACAATTGGGCCGAACAAGCAGCGGAACCAGTACCCCGCGCGCACGGATGCTCGGCATAAGGTCCGCGACGTCGGGGTCTTTCCCCTTCCCGCGCATATTGGCCGCGGCGATGGACAAATTGCCCATATCGATGAAATCGAGCTTCATGACTTTCTTCCTTCTCTTCAACCACGCCCGGCCCCGGACGGCGGGGCGGGCGGCGAGAAAAGGCGACGGGACCGCGCCATAGGACGGCGCGCACCCGCAGGGCCGAAACGAAGTGAAGGAGCCGACGCGCAGCGGCGGCTTGCGCACCGGCCGAGCGGGCCCATAGCCGCGCGCCGAACGACACGCTGTCCGTGGCCGGCCCAACGACTACGCCGCCGTGCGGTCAGCGCGGCGTCCATATCGGATAACAGACGCGCCCTTGGCGAAGCCGCAGGCGGGGCGGTGTGCGTGAGCAAATGTGCTTAGCCGCCGCCCCTCCAAGATCAACGAGCCAAGAACGCCGCGCGGCCAACCGTAAAAACGCGCGACCTCTGGCGGCGCCTGCCGCCGCCAGTGCGCGCTCAATTGAGGCCGCGCTCAATCTACCGACGGCTCAGCTCTCCCAAGCTTCGTTGAGTACGACTGCCGCCAATGCCGATTTGTCGTGCGGGAAGAACCGGCCATAATGTTTCGCGACGATTTCCGGGCTATCCTGGATGGCATAGCCCGCCTGCTCGTATGAGCCGGTCTTCTTGAGAACGTGCGTTGCCAAAACATCGCGCACATTATGCGGACCGTGCGGGAGCAGGCCTTTGATGACCCCTTGGCCGGTATAGGGATTAAAGATGCCATAGCGCTGGATCGCCAGCCGCCAGGCATCATAGAATCCGACCTGACTATATGCGGCATCCTTCGTCGTCAGCTTGGCCGATTTCACAAAGAAGGTCTTTGGATCCTCGGCACCGCCGAGCAGGATCTGCCGGTCGCGCCGGAGATACAGATCGATGAACTCGTAGAGCCGCCCGAGATCGGGCAGAAGCAACCGATAAGGCTTCCGGCCGAAAAAGGACGACGACGCATTTTTGAACGCAACGGCGGGAATGAAGACCTCCCAGCCGCCCGATAGATCATTCCATCGAAGCTCCCCGCATCTCAGGTTCTCGAGTTGCTTCTCGCTGCTGTGCCGCCCGCCTCGAACACAGAATCGAAGCTGTCGGAGATTCTTCTGCCGAAGACCAAGATGCAAGCCAAAGCGCAGCATCAGAAAGGCGCGGACCGCTTCCGCCGCAGCCTTCGGATGACGCCGCGCGCTCGGCATCCGCGCCAGTATTTCCTCGGTGATCTTGCGATATTCGCCGACCGGGCTCTCGGCTTCGAGGATGGGCAATATCGGTTCGAACGGATCACGATGGACCTTCGCGACGCGCTGAACATCCTTCTTTCGGTTCAGGGCGTAGATGATGAAGCGGTCGCAGACAGCATCCCAATCCCTACAAGCTTCGTCGACCTCACCTGCGGAAATCAGCTCATCGACCGGTTGCAGGGCGTCCGCAAGGTCTGGGTGCTGCCGCATCCAACCCGTCTTTTCGCGCGCAAGCGAGAGCGCGAAGTCGAGCATATTGACCTCCCAGCTCGTATAGAAGCCGCGGCGCTCCTCGCGCCAATGGAGATACCAGTCCCAGACCGACGGGAAGAGCAGCATCGCGAGACACAGTCGATCGGCGGGAACGCCAAATCCGCGAACATCACCATCCGGCGGCGAGCATAGAGCACCGAACATAAGTCCGAGATGTTCCAATTTCTGCGACGCCGTTTCCTCGCCCCACATGCCTTGGCGAAGCAGGCCTGACGGCGCGAGGGTCGAGGTTTTGAATGCGATAAGACTATGGACTTCAGTCTGCAGTTGGGAGGGCGCATCGCGGCAGCCAGCCATGCTCCCGTCGGTCGCACCGGCATCGACCGATGCCGTGTTCGAGAATCGGAGGGAGAAGCGCTGCTGCGTCGCTTCTCGCTGAAAGCGGCGATACTCTGTCGCGCCCTCGATGATGACCGAACGCACCCACGCCAGTATTTCCTCGCGCTCGCGTTTGGGCCGTTTCGAGAAATCGCCCGGAAGGTGCCAGGCGAGTTTCCGCCTCTCGGAAGCCGTAAGCGCCGCGATGGCGGGCCGCGCGGTGGCGCGCCCGGTCCGATCGAGTTTCGCCTGAAAATAGCCCTCGGGGAGGCGGTAGCGGCGCTCGATTCGGCTCAGGACCGAGAGGCTCTCGATTGTGCCCGGCGCCTTTACGCCGGTCGCCCACGTCTGGATCGTCTTGCGATCGGTCTTGTCGCCCGGACCAATAATGGCGCGGTGGAGATGATTGCAGCTGTCGCCGTGCCGGCGCATTTGCCACGCAAGCGCTTCGGGAAAGGAAGGCGGATCGACCCAATCTTCTCCCGATGCCTCAGGGAATTCGACTATCAGCTTCGGTTTCGGGCCGCGCTTCTTTTTCGGAAGGCCAGTGAGGTCCGCGCTCTCGGCTATGGGAGCGAGCAACGGGCGTTCCGCCAAAATGATGGGCACTTTCAATAAACTCCTGCATTGGGTGTAGGGCGGCGCCCGATGGCAGAAGCTTCCTTTCAAATGGAAAACCCCTCTCGCGATTGCTGCGGATTACAGCGCCCGAACACCCTCTCGCGCTCGCCGCCGGGAAACTGCGCTACGACGCTTGTCTTCACGCCGACACGCTGGTAGAGGCGCCCCTCGTTGCCGCTTTAGCTCAGTTGGTAGAGCACATCATTCGTAATGATGGGGTCACAGGTTCGAGTCCTGTAAGCGGCACCATCGACCCCATAATTCAATGACTTAGGCCGGATACATCTTTCCGGGAGCCGTAGTTTGCGGTCGTTTGGCGCCGTCTGACTCAGGACGATGCCCTCCTCGTCTCCACATAGGAGAGTAGCTCGCTCAAGCCGCGTTCTGTCCGGATAAGATCGATCGGCCGTCCTCCCAGATCCATATTCTCTGTTTGAAGCCAGGCCATGACGGACCGGTCATCGCCAATCAGTACAGCCAGTTTCTGAAACAGCCGCACGAGATATTGACCGGCCCGGAAGGCTGGGTCTGGTCGAGCAAGTCGGAATGTCCCGTTACGCAGATCCGTTGCGCGATTGCCCGCGATGCCGAGTATCTCTCCAAGCATGTCGTCACCGATGCTCCAGAGCGCAGCAACGCGCGCCACAGCCTCGGACAGCACGCGGCTCTGCGCTTCAGACGATGTCTCCATCATCTCGTCTTTCCCTACCACGGTCAGTCCTCCAGCAAGGCAGAGATCGCAGCTTCGTCATCGCTGCGCAGCGCATCCAGATAGTCACTCCACCATTGGTGCATCCGTACCCGCTCATCCCAATAGGGCGTCCGGTTATAGATGCGGCGGATCTGATTGTTGTCGGCGTGCGCGAGCGACCGTTCGATCGCATCGGGGTTCCACTTGCCGCACTGGTTGAGAAGCGATGAGGCGGTCGCGCGAAATCCGTGGGACGTCAAATCCCGCGGCCCATAGCCCATGCGGCGGTAGGCGGCGTTCATCGTATTCTCGCTGAGCGGTCGCTTCCACGTGTGGAACGCGGGAAAGACATAATCCTCGCCGCCAACATAAGGCCGAAGCTCTTCCAACAGAGCGATCACCTGCCGCGACAACGGGACATAATGGGGCCGCCGCATCTTCATGCGCTCCGGGGGGACCGTCCAGACGGCCTTCTCGAAATCGAACTCGGCCCAGCGCGCAAGCCGCAACTCGCCCGGTCTCGCCATGACGTGCGGCAATATCTTGCAGGCGAGCAAGGTGATCGGATAGCCCGAGTATCCGTCTAGCGCGCGCAGGAACCCACCGACCTCTTCCGGCTCGACGAGCGCAGCGTGGTGCTTCGGCCTCGGCGCAATCAGCGCGCCGCGCAGAAGCGTTGTCGGATCGGCGTCCGCGCGCCCCGACGCCGCAGCATAGCGAAACACACGGCTCGCAAAGGAACGGCAGCGACGCGCCGTCTCGAAATGCCCTTGCGCCTCGATCTTCTTGAGCACAGCGAAGAGATCGACGGCCTGCAGGTCCGCAATGGGCGTGCCGGCGATCGGCCGAAGCTTTTCGAGAAGCCACTTCGTCTTCTCAATCGTCGCTTCGCTCCGGCCTTCCTTGGTGACCATCTCGATATATTCCTCGGCGAGATCGCCGAAACAATTCGAGGCCTTGAACTTGCCGACGAGCTTGTGACGCTTCCGCTCCGCGAGCGGATCGGTGCCCTCATGGATTTTCAGCTTGGCCTCGTCGCGCTTGCGCCGGGCTTCGGCGAGGCCGACATCTGGATAGGCGCCAAGCGCAATGCGCTTCTGCTTTCCATGCATGGTGTATTTGAACCGCCATAGGCGCGCACCGGTCGGATGCACCTCGATGTAGAGGCTGTGGGCATCGGAGACTTTGTAGACGCGATCCCGCGGCTTGAGGGACCTGATTTGAACATCGCTAAGAGGCACGGCTCAACTCCTTTAAAAGGGTTAGGACCGGCACCAATCACATCGCTCGAGGCGGACGGGCCATCGAGCAAAACTCACTCCAAAAAAGACGGGCCATTATGGCTTTTCTGATGGCCCGTTTCGAGGTGAGATTTTGTGAGACACCCTCGGACAATTCGGAACAAAACCCACGGAAAAGTAACAGATTTCCGGGATTTTGTCGATTGCCCTGAGAAGGGTAAATGGTGCCCAGAAGAGGACTCGAACCTCCACGACCTTGCGATCGCCAGCACCTGAAGCTGGTGCGTCTACCAATTCCGCCATCTGGGCACGGGGTAGGAGCGGGCGCTTAGCGGCGCGTGTGTCGGCTTGTCAACCGCATCGGACGAGCCGAGGTGCATTTTATCGCAAAGCCGTCGGTTTCGCGTCACAATGCCGTCCTCGCCCCTTGCTCCCCTCTCCGCTTCGCGGCATGGGGAAGGCCGTCGGCGCGCCCCGCGCCATCCAGAGAATCGATCACAGGCGGACGACATGCAGAAACTCGACGGGCAATTGATCACGGTATTGGGGGGCGGCGGCTTCCTCGGCCGCTATGTCGTACAGCGCCTGCTCGCGCGCGGCGCACGCGTCCGCATCGCGCAGCGCGAACCGCGCGCCGCGACCTTCCTGAAACCGCTCGGCGGTCTCGGCCAGACACAGTTCGTGGCATGCGATGTCCGCGATCCCGCCAGCGCCCTCCGCGCCGTGCAGGGCAGCGACGCCGTCATCAACCTCGTCGGCGCGTTCGGCGACATGCAGGCGGTGCAGGCCGACGGCGCGGGCCATGTTGCAGCGGCCGCCAAGGCTGCGGGCGCCGGCGCGCTGGTCCATGTTTCGGCGATCGGCGCCGATCCCGAAAGCGCCTCGGCGTACGGCCGCAGCAAGGGCGACGGCGAAGCGGCGGTTCGCGCGGGCTTCGCCGACGCCGCAATCCTGCGCCCGTCGATCCTGTTCGGCCGCGAGGACCATTTCATCAACCGCTTCGCGGGGATGATGCGCATGGCGCCGGTCGTTCCGGTTATCGCGCCGAATGCGAAGTTCCAGCCGGTCTATGTCGGCGACGTCGCCGATGCGGTGGTCGCGGCGCTGGGCGATGGCGCCGCGGGCAAGACTTTCGAACTCGGCGGGCCACAGGTGCTGACGATGGGTGAGCTGCTGCGCTGGGTCGCCGATGCGACCGGCCGCTCGCCCTTGTTCGTCGACGTGCCCGATTTCGTCGCGTCGTCGCTCGCGAGCGGCTTCGGCTGGGCGCCCGGCGCGCCGATCACCAAGGATCAGTGGCTGATGCTCCAGCGTGACAATATCGTTGCCGGGGGCGCCGTAGGGCTGGCCGAGCTCGGCGTCACGCCGACCTCGCTCGCCTCGGTCACCGAGGGCTGGCTCGTCCAATATCGCCGCCATGGGCGTTTCGCCGCGGTCGCTTCGCGATAATGGGCATCTGGCTGACCGCAATCATCCTCGGCATCGTCGAGGGTTTGACCGAGTTTTTGCCCGTCTCCTCGACGGGCCACCTCATCCTCGCTACCGAATTGCTCGGCTACGACGCCGCGCGCTGGGCGATCTTCAACATCGCGATCCAGCCGGGGGCGATTCTTGCGATCGTCGTCCTGTACCGGAAACTGTTCTGGGAGATGTTCACCGGGTTTTTCCGGCGCGATCCCGTGGCGATCGCCTTTGTGCGTAACCTGCTGCTCGCCTTTTTCCCCGCGGTGATCCTCGGCCTCGCCTTTGGCGATTATATCGAGCTGCTGCTCGAAAATGCCGTCGTCGTCGCCTGGGCGCTGATCATCGGCGGCTTTGCCATCCTGCTCGTCGAGCGTTTCGCCAAGACGACGGACGTCGGCGGCGTCGCGAATGTGTCGGCGCGGCAATCGATGCTCGTCGGGCTGGTCCAGTGCATCGCGATGATCCCGGGCGTCAGCCGCTCGGGCGCGACGATCCTCGGCGCGATGTCGTTCGGGGTCGACCGCAAGACCGCCGCCGAGTTCAGTTTCTTCCTCGCGCTCCCGACGCTGACCGGCGCAACCGTGCTCCAGCTGTTCAAGCACCGCGACGCGATCACGACCAACGACCTCAGCCTGATCGCGGTGGGCTCGCTCGTCTCGTTCGTCGTCGCCTGGGCGGTGATCAAGGCGTTCCTCGCGGTCGTCACGCGTTACGGCTTTGCCCCCTTCGCCTGGTATCGAATCATCGCGGGCGTCGCGGCGCTGATCTGGCTCGGCATGAGATAGGGCCGATACGGTATCAATTGACGAAAGATAATTGCGCGAACCTATTTTGGGGGAAAATCACCCTCCTTTTAGGTTAGCAATACTGCCCTAACTCGCAATTTGGTCGTGACAGGCCAATTTCGCCCATGCAATTCGCCTCTCAACGAAGGGGATATTGCATGGCTTCCGATCGCATGCTCCAGTTTGTGGAGCGTGAACAATCCTATCCGGACAAGCGTTCCGCCGAAGAACGCGCGCGCGACTTTCGCGAGATCGCCGAGCGCTACGCCGCGCCCGACGCTGACGCACAGGCGGCGCGCTGCTCGCAGTGCGGCGTGCCCTATTGCTCGGTGCACTGCCCGCTCCACAACCATATTCCCGACTGGCTGCGCCTGACCGCCGAGGGCCGCCTGCGCGAAGCCTATGAGCTCAGCAACGCGACCTCGACGATGCCCGAGATCTGCGGCCGCATCTGCCCGCAGGATCGCCTGTGCGAAGGCAATTGCGTCATCGAATTTTCGGGCCACGGCGCGGTGACGATCGGCAGCGTCGAGAAATATATCACCGACACCGCCTGGGCCGAGGGCTGGGTCGAGCCGCTGCACGCGGGCGCCGCGACCGGCCAGTCGGTCGGCGTCATCGGCGCCGGGCCTGCGGGCCTCACTGCCGCCGAATATCTGCGCGCCGCGGGGCACGAGGTCCATGTCTATGATCGCCACGATCGCGCCGGCGGGCTACTCACCTATGGCATCCCCGGCTTCAAGCTGGAGAAGGATGTCGTGATGCGCCGCATCGACCGGCTGGTCGAGGGCGGCATTCATTTCCACCTCGGCTTCGCGGTGGGCGAGGATGCGACGCTCGACGCGCTGCGGCAGAAGCATGACGCGATCCTGATCGCGACCGGCGTCTACAAGGCGCGCGAGATCAACGTGCCGGGCAATGCCGCCGACGGCGTGATCGCCGCGCTCGACTATCTGATCGCGTCGAACCGCAAGAGCTTTGGCGACGCGGTTCCGACGTTCGACGACGGCCGCCTGAATGCCGCCGGAAAACATGTCGTCGTGATCGGCGGCGGCGACACCGCGATGGACTGCGTCCGCACCGCGGTGCGCCAGGGCGCGAAGTCGGTGAAGTGCCTCTATCGCCGCGACCGCGAGAATATGCCGGGGTCGCAGCGCGAGGTCGCAAATGCCGAAGAAGAAGGCGTCGAATTCGTCTGGCTCTCGGCACCCGAAAGCTTCACCGCCGACAAGCATGTGAAAGAGGTCGCGGTTGCGGGCATGCGCCTCGGCGCGCCCGACGCGAGCGGGCGCCGCAGCCCCGAAGCCGACCCCGGCCGCAAGTTCGACGTGCCCGCCGACATGGTGATCAAGGCGCTGGGCTTCGACCCCGAAGAGCTGCCGCACCTGTTCGGCTCGCCCGACCTGTCGGTCACGCGCTGGGGCACTTTGCGCGTCGATCACCAGACGATGATGACCAGCCTGCCCGGTGTTTTCGCCGCAGGCGACATTGTGCGCGGTGCCAGCCTGGTCGTCTGGGGCATCCGCGACGGACGCGACGTCAGCGAACAGATGGCAAAGTGGTTGAAAGCCAAAGCGAAAAGCGAAAAGAAGGCGGCATGACCAACAGGGAAGGAAATATATGATGCCGTCGTTCCAATCGATCCTGCTTGCCGGTGCTGCCGCGATGCTGCCGCTGGGCGCATCCGCCCATGCCGCGCAGAAGGAAGCGCCGGTCGCCGAGGTCGTCGCGGCGCCCGTCGAGGATGAGACCGCCGCCCCGTACGACAGCGAAGCCGCTGCCGCCGAGGCCAAGGCGAAGATGCAGAAGGAAATGGACGAGGCGATCGCGCTCGTCGAAAAAATGTTCGACACGAGCAGCCTGCCGCCGATCGACCCCGCCCGCCTGACGCTCGCAGAGCAGACGACCGCCGCGCTGATCCCCGCCGGCAGCATCGAGAAGATGGTCGACAATCTCTACGGCAAGATGTTCAAGACGATCATGGGCGAGTTCGGCGGCCAGTCGGACCTGATGCTCTCGATCCAGACCGGCGTCGAAAGCGAACAGATCGCCAAGCTCGACGAAGCGACGAAGGCCAAGGTCGCCGACATGTTCGACCCGCACCGCAAGGAACGCGAAGACCAGATCACCAAGGTGATCAAGCCGCTGATCAGCGAAGTGCTGGGCGACATGGAACCGCCGATGCGGAGCGGCCTCGCGAAAGCCTATGCGCGCAAGTTCACCGGCGCGCAGCTCACCGACATCAACGGCTTCCTCGCGACGCCCACCGGCACACTCTACGCCAATGAATGGATGGCGCTGCAGGCCGATCCCGAGGTGATGCTCGCGGTGATCAAGGCGGTGCCGCCGCTGATCACCAAATTCATCGACCGCGCGCCCGAACTCGAGAAGGATTTCAAGGATCTGCCGAAGGAAAAGCAGCTCTCCGACTTCGACGACAAGGAACTCGCCAAGCTTGCCAAGCTGATGAAGGTCGATGTGAAGCTGCTGAAGGAACAGCGCGACCAGTGGAACAGCGCGACCGACGATGCCGTCGAAGCGACCGAGGCGGTCGCGGTTGAAGCTGCCGACGATTATGCTGTCGATGCGGCTGCCGATGCTGCGGCTGCCGATGTGGCGACTGCAGCTGCCGCCGCCGAAGCCGTGGACGCTGCGGTCGCCGACCCCGCCTATGACCGCGGCAACTGGTCGGCCGCCGACCTGAAACGCGTCGAGGAGCTCGAAACCGCTTACGAAAACGCCTCGCTCGCCGCGCAGCAAGCCGCCGAGGAAGCGGAGGCGAATGCGAGCAAGCGTTCAAAACTGCCCAACAACTAGACACCTACCCGTCAGGACGACAATGATGACCCACTATCCCACCCCCGATCACGCGCGGCTCGAAGCCGAAGGCATGTATCGCCCCGACATGGAATCCGATGCCTGCGGCGTCGGCATGGTCGCGGCGACCGACGGCAAGCCGTCGCGCCGCGTCGTCGAGGCGGCGATCGAAGCCTTGCGCGCCGTCTGGCACCGCGGCGCGGTCGATGCCGACGGCAAGACCGGGGATGGGGCGGGCATCCATGTCGACCTGCCCGTCCGCTTCTTCGACGATGCGATCGCCGCGTCGGGGCACAAGGTGCGCCCGAACCGCCTCGCCGTCGGCATGGTCTTCCTTCCGCGCACCGATTTGGGCGCGCAGGAGGAATGCCGCACGATCGTCGAGGCCGAGATCATCGACGCGGGCTTCACCATCTATGGCTGGCGCCAGGTGCCCGTCGACGTGTCGGTGATCGGCGACAAGGCGCAGCGCACGCGCCCCGAGATCGAGCAGATCATGATCGCGGGCCCCCTCCCCGACGAACAGTCGATCGCCGAGTTCGAAAAGCAGCTCTATCTCGTCCGCCGCCGGATCGAGAAAAAGGTCATCGCGGCGCAGATCGCCGACTTCTATATCTGCAGCCTGTCGGCGCGCTCGATCATCTACAAGGGCCTGTTCCTTGCGGAAAGCCTTGCGGACTTCTTCCCCGACCTCACGAACAAGCTGTTCGAGAGCCGCGTCGCGATCTTCCACCAGCGCTATTCGACGAACACCTTCCCGCAATGGTGGCTGGCGCAGCCATTCCGCTGCCTTGCGCACAATGGCGAAATCAACACGATCCGCGGCAACAAGAACTGGATGAAGAGCCACGAGATCAAGATGGCGAGCCTCGCGTTCGGCGAGCACAGCGAAGACATCAAGCCGGTGATCCCGGCGGGTGCGTCGGACACCGCCGCACTCGACGCGGTGTTCGAGGCGCTGTGCCGCGCCGGCCGCGACGCGCCGACCGCGAAGCTGATCCTCGTCCCCGAGGCGTGGACGACCGAATGCGACGTCCCCGACAACCACCGCGCGATGTACTCCTACCTCGCCAGCGTGATGGAGCCGTGGGACGGCCCTGCCGCGCTCGCGATGACCGACGGCCGCTGGGCGGTCGCGGGCATGGACCGCAACGCGCTGCGCCCGCTGCGCTATACGCTCACCGCCGACAATCTGCTCGTCGTCGGCTCCGAAAGCGGCATGGTGCTGCTGCCCGAGGCGAGCATCCGCAAGAAGGGCCGCCTCGGCCCCGGCCAGATGATCGCGGTCGATCTCGACGACGGCACGCTCTACGAAGACCTCGCGATCAAGGACAAGATCGCCGACGCGCAGGATTATCGCTCGCGCGTCAAGGGCTTCCGCACGATGGCCGATCTGCCCAAGGGCGGTAAGGCGTCGCTGCCGCAATGGGACCGGAGCGAGCTGCTGCGCCGTCAGGTCGCCGCCGGGCTGACCATGGAGGACATGGAACTGATCCTCTCGCCGATGGTCGAGGACGCCAAGGAAGCGATCGGCTCGATGGGCGACGACACCCCGCTCGCGGTCATCTCCGACAAGCCGCGCCACGTCGCGCAATTCTTCCGCCAGAATTTCAGCCAGGTCACCAACCCGCCGATCGACAGCTTGCGCGAACGGCATGTGATGAGCCTGAAGACGCGCTTCGCGAACCTCGCGAACATCCTCGACGAGAAAGGCCAGAGCGACCACGTCCTCGTGATCGACAGCCCCGTGCTCGTCGGCGACGACTGGGATCGCCTCCGCGCCTATTTCGGCGATGCGGTCGCCGACATCGACTGCACCTTCGCCGCGGGCGGCGATGCGTCGACGCTGCGCGAGGCAATCGCGCGCGTCCGCCGCGAGGCCGAGGATGCGGTGCGTGCGGGACGCTCCGAACTGTTCCTGAGCGACCAGTCGATCGGCGAAGGCCGCGTCGGCATGGCGATGGTCCTCGCCGCCGCCGCAGTCCACACGCATCTCGTCCGCAAGGGACTGCGAAGCTACGCCTCGATCAACGTCCGTTCGGCCGAGGTTCTGGACACCCACGCCTTCGCGGTGCTCGTCGGCGTCGGCGCGACGACCGTCCACGCCTATCTGACCGAAGCGGCGATCGCCGACCGTCAGGCGCGCGGGCTGTTCGGCGAGCTGAGCCTCGACGACTGCCGCCTGCGTTTCCGCAAGGCGATCGACGACGGGCTGCTCAAGATCCTCGCCAAAATGGGGATCGCGGTGATCTCCTCCTATCGCGGCGGCTATAATTTCGAGGCGGTCGGCCTGTCGCGCGCGCTCGTCAACGACCTGTTCCCCGGCATGCCGGCAAAGATCTCGGGCGAAGGTTATCAGTCGCTCTTCATCAACGCGACCGACAAGCATAGCGCGGCGTTCGACAAGCGCGTCACCACGCTGCCGATCGGCGGTTTCTATCGCCAGCGCGCGGGCGGCGAGGCGCACGCCTATTCGGCGCAGCTTATGCACCTTCTGCAGACCGCGGTCGCGACCGACAGCTATTCGACCTATCTGCAATTCGCGCGCGGGGTCGCCGACCTGCCGCCGATCTATCTGCGCGACCTGATGGAGTTCAACTATCCGGCGCAAGGCGTCGCGCTCGACAGCGTCGAGGCGATCACCGAGATCCGCAAGCGCTTCGTCACCCCCGGCATGTCCTTGGGCGCACTCTCGCCCGAGGCGCATGAGACGCTGGCGATCGCGATGAACCGCATCGGCGCGAAAGCGGTGTCGGGCGAAGGCGGCGAAGCGAGCGAACGCTATCGCCCCTATGCGAACGGCGACAACGCCAACAGCAACATCAAGCAGATCGCGTCGGGCCGCTTCGGCGTCACCGCCGAATATCTCGGCGCGTGCGACGAGATCGAGATCAAGGTCGCACAAGGCGCCAAGCCCGGCGAAGGCGGCCAGCTTCCGGGCTTCAAGGTCACCGAATTCATCGCGCGGCTGCGCCATGCGACGCCGGGGGTGACGCTGATCAGCCCGCCGCCGCACCACGACATCTATTCGATCGAGGATCTGGCGCAGCTCATCTACGATCTGAAGCAGATCAACCCCAAGGCGCGCGTCTGCGTCAAGCTCGTCAGCTCGGCGGGCATCGGCACCGTCGCGGCGGGCGTCGCCAAGGCGCACGCCGACGTCATCCTCGTCGCCGGCAACACCGGCGGCACCGGCGCCTCGCCGCAAACCAGCGTCAAATATGCCGGCACGCCGTGGGAAATGGGCCTGTCCGAAGTCAACCAGGTCCTCACGCTCAACGGCCTGCGCCACCGCATCCGCCTCCGCACCGACGGCGGGCTCAAGACCGGGCGCGACATCGTGATCGCCGCGATCCTGGGCGCCGAGGAATATGGCATCGGGACGCTCAGCCTCGTCGCGATGGGCTGCATCATGGTGCGCCAGTGCCATTCGAACACCTGCCCCGTCGGCGTCTGCACGCAGGACGAGAAGCTGCGCCAGAAGTTCACCGGCTCGCCCGAGAAGGTCATCAACCTGATGACCTTCATCGCCGAGGAGGTGCGCGAAATCCTCGCCAAGCTCGGCTGCCGCAGCCTCGACGAGGTGATCGGCCGCACCGAATTGCTGCGTCAGGTCAGCCGCGGCGCCGAACATCTCGACGACCTCGACCTGAACCCGATCCTCGCCAAGGTCGACGCCCCCGACGATCAGCGCCGTTCGCAAGGCCCGAGCTTCCGCAACCCGGTGCCCGACAGCCTCGACGCGCAGATCCTCAATGACGCGAAGCCGCTGTTCGAGCGTGGCGAGCGCATGCAGCTCACCTACAACGTCCGCAACACGCACCGCGCCGTCGGCACGCGCCTTTCGGCCGAGGTCACCGCGCGCTTCGGAATGAAGGGGCTCGCCGACAATCATGTGCAGGTGCGCCTGCGCGGCACCGCGGGCCAGTCCTTGGGCGCTTTCCTGTGCCAGGGCATCACGCTCGAAGTGTTCGGCGACGCGAACGACTATGTCGGCAAGGGCCTGTCGGGCGGCCGCATCGTCGTGCGCCCCACCGTGTCGAGCCCGCTCGTCAGCCAGCACAACAGCATCATCGGCAACACCGTGCTTTATGGCGCGACCGCGGGCACCCTGCTCGCGGCGGGTCAGGCGGGCGAGCGCTTTGCGGTCCGTAATTCGGGGGCGAAGGTCGTCGTCGAGGGCTGCGGCGCCAATGGCTGCGAATATATGACCGGCGGCACCGCGGTGATCCTCGGCCCCGTCGGGTCGAACTTCGGCGCGGGCATGACCGGCGGTATGGCGTTCATCCTCGACACCGACGGCCAGTTCGAACGCCGCGCCAACGCCGAATCGATCGTTTGGCAACGGATCGACAGCGCGCATTGGGAAAGCGTGCTGAAGGAACTTGTCGAGGACCACGCCAAGGCCACCGGCAGCAAATGGTCGAGCGAAGTCCTCGCCGACTGGGAGCGCTGGCAGGGCCAGTTCTGGCAGGTTTGCCCGAAGGAAATGCTGACCCGCCTCGCGCATCCGCTGAGCGAGACGCAAGCCGAGGTGGTGGCGGCGGAATAGTAGTCAAATCCTCCCTGTCGCGCAGCGATGGGGAGGGGGACCGCCGCCGCAGGCGGTGGTGGAGGGGCAGCGACGTTGCGCCAAAAGCCCCTCCGTCAGCGCTTCGCGCTGCCACCTCCCCATCGCTGCGCGACAGGGAGGACCATTTACCGCGCCAGCCTGGCGATTCATCGCAACTCTCAATCACGTTCACCCCAGCGAAAGCGTCATTTCCCTATAAACGCCGCTTTGCTGAACCTTTGCGTGCTTTGAAAGGATGGAGCCATGACCCGTTTCGCGCTGATCGCCCTTCCCCTGCTCGCGCTCGCCGCGCCGCTGCCGGCGGCCGCCAATGAAATGCAGGGCGCCGTTGCGACGCTCAACGACCCCGTGACGCAGGACCGGATGGCCGACACGATCACGGCGATGGTGGGCGCGCTGATGCAAATGCAGGTCGGCCCGCTCGCGAAAGCCGTGGCGCAGATCGATCCCGAATCCGACGCCGCCTATATCCCGCCCGATGCGACGCTCGGCGAGGTGACCGGCCGCGACCCCGAATATGCCGAGCGCATGGGCGCCGACGTCCGCGCGAGCACGCGCATGGCGGGGCACGCCGCCTCGGCGCTCGCGGCTTATGCGCCGGTGCTCAAGGACATGGCGCGCGACTTCGCGGCGCAATGGGAACGCGAGCGCGAGGCATCGCGCCGCTGAGGCTTAATCCACAATCGCTGGGCCGGCGCGCGCCATAGGCGTTGCGCGCGGCGCCCCGCTGCCGCTATGCCGGGGACATGTGGCAACTCTATCAATTCCCGCTCTGTCCCTTTTCGCGCAAGGTTCGCCTTTTGCTGGGCGAAAAGGGCGTCGGTTATGAATTGGTGCGCGAATCGCCGTGGGAGCGCCGCGACGAGTTCATCGATCTGAACCCGGCGGGGCGCACCCCGGTGATGGTCGATCAGGCGCGCGGCCAGGTGCTGATGGACAGCATGGCGATCGCCGAATATTTCGAGGAAACCGTCGAAGGCAAGGCGATGATCAACGGCACCGCGGCGAACCGCGCCGAGATCCGCCGGCTGACGTCGTGGTTCGATCATGACTTCTATTATGAAGTCACCGGCCCCCTGCTGTTCGAACGCATGCAAAAGCGCATCGTCCACCGCCAGCCGCCCGACGGCGGCGCGCTGCGCGAGGCGATGAAGGCGGCGAACAACCATCTCGACTATGTCGATTACCTCATCGACCACCGCACCTGGCTCGCCGGCGCGACGATGAGCCTCGCCGACCTGACCGCGGCGGCGCATATCTCGGTCGCCGATTATCTTGGCGGGATCGACTGGACGGGGCACGAGCAGACGAAGGGCTGGTATTCGGGGCTGAAATCGCGCCCGAGCTTTCGCCCGCTACTGGCAGAGCGGATGGAGATCGTAACGCCGCCGAAATATTATGAGGATGTGGATTTTTAAATCCGCAGCTGCCCCCCTTTCTCTAACCCACATCCTGAACGACCGGGTAATGGCGGGTGCAGTCGGCGCCACCCGACTGGACAGTAAGCAGCCATTGGCACGCCCCCGCACCCAATGACCCTCCGGAGCTATGGCAAATCCGCCGTGTCGTTCTGCGTACCGAATTGACGCAACAAAGATCGTTACACCATTGGCACCAATTACCCGGCCAATCTGCCTAGGCGGCATTAAGCATAGGTACTAGGCTCGGCCATCGCCCCACGACTCAGCAATTGAATCCAAAGTGAAGCAGAATTTTCCCTTGCCGCCCGAAGCCGCCGCTCTGGCCGCGCGCCTTAGCGGACGTCAACGTGAATGCCTGATACTTGTCAGAAATGGCCTTACTTCCAAAGAGATCGGGCGCCTGCTGTCGCTTGCTCCGTCGACGGTCGACAATCATCTGAACGCGGCGACCGAAAGGCTTGGCTGTTCATCGCGCGCCATCGCAGCTCAAATTCTGGAGATGGCGGAGCAATTTGGCGATCAATCCCACACCGGGAACGAAACAAAAACCAGCAGCAATGAATCAGAACATTCCGGCGATATGACCGCTCATCCAAGGCCGCGGCGCAGCTATTTTCTACCGCCGTTTGGAGGCTCGCCGAATGAGGAAACGGCGGCGCGCCGGATTACACATATCGGCTTGATAGCAATTGCCGCCACAATGGCGTTTGCCGCCATCACAATAACCGTTGCGGGGGTAATTGAGCTGTTCAGCAAGTAGCATTTTTCGGAAGCATCCATGACCAATCGATGGAGGAGGCATGTGATGCACAAGATAGAACAAGGGGTCGGGAGCGTGGTTGCAGCGGATACGCGGACAACGATGGCGTCGGTGGATGCCACCTATCTCGCCCAAGCCCGGATGGCGGCCAGCATCGTCGAAGCAGCCACGGCCTCCGATCTGCCGGCAGGCGCGACGCAAGAATTGCTGGAAGCGGTGACCGACAGCATGACACAAGTCGTGGCGGGCCGAACCAAACTGATTAAGGCTCTTAGCCAGCTTCAGCAGATACAGAGCAAGAGCAATCTGCGGGAAGTCGGCTTCGGCTGCCCCGGCGGCCTCCCGAGCCAAGCGTCCCTGGCGGCGCAGAACGAACAGATCACGCCTTAGATTCAACGGGATTCAATGATACAAGCATTATTCTACTTCTACCTTCTATCTACGCTCGCCATATCATCGATTTTCGGTGAAACTGTCGAGCGTAGATTCTGCTTATATCTATTGATTTCATCAATAATAACCCATGCCATTCAAGCAAATTTTCCCTTTCCTTCCTACCTTTATTATATCATTCCGATCGATGCTTCGATTTTCACATACTCGCTCTACCTTGCATTAACGAGAAATCGCTTTTGGCCCATTTGGTTTGCCGGCTTTCTAGTGGTCGGTATGGCGGCGTCGGTGAGCATATTGGTTTTCCGTAACCTCAACCCGTTCATCGTGTTCGCGGCCAGTGCCTTCTGGTCGCTGCCAGCGCTCGCCTGCATGGCCTATGGAACCTATCGCGACGGACAACGACGCACGAAGCCCTCCCCCGCATTCAGCAGGGTGATCGATTAACTAGCAGCCCTTATATTTCCAGTTCCGGTCCTTGCCCTCGGCGACCTGCGCGACGATCGTTTCGATGCGTTTGACGCGCGTTTCCTCGCGCTTCGCCTCGAGCACCCATTCGATATAATCGCGCCGCTTGCCGGGCGAGAAGGCGTCCCAATGGCCTTGCGCCGCGGTATTGGCCTTCAGCGCCGTGCCGAGATCGGCCGGCAGATCGAGCGCCGCCTTGGGCTTCGGCGCCGGGCGTTTCGGCTTGCCCCCGGCACAGAGCGCCGCCGCCTTGGCTATGAACGCTGCCATCTCCGTGTCGGAGGGCAGGTCGGCCAGCGAGGCCAGCCGTCCCATGCTGCCCATCGCGCCGGTATCGCGCGGCGATCCGGTGACCTCCTCGTCGCGCCAGAAACCGAAGGTCGCATGGCCCTTGAACGCCGCCATGCCCGCGAGATTTTGCCCCTTCAGCACGAAGGCCGGCACGCCCCATTTCAGCGTCTCTTCGGCGCCCGGGGCGTATTTGTGGACCAGTTCGCGAAGGTGATTGAGGATCGGCTGCGCGAAGGGCTGCGCCTTCGCGATATAGGCATCGACGCGCGGGTCGCGGCTCAGCCCGGCCACCGTGCCGCGACCAGATAGTTGAGCGCCTCGCTGCCGCCGAGCTTGAAGCTCTTGGCAGGCGACGGCGACAGGCCGGTGCGGTCGACGACCTCCAACCCCGCGCCTTCGAGCAGCTTCGTCAGTTCCTCGGGCTTCAGAAACTGATCCCAGTCGTGCGTCCCGCGCGGCACTGCGCCGACGTGCTCCGCCGCCTCGACGAGCAGCAGCTTTGACAGCATCGTGCGATTGGGGGTCGACAGGATCATCAGCCCGCCGGGCGCGAGCCGCGCCGCGAGTTCGCCGATAAAAGCCGCGGGGTCAGTGACATGCTCGACGACTTCCATCGAGGTGACGAGGTCGAAGGTCGAAGGCGGCAGCGCGGCCAGTTCGCCGGCGAAATAGCTGATCGAAAGCCCCTGCCCCGCCGCATGACCCTGCGCCGCGGCGATATTTTCGGGCGCCGCATCGACGCCCGTCACCTTCGCGCCCATGCGCGCCAGCGGTTCGGCGAGCAGCCCGGCGCCGCAACCGACATCGAGCGCGGCGCGGCCCGCCAGCGCATAACGCTCGCGCGCATCGACGTGCCAATGCGCGTCAATCTGGTCGCGGATGTACGACAGCCGCACCGGGTTCAATTTGTGCAGCATCGCCGACGACCCATGCGGGTCCCACCAGTCGGCGGCGAGCGCGCCGAAATGGGCGGCTTCGTGCGGGTTGATCGTGGCGGCACTCATGCCCTGCGATGTGGCACCGTGCCTCGCGCCATGCAAGAAATTCTATCGCGCGCATACGATGCCGGCCTTGCCATCGCCCGCCCCCTTGCCTAACAGCGCGAGCGCCGCAGAAATGCTCGGAAAAGTTGCGGCCGAAACCAGATTGAGAAAGCGGGGCGACATGGCGCGGATCGTGATGAAATTCGGGGGCACGTCAATGGCGGGCACCGAGCGGATTCGCACCGTGGCGAAACTCGTCGCGCGCGAAGTCGCAAACGGTAACGAGGTCGCGGTCGTCGTCTCGGCGATGGCGGGCGAGACCGATCGGCTCGTGGGTTTCTGCCGCGAGGCGAACCCGCGCTACGACCCCGCCGAATATGACGTTGTCGTCGCCGCGGGCGAACAGATCACCTCGGGGCTGCTCGCGCTGACCTTGCAAGCCATGGGCACTCCCGCGCGCAGCTGGCTCGGCTGGCAGCTCCCGATCCGCACCGAAGAAGCCCACGCCCGCGCACGCATCACCGACATCGACACCGGCGCGCTCGGCGCCGCGATGGCGAAGGGCGAGGTCGCGGTGATCCCGGGCTTCCAGGGCCTGATGGACGACGGCCGCGTCTCGACGCTCGGCCGCGGCGGCTCGGACACAAGTGCGGTCGCGGTTGCCGCGGCGCTCAAAGCCGACCGCTGCGACATCTATACCGACGTCGACGGCGTCTACACGACCGACCCGCGCATCGTCGCGCGCGCGCGCAAGCTCGACTATGTCACCTATGAGGAAATGCTCGAACTCGCGAGCGTCGGCGCCAAGGTGCTCCAGACCCGCTCGGTCGGGCTCGCGATGAAAGAGGGCGTGCGCGTGCAGGTGCTCTCGAGCTTCGTCGAGGGCGACGAGGCTCCCAAAAAAGGCACGATGATCGTCAGCGACGAGGAAATAGAGGAACATCAGATGGAACGGCAGCTGATCACCGGCATCGCCCACGACAAGAATGAAGCGAAGATCATCGTCACGCGCGTGCCCGACAAGCCGGGCGCGGTCGCGAACATCTTTGGCCCGCTCGCCGCGGCCGGGATCAACGTCGACATGATCATCCAGAATGTCGGCCGCGAAAAGGGCGAGACCGACGTGACCTTCACCGTTCCCGCCATCGACCTCATCCGCTCGATCGATCTGCTCGAAGCCGCGAAGGACAAGATCGGCTTCAACCGCATCATCAGCGACGACAAGGTCGCGAAAATCAGCGTCGTCGGCGTCGGGATGAAGAGCCACGCCGGTGTCGCGAGCACGATGTTCCGCGCGCTGGCCGACCGCGGCATCAACATCCAGGCGATCTCGACCAGCGAGATCAAGGTCAGCGTGCTGATCGACGAGGACGAAACCGAACTCGCGGTGCGCGTCCTCCACACCGCTTACGGGCTCGACGCCGAGTAATAGGTTACGTCGCCCCAGCGAAAGCTGGAGCCGCTGTCGTCATTCCACGCCGCCAGCGATCCCAGCTTTCGCTGGGATGACGGGCGAAATGTGCTGCAGCTCGCCGCCCGCGCGGCGGCGCAGCCGCGCCTGCCCGATGAAATGCACCACCGCGATGTGGATCGCGAACAGCCCGAATTTCGACGCGAGCGGGAAAATCCCGATGAACAGCGGCCACCATGCGGTGAAGAAGAGCGCGATGACGAGGTTCAGCCCCGCGCTCGTGAACATCAACGCCGCCCAGATCATTCCGAACCTGTCCATCACATCGCCGACGAGCGCGAGCTGTTCGGGCAATATATAGCGATTGAGCCAGCCGCGGCGCAGCATCACCGACCCGACGATCAGATAGACGATCGTCGGCTTCGCCATCACGAAGCGCGGGTCGCCCGTAAAGAGCGTCGCCGCCGCGGTGAAAAGCACCGACGCCAGGCTGATCCATTGCAGCGCCGCGACTTTCTTGCCACGCACCAATTCATAACCGACGACCGCGAGAGCAACGACGGTGCCCGCAATCGTCGCGGGCACGATCCCCGCACCGGCGACCAGCAGCACCGCAAAGACGAGCACGCCGAGCGAGTCGAACAGCATCGGTCCGAGAGCGTAGAGCAAGGTTTTCATCCGCCTGTCCTTTCCGACTCAATGTTATCGACGTAAACATTGGTTGCAGATCGCGTCGGCGTCAAGGATAAATTGACATTGTTAACATTGCTTGCGGTGAAACGTCGCGTTGCGTCGATCAGCTGCGGAGCCGCACCCTCACCCAAAAAAAGAAAGACCCGCCCCCGGGCCCATGTCCCCGGGGGCGGGTCGCGACCCGTCGTCTTGAGCGGCCGCCGCTGTCCCCGCGGCATGATGCGGGGACAGCGGCGCCAGAAGATCAGGCGAGGTCGAAACGGTCGGCGTTCATCACCTTGGTCCAGGCTTTGACGAAGTCCTTCACGAACTTCTCTTCATGGCCGGTCTCGGCATAGACCTCGGCGACCGCGCGGAGTTCGGCGTTGGAGCCGAAGATCAGGTCGGCGCGGGTGGCGCGCCACGTCTCGCCGCCGCCCTTGCGGTCGGTCGCGACATATTCCTGATCGTCCGAACCGTCGACGGCCTTCCACACGTTGGTCATGTCGAGCAGGTTGACGAAGAAGTCGTTCGTCAGCTGGCCCGACCGCTTGGTGAAATGGCCATGCCCGCGCTCGCCGTGATTGGCGCCGAGCACGCGCAGCCCGCCGATCAGCACGATCATTTCGGGCACCGACAGGCCGAGCAGCGAGGCGCGATCGAGCATCATCTCCTCGACCTTCACCGCCAGCTTCTTCTTGCCGAGATAGTTGCGGAAGGCGTCGGCCTCGGGCTCCATCACCGCGAAGCTGTCGGCGTCGGTCTGTTCCGCGGTCGCGTCGCCGCGGCCGCCGGTGAACGGCACCGCGACGCTAAAGCCCGCATCCTTGATCGCCTTTTCAAGCCCGACCACGCCGCCGAGCACGATCGCATCGGCGATCGACAGATTGCCGCGCAGCCCGTCGAGCGTATCCAGCACCTTGGCGAGCATGGCAGGTTCGTTGACCTCCCAATCCTTTTGCGGCGCGAGCCGGACGCGCGCGCCGTTGGCGCCGCCGCGGAAGTCAGACTTGCGATAGGTGCTCGCCGACGCCCAGGCGGTCTTGATCAGCTGGCTGACGGTCAGGCCGCTATTGGCGATCTTGTCCTTCACCGCCGCAACATCGGCGTCCGATGGACGGGTGCCCGCGGGGATCGGATCCTGCCAGATCAGGTCTTCGGCGGGGACTTCGGGGCCGAGGTAACGGATCTTGGGCCCCATGTCGCGGTGGGTCAGCTTGAACCAGGCGCGCGCGAAGGCGTCCCTGAACGCGTCATGGTCGTCGCGGAATTTTTCGCTGATCTTGCGGTACGCCGGATCGCGCTTTAGCGCCATGTCGGCGGTCGTCATCATCGTCGGGACCTTGATGTTCGGATCCCAGGCCGCGGGGGCCATATCCTCTTCCTTCTGGTCGATCGGCTGCCACTGGTTGGCGCCCGCCGGCGACTGCACCAGTTCGTAATCATAGTCGAACAGCAGGCGGAAGAAATTGTCGGTCCACTTGTCGGGCGTGTTCGTCCACGCGCCTTCGAGGCCGCTGGTGACGGTATGTTCGCCAATGCCGCCGCTCTCATGGCCGCTGACCCAGCCAAAGCCCTGCGCGGCGAGATCGCCGCCCGAGGGCGCGGCGCCGAGCAGCGACGCGTCGCCGTTGCCGTGCGCCTTGCCGAACGTATGGCCGCCAGCGGTCAGCGCGACGGTTTCCTCGTCGTTCATCGCCATCCGCGCGAAGGTTTCCTTCATGTCGCGCGCCATGCCTTCATTGTCGTGCGAATTGCCCTGCGGCCCTTCGGGATTGACGTAGATCAGGCCCATCTGGATCGCGGCGAGCGGGCCTTCGATCTCGTGCATGCCATGTTCGGGGGAGATGCGCGTCTGCACGCCCTGGTTCACCCATTTGTCCTCGCTGCCCCAATAAATGTCGCGCTCGGGCTCGAACACGTCGGCGCGGCCGCCGCCGAAGCCGAACACCGGGCCGCCCATGCTTTCGATCGCGACATTGCCGGCGAGGATGAACAGGTCGGCCCAGCTGATCTTGTTGCCGTATTTCTGCTTGATCGGCCACAGTAGGCGGCGCGCCTTGTCGAGATTGCCATTGTCGGGCCAGCTGTCGAGCGGCGCAAAGCGCTGTTGCCCGCTGTTGGCGCCGCCGCGGCCGTCGGCGGTGCGATAGGTGCCCGCGGCGTGCCACGCCATGCGGATGAAGAAGGGTCCATAATGGCCATAGTCGGCCGGCCACCACGGCTGGCTATCGGTCATCAGCGCGGTCAGGTCGGCCTTCAGCGCCTGATAGTCGAGCGACTTGAACGCCGCGGCATAATCGAAATCGTCGCCCAGCGGGTTCGACGAACCATTGGGGTTGAGGATCTCGGTCGCCAGCATCTCGGGCCACCAGTCCTTGTTGGTGCGGCCGAGCAGCGCACGCGCGCCGCCGGGCTGGTGAACCGGGCAGCCGCCCGCGGGATCGATGGGGGTGGGGTCGTTCATGCAGTCTCTCCTTTTATGGTTTGGGCCTTTTATGGTTTGGGAATGCTGACGCGGCCGGATGACCGGCGCATGACGAGCCGACGACTTCAAGGTCGCCGGGTGGTTTCGGCGCAGGCAAGCACCGAGTCGGTCACACCATCCTTTCGCTCTGACCAGAGGAGGATAGGCCGCGCCGGCCAATCGACCTAAACGAATAAGGTGAATTCAGTGATTGAGTGGTCCGATTACAACGCCGCAGCCGCGAAGATGTTCGCTGGCCTTGTCGCGCAACCGCCACGGCCCGGCGAAAATGCGACGAGTGGCGGAACATCGGCTTGGCGGGACGGGTTGACCCCATGCCGCATGATTATGTTTTAAGCGGCAAAAGGAGATGGAAAGTGGCTAACACCCCCAACCAACCGAATGAAAAGAAACCGCAGGCGGACCGCGACGAAGAACAGCGCCGCCAGCAACAGCAGCAGGGCGGCCAGAACCGCCAGCCCGGCAGCGACCAGCGTCCCGATCAGGGCCGCCAGAACCCGCAGCAGCGCTGACACAGGCTGCATGAGAAAGGGGCGGCCCGCGGGCCGCCCCTTTTCATTTGGGCGCTGATAATTGGAGACTCAGAAGCTCGCCTTGATCGTCCCGCCCCACGTCCGCGGGTCGCCCGGCAGGCCGACGATCAAACCGGTGTTGCCCGGCCCGACGCTTAGCTGGTCAAGATATTTCTTGTCGAACGCGTTGCGGACCCAGCCAAAGATGTCGATGCCGTTCTCGGTGCGGAAACCCGCGCGGAAGTTCGACAGCGAATAGCCATCGATCCAGGTGTAGGCCGACGGCGACGGGTTCGAGGAGAAGCGCGACCGGTAGCTGCCGTCATATCCCAGATAAAATTGGCCATCCTGCCCGAACAGCTTTGATTCGGCGTTCGCTTCGGCCCCGAAAGAGAAAGCCCATTTCGACACGCCCGGCAGGCGCTGGCCCGAAATGTCGCAATTCGCGGGGCTGAGCCCCGGCCGGCCGGGCGCGCCCGGCGTCTGCCCCGCGCCGACCGTGGTGCCGCCCGAAAGTTCGGGGGGGCACGGCGCGTCGACGAAGCGCTTGTATTTGGCGTCGGTGTAGGCGCCGTTGACATAGGAGCGGAACCGTTCGCTCGGCCGCGCCGAAAAGTCGAACTCGACGCCTTGCGTCCGCACCTTGCCCGCGTTGGCGAGATAACCGCGCAGCACCCCGAACTGGCCATTGTTCACATTGGCCTGATAATTTTTGATGTCGGTGCGAAAGGCGGTGAGGTTCAGCGTCACCTCGCGGTCGAGGAATTCGGCTTTCACCCCCGCTTCATAATGGTTGACCGATTCGGGCTTCACCGTCGCCGCGTCGAGGATCGGGTTGTTCGCGGCGTCGCTCGGTACGCCATTCTGGTTGATGCCGCCCGATTTGAACGTCTTGGCATAGGTGGCGTAAAACAGCAGATCCTGCGTCGCCTTGTACGTCGCGGTCAGGTCGTAGCTGAAGTTCCAGTCGCTGAACGACGGGGATATTTCCTGCGGCGCGAACACGCCGAGCCGCGCGACGGTGATCGCGTCGGTCGGACCGAAAACGACGGGGGTGCCGTCACCGGCAAAGACGCGGCGCTGATAGAATCCGTCCTTCTTGTCATAGTTCAGGCGAACGCCCGGCTGGATCGTGAATTGGTCGGTGACCTTCCAGCTGACCTGCCCGAACAGCGCCGCACTGGTGTTCTTCAGATATTGGGTGTTGATCGCGGTCAGCCCGTTCAGCACCGCCGGATTGTTGGCGAGCGCGCTGGTTGGGTTGAGCGTCCAGCGGCTCGACGCCGGGCCGTGCGCCTCGGTGCCCTGCGTGTCGATGCGCTGGTAATAATAGAAGCCGCCGAGCACGAAATCGAAGCGGTCGCCGGTGTAATTGTAACGCAATTCCTGCGTATACTGGTCCTGCTGCGACGGGTTTTGCGACTTGGTAACGATCGGCAGGCCAGTGAAATCGCGGTCGTTTTCGGGCTGCCAGTCCCAATAACGCCATGCGGTGACCGAGGTCAGCGTGCCGGGGCCGATGTCCCATTTGACGCGCAGCGCGGCGCCGCCGATCTCGTTGCCGGCATTGAGGTTCGCGTCGAGGTCGGTCAGCCGGTCATAGGGATTGGTGCTGGGCACCACATAGCCCTGCGCCGCAGCGAGCGCGGCATATTGACGGTTCAGCGGACGCTGCGTCGCGCCGGTGCGGACGAATACCGAGCTGCAGCACACCGCGTCCTGCTTGTTCCAGTCGCCGGAAAGGGTAACGCTGAGGTCGTCGTTCGGCTGCCACAGCAATTGCCCGCGAATGCCGATATTGTCCTGGCTCTGGGTCCAACGGTCGCTGGTGACGTTATAGATCGTGCCGCGGCGGCTGGTCGACGACACCGCGATGCGCGCCGCAAGCGTGTCCGACAGCGGGCCCGAGATCGCGGCCTTCGCCTGCTTGAAATTGAAATTGCCGATGCTGACCTCGGCCTTGCCCTCGAAATCGAAGGTCGGCTGGTTGGTCGTGATGTTGATCGCGCCGGCCGTGGTGTTCTTGCCATAAAGCGTGCCCTGCGGCCCGCGCAGCACTTCGATCTGCGCGACATCGAGGAAGTCGAAGGTCGAGGAGGCGACCCGCGAATAATAGACGTCGTCGACATAGATGCCGACGCCCTGTTCGATCCCGTCGTTGGTCAGGCCGAACGGGGCACCGATACCGCGGATGTTGACCGCCGTGTTGCGCGGGTTCGACGAGTAGAATTGCAGGGTCGGCGCCAGCTGGGTCAGGCGGCCGACGTTGAAGCTGCCCGTATTGTCGATCTGTTCGCCCGCGACGACCGAGATGGCGATCGGGACGTCCTGCGCGGTTTCCTGGCGGCGGCGTGCGGTGACGATGATTTCGCCGCCATAGCTGCCGCCCTCGGCCTGCGCTGCGGCATCGTCAGCGGCCGCCGACGTTGCCGCCCCGGCATCGTCGGACGCCGCAGCCTCATGCGCCGCGGCGGGCGTCGCGGCGCACGCGAGCAAGAAGGACAAGGTAAGCGACGAGGCCCGCACGCGGCGGCGGACCGAAGGATATTTCGCAGTCATGGGTCATTTCCTGTTGCAAAGAAATCACCACATCCGGCGGTCCGGTCTGCGGCAAGTGGGGACGCATGTCCCCTTTGGGAGCTCAAAAATTCAGTTGGGGTAGCGGTGCCGCTCGGTCACATCGACCTGCACAAGACGGCCCTCATGCACGGTCAGCTGGATCGCACCGAACTTCAGCTTGTCGAGTGCTTCGAGCACGGTCTGAATGGCGCGCGGCACGTCTTCGGAGCCGCCTTTGGCGACTTCGTTGATAGCGCTCATGATATTTCCTTTCCCTCGTGGATTCGCCGGCCAAGCATATGCCAAGTAATTTAGTAGACAATGATTGATTTGCTTTCTGCGCCGAAAGGTTGGGTTGTTGCGCCAAACGGACCGCGGCGAACGGATTCAAGTGTGCGACAGGCGGACCGGCGCAACGACGCTAGGGATTGCGCGCGAGTCCCAGTGCTGGCAAAGGCTGGCTCAATGAGCAAAATTAACGATCTGATGGCCCGCGGAACCGAGCTTCTCGGCAGCGACTACGCCATTCTCTGCGGTGCGATGAGCTGGGTTTCCGAACGCCATCTGGTCAGCGCGATCAGCAATGCCGGCGGGTTCGGCGTGATCGCGTGCGGCGCGATGACGCCTGAGCTTCTCGACACCGAAATCGCGGCGACCAAGGCACTGGCAAAGCGCAATTTCGGCGTCAACCTGATCACGATGCACCCGCAGCTCTTCGAACTGATCGACGTGTGCGCGAAGCATAAGGTCGGCCATGTCGTGCTCGCGGGCGGGTTGCCGCCCAAAGGCAGCCTCGAGGCGATCAAGGCATCGGGCGCGAAGGTCATCTGTTTCGCCCCGACGCTCGCGCTCGCGAAGAAGCTCGTCCGTTCGGGCGTCGATGCGCTGGTGATCGAGGGGATGGAGGCCGGCGGCCATATCGGCCCGGTGTCGACGAGCGTGCTGGCGCAGGAAATCCTGCCCACCCTGGCCGATGAGGTTCCGGTCTTTGTCGCGGGCGGGATCGGCCGCGGCGAAGCGATCGCCGCCTATCTGGAGATGGGCGCATCGGGGGTCCAGCTCGGCACACGCTTCGTCTGCGCGACCGAGAGCATCGCGCATCCCAATTTCAAAAAGGCGTTCATGCGCGCGTCGGCGCGCGAAGCCATCGCGAGCGTCCAGATCGACCCGCGCCTGCCCGTGATTCCGGTCCGCGCGCTCAAGAATGCGGGGACCGAAGCCTTCACCGCCAAGCAGCGCGAAGTCGCGAACAAGCTCGACAAGGGCGACGTCGACATGATGGAAGCGCAGCTGGAAATCGAGCATTATTGGGCGGGCGCGCTGCGCCGCGCGGTGATCGACGGCGACGTCGAAAATGGTTCGTTAATGGCAGGGCAATCTGTCGGTATGGTATCCGAAGAAGAGAGCGCCGCAGCAATCGTCGCATCTCTGGTGCAACAGGCCGAAGCGGCGTTGCACGCTCGGGGTTGATCCCGCATAATATGCGGATGGGGAGTGGGTCATGAATTTGTCGCGTAAGATCATCGTAGCCGGTCTGCTGGCGAGCGTCGCCGCCTGTGCGCCGAAGCCCCCGCCGCCTCCCCCGCCCCCGCCGCCGCCCGTCGCGGTCGTCATCCCGCCGCGGCCGATGCCGCCGGGCAATGCTGCAGTGACGCAGATCCTGCCCGGCCGCGGGATCGACGGGCGCTTCGTCACCGCGAACAGCGGCGTGACCGGCGACCGTGCCTTCTGGCAGCTCAAGATCGGCCTCAACGTCGCCGCCATCGGCTGCCGCGGGCTCGAGGAAACGACGCTTATTTCGGCGTACAACAACATCATCAAGACGCACGGCAAGGTGATCAAGTCGACCGAGAAGAGCGTCATCACCCAGCTCGGCAAGGAAAATAAGAACAACGGCATCGCGCCGCGCGACCGCCTGTCGACGCAGCTGTTCAACTATTTCGCGCAGCCGCCGGCGCAGCGCGGTTTCTGCGCCCGCGCCAACGAGATCGCGCAGGTCGTGTCGTCGACCCCGACCGCGCAGCTCGTCGAACAGGCACCCGCACATCTCGCGCGGCTCGACGAGCCGTTCAACGAATTTTATCAGGCCTATGCCCAGTATCAGGTCGACGCCGTCGCGTGGGATGCGAAATATGCACCGCGGCCGGCGATCATGAACACCCCGGCGCCAGTATCGCCGGTCGGACCGACCGCTTCCGTGACTGTTCCGCCGGGTAACCACTGACGCCGGCTTCGAACGGCATCGGAATCAATTCGACAATCGCGCGCGGGGTATTGGCGCGCACCGCATCCTTCTGTTAGCAGGATTGCGATGACCAACGCCCCGCCACCGCCCTCGTCGGCCGCCCAGTCGGCGCGCACCATCCTGACCCGGTTGCACGAGGTCATGGCATCGCGTTCCAATGCGCAGGGCAAGCTCAATCAGGTCGTCGGAATTATCGGCGAATGCCTCGATAGCGAAGTCTGCTCGATCTACCTGCTGCGCGATGGCGCGCTCGAACTTTATGCGACCCGCGGGCTGAAGCAGGAGGCGGTGCACGTCACGCGCCTCGGCCTTGGCGAAGGGCTGGTCGGCATGATCGCCGACCAGATCGAGACGCTGAACCTCGACGAAGCCGCCGCGCACCCCGACTTTTCCTATCGCCCCGAAACCGGCGAAGAATTGTTCCACAGCTTTGCCGGCGTGCCGATCATCCGCCGCGAGCGCGCGGTCGGCGTGCTGTGCGTCCAGCACAGCGATCCGCGCCGGTATGACGATATCGAGATCGAAACGCTGCAGACCGTCGCGATGGTGCTGTCCGAACTGATCGCCAACGCCGACCTGGTCGATACCGCCGCGCGCACCGACGCCGCCGCCGCCGATCAGTCGGCGCAGCGACTGAACGGCCAGAAGCTGGTCGACGGCATGGGCGCGGGGGTCGCGGTGTTCCACCAGCCGCGCATCACGATCGAGCACACCGTCGCCGACGATACCGAGGCCGAACGACACCGCGTCTATGCCGCGTTCGACAAGATGCGCGAGCAGATCGACCGCATGGCGAGCTCGGCCGATTTCGGCGTCGGCGGCGAGCATGAGGAGGTCATCGAGACCTACAAGATGTTCGCCTATGACGAGGGATGGTCGCGCCGGATCAACGAGGCGATCGACAGCGGCCTGACCGCCGAAGCGGCGATCGAACGCGTCCAGCAGCGCACCCGCATGCGGATGCGCCAGATCGACGATCCGCTGCTGCGCGACCGCATGCACGATCTGGAAGATCTGTCGAACCGGCTGATCCGCATCGTGTCGGGACAGATGGGCACCGCGGCGCAGATGGGCGGGCTGCGGCAGGATTCGATCCTGATCGCCCGCAACCTCGGCCCCGCCGAGCTGCTCGAATATGACCGCCGCCGCCTGAAGGGTGTCGTGCTTGAGGAAGGATCGCTGACGGCGCACGTGATCATCGTCGCGCGCGCGATGGGGGTGCCGGTGATCGGCCGCGTCGCCGACGTGCGCGCGTCGATCCGCGAAGGCGATCTGCTGCTCCTCGATTCGGCGGCGGGATCGGTGCACGTCCGGCCGACGCAGGCGGTGCAGGATGCGTTCGACGCCAAGCTGGAGATTTCGCAAAAGCGCCGCGCCAACCTCGCGTCGCTGCGCGATCTGCCCGCGGTCACCAAGGACGGCGTACCGATCGAGTTGATGATCAACGCGGGCCTCCGCGAAGACGTCGCCGCGCTCGACCTGACCGGCGCACGCGGGATCGGGCTGTTCCGTACCGAATTCCAGTTCCTTGTGTCGGCAACGCTGCCCTCGCGCGACCGCCAGCAGCGGCTCTATCGCGACGTGCTCGACGCCGCCGGCGACCGGCCGGTGATCTTTCGCACCGTCGACATCGGCGGCGACAAGGCGCTGCCCTATATGAATGTCGAGGGCAGCGCGCAGGAAGAAAATCCGGCGATGGGCTGGCGCGCGCTGCGCCTGGCGCTCGAGCGCGAAGGACTGCTGAAGGTCCAGGCGCGCGCGCTGATGGAAGCCGCCGCCGGGCGCACGCTCAACGTCATGTTCCCGATGGTGTCCGAGCCGTGGGAATATGAAGCCGCGCGCAACCTGTTCGTCGGCCAGCGGGCGTGGCTTGCGAGCCACAACAAGAAATTGCCGGTCGCGATCCGCTATGGTGCGATGCTCGAAGTGCCGGGCCTGCTCGAAACGCTCGACCTGATGCTGCCGCACCTCGACTTCCTGTCGGTCGGCACCAACGACCTGACGCAGTTCCTGTTCGCCGCCGACCGCGCGCACCCGCGGCTCGCCGAACGCTATGACTGGCTGTCGCCAACGGTCATGCGTTACCTCGCGCGCGTCGTGCGGACGGTATCGGGGTCGAAGGTCGCGCTCGGCGTGTGCGGCGAAATGGGCGGCCGCCCGCTCGAGGCGATGGCGCTGCTCGGCGTCGGCATCGAACGCCTGTCGATCACCCCCGCCGGCGTCGGCCCGGTGAAGGCGATGATCCGTTCGCTCGACCTCGGCGCGCTGCGCGCCGACATGGCGGCGATCCTGGCCCAGCCGTCATCCGACCCGCGCGGCCAGTATCAGGCATGGGCGCAGCAGCATCAGGTCGATCTGGGCGACTAAGCCGATTTTCGCCGGCACCGCCATTGTCACGGCGTATATGTTTATGTTATGTTCTCCATTCGATTCCTCGAGGAGAGAGTGATGAGCGAGCAAGCCCCCCGTGCCAGCGGCCAATGCCATTGCGGCGCGATCCGCTATTCGATGACCACCGCGGTCCAGCATCATGCGCTGTGCCATTGCAGCGATTGCCGCCGCCATTCGGGCGCACCGCTCGTCGGCTGGGCGCTCGTCGGAAACGATGAGATCGAGATCGATGGCACGGCGAAGGTCTACGCCTCGTCCGAGCATGGCCGCCGCCATTTCTGCGCCGATTGCGGCACCGGGCTCTTCTATTCGAACGAGGCGATCTTTCCGGGCCAGATCGACGTGCAGACGGCGACGCTCGACGATCCCGATCTCATCCCCGCGCAGGCGCAGATCCAGACCGCCGAGCGCATCGGCTGGATGGAAAAGCTGAACGACCTGCCCGCGTTCGAGCGCTACCCGCCCTTCGAATAATCAGCTGTCGGCAGCGACGACCGCCTTGACGAGCTTTGCGATGTCGAGCCGGGTCTTGTCGTCGTCATAACCCTGCCGCACGATCACCAGTTCGCGCGACGGGATGACGATGACATATTGGCCGCGGTTGCCAAAGCCGCCGAAGGCATCAGCGGGCACGCCGTCCGACTTGCCCAGCAGCCAGAAGCCCGCACCATAGCCGAACGCGCCGTCGGGCTGCGGCCCGCTGGGCGTCGTGACGAAGCGGCGCCAGTCGGCGGGGAGCAGGCGCTCGCCCTGCCACATCCCGTCGTTCTGATAGAGGAGGCCAAGCCGCGCGAGGTCGCGCGCCGTCGTCCACACCTGGCTCGACAGGATATAATCGCCGTCCTTGTCATGTTCGACGAAGGTACGCGTCATGCCGAGCCGGTCGAAGAAGGCGGCGGGATCGAGCGGCGTACCCGCCTTTTGCAGCGCGGTCTTCAGCGACAAAGTCGCGAGCAACGTGTCGTTGTTCGCATAACGATAATGCGTGTTCGGCGGGTTGAGCAGCGGCCATTGCGTGGTCCACTGGCGCACCGATGCGCCGCCCATATAGATGGCATCGCTGCGGTTGCCCGCGGTGTCGCTGGTCAGCCCGCTCGCCATGCGCATCAGCTGCTCGGTGGTGATTACCGCGCGCGGGTCGCCCGGCGATTGCCACTCGGCGATCATCGCGGGTTTCGTCACGTCGATCCGGCCCTGCTGCACCGCATGGCCGATCAAGGTCGCGGCCATCGACTTGGCGACCGAGAAGGTTCGCTGCGCGGTGTGGATATCGTGCCCGCCCCAATAATGTTCGAACGCGATCCGGCCGTTCTTGACGATCAGCAGCGAGCTGGAGCGGCCGCCGAAACCGTCCATGTTCGTTGCCGCCTGCTCGAACCGGCTCATGCTCTTCGGGACCGGCCGGCGCGCATCCTTGTCGCCGATCGGCCACGGCCGGGCGTCGAGGTCAGCGCGGCGGTCGGTGCCGGGCGTCGCCGCCGGCTGCGCGCCGATCGGCAGGGTGACGCAGCCCTCGCGCCCGCTCCATTCCGCGATCCGCGGCGGCATGTCATCGCGATAGCGCACGCTGACCCGCTTCGCGCCGGCGTCGACATCGGCCTTCAGCGCACGGACGTCAGCCTCGATCTCTGGATAGATGCCCGTCAGTTCGTCGCGTTCGATCGCCTCGATCGTTTTGCCCCCACCGTTCCACAGCGACGAACACACGAAGGCCGCACGATAGCCCGCCGCCCATGCGCGGTTCAGCTCGGCATTGGGCTTCGGCGCCTGCGCCGCTGCGGGCACGGCACCGGCGAGGAGCATGGCGCCGAAGACACGCAGCATATCAGGGGCGATCGCCGAAAGCCTGCCGCTGTGCCTTTTTCGCGCGATCCCACCAAGCCCGGCGGATGACATTGGCGATGCGTTCAGGATCGTCCGACCCGAAGCGGACGAGCAGCGCATGCCAGCCTTCATAATGGGGCGTTTGCCAGAACGTGTCGGGATCGGTTTCAAGAAGGATTTCCTTTTCGTCGGGCTTGCACATCACGGCGAAGCTGCCGGACTCGCGCCCCGGCGAGGCCAGCGCCTTGCCGTTGAGCTTCGGACAGGGGGTGCCATAAAAGGAAAGCATCTCGACATCGGGAAGCGCGCACGCGAACGCGACCACATCGTCCCAGCTGTCGAAAGTCAGCGCCATATCCCGGTGCAGATCAGTCTTCCAATGTCCCGGCGGTGACCTCTATGTCGCGCCCCAGTGGCTGCATGGGCTGGAAGCGAAGGCGCGTCAACACCAGCCGGTCGCCCTGAATATCGAGATCGTAGAAGGCGTTGCCGCCGCGCGGGCAGCACTCGCCGTCGCCGTCGCGCGCCACAGGCACCAAAGCAAACATCTCGTCGAAGGCGAATTGCGCCGGACCGCGGAGCCAATAGCCCGTCGGCAGCAGCTTGCCGCCCTGCTCCGACCAGTCGGACAGGTCGACGCGGCGCCATCTGGGAGCAGCGGCCTCGCTGACGAACAGCGCATCGGCGTTGCCGCCGCCGCTTCCGGCGAGCGTGCCGCCGACATGGATCAGCCGGCGCTTGCCATCGTCCACCACCAGATCGGGCGTCCCGATCGATCCCGAGCTTTCGGTGAACCCCGCGAGCGTCGCCTTCCCTGCCTTGTCCTGCGACAGCAGCACAAGCATGCGCGCTTGCGGCCCGTCGCGCGGCGCGAGGAGCATTTTCTGCCAGAGCAAGCTGGTGCCGGGATCGCGGCCGTTGATCCGCCCGCTCGCTTCGACGCTGCATTTCCCGCCGAAGTCGTAGAGGCATCGCTGCGCGATATTGGTGACGCGCGCGCGGGTCAGCGCGATCTCCGCCGTCACCTCCGCGGCGGTGCATTTGGTTTCAATCGTGCCGCCTGGACAGGACAGGATCGGTGTCGCTGCAGCGGCAAGGACAAGCGCCAATGCCATGATGACTACCCCAGTTCCGGCGCGACCCGACTTGTCCCAAAACTATACTCATGCGCCCATCGAGGCAAGGCCGGCGTCAGCCCTTCGCGCGGCGCCGTTCGTCCCACCAGGCGAGGCGTTCGGCGATCCGCTTTTCGAAACCGCGGTCGACGGGGCGATAGAAATCGGCCGGCGCCATATCGTCGGGCCAATAATTGTCGCCCGAAAAGCCGTCGGGCGCATCATGGTCGTAGCTGTAGCCCTCACCATAACCCAAGTCTTTCATCAGCTTGGTCGGGGCGTTGAGGATATTGGCGGGCGGCGCGAGGCTGCCGGTTTCGCGTGCCGCCGCCCATGCCGCTTTCTGTGCCGCATAGGCGGCGTTCGACTTGGGCGCCGTCGCGCAATAGAGGCACGCCTGCACGATCGCGAGTTCGCCTTCGGGCGAGCCGAGGAACTGATAGGCATCCTTGGCGGCGAGGCACTGTACCAGCGCTTGCGGGTCGGCGAGGCCAATATCTTCGCTCGCGAAGCGGACGATTCGGCGCAGGACATAAAGCGGCTCCTCGCCCGCGACGAGCATGCGCGCGAGCCAATAGAGCGACGCCTGCGGGTCCGATCCGCGCAGCGCCTTATGCAGCGCCGAGATCAGATTATAATGGCCGTCGCGATCCTTGTCGTAGACGGGCATGCGGCGATGCAGGAACTGCGCGAGTTCGGCGGGGTCGAGCGGCGCATCGATCGCCGTCGCGAACAAGGTTTCGACCTGGTTGAGCAGGAAGCGGCCGTCGCCATCGGCGCTGGAGATCAACGCCGCTCTGGCGTCGTCGGTGACGGGAAGGCTGCGTCCGACCTCGGCCTCGGCGCGCACGACCAGCGTTGCCAGCGCCTCTTCACCCAAACGGTTCAGCACCAGCACCTGCGCCCGCGACAGCAGCGCCGCATTGAGCGCGAAGCTCGGGTTCTCGGTCGTCGCGCCGACGAGCACGACGGTGCCGCGTTCGACATAGGGCAGGAAGCCGTCCTGCTGCGCGCGATTGAAGCGATGGATCTCGTCGACGAAGAGCAAAGTCCGCTTGCCAGCTGCCGCCATCTTCTCGGCATCGGCGAAGGCTTGCCGGAGGTCGGCGACGCCCGAGAAGACCGCCGACAGCGGCGCGAAGCGCATACCGACGGCTTCGGCGAGCAGCCGCGCGATCGTCGTCTTACCCGTGCCCGGCGGACCCCAAAGGATGATCGACGACAATTGGCCCGCCGCGACCATACGGCCGATCGCGCCTTCGGGACCGGTCAGATGTTCCTGCCCGACGACATCGGCGAGCGTGCGGGGTCGCAGTCGCTCGGCGAGCGGCACGGGCCCGGTGGCGGCGCCTTCGCGCTGCGCCGGTGCATCCTCGCCGAACAGGTCCCCGGCCATCGGACACTCAGCTCCGGCGCCGCTGTTTCTGGCGGATCAGGCGGATATAGGTGTCGGCGACCGCCTGGTTGATCGCATCCCACTGATAGGAGCCGCTTTCGAGCACCGCCGCCGCGCCATGTTCGGCGCGCAGCTGGATATCGCGGCAATAGCGCTCGAGATGGTCGGCGAAGCTCGTGATCGAGCCGGGCGCGACGAGGTAACCGGTCTGCCCATGCTTGACGATACTGGCGCTGCCGGTCGCGCGCGCCGCGACGACGGGCAGGCCGCACGCCATCGCTTCGAGGGTCACATTGCCGAACGTCTCGGTCACCGACGGGTTGAAGAAAATGTCGCACGAGGCGAGCGCATGCGCGAGATCCGCGCCGCCCTGGAAACCCACGAAGTTCGCGTTCGGCAGGCGCGATTCGAACCATTCGCCCGCGGGACCCTCGCCGATCACGACAACCTTGTGCGGCACGCCGCGCCGCTGGAGGACGTCGATCGCATCGGCAAATACGTCGAGCCCCTTTTCCATCACCAGCCGGCCGAGGAAGGCGATCGCGGGCACGTCGTCTTCGATCCCGAGCGAGCGGCGCCATGCCATGTCGCGGCGGGCGGGATTGAAAACCGACTGCTCGACGCCGCGGGTCCAGATGCCAATGTCGTAGTTCATCCGCTGTTCGCGCAGCACCTGCGCAAAGCTTTCGGACGGCGCGATCAGCGCATCGCATTTGCGGTAAAGCTTGCGCAGCCAAGCGACCATCACGGGTTCGAGGAACGACAGATTATAATAGCGGACATAGGTTTCAAAGCGCGTGTGCACCGAACAGGCGACCGGCAGCCGCCGGCGCCGCGCCCACGCCGCCGCCTGCCGCGCGACACGGTCGGGACTCGAGATATGGACGATATTGGGCGCGAAATTGACGATGTCTTCGCGGACCCGCGACGAAAAGGACACCGGAACGCGATATTCGCTGCGGCCCGGAATCGCGATCGACGGCACGCTGACCAGATCGCCCGTCGGCTCGAAAGCGGGGTGGGCGACGGTCGGCGAATAGACGCGCACCGCGGCGCCATGGTCCTGAAGATAGCCGACCAGACGGTTCAGCGCCTTGTTCGCGCCGTCGGTGGTCATGTTATAATTGCCGCTGAACAGGGCGATGCGAAGGTCGGAGACGTCCATCGCGCCTGCGCTAATCCCCTTGCGGTGCAAACGCAACGCCGCCGTCAGGCCATGATGCTATAGGGTTCGCCCGGTTTCGAACGGCACATGCGTTTCGAGACGCGCGTCTCTTCGCCCTCGACAATCGCAATGTCGGTGATCGACAGGCATTTGCTGCCATTGGGCTCGGTGTTGAGCGCGGTGATCGTCGATGATCCCGCCACACCTTCGCGCGTCGGGCTCGTCCAGTTGGCGGTCGCGCCGACCTCTTCCTTTTTCGTGACCGCGACGGTCGCCTCGGCGGCGACTTTCTGCTCTTTTTCGTCGAGCTGGCAGGCGATTTCGGCGACGAGTACCGCGCCGACCAGCCCCGACACGAGCGTACCCACGCCCTTGAGCCCCACGGCGCTGCCCGCAACACCGCCGAGCAGCCCGCCCAGCGCGCCGCCCCGCTTGCGCGCTTTCCTGCACTTCGGATCGGGGGCGTCGCTGCTGGCGCGCTTCGTCTCGTCGCTTTTCTTTTTGGACGGCGTCCCTGTGGCTTCGGGCGCGGCGACTTTGACGGCGGAGGCGGGAACCGGATAGCCGTTGCAGCCGGTGTTGAAGCAGAACCGGTCGGCCAGATAGGCGCGATCGGTCTGATACTGCGCCTCCAGCCCGCGATAGGCGGCGAGGTTCGCGCCCTCGGGATCGGAGGCGGCGTGTTCCGCCATCACGGCTTTATAGAAACGGTCCTGGGTCGCCGGAGAATAACGCATATTGCCCCCGACCCTGGCCGTATAAAGCGACGACAACGCGTTTTGATAGACGATCATCGCCTCGCGATACGGAAGCATCTTTTGCGTATAATAGGTGTCGATCGCCACCGTGCAGCGGTTGATGGCAGCCGCTTTGTCGAACGGCGCGTCGATCTTTTTATAATCCTCGCGGCACTTGGGGTAGCTGCGGGTATCGAGCACAGGCCGTTCGGGAAGAGCGGGCAGTGCCGGTTCGGCGACCGGCGCCGGGACAAAGGCCTTGTCGCCTTCGCTCGGCACGCCTTGCCAGGCCGCGGCGACAGCGCTGCTCGACAGCAGCACCAAAAAAATGGCGCCGACCCCTGACCGATATCGCAGTTTTGCCCGCATATCTGACTCCCATCCCTTGTCTCCAAGGCTAAGCCCGAATGGACGGCCTCACAAGCGCGGTCAATGACGCGGATCACACCGCCAAATGCCCATGCCGTGATATTGTTTTGACCGTGGCGATGACATAGCATCATCGCATCTGCGTTTAGGGGTCCGCCTTATGTGGGGATGATCGTATGAACCATTGGATCAAATCGGTCACAGCGCTTGTCGGGGCGCTCGTATGCACTGCCGCGACGCCGCCCGGCATGGACCCCGATAACCCGACCTGCCCCGCCAATCCCAGCTGGTCGGACTATAAGACGATGGTGCTGACCCCGTTCCAGCGCAGCGGCGAAACCGTGCTGCTGGCCGAGGGCCGCGTCGATAGCGAACTTCCGGCGCGGCTCGAAAAGGTGCTGACCGACAATCCGTCGATCAGCGAAATCTGGATCCGGTCGCCGGGCGGGGATGCGCGCGCCGGCAATGCCGCGGGATTGCTGATCCGCAAGTTCAGCAAGGAGCGCCAAATGGTGACCCGCATTCCGTCGGGGTGGACCTGTTTCAGCGCGTGCAATTTCGTCTTCATGGGCGGCCGCGCGCGCACGATCGACCCGGGCGGATATTTCATGGTCCATATGTTCACCATGACCGGCGACAAGAACGCGATTCAGTCGAGCGTCGCGATGGGCGCCGAGTCCACCACCGAGTTGATCAGCGACGTCGAGCGGGAGGCGGCGCTGATGGCGACCGAGGATAACGACCTGCTCATCCGCCTCGATGTCTCGCGCGACCTGCTGTCCGATATCATGTACCGGCAGAAAGCGATCGCGACCGGGGAAGACCGGTCGACACGGCGATGCCTGACGCGGAAAGAGGCGCTCAAATATAATGTGGTCAACATCGACCCGGATTAGCGGAAGAACCTAGTCCCCGGTTTCCGAAGGCGCTTCCAGATCGACGACCACCGGCGGGTGGAGGCGCAGGCGGTGGACGCGGCGCTCATCGGCCTCGATGACCTCGATGCGCCAGCCGCTCGGGTGCAGCAAGACCTCGCCGACCTCGGGGACATGGCCCGCGAGCACCGCGGCGAGGCCGCCCAGCGTGTCGACATCTTCCTCGATCTCGGCGAGCCGCGGGTCGATCGCCTCGCCGACGTCGTCGAGCTCGGCGCGCGCGTCGGCTTCCCAGCAACCGCCCTCGCCGGGCGCGAACAGCGCGGTCGGCTCGTCGTCATGCTCGTCCTCGATCTCGCCGACGATTTCCTCGACCAGATCCTCGATCGTCAGCAGCCCCTCGGTGCCCGAATATTCGTCGATGACGATCGCCAGATGCGTACGTTTCGCGCGCATTTCGGCGAGCAGGTCGAGCACGCCCATCGATTGCGGGACGTACAGCGGCTGGCGGATGAGGTCGAGCAAGGGCGGCGGGGTGCGCCCCTCGGCGAGCACCGCGAACACGTCCTTGACGTGGATCATGCCGACGACCTCGTCGAGATTTTCGCGATAGACCGGCAGGCGGCTGTGCCCGGCTTCGGCGAAGGACGCGACGATCTCGGCAAAGCTCGCGCTTTCGGGGATCGCGATGATGTCCGCACGTGGCACCGCGACATCGTCGACGGTCTGTTCGCCGAAGTGGAGGAGGTTGCGCAGCATCTTGCGCTCGATCGGCGACAGGTCGCCGACGACGCTGCTGCCGCGCCGTTCCTGCCCCTCTTCCTCGGCCTCGTCGATGACCTCTTCGATCTGCTCGCGCAGCGACGGTTCCTTGTCGCCGCCGAACAACAGATTCTTCAGCCCGGACAGCAGTCCGGGTCTACTACTGTCCTCTTCCGATCGGCTCGAAGATCCCTGGTCGTCGGGCATGTGCGTGTCGTTTCCCTGCTAGTCGAGTTCCGCATATGGATTGGCGATGCCCAGCGATGCAAGCGCTTTCACCTCAAGCGCCTCCATCGCCACGGCTGAGTGATCGTCCATATGGTCGTAACCGACGAGATGCAGCGTGCCGTGGACGATCAGATGCGTCGCGTGTTCGGGAAGCGAAATCCCCTTTTCCTCCGCCTCGCGCGCGCAGGTTTCGCGCGCGAGCACGATGTCGCCGAGCAGGATTTCGCCATCATCGCTGTTCGCGAGGCTTTCGAGCAGATCCTCCTGGACCTGCGGAAAGGAAAGGACGTTGGTCGGCTTGTCCTTGCCGCGAAAATCGCGGTTGAGCGTGTGGACCTCCGCATCGTCGGTCAGCCGCACCGACACCTCGACGAGCGGCGCGGCGTCGGCAAGCTCGGCATAGGGCGTCAGCGCGAGCGCGGCGGCGACCGCCTCGCCTGCCCGCACCTCCCAGTCGAGCGGATCGGGCCAGGGCGTCGCGGCGTGGGTTTCGACGCTCAGCATCGGATCGGCTCTGCGCAAAAATCAGCAGAAAACTGGGTAACTTCACACTGGAATCGCATATATTGTCCGGGAGACGGGGCGCCAAGGGCGCGAATGGGGCAAGGGCGTGTCATCGCCGCCACGCTATCGCGCCACGATTTTGTAGGACAGCGATATTTGCTCATGGTCACGGCTCAAGGATGATTGCATCGCTGATATGGGTCTGCGCAGCCACCACCTCGGCGGCCGCCGCTTCTGCTAGCCAATCGCGAAAGTGCGCGATCTTTTGGCTCTGCAGCCGCGCGACGGGATAGACGAACCAGAAGGCGCGGCCGTCGCCCGCGACGAGGTCGTGCGCGGGGACGAGGCGGCCGGCGGCGATTTCGTCGCGGAACAGGATCGGCGAGCCGATCGCGATCCCGTGCCCCGCGATCGCGGCGGCGATATCCATATGCTCGGCGGCGAGGCTGGTGCCGAAGCGGTCGGGTGGCGGCCCCGGGGCGACGCCGAGCGCGCGATACCACAGTCCCCACCAGTCGGGCCGGCCGAGCAGCGGGACATCGAGCGCTTTGCCCGGATCCTCCAGCCCGGCGGCCGCGACCTTCAGTGCGGGCGCGCAAAGCGGCATGAACAGGACGGGGAACAATCGGACGCTTCTGAGGCCGCGCCAGTCGCCGAGCCCGTGGCGGATCGCGGCGTCGAAACGGCCATCGCCGAGCGCCTGCGGTTCGGCCGACAATTCGAGTTCGATCGCGATGTCGGGATGGCGCGCGCGGAACAGCCCAAGCCGCGGGGTCAGCCAGCTCGTCCCGAAGGTCGGGAGCGTCGTCAGCGACAGCCGCGCCTCGTCGCGGTCCTGCGCCTTTACGAAGCTCGCATGCAGCGCCGCGAAGGCGGCCGTCGCCTCGCGCGCGATCGCGGCGCCGGCGGCGGTCAGCACGACCTTGTGCGGATGGCGGACGAACAGGTGCAGCCCGGTCTGCTGCTCGAGCTGGCGGACATGATAGCTGACCGACGCGGCGGTGGTGCCGAGTTCCTGCGCGGCGCGGGCGAAACTCTCCAGCCGCGCAGCGGCTTCGAAGGCGCGGATCGAGGGCAAGGGCGGAAGCTTGTCGGCGCGGACCATAAATATGGCTTAGCCTCTACAGCCATTCTTCGCATCCTCAAAGCGTCGCGCGCGGGGCAGACCAAGCCACCCATTCGCTGGAGGCCCGATGACCCATCTTCCCACTTCGCTCGACCGCCGCCGCCTGATCGAAACGATGGTCCTCGCCGGTGGCGCGGCGGCTTTCGGTGTGCCCGCATGGGGCCAGACCCCGGCATCCGGAGGCACCCGCGCGCATCACACCGACTGGCAATGGCTGGTCGGCAATTGGGACGTCTGGCACCGGCGGCTCAAAGAGCGGCTCGCGGGGAGCGACGACTGGGCCGAGTTCGGCGGCAAGAGCGCGTGCTGGCCGACGCTCGGCGGGCTCGGGACGATCGACGATAATATCCTCGACCTGCCCGGCGGCGAATATCGCGGATTCGGCATTCGCGCCTTCGACCCGAGGGCACAGCGCTGGGCGATCTGGTGGGTCGACGGGCGCAGCCCGGCGCATATCGAGCCGCCCGTGATCGGGCGCTTCGACGGCGACGAAGGCGTGTTTACCGGACGCGACACATATAAGGGTCAGGATATCGCGGTCCGGTTTCGCTGGCACGAAATCCACGGCCCGCGGCCGCATTGGGATCAGGGATTTTCGACCGACGACGGCAAAACGTGGGAGATCAACTGGCGCAACTATTTCACGCGCACTGCCGCCACGCCGACGCCGCTGCCACTGCTCGCCGAAGAGGCGCCGAACGCCCGCGACTTCGCCTTTCTGGTCGGCAGCTGGAAGGTGCGGCACCGCCGGCTGAAAAAGCGGCTCGCGGGAAGCCGCGACTGGATCGATTTCGACGGGACGCTGGTGAACTGGCCCGTGCTCGGCGGGCGCGGCAATGTCGGCGACAATGTGATGAACTTTCCCGGCGCGCCGTTCCGCGGGGTCGGCATCCGCGCGCTCGATCCGGCGACGGGCGAGTGGCTGAGCTGGTGGCTCGACGGGCGCAGTCCGACGAGCATCGCGCCGCCGGTGCGCGGCGGCTTTGCGGGCGGGGTCGGCACCTTCATCGGCGACGACAGTTTCGAGGGGCGGCCGATCAAGACGCGCGTTTTATGGTCGCGCATCACCGCGACCTCGGCGCGCTGGGAGCAGGCATCGTCGGCCGACGGCGGCCAGAGCTGGGAGACCAACTGGATCAGCGATTTCGATCGGACCGCGTAAAATGACGGCGTTTGCCCTCGCCTTTTCGCTGCTCGCCGCGAGCCCCGCGGTCGAAATCGTCGGCGAGGCCGAGCTGTTCGCGCCGGGGATCGCCTCGACCGGTCATTCGGACATTCGCCTGACGATCAGCCCCGACGGCCGAACCGCTTTGTGGTTCAGCCGCGACCGGCCGGGCGGGCCCGGCGGCTACGACATCTGGATCGCACGCCGCGAGGGAAACGAGTGGGCGCCCGCGACGCCGGTTTCGTTCAATTCGCCGGGGCGCGATTTCGACCCCGCTTTCTCGCGCGACGGCCGCTTCGTCTATTTCTGTTCGGACCGGCGGGGCGGGATCGGCAAGGACGATCTGTATCGCGTCGCGGTGACCGCAAAGGGGTTCGGCACGCCCGAAAATCTGGGGCCGCAGGTCAATAGCGCGGCGAACGAATATGCGCCGATGCTGTCGCCCGACGGCCGGCGGCTGCTGTTTTCGAGCGACCGGCCGGGCGGCGCCGGACGCCATGACCTTTACATCGCGCAGGCGAAAGCGCGCGGCTTTGCCGCCGCCGCGCCGCTGCCGGGGGCGATCAACACCCCCGCCGACGAATTCGACGCGAGCTTTCTGGCCGACAGCCGGACTCTGGTGTTCGCGCGCGCGCCGAGCATGAAGGACGACCGCGTCGACCTGTTCGCCGCGACATCGCACGGTGGCCGCTACGGTGCGGGAATGATATTACCCCTCGCGGTTAACGATCCGGTCAAGGATAGTTATGGGCCGATGCTCGATTGGTCGGCGCCGGATCGGCTGACCTTTTCGAGCCAGCGGGGAGGAGCGCAATCGATGGAATTGTACCGCATCACCTATCGCCTTGTATCAACCAAGGTTTCGGGAGGACGGCATGGCCGATAATCTTTTGACCGGCCTCAGCTTCGCCGCCGCCGCGGGCGCGGCGCTGGTTGGCGGGGTCTTCTTCGGTTTTTCAAGCTTCATCATGGCCGGGCTTGGACGGCTCGCGCCCGAACAGGGTGCCACCGCGATGAATTCGATCAATGTCACGGTGATCAATCCGGGCTTCATGACCGCGCTGTTCGGCACCGGGCTGCTGTGCCTGATCGCGGCGGCGATGGCGCTGGGGACGCTCGGCACGCTCGACGGCAAGCTGATCCTCGCAGCGGCGCTGCTCTATGTGATCGGCTGCGACGGGGTCACGATGGCGCTGAACGTACCGCTCAACAATGCGCTCACCGCGACGCCGGTGGGCACGCCTGAGGGCGCGGCGCTGTGGACGCGCTATCTCAAGGACTGGACCTTCTGGAACTCGGTGCGGACCGCGGCGAGCTTTGCCGCCGCGATCCTGTTCGTCGCGGCGGGGGTATGCCGCGCCGCCTGACCGTCAGTGCATGTGCTTGAGCTTGTCGGGGTTGCGCATGACATAGATGGCGGTGACCTTGCCGTCCTCGATCTCGAGCGCGGTGGTCTGGAGCTCGCCGTCGGCCTCGCGCGTGACGAAGCCCGGCAGGCCGTTGATCGTGCCGGCATGGACGAGCGTCGAGCCATATTTGCCGAACAGCACGGCAAGGCTGCGGTGCAGTTTCAGCACGATATCGTACCCAAGTACCGGCTCCATCGCGGCAGGACGCTTGCCGCCGCCGTCGGACCACATGCCGACATCGGCGGCGAGCAGTGCGCCGAGCGCCCCCATGTCGCCGCTGCGCGATGCCGCGAAAAAGGCATTGGCGATCTGAAGCCCCTGCTCTTTCTCGAGCTTGTAGCGCGGGCGCGCGTCGCGGACGTGGGTGCGCGCACGCGCCGCAAGCTGGCGCGTCGCGGCGGGATCGCGGTCGATCGTCTTCGCGACCTCTTCGAACTCGACACCGAAGACGTCGTGGAGAAGGAAGGCGGCGCGTTCGAGCGGCGAGAGGCGTTCGAGCGCGAGCATCAGCGGCAGTGTGACGTCGTCCGCTTCCTCCTCCTCGACCAGCGGGTCGGGGAGCCAGGGGCCGACATAGGTCTCGCGCTGGTTTCGCGCCGACTTGATCTGGTCGAGGCAGAGCCGGGTGACGGTGCGGCGCAGGAACGCCGCGGGCTCGCGCACCGCATCGCGGTCGGCGGCGAGCCAGCGGATGAAGGCATCCTGCACCACATCCTCGGCGTCGGCGACCGAGCCGAGCATGCGGTACGCGACGCGCGTGAGCAGCGGGCGCAGCGGGTCGAAACTCGCCGCCGCGTCCGCCGCCGCACCGGTGTCGCCGTGGATGCCTTCGGGGGTCATCAGGCGGCCTTCGCTGGCGCGCCGCCTTCGTACCAGAGGTCGAAGCCGACCGCGATGCGGTTCCAGCCATTGATGACGTTGATCATCACGGTCAGGTTCATCTGTTCCTCCGCCGTGAAATGCTCGTCGAGCGCCGCGTGCGCTTCCTTTTGCGTGTGTGCTTGCGAAAGACGGGTCAAGGCGTCGGTCCACGCGAGCGCGGCGCGTTCGCGCGGCGTATAAACCGGGGCGTCGGCCCACGCCGCGAGCAGATAGATGCGCTGCTCGGTCTCGCCCTTCGCGCGCGCGTCGGCGGTGTGCATGTTGATGCAGTTGGCGCAGCCGTTGAGGATCGACGAGCGGATCTTCACCAGCTCGATCAGGCTCGTCTCAAGGCTTTTTTCGGCCGCGAGGCTGACCGCCATCCACTGCTTCATGAGCTGCGGCGAGGCGGCGAAGGGGTCGGTTACCTTGGTCATGTCATGTCTCCTTTAAGGGGTTGTACCGACATGACGAGACAGGATCGGCGCGTGTGACATGATATGCGAAAAAAATTCGCACAGGACGGAAAATCGGTTAGCCTGCCCGCCTCGACAATCGGAATGAGGGGGAAAATCATGAAGTTTCTCGATGGTTTCGGCGAACAGGCCTATGCGCTGCTGCGCATCGTCGCGGGCCTGTTGTTCATGGCGCATGGCGTGCAGAAATTCTTCAATTTCCCGGTCAAGTTCCCGATGGAACTCACCCCGATGCTGCAAGCCGCTGGGGCGATCGAGCTGATCGCGGGCGGCCTGATCGTCATCGGCCTGTTCACCCGCCCCGCGGCCTTCATCGCGAGCGGCATGGCGGCGGTCGGCTATTGGACCGCACACGCCACGCAAGGGCTTTATCCGATCGTCAATGGCGGCGAGACGATCATCCTCTACTGCTTCATCTTCCTGTTCATCGCGACGCGCGGCGCGGGCATCTGGAGCGTCGACGGCGCAATGAAGAAATAGGGAACGGGAACGCCGCCGTGGAAGTCGTTCCTGTCGTGATCACCGTCATGATGATCATCGCATTTTTCCTGTTTCCTAAACGGCCGACCCCAAAGCCGTTGATAATTGCAGGCTGTCTGTTGTCAGTTGCCGGCTGGGGCGGGATTTTCCTGGGCCTCGCGCTTGGCGATACCACGCTGATGCAATCCGAACTTGTCGCGGGCCTGTGGATGGGTGTTTTCGGCACATTTGCCGGCCTGCTGGCCCCCGTGGCTCTGGTGACCGGTATTTTTGCGTTGTTCAGGAATCGCAAGACGAAGCGTGCGCCCTGACTCTTGGCAAAAGCGGGGCAGCGCTTTGTGGCACTGCCCCGTAGTTTCGGGCTTCACATGGTGAAGGTCGTCAAAGCTTGCGTGTGTTCGTTTCGATCAGCTTCTTAGCCTCGCTGATGGCTTTCGCGGTAGTCAGCTTCTTTTCCTGAACCTCGTCGGCCATTTCGAGCAGGCGGCCGCTGATCACGGTGCCCGTCTGCGCTTCCTCATTGATCGCGATGCCGCCCTTGGCGGCGGCGACGCGGTCCCATTCGGCGCGCACCGCGGCCCAATAATCCTTGGTCGCGGCCCAATAATCGTCGGCCGCCTTCACGTCATATTGGTCATATTTGATATAGGTGTTGAGGACATATTCCTGAACGATCGGCACCAGCTTGCCGTCCTTCGTCCCCATCTTGGTATTGTCCTGCCAGTGGACCCAGCCATCGGGCGAGGGCTGGTGGCGGTTGATCGACAGGTAGCGGTCATAGACCGGATTGCGCACGGCATCGCGGCGCGCGAGCGGGCGCCAGGTCCAGTTCGAGCGCCAGCGGCGGACGCCGCCCTGCGTTTCGAACTGGCCCCAGCCGCCGTAGCGCGGGCTGTCGTCGACCTGATAAACCGTCTGCGACCAGCGGCCGGTGCGCATCTTTTCAGGCACATCTTCCCACGTCCACGCGTTGCGGTCGGAGTAGATCAGCACCTTCGCGGGTTCATATTCCCAATCCTGCCGCCAATGCTTGATGATCATGCTCTTGTCGTCGTCGCCGGTGATGACGAGCATATGCTGCAGACTGATCTTGCGGCCGCTATCCTCGATCACGCGCACGACCTCGTTGCCGCCCGAGCGCTTGGGCTCAAGCACTTCGTAACTGGGATCCCAGCGGGTCGATTCCTGCATGTTGAAGCTGACGCGGTAATTGCCCGCCATCGCGAGGATGTCGGCGCGGTCCTGTTCGAAATTGGCGGCGGCGGCCTCGGCGGCGATCGGCGGGTGCGCCGAGGCGGCGACCGGCAGCGCGGCGGAGAGCAGCAACAGTCCGGCGGCAATCTTGCGATAATTTTTCATCGGTGCAGTCCTTCTTTCTGTTTTAGAAGCGGAAGCTCAGCGACACGCTCGCGTTGCGGCCGGGCTGGGTATAGGCGTCGGCGCTCGCCGGGACGGTGGGCGCGGTTGCCGTTCCGCCCATCGCGAGGCCGCGCACATCGCTCCACCAGCTGTATTTCTTGTCGAGGATGTTGAAGACACCCGCGCGCAGCGTGAGCGCATCCATCACGCGCACGAACGCCGTCGCGTCGAGGATGGTGAAAGCATCGGGGCGGAAGCATGTGGGGGTGCAGAGCCCCGTCGTACGCGACGCTTCCTTGCGGCCCGCGTGCGTCATAATGATCTGGCCGCCGAAGCGACCCGACGATTCCCGATAGCCGACGCCGGCGACGAGCTTGAGCGGATCGATCGACGACAGCGGCGAGCGCACGCCGTCGGGGTCGATGATGTCCCCCTTCGCATAGGATAGGGCGAGCGTCGTATACAGGCCGGACGACGCTCGCCCCTCGAACCGCGCCTCGGCCCCTTTGACCCGGACGCGATCGAGATTCACGAATTGATAGAGGATGGGGTTGGCGATCGTGCCGGTGCCGCCGACCTGTTCCTGGCTGATGAAGTCCTTGTAGCGCGCCGAAAAACCGGTGACGTCGAGGCTGACCGCATCGTTCGAGAAGCGCACACCGCCCTCGAAACTTTCGCTGCGCTCGGGCCCCAGGTCGGGGTTCGGGAGCGTGCGGTACGAGAAGAAGGGCGAAGTCAGATTCTCGAAGAACTGGTTGACCTGCCCCGGCTCGGGCGCCTTGAAGCCGGTCGCATAATTGGCGAACAACCGGACATCGTCGGTGATTTTCCACACCGCGCCGAACTTCGGCGAGACGCGCGAGCCGTCCTGCTTGGCGCCGCGGAAGGTCGGCAGCAGCGGGTCGTTGTCGGGCGACAGGTCGAACCAGTCGAAACGCAGCGCCGGGTAGAGCAGCAAGCGGCCGTCGGCGATCGCGATCTCGTCGCCGACGAACAGTCCCGCGCGGGTGAAGTCGGTGCTCGGGAAGGCGCGGGTGGGATAGGTTTCGCCCGCCGGCGGGACGGTGCCGCCGCGAAGGCCGCGCTGGCGCGTCTGGCTGATGTCGCCGCCAAAGACGAGACGGTGCGTGATCGCACCCGTCGCGAAATCGGCGCGCGCGTCGGCCGAGGCGCCAAAGACGCGGTTCTCGAAGGTGTTGAGGCGCGTGCGGTCGGCCGACGGGGTGCGGTCTTCCTCGGTATATTGGCGATCCTCGCCGTCCTGCCAGTAGAGCGCGACGCGCGCGAAATCGATCGCCCCCTCGCCTTCCCAGCTCCAGTCGAGCGAGACGCGCTTGCGCGTCCCGGTGTCGAAGCCTTCGAGGCGGTCGACGGTCGCGCCGAGCCCGTTCGGGCCGAGGCCGCTGAGCCCGTTGGTATAAAGGCGCGTGTCGAGATATTCGCCGGTCAGCCGCAGCTTGTGGCCGTTCGCGGGGTCATAGACGATGCGCGCGAGCGCGGCGTCCGAGCGTCCGTCCTGCGGGTTGGCAAGCGTGCGCGACGCGCCGATGCCGTTCGCGCTGCCGAGGCTGCCCTGGTTCTCCAGCTCCTTGTAATCGCGGCGCGTATAGGCGGCCATCACCGACCAGTCGCCGCTGCGCCCCGCGAGGATCGCGGTTTCGCTGAATTCCTCATCGGCGCTGCTGTAGCCGGCGCGAAGCAGGCCGCCGACATTCTTGCCGGGCTCGAGGAAGTCGGCAGGATCGGAGGTGATGAAGCTGACCGCGCCGGCAAGGCCGTCGCTGCCGTAGAGCGCCGACGACGGGCCGCGCAGGATCTCGACCGATTTGACGAGGCCGAGGTCGACATAGTCGCCGCGCCCCGATGCCTGTGCGCCGAAGCTGAAGCCGTCGGGAACGCGGACGCCGTCGACCTGGATCAGCACGCGGTTGCCGCCGATGCCGCGGATGTTGAAGCTGTCATTGCCCGCGCGGCCGGTGGCGCCAAGCGCGGCGCCGAAGCGCGCGGGCTGGCGCTGGACGCTGACGCCGGGTTCGAAGCGGACGAGGTCGCGGATATCGGTGACGAGTTCGTCGGCGATCTGCTCGTCGCTCTTCACCGTAACGGTGATGGGAATATCCTCCGCCTTCACCGCGGTGCGCGTCGCGGTGACGACGATGCGGTTCTTGAGCGACACCCAATATTCGCCGTCATTGTCCTGCGCAAAGGCCGGCGTGGCGGTCGCGGCGAGCGCGAGGCCCAGCGCGCTGCCAGCGGCAAGGCGGGATACGGACGGCAAATTTCGGATGTTCAATTTTCTTCCCCTGATTGATTGCGACTGACTCGCAATAGCGGCCGTCTAGGCGGGGAATTTCAGAGGGTCAATATGCTATTGAGAATCGTTCTCGAAAATTAGCAGCAGGTGGCAGCGCGCGACGATCCGACCGCAAGCGCCGTGAACGCGGAAACAAGCTCGGAATGATGAAAGGCGGGCAGCGACCGGGAGCGCTCCATCACTCATCGTCACCCCGGACTTGATCCGGGGTCCCGCTTGAGGTCAAAGACAGTGAGTGCGTCAAAAAAGCGGGATCCCGGATCAAGTCCGGGATGACGAAGGGGAATCAACTAACGTCCGCTTCCGACCCCAAAGCCGACGCTGTCCACGCTAGGCCCCCGGCCCTTCATAGGCATCGACGATGCGCCCGACGATCGGGTGGCGGACGACGTCGGCGCTGGTGAAATAGCTGACGTTGATGCCCTCCAGCCCTTCGAGCCGGCCGACCGCGTCGGCGAGGCCCGAGGTTGCGGGGATCGGCAAGTCGACCTGTTTCGGATCGCCGCAGACCACCATGCGGCTGTTCATGCCGAAGCGGGTGAGGAACATCTTCATCTGCGGGATCGTCGTGTTCTGCGCCTCGTCGAGGATGATGAAGGCGTCGGCGAGCGTGCGCCCGCGCATGAAGGCGAGCGGCGCGATCTCGATCTCACCCGACGCAATCCGGCGCTCGACCTGCTCGGCGGGCAGGCAGTCGTGGAGCGCGTCGTAGAGCGGGCGGAGGTACGGATCGACCTTTTCCTTCATGTCGCCGGGAAGGAAGCCGAGCTTCTCGCCCGCTTCGACCGCGGGGCGCGAGAGGATGAGGCGCTGGACGCTGCCGGTGATCAGCTGCGCAACCGCCTGCGCAACCGCGAGATAGGTCTTGCCAGTGCCCGCGGGGCCGAGCGCGAAAATCACATCGTCGCGGGCGAGCGCCTGCATATAGGGGACCTGCGACGGCGCGCGCGGGACGATCGTTTTTTTGCGCGTCCGGATCATGATCGGCGGCGCTTCGTCCTTGTCGTGGCGGATGATGCCCGCGAGCGTCGGCTGCGCCGACATCGCGATCACCCCGTCGACGAGGCCGGTGTCGACCTCCTGCCCCTGTTCGATCCGGTTGTAGAGTTCGGTGAGCACGTCGCGCGCGCGCGCCGCGGCCTCGGCCTCGCCCTCGATCTGCACGCGATTGCCGCGCGCCGAGATATAGACGCCGAGGCGGTTTTCGATCGCGACGAGGTTGCGGTCGAACTCGCCGAAGAGGATGCCCAAAAGCTGCGTTCGCTCAAATTCCGCCGTCAGTCGGACACGGTCGCCGGGTTCGGCGGGGGCGGAGGCGGTCAGCGGGCGTTTGGACATATAAGCAAGGCTCCTTCGATCGACGACATGACTGTAGCCCCGTCAAGGCGGGAGTCCATGACTTGCGGACTGCGAATAGGACGGAAGGAGACGGAGTGTGTCTTCGGGGAGACAGCTTCCGTCCTGCCCACTAGGCGACCTCTTCCATCAGCGCTTCGGCGCCAACGCTGTTGGCACCGGCCGACGTGATCCGCACGTCGATCATATCGCCGATCTTGAGCCCCGGCGCGATGACGTGCACCGACTGGAGCCAGGGCGACTTGCCGATCAGCTGGCCGTCGAGCTTGCCCTTGCGCTCGAGGAGCAGACGCGTGGTGCGGCCGACGGTCGCCTCGTTGAACGCCTGCTGCTGTTCGTTGAGCAGCGCCTGGAGGCGTTGGAGGCGCTCGTTGAGCACCGCTTCGTCGATCTGATCGTCCATCGTCGCCGCGGGGGTGCCGGGGCGGCGCGAATATTTGAAGCTGTACGCCATCGCATAATTGGTGGCGCGGACGATATCGAGCGTCGCCTCGAAATCGGCGTCGGTTTCGCCGGGGAAGCCGACGATGAAGTCGCCCGAGATTGCGATGTCGGGGCGCACGTCGCGGACGCGCGCGATGATTTTCAGATAGCTTTCGACCGAATGACTGCGGTTCATCGCGGCGAGGATGCGGTCGCTGCCCGCCTGCACCGGCAAGTGCAGGAAGGGCATCAGCTTGTCGATCTCGCCATGCGCGGCGATCAGCCCGTCGGTCATGTCGTTGGGGTGGCTGGTCGTGTAGCGGATGCGCTCTAACCCGTCCTCGCGCGCGAGTTCGCGGATCAGCCCGTCGAGGCCGATCGCCCGGCCCTTGTCATCCTCGCCGTCCCACGCGTTGACGTTCTGGCCGAGCAAGGTGATTTCGCGAGCCCCGCCGGCGACAAGCGCGCGCGCCTCGGCGATCAGGTCGGCGAACGGCCGGCTGATCTCGGCGCCGCGCGTGTAGGGCACGACGCAATAGGTGCAGAATTTGTCGCAACCTTCCTGGACGGTCAGGAAGGCGGTCGGGCGCTGGCCGCCGGCGCGTTTGGGCAGCGCGCCGAACTTGCTCTCGGCGGGCATGTCGAGGTCGACGGCTTTTTCGCCGCGCGCGGCGCGGGCGATCAGGTCGGGAAGACGGTGATATGCCTGCGGGCCGACGACGACATCGACCGTGGGCGCACGGCGCGCGATTTCGGCGCCCTCGGCCTGTGCGACGCAGCCGGCGACCGCGATCGTCGGGCGGCTGCCGTCGGCGCGCTTCAGCCGGCCAATGTCCGAATAGACTTTCTCGGCCGCCTTTTCGCGGATGTGACAGGTGTTGAGCACGACGAGATCGGCGTCCGCGCCGTCGGCGGCGGCAACATAGCCTTCGGCGCCCAGCATCTCGGCCATGCGCTCGCCGTCATAGACGTTCATCTGGCAGCCGAAGGATTTGACGTGAAAAGTCTTTTGAGGACTTGGTGGAGAGTCGGATTTCATCGGCGCGCTATAGGCGATGCGGCGCGCCGGCGGAAGACCGCGCAATTTCCGCCGCAATCGAGGCGCGCGCGGCCTCGGCGAGCAGCTTGCGGTCGCCCTCGACGATATCGGGCAAGGGATCGAGATAGTGGATCGTCAGGTGGACCGGGTGCTTGCGCGCGAGCAGCCGCTTGAAATTGTCGAGCCCCGATTCGGGATCGAGCCAGGCGATATCGTTCGCCTCATGCCCATAATCGAGAAACACCGGCTGGACGCGCAGGTTCGGCGGCGTCGGGATCACCGCCTGGAACAACGAGGCGCGGAAGGGCAGCAGGCCGTCGCCCGGCCCCGTCGTGCCTTCGGGGAAGAGCGTCACCGGGCGGCCGCGCGCGAGCGCACCCCGCAGTTCGTTCGCCTGATTCTGGATTTCGCGCCGCGCCTCGCGCTGGACATAGACGGTGTGGTTCTGGTCGGCGAGCCAGCCGACGAGCGGGGTTGTGCCGACCTCGGCCTTCGACACGAACGCCGAGCGCGCGGCGCCGCCGAGCGCGAGAATGTCGAGCCAGCTGACATGGTTCGACACGAACAGGACATTGCGCCGGAGCCGCGTGCCCGTCGTGCGGATGCGCAGCCCGGCGATCCAGCCGACGGCGTTGAGGAAGGCCATCACCATCGGCGACGGGCGACGGGCGGCGCGGTAGAGGAGGTGCGGGACGATCAGGAAAAGCAGCGTCAGCACCATCAGGGCGAGACGGGCGACCGTCCGCCAGGTGATCGAGGCGCGATCAGTCGCGCTTGCGATCGATGGCGACACCATAAAGCTCCATGCGATGGTCGACGAGGCGGAAGCCCAGCCGTTCGGCGATCACCTTCTGCAACGCCTCAAGCTCGGGATCGACGAATTCGATCACCTTGCCCGTTTCGACGTCGATCAGATGATCGTGATGCGCCTCGGGCGCGGCTTCGTAGCGCGAGCGGCCGTCGCCGAAATCGTGGCGGTCGAGGATGCCCGCCTCTTCGAACAGACGGACGGTGCGATAAACGGTGGCGATCGAAATGCCGCTGTCGACCTTTGACGCGCGCTCATACAGCGTCTCGACGTCGGGATGATCCTCCGAATCCGAAATGACGCGCGCAATGATGCGGCGCTGCTCGGTGATACGGAGCCCCTTTTCGTGGCACAATGCTTCGAGATCGATATTGCCGGACATGCTTGCCTTTCCTGCAGATGCAGCCGTGTCTGTCTTTGTTACAAACTGTATAGGCACGCCCCGCGGATAGGACAAGGGCGGCACCCCTACGACGCCGCCCTTCCCTGCTCCGGATGGAGCGATTTATCTTGGGGTCTGACCCTAAGGTTCAGACCTTGGGCTTGCGCTTGCGCCCGCCGCCGCGGCCCTTGGTGCCGAGGCCGATTTCCTTGGCCAGCGCGCGGCGCTTTTCGGCATAGTTCGGCGCGACCATCGGATAGTCGGCTGGCAGGCCCCACTTTGCGCGATAATCGTCGGGGGTCATGCCATAATGCGTCATCAGGTGGCGGCGCAGCATTTTGAGCTTTTTGCCGTCCTCGAGACAGACGATGAAGTCGGGTTTGACCGAGGTACGGATCGACACCGCCGGCACCAGCTTTTCCTCGACGACCGGTTCGCTGCCGAGACCCGACAAGGCGGCGTGAACATTATTTATCAAAATGGAGAGATCCGAAATCGCGACGCTGTTGTTGCTGACATGTGCGGCGACGATGTCGGCGGTAAGCGTAACGAGCATCTCGTTGGTATCGGCTTGGTCGGACATGAGACTATTCCTTGATTCTTATTACCCAGAAGACATGCCGGCGAATATTGGATTTGTTCTTCCGCCAGCCAGAATACTGCCACTTTGGATGGAATTCCGCAATGACCGATCAGTCCGCCTTTTCACCGCGTGCCGACCGGCGCATCGTAATTGCGTCGCGAACCACCCCATCATTACCGCGGTAATAGGCCGGCCGTCGGCCGCACTCTGCAAAACCTGCGCTCTCATAGAGATGAACCGCGTCATTATCGGCGCGCATTTCAAGAAAATAGTCTTCGGCACCCTGTTCGGCGGCCCATGCCCGCCAGTCGTCGATCAGTAATGCACCGATACCGCGGCCGCGAAACTGCGGGTCGACCGCGAGCAATAATAATTCGCTTTCGGGCCCGGCGATGCGCGCCGCCGAGAAACCGCACGCGTGATCGCCGTCCCACGCGAGGCACACGCGCGCCGAGGGCAGCGCGAACAAGGTCAAAAGCTGCGCGCCGCTCCACGCTTCGCCATAGGCGGGCTCGAACGCGGCCTCCATCACGCGCATCACCGCGGCGAGATCGCCGACGCGGGCGGTGGCGAGGCGGATGGCGCTGCTCATGCCGGCGCCATCGGCTTGGCATCGGGCGCGCGGCCGTAAATCGGGCTGGGCCCATCGATCAGCAAAGCGGGCGGCAACCGCAGGAATGCCCGCGCGTCGGGCAGCGCCGCCAGCGCGCGTCCGGTGCCGCGGCGCGCGACAAAGGGCTCGGCGCGATTGCCGACGACCAGTTCGTCGCCGATCAGGACGGCGTCGTCGGGCAGCAGCGAGCGAATCTCGCCGCGCGGCGTCAGATCCGCCGCGAACGGCTGGACGAAGTATTGGCCGTGGCCGCCCTCCATCACCACCAGCGCGCCGCCGGCGGCTGCGATCTCGTCGGCGGCGCCGGCCGCAACCAGCGCGAGCGTCGAAAAGCCATGCACGGGCACCTGCCACCCGAGCGCCAGCGCACGCGCCGCCGCAACGCCGATCCGGACCCCGGCAAAGCTGCCCGGGCCGCATCCCGCGACGATGACGTCGGCGCGGCCGCCGCCTGCAAGTTCGGCGATCAGCGGAACCAGCCGTTCGGCGTGGCCGCGGCCGATCACCTCGTGACGATGGTCGACGACCGCCCCGGCCTCCAGCAACGCCACCGAACAGGCTTCGCTCGCCGAATCGATGACCAGATACCGCATCGAGGCAGGATGCCCGCTCAGACGATGCGGTTGAAGCGGGCGAAATCGGGGCGCGGGCTGCGATCGAAGATCGTTGCCGCATCGCCATAGCCGAGCGTCGAGATGAAGTTGCTCTTCACATTCGGCTGGTCGGCAAAGAAGGCCTCGTCCACCCCGGCGTTGTTGAACCCCGACATCGGCCCGGTGTCGAGCCCGAGCGCACGCGCCGCTAGGATGAAATAGGCGCCCTGGAGGGTGGCATTGCGGAAAGCGGTCGTCTGCGCCAGCGCCTCATTGCCCGCGAACCAGCTGCGCGCGTCGGTATGCGGGAAGAATTCGGGCAGATTTTCGTAAAATTCATTGTCGCTCGCGATGATCGCGGTGACCGGCGCCTTCCGAATCTTTTCCTCGTTCCCCGGTATCGCGTGCGCGGCGAGCTTCGCCTTCGCTTCGTCGGTCACGCACCAGACGATCCGCGCCGGCAGGCTGTTGGCGCTGGTCGGGCCGAACTTCACCAGATCCCAGATCGCATGCAGCTGCGCTTCCGAAACGGGCTTGTCGAGATAGCCGTTATAGGTGCGCGCGGTACGAAACAGCTGGTCGAGAGCGCTGTCGGAAAGCGGCTCGCTCATGGGCTAACTCCTCAGGGAAAAATGGTCAGACGGCGTGAACTGCCGTTACCTCGGGAACATAATGTTTCAAGAGGGACTCGATGCCATTCTTCAGCGTCGCGGTCGAGGATGGGCATCCCGCACACGCGCCCTGCATCTTCAGATACACATTGCCCTTGTCGAAACCGCGATAGACGATGTCGCCGCCGTCGTTGGCGACCGCGGGGCGGACGCGCGTTTCGATCAGTTCCTTGATCTGCTCGATGATGTCGGCGTCGGCGGGATCGTCGGCAAAGCCCGCCTCATCCTCGGGCGGCACCGAAAAACCCGCGCTTGCGGCGTTGAACAGCGGCACGTCGGCGAGGAAGTGATCCATCACGATGCCGAGCACGTCGGGCTTTGCATCGGCCCATTCGGCGCCGGGCGCGATCGTCACCGACACGAAATCGCGGCCGAAAAAGACCCCCGTCACGTCGCCAAGCGAGAAAAGCGCGCTGGCGAGCGGCGACGCCTCGGCCTCTTCGGGACTGGCAAAGTCGCGGGTTCCCGCCTCCATCACCGCCCGGCCGGGCAGGAATTTGAGCGTCGCGGGATTGGGCGTCGATTCGGTTTCGATCAGCATGGGGTGCATGTGGGGCCGAGCGAGGCTTTGTGCAAGACGACATGGATGCGCTAAGGCGCGGCGATGCGTCCTTTCACCCATTTTGCCGCGCTCGACTGGTCGGGCGCACGCGGCCCGCGCCAGCGCGGGATCGCGCTGGCGGTCGCGAGCGGCAACGTGGCGCCCGCGCTGGTGCGGCCGGGGCATATCTGGTCGCGGAGCGAAATTCTCGAATGGCTGGAGGGTGTTGTGGCGGCGGGCGAGAATATGCTGATCGGTTTCGACTTTTCGGCCGCCTTCGCCTTTGCCGACCATGGCGCCTATTTCCCCGGCTGGGCGGAGAGCCCGGCCGACATGCGCATGCTGTGGGCACTCGTCGAACGGCTGGCGGGCGGCGATCCGCATTATGAAGCGGGGGGATTTCTGGCGCACGCCGAGGCGCGGCGGCATTTCCGGCAGCGCGGCGAGGCGGGCGACCTGTTCGAAGCGGGCGCCGGGCGGCTGCGCGTCGTCGAGCATCACCAGCGCGCGACGAAGCAGGCGGCGAGCGTCAGCAATTTCAACCTCGTCGGTGCGGCGCAGGTCGGCAAGGCCAGCCTGTCGGGCATGCGCCTGCTCCATCGGCTGGCGCACCGCATCCCGTTGTGGCCCGGCGATCCGGTGCCGGGAGCGGGTCCGATGCTGGTCGAAATCTACACCAGCCTGGCCGCGCGCGCGGCCGGGCTGCCCCCGGGGCGCAGCAAGATCCGCGACGGCGCGGCGCTCGATGCGGCGCTCGCGGTGCTGGGCTCGCCGCCGTGCCGGTTGACGGGGCCGGTCAGCGACCATGCGAGCGACGCGCTGCTGACCGCCGCCTGGCTGCGCGCGATCGCCGGCGACGCCGCCCCCTGGTCGCCCTCGCCGCTGACGGACCGCCTCGCGCGAACCGAGGGCTGGACCTTTGGCATCATCTGAAAATTTCATCTTCGCGGCATTTTCCCGACGTCGGATGTTTCCATCCGGCCGAAAAATGCTAAGGGGCGGTCAGCCGTGCCGGCTTAGCTCAGTTGGTAGAGCACCTGATTTGTAATCAGGGGGCCACGGGTTCGAATCCTGTAGCCGGCACCATCAGCATGTTTCAGAAGTTTCAGGAGCGCGTTACAGGCGCCGCCGGTCGGCGACGCGACGGCGCCCGCAACCATGATTTCATTTTACCGGACCCCAACCAAAGGAAATTCCTATGAGCATCGAACGCCTGCATTCGGGCCCGCGCATGAGCCAGGCCGTGATCCATGGCGGCATCGTTTATCTTGCCGGCCAGGTTAGCGCACCGGGCGAGGACGCGACCGCGCAAACGCGCGCCATTCTCGCATCGATCGACGAATTGCTCGCCGAGTCGGGCACCGACCGGTCGCACCTGCTCACGGCCATGGTCTGGTTGGCCGACATGGCCGATTTCGCCGCCATGAACGTGGTTTGGGAAGAATGGATTGGCGGCGCCAATGCGCCGACGCGGGCGACCGGCGAAGTTCGTCTGGCAACCCCCGACTACCGGGTGGAAATCATCGTCACCGCCGCCCGGCCCTGACGCAGAAACTTCTCGAGGCAGTCGAAGCAAGGCCGGGACTGCGTGGCCTTGCTTCGAACTGCCCCGAAAACGGATCCGATTAGAAATCGACCCGCGCGCCGACGGTGAAGTAGCGGCCGACGACGTCGTACAGCGTGCTGTTGACGGTGATGAGCGGGGGATCGCGGTCGAACACATTGTTCACATTGCCGAACAGCATGAAGCGATCGTCGATCTTGAACCGCGCGCCGAGGTCGACATAGGTCCGCGAGGCGATCCTGTTGTTGATCAGCGTCGTGCGCGTCCGGTCAAAATTGCCGCCATCGACGTACCGCGCGCGGATGTCGAACCCGACATTGTCATCCTCATAGGTCGCGCTGAGCGTCCCGCGCCATTTCGGCGTCGCGCGCAGCACCGAATCGCCGACATCGCCGGCGGTCTCGACGCGGGTAACGCCGGTATCGAACACCAGCTTGTCGACATAGGTCGCCAGCGCGCGGATGCGCAGGCTGCCCGGCAGGCCCGCACTGACATTCGAAAGGTTGACGACATAGGACGCCTCCATGTCGAGCCCGCTCGTCTCGAAGCTCGCGATATTCTGCTGGGTGGCGGCCACCTGCGTAACCGTCCCCGTCGCATCGCGCGTGATGCTGTCGCAGGCGGATGTGACCCCGCGCGAGCACAAGAGCGTGAGGTTCGATCCGTTCAGCGCCGTGACCGCACCGTCGATCTTGATCTTGTAATAATCGACCGAAGCGCTGAAGCCGCGCAGGAAGGACGGCGAATATGTTGCGCCGATGGCTGTCGTGTAGCTCACTTCCGGCACCAGATTGGGATTGCCGCCGGTGAATGTCGTCACGGTCGAGGGCTGCGGATTATATGCGGGGTTGGCCGCGGCGCGCCCGGCCCTGTCCTGATCGTTGAGCGGCCCGATGTTGATCGCGCGGAGCGCGAACAATTCGCCGATGCCCGGCGAGCGGATGTCGCGCGAGCGCGTTGCGCGCAGCAGCAGGTCGCCAAACAGCCGCGCGGTGCCGCCGGCCTTCCACGTCCAGATGCCGCCGCTGGTGCTGTAATCCGAATAGCGTGCCGCGCCGCTCAGATCGATTTCGACCGCATTTTCGAGTTTGAGCAGCGGGAACAGGACTTCGCCGAACGCTTCCTTGACGTTGAACCCGCCCGAGGTGGGCGTCGAAAAGACGAGAATGCCGAAGTTGCTGGCGTTCGCGATCGTGAAATCATCGCGCGACGAGATCTGTTCTTCCCAGCGCGCCTCGGCGCCGATCGCGACGGTCACCGGGCCGGCCCACAGGGAGAAGAGATCGCCCTGAACTTCGGCGCCCACCGAATCGAGCTTGGTGGTGCCGAACGATTGCTGCGCCCCCGTGACATAGTCGCGCGCTTCGGGCGACGCGTTCAATGCGCCGAAGGGGTTGAGCGGGCGGCACGCCGGATCGTCATTCGCCGGGCTGGCGTCGGCATTGATCGCGCAGACGATTTGCCCGCCGCTCGACACCGCGTTGATCGCGTTGCTGAACTGCCGGACCAGCCGAGAGTTGCCCATCGACTGTTCGCTCTCGACCTCGCCATGGCTGTACCAGGCCTTGTAGCGGAAGCCGTTGCCGAACGTGCCGTCGACGCCAATCGCGCCTTCCTTGCTGACCCGCTCGCCGCGGAACTGCAGTTGAAGGATGTCGTTGAAATAGCGGCCGAAGGTAAAGCTCGTCTCGCCCGCGGCGGCGAGCCGGTCGCGGACCGCGGTCGACAGATAGGGGTTGTTCGCCTGGATCGTCAGATACGGCAGGCCGAGCGCCCCGCCGACCGTATAGTCGCCGAAGAAGGGCGCGTTCGACAGCGAGCGCGCATAGCTGCCGTCGACCCAGAAGGTCGCGTCGCCGACCTCATAGCTCAGCCGGGCATAGGTGCTCAACCGCTCGAAAGGCGAGGAGACGGGAATCGTATCATAGAGGTTGATGCCGTCGGCACCGCCGACCATCCGGAGCGGGAAGGCGCCCGCGCCGACGCTCGTACCGCGACCGAAAGGCCGCAGCGTGCCGTCGGCGTTGAACGTCTGTCCCGCGAGCACACCGCTGGTGATGAGGCCGCCCAGCGTGACATTGCCGAAGTTCACATCGCGGACCAGTTCCGACCCCGTGCCCGACGGAATGAAATCGGGGCTGTTGAGGTTCGGGCGCGTGCTGCGGTTGATTACGCCGCTGTCTTTGACATATTCGCCGCCGATGATGAAATGGCCGCGCCCGTCGGCGAAGCCGGTGCCGAATTTCGCGTCGAAACCATAGCGGAACCCATCGCCGCGCGACGAAACGCCGACATTGCCGCCGATCGACAGCCCGTCATAATCCTTGTCGAGCAGGATGTTGACGACGCCCGCGACCGCGCCCGAGCCCCAGGCGGCCGAGGCGCCGCCGGTCACGACCTCGACGCGCTCGACCAGATTTGTCGGGATGAAGTTCAGATTGCCCTCGCCGACGAAGCGGCGGCCGTCGAGCAGCACCAGCGTGCGGTTCGAACCGAGGCCGCGCATGTCGACGGGCGCGGTGCCGGTCGAGGTGTTGCCGTTCGACACGGTCGGCGTCGTGGTGGGGCGGATTTGCGGCAGGTCGTTCAGCACCTGCTGGATGTTCGGACGCGCGCCGAGGCGCAATTCATCCTCGCCGATCACCGTCGTGGGGGTCGGCTGATCGAAACCGGCGCGCGCGATACGCGATCCGGTGACGAGGATTTCCTCATCGGCGGTGGCCTCGGTCTCGGCGACGGTTTGCGCCGCGGCCGGCACCGCGAGCCATAATCCGGCCGCCAACGCCGCAATGCTGCTGCCGCGCGCGAGCCGGTAACCGAGCTTATCACTGTCCTTACGCATCTCATCCACCCCTTTGTGCTGAGCCGCTCGATGGCGGCCTTTTTTTGGTTCCCCCCATGGAAGCTGCCACAATGTCCTATTTAGGACAATATATTTCTTTTGAGAGAAATTAGGCTCATAACTGCCATGCGCTCCCCTGATGCCCGTCGGCCTCGGGTGTCGAATCGGGCCGAAAATCGGGATGACGGCGGTGCGGCTATGGCGCACACGCTCGCCGCTCACTTGGAACGCGAGGAGGTTTTTCAGGATTCGAAAGCGATGGATTGACGAAGCCCTGTCAGGATAATATCGTCCTAATCAGAAAATCAAAAATAGGCAGGGGATGATGATGCTATTTTCTCGACGGCAGGCGATTTGCGCCGCGGGCGCGGCGCTCGCTACTCCCCTCGCCGCGCCTTATGTCGCGCGCGCGCATTTCCAGATCAATCCGGCGACGAACCGCGCCTATTCGAAGCGCGCGATCGAGCTGGTCCAGCGCGCGGTCGTCGTCGACATGCTCGCGCCGATCAAGATCGACTTCGACCCCAGCTATTACACCAAGGCGCTGAGCGAAAAGGAAACCGCGGACTTCCGCGCCAGCGGCATCAACGCGATCCACCACGCGGTGGGCATCGGCGGCCCGACCGCCAAGGAACAGGCGCTCAGTTTCTTCGCGATCTGGGGCAATTTCGTCGCGCGCAACAGCCATGTCTTCACCGGCGTCGACAAATTCGCCGACATCCTGCGCGCCAAGAAGGACGGCAAGGTCGCGGTCATCATGGGATTGCAGAACGCCGACCATTTCAACCGCCCCGCCGACGTCAAGACCTTCTACGAAATCGGCCAGCGCTGTGCGCAGCTCACCTATAATTCGCAGAACCGCATCGGATCGGGATCGACCGAGCGTGTCGATGGCGGCGTGAGCGATTTCGGCGTCGAGATCATCAAGGCGATGAACGAGGTCGGCATGCTGGTCGATGTGTCGCACAGCGGCGACCGCACCACCCTGGATGCAATCGAGATTTCGCCGAAGCCGATCGCGATCACGCACAGCAATTGCCGCGCACTGATCGATCACCCGCGCGTCAAGACCGACGAGGCGATCAAGGCGCTCGCCGCCAAGGGCGGGGTGATGGGCATCACGGGGGTGCGGAACTTCGTGAGCAAGACCGATCCGACGACGATCGTGAATTATGTCGACCATATCGACCATGTCGTGAAGCTCGTCGGGATCGACCATGTCGGCGTCGGCACCGATTCCGACCTCTATGGCTATGACGACACCTCGCCCGAGATGAACAAGATGCTGCGCGGCGCCTATAAGGACAGCTACGCCTTTCGCGAGAAGATCGACGTCGACGGGTTCGACCACCCGCTCAAGATGTTCGACCTGACCGAAGAACTGCTGCGCCGCAAATATTCCGATGCGAATATCCTTGCGGTGCTCGGCGGCAATTTCCAGCGCCTCCTGACCGCGACGTGGGGCGGCTGATGAACGCGCTGACCGATCGCCTCGCGGGCGCGCTTGTCCTGCCGCAACCCTATGTGCTGTTCCTCGGCGACACGACCATCCCGGGTTTCGCAAAGACCGCGTTCGGGCTGAAGGATTGGGCGCCCGACAAATGCGTCGGCGAGTTGCGGCTGCCGGGCGCCACGGTCACCACCGGGCTGGACGCGCTCACCGCCGCCGAAGCGAGGGCGCGCGGCGCGCGGGCGCTGGTGATCGGTGTCGCCAACCTCGGCGGCGTGATCCCCGCGAACTGGCGCACGTCGCTGATCGAGGCGCTGGAGGCGGGGCTCGACCTGATCGCGGGCATGCACATGCGCCTTTCCGACATCCCCGAACTTGCCGAAGCCGCGCATCGGCTCGGCCGCCAGCTGATCGACGTGCGTGTGCCGCCGCCGCATATCCCCGTCGGTACGGGCCGCAAGCGCAGCGGCAAGCGGCTGCTGACCGTCGGCACCGACTGCGCGCTCGGCAAGAAATATACCGCGCTGGCGTTGGCCCGCGCGTTCGAGCGGCGCGGCATCGACAGCGATTTCCGCGCGAGCGGCCAGACGGGCATCATGATCGCGGGCGGCGGCATCGCGATGGACGCCGTCGTCTCCGATTTCGAAGCGGGCGCGGCCGAACTGCTCTCGCCCGATGCGCCCGCGGGCCACTGGGACGTGATCGAGGGCCAGGGCGCGCTGACCCATCCATCCTATGCCGCGGTGTCGCTGGGGCTGCTCCACGGCAGCCAGCCCGATGTCTTCGTCGTCTGTCACGAGCCCGGCCGCACCGAGATGCTCGGCACCGCGGGCTATACGCTGACCAGCGTCGAGGAGATCGTCGAGCTCACGATGTTGCTCGGCCGGCGGACCAATCCCGCGATCCGATGCGGAGGCTTTGCCTTCAACACCTCGGCGCTGGGCGAAGCGGCGGCAACCGAGCTGATGGCGCGCGAGAGCGTGCGGCTCGGCTTGCCGGTCGCCGATCCGGTCCGCGGCGGACCCGCATTCGACGCACTCGTCGACAGCTGCCTCGCATGACCGGCGCGATATCCACCGATTTTACGGAGACTTGCATGACCCGTTTTCCGGCCCTGCGCCGCACCGCATTCGCCGCCGCGCTTCTCGGCTCGATCGCCCTGCCCTCCGCCGCCGTGGCGCAGGCGGCCGCCGAAACCAGCTACAGCATCCCGCAGGACCGCATCAGCGGGCTCGCCGATTTCGTCGATGGCGTGATGGCGCAGCAGATCGCGACGCGCGAGGTCGCGGGTGCGGTGGTCACCGTCGTCTATCGCGACAAGGTCCTTTTCTCCCGCGGTTACGGCTTTGCCGATATCGACAAGGGCATCGCGGTCGACGGGCAGCAGACTTTGTTCCGGCCGGGGTCGGTGTCGAAGATGTTCACCTGGAGCGCGCTGCTGCAACAGGTCGAGGCGGGCCGCGTCGATCTCGACGCCGATGTGAACACATATCTCGATTTCAAAATCCCCGAGTTCGAAGGCAAGCCGATCCGCGTGCGTGACCTGCTATCACACACGCCCGGGATGAGCGACGTCGGCGGGCTGACCGCGCCGACGCCCGACAAGATCACGCCTTATGTCGAATGGATGAAGACGCATATTCCGGTGCGCCATTGGGCCCCGGGGACCGAGACCTCCTATTCGAACTATGGCTCGGTTCTCGCGGGCTATATCGTCGAGCGCGTGTCGGGCGAAGCCTTTCCCGACTATGTCGAAAAGCATATCTTCGCGCCGCTCGGCATGAATGCGACGACCTTTCGCGAACCTTTGCCCGCCGCGCTCGCGCCGCGCATGGCGTCGGGTTATCAGGTCAAGGACGGGCGGCTCGTCGCCGACCCGTTCGAGCTGTTCAGCCCGGTGATGCCCGCGGGATCGGGAACGAGCAGCGGGCCCGACATGGCACGCTTCATGATGGCGATGATGAACAGCGGCGCGCTCGGCAACGCGCGCATCCTGAAGCCCGCCTCGGTCAAATATCTGATGACCAATTCGGTCTCCAACGCCCCCGGCCTGCCCGGCATGGCGCACGGCTTTTTCGTCGTCCGCGAAAAAGGCCCGCGCATGGTCGGGCATGGCGGCAACACCGGCGATTTCCATTCGAACATGATTTTGGCGCCCGAGGCGGGGCTGGGCTTCTTCGTCTCGGAGACCGGCGGCGAGGGCAGCTATGGCGGGCGCACCGAACTGACCGAGGCGCTGATCGGCCGGCTGTTCCCGGTCGCTCCCGCCCCGCGCGTCGCCGCGCCCGCCAACGAGACACTGCCGCTCGGCGCCTATCGCGTGAACCGGCGCGACTATGCGCGCGCGCCCGATCCCGAACGCGACCTGAAGATCGCCGCGGCGGGCCCGAATGCCGTCACCGTCACCAACGACGGGAAAACCAGCTATTGGGAACGCGTTGGCCCGATGCGGTTCGAACAGGCGACCGGCGCCCGCGCCGGCGGCCCTTATGAGCAATTGCTATTCCATGGCGCCGAGGGGCGCTGGCGCCTGTCCTTCACGTCACAACCGCATGTTCTCTATCATTTCGTTCAGCCCTGAGGAGAAGCCATCATGAAGCTGTTGATCGCCCTCGCGCTCTCCTGCGCGCCCGTCGCTGCCCTCGCGCAGACCGTCGCAGCCGATACGCCCGGCAAGCTCGCCAGCGGCGTGCAATATGTCCAGCCCAAGGACTGGACCGCGTCGACGCAGGGCCCCGCGCTCGTCTTCACCTCGCCCGAAGGTGACCTGCGCATCGTCGTCGCCGAGATCGGAACCGCCGCCGATGCCGCGGATGCGGCCGCCAAGGCCTGGGCGGTCATCCGTCCGGGCGCCGTGCCGACGCAGCGCACCAGCACCGCCGCGCCCCCGGCCGACGGCTGGGACGAACGCGTGAGCTTCGCCTATGAAACGCTGCCGACCGAGCGCGCCGCGCGCTCCGCATCCGCGCTGCGCAAGGGCAGTGCCTGGACCGTGCTGATCGTCGACGGGTCGGCGGGCACCGCCGCCAAGCGGTCCGCCGCGATGTCGGTGGTTTCGCAAGGGCTGCGCCCCGCGGGTTTCCAGAAGGAAAGCTTTGCCGGCAAGACCGCGCACGAACTCACCCCCGAGCGCGTCAAGCTGCTCACCGACTTTGTCGAGGCGAGCCGTCAGGAGCTTGAGGTTCCCGGGGTCGGTTTCGCGCTGATCGATGATGGCAAGGTGCTGTGGCAGGGCGGCTTCGGCGTCCGCGCGCTCGGCTCGCCCGAAAAGGTCGACGAGCACACCAAGTTCATGATCGCCTCGAACACCAAGGGGATGACCACGCTGCTCCTCTCGACGCTCGCCGACGAGGGCAAGCTGCGATGGGACGAGAAGGTCGTCGATCTCTATCCCGAATTCCGGCTCGGCAACGACGAGGTCACCAAGTCGGTGCTCGTCAAGCATCTGATCTGCGCCTGCACCGGCCTGCCGCGCAAGGATTTCGGCTTCATCCTCGCCGACAAGGGCCAGCCCGCCGCGGACACCTTCAAGCAGCTCGCCGCGACGATGCCGACCAGCAAGTTCGGCGACCTGTTCCAGTATAACAACCAGCTCGCCTCGGCGGCGGGCTATGTCGGCGGGCATATTCTCTATCCGAAGATGGAGTTCGGCGCCGCCTATGACCGCGCGATGGAAGAAAAGGTCTTCAAGCCGCTCGGCATGAAGGACAGCAGCTTCGATTATGCCGAGGGCATGGCGGGCAACTGGGCGGCGCCGCACGGCCTCGACATCGACGGCAAGGTGACTTTGATGTCGAACGACTTCAACTGGTCGCCCTATCCCTATCGTCCCGCGGGCGCGGCCTTCTCAACCACCGCCGACATGGTCCGCTACGTCCAGCTCGAACTCGGCAAGGGCATGCTCGACGGCAAGCGCGTGGTGAGCGAAACCAACCTGCTCGCGCGGCGCGAGAAGGGTGTGCAGGTAGGACCCGACAGCTGGTACGGCATGGGCCTGTTCCAGCGCGACGCCTTGGGGGTGCAGGTCGTCACCCATGGCGGGACGCTTTTGGGCTATCACAGCACCTGGTTTGCGCTTCCCGAGTCGGGCGTCGGCATGGTGATCCTGACCAACAGCGATCCGGGCGCGTCGATGCTGGCGCCGACACTCCGCCGCCTGCTCGAAATACTCTACGACGGCCAGCCCGAGGCGGCGCGCGACATCACTGCGGCGGCCACGCGGATCAAGGCGCAGGCCACGGCAAAGCGCGAGCGGCTGACCTATCCGGGCGATCCTGCGGTACTGGCCAATCTTGCCGGCCACTATCGCGACCCTTCGGTGGGCCAGATCACGGTCAGCGAGAAGAACGGCCAGAAATGGATCAAGGCGGGCTTCGTCGAGGGACCGATCGCCACCCGCAAGAATGCCGACGGCAGCATGTCGATCATCTCGGTCGGCCCCGGCAATATCGGCGTCGATGCGCTGGTCGGCACCAAGGATGGCAAGCGCACGCTAAACATCAACGACGGCCAGCAGACCCAATATCTCTACGTTGAGGACTGACCATCAGGGAGATTTCCGCATGGCCCGGCCGCGGAAATCTCCTCAATCGGCCGTCACGTCGATCTCGCGTTGCTGGCGAATATCGGCCGAGGACGATCCGGCCATGATCCGGTAACGGCCGGGGACGACGCGCCACTGGCCGCGTTCGGCGTCGAATTGCGAAAAGGCGCGGGGGTCGAGCGTCACGTTGACCGTCCGGCGGGCGCCGGGCGCGAGATCGACCTTGGCAAAGCCGCGCAGCGCGATCGGCGGATCGCCGGCGCCGGGCGCGAGCGGTGCGACATAGATCTGCACCACTTCCTTGCCGGCGCGCTTGCCGGTGTTGCGCAGCGTGAGTTTCGCCGAAACGGCGTCGCCGCCCTTAGCGCGCGCGGGGGCCGACAGCGCCGAATAGCCGAAGCTGGTGTAGCTGAGCCCGTGGCCGAAGGCGAAAAGCGGCGTCACGCCCTTTGCGACATAGCCGCGGTAGCCGACGAGCAGCCCTTCGGAATAGGGCGTCTTGGCGCCCTTGAGGTTGATCATATCGTCCTCGGTCCGCACCGGGAAGGTGACGGGCAGCTTGCCCGACGGATTGACCTTGCCCGTCAGCACGTTCGCGAGCGCCGCCGCGCCGCCCTCGCCCGGCAACCACATGTCGACGATCGCCGGTGCCTTGTCGGACCAGAGCATCGTCATCGCCGCGCCGGCGTTGACGACGACGGCGGTCTTCGGATTGGCGGCGAGGATCGCGTCGACGAGCTTGTTCTGCTCGCCCGGCAGGTCGAGCGAGGTGCGGTCATAGCCCTCGCCCTCGGTGGTCGAGGAGGAGCCGACGAAAACCAGCGCGGCATCGGCGCCGCGCGCGGCGGCTACCGCCTCGTCGAACGACGGCAGCGGTTCGCGGATGCCGAAACTCAGATATTCGTACGGGGTCTGGCCGTTCACATAGTCGAGCCGGATCGGATAGCTCTGCCCCGCTTCCAGCTCGACCGACACGGTGCGCCGGGGAATCGGGAAGCCGAGCACGTCGCGGATGTCGGGTTTCGATGCGCTCGCCTTGCTGAGCACGGTCTTGCCGTCGAGCGTGATCGTCGCATTGCCGGTGCCGCGCGTGCTGAATTCATAGGTGCCGCTCTTGTCGGGCCAGAACAGCCCTTCCCAGCGGAACGCCGCATAACCCGTCACCTGCGGCCCGGCGATGTTGCCGCTGATCCGCTTCAAAAAGCTCGTCGCGGTTTCGCGCTTCACTGGCTCGCCGCTCATATCGGCGTTGGCGTAATAGGTCGCCGCGAGGCCGGTGACGCTGCGGTCGTTGCCGGGGCTGAACAGCTTGGCGTTCGCGCCTGGCGGGGTCTCTTCATTGTCGACGCCGCGCGCATAGTCGATCCGGACGCCCGGCAGCGCCGCCTTGAGCGCCGCGAGCGGCGTGCTCGCCTCGAATGGCACCACCGCCGAACTGCCGCCGCCCTGGATGCGCACGACGTCGGCGTTCGGACCGATCACCGCAAGCGACTTGATCGACGACGGGAGCGGCAGCACGCCGCTGTTCTTGAGCAGGACGATCGCCTCTTCAGCGGCGCTTTGCGCCAGCGCGGCATTGCGCGGCATCTGTTCGGCGACCGGACGCGCGACACCGCGTTCGATCGCGCCGCTGCGCACGATCAGCCGCACCATACGGCGCGCATTGTCGTCGAGTTGCGCCGCCGTGACCTTGCCCTCCTCGACCGCCTTCTTGAGCTTCGGCCCGAAATGGTTCGGCGGCCCCGGCATTTCGAGATCCATGCCGGCATTGACCGTCGTCGCGGTCGAATGGACCGCGCCCCAGTCAGAGACGACGAAGCCCTTATAGCCCCACTCTTTCTTGAGCAGGTCGGTGAGCAGCCAGCGGTTCTCGGCCGCGTGGGTGCCGTTGATTTTGTTGTACGCCGCCATCACCGACCAGGGGTCGCCCTGTTTGATCACGGTCTCGAACGCCGGGAGGTAGATTTCGCGCAGCGTCCGCGGGTCGACCACCGAATCGACGATGAAGCGGCTGGTTTCCTGATTGTTCGCGGCGAAATGCTTGAGCGAGACACCGATGCCCGCGCCCTGCGCGCCCTTCACATAGCCGAGCCCGATCTGGCCCGCGAGATACGGGTCTTCGGAATAGGTTTCGAAATTGCGGCCCCAGCGCGGGGTGCGCACGATGTTGACCGTCGGCGCGAGCAGCACGTCGGCGCCATGCGCGAGCGTTTCCTTGCCGATCGCCGCGCCGACCTTCGCCGTAAGATCGGGGTTCCACGTCGCCGCCATCGCGACGCCGACGGGGAAGACCGTCGCGGGCTTGCCCTCGGGCGAGCGCACCCCGGTCGGCCCGTCGGTCATGCGGATCGAGGGGATGCCGAGCCGTTCGATCGGGTTCAGCGTCATCGACGATTCGCCCGCGAGCAGCAGGATTTTCTCGTCCTGCGTCAGCCGCGCCATCAGGTCGTCGACGCGCGCCTCGACCGGCGCCGATTTGTCCTTGTAGATCATATCCTGCGCCTGTGCGCCGGACAGCGCCACCGTGGAAGACAGCAGAGTTGCCGCCAGATAGGCTGTCCGGCTCTTCATCACTTGATCTCCGCCAGATCCTTGGCGGTCGCGGCGAGCATCTCGTCGGTGATCTTGCCGTTCGAATAGGGCTGGAGCTGCGTCAGGCTGATCGCCTTGAACATCTCTTATTCGGGCAATGCGATCATACCGGGGAAATGCTTTTCGATCACCGCCTTGCCCTTTTCGTCGGCGACGATGTCCTGCAGCGGGGTGTCGAGGTTGAATTTCGCGTCGCTTGCTGGCGCAGCCGGTGCGGGCGCTGCGGGCGCAGGCGCGGGGGTCGCCTGGGCAAAAGCGGGGGCAGCGGCCATCAGCGCCGCAACAAATATGGCAGTTTTCATTGTGCTTCTTCCTTTCCGAGATCGGCGACCATCGCCTCTCTGATCAGATATTTCTGAACTTTTCCCGTCACCGTGGTGGGGAATTCACCGACGATACGCACGTAGCGCGGGACTTTATAGTGGGCGATCTGGCCGCGGCAGAACTCGCGTATATCGTCCGGGCTGACATCCGCGCCGGGCTTCAAACGCACCCATGCGCACAGTTCCTCGCCCATGCGCTCGTCGGGAATGCCGACCACCGCGACATCCTCGACCGCGGGGTGGCGATAGAGATAATCCTCGACCTCGCGCGGGTAGATATTCTCGCCGCCGCGGATCACCATATCCTTGAGGCGGCCGACGATATTGCCGTAACCTTCGGCATCGATCGTCGCGAGGTCGCCCGAGTGCATCCAGCCGTCGGCGTCGATCGAATCCGCGGTGCGTTCGGGCTCGTCCCAATAGCCGATCATCACCGAATAGCCGCGCGTGCAAAGCTCGCCCGGTTCGCCCGAGGGGACGATGTTGCCGCCCGCATCGACGATCTTGCATTCGAGATGCGGCTGCACCCGGCCGATCGATCCGACGCGGCGTTCGAAGGGATCGTCGGGCGCGGTCTGGAAACTCACCGGACTGGTTTCGGTCATTCCGTAAGCGATCGTCACGTCGCGCATGTTCAGCCGCTCGACAACCTGCCGCATCAACGGTTCGGGGCAAATCGCACCCGCCATGCAGCCGGTGCGCAGCGACGACACGTCGAAGCGGTCGAAATCGGGATGCGCGAGCACCGCGATGAACATCGTCGGCACGCCATAGAGCGACGTACAACGCTCGGCCTCGACCGCGCGCAGCACCGCTTCGGGGTCGAAACCCTCGGACGGATAGATCATCGCGGCGCCGTGGGTGATGCTGGCGAGGTTGCCCATCACCATGCCGAAGCAGTGATAGAGCGGCACCGGGATGCAGATGCGGTCGCCCTGCCCCAGCCCCTGCGTGCGGCCGACGAAATAGCCGTTGTTGAGGATGTTGCGATGGCTGAGCGTCGCGCCCTTGGGCAGGCCGGTGGTGCCGCTGGTGAACTGGATGTTGATCGCGTCGTTGGGGTCGAGCGTCGGCGCGATCGCGGCGAGGCGCTGGCGGTCGGCTTCGGTCGCCAGCCCCGCCGCATCGTCGAAGCGCAGCCAGCCCGCACGCGCGTCCGCACCGATCAGGATCAGCGAGCGCAGCGTCGGCAGGCGCGCGGCGCGAAGCTCGCCGGGCGTGCTCGCGGCAACTTCGGGCGCGAGCTCTTCGATCATCGCCGGATAGTCGCTCGTCTTGAAGCTGGTAGCCGCGACCAGCGCCGACAGCCCGACCTTGTTGATCGTATATTCGACTTCGGAGAGGCGATAGGCGGGATTGATCGTGACGAGGATCAGCCCGGCGCGCGCGGCGGCGAACTGGGTCAGCGTCCATTCGACGCAATTGGGCGCCCATATGCCGATCCGGTCGCCGGGATTGAGACCGAGCGCGAGCAGCCCCGCCGCGAAGGCGTCGGATCGTTCGAGCAGTTCGGCGAAATTCCAGCGAATGCCCTGCGTGACCGAAACGAGCGCGTCGCTTGTCCCCCAACGCGCCGCGGCGAGCGCGAGCGCGTCGCCGATTGTGTGTTCGATCAACGGGGGTTCGGTTGCTCCGTGAACATGGCTCGTCATTTTCCGGGTGCCTCGCATGTAAAGCTCGCCGCATCGTCGGTCGAACCCTTACTGTCCCATTTCGCGACCTTGGGGAATGCACAGAGCGGCCGTGTCCGCCCGGCCTTGGCGGGGAGGCCGATATAGGCGAACAGGTCATTGTCATATTTGGTCGCGATGATCCGTTCAGGCGCGGGTCCGCCCTGACGCCAGCCGTCGAGCGCCGCCAGCGGATCGAAATTGTTCGGTCCCGGACCCGCGAGACAATGCGACATGCCGGGGACCATGAACAGGCGTACCGAGGTGGATGCAGCCTTCGGGTTCGCCGCGACGAGGCGCTCGTAGTAATCGACGGTGTTCTGCGCCGGGATCCCGGCATCGTTCCAACCATGATAGAGGATCAGCTTGCCGCCGCGCTTGTAGAAGGCGCCGAGGTCGGTGCGGTCGGCGTCGAGATCGCCGCCGACGCGCCCTTTCGCCAGCGCATAGTCGCGCTCAAGGTTGAAGTCGGAGAGCTGCCACTCGGGATTGGCGTGCACGAAATAACGGAAAAAGGCAGTCCCGAACTTTACGTGCTGCGACGTCTTGCCGGTCAACCATTGCGACCAGGTTCCCGCTTCGGCCTCGGCGCCCGGCGCGAAGCCGGGGTAAAAGCTCTTGCCATCGGCGGTCTTCGGACCTTCGTAGAAGAGTTTCGCGGTCGCGACCTCGCCCGGCGTCAGGCAGTCGGCGCCCTCACCGCCCTTGCACGCGAGCTTCGCGGGATCGAAATGGCAGGCGCGCGGGTCGTCGATCACGCCGTCCTTCACGCCGTCGAGACCGTCGCACTGCCCGAGCGATGCCGTCTGGAGCAGCTTCAATTTCGCCATCGACAGGTCGCCGCCGGGCTTGTTCGCTGCGACGGCATTGTTCGCAAAGGCGCTCGCCATGCGCGTCCACGGCATCGCCGGCGCGCCGGCAATGATCGCGTCATAATCGGCGGGGTAACGCTGCGCGAGGGTCAGCGCCTGCCGCCCGCCGTCCGAACAGCCGTGAAAATAGCTCGCGGCGAGCGGGTTTTCATAAAAGGCCGCGATCACCTGCTTGGCGGTCTCGGCGCCGACATGGTTCGCGCGCCAGCCATAGTCGCGGATCTTTTCGGGCGCGTTCAGCGCCCAGCTCGCGTCGACATCGGCCTCGCTGACATGGCCCATGTCGGTGCCGACCGCGGCATAGCCCTTTTGCACCGCGCCGCGCATCAGCAGCGACGGCAGCAGCATGTTCGCACCGAACCCGCCATTGCCCGCGCCGAGCAGCTTGCCGTTCCAGCCCGCGCGTTCGGGCAGCCAGACCTCGACCTTGATCGACGATCCGGGCACCGGCGACAGCGTCGCCTGCACGCGGCAGAAGGCGGCGGGTGCAGGAAGGCCGGGTTTGCCGGCCTCCAAATTGACCATCGCGCCGCCCGCAAGCGAAGTCGCGGCATCGACCTTGCCGTCCTTCAGCGCAAGGCCGTTCAAAGCTTCGCAGCTGCCGACCTTTTGGGCGGCAGGCGTCGGTGCCGGAGCGGGTTCGTTCGCGGTGCAAGCCGCGAGCAGCGATCCGCCAGCGAGCAGGAGGAATGATGCGGCCCTCATTTGCCGATCAGTCCCTGCCCGCGCATCCAGTCGGCCATCGCGTCGGTCCACGCGTCGCTCGGTTTGCCGCTCTTCTTCATGCCGAAACCATGGCCTCCGCTCTCGTATGTGACGATTATGCTGCTCGCGCCCGCGCCCTTCCACGCTGCCGCAAGGCGGACGCTATCGGCATATGCCAGCTTGTCGTCCTTCGCCGCCGCGACGAACAGCGGCGGCGCCTTCTTCGGCACCGCGATCGCGTCGGGCAGCAGGCCGGGATAGATGGCGATTGCGAAATCGGGGCGGCTCGCGGGCTTGTTTGCCGCGAGCGTCCACACCGTCACCGCGCCGCCCGCCGAAAACCCCATCAGCCCGACGCGATTCGGTTTGATGCCATAGCGACCGGCATTCTTGCGCACCCACTTCACCGCATTCTCGCCGTCGGCGGTCGCGAGCGGGCGCAGCGGCTCGACCGCGGTGCGCAAGGAGGGGAGATTGGCGAGGTAACGCATCATCTGGAGCGGAAAATCGGCGCCGGTTTCGAGCAGGCGATATTTGAGCACGAAGGCGGTGACGCCCTGACTGTTCAGCCATTTGGCAACCGCCTCGCCCTCATTGTCGATCGACAGCATGTGAAAGCCGCCGCCGGGCGCGACGATCACCGCGGTGCCGTTGGGCTTTTCGGCGACATAGGGGGTGAGCGTCGCGTCGGACACATTGCGCACGATCGTGCCGAACGGCCCGGTTTCGCGCACCTCCTTCGAGGTCGCGGGCACCGGGTCCGACGACAGACGGATCACCTCCCACGCGCAGGCGGGGATTGCGACGATGGCAAGCGCACCGGCGATGGCGGCGGAGAGGCGCATGGTGATGACTTTCATTATTTTCCGTCCCGTGCGGCGGCGATGGCGGTCAGCGCGGGCGTGGTTGCCGGCGCCATTGCGGTTGTCTCGATCCCCATCGACAGCAGCCGCGGCGTCGCGGGGTCGAGCCGCGACCACGCGGGCAGTCCGCTGCCATTCGGATCGCCGGTCTTGGCGAAATTGGTCCAGTAATCGCCAAGCTGTTTCGCCGCCGCACGGTCGGCGGCGGTCGCATCGGCGGGCAGGTTGCCGAACTGGAAGGCGACATCCGACGCATGCACCGCGCCGACATCGGGTTTGCGCTGTCCCTCGGCGACATAGCCGAAACGATAGAGGAAGGTCGGCACCCCCGCGCGCGCCTGCAGCAGACCAAAGGCGAGCGCGGGTTCGGCAAAGATCGCGTCGCCGCCCAGCCGCCGGTTCGCCTCGTCTTCGCTCGCATAAGCCGCCTTTACGGTTGCGGCAGCAGCACCCAGCGCCTTTTCGACCGGGCCGTTGACCATTGCGCGGAACGGCGCGGGGATGAAGCCGAGTTCGTCGTCGTTGCTGCCGATGATATAGGGGATGCGCGCCTGCTTGCCCTCGGCAAAGATGGTCTCAGCACCTGCGGGAACGATCGTCCCGTCGGTCATCGGCCCCGAATAGCGATCTTCTTCCTTGCTCATCAGCGCCAGGCTGCCGAGAACCTTGTCGGCGGGCAGCGCGCGTAACGCTGCAGCGTCCACGGCGCCCGCCCGCGTGCCGAATGCCTGCCCTTTCGCTTGTGCATCAACCAGCGTCGGCCAGTCGTCGCGGCCGCCTCCCGACGCGACGATGGCGCGTGCGAACAAGCCCTTTGCAGCGGGCGACGCCATCAGGCGCGACACCGACTCCCCGCCAGCGCTTTCACCGAAGATCGTGACCTTCGCCGGATCGCCGCCGAATGCCGCGATGTTGCGCTGAACCCATTTGAGCGCAGCGATCTGGTCCATCAGCCCCCAATTGCCGTCCTGCCCCAGCGCGGGATGCGCAAAAAAGCCGAAGCGGCCGAGGCGGTAGTTGAAGCTGACGATCACGACGTCGCGCTTCGCGAGCAGGCTGCCGTCGGTTTCAGGCAGCGTGCCCGATCCGCCGACGAAGCCGCCGCCATGAATCCAGACCATCACCGGCAGCTTGGCGCCCTTGGCGGGCTTCGGCGTCCAAACGTTGAGCGTCAGGCAATCCTCGCTCATCGGCCGCGACCCGGGTTGAATGCCCGGCAGCGGATTTTGCATGCAGTCAGGGCCGTAAGCGGTTGCGTCGCGCGGTGCGCTCCACGGCTGGGCGGGCGCGGGCGCGCGCCAGCGGTCGGCACCGACGGGCGGTGCGGCATAAGGAATGCCCTTGAACGCCGCGACACCTTCGGTGGTCGCGCCGGCGACGGCGCCGCTGTCGATCGCAACCTGCTGCGCAGCGACCGGGGACGCCAGGAGGGCAGCCGACACCAATATGCCACGGATCATCATTTGCCTCCGGTGGTGAAGATGAAACGGCCGGGGCCGGTACGATAAATCGAATAACCCTTGTCTTCGCGGATCGAGCTGGTGCCCGCCGGCGGGGTCACGGTTCCGAAGCGCGTGGGCACCCAAATCTCGCCCGTCGTGTTCGCTGGCACTTCGGCGGTCAGCGTCAGCTTGCCCGCATCGACCTTCCAGCCCGAAAAGGCGCGACCGTGGGCGGTGTCCATCGCAGCTTCGGCGCTCGCAAGGCCATCGGGGATCGCGGGCTTGACCAGCACGACCTTATACCCCGGCGCGCCCGGCCGCAGCCCGGCGAGCCGCTGGCGCATCCAGTCGGCGATCGAGGCGAAATAGTGATGGTCGCGCGAGCGGCTGTTCAGGCTCCACGTCTCGAACATCGTCTTGTGGCCGTTCTTGATCCACCAGCCCCAGCTCGGCTCGTCGGTGCGCGTCGCGACCCGGTACGCAAGGTTCGCATGGCCATAATCGCTGAGGATTTCGAGCAGGTAGCGCGCGCCATAGACGCCGGTGCGCAGCCCCTGTTTGTCGACATCGCGCGCGATAGTGTCGGCGACGCCCTGTTCGCGGCCCGGCGGCACCATGCCGAACGCGAGCGGCAGGATATTCTGCACCTGCGTCGGCGGACCCGCGGCGCCCTTGGCATCGACGGTCCGATACCAGCCGCGCCTCGCGTCCCAATAGCGCGCGTTGTAGGCGGTGCGGATATCCTCGGCGAGCTTCGTGTACCGTGCCGCATCGTCGGCCTTTCCGACGATCGCCGACGATTTGGCGAGCAGGTCGGCCTGATGGAAGAAATAGGCCGTGGTCACCGCGTCGATCCCGCCGCCGCGCGCGTTGCTGTAATCCATCCCGCCCGCCGACGCCCATTCGGAGAGCCCCGCCGAACGCTGGAAATCGGGCGCCTTGATGAAGGTCGCGGTATAATCGACGAGACGGCGCTGCATGTCCTGATTGTCGGCAAGGATGCGCGTGTCGCCATAGGTCGTGTAAAGCTCCCACGGCAGGATCATCGCCGCGGCGTCCCAAGGCGTCGTCGGCCCCCAGATCACGTTCCACCCCGGGGTATTCTCATAGCCGTATAAGGGCGTCGTCGGTGCGATCTCGGGCACCTCACCCTTTTCCGATTGCGCATCGCGGAAGTCGGCAAGCCACTTCGTCCACACGCGCGCGACGTCGAGGCTGCGTGCGGCGGCGCCTGCCGACGCCTGCGCATCGCCGCTCCAGCCGTTCTTCTCGTAAGTCGGCGTGTCGGTCTGGAAGCCGTGGAGATTGTTGAGGATCGACGCGATCGCAGCAAAATCGATCTGGTTCAGCAGCGGATCGGCGCTCGCAAAGCTGCCGGTGTGCGCGACCGCCGAATGGACGATACGGGCGGTCAGCGCGCCCTCACCCGGTGTGCCCGGGAACCCGTCGACCTGTACATAGCGAAAGCCGCGGTAGCCGAAGCGCGGTTCCCATTGCTCGGCACCCTTGCCCGCGAGCGTGTAGCGGTCGGTCTGGAGCTGCGCATCGATCAGGCCCGCGGCGGGGACGACCCTGCCGTCCTCGGCGACGCGCTCGCTCGCCACCATCGACACGGTGAGCCCGCGCGGACCGCTGACCTTGAGCACCGGCCAGCCCGCGACGATGCGGCCGAAGTCATAGACGTGGACGCCGGGGGCGACTTCCTTGACGGCCACGGGGGCGATATTCTCGACCGGTTCGATCGCTTCGGAGTTGGCGGCGACAAGCTGCCCCGCCGGTCCTGCAACAACCGGCGCAGCCTGCCATTTGCGGTCGCGGAAACCCGCGCGGTCCCAGCCCGCGGGCACCAGCCGCGCGTCATAGCGTTCACCGCGATGGACCGAGTCATTGAGCGTCGGACCCGAAACGGTGCGCCAATTGCCGTCGGTCACGACGGTTTCGCGTGTTCCATCGGTGTAGGTGACTTCAAGCTGCGCCTTGAGCGCGGGTTCGGCGTGCCACGGCGCCGCGTGGAAATACCATTCGTTCGGATCGGTCAGCCCGTACCAGCCGCGCCCGAGTTCGGCGCCGAGCACATTCTCGCCGCGGCGCAGCAGGCTGGTGACGTCGAGGGCATAACCGAGAACGCGCTTGTCATAGGCGGTGAACCCCGCACCAAGCGACGAGCCGACGACACTGCCGTTGACCGACAGACGCGGCATGCCCGCGCCCGCATAATGGAGCCGTGCGCTGGCCACCGGCTTGGCAAGACGGAAGGCCCGCCGGACGAGCGGCGCGGGCGCTTCGATCGGGAGCACGAGGTCGACCCCCGGAACGCCGCTGGCGACGACGAGCCCGTCCTTCGCCACGCTGCCGCCGGTGAAGGGGTTGTCGCCGCCCGCGAAATCATATGCGACTGCGGGGCTTTGCGTGCCCGATACCCGGACGGCGTGAATTGTAGCGGCGCTGGCCTCCTTGCCCGCAAAGCCGATCGTGCCATACTTGTGCGCGTCATTGTCGACCGTCGCGACAACCGCGCCGTCGATGCGTGTGACGATATGCCCGCCCTCGGCGCGGATCGACAGCGCGATGCGTCGTCCTTTCAGGGGCGCCATGAGCTTGACCTGCCCCAGCCGCTCCATCTTGATCGCCGAACTCGTGCCGCCGGGATAGCGGCGGACGGTCTGGATCAGCTCGGGCCCGTTCTTGTCGTCGGCGAGCGTCCAGACATAGGCGTCGCCATAGGTCTTGCCGTTGGGCAGCGCGCGGAACAGCACGTCGACGCTCTTGCCGGTCAGCGTCAGATCGGCATCGAGCGTCAGGTCGCCCCAGTCATGGTCGCGGCGCGCGGGTCCCGAAATCCATTGGGCCTGCCAGTCGGATGCGCCGAGCAGTCCCATTTCCCACCAAGCGGGCGCGCTCCATCCGGTGACCTTGCCGCCTTCATCCCACACCTGCACCTGCCACCAATAGCGTTGGCGCGATGCGAGCGCCGGCCCGGCATAGGCGATCTGGACATTGTCCGCCGAGGTGACCTTGCCGCTGTCCCAGAGCGTTGCACGCTCAAGGTCGGCTTCGGAAGTCGCGACGCGGATTCGATACGCACTTTGCCGCGCCACCGGCGAGCGCCACGCGAGACGCGGCGCGGCGGTGTCGAGGCCCAGCGGCGCCGCGGCATATTCGGTCCGCAGCTCCGCCGGCGCCTGATCGGCGGCATAGAGCGGTGTCGCCGCCAGACTGGCCGCCGCGAGCACGCCCAATAGCAGGCTTCGCAGACTTCCGATCAGCGGCAACACCCTACTCCCTTAAAATTTGGTACGGATACCGAACGACACGAGCCGGCCCAGCGTGCTGCCATTGGTATAGCCCGCCGCATTGTTGAAGTAAGGCGGATCCTCGTCAAAGACATTGTCGACGTTCAGCGTCAGCAGCGTGTTTGCGAGCATGTCGCCCAGATCATAGCTGAAGAAGAGATCGACCGTGTCGAACGCCGCGATGCGCGTCTGCGGCGGAAGGCCGATGATCGGATAACCGCTGCGATGGTTGAGCGACGCGCGCGCGGTGAAATCGCCGACCGTCGCGCCGAGCCCCGCGGTAAAGAGGAAGCGGCCCGTCCCGTTCTTGAGATCGTCGTTGACCGGGCCGCCCTGCACCACCTGCGTCTCGCGATTGAGGAGGTAGCTGCCCGTGAAATTCGCATGGATCGAGCCGAAGCCGGTCGGGCGATTATAGGCGAGGTTGAAGTCGATCCCATCGACATTCACCGCGCCGAGGTTCGCACGCTGCGCGAGGAAGAGCACATAGGGCGAGCTGATCGCGAACAAGGTCGCGAGGTTCGGCACGCCGTCGACGCGGAGGTTCCCCGCCGCCGCCTGCGCCTGTGCGAGCGTCGGGTTGAGGATGAAGAAATCCGCATAGGCAGGCGTCGTGAACAGCAAGGGCGACGTGAACGGCGGGACCGCGATCGCGTCCTTGAACTTCACGTTGAAATAGGTCGCGCTGGCGACGAAGCCTTCGAGCCCCGCGGGCTTGAGATCGAAGCCGAGCGACCAGGTGTCCGCGGTTTCGGGCTTCAGATTGGCGTTGCCGCCGGCGATCGCGATCGTCGGGCGCAGCGCGTCGAAGGGCGAGCTGTTCGGCGCGCGGAAGGGGCTGAACGGCAGTACCTGGACGCGCGCGTCGACCGAATTGCCAAGGTCGGCAAGGCTCGGCGCGTGGAACGACGTGCCGTAATTGCCGCGGATCGTCAGCGCCTCGAACGGGCGCCAGGTCACGCCGATCTTGGGATTGGTCGTGCCGCCGACGTCGCTGTAATCGTCGTAGCGGACCGATCCCGACAGCTCGAGGCTGTAGAAACCCGGCGTGCGGTTGTCGGCGCCGAAGATCGGGATCAGCAATTCGCCGAACAGCGACTTCACATTGCGCGCGGCATAGGCGTTCGAACCGGTGACCGCCGCTTCGGGGCCGCTGCCGGTGAACGAGCGGATATTCTCATAATGATATTCGCCGCCGACCGCGAGACGCACGTCGCCGCCGGGCATCGCGAACAGCGGGCCGTCGAGCACGACGCGCCCTTCGGCGAGCTCCTGCGTCGCTTCGCCATAGTTGACGAAATCGTCGATCGCCGCGAGCACCGCGGGCGACGTCGCCGAGAGATTATAGGGGTTGAGCGCGGTTGCTGTCGTTCGGCCCGCGAGCGCGATCGTCGCCGCGGTCGAATTGAACGACCGCTCGGTCGATTCATTCTCGCTGCGCCCGAAGTTGGCCATTGTGCGCAGCTGCCAGCCGCCGCCGAGTTCGAAATCGAAGCTGGGGGTGATGCCATAGGAGGTGAAGCTCGACGGGCTGTCGTTGCTCGGCCCGAAGACATCGTCGAATGCGAAAGCGACGCTGTGCGCGAGCTCGGTCCCGATCGGGCGGAAGAAGGGGTTCGCGGCGGTGATCGTCCCGCTCATGCTGCTCTGCGCGCTGCGGTGCAGCGTGTCGCGCTTCGACCAATAGGCCGACAGCTTGAACGCGACCGAATCGCTGAGATCCTGCGTCAATCCGGCGAAGACGCTGTGGCGTTCCTCGCGCGGATAGATGGCGGCATAATCGGTCTGGTCGCAGCGATTGACCCCCGGCGCGCGGCCCGGAAGCGCATAGGTCGTCGTGCCGACGGTGATGTTGGCGAGCGCGCAGGCGGTGCTGCGGAAATCGCCGCCGCCGCGGTCGGTCTGGTTCGCGGTCGCATAATCGCGGTCGAGCCCGATCAGATCGTCGTGCCACGCATAGGAATAGGAAATATAGGCCGAACCCGAACCCCAATCCTTGCCCGCAATGACGCTCGCGTCGATCGTCTGGTAATTTTTGGCAAAGCCATAGCGCGCGTTGACGCCGATGCCGTCATAACGATCGCGCGTGATGAAATTGATCACGCCGCCGATCGCGTCGGAACCATAGATCGACGAACCGCCGTCGGGGATAACATCGACGCGCTTGATCACGTCGGGCGGGATGACCGAGGGATCGAAGCTCGTCTGCAGGATGCCCGCGCCGACCATGCGGTGGCCGTCGACGAGCACGAGCGTCGTCGAGCCGCCGCTGTTGCCGAGGTTACGGATATTGGGGCGCACGATCGGGTTGCCGAAATTGCCGAGCCCCGCCGGGATCGTCCCGAAATTGCCGACCTGCGGGATCGAGGCGAGCAGGTCGTTTGCCGACGCGGCGCCCGAGGCGACAACATCGGCCTCGCTGACCGCGACGACATTGGTGCCGACCGGCGCGACGCCGCGCAGCAGGGTGCCGGTGACGACAATGTCGGCATCGGCCGGAGCGTCGGAATCGGCCTCCTGCGCATGGGCGCTCGCTGCGCCGAACAGCGTACCCGCGCACGCCAGTACCGAAATGCCCCGCCGCCACGCGTTCCGCCGCGCAGCAAAATCCAGACCCGCCGTCGTCATCGCCTTCATCGCATCCTCCCTGCACTCGCCCTCGCGAGTTGTCCCTTTTGACGGAGGTGCCTGTCCGGCCATCTTGTTCCTCCGATGCCACGCTTCGATGAGCGTTTCTGCATCACTGCTCATTATTTGTCTTTATCAATCACGTCAACGATCAAATTCAATCATTCGAACCCGAACGCCACGGCGGGCCGCGGTTTTGGTTCGAAGGCTTTGGGAATTTCAGGCGATGATGACGCGGATACCGGCGGCTTCCATCATCGCGACATGGTGCGGTTCGATTCCGGAGTCGGTGACGACGACGTCGATCTCGTCGAGCGAGCAAACGACGTTGCCCGAGGGGCCCGAAAATTTGGAACTGTCGACGAGCACGATGATCTCGTCGGCGCGCTCGATCAGGCGGCGCTCGGCGGCGACAAGGATGACATCGGCCTGCATCAGCCCGGCGGGGCCCATCGACGCCGCGCCCATGAACAGCTTGGGCGCGTGAAAGCGCGGCATGCCGTCGTCGCCGGCCGCCGACAGCACGATATTCTGTTCGCGAAACACCTGCCCCGAGGGAACGAGGATGCGCGTTGTCGGCTGCGGCAGCAGCGCGCTGACGATATGCAGCGAGTTGGTCAGCACCTGCAGCGCGAGGCCGTCGAGATGCGGGCACATCTGGAGCGTCGTCGAGCCGCCGTCGATCATCACGCCCTCGCCGGGGATGCAGAGCCCCGCTGCCGCGCGTCCGATCGCTTCCTTCGCGGCGCGATTGCGGCCGATATTTTCGTGAAAGGGAATGCCCGACAGGCCGTCTTCGGACCCAGTCGGCGAAGCGCTCCCTCCTCCGATGCGCTTCGCCCCGCCGCGCACGCGCGTGATCACACCCGCTTCTTCGAGCCGGTCGAGATCGCGGCGAATGGTCGCGGGTGACGCGGCAACGCGGCTTTCGAGATCGCGGAACGAGACGAAACCGCTCTCGCCCAGGCTGTCGAGGATCATTTTTTCGCGTTCGGCTGCGTGCATTTGGGCCCCTGTCTCTATGCCTCTATTTGACGGGAGCTGCGCCGAGTTGCAATCGAATGATTAGACAATCCCCGCCGTGGTCCCCGCTGCCCGCCGTTCCTGCGCCTTGCGATCGCGCCAGCCGCTCGCACGATAAGCCGCGATCGTGTCGATCGCCCCGCCCGCTTCGGCGCGCGCCGCCGCGAGGATCGGGGTGACGTCGGTGCGGTACGCCGTGCGCAGCGCCTGAAACGCCATCATCGTGTCATTCGCTTCCTGCGCGGCGAGCAAAGCCTCGCGGTCGACGAGCAGCGCCTTGGCATAGGCCGCGACGATCGCTTCGGCCGACGAGAGCATGCTTTCGATCGGGTCGGTGACATTGTGCGACTGGTCGATCATGTAAGCGGGGCGAAAATCGCCGCGCGGGTTCATCTCGGCCTCGACCAGCTCGTTGAAGACGAGGAACAGCTGGTGCGGATTGATCGAGCCGCTGTCGAGATCGTCGTCACCATATTTGCTGTCGTTGAAGTGGAATCCGCCAAGCTTGCCGAAGCGATGTAGCCGCGCGACGATCTGTTCGATGTTCACGTTCGGCGCATGATGGCCCAGATCGACGAGGCATTTCGCCTTGTCGCCAAGCTCCTGCGCGACGAGGATCGAGCTGCCCCAGTCCGAAATCACGGTCGAATAGAAGGCGGGTTCGAACATCTTGTGCTCGATCAGCATCCGCCAGTCGGCGGGCAGCGCGGCATAGACTTCCGCCGCCGCGTCGAGATAGCGATCGAGGCTCCGGCCAAGATCCTGTTGCCCCGGGAAATTGGTGCCATCGCCGACCCACACCGTCAGGTCGGTGACGCCGAGCTGCTTGCCGATCTCGATACATTCGATGTTATGCGCGACCGCCTGATCGCGCACCTCGGAGCGCGTCGAGGAGAGCGAGCCCGTGGCATAGCTCACCGCCTGTCCCGGCTGGTCCTGGAATGTATTGCTGTTCACCGCGTCGAAACCGAGGCCAAGCGCCGCGGCTTCTTCGCGCAAACCGCGATAATCGCTGACCTTGTCCCACGGGAAATGCGGGCTAACGCGCGGCGTGGCGCGGCCGAGCTGCTGGATCACCGCGCAATCCTCCAGCTTTTCGTGGACGTTGGTCGGCTCGCCCGGAATCGGGAATTTGGCGAAACGCGTGCCGCCGCGCCCCGCGCCCCAGCTCGGCACCGCGACCGAGAAGCCCGCGACCTTCGCCTTCACACCATCGATGTCGATCCCGCGGCGGCCGAGCTGGCGGCCGAGGCTGCCATAATCATCGTCGAGCGCGTCGGTCAGACCGGCGTTCAGCCGCTCGATGTCATCCTGTGCGAGCGGCAGGTCGCCAGCCATAAAACTCTCCGTACCTTAGCGTGTGAATGCTTGCGCGTTGCCCGCATCGACGTTGATCATGTTGCCGGTCGACTTTGCCGACATATCGCAGCTGAGGAAATAGACCGCTTCGGCGACATCCTCGGGCAGCACGTCGCGCTTGAGCATCGAGCGGTTGCGATAGTGTTCCTCGAGCTCGCTGCCCGAATCAATCCCGTGCGCGCCCGCGCGCTCGCGGCGCCAGTCGCCGTCCCAGATGCGCGACCCTTTGATCACCGCGTCGGGATTGACCGTGTTGACGCGGATCCCGAACGGCGCGCCTTCGAGCGCAAGGCAGCGCGCGAGGTGCAGCGCCGCCGCCTTCGCCGAAGCATAGGCCGATGCGTTGGTCGCCGCGGCAATGCCGTTTTTCGACCCGATGAAGACGATCGACCCGCTGCCTTGCGCCTTCATCAGCGGGAAGGCCGCGCGCGCGGTGAGGAAATAGCCCTGCGCGAGCACGTCGTAATTGCGCTGCCACAGCTCGAGCGTCGTATCCTCGATCGGCGCCGACGAGGCGATCCCGGCATTGGCGACGAGAATATCGAGCCCGCCAAATTCGCGCGCGCACGCCGCGAACGCCGCCGCCACCTGCGCCTCATCGGTCACGTCGCACACCGCCGAGCGGATGCGGTCGCGGCCAAAGCGGCCTTCGAGTTCGTGCGCCGCCTTCGCCAGCGCATCGGCGTCGCGGTCGACGAGCAGCACGCACGCATCGTCGGCGGCAAGCCGCTCGGCGGTCGCTGCGCCGATGCCGCCCGCGCCGCCGGTGACGAGCGCGATGCGCCCCGCGAGCGGCTTCGGCTTGGGCATGCGCTGGAGCTTCGCTTCCTCGAGCAGCCAATATTCGATGTCGAACGCTTCCTGTTCGTCGAGCCCGACATAGGCGCCGATCGCCTCGGCGCCGCGCATCACGTTGATCGCGTTCGCGTAGAATTCGCCCGCGAGCCGCGCGGTCGTCTTGTCGCCGGCAAAGGTCATGCGGCCGATGCCGGGGACGAGCACGACCACGGGATTGGGATCGCGCATCGCGGGCGAATTGGGACGCGCGCAGCGCTGGTAATAGGCGGCATAGTCGGCGCGATATGCCTCGATCCGTTCGGCGAGATAGGCGCTGTCTTCGATCCGCGCCGGGTCGAGCACGAGCGGCGCGATCTTGGTGCGCAGGAAATGGTCGGGGCACGAGGTGCCGATCGCGGCGAGCTTCGCAAAGTCGCGGCTGCAGGTGAATTCGAGCGTTTCGGCATCGTCGGCAAAATGCCCGACGCGGCGGCCACCCATCAGCCCGCGGAGCAACGGCATCAACTTCGCTGCGGCGGATGCGCGGTCGGCGGCGGAGCGCGGCGGTGCGACCTCGCCGCCAAACGCTGGCCCCCCGGCCAGTTCTGCGTTCAGATAATTCGCCGCGTCGGTGATCAGCGCGATGGTGTTGTCATAGCAGGCCTTGGCGCTGTCGCCCCAGCAGATGATGCCATGCCCGGCGAGCATCACGCCGCGGAGGCCCGGATGCGCGGCGACATAATCGCGCAGTTTCAGCCCGAGATCGAAGCCCGGGCGCTGCCAGGGCAACCAGCCGACCGCGCCGCCCCAGATCGCCTTGGTCGCGGCTTCGCCCTCACTGGAAGCGGCGAGCGCGATGATCGCGTCGGGATGGACATGATCGACATGCGCGAAGGGCAGATAGGAGTGGAGCGGGGTATCGATCGACGCCGCGCGCGGATTGAGCGCGAAGGTGCAGTGCGGCAGATAGCCGACCATCTCGTCCTCATGGTCGAGCCCGCGATAGAGTTTTTCGAGGCCGAGCAGCTTGTCCTGATAGAGCGTCGAAAACCCGTCGAGCTTCATCGAACCGATATCGCCGCCCGAACCCTTGACCCACAGGACGGGGACGGTTTCGCCGGTCAGCGGATCGCGCGCTTCGAGCTTGGCCGAGGTGTTGCCGCCGCCGAAATTGGTGACGGTGAGGTCCGAACCAAGGCGGTTCGAGCGATAGAGGAGCAGATCTTCGGGCGCCTTCCCCCGCGCCTCTTCGTCCGACCAGCGATTCGCCGGAATGGCGAACAGCAGCGCGGCGGCGTTGGATCGGGGCGTGACGTCCATAAGATCGGGCATGAAGGAAACTCGTTGTTTCGACTATGCGAGGATGTGTATCGAAATCGCTGGCGCTCTGCAATCAGTTTCGATAAAGTTCGATCAAATTCGGTCGCAACGAAGCAAAGGGAGAGGGATGAAGGGTCGCGCAACCATAGTCCTCGATAGCGGGAAAACCTTGGCAAAGCTGAGCCTTTGGTCCGCCGATGGCGTGATGATCGAACGCCGCGTCCGCGCCAATGCGCGCATCGAAACGAGCGCCTATCTCGCGCTCGACGCCGCGGGGATCGAAGCCTGGGTCGCCGAGGTGCTGCGCGACTTTGCCAGGCTGGCCGATGTCGGCGCGGTCATCCCCGTCGGGCATGGCGCCGCGGCGACGATCATCCGCGGCGACCGCCTCGCCTGCCCGCCGGTCGATTATGAAGATGCAATGCCCGCGGACCTGCGCGCGCGCTATGACGCCGAGCGCGACGCCTTTTCGGACAGCGGCTCGCCTTGCCTTCCCGATGGTCTGAACCTCGGCGCGCAGATCTTCCGGCTCGAGGCGCTCGATCCCGATCTTGCGCACGGGACGCAGATCCTGCCGTGGGCGCAATATTGGAGCTGGCTGCTCTGCGGCGTCGCGGCGTCGGAGGTAACCAGCCTCGGCTGTCACACCGACCTCTGGAACCCGCTGACCGGCACGGCTTCGGCGCTTGCCGAACGGCGCGGATGGGCTGCCCGGCTCGCGCCGCTGCGCGGGGCGGGCGAGGTGCTTGGCACGCTGACACCCGCATGGGCCCAGCGCACCGGCCTGCCCGCCGACACCGAAGTCCATTGCGGGCTGCACGATTCGAACGCCGCGCTGCTCGCGGCGCGCGGTTTTGCCGAGATTGCCGACAGGGAATCGACGGTGTTGTCGACGGGCACCTGGTTCGTCGCGATGCGATCGCCCAAGGACGCCGCGTCGATCGATATAAGCGGCCTCGACGAGGCGCGCGACTGCCTGATCAATGTCGACGCGTTCGGCAAACCGATCCCGTCGGCGCGCTTCATGGGCGGGCGCGAGATCGAGACGCTGATCGGGCTCGACACGCGGCAGATCGATATCGCGCCCGACCAGCCCGCGCTGCTCGCGGCGCTTCCCGATGTGCTGGCAAGCGGCGCGATGGTGTTGCCGACCTTCGCGCCGGGCTTCGGCCCCTTCGCGCACGGACGCGGGCGGTGGATCGCCAGGCCCGACGATCACGCCGCGCGCCGCGCCGCGGTGTCGCTCTATGCCGCGCTGGTCACCGACGCGTCGCTGGGCCTGATCGGCACCCGCGAACGGCTGCTGATCGAAGGGCGCTTTGCCGAGGGTCAGGTTTTCGTGCGCGCGCTCGCGGCGCTGCGGCCTGACCTGCGCATCTATATCGGCAAGGCGCACAACGATGTGTCCTATGGCGCGCTCCGCCTGATCGATGCCGCGCTGCCGCCGGCCGAACCGCTCGAACTGGTGGCGCCGCTCGACGTCGACCTCGCGCCGTATCGCGATCGTTGGCGGCGCGAAGCCGAACGGGTGGAAGAAGCCGCGTGAGACCTGCATCGATCGGCGATTATCGCGAAGCCGCGCGGCGGCGCCTGCCGCACTTCCTGTTCGAATATTTTGACGGCGGCTCCTATGCCGAGCGCACATTGCGCGCGAATATCGAGGATCTGCAGGATATTTCGCTCCGCCAGCGGGTGCTGAACGACGTCTCGGCGATCGACCTGTCGACCAGCCTGTTCGGCCAGCAACTCGCGATGCCGGTTGCGCTCGGCCCGATCGGCCTCGCCGGCATGGCGGCGCGGCGCGGCGAGGTGCAGGCGGCGCGCGCGGCGGCATCAAAGGGCGTGCCCTTCACCCTGTCGACCGTATCGGCCTGCTCGCTCGCAGAGGTCGCGCGGGGCTCGCCGACGCCCTTCTGGTTCCAGCTCTATATGGTGCGCGACCGCGGCTTCATGCGGGCGCTGCTTGACGAGGCGAGCGCCGCGCACTGCCCGGTGCTGGTGTTCACCGTCGACATGCCGCTGCCCGGCGCGCGCTATCGCGATGTCCGTTCGGGGCTTTCGGGCGCGGCGAACTGGCGCGGACAGGCACGGCGCGTCGGTCAGGCCATGGCCCGCCCCGGCTGGGCATGGGACGTCGGCATCCACGGCCGCCCGCACCAGCTCGGCAATGTCGCACCTTTGCTCGGTCCCAAATCGGGGCTCGAGGATTTCCTCGGCTGGATGAAGGATAATTTCGATCCGGGCGTGACGTGGGCCGACCTCGATTTCGTGCGCGCGCACTGGAAAGGGCCGATCGTCGTCAAGGGCATTCTCGACGCCGACGACGCGCGCCGCGCTGCGGAGGCCGGGGTCGACGGGATCATCGTGTCGAACCATGGCGGGCGCCAACTCGACGGGGTGCCGTCGGTCGCGCGTGCGCTGCCCGCTATCGCCGATGCGGTCGGCGACCGGCTGACGGTGCTGGCCGACGGCGGGGTACGATCGGGGCTCGACGTCGTGCGCATGCTCGCGCTCGGCGCGAAGGGCGCGCTGCTCGGCCGCGCATGGGCGTTTGCGCTGGCCGCGGACGGCGAACGCGGCGTGCGTCATGTGCTCGACCTGATCGAGGCCGAAATGCGCGTCGCGATGGCGCTTACCGGGGTGACCGGGGTGGACAGGATCGGGCCGGAGACATTAGCCGCCTGACGGTTATGAGGGGAGAAGAAGGATGGATGCGAACCCGCTGCTTGGCGTGTTTTTTCACTGGCTGGGTGGGCTGTCGTCGGCGAGCTTCTATGTGCCGTACAAGCGCATCCGTGCCTGGTCGTGGGAGATTTTCTGGATCACCGGCGGCATCTTTTCATGGCTCATCGCGCCCTGGCTCTTTGCGTCGATCCAGACGCATGACCTGATCGGCGTGCTCAGCCGCACGCCCGGCGATATCTGGTTCTGGTGCTGGTTCTGGGGCGCGATGTGGGGGCTGGGCGGGCTGACCTTCGGGCTCACGATGCGCTACCTCGGCCTCTCGCTCGGCATGGCTGTGGCGCTCGGACTGACGACGGTGATCGGCACGATGGGACCGCCGATCTTTCGCGGCACCTTGGGCGAGCTGTTCGCGACGAGCAGCGGGCAGACGGTGTTCCTTGGCATCGCGATCACGCTTGTAGGGATTGTCATTGTCGCGCAGGCGGGGCGGCGCAAGGAACGCGAGATGGGCGCGACGATCGCCGAGGCCGACAAGTCCGAGTTCAACCTGCGCAAAGGCCTCGCGATCGCGGTCTTCTCGGGCATCATGTCGGGCTGTTTCGCCTGGGGACTCGACGCCGGCGCGCCGATCCGCGAGCTGACGCTCAGGGCCGGGACCGATCCGCTATGGCAGGGGCTGCCCGTGCTCTGCGTCGTGCTGCTCGGCGGGCTGACGACCAACCTGATCTGGTGCGGCATATTGATCGCGCGCAACCGCAGCGTGCGCCAGTTCGCCGGCGAGGCCGCGCCCGGCGCGACCGAAAGGCCGCCGCTCGCGCTCAACTATGGCCTCGCCGCGCTCGGCGGCACTTTATGGTATTTCCAGTTCTTCTTCTACACGATGGGCGAAAGCCAGATGGGGCGCTTCGGCTTTTCGAGCTGGACGCTCCACATGGCGAGCATCATCCTTTTCTCGACGCTCTGGGGCTTTGCGCTCAAGGAATGGGCGCCCGCGGGCCAGCGCACGCGCGCGCTGGTGTGGCTGGGGATCGCGGTGCTCATGACCTCGACCGTCGTGATCGGCCTCGGCAACAGCCTCGCGTAGCGTTCTAGGCAGGCGTGGCGGCGAGTTCGCCGCGCGCCTGCCTGAACACTTCGATGCTGCCCCAGATCGCGAGCGCGGCCATGATCGCCGCGACCGCGAGATCGGGCCAGCTTTTCCCGGTGCCGAAAACGCCGAGCGCCGCGCCCATCACCGCGATATTGCCGATCGCGTCGTTGCGCGAGCATATCCACACCGAGCGCATGTTCGCGTCGCCGGTGCGGTAGCGATAGAGCATCAGCGCCACCACGACATTGGCGGCGAGCGCGAGCGCGCCGATCAGCCCCATGGTTTCGGCGTGCGGCGCCGAGCCGCTGACGAAACCCCAGACCGCCGATCCGAACACCCATAGCCCGAAGACCAGCATCGTCCCCGCCTTTAGCAACGCGGCGCGCGCGCGCCAGGCGAGCGCCATGCCAGCGACGCCGAGGCTGATCGCATAATTGGCGCTGTCGCCGAGGAAATCGAGCGCGTCGGCCTGCAGCGCGCGCGAATCCGCCGCGACGCCCGCGACGATTTCGACGCCGAACATCGCGGCGTTGATGATGAGCGCGATCCAAAGGATACGCCGCCATGTGGGGTCATTGAGTGCGGTCTTGCCGCTTTTGCCGGCACAGCATTGATCGGCCACGTCGAAAGCTCCTGTTATCTTCGAGTCGGCACCCTATATGCACCCCGTAGCAACTACAGGGTCAAGCGATGAAAATCGGCGAACTGTCGCGGGCGACCGGGACCAATATCGAAACCATCCGCTATTACGAGCGCATCGGGCTGCTTCCCGCGCCGGATCGCACCGCCGCGAATTACCGCAGCTATGGCGATGCGCACCGGGCACGGCTGGCGTTCGTGCGCCATTCGCGCGATCTGGGCTTCACGATCGAGGAAATCCGCTCACTACTCGATCTGTCGGACGATCCGACACGTGAGTGCGACGAGGCCGACCGCATTGCGACGCGGCATCTGGAGCAGGTGCAGGAAAAGATCGCGCAACTCACGCTGCTGCGCGACGAGTTGGCACGCATCATCGGCCGTTGCCGCGGCGGCATCGCAGCCGATTGCCGGGTGATCGAGGCGCTCAGCGACCATAGCCACTGCACAGGCGCACACTGATTTGGGAATAAGGTGGGACGATTCTGTTGCCCGGCTCGTCCCCAGCCGCTGGTATCCGATTCTGTTGCCCGGTTCGGTCCGAACCGCGTTCTATTTGTCTAACCTTAGGCCGTGAGGCTTATCGGTTAGGCAGCCAGAGCGAGTGCTTCGTTATCGTTAGCACCTATTGGTTTTGAGCCTTGAACGGGTTACTCAGCCCGGGCAAAAATATCGTCTTTGAACACACGTCGATCCTGGTTCGGCCCCGTCAGAAACCCGCGCGCCCATCAAAGAAACGCGGGTTTGTGGTGGAGCCGCCGGGTACTGCCCCCGGGTCCGCTGTGTCTATTCCACGACACCATTTATCACCATAGCCGGCCGAAACCGGCACGAGTGATATAGGGCGCCTGCGCGCCGATGGAAAGGGCGCGCGTGCAATTCATCGCGGATAGGTCACGCCTTCTTTCTCAGCTCGTCGCGGATTTCGGTAAGGATATCAATCTCCGTCGGGCCGGCAGGCGCCTCCTCGGCCGGCTTGATGAATTTGGCCGCCTGCCGCACCAGCAGGAACACCACGAAGGCGAGCAGGATGAAATTGATCACCGCGGTGACGAAGCTGCCGAGCGCCATCACATTCGCGCCCGTCGCCTTCGCCGCGGCCAGCGTCATGCCCGCGGCCACCTTGTCACCGCCCGACAGCACCAGATACTGGTTGGTGAAATCGACCCCGCCGCCGGTGACGAAGCCGATGAAGGGCATCAGCACATCGTCGGTCAGCGACTTGACGATCGTCCCGAACGCCGCGCCGATGATCACACCGACGGCCAGCCCCATCACATTGCCCTGGTTCAGGAATGCCTTGAAATCCTTGATCATGTACCAACCCCTTTGGTCGCTGCGCCTGTCATTCCAGACTGCATGACACGATTATCCGCGTCAATGATTGCGGGGTGCGAAGCGTCTTACTATATTAAACCAGTTGGCGCGGCGCCCTGCCGCGCGGAGGGAGTGTCCGACCATGACTTTGCGTTCCGCCCGTTGGTTGATTGTGCCCGTTGCCGCGATGTCGCTGTCCGCTTGCGGCATCAACAGCGTTCCCACCAAGGAAGAAGCCGCCAAAGCCAAGTGGGCGAATGTCGAAGCCGCGTACCAGCGCCGCGCCGACCTGATCCCCAATCTCGTCGAAACCGCCAAGGGTGCCTCGCAGATCGAGCAGTCGACGCTCGAAGGCGTGATCCAGGCGCGCGCCTCGGCGACGCAGGTCAAGCTCAGCACCGACGACCTCGAAGATCCCGCGAAGGTGCAGGCGTTCCAGCAAGCGCAGGGCAATGTGTCCGGCGCGCTCGGCCGCCTTCTTGCCACGGTCGAAGCATATCCCGACCTCAAGAGCCAGGCGCGCTTCGCCGACCTGATGACCCAGCTTGAGGGCACCGAAAACCGGATCAACGTGTCGGTCCAGGATTATAATGGCGCGGTACAGGATTATAACACGACGATCCGCACCTTCCCCGACATCATCGGCGCCAAGATCGTCCATGGCGCGCAGCCGATGACCCCCTACAAGGCGATCACCCCGAACGCCAACCAGGCGCCGAAGGTCGATTTCGGCAAATAAGGTGGCCCTGACCGCCCTTTTGCGTCCACTGGTAACAGCGGCCCTGACCGGGCTGCTGGTGCTGGCGGGACCCGCCGCCGCGCAGACCTTTCCCAAGCTCGCGGGCAATCCGGTCGTCGATCAGGCTGACATCATCCCGGCGGCCGAGGAAGCGGCGCTCAACACGCAGCTCCTCGAACTCGAGAAGACGACGGGGCACCAGCTTGTCGTCGCGACGGTCAGCGACCTCGAAGGCAATGATGTTTCGGAATATGGCTACAAGCTGGGCCGCGCCTGGGGGATCGGCGACGAAGCGAAGGACGACGGCGTCGTTTTCCTGATCGCGCCGAACGAGCGGCGGATGAATATCGCGGTCGGCCTCGGGCTCGAACCGGTGCTGACCGACGCGCTGTCGGGGCGGATCATCCGCGACGTTGTGACGCCCAAGTTCAAGGCGGGCGACATGCCCGGCGGCATCCAGGACGGCGTCAATGCGATCGCCCAGCAGATCCAGCTGCCGCCCGAGGAAGCCGCGGCACGGGCGAAAGCAGCGGATTCCGCCGAACGCGACCGCGCCAACGACGGCAATTTCGGCGGACTTTTCTTCGTCGGCTTCATCATCCTGATCTTCTTCGTCCTGCCGATGCTCTCGCGCCTCGGGCGGCGGGGCAAGAAGCGGGGCAAGGGCCGGCCATGGGATGCGCCGATCATCATCTGGGGCGGCGGCGACGACGACGATTGGGGCGGCGGTGGCTGGGGCGGCGGCGGCGGTTCGTCATGGGGCGGCGGTGGCGGCGGCTTTGGCGGCTTCTCGGGCGGCGGCGGCTCCTTCGGGGGCGGCGGCGCCTCGGGCGGCTGGTAGGGGACGCAGGATATGCCACATAAAGTCAGCCATGTGAGCGAGGCCGATCACGACATCGTGACCGCGGCGGTCGCCGCGGCCGAGGCGCACACCAGCGGTGAGATCGTCACTGTCGTTGCGGCGAAGTCGAACGATTATGACGATGTCGCGCTCGTCTGGGCGAGCGTCATCGCGTTCATCGCGATGTCGGTGATCGCGCTGTTCCCCGAATTCTACCGCGGCCTGTACGACCGCCTGACCGGCGGCTGGGGGCACGATCTCACCGCCAATCAGTGGCTTGGAACGGTGATTGCCGTGGGCGTCCTCAAATGGATCGGCATGTGGCTGATATTGCTGTGGCGCCCCTTGCGGATGGCGCTGACCCCTCGCGCGATCAAGGCGCAGCGCGTCCGCGCCCGCGCGATCGACCTGTTCAAGGTCGGGACCGAGGCCAAGACGCTCGGCCGCACCGGCGTCCTCCTCTACCTCAGCCTGAAAGAGCATCGCGCCGACATCGTCGCCGACGAAGCGATCGCCGCGAAAGTCACCCCCGAAATCTGGGGCAATGCGATGGCCGCGCTGATCGAGCGCGTGCGCGTCGGCAAGCCCGGCGAAGGCATGGCCGAGGCGGTGCGCCAGATGGGCATCGTGCTCGCCGAACATTTCCCCAAGGGCGATGAAAATCCCAACGAACTTCCCGACCGCCTGATCGAGATTTAAGCCCATCGTCATTGCGAGGGCCGAAGGCGCGTGGCAATCCAGAGCAGTGCAAGGCCGCTCTGGATTGCTTCCCCCGGCCTTTTCGCCGGGGTCACAATGACGATAAGGACAGATATGACCCGCCCCTCCCCCGACGCCCCCATCGAGACGCGATGGGAAGGCCGCTTCATCTCCGTCAAGCAGCAGGGGACGTGGGAATATGTCTCGCGCGCCCGCGGCATCCACGCCGCGGTGATCCTCGCGATCGACGAGGATAGCGACGGGCGTCACGTCATATTGGTCGAACAATATCGCGTGCCGCTGAAGGTGAATTGCCTTGAGCTACCCGCGGGGCTGGTCGGCGACGACACCGCCGGCGAGGCATCGGAGATCGCGGCGCAGCGCGAACTCGAAGAAGAGACCGGCTATCGCGCCGACCATTGGCGTGTCGTCGGCGAATTCTACAGCTCGCCGGGCATGGTCAGCGAAAGCTTCACCTTGCTGATCGCGACCGGATTGACGAAGATAAGCGAAGGCGGCGGGGTCGATGGGGAGGATATCATCGTCCACTGTGTCCCGCTGAACAGCGTCGCCGATTTCGTCGCGGCAAAGCGCGCCGAAGGCTGCGGGATCGATGTACGCGTCGCGATGCTGCTGGCGGGTGGGTTGCTGGGGACCTCTAACCCGTTCGTGTCGAGCGAAGTCGAGACACCGTGAGGTCGAGCGCAAGCGAGAGGCATCTCGACTTCGCTCGATGCGAGCGGAATTTTAGGACCCGCTATCTCGCCCCGAAACGCCAGCGGAGCAGCGGGCGCGCAAGCAGCAATCCGGCAAGGAACCCGCCGACATGCGCCCATATCGCGACCGCGCCAAAACCGCCGCCGCCGGCGAAACCAAGCAGCAACTGAAGCCCGATCCACGCCGCGGCGAGCCATAAAGCGCGCACCCAATGCCCCGGGATCGGTCCGATCGCGGGCGCCTGCGAGCGGCTGAAGATCAGCGCGTACACCGCGATCAGCGCCGAGATCGCGCCGCTGGCGCCGATCATCGGCACCGCCGACTGCGGGTCGGAAAGAAATTGCGCGAGCGCGCCGCCATAAGCGCCGGCGAGCAGCACCACCGCCATCGCCTTCGCCCCGAGCGGCGCTTCGAGCTGGCGCCCGATGAACAGCAGCACGATGACGTTGAAGATGATGTGCAGCACCCCGCCGTGCAGCAGGGCCGACGTCAGCGGGGTCAGGATGAAGGGCACCATCGTCCCCGGCGGAAGGATCAGCTCGTTACCGAAACGCGCAGGGATAAACCCCGCGCGCACGATCGCCTCGACCTGAAATCCCGTGATCGACAGCAGGACAAAGACGATGACGCAGACGAGCGCATAGCCCGTGACCAGCGGCGCTTCGTGCGGCTTCATCGTCAAAAACCCATCAGATGAATTCGATTTTCTTCACCAGATAATATTTATCGCCCGCGGGCACGGTGACTTCGATCTCGTCGTCGACGCGGCGGCCGATCAGCGCACGGCCGAGCGGCGAATTATAGCTGATCTTGCCATCCTTGGCGTCCGCCTCGGCCTGACCGACGATCTGATACTTCACCGGCTTGTCGTCCTCGTCGGCGAGCGTGACGGTCGCGCCGAACACGATGCGGTCGCCCGACAGCATCGTCGGGTCGATCACCTGCGCACGCGAAAGCTTGTCTTCGAGGTCGCCGATCGTCGCTTCGACCTGCCCCTGACGCTCCTTCGCGGCGTGATATTCGGCATTTTCCGAAAGGTCGCCATGCGCGCGCGCTTCCTCGATCGCATCGACGATCAGCGGTCGCTCGGCTTTGAGCGCGGTGAGCTGCGTGCTCAGCTTCTCATAGCCTTCTGCCAGCATCGGCACCTTTTCAACGCTTGCCATTATCCTGTTGTCCTTCGTCAATAATCCAGCGCCAGCGAAGTTTTCGCCGGGCGGCTGCGCCGCTGATCCGTTAATGTCGGGGGGTGGAGCGGTGGTTCAATAATAGTCCTGAAGCGGCTTCACTTCAAGAGAGTGCGAGCGGAGCGCCCCGATCGCCTGCGTCGATGCATCACTCGCAGCAGCCGTCGTGTAGTAGGCGATATCGGCCGCCAACGCCGACGCACGAATCGATTGCGAGTCCTGCAGGCTCTGCCAGCCTTCGGTCGTGTTGAAGATCAGCTGCACATCGCCGTCCTTGATCCGGTCGACGATATGCGGGCGGCCTTCGGCAACCTTGTTGACGCGCTCGACCTCGATGCCCTGCTCGATCAGATAGTCGGCGGTGCCGCCCGTCGCGATCACCTTCCAGCCCCAGTCGGTCAGCTGCTTCACCGCGCCGATGATGCGCGGCTTGTCGCTGTCCTTGACCGACACGAAGACGCGGCCCTCGGTCGGCAGGCGGTCGCCCGCGCCGAGCTGCGCCTTGGCAAAGGCAAGGTTGAAATTGCTGTCGATTCCCATGACTTCGCCGGTGGACTTCATCTCGGGCGACAGCACCGGATCGGTGCCGGGGAAGCGCGCGAAGGGGAAGACCGCTTCCTTCACAGCGACATGCGCGATGTCGCGGTTGATCTTCGGCAGGTCGGCGAGCTTTTCGCCCGCCATCACGCGCGCGGCGATCTTCGCGATCGGCGAGCCCACCGCCTTGGCGACGAAGGGCACCGTGCGGCTGGCGCGCGGGTTGACCTCGATCAGATAAACCTCGTCGCCCTTGACGGCGAACTGGATGTTCATGAGGCCGCGAACTTCGAGTGCGCGCGCCAGCGCTTCGGTCTGGCGCTCGATTTCGGCGACGATGTCGGCCGACAGGCTGTACGGCGGGATCGAGCAGGCGCTGTCGCCCGAATGGACCCCGGCTTCCTCGATATGCTGGAGCACGCCCGCGACGACGACATCGGTCCCGTCGCAGAGCGCGTCGACATCGACCTCGATCGCGTCGCGCAGATAGCGGTCGATCAGCACCGGGGAATCGCCCGACACCTGGACCGCGGTCTCGATATAATTTTCGAGCTGCGCCTGATCGTCGACGATTTCCATCGCGCGGCCGCCAAGCACATAGGACGGGCGCGTCAGCACCGGATAACCGATGCGCGCCGCGACCGCGACGGCTTCCTCGCGGCTGCGCGCGATGCCGTTTTCGGGCTGTTTCAGGCCGAGCTTGTTGACCAGCGCGGCGAACCGCTCGCGATCTTCTGCGAGGTCGATCGCGTCGGGCGAGGTGCCGAGGATCGGGATACCTGCGTCCGAAAGCGCCTGCGCGAGCTTCAGCGGCGTCTGCCCGCCGAACTGGACGATCACCCCGACGAGTTCGCCCTTCGACATTTCGACGTGGAGGATTTCGAGGACGTCCTCGGCGGTCAGCGGCTCGAAATAGAGGCGGTCCGACGTGTCATAATCGGTCGAAACCGTCTCCGGGTTGCAGTTGATCATGATCGTCTCGTACCCCGCCTCTTCGAGCGCGAAGCAGGCGTGGCAGCAGCAATAATCGAACTCGATCCCCTGCCCGATCCGGTTCGGACCACCGCCGAGAATGACGACCTTTTTGCGGTCGCTCGGGTTCGCCTCGCACTCGGGCTCGCCGAAGGTCGGGGCTTCGTAGGTCGAATAAAGATAGGGCGTCTTTGCAGCGAATTCGGCGGCGCAGGTGTCGATCGTCTTGAACACCGGCCGCACGCCAAGCTTGTGGCGCAGCGCGCGCACTTCGGCCTCGGTGACGCCGCCGGTCATCGCCTTCACCGCGTCGTGGATCAGCCCGCTGCCGCGCGCGGTCGCGCGGCGCGTGCCGGGGTGAAGGTTCGCCGACTGGAGCGCGAGATAGGCAAGGCGCTTGTCGGAGAAGCCCATCGCTTTCAATTTACGCAGAGCTTCGGCATCGCGCGGCAGGCCGTTGGTGCAGACGTCCACCTCGGCCGCGACGATCTCGGCGATGCGTTCGAGGAACCACATATCGTAACCCGCGACGCGGTTGATCTCGGCGAGCGGAAGCCCCTCGCGGATCGCCTGCGCGGCATTGAGCAGCCGGTCGGGGGTGCGCTTCGCGAGTTCGCTGCGGAGCTGGTCGTGCGTCGCGCCCTTGAGGCGGTCGACGAAGTTGAAGCCGCTAAGCCCCGTCTCCAGCCCGCGCAGCGCCTTTTGCAAAGACTCATGGATCGTGCGGCCGATCGCCATCACCTCGCCGACCGACTTCATCGCGGTCGACAGCGTCGCCTCGGCGCCCTTGAACTTTTCAAAGGCGAAGCGCGGGATCTTGGTGACGACATAGTCGATCGTCGGTTCGAACGACGCGGGGGTAACCCCGGTGATGTCGTTCATGATTTCGTCGAGCGTGTATCCGACCGCGAGCTTCGCAGCGACCTTGGCGATCGGGAAACCCGTCGCCTTCGACGCGAGCGCCGACGAGCGCGACACGCGCGGGTTCATCTCGATCACGATCAGGCGGCCGTCCTTGGGATTCACCGCGAACTGCACGTTCGACCCGCCCGTTTCGACCCCGATCTCGCGCAGCACCGCGATGCTCGCGTTGCGCATGATCTGATATTCCTTGTCGGTCAGCGTCAGCGCTGGCGCGACGGTGATGCTGTCGCCCGTGTGGACGCCCATCGGATCGACATTTTCGATCGAGCAGATGATGATGCAATTGTCCTTGCGGTCGCGCACCACCTCCATCTCGAACTCCTTCCAGCCGAGGAGCGATTCCTCGATCAGGACTTCGGTGGTCGGCGAGGCGATCAGGCCGCCGCGGACGATATGTTCGAATTCCTCGCGGTTATACGCGATGCCGCCGCCGGTGCCGCCCATGGTAAAGCTGGGGCGGATGATCGACGGCAGGCCGGTGCGTTCGAGCACCGCGAACGCCTCGTCGAGCGTGTGCGCGATGCCCGAGCGCGCGCTCTCCAGTCCGATCTTGTCCATCGCGTCGCGGAACTTGATCCGGTCCTCGGCCTTGTCGATCGCCTCGGCATCGGCGCCGATCATCTCGACGCCATATTTCTCCAGCGTCCCGTCGTTGAACAACGCCAGCGCGGTGTTGAGCGCGGTCTGCCCACCCATCGTCGGCAGCACCGCGTCGGGGCGCTCCTTCGCGATGATCTTCGCGACGATCTCGGGCGTGATCGGCTCGACGTATGTGGCATCGGCGAGGTCGGGATCGGTCATGATCGTCGCCGGGTTGGAGTTGACGAGGACGATGCGATAGCCCTCCTCCTTCAACGCCTTGATCGCCTGCGTCCCCGAATAGTCGAACTCGCACGCCTGACCGATAACGATCGGGCCGGCGCCGATGACGAGGATGGATTGGATGTCAGTTCTTTTGGGCATTAGTAACTTTCAGACCACTGAATCAGTTCATTTTCGGTATCTTTGCTCAGCCAATTCCAAGTTTCAGCAGGCAGAATCCCGAGAAGGGTGAACTTGCTAATCGGACAAACCACAAAAGCTGTCTGATCGCCGAAGAAAGAAAAAAAACTTTCACGGACAGAGAGCAAATCCTGGTCTGATTTTACTAGATACAGGCCGAGATAGGGCCGGGACCAAGCAGCAATCTTTCCATTTTCTTTCACAAATCCGAGGAGCTTTGCTTCGAACTGAACAGACGAAAAGGCATCATAGCTGATTAGATAATTATGGTAGGTCATCGGATTTCCCCTGACCCAAAAGCGCTTGCGGGTTAGACGTCATGGCCTGACGGTCATGGCCGACGCTTATTTCCATGCCACGCGATCCGAACTTGGCCAGCGCCTCTCGCTCCAGACGATAATCCTCGGATTGCAATCTATCTGGCTCTCGGTTTGACCAATGCCGATAATAGAAGAGAGAGGCGATAACAGGCAGACAACCTACCACAAATGGTATCCAACCAAGTGGGCCTCCAAAAGCAATTGCCAAGCTTCCACAAGGGAATGCGATGCCAGACAACCAAAGCAAAGAGTGCAGTATATTTTTCTTAGGGTAGCCGATCTCCGGCCTATATGGACCGATCATCGACTCAACCCACCCACAAACTTCTCGAACAGATAGAAGCTGTCCTGCGGACCCGGGCTCGCCTCGGGGTGATATTGCACGCTGAAGGCATTCTTCCCCGTGATCGCGATGCCGCAGTTCGATCCGTCGAACAGGCTCTTGTGCGTCTCGACCACGCCCGCGGGCAGCGTCGCGGCGTCGACCGCGAAGCCATGGTTCATGCTGGTGATCTCGACCACGCCATCTTCAGCGCGCTGTACGGGATGGTTCGCGCCGCGATGACCTTGGTGCATCTTCACCGTCTTCGCGCCCGCCGCGATGCCGAGCATCTGGTGGCCGAGGCAGATGCCGAAGATCGGCACGTCGCGCTCGAGCAGCCCCTGGATCACCGGCACCGCATAGTCGCCCGTCGCCGCGGGGTCGCCGGGGCCGTTCGACAGGAACACGCCCGCCGGCTGATGCCCCAGCACCTCGTCGAGGCTAGCGGTCGCGGGCACCACGGTGACGCGCGCGCCGGCCTTTACGAGGTTGCGGAAGATATTGTCCTTCGCGCCATAGTCGATCGCGACGACATGCGGCCGCTCGCCGCCCTCTTCGGTCGCATAGCCATGGCCCAGCGTCCACGCGCCGCCGGTCCAGTCGCCGGTGTCGGTGCGGCTGACGCCCTTTGCGAGGTCCATACCCTCGAGCCCCGCCCAGCCGCGCGCCATGGCGAGCAGCTCGTCGATATCGAACTTGCCGTCGGGGCTGTGCGCGATGACGCCGTTCGGCGCACCCGCATCGCGGATGCGGCGCGTCAGCGCGCGCGTGTCGATGCCCGCAAGCCCGATGACGCCCTGTTCGATCATCCATTCGGGGAGCGTCTGCACACTGCGGAAGTTGCTCGGCAGCGTCGGCAGCTCGCGCGTGATGCAGCCAAGCGCGCCATGCACGCCGCGCTCCATATCCTCGGGGTTCGCGCCGACATTGCCGATATGCGGAAATGTGAAGGTGACGATCTGGCCCGCGTAGGAGGGGTCGGTCAGGATTTCCTGATAGCCCGTCATCGACGTATTGAAACAAATCTCGCCCACCGCGGCGCCGCTCGCGCCATAGCCGACGCCCCACAGGATCGTGCCATCGGCAAGGACGAGGACGCCAGTCGCGCCAGATGGCTGGCTTTTGGGCGCGGCAGAGGGGTTGGCAGGTGCCATTCAACATGCTCCGGACGGGGGGCTAAACGGCCGACCAAGTAGGAGGCAAAAAAGTGATTCACAAGCTATCGGATTAGGAAACTTCTCGCTAGAGAGGGCCTTTCCGAAATTTGCAGCGCATGGGGACACGTATGATTCGTGACGACATCAAGGCTGCGCAGGTGGCCGCGATGAAAAGCGGCGACAAGGCGCGGCTCGGCACCATCCGGCTGATGCTGGCCAAGATCAAGGACAAGGACATCGAGCTCCGCACCGGCACCGCGCCGGCCGACGACGATGTGCTCGTCACCGACGTGCTCCAGAAAATGGTCAAGCAGCGCCGCGAATCGATCACCATGTTCGAACAGGGCGGCCGTCAGGAGCTCGCCGACATCGAGGCGAGCGAAGTCGCCGTGATCGAGGATTTCCTGCCCGCGCAGCTTTCCGACGATGAAGCCACGGCGGCGATCAAGGCGATCGTGGTGGAGCTTGGCGCCGAGAGCCTGAAGGACATGGGCAAGGTGATGGCGGCGGTGAAGGACCGGCTTGGGAGCCAGCTCGATATGAGCAAGGCGAGCGGGTGGGTGAAGGCGGCGCTCTCCTGAGACATGCCCTCCCCTAACCCCTCCCGCAAGCGGGAGGGGGACTGGTCGGCCGCGAGCGTATATTCTCCCCTCCCGCTTGCGGGAGGGGTCGGGGGAGGGTCTGTTTGGACAAGGGCTACAAACGACCGACGATGCGCTCCCGCGAGCTGAGGCTGAACGCCACTGACGCGGAACGGAAGCTTTGGGCCCAGCTCAGCGCTCGCAAGATAGCCGGTGTCCGCTTCAATCGCCAATTTCCGATCGGCCCGTTCATTTGCGATTTCGTCTCGCGGTCGGTCAAACTCGTCATCGAAGTCGATGGCGGGCAACATGCGGTTGATGTAGAAAAAGACCAAGCCCGCACGGCCTATTTGGAAGCACAGGGATATCGAGTGATCCGGTTCTGGAACAATGATGTGCTGGACCGGATCGAGGGCGTCGTGAGAGAGATCGAGGCTGCTCTGGAAACATGCCCTCCCCCGACCCCTCCCATAAATGGGAGGGGAGTTTAAGTGACCCTCACCCCGCAATGGCTGGACGAACTGCGCTCGCGCATCACGCTGTCGACCCTCATCGGGCGCACGGTGAAGGTCACGCGCGCCGGGCGCGAGTATAAAGCCTGCTGCCCCTTCCATAACGAGAAGACCCCCAGCTTCACGATCAACGACGAGAAGGGCTTCTACCACTGCTTCGGCTGCTCGGCGCATGGCGATGCGATCCGCTGGATGACCGACCAGCGCGGCCTCAGCTTCATGGACGCGGTGAAGGAGCTTGCCGCCGAGGCCGGGATGGAGGTTCCCGCCGCCGATCCGCGCGCCGCGAAAAAGGCCGAGGAGGCGGCGAGCCTGCGCGATGTCGTGCAGGGCGCTGCCGACTGGTTTACGCAGCAGCTCGGCAGCAGCAACGGCGCCCCGGCGCGCGAATATCTCGCGAAGCGCGGCATTTCGGAAGCGACGCGCAAGGCGTTCGGCTTCGGCCTCGCGCCCGAGAGCCGCAGCGCGCTCAAAGAGGCGCTCAAGAAATTCCCGACCGCGATGCTCGTCGAATCGGGCATGCTCATCGCGGTCGACGACAAGGAGCCCTACGACCGCTTCCGCGGTCGCCTGATGATCCCGATCCGCGATGCGCGCGGGCGCGTGATCGCGTTCGGCGGACGCATCTTGGGCGACGGCGAGCCCAAATATCTGAACTCGCCCGACACGCCTTTGTTCGACAAGGGCCGCGTTCTCTATAATCTCGACAAGGCGAGCCCGGCGTCGCGGCAGACGAACCGGATCATCGTCGTCGAAGGCTATATGGACGTGATCGCGCTCGCCGAGGCGGGGATCGCCGATGCGGTCGCACCGCTCGGCACCGCGCTGACCGAGGCGCAGCTTGGGCTGATCTGGCGGATGGTGCCCGTGCCCGTGCTGTGCTTCGACGGCGACGCCGCGGGGCAGAAGGCTGCGATGCGCGCTGCAATGCGTGCGTTGCCGCTGCTCCGCCCCGGTTTCAGCCTTGCCTTTGCGACGCTGCCCACGGGACAGGATCCCGACGATATCGTCCGTGCGCGCGGTGCGGAGGGGTTCAACGCGATCCTGAGCGAAACGCAGCCGCTGGTTGAACGCCTCTGGGCGCATGAGGTCGCGGCGGGGCCGCTCGCGACCCCCGAGGAGCGCGCCGCGCTCAAGACGCGCCTCCTCGCGCACGCCGACGCGATCGAGGACGCCGACGTCCGCCACCATTATCGCGAGGCGTTCCGCGAGCGGCTCGATATGCTGTTCGCGCGCAAGCAGCCCGAGCGCGCGCAGCGCCAGCCATGGACGCCGAATCCGCCGCGCGGGGGCGGCAATCGCCGCTTTGGTCCCGACCCGCGATTGCAACCTCCGGCCGACGAGACGCGTTCCATCGGGCAGGCCGGGATTTCGGCGCCTTATGTCGCGGCGTTGATCGGCGGATTGCTGCGTTACCCCGAAGCGCTTCGGCGCAACGAGGAGGCGCTGACGCGGCTGCCGGTGAGCGATTCAGGCGACGCCGAACTGCTCGGCGTAATGCTTGACAGCGCAATGCGTCAGGAAGGGCTTGATTGCGAGGGGTTGCTTGCCATATTGGAGCCAATGAAAGTGTATAATAGGGCGATGACATTGCTCAGAGCCGACGGAATGCACTTCTCGTTCAATCGCAGGCTGGAAAGCAAGGAAGAGGCCGCAGCGGCGCGGGAAACGGCGCTTCGCGACCTTGACGAATATATCGGCGTGCTGGTGACCCAGCCCGAAATCCGGGAGCGGCTTGCCGAAGCCACCGCGGATTTCCAGCGCACGATGGACGACGAAGGATTCGCGCGGCAGCAGAAGCTGTCCGCCATGGATAAAGAATTGACCCGCCGCCTGGCTGCGCTGTCCGAAGACAGCAACCAGAGCTGAACGATTACGCCCTTAGGCAGGAACCACGAATGGCCACCAAAAGCACCGCCGACACCGATACCGACACCGACAGCCCGCTGATCGACCTCAACGAGGCCGACGTCAAAAAGCTGATCGCGCGCGGCAAGAAGCGCGGTTACCTGACCTATGACGAGCTGAATGCGGCGCTGCCGCAGGACGAGATGTCGTCCGAGCAGATCGAGGATATCATGTCGGCGATCTCCGACATGGGCATCAACATCGTCGAAAGCGACGAGGATGTGCAGGAAGAGGCCGACCAGGAGCCCGACGACGAAGTCGACGTCAGCGCCGGGACCGGTTCGGTTTCGAACCCCGCGATCGAAAAGAAGAAGGAAACGGTCGATCGCACCGACGATCCCGTTCGCATGTACCTGCGCGAAATGGGCGCGGTCGAGCTGCTCAGCCGCGAAGGCGAAATCGCGATCGCGAAGCGCATCGAAGCCGGCCGCGACACGATGATCCTGGGGCTTTGCGAAAGCCCGCTGACCTTCAACGCGATCATCGACTGGTCGACCGCGCTGAACAATGGCGACATGCAGCTGCGCGAGATCGTCGACCTCGAAGCGATGCTGTCGAAGGACCCGGCGCCCGAGAATCTTGAGGAAGAAGGCGCCGACGACAACGGCGAAATCAGTGAGAAGACCGCCGGCGTCTCGTTCAAGGACGAGGACGAGGTCGAGGAAGAACCCGCGGCCGACGGCGACGACGAGGATGGCGAAGGCTCATCGGGCAAGCGCGAAAGCTTCGAAGAGGATGAGGAAGACAACACCCTCAGCCTCGCGGCGATGGAAGAGCTGCTGAAGCCCGACGCGCTCGAAAAGTTCGCGAACATCACCAAGAGCTTCAAGGCCTTCTCGAAGCTGCAGGAAGCGCGCCTCGAAGCGCTCTCGGGCGGCGAGGAATTCCCCGCGGCGTCGGAAAAGAAGTACCACAAGCTGCGCGAGGAACTCACCGCGCAGGTCGAGAGCGTGCAGTTCCACGGCACCAAGATCGAATATCTCGTCGACCAGCTCTACAGCTATAACCGCCGCCTGACCGCACTCGGCGGCCAGATGCTGCGCCTGGCCGAGCGCCACAAGGTGCCGCGCAAGTCGTTCCTCGACAATTATGTCGGGCGCGAGCTCGAAGAAAACTGGATCGAGAGCGTCAGCGGGCTCGACAAGAAATGGGCCGCCTTCGCCGAGAATGAAGCCGGCGCGGTCGACCGCATTCGCATCGAGATCAGCGAAATCGCGCAAGCCGCGGGCATGAGCCTGACCGAATTCCGCCGCGTCGTGAACATGGTCCAGAAGGGCGAGCGCGAAGCGCGCATCGCCAAGAAGGAAATGGTCGAGGCGAATTTGCGCCTCGTGATTTCGATCGCGAAAAAATACACGAACCGCGGCCTGCAGTTCCTCGACCTGATCCAGGAAGGCAATATCGGCCTGATGAAGGCGGTCGATAAGTTCGAGTATCGCCGCGGCTACAAATTCTCGACCTATGCGACCTGGTGGATCCGTCAGGCGATCACTCGCTCGATCGCCGACCAGGCGCGCACGATCCGCATCCCGGTCCATATGATCGAGACGATCAACAAGCTGGTCCGGTGCAGCCGCCAGTTCCTCCACGAGAGCGGCCGCGAGCCGACCCCGGAGGAAATGGCCGAGCGTCTGTCGATGCCGCTCGAAAAGGTCCGCAAGGTGATGAAGATCGCCAAGGAGCCGATCAGCCTCGAGACGCCGATCGGCGACGAGGAAGACAGCCACCTCGGCGATTTCATCGAGGACAAAAATGCGGTCATCCCCGTCGACGCCGCGGTGCAGTCGAACCTCAAGGAAACGGTCACGCGAGTTCTGGCGTCGCTTACGCCGCGTGAGGAGCGCGTGCTTCGCATGCGCTTCGGCATCGGGATGAACACCGATCACACGCTGGAGGAAGTCGGCCAGCAGTTCAGCGTGACGCGCGAACGCATCCGCCAGATCGAGGCGAAGGCGCTCCGCAAGCTGAAGCACCCGTCGCGCAGCCGCAAGATGCGCAGCTTCCTCGACCAGTAAGGCCGAAGACGGCGAAATTTGAGGGGCGGTCCGGTGACGGGCCGCCCCTTTTCTATGCCTTTGCGAGATTGGAAGCCGTCGTTGCTTCACGTCCTTCGTCATCCCGGACTTGATCCGGGATCCCGCTTTTTGAGCCACCGACTGGCTTCGACTTCAAGCTGGACCCCGGATCAAGTCCGGGGTGACGATGATTGATAAGTCCCTTCTGGTTGAGACCAGCCACGCCCAAATGCTGCGCTGCACAATTTTTTTGCTCCTTGATCTTTAAATCTTCATATTTGCCCACCAGATAGCGCTCGTTACGCGATGCGGGGGCTTCATCAGCCGTTCAGGCGCCACCCATCAAATGGCAATCATTCCCACAAGATGGGATTGATTCACGATCCAGAGCAGGCCGCCCAACGCGGCTGATATAAAAAAGCTCGGAAATCTGGGGCTCGCAAAAATTGGCACGACCTTTGCGATGCATTCGGCATCGGCGCGGGGCAGTGCCTGCAGCCAAAGGGAAAGACAAAAAAGATGGAAAACGAAACCACCAACCTCTTCCGCCGCCGCGATACCTTCTTCGGTATCTGCGAGGCCGTTGGCCAGGATTTTGGCTTCAACCCGCTGTGGCTGCGCCTCGCCTTCGTCGCGCCGCTCTTCTTCTTCCCGGTCCAGACCTTCATCGGCTATTTCGCCCTTGGCTTGGTCGTCCTTGCATCGCGCTTGATCTTCCCCGCCAAGGCGACGGTCCAGCCCGCGCCGAACGCGATCGACGTCGCCGCGCCGCAAGCTGAAAAAGCCGGGGAACTCGCCCTCGCAGCTTAAGCGGAACGGCCGGACGCTCTCTCCCTCCAAGTCCGGCCAACCCCGTCCTTTATGGCGTCCACTGGCGCCATAGATGGGACCGGCAAGCTTCTCCCCGGGGCTTGCCGGTCCCTTTGCTTTTTGTTCCCGATTGCCTTGATCCCCGAGCGCTTTTGTCCCCGGCTGGAACAGACTTGGGCAAATCGGAGGCAAATCAATCGCCGCGCATAAACGCGTCGTTTACGACGTTGATCTATGACCGATCGCTGTAATTCCATTGGCTTGGGCTCCGGCGCCCCGCCACAGCGAGGATCAAGCCTTGAGCCAGTCGCCCCAGCCCAAAGCACAGACGCGCGGCGTCGCCGAATTGCTCGATGCGCTGGTCGCCAGCGACGGCACCGGCGCGCATCCGCACGTCCGCTCGGGCGCACTGTCGAGCGGGCCCGAAGCGATGCGCAACCTCGCCGACGCGGTGCATTTTCTCTGCCTGCTCCACGGCCGTTATCCGGGCGTGATCGACAATGCCGCGCGCAAGGCGGTCGACCCCGCGTCGCGCCGGTGGATGGGCGAAGCGGCCGATGCTTTCGTCCAGGAACGCGCCTTCCTGACCAAGATCGCCTCGGCGGTCGGCCCGGTGCCGAGCACCCAGGGGCAGGCGCAGTGCGAGGCCGCGGTCGCCGCGCAGCGCAAGGCGATCGACATGCTCGCCGAGTCGGACCGCCACGGCTGCGCGCTGGGCGCCGCGATCGCGCTGACGCTCGACTGGCGGACGATCCGCGTCCTGCTCGACATCAGCGCGCTGCGGCTCGACCTCAGCCCACCGACCTGCACCCTCCCCGACCTCCGCGACACCGCGCGGCTCGCGGCCACGGTCGCCGATACCCCAGCGGTCGAGCGCGCAATGGTGTTCGGTGCGCAGCAGCTGATCACCCAGCACAGCGGCCTGTGGGACCTGATGGCCGCGCGGGCGGCAAGCCGGGCGCATCCGTAAATAACGAGCAACTCGACGCGATAAGTCCCCCTCCCGCAAGCGGGAGGGGAGAAGAAGCGTCCGCTTGCACCCTCCCCCTCGCCCCGCTATGCCAGCTTGACGTTCACGTTAAGGGAAAGAGCCGATGCGTTTCGAAGGCACCAGCGCCTATATCGCCACCGACGACCTGAAGGTCGCGGTCAACGCCGCGACCTTGCTGCGCCGCCCCTTGCTCGTGAAGGGCGAACCCGGCACCGGCAAGACCGTGCTCGCCGAGGAAATCGCCAAGGCCTTCGACGCGCCGCTGATCACCTGGAACATCAAGTCGACCACGAAAGCACAGCAGGGCCTCTATGAATATGACGCGGTCGCGCGCCTGCGCGACGGCCAGCTCGGCGAAGAGCGCGTCCACGACATCCGCAACTATATCCGCAAGGGCAAATTGTGGGAGGCATTCACGTCGCCCAAGCTCCCCGTGCTGCTGATCGACGAGATCGACAAGGCCGACATCGAATTCCCGAACGACCTGCTCCAGGAACTCGATCGCATGGCCTTCCATGTCTATGAGACCGACGAGACGGTGACCGCGGAGGAACGCCCGATCGTCGTCATCACCTCGAACAATGAAAAGGAACTGCCCGACGCTTTCCTGCGCCGCTGTTTCTTCCACTATATCAAATTCCCCGACCGCGACACGATGGCCGAAATCGTCGACGTCCATTTCCCCGGCATCCAGAAGACGCTGGTCAGCCGCGCGATGGATATCTTCTACGAGGTTCGCGACGTCCCGGGACTCAAGAAAAAGCCGTCGACGAGCGAGCTGATCGACTGGCTGAAGCTGCTGCTCAACGAGGATATGCCGCTCGAGGTCCTGCAGAACCGCGACGTCGGCAAGGCGATCCCGCCGCTCCATGGCGCGCTGCTCAAGAATGAGCATGATGTCATGCTGTTCGAAAAGCTGGCGTTTATGGCGCGCCGTCAGGGTAGCTGATTCTTGTCCTCCCTGTGGCGAAGCCATGGGGAGGTGGCAGCGCAAAGCGCTGACGGAGGGGCCAATGGCGCACCGTCGCGGCCCCTCCACCATCCGCTTCGCGGACGGTCCCCCTCCCCATCGCTTCGCGACAGGGAGGATCTAATTAAAGCTGATACGCCACCTCGACGTCGCCCCAGCGGCGGCCGTTGATGATCGCGGGCATATAGACGTTGCGCACGGTCACATAATTGATGCCGTCGCCTTCCTGCCGATAGACCGTCATGAAAAAGGGCGCGGTGCTGCGCTTCGCCGCGGCGTCGACCCCGTCATAGAGGATGCGGCCGTTGCGGCAATGCGCGGTGTCATGCTCAAGTTCGCCGGTCGGCGCGCGCGAGCATTCGGTGATATGCGTCGGCAGGAAGCCGTTCATGTCGCCCGCCGACGACATCTTGATCTCGGGATGCTGCGCCACGATGCGGTCGAACAGCGGGCGCCAGTGCGCGTCGGCCCAGTCGCAGAGTGACGTGCGAAAGCGTTCGGGGTTCGAATTCGGCACGCGCACATAATCGGTGTCGAACAGCTGCTCCATCGACAGCTCGCCGTGCGCGACCGCGCGTTCGGCCAGTCCGACGAATTCGTCGCGCACCTTCGCCGCCAGGGCGACGATCGCCGAATCCTGAGGGGATACCCCCGCCGAGATCACCGCGTTGAACATGCGGTTCGACACATGCTCCATCGACAGGATCGAATCGCGCGTGCCAACCAAAGTCGAACTGTTGTCGCGCACCGAGGTGACGACACCGTCGAGCGCCTCGCGCACCTTCGCGCCATTCGCATGCACCATCGCGCTCGATTGCGCGATGCGGTCGCTCTGGTCGTCGAGCAGCGCGACGAGGTGCGTCGCGTCGTGGAGCGCGTCGGTGATCGTTTCGAACTGGGCCTCGGCGCGGCTCGACTGTTCGACCCCCGACTGGATTTCGGTCACGAGCCCGCTCGCTTCAGCGGCGAGGCTGCCGATGCTGCGGCGGATCTCGTCGGTCGCGCCGCGCGTGTTCTGCGCCAACTTCTTCACCTCGGCGGCAACGACCGCAAAGGTGCGGCCGGCATCGCCTGCGCGTTCGGCCTCGATCGCGGCGTTCAAAGCGAGCATGTTCGTGGTCTTGGCGATCTGTTCGATCGACTGGCTGACCTGCTGCACCTGTTCCATCACCGCGGCGAAATTGGTGACATGTGTGCCAAGCCGCGCGACAAGGTCGATCACCGAGCGGAATTCGGAGACCGCGGCGTTGACGCGCTCGGCGCCGGTGTCGAGCTGTTCGCACGCGCGCGCCGAGAGCAATTTGGCCTCGTCGGTCGAATCGGCGATCTGGCGCTGGTCGGCCTCGAGGCTGACGACATATTCCTCGAGCCGGCCGAGTTCGGCGATCTGGCGATCCATCTGGTCGGTTGCCCGCTCGATGCGCCCCGCCGCGTCGCTGCACCCGACGGCCAGCTCGCCGCAGTCGCTTGCGACCGATTGGTCGAGTATCTGCGCCGCCGGATTGATCGGATCATATTTCATTGGCTTGCCCACGTCCCTGAATGATCGAGGAGATATGCCGGACAATGGTTAACGCGGCGTCAATTTCGCGGCCCGATCGCGGGATCGAAGGCGCATTGCACACCGCCCGGCGACGCGTTACGCCTTCGGACGGGCTGTTGGGGAATACGGGGGGAATATCATGCGTCTTTGGCCGGTTCTGGCGGCGGTCGCCGCAATATCCGCGCTGCCCGCAGGGGCGCAGGAAATGGTCGGCGGACATCGCATCATCCGTACCGCGGACCCCGCAATCTGGTCGGGCAGCGAAACGAGCGGGCCGATCACCCATATCGCGACGGGCACCGTCTTTTCCGAAAGCATCGACGGCTTTCAGCGCACCAGCCTTATGGCGGTCGACAATGGCAATGACGTCATGCTGCATTATCGGCTGAAGCGCGAAGCGGCCTCGACCGAGATTTCGGCGTTCCTGTTCCAGCGTGGCGATCTTGCCGAGCATCGGCTGAAGGGGGCGATTGCCTCGCTCGGCCATGGCCGCGACGTGATGACATTTCTGTGGGCCGATGGCCCCTTCGATATTGAAGCGCCGCAGAAGCTGCGGGGCTTCAAGGCCACCTACAAGGTCGGCATCGGCGGCGACACCCTGCTCGAATATCTCTATTTCTTCGAGTTGGGGAAATGGACCGCGAAAGTGCGAGCGACGCTCCCTGCATCGAAGGAACCCGCCGAGGAGGGCCAGATCGACGCCTTCGTCCGCGCGCTTCCCTGGGCATCGATCCTCGCCGCGAACGGCGCCTGCAACGGTTCGGCCTGCGACGGTGAGCAGGCAATGCCCTTCAACAACCATATGGCAGAGATGTTCCTGACGAAGATCGTCGCGAGCGGTCAGGGCAAGGCGTTGCTGGGCGATGCGGCGGAGCCCATTTATGCGCGCGAAGCGGGCGGTAAACGCTGGACGCTCTATCCGCTCGACGAAAAGATAGCACCGTTGTTCGCGGAGGCATTCGGCCGGATTTCCGCGCGCGCGCCGCTTTATAGCCTGTCGTGGTCGGCGAAGAAGGAAAGCGGCGTCGTCCGCTTCTTTGCTGGCAAACCCAACGAAGAAGCATTCGCCGCGACGGTTGACGGCCTCGTCGCGCATCCCGAGACATCGGCCTTCATCGCGCCGGCCGATGCGGCCGCCTACGCGCCCGATTGAGGTTCGGGCCGATATTCATCGGCGGGGACAGCTTTACGTTCACGTAAAGTGATTGCACGCGCCGCGCGAACGCGATACGCCTACCCCATGTTTTTCGGCTTTTTCGACGAGCTTCGCGCCGCGGGCATTCCCGCCAGCCTGAAAGAGCATCTGATGCTGCTGGAGGCGCTCGACCGCGAGGTGATCGACCGCAGCCCCGAGCAATTCTATTACCTCAGCCGCGCGATTTACGTGAAGGACGAGGGCCTGCTCGACCGCTTCGATCAGGTGTTCAACAAGGTCTTCAAGGGCATCATTTCGGACTATGGCCAAAACCCGGTCGACGTCCCCGCCGACTGGCTGAAAGCCGTCGCCGAGAAATTCCTGACCCCCGAGGAAATGGCCGCGATCGAGTCGCTCGGCGACTGGGACAAGATCATGGAGACGCTGAAGGAGCGGCTCGAGGAACAGCAGAAGCGTCACGAGGGCGGCAGCAAGTGGATCGGCACCGGCGGCACCTCGCCCTTCGGCAATTCGGGTTACAACCCCGAGGGCGTGCGGATCGGCGGCGAGAGCAAGCACAAGCGCGCGCTGAAGGTCTGGGAAAAGCGCGAGTTCCAGAATCTCGACAACACCAAGGAACTCGGTACCCGCAACATCAAGATCGCGCTCCGCCGCCTGCGCAAGTTCGCGCGCGAGGGCGCGGCCGACGAGCTCGATATTCCGGGCACGATCGACGGCACCGCGCGGCAGGGCTGGCTCGACATCAAGATGCGCCCCGAACGGCGCAACGCGGTCAAGCTGCTGCTCTTCCTCGACGTCGGCGGATCGATGGACCCGTTCATCAAGCTTTGCGAAGAATTGTTCAGCGCCGCGACCACCGAATTCAAGAATCTCGAATTCTTCTATTTCCACAATTGCCCGTACGAAGGCGTGTGGAAGGACAACAAGCGCCGCTGGTCCGAACGCCATCAGATGTGGGATATCCTCCACAAATATGGCCATGATTATAAAGTGATCTTCGTCGGCGACGCGTCGATGAGCGCTTATGAGATCACCCATCCGGGCGGCAGCGTCGAACATTTCAACGAGGAATCGGGCGCGGTCTGGCTCCAGCGGATCACCCATGTCTATCCGGCCGCGGTGTGGCTGAACCCGGTGCCCGAGGCGCATTGGGGCTACACCCAGTCGGTGAAGCTGATCAAACAGCTGATGAACGACCGCATGTACCCGCTCAGCCTCGCCGGGCTGGACGATGCGATGCGCGAGCTGACGCGAAAGCATTGACGCGGCGTGGGCGGGGTGTAGGGGCGCGAAGATGATCGATCTCCCCCTCGTCACCATCCTGCTCCTCACCGGCTTCATCAACCTGATCGGCGCGCTTGCCTATGCCGCGCGCATTGCCGGGGTCCGCACGCGGCGCATCGCGATGTCGTTCGCGCTGTTCAACATCCTCGTGCTCTTCTCGCGCACCTCGAACAGCTTCCTCGGCCCTTTCCTCGCCAAGCGCATCGAGACGCGCATCCACGACGGCAGCGGCGCCCAGCTCTTCATCGACATGCAGCTCGTGCTCGCGGCGGCGAGCGTCGCGACGCTGGCCGGCATCCTGCTGGTGCCCACCGGGCAGCGGATGTTTGCGGTGGCGATCGGCTGGTATCAGAACAACCGATCGACGACGAAGCTTGCGCTCAAGGCCGCGAGCCCGAGTGGCCTGCGCACATTGGGCCGCTCGCTGACCCTCCCCAGCCTGTCGCACCTCAAGAGCTGGCGCATGCCCAAGGGGATTGGCTGGGGCGTCCTCATCGCGAACTGCCTCGCGCAATCCTTGCTCGCGGTCGGCGTCGTCGCGTCGCTTTACGCCGGCTATCTCGCTCCCGAATTTCGCGTCACCGCGTCGCAGCTCTCGGCGCTGATCAACGGCTTTGCGACGATCCTCCTGTTTGCCTTCATCGACCCGCAATTATCGGTGATGACCGACGATGCGGTCGAGGGCAAAGTCGACGAGGCCGATTTCCGCCGCGCGATCACGCTGATCTCGCTGAGCCGCCTCGCGGGCACGGTCCTGGCACAGGCGCTGCTGCTGCCCGCCGCGCTGCTGATCGCATACGTCGCCGTGCATGTCTGACACGCAGCGCGGCCACAGCCGCTTCCATGCTGTACGAGCGCGGCTGGAGGCGTTGGCGGTAACACCGGGGCCGCGCGGCTGGTTTCTCGAATTTCTCGTCTTCGGCTTCAAGCAGGGATGGGCATGCCTGTTCGGCGCGCTGATGCTTGCGCTGCTGCTCGGCACGCATCTTTTCTGGCCCGATGACGCGCCGCTCCACCGCTATGACGCGATCACGATCGGCGCCGTGCTGATCCAGCTCGGCATGCTCGCCTTCCGGCTCGAGACGCCGAAGGAAGCGCTCGTCATCCTGATCTTCCACATCGTCGGCACGGTGATGGAATTGTTCAAGACCGCCGCGGGGTCGTGGCAATATCCCGAGGCGAGCCTGCTCCACATCGGCGCGGTCCCGCTCTTCTCGGGCTTCATGTATGCTGCGGTCGGCAGCTATATCGCGCGCGTCTGGCGCATCTTCGATTTCCGCTATTCAGGCTATCCACCCGCGTGGGCGAGCTATGCGCTCGCGGCGGCGATCTACATCAATTTCTTCGCGCACCATTGGGTATACGACATCCGCTGGTTCCTTTTCGCCGCGACCGCGCTGCTATTCTGGCGCTGTCAGGTGTGGTTCCGCCCGCTCCACACCCACCGCCGCATGCCGTTGCTCGTCGGCTGGGGGCTCGTCGCGCTGTTCATCTGGTTCGCCGAAAATATCGGCACCTTCGCGCGCGCCTGGACCTATCCGAGCCAGAACGACAGCTGGCACATGGTCGGCGTCGAAAAGCTCGGCAGCTGGTATCTGCTGATGATCATTTCGTTCGTGCTCGTCAGCCTTGTCCAGCGGCCGAGGGCGCCCGATTAACCGAACGGCTTGTCGATCGACGGCGGCGGCTCGCTGAACCACTTGGGTCCGCTGTCGGTCATATAGAAACAATCCTCGAGCCGGATGCCGAACTCGCCGGGGATATAGATGCCCGGTTCGTTCGAGAAACACATGCCGGGCGCGAGCTTTGTCGTCTCGCCGCGCACCAGATTGACCGGCTCGTGCCCGTCGAGGCCAATGCCATGGCCGGTGCGGTGCGAGGTGCCTGGCAGCTTGTAGCCGGGGCCCCAGCCAAGGCTCTCATAATAGGCGCGCACCGCGTCATCGACCTGGCCCGCGGGCGTGCCGAGCTTTGCTGCGGCGAAGGCGACGTCCTGCCCCTTGCGCATCTGGCCCCATACCTGCCGCTGGCGCGCGCTCGCCTTGCCGTAAACGAAGCTGCGCGAGATGTCGGATTGATAGCCATGGACGGTCGCGCCGCAGTCCATCAGCACAACCTCGCCGCTCTTCACCGCCTGCGGCTTGCCCGACCCGTGCGGATAGGCACTCGCCTCGCCGAGCAGGATCAGCTCGAACTCGCTCTTGCCGCCAAGCGCGATGGTCGCGGCCTTCATGATCGCCCCGATGTCGGACGGCGTCATCCCCGCCTCGACGCGCGGCGCGGTGTGGCGATAGGCAGCGAGCGTGATGTCGGCGGCGATCTGCATCAGCGCGATTTCGGCGGGCGACTTGTGCATCCGGCAGCCGCGCACGACGGGCGCGCCGTTGACGACGGTCGCCTGCGGCATCGCTTTCTCAAGGCCATCGACGGCGAAATAGCGCACCGTTTCCTCGACCCCGATGCGGCCCTTGGCCAGCCCGCGCTTGCCGAGCCAGGCGGCGACGGCGGCGAGCGGATTCTCGTCTTCATTCCACGTCAGCACCTCGGCATCGATCCCAAGGCTTTCGCGCACCGACGGTTCTTCGAAAAAGGGCGTGACGACCGCGACCTCGCCTTCGCGCGTCAGCACCGCGGCGGTCAGCCGCTCGCTGCGCCACCATTCGACCCCGGTGAAATAGATGAGGCTCGATCCCGGCTCGATCAACAGCGCGCCGATGTCGTTCGCGCGCATCAGCTCTTTCGCCTTGGCGATCCGTGCCATGCGCTCGGCCTTGCCGATCGGCACCGCCTTGGCGGCGAGATTGGGGAGACCGGCGGTATCGGCGGCGAACGCCGGCGCGGGCAAAGTCGCCGCCAGTCCGCCGATCGCCGCGGTGCCCAGAAATTGCCGTCGCTGCATCGTCTTCCCTCTCGTCAGTAGATCAGCAAATCCGCGATTTCTTCGCGCCAGCCCGCCTCGTCGGGCAGCGCCAGCGCGTCGAGATCGCCCGCATCTGCGCCCGCATCGTCGACCCACTCGCGCAGGCCCGGTCCGCCGTTGATCACGTCGATCGCGAGCACATCGTCGGTATATTCATATTTGAAATCCTTGCCGCGCCAGATCGGATAGTCCGGATAGAGGCTGCGGATCGCCTTGAAGCCGAGCGCCTGCACGCGCCACGGCTGGAACGCATCGTCGTCGTACCACGGCCCGTCGGCATGGATATGCACGCCGCTGTTGAGGTGGCCGACATGCTTGTGAAAGGTCGGCTGGAACCAGATATCGCGCAGCTTGCATCCGCCGAGCCATTGCGGCGCGAGACGCTGCATCTCGGCGATCACCGCCTTCGCATCGATATCGGGCGCGCCGAACAGCTCGAGCGGGCGCGTCGTGCCCCTGCCCTCGCTCAAGGTCGCGCCCTCGACCATCACCGTGCCGGCATAGACGCGCGCCATATTGACGTTCGCGGCGTTCGGGCTGGGGTTGATCCACACGCGGTCGGTGGGCCAGCCGAAGCCGGGGCCTTTCGGGTCCCACCCCTCCATCTCGATGACGCGATAATCGACATCGAGCCCGAAGTGGCGGATGAACCAGTGCCCGATCTCGCCCATCGTGAGGCCGTGGCGCATCACCATCGGTCCCGCGCCGACGAAGCTTTCCCAGCCGGGTAGAAGCCGCGTGCCCTCGACCGGACGCCCGGCCGGATTCGGCCGGTCGAGCACCCACACCGCCTTGCCATGCTGCGCCGCAGCGTCGAGGATGTAGAGCAGGGTCGTGACATAGGTGTAGATGCGGCAGCCGAGATCCTGCAGGTCGACCAGCATCACGTCGAAGGTGTGCATCGACTGGCCCGACGGCCGGCGTACCTCGCCATAGAGGCTGAACACCGGCATGCCATAGGTCGGATCGGTGAAGTCGGGCGACTCCATCATATTGTCCTGAAGGTCGCCGCGAACGCCATGCTGCGGCCCGAACACCGCGGTGATGTCGAGCCCCGAAGCGACGAGTGCGTCGACGCTGTGCGTCAGGTCGGCGGTGACCGACGCCGGGTGCGCGAGCAGCGCAACGCGCTTTCCTTCGAGCGGTTTGCGAAGCGCCGGATCGGCGAGCAGGCGGTCGATACCGAAGTGAACAGTCATGCCGCGTCGGGTGCCCCAAGCGTGAGCGCAAAGCAATCGGGATGATGGAAGTCGGGCTTGCCCGGCGGATGCGCGAGCGCCCAATAGCTTTTGGTGCCGTCGAGCTCCTCGATCACCGCCGACAGCGCCAATTTTGCGCCATTATCGGGAAAAATGCCGGGCTCGACGCGCAACGCATAGCTTTGATCGCCCTTCTCCGCCGCCATTTCCCATGGCGCGAGATCGTCCGTGCGGAGCAGCGAGCGATAATCGTCGAACTGGTAACAGGCCCAGCGGCCGTCGGGCGAATAGTTGAACTCGGTATAATCGGGCTCGCCCTCTTCGGTCAGGAATGCCTCGAAGCAAGTGCTTTCCCAAAGGCCATCGGTCGCGCTGTCGGCGATCACGAGTTCGCCCTGCCCGTCGGGCAGCACCAGCGCGGCGATCGCGCCATCGACGATGAAGCGCAGCGCAAAACCGTCCTCGAACGACAGCGAGACCTCGACCGCGACGGCGCGCACGGCCTTTCCCGGGGTGCCGGGGTGACAGATCAATTCCCTGCGCATGCTATCCAAATATCAAACCCCATGCTAAGCGCCCGCCCGCTATGACCAGTTACAAATCCGACCTGCTGCGCCTGCTCGACGAGCGAGGCTATATCCATCAGACGACCGACGCGGAAGGGCTCGATGCGCTCGCCGCCAAACAAGTCGTCCCGGGATATATCGGCTTCGACGCGACGGCGCCCAGCCTGCATGTCGGCAGCCTCGTCCAGATCATGATGCTGCGCCGCCTGCAACAGACGGGGCACAAGCCCGTCGTGCTGATGGGCGGCGGGACGACGCGGATCGGCGACCCCACGGGCCGCGACGAAAGCCGCAAGATGCTGTCGGACGAAACGATCGCGGCGAACATCGCGTCGATCTTCAGCATCTTTCAGCAATTCCTCAGCTTCGGCGACGGGCCGACCGACGCGGTGATGGTCGACAATCAGGACTGGCTCGGCCAGCTCGGCTATATCGAGCTGCTGCAGGAAGTCGGCACACATTTCACGATCAACCGCATGATGACCTTCGATTCGGTCAAGCTGCGGCTCGAGCGCGAACAGCCGATGACCTTCCTCGAATTCAATTACATGATCCTGCAGGGCTATGATTTCCGTCATCTGTCGAAGGACAGGGGCGTGCGGCTGCAGATGGGCGGATCCGACCAGTGGGGCAATATCGTCAACGGCATGGAGCTGGGCCGCCGCATGGACGGCGCCGACCTTTACGGCCTGACGACTCCGCTGCTGACCACCGCGGCGGGCGCCAAAATGGGCAAAACCGCCGCCGGCGCGGTGTGGCTTAATCCCGAACAGCTGTCCCATTTTGACTATTGGCAATATTGGCGCAACTGCGACGACCGCGACGTCGGCAAGTTCCTCAAGCTCTTCACCGACCTGCCGCTCGATGAGATCGCGCGGCTCGAAGCGCTCGAGGGCGCGGAGATCAACGAGGCGAAGAAAATCCTCGCGAACGAAGCGACCGCGATGTGCCGCGGCGCCGACGCCGCAAAGGCCGCCGCCGAGACAGCGACGCAAACCTTTGAAAAGGGGCAGATCGGCGGCGACCTTCCGCAAGCCGTCGCGCCCGCCGAGGGGATCAACGTCGTCGATGCGCTGCGCGAACTGGGCTTCGCCGGCTCGAACAAGGAAGCGCGCCGCAAGCTCGACGAGGGCGCGGTCAAGGTCGATGGCGTCGTCATTCGCGACCCGCAGCACCTGATCGTGCCCAGCGCGGACCCCGTTCCGCTGAGCCTCGGATCAAAAAGACATGGCCTTGTGACCCGCTAGGGCGCAGGGAAGCGTTTACGACTTCTTCAGCAATCGGATGGATCGTCATGGCCAAATCAACAAGGTCCACGAATATGCGCAAGATTGACACGAGCAAGGCCCATTATGTCGGCCTCGACCAGCGGATCGCTCCGCGTAGCGACGTCTATTGCCGCCTGCCCTTCGTCATGCCCGACGGACGGCAGGAAATGTGCACCTGCGTCAACATCAGCGCCGACGGTATGCTGATGCGCTTCGAACGCGGACTGGAGATCGGCGATCTCGTCGTTTTCCGCATGCCGATCATCGGCCGCACCTCGGCGAAGGTCGTCTGGTCGCTCGCCGGCAAGACGGGTGTGCAGTTCGACAAGTCGATCTCTGTCGAAGATTATCTGCCGATGATCCGCGCCATGGGTGCACGGGGCGACGTCAACTAAGATATAAAAAGCAGAGGCAACCTCTTCTCCCCTCCCGCTTGCGGGAGGGGTCGGGGGAGGGTTTGTCTATGCGAGCTGCCGACGGTGGAGGAAACATGCCCTCCCCTAACCCCTCCCGCAAGCGGGAGGGGGACCATCAACCACTCCGCAGCAGCGGCACCGCCGCGTCGCGCTCGAACAGATAGAGGCAGAGCCGCACCGCTTCCGCGCGCGCGCCATCCATCCCGCCGTCGCGTTCGACGAACAGCCGCGCGTCGTCGTGCGCGACGGGCAGCAGCCGCACCAGCTGCTCGGGGGTTGCCAGCCGGTAGTCGGCATCGCCCGACTGTTTGAGCCCGAGCAGTTCGCCGCCGCCGCGCAGCTCGAGATCCTTTTCGGCAATCACGAAACCGTCGTTCGTATCGCGCATCAACGCGAGCCGCTCGCGCGCGGTTTCGGACAGATTTTGCGAGCGCAGCAACAGGCACACCGATTTCGCGGTGCCGCGCCCGACGCGGCCACGCAGCTGGTGGAGCTGCGCGAGCCCGAAATTCTCGGCATGCTCGACGATCATCAGGCTGGCGGCGGGCACATCGACCCCCACCTCGATCACCGTCGTCGCGACGAGCACCCCGATCTCGCCCGCCTGGAAACGCGCCATGACGGCATCCTTTTCGGGCCCCTTCATCCTCCCATGGACGAGTCCGACGCGATGCTCGCCGAGCCGCGCGCGCAACAAGGCGGCGCGCTCCTCGGCCGCCGCGAGTTCGCTGACCTCGCTCTCGGCGACGAGCGGACACACCCAATAGGCCTGCGCGCCGCTCGCGAGATGGCGGTCGAGGCCGTCGACGACGTCGTCGAGCCGGTCGAGCGAAATGACGCGCGTATCGACCGGGGTGCGCCCCGGCGGCATCTCGTCGATCTGTGACACGTCCATCTCGCCATGATTTGCGAGTTGCAGCGTGCGTGGGATCGGGGTCGCGGTCATCACGAGCAGGTGCGGCGGGCGCGCCGCCTTTTGCGTGAGCATCAGCCGCTGCGCGACGCCGAAACGATGCTGTTCGTCGACGACGACGAGCGCGAGATCCTTGTAGGTCACCGCCTGCTGGAAGATCGCGTGGGTGCCGACGAGGATATCGATGCTGCCGTCGGCCAGCCCCATCAACGTCGATTCGCGCGCCTTGCCCTTGTCGCGCCCGGTGAGGATCGCGAGGTTGACGGGCAAGCCGCCAAGCATCCGCTGCAACGTCGCAAAATGCTGGCGCGCGAGGATTTCGGTCGGCGCGAGCAGTGCCGCCTGCGTCCCCGCCTCGACCGCCGCGAGCATCGCGCGCAGCGCGACGAGCGTCTTGCCCGACCCGACATCGCCCTGCAGCATGCGCAGCATCGGCGTGTCCTGCGCCATATCGCCCGCAATCTCGCGCCCGACACGCTCCTGCGCGCCCGTAAGCCCAAAGGGCAGCTTCAGCGCATCGGTCATCCTGCCATCGCCGACGATCGGGCGGCCCTTGCGCGTCCTGAGGCCCTGGCGGATCAGCATCAGCGCGACCTGGCTTGCGAAAATCTCGTCATAGGCGAGCCGGTCGCGCGCCGCCTCGTCGCGCGGGCTGGCGTGGGCACGCCCCATCGCCGCGTTCCATGTCGGCCAGTTCCGACTGGCGAGCAGCGGCGCATCGATCCATTCGGCGAGTTCCGGCCGCCGTTCGAGCGCGACTTGCCCCAGCTGCGACAGCCGCGCGTTGGTGAGGCCCTCTGTCAATGGATAGACGGGCTCGTGCTCGGCGATGCCCGCCTCGTCGCCCGGCTCGACGACCTGATCGGGATGCACGATCTGGCGCATGTCGCCATAGAGATCGAGCCGCCCCGACACGCGGCGCCTCTCGCCGAGCGGGAACAATTTACGCGCGAGCCCCGACGTGCGCCCGAAATAGACGAGCCGGACATGGTCGCCCGCATCGTCGAACGCCTCGACCCCGAACGGCGCGCGCGGGCTGCGTCCCGGGCGGTAATCCTGCGCGGTCAGATCGACGATGATCGTCTGCCCCGCCTGCGCCTGATCGAGCCGATCGACCGGGAAGCGCGAGATCAATCCCGTCGGCAGATGGAACAGCACATCGACGACGCGCTCCAGCCCCAGCCGCGTCAGCGGCTTGGCGAGCTGCGGCCCGACGCCTTTCAAGTCGGTGAGCGCGGCAAAGAGCGGATTGAGTATCTCGGGTCGCATGGCTAGGGCGTGTCTAAACCTGAACCCTTCATCTTGCCCAGCCCTTCATCTCCGTTCGCATCGAGCGAAGTCGAGATGCCCATCGGAGTAGCGCAAGGCCGATGGGTGTCTCGACTTCGCTCGACACGAACGGAACGGGATGAAGTTCGTTGATGCCACTTTCGACCGTTCTAAAAGGCCCGCCATGCAAGACCGCCTCAAACGCCTGAAATTCCGTGCCTGGCACCGCGGCACGCGCGAGGCCGATTATATGATCGGCGGCTTCTTCGACCGCTATTCGGCCGAATGGAGCGAAGCGGAACTCAGCTGGTACGAAGCCGTTGTCGAGGAAGACGACGTCGACATCATGGCGTGGGCGCTCGGCACGGGCCAGCCGCCCGCGCATCTCGACCGACCGGAGATGATCGCCGCGATGCGCCGCCTGGACTATATCCCGCTGCCATGACGATGCCCGCCGCCGACATTTTTGCCGCGATCGGATCGGCGTCGGCGCCGCTGACGTTGGCGCGCGCGGCCGACGGCTTCCTGCCGCTGCTGCTCGCCGATCTGGCGCGCGCAAGCGACAAGCGCCTCGTCTATGTCGCGACCGACGATACCGCAATGCAGGCGATTGCCGACGCGGCGCCCTTCTTTGCGCCCGACCTCATTGTCCACCGCTTCCCGGCATGGGATTGCCTACCCTACGACCGCGCGGGCCCGTCGATGCGCGTCAGCGCCGACCGGCTTGCCACGCTTTCGGCGCTGCAACTGCCAGCCAAGCGCGGCGAACTGATCCTCACCACCATCGCCGCGATCACCCAGCGCACGCTGACGCCGTTCCGCATCCGCCAGCTCGCGACGACGCTCGCGGCCGGGCAGCGGATCGACCGCGATGCGCTCGCCGAACTGCTCGTGTCGAACGGCTTCAGCCGCGTCGACACCGTCGCCGATCAGGGCGAGTTTGCGGTGCGCGGCGGTATCCTCGACCTGTTCCCCGCGGGCGAGGAGACGGGGCTGCGCGTCGATTTCTTTGGCGACGAGATCGAGAGCATCCGCCGCTTCGACCCCGCCGACCAGCGCAGCCTTGGTCCCGCCAAGGCGCTGCAACTGCTCCCCGCGTCCGAAACCCTGCTCGACGAGGCGACGATCAAACGTTTCCGCTCGGCGTATCGCGACCTGTTCGGTGGGCAGTCGACGGGCGATCCGCTCTATCAGGCGGTGAGCGACGGGCGGCGACAGGCGGGGATGGACCATTGGCTGCCGCTGTTCGAGGAACGGCTCGCGACCTTGTTCGATCATATCGATCCCGCGACCCCCGTCCTTCGCGGCCACCGCACCGAGGCCACCGCCGAGACACGCTTCGCGGCGATCGCCGACTATCACGCCAACCGCGTCGCCGCCGAGCGCGAATCGCCGGGCAGCTATCGCCCGCTAGCCCCCGAGACGCTGTATCTGACCGAAGAGGAATGGGCTGGAGCCTCGTCGGACCGGCCGATCCATATCGTCACGCCCTTCGACGTCCCGCCTGCCGCGACCATCGTCGATCTCGAAACCTTCGCCGCGCGCGATTTCACGCCCGAACGCACCGCCGATCTCAACGTCTACGACAAGGTCGCCGACCACCTGTCCGACGAACGCCGCAAGGGCCGGCGCACGATTATCGCGAGCTATTCGGGCGGTGCGCGCGAGCGTCTGTCCGGGCTGCTGCGTGACCATGGCGTCACGTCGCTCGCGCCAGCGGACAGTTGGCAGGATGCGCTCGGCACGGCCTCGGCCGAAAGTGGCGGCGCGACTGCCATGGTCGTCCTTCCGCTCGATCATGGCTTCGCGAGCGACGCGATCAGCCTGCTCACCGAACAGGACATTCTCGGCGAACGTCTCGTCCGCCGCCAGAAACGCCGCAAGAGCGCCGATGCCTTCCTTGCCGAACTTGCGACGCTCAGCGTCGGCGACCTCGTCGTCCATCTCGACCACGGCATCGGGCGTTACGAGGGACTGACCCAGATCCCCGTCGGGAGCAGCCCGCACGATTGCGTCGCGCTCACTTATTCGGGCGGCGACAAGCTCTACGTTCCAGTCGAAAATCTCGACGTCCTCTCGCGCTACGGCGGCGAGAGCGACGGCGTCGGCCTCGACAAATTGGGCGGCGAGGCATGGCAACGCCGCAAGGCGCGGATGAAGGAGCGCATCCGCGAAATCGCGGGCGAGCTGCTCGCGACCGCGGCGCAGCGCGCGCTGCGCTCGGGCGAATTGCTCGCGCAGGATGCCGCCTATCCCGCCTTTGCCGACCGCTTCCCCTATCAGGAAACCGACGATCAGGACCGCGCGATCGGCGACGTGCTCGCCGACATGGCGTCGGGGCGCCCGATGGACCGGCTCGTCTGCGGCGATGTCGGGTTCGGCAAGACCGAGGTTGCGCTCCGCGCCGCGTTCGTCGCGGCGATGGCGGGGGTGCAGGTCGCGGTGGTCGTGCCGACGACGTTGCTCGCGCGCCAGCATTACACCAATTTCTCCGAGCGCTTCAAAGGCTTCCCGGTCAACATCGGCCGCCTCTCGCGCCTCGTTCCGGCGGGCGAAGCGCAGAAGACGCGCGACGGGCTCGAAAGCGGTCATATCGATATCGTCGTCGGCACCCATGCCGTCATCGCGAAATCGGTCGAGTTCAAGAATCTCGGCCTCGTGATCGTCGATGAAGAGCAACGCTTCGGCGTCGTTCACAAGGAACGGCTGAAGCAGCTCAAGACCGACGTCCATGTCCTGACCCTCACCGCGACCCCGATCCCGCGCACGCTGCAGATGGCGATGTCGGGTCTGCGCGAACTCAGCGTCATCCAGACCCCGCCGGTCGATCGCCTCGCGGTCCGCACCTATGTGGCGCCGTGGGATCCGGTGGTGCTCCGCGAAGCGTTGCTGCGCGAGCATGACCGCGGCGGACAGAGCTTCTTCGTCGTCCCGCGGATCAAGGACCTGCCCGACATCGAGGAATTTTTGCGCAACCGGGTGCCCGAAATCAAATATGTCGTCGCGCACGGCCAGATGACCCCGACCGAGGTCGAGGACCGGATGAGCGCCTTCTACGACCGCAAATATGACGTGCTGCTGTCGACGACGATCGTCGAAAGCGGGCTCGACATTCCGAGCGCCAACACGCTGATCATCCACCGCGCCGACCGCTTCGGCCTCGCGCAGCTCTACCAGCTGCGCGGCCGCGTCGGGCGCGCCAAGACACGCGCCTATGCGTATCTGACGACCCCCGAGCATGGCGCGATCACCGACACCGCCGAAAAGCGGCTCAAGCTGCTCGGCGATCTAGACACATTGGGCGCGGGCTTCCAGCTTGCGAGCCACGATCTCGATATTCGCGGCGCGGGCAATCTCGTCGGCGACGAACAATCGGGGCATATCCGCGAGGTCGGCTTCGAACTCTATCAGTCGATGCTCGAAGAGGCGATTTTGGTGGCCAAAGCCGAAGGCGCGGGCACGCTGCCGCCGCGCGAAGCGCTGTCGCCCACGATCACCGTCGACGCGCCGATCCTGATCCCCGAGGATTATGTTCCCGACCTGCCGCTGCGCATGGCGCTCTATCGCCGCCTGAACGATGCGCAGGATCGCCCGGCGCTCGATGCGTTCGCAGCCGAGATGATCGACCGCTTCGGCCCGCTGCCGCCCGAGACCGCGAACCTCGTCCAGCTGATGGAGATCAAGGCGAACGCCAAGCTCGCGGGCATCGCCAAGCTCGACGTGGGCACCAAGGGCGCGCTCGTCAGCTTCCACGGCGACCAGTTCGCCAACGTCCCGGGGCTGATCGCCTATGTCGAGCGGCTGAAGGGCCGTGCGCGCATCCGCCCCGACAACAAGCTGTCGATCAGCGGCGACTGGGTGAGCACCGGGGCGCGGCTCAACGGCGCGCTGCAGCTATCGAAAGGTTTGGGGAAATTGGCGCGGCAGGTCGCCTAGGCTTCCATCAACGCCAGCAACTGATCCGCCGGCACCGGCCCCGACTTCAAAAATCCCTGCCAGGTCGCAACCCCCAACTCGGTCAATCGGGCGAGCTGGCGCTCATTCTCGATCCCCTCGGCGACCACGAGCAGCCCCAGCGCGCGCGCAAGGTCGACAATCGCGCGCACGACGATGCGGTCGCGGTCGCTGCCGTCGATCGTGCGGGTAAAGCCGCTGTCGATCTTGAGATAATCGATCGGCAGCCGCGCGAGCAGCGACAGGCTGGAATAGCCGGTGCCGAAATCGTCGATCGCGACCGCGACGCCCAGCGCACGGATCTGCGCCAGCTGGTCGGCGGCGCTCGCGGGGTCGCTCAGCATCGCCTGTTCGGTCAGTTCGAGCGTCAGCCGGTCGGGGTCGATCTTTGCCGCCTTTGCCATCGCAGCGAAGCGGCCGGCAAATTCGGGGTCGCCGAGATCGGCGGCGGTGATGTTGAGCGACACGCGCAGCTTCGCGAGCGCCTTGGGCCACGCCGCCATTTCGGCGAGCGCAACGCGGTGCGCATGTTCGGTAAGCTCGCATTCGAGCCGTGCCGCGCGTGCGGCAGTCACCAGCGGCCCCGCGCCGAGCAGGCCGAGCTCGGGATGCTGCCAGCGCAGCAACGCCTCGACCCCGGTCATCTCCCCGGTCGCGACGTCATATTGCGGCTGGTAATGGATCACGACCTCATTCTGCGACAGCGCGGCGTGGACCATCACGCCGTCGCGGGCAGACGCCGGCCGCGCCAGCTGATCGCAGGCCGCACGCAATTGTTCGGCGACCGAATCATCGCGCGTGATCAGCGCCGCCGCGATGCGGATCGACAGGCGGCCGTTCGGATCGCCGACGATCGGTTCGGCCAGCGCGACGTGGAGCGCGCGCTCCTGCGCGCGGAGGGCGCCGAGCGACATCGGTGTCGACGGGACGATCAGGAAGCGCGGGCCGTCGAGCCGGTCGACGCACGAACCCTGCCCGAATTCGTCGCTCGCGAAATTTTCGAGCCGCCGCCCGATCTCGTCGAGCACCGAATCGCCCGTTGCCGTGCCCGCGCTGTTGTTGATGCGCGCCATCTGGTCGACCTGGACCAGGATGACGCCCGCGTCGGCATCATAGCGCGCGTGCAGGGCTTCGAGTTTGCGGGCGCAGGCGGAAAGGGAGTCGGACAGGCGATTCATCGCATTCCTCTAGCAGGCTTTGCTTGCCAAGTTCCTGCCTTTTGCATCAATATAGGCGCGTGGCTGCCACATTTTCCCATAGCGCCGCGCCCGCGGCGCCGCTCATCGACGGACACGGCCGTCGGATCAGCTATTTACGGCTTTCGGTCACCGATCGCTGCGACCTGCGCTGCCGTTATTGCATGGCCGAAGACATGACCTTCCTGCCCAAATCGGCGGTGCTCAGCATAGAGGAAATGGGCGAAATCGCCGAGCGCTTCGTTGCGCGGGGCATCCGCCGCATCCGCCTGACCGGCGGCGAGCCGCTGGTGCGGCGCGGGATCGACACGCTCGCGATGCGATTGGGGGCGATGATCGGCCACGGCCTCGACGAGCTGACGCTCACCACCAACGCGATGCGGCTCGCCGAGCATGCGCCGATGCTGGCCGCGGCGGGGGTGCGCCGCATCAATGTCAGCCTAGACACACTCGACCCCGCCGCCTTTCGCCATATCACCCGCGTCGGCGACCTTGCCGTCGCGCTCGGCGGGATCGATGCGGCGCGCGCCGCGGGGCTGGCGGTCAAGATCAACATGGTCGCGCTCGCCGGGCTCAACGAAGACCAGCTCGTCCCGATGCTCGATTATTGCGCGGCGACCGGATGCGACCTCACGCTTATCGAGACGATGCCGCTCGGCGAGATCGAGGGCGACCGCAGCGATCACTACATTCCGCTCTACCAGTTCGTCGCCCCGCTTCGCGAAACCCGTGCCATCTATCCGGTCGACAAGCGCACCGGCGGTCCCGCGCGCTATTTTGCGGTCGAGGACAGCCCGGTGACCCTCGGCCTGATCACGCCGCTCAGCGACAACTTCTGCGCGACGTGCAACCGCATCCGCCTGACCGTTGAGGGCCGCGTCTATATGTGCCTTGGCCAGGACGATCATGTCGACCTGCGCGCCGCCTTGCGCGAGGGCGGCGACGTCGATGGGTTGATTGATGCAGCTTTGGCTGGCAAACCCCGCGCGCATGACTTCCATATCGATGGAAAGTCCAAACCGGCGGTCGCGCGTCATATGAGTGCAACGGGCGGCTGACATGCCGGCCGCGAGGGGAACCGGACCAATATGCATCGCAAGATTGCGCTAGTCGCATCGAACGCGCCCGCGGCCATGGAAGCGGAAGCGGAACTGCGTCCGCTTTACGATTTCGTCGAGCTGGGAGAGGCCGACCTGTTGATCGCGCTCGGCGGCGACGGCTTCCTGCTCCACATGCTCCACCAGTTGCTCGACCAGCGCCGCAGCATGCCCGTTTTCGGGATGAACCGCGGCACGATCGGGTTCCTGATGAACGAGTTCCGGATCGAGGGGCTGGTCGACCGGCTCGCCGCGGCGCGCCCCTTCCTGATCCATCCCTTGTCGGGCGACATCACGACGATCAGCGGCGAGCGCCACATATTGCCCGCGATCAACGAGATTTCGCTGCTGCGCGAAACGCGCCAGGCGGCGAAGCTCGAGGTGATGATCAACGAAAAGACGATGCTGGAGGAACTGGCGTGCGACGGCGTGCTCGTGGCGACCCCGGCGGGATCGACCGCCTATAACCTCAGCGCCAACGGGCCTATCCTGCCGCTCGAATCCGAAATGCTGGCGCTGACGCCGATCAGCCCCTTCCGCCCCCGCCGCTGGCGCGGTGCGCTGGTCCCCGAATCGACGAGCATCCGCTTCAACGTCCGCGAGGCCGCGAAGCGCCCGGTCAGCGCGGTCGCCGACCAGCGCGAGATCCGCGATGTGAAGACCGTTTTGGTCACCACCGACCGCAGCCGGCCGCTGACTTTGCTGTTCGATCCCGACCAGGGCCTCGACGAACGCATCGCGATGGAACAATTTATCGTCTGAGAGTGATAAAAGGCCATAAAAGCCCCTTGATAAAGTTGTCGGTTGGCGGCAAAGGGGCCGCCTTGTCCGCTTCGGCGGCGTGTTCCTCGGTAGCTCAGCGGTAGAGCAATCGACTGTTAATCGATCGGTCGTAGGTTCGAATCCTACCCGGGGAGCCATTTCTTTCCAGACATACGAAAGCCTACGCCAAAGCACTCTTGCTTTGCGCGACGTTCGCCGACAGCCCCCCGTACTCCGGGGCAGCGATGAAAAGAGCCTAAACTCTTATCGCAGAGCAAAATATCGTAGGTCGCCCCCGCACCGTAAGGGAGAATCGACTTCGCATAACCGCCAGCGCGCCTGCGATTTCGGCCCGCCGGGAAAAAAGCGGCGCGGCCAATCAATAATAGTCCTCGAGAACCAATTCCACGTCGTCTTTGGCAAGCATCGAGAGCGCATAGCGTGTCCCCGGCGGCCGCTTGCCGAGATTGCGGTGGCTCTGGACGTTGCCCGGGCCGACCTGCTCGTCGTTGATTGCGACAATGCGGTCTCCTTCATGGAGGCCTGCTTTTGCTGCCGGGCTGTCTTTGGCCACGTGGATGACTTGCAGGTGATCGCCCGCGTGAAGCACGCTGAGCCCGGACGCGTCTCGCACAAATGGCCTGTTCGATCGGCTTGCCCGAACCAGCTGCATCCGGGCGCGCCCGAAAGCCAGACGACAACGAAAGCGCATGAGAAGCGGAAGGCCCATTATCATGGGCGCAGCGAAACGCCAGACGGGTGGAACCGCGAAGGGCACGTCATGAAGAACGACGTCGCCCACACGCAAGCTTTCCAAACGGCCGAGCTGGCTGATAGCGACGCCTTCGACCCCGAGGCTTGCGCTGGAACCTCGCCTCATGCCGCCGAACAGATCATTTGCCTCGGCATATTCGGGGTCGACGTAGAGCGGCGTCGAGCAGCCCAGATCGATGATCGCTGCGGCCTCCAAACCCTCCTTCGGCGAGATGGTGGTGCAGAACAGCCCGTCGGCCGTCTGCACCACCGGCAGCCAGTGATTTATGTTATCGCCGCCATTGGTCCAAAACCGGAGCGCGGCCCGATCGGGGTCTATCTCGACCATGTTGCGCGCAAAGAATTCTTGCCCGAGCACCAGTTCGATCGACATTCGTGCCGCGCGCGCCATCGGTGCCAGATCGAGTATCAAGGCTGACGTCGTGAGCAAATGCTCGGCGCCAGCCTCGATGCGTAACGGTCCGGTCACTCTGGCTACGGTCTCTCGTGTGAGCGCCGTAACGCGATGATCCCGCACGCCATGCAGCCGATGGCGAGCCGCAAAGCCAGCATCCACCGCGGAGCGGGTGGCGCCGCTGTCAAGAACCGCTCTCGTTTCGACGCCGCGGATCTTAACCGGGAGAGTCAGCAACGAATCCTCCCCGTTCCCGCATGCGACCCATTTTCCAGGGGGTGCCTCGCCTCCTCGCTCCGGTACGGCACGCGCTGGCGAGGCACCGATCATGCCGCGGCCGCCAGTCGTTCGAGCCTTCCCGTTGCACCCTGGAGTTCGACAATGAGGCCCGAGCTACGCCGCCGCTTGATCCACTCTTCGAGCATTTCGGCGCAGGTATGGTCGATGTGCTTCAGCCGTTCGACATTGAGTTTCAGTCGTCCCGCCGCCGGGAGGTCATCGAGGAGCGCGGTCAGCTTGGGCAGCGCAACGAAGGTCGCTGTGCCGTCGAGCACGATCTCCCGCGTCTCACCCTCTTGCCGCTGATCGGTGCGTAGCCGCAGCCTCCGGACGTGCGGCGCGAGTTCGAGCGTCGACAGTGCCAGACCCACGAGCACGCCGGTCAGCAGATCGGTCGTCACGACCATCAGGAACGTGCCCGCCCAGATCAGCGCGGGAAGCGGGCCATAGCGGTCGAACAGATGCCTTACATGATCGAGGCTGACGAGCTTGACGCCGGTGACGACGAGCACACCGGCAAGCGCCGCCATCGGGATTTCGCGCAGAAGCCAGGGCAGCAGCGCGACGAACCCGAGGATCCACACACCGTGCAGGATCGTCGAAAGCCGCGTGACGCCGCCAGCCTGCACATTGGCCGAGCTGCGCACGATCACGCCGGTCATCGGAAGCGCGCCAGCGACGCCGCAGAGCAGATTGCCGATACCTTGCGCGCGCAGTTCCTTGTTGTAGTTTGTCCGCACGCCGTCGTGCATCCGATCCACCGCCGCTGCGGAGAGCAATGTCTCGGCGCTTGCGATAAAGGCGATCGCAACCGCCGTGGCGATCAGCGTGGGCTCGGCAAAACGCTGCAGCATGCCCGCAGCGGGTAGAGCAATCGCGCCGACGATCGATTGCGGAACATCGACGCGGATAACCTCGAGCCCGAAACCATAGGCGACCAGAGTGGCAGCCACCACGCCAATGAGTGCGCCGGGCACGAGGCGCAGGCTCTGCGGACGCACGCGTTCCCACCCCAGCATCGCCGCTATCGTCAGCACGCCCACAGCGAAGGCGGCCAGCGCTCCGCCACCGGGCGTGAGCCCAAGGATGCGGCCGGGCATCGCCACGAGATTGTCGATCCCACCGGGAAGCGGCTTGGCATCGAACAGAACATGGAATTGGCCGAGCACGATCAACAGGCCAATGCCCGCGAGCATTCCGTGAACGACGGCGGGCGAGATTGCGCGAAACCAGCCGCCGAGCCGGAAAACGCCGGCCGCGATCTGGATGAGCCCAGCAAGAACGAGGATAGGACCAAGGGCCGAAAGCCCCTGGTCGCGCACGATTTCGAAGACGATAACGGCCAGTCCGGCCGCCGGCCCGCTCACCTGAAGCGGAGATCCGGCGAGCGCACCGACGACAATACCGCCGATAATTCCGGTTATCAGCCCTTTCTCGGGCGGCACTCCCGAGGCGATCGCGATCCCCATGCACAATGGCATCGCAACCAGAAAGACGACGATCGACGCGGTCAAATCGCGCGAAAAGGTCTTGCCGAGTGACGGCACGGCGACGTTCATCACACCGCTTCCGCGAAATCGGCGGCGCGCCGCGAGGCATGCGGCAGAGCGACGGGCAGCGGAGCGTCCTCGCGCAGCGGCATGAAACGGCCGGTCGCTCCGTCCAGGCCGAGTATGCAGCCGGCATGAATATCGACGAACCAGCCGTGCAGCGCGATTTCCCCGCGCGCGAGACCCGCCGCCACCGCGGGATGCGTGCGCAGATGGGCAAGCTGAATGACCACATTTTCGAGCGAGACCGCGCGGATCCGCTGGATGTCGTTCATCGCCGGATAACTATCGGTCACAACCTTGTGCGCGGCGTGCGAATGACGCAGCCATGCCGCGACATTCGGCATGCTACTCAGGTCCTGATTGACGGCCAGCGCCTTCATCGCGCCGCAATCCGAGTGCCCGCACACGATGATGTCTCGAACGCCAAGCGCGGCGACCGCATATTCGACGGTCGAAGAGACACCGCCATTTTGCGTGGCGAAGGGAGGCACGATGTTGCCCGCGTTGCGGCACACGAACAGATCGCCAGGCTCGGCCTGCATGATATGCTCCGGGACGATGCGCGAGTCCGCGCAGGATATCATCAGCGCCTTCGGACTTTGTCCGTCGCTGGCGAGACGTCCATAGAGTGTGCTTTGATTGGGAAAAGTTTGCTTTTCGAAAGAAAAGACGCGACCGATCAGCTCGTTCACCGAGGGGACTCCTTGATTGGCGCCGAAGGGAGAGGCGGCGCGAACCCGGAGTTAGGCCCCGAACTTTGCTGCGACGCAGCAATTGTGTAAGCAAATGTTTCCGCTTGTAAGGAAGTGTTTCCGCCCGCTCAGCCTAGCGGAATATCAATCTCGGCGCGCAGCCCGCCTGTTGGCCGGTTCGACAGACGCAGCATGCCGCCCTCCCGGTGCGCAACGCGCCGCGCGATCGGGATTCCCAATCCCAACCCGAGCGTATCGCGGCTCCGCGCAAGGTCCAGCCGGACGAAGGGTTCGAGCACATGCTCCAGTTCATCTTCGGGAATGCCCGGGCCGTCGTCCTCGACGCAGAGGACGACCCGGCCATCCTCCGTTCGAATACTGACCTGCGCCCCGCCGGCATATTTGATCGCATTCTCAACGAGATTGGAGAGAGCGCGTTTGAGCGCCAACGGACGCACAACGATCTCGAGATGGTCCGGTCCTTGATAGGCCGCCAGATCGCCCATGTCCGAAGCATCGTCGACGATTGTCGCCGCCAAAACCGCTATGTCCGTCTGTACGGGCTTTTCAGGATCGCTGTCGCCGCCATAGAAAGCGAGGAGCGAAGCCACCATCGCTTCCATTTCGCCGACGTCCTTCTCGATCGAAAGGCGCAAAAACGGATCGTCGATTGCCTCGGTGCGAAGCTGCAACCTTGCGAGCGGCGTGCGCAAGTCGTGGCCGACGGAGGCCAGCGCCTCCGTGCGATCGGTGATCAGCTGATGGATGCGCGCCTGCATTTCGTTGAAGGCGGCGATCACGCGCCGGATTTCCGATACGCCGACCTCGGGAAGAACCACGGCATCGCCTTCGCCGATCCGTACCGCGGCGCGCGCGAGCATTCGCATCGGGGAGAGCACGCGGCGCATGAGCAGTCCGCCGATAAGGATCAGTGCGATCGCGGGCACCAGCGCCAACAGGAACCGGTTGATCCGCAGCCGCGAGGGATCGACGAGCTGCGTCGCCTTGAACTCCAGCGAGCTTCCGTCGGCAAGCGACAGCTGGCCGGTGACCTTGCCGTTACGTCCCGGCTCCTTCAGATGCAGGCGCAAATTCTCATGCCCCAGAGCTGGCTCCCATCCGATGATCTGCATGCGCATTTCGTTCAGCGGCGCCGCCATTGGCATGAGCGGGAGGCTGGTAGGATGCCATTCGACGATGAAGGTTTCGCTCGACAGGCGGGCCGCGAGGGCCGGGCGTTCGCTGCGCGGGCTCGCGTTCAGCAAACGGCTGGCAGCGGCGAGATGCTCGGCCACGCGGTGCGCCTCATCCTCTTCGACGCGCAACTGCCCCGCGCGCTCGTGAAGGAAGGTGCTGACGGTGAATTCGATCGTGATCGCCAATAGCAGGATCAGAAAGATCCGCCCGGCCAGCCCGAGCGACGGCCGCATGGCGTCGGTCACCGACGCGACACTTCGAGGTTGAACATATAGCCGACGCCGCGAACAGTGATGATCGGCGCGCTCGCATCCTTGTGCGAAAGCTTGCGCCGCAAGCGGCTGACCAGCACGTCGACGCTGCGATCCGAAGCGTCGCCGAGCCGCGTTCGCGACAGTTCGATCAACCGTTCACGGGCAATCACACGTTGAGGGTTCTCCAGAAAGCTAGACAACAGATCAAACTCTGCACCCGTCAACTCGACGATCGCGCCCGTCGGAGAATGCAGCTCGCGCCTCGAAAAATTGACTATCCAGCCAGCAAATTCAGCGACCTGCTGTCCGCCTTTTCCATGCTGACGGTCCAGACGCCCACGGCGAAGCACGGCACGCACGCGAGCGGTCAGCTCGCGGGTGCTGAATGGCTTGGCGAGATAATCGTCGGCACCCAGTTCGAGCCCGACGATTCGATCGGTCTCGCCGCCTTTGGCGCTCACGAAGATGATAGGCACTTCGCTCTGCTGGCGAAGCTGACGGCAGAGATCGAGGCCGCTGGTCCCGGGCAGCATGACGTCGAGCAGCACAAGATCGACGGCCCCGACATCCAGCGCCAGCCACATTTCGGGAGCGGAAGCTGCAGGCCGGACTTGATAGCCATTTTGCTGAAGCGCACGAGCCGTAAGCGTGCGCAAGGCGGGATCGTCCTCAACGATCAAAATTGTGGAGGCAGTCATTGGGAAATATACGCCGTTCGTTCGTAGTCTCTGGTGATGAAAGCCCGGAGGGCAAATGGTCAGGCGACCCGCCAGCTCCAGATAGGGACGACGCGCCGCCCTTCCAGTGCGCGCGTGGGCGCAGAAACATTTTCTTACAACATACCCGGCACGCGCCCTTGCTTCGCGACAACGAGATTTGGGCCTGTTGACAAGACAGACGGTCGGCAGCGGGAGAGCAGATGCTGCGGAAAAATCCGATCGAGCTGCTTGATGGCTGAGACCACCCGCGCAGTTCAGCAATGTTTCCTTACGTTGGCGACACCTGAGTGCATTGTTCGGCCGGTATTTGCTCGAGCCATGGCGGCGTCCCCCCGCCGGTTTCATGGTTTTCAAGGAGTTTCACTCGTGCGTTTTTCCAGCCTGACCCTTGGCGTGGTCGCAGTTGTCCTGGCTTCGCCCGCGGTGGCGAACGCGCCCGCGGTGCCGAGACAGCTCGCGAAGATGGATGCGGAAGCCTTCCGCTCCAAAGCCACGATCGACGACGACGATCTGGAGTTCGCAACAATTATCTCGACCCGTAACGGTTTTCGCAAAGAACGGCGCTTGAATGGCTCGACCTCGTTCGACAGCCATGTCGAAGCCCATGTCGACAAACGCACCGGCGAAACCCGGTTCGAAGTGCACCAGTCCCTGCGCTATTGGGGCTCGCAGCGTCTCTATGATACGGTCCACTTCGCGGATCGCGATGGCAACCTCGTGGCACAGCGGCTCGATCACGCGCGGCGCGGCGACGACACCATGTGCCCGAACAGCGACTTCAACGGCGATTGCGCGCTGACGATGAAGCTGGTCTTCTCGGTCGACGAGACCCAGCTCAGGGCCGCCATGACCCGCGCGGAAGGCTGGGATCTCAAATTCAAGGGGCGGCCGAATGGCCGAGACGACCTTCGGATCCGGATCGTTCCGGCCGAGATCGAAGGGCTCTTGCTTGCCGTCGACGACTATCGCGCGACGTTGTCGGCTTAGGTCAGCGATTGATCGGCAAGCCGATCCCTCCACCGCACGGGCGTTCCGCCGAATAAGATTAACTCGGCAGCGCTTCCCGCGAAGTTGTCACTTCGTGCGCACTTCGCGATTGCCCTCTGTCGATCTGCTTGGGGTGAGGAACGATTCGCCGACTGTCTTGAAGCTCGGGATCGGCGGAAGCGAGATTGTCGATCACATGGAACAGCAGTCGCCTGAGGGTCTCGACTTCGGTATCCGATAAATTTTGGGTGGCAAGCGCCTGGATTTCGGCGGTCCTCGGCATGAGCAGCTTTTCCAGACGCCTGGCATGCGGAGTCAGATGAACCAGTATTTCACGCCGGTCGCGGCGGTTGACGGCGCGGCGCACCAAACCCGCCCGTTCCAGCGCGCGGAGCGTAACCGCAGTCGTCGCATCGCGCATCGCGAGCCGGCGGCTGAGTTCGCGCTGACTGATCCCGTCGTCGCTCCAAAGTTGGCGGAGGAACGTCCATTGACCCGAGGATATGTCATATTCGCGGGTGTGCTGCTCGCGTAGCCGGGAAAAGGAGCGGAAGATCAGGCGAGCGAGATAGCCGAGGCTGTCATCAAAAGCCCAGTAATTCCCGGCAGGCAGCCGCTCGCTCATCATTTCCCTTCGACCGCTTCGTGGCGGACCGCACCTGCCACCGTGTCGACCAGTTCATCCAACAGGGTCCGAAGGAGGGGATCGGCGAGCTTGCCGGTCGCGTCGAACGCGCGATGGGCGTGCGGCACGCTGAGCTGTTCGGGCACCACCCAGGCGTTCACGGTGGTCAGAATCTGGCGAAGCTGGGACAGGCCGCGCAACCCTCCGAACGGGCTCGACGATGCCGACAGCAGCGCGAAAGGCTTGCGGCGAAAGGCGCCATAGGCCTGCGCCGCCTCGCCTTCCCCCGGACAGGAAATCCAGTCGAGCGCGTTCTTCAGCATCGCGGTGACCGAGCCATTATGCTCGGGGCTCGCGATGATCACGGCGTCATGGCGCCGGAACATCGCCTTGAGCGCCAACGCCTCGGGCACCTCGTCGATCGACAGCGCTTCGGCGCCGAACAGCGGCAGGCGATAGTCCGCCAGCGACAGGCGCGTCGCGGGCAGCCCGCGATCGCGCGCCGCCTGCACCGCGCAGCCGATCAGCTTCTCGTTGAGCGAGCCCGGGCGAATGCCCCCGGCGAGCAGCAAGAGTTCGGGCCGCTCCATCCTGCCCCCTCCCTGCGATCAGAAATCGAGCGACAATTGCAGGGTCACCGTCCGCGGCGATCCGACGAGCGCCATGTGGCTGTTGCCGCCAAATACCGGAGTATTGAATCCCTGGCTGGTGGTGACCTTGTTGGTGAGGTTGCGGCCCACCAGCGCGAGTTCCCATCGGCCGTCTTCGCGGCCCACCGCCAGCCGAGCGTCATATTTGGTGAAAGCGGGCTGCGAGTTGAGCGGACTCATGTCGGGCTGGAAGAAGGAACGCGACTGATAGTTCGCCGAGACATTGCCGAGCACATACAGGCTGCCGGACACCGGATATTTGGCCTCGATGAACGCATTGCCCGTCCATTCGGGCGCGCGGACAAGGCGAACCCCCGCCAGATTATTGGTTCGCGGGTTACACGTCGCCGGTGCATTATAGAGGCAGGCGCCGCCCGGATAATCCTTGTAGTGGGCATCCAGATACCCAAAACTGCCGCCGACGCGCCAATGGTCGCCGAGGCCGATATTCGCGTCCATCTCGACCCCTTGGGCGATCGCCGACGCGGCGTTGCCGGTGATGAAGGCGGTGCCATTATATTCGGACACCTGCAGGTCGGCGAAATTGGTGCGGAACAGCGCGACGTTGAATTGCCCCTTGCCGTCCAGGAAACGGAATTTCCCGCCGAGCTCCCATGACCTCGCCCGTTCGGAATCATATTGGAAGGTCGCGACGCCGCTTTGGATGTTGAAAAGGAGCAGCGCATCGTTCGACACGAAACCGCCGCCCTTGGTGCCCGTCGCATAGCTGAGGTACACATAGGCATCGCGCGAAAATTCGTACCGGATGCGCGCCGAATAATCCCACAGGCTCTCCTTGCGCGTTTCGGTCAGATCATAGGGCAGATAGGTCGGCGGAAAGACGCCGATATTGCTCGAGATCGCGTTGCCCACGCGGCGTTCCTTCGAATAGCGCAGGCTGCCGCTGAGCATGATCCGCTCGCTGACCGGCACCTCGACCGACACAAAGGGCGACCAGGATTCGCCGGTCTGGTTGAACTGGCGGAGCGACAGGCCGTTGAGCGGGGCGGGAAATCCCGCGCTTGCTGCGTTAAAGGTCGACGCCTGCTGAATGTGCAAATCGGTGTCGATATAGGTCAGCCCGGCGATAAAGGCGCCATCGTCGCCGATCGGGTGCTGCGCGCGCACTTCCTGAAACAGCGAATTGGACTGTTCGGTGATGTCCGATTCCAAAAAGGTCAGCGGACCGTCATAGTCCATATTCACGCCGCCCTTCAGCTCCTGCCAGGCGGTAACCGACGTAAAGCGCCAGTCGCCGGCATCGAGGTTCATCGTCAGCTGCGCCATCGTCGTTTTGGTGTCGTCATATTCGGGATTGGTCCCCGCGGACGCGCGGCGGAACGACGGATATTCGGGGACGTTGGCACCCGAATTGCGCACCTTGTTGCAAAGGAAGCAGCTCGCATCGCCGATATAATTGAACACCAGCGCGCCGCCATCGACGCGGTTCGACGAATGCTCGACCTTGACCAGCGCCTCGAAATCGTCGCTCGGCTCCCACAGGATCTGGCCGCGCACCGCTTCATAGCGGGATCCGAATTCGTCGCGGCCGGTCAGCGTATTTTTCATATAGTCGCCGATCGCGCCGGCGCGTCCGGTCAGGCGAACACTGATCGTGTCCGATACGGGTCCCGACACCGCGCCGTCGAGGTTCCAGCCGCCATGCTCGACCTCACCGCTCGCGCGGGCGAAGCCCTCGAACTCGCGCGTCGGGCGGCGCGTGACGACGCTGATCGCACCCGCGTTGGTATTCTTGCCGAACAGCGCGCCTTGCGGCCCGCGCACGATCTCGACGCGCTGGATATCGAGCAGCGGGTTTTGGAAGGCGCGCGAACGGCTGAGATAGACCCCGTCGATGAACAGCCCGACCGACTGCTCGAACGACAGATTGCCCGTCCCGGCGCCAAGGCCGCGCATCGTGATCGCGAAATTGCCATTGGTGCGGTCGATCTGGAGGTTGGCGACGCTATCGGCGACATCGTCGAACAACAGCGTGCCCTTTTCCTCGAGCTGTTTACCACCAACCACCGCGACCGATATCGGCACTTCCTGCAGCGTCTGCTCGCGGCGGGTCGCGGTGACGATGATCGTCTGGTCATCGCGCGCGCTGGCGCCGTCTGCCGCCGCCTCCTGCGCAAAGGCCGGTGTTCCGAGGGCGAGCGCCATCGCGCCGCCGCAAAGCAGTGTTTTCATTTTCATAGTCCCTCTCCCAAGGTGACGGTCAGGCGAGTTTCAGCGTCTCATATTGTTTGGCCGGACCCGGATATTCGGCGCCCTTGTCCTCGCCAACCTCGGCTTCGATCAGCTTGTTGGTCTTGGCATTCAGGCGTTCGATGAGCGATTTGTGGGCGTCCGGTCGCCAGGCGAGATTGTCGATCTCGTCGGGGTCGGCCACCGTGTCATAGAGTTCGAGGTCGTTATGGGCGACGAGGTCGTCCCAGCGCGCAGGCAAATGATGCTGCGCGGGCGCGAAATAGCGTGCGAATTTGTAGCGGCCGTCGTGGACGCCGCGGTGCAGGCGGCGCAGCATCAGGTCGTTTTCGGCCAGCGGCTTCGTCTCGGCGACGCCCTTCGGCACATCGGGGGCGTTCCACCCGTAGCGCACGGCATAGTTGAAGAGGATCCCGGCCTCGTCACGTCTTGTCCGCGCGGTGGACGCAGCGATCGCCGCCGACAGGTCGTGACCGGCCAGCTTCGGCTGCATTTCGCGACCCGCCGCTTCGTCGACGCCGGCGAGCGCCAGCATCGTCGGGACCAGGTCGACCGCGCTGCCGAGCGCGTGGGTCGTGCGCCCGCCCGGAAGGTCGGGGTGGACGACGATCAGCGGGACGCCGACATCCTCCTTATAGATCGTGCCGCCCTTCTGCCGCATCCCGTGCGCGCCGGCGCGTTCGCCATGGTCGGAGGTGAAGAGGATGATCGTATTGTCGAATTGCCCCGAGGCGACGAGCGCGTCGAACACCGTCTGCATGTGCCGGTCGACGTCGCGGATGCAGTTGAAATAATAATTCTGGTTGCGGCGCCAGACCGCCTCATCCGCGTGCCGCATCCGGCCGTAGAAGGCGCCCGAACTGGCGTTGATCGCGGCGTGGGCGCGCGGTTTGCGCGACAGGTCGTCGGCATAAAAGCTGCGTGGCAGGGGGAAATTCCAGTCGCGACCGTAAACCGGGTCGCCCGGCGCGGCGAGCAGCGGCGCGACAAGGTTCGGCCGCGCGCGCGTCGCCTCGCCCTCGCCGCTCGGGTCATAGAACATGATGTCGTGCGGATTGACGAAATTGACCGCCATGAACCACGGCGCCGCATCATCGTCGTCGGCAAAGGCACGGAGCTGGCTGGCGGCCTCGGCGGCGGTCACCCCGTCGCTCATAAAGCCTTCCCACGAAAGCCCCTCGCGCTCGCCGTTGAAATTATAGCCCGAAAAACCGAAGGGCTCGAGAATGTCGCGCGTGTTGGGAAAAATCCCGCCGGCGACGCCGCGCAGGTTCAACCCCTCGTTGATGTTCGAAAGATGCCATTTGCCCTTGTAGGTCGTGCGATAACCGGCGCGGCGCAACATCGTCCCGACCGTCGGAATCGTCGGGCTGAGCTCTGGGTGCGGCGGCGAGTTGGGGTTGGCATAGACGCCGCTATGCTGCGTGTGCAGCCCGGTATAGATGTTCGAGCGTGACGGGCCGCACGGCGTCGTGTTCACATGGAAGCGATCGAAGAGAATGCCGCGTTCGCGCAACCAGTCGTGCGCGGGCAGCGGCAGGCCGGCGGGAATGTCGGCGAGCGCCCGTTCCTGGTCGTTGACCACCAAGAGGATGTTCGGGCGGCCGCCGCGCCGCTTCGGGTCCGCCCGCACCGGCGCGGCGCGTTCGGCGGCGGCAGCCCCCGTCGCGCTTGCGCTCTGCACCGCCGCCAGGGCCGCGACGCCCCCGGCGAGCAATGTCCGCCGGTCGATCTCTCCCATATCGCGCATCCCGTACCTCCCAAAGCCGGTCGTGCCGAAGTTTCTTAGTATACTAAGATCATGGCAGGCGAAAAATATTTGTCAAGTTGCTTGCGCAAATTTTCGCCGATCTCAAAAAACCGGGGTGTTGGGCGGCAAGCCGATCAGGGACCGTCCGAGCAATTCGCTCGCGCCGTCGAAGTCGTAGACGACGTGGCTGGCCATCACGTTGACGTCGCGCAGCGCGCGCTGGAGCGGGCTGCTCGTCATATGCGCGCTCGACCCCGCGCCTTCGACCAGCAGCCGGATCGCGTCGCGGCACAAATCCATCGCGAGCGCGACCTGTGCGCGGAGCGCGATGCGGTCCTCGTTGCTCACCAGCCCGTCTCCGGCCGCTTCGGTCAGTGCGACATTGCGCCGCCCGACCTCGCGCAGGATCATTTCGGCGGTCTGCGTCTTCGCTGCGGCTTCGCCGAGCCGCATATGCGCCGAGGCCTTTTCGTTCTGCTTGACCGTGGTGCCGAGCATGGTGCGAACCCCGATGCGTTCGCGAAAATGATCGACCGCCGACCGGGCGACGCCGACCGCGCCGATCGCCGCGGTGATCGCAAGGAAGGGCGTCATCGGCATCCGGTAAACCGGATTATGCGCGTGGATCTTCGCGCCGGGCGCGCAGCCCATGCGCATTTCGCCCATGTCCATCACGCGATGTTCGGGGACGAAGATGTCGTCGCAGCGGATGTCGTTGCTGCCCGTGCCGATCATCCCGTCGACATGCCAGGTGTCGAGCACCTCGACCTCGTCCGCCGGCAACGCCAGGAAAAGCTGGCGCGGCGGGTTTTCGCCAGGAATCATGCCGGTCACCATCACCCAGTCGGCGTGCATGACGCCCGTGCCCCATTTCCAACGGCCCGTCAGGCGATAGCCGCCGTCCGCCGGCTCGGCGATACCCGGCGGGTTGGTCGCGCCCGGCGCGATGACATAGGGAAAGTCGCCGCCGAAGGTCTCGTCCTGCAGCTTTTCGGGGAATTGCGCGAGCATCCAATTATGCTCGACGCAGAAAGCGGTGACCCAGCCGGTCGAACCGCACCCTTCGGCGATCGGCAGCATCGCGTCGATGAAACTGTCGATATCGAATTCCAGCCCGCCATAGCGCTTGGGAACGAAATGATAGAAGACGCCGGTCTTGCGGATCGCGTCCCACACGGCATCGACGGGACGGCGCAGCTGCTCGCATTCGAGCGCGTGCGCGGCGACGAGCGGCTTGAGCGCGGTGGTGCGGCGCACCAGCTCCTCGGGCGTCAGCGCCGCGAGCTCTTCGCGCGACAGCCAGTCGCCGCCTTTCGGAATCCGGCGATCGGCGAAAGGCTCGGCGGCATCCTCCGCCCGGCGCGTTTGAACGGCGATATTCATGACATCCTTTCTCCCGGCAGCCGGAATCGGCTTATGCGGCCAGATTAGGCCACCCGGAAATAATGTCAAGAAACTTAACTAAATTGACGAAGGCTGGGCGGTCGCCGCCTCGGGCCCTTCGAGCGCTTCGGGCGGCACGCGCGGCGGATCGCCCCAGTCCATGCGCATCGCATCGCGAAGGCCGTGATAGGCCGGCAGGCCGATCCGTTCGACGAGTTTGACTTCGAGATATTGCAACGCCTTCGCGGCGGCGCGGCGGGTGTCGTTCGCCTGTTCGGCGAAACGGACGATCCGCGCGCGCCGGTCGGCGGGATCGGGTACGAGTTCGACGATGCCGCGCGCCTCAAGCTCGCTGAGCATCAGGCTGATCGCCTGCCGTGTGACGCCGAGATTGCGGGCGATGCGCGTCGCGCGATGTTCGCCCGCCGATATGTTCGCGATCAACATCGACTGCGCGCGGCTGACGTTGGGAATGCCGGCCTCCTTGAGCGCCGCCTGCAGCGCCTCGTCGAACCAGTAGACGGCGCTCAGCAGGTTCATCATCAGGAACGGGCTATCCATCGTCGTCTTCCTTTTGGCCGCGGGGCGGGCCTGTCATAAGGTCCGCCACGATCTCCGCGCAATCCGCAGCGGCATGGAGCCCGGTCCGGTCAGGGTCAACCGGCGTCCGTCATTTTGGCGAGATCGCGCGCGAAAGCCGAAAAGCCCGCAGTGAGGATGATCGCCGCGAGCGGCAGCGCGATGCCCGTCACCAGCGCAATCGAATAGCGCAGTGCGCCGTCGTCGCCGAACAGATGATCGGTGAGCAAAGCCATCAGCATCGGCCCGAAACCGAGCCCGACAAGGTTGACGACAAAGAAATAGAGCGCGGTGACGCGCGCGCGATATTCGTTCGGCGTGATGAACTGCAACGCCACCGTTCCGACGCCGTGCATCGTCAGCATCGGAAAGGCGAGCGCGAGCATGACGAAGGCAAGCGTCGCATCCGGCATCAGCGTCGCCGCGAGCAAGGGCGGCCCGCCAAGCAGGATCGACAGCCGCATCACGCGCAGATGCGCATCGGCGACCCCTTTTGCGAACAGCCGGTCGGCGAGCGTCCCACCCGCCACCAGCCCCGCCGCGCCGCCTGTTGCCATGATGATACCAAACCACAGGCCGGCTTGCGCCACGTCCATGCCATAGGTGCGCGCGAAGAAGGTCGGCACCCATGCGATCACGCCGTACATGACGAGCCCGATCAGCGACATGCCCGCAAACAGCGCCCCGAGCGCGGCGCGATGTGCCTTCAGATGCGCGAGGAAGCCGGGCGCCGCGGCACCCTGCGATCCGGCCTGCACCAGCCCCCGCCGCAGCGGCTCGCGGATCGTCAGGAGCAGCAGGCAGATCAGCAGTCCCGGCGCCGCGACCCACATGAAGATCGTCCGCCACGCCTCGACCGGGCCGAACAGCGGCAGCTCTATCATCGGCTCCGCGAGCACCGCCTGGACGACAAAGGCGCCGAGGATCATCGCGACTCCCGAGCCGAGCGGCACACCAATCGAATAGACGGCCATCGCGCGAGCGAGCCGGTCGCGCGGGAAGGTGTCGCTAAGCATCGAATAGGCGGCGGGCGAAAGCGCCGCTTCGCCGACCCCGACCCCCATGCGCGTGAGAAACAAGGTCGCATAGCTTCCGGCGAAGCCGCACGCTGCGGTCATAACGCTCCACAGCGCCACGCCCGACACAATCAGGTTCCGGCGGTTCCACCGGTCGGCGATCCACGCGATCGGAAGGCCTAGCACGGTATAGAAGAGCGCGAAGGCGAGCCCGATGAGCAGGCTGACTTCGGTATCCGAAATATTCAGCGCGGCACGGATCGGCGCGACGAGCAGGCTGAGGATCATCCGATCGACGAAGGACAGCGTATAGGCGAGCAGCAGGACGCCGACGACGTACCAGCTATAGGCGGGGCGCGGCCAGCCCAGCTCTGCATCCGCTTCCCCGCCCAGTTCGCCTTGCGGCGCGCCTGTCGCGATCTCCGTCGCCATCGATCCTGTCCTCCCGATCGCCGCTCGCTCTTGCACCGCGAGCCGGCCTGTTATATAGAAACAGTTACTTAGCAAACTAAGTAAATTGCCAACCGAGTCAAGCATGATCGGGACGCACGAAAAAACAACGTGTTGGGAGACGCGATATGACAAATTTCGGAAGGAAGCGGTCCATCCTCTTCTTGGCCGGCGCGGCGATCGCCGCGCTGCCCGCGGCCGCTGCGGCGCAGGACGCCACCGACGACACGAGCGGCGACATCATCGTCACCGCGCAGCGACAGGAACAGCGGCTTCAGGACGTCCCGGTCTCGGTCACCGCGTTCGGCGCCGAGCAGCTTCGCGACAACAGCATCGAAACGGTGCAGGACATCGCGATCCGCACCCCGGGCCTTGCGGTCAGCGCGGTCGACCCGATCAACACCAACTTCTCGATGCGCGGCATCGGCAGCGCGCCGGGCATCAGCCAGAACGCCGGCGGCGATCCCTCGGTCGTCGTCTTCATCGACGGCGTCTATGCGGGACGCGGCGGCACCCCCGACCTCGACGCGCTCGACCTCGAACGCGTCGAGGTGCTGCGCGGACCGCAGGGCACATTGTTCGGCAAGAATGCGATCGGCGGCCTCGTCCAGTTCATCAGCCGCAAGCCGACCGATGAGGAAAGCTTCTTTTTCGAGGGCACCTACGGCAATTACGACCGCGTCGGCGTGATCGCTCGCGGCAATATGGCGCTGACCGATAAGGTGTATCTGTCGGCAGGGCTGTCGCACAAGCAGCGCGACGGCTTCGAATATAATGAGACAACGGGCAATGACGTCAACGACCTCAACCTGACGACGGGCCGCGTTGCGCTGCGTTTCGTGCCCACCGACACGCTCGACATCATCCTGCGCGCCGACATCGCGCGTCAGGACCAGAAGGGCAATCCACGCCACAATAATTGCGACACCAGCTTTCAGGGCGGCATCCATTGCGTCGGCATCAACCCCGATCCACGCGTCGTGAACGCCTATATCGACGGCGAGGTCAAACGGACGATCCAGACCTATTCGGCCGAAGCTAACCTCGACCTGCCGTTCGGGACGCTGACCTCGCTCACTGCGCTCCGCAAGGTGAAGTTCAATTTCGTCACCCCCTTCTTCAGCAACCCGGTCAACCCGCCGGCACAGATCGAATCGACGAGCTTCGGCGAAGAAGACAACAGCCAGTTCAGCCAGGAACTGCGCCTGTCCTTCGACGCTTGGGGCGGACGCCTGAAGGGCCAGACGGGCGTCTATTTCCTGAAGGAGAATAACGACCGCGTCGAAGGGCAGATTCAGGACTTCCCGAGCCCCGCCAATTCGGGGATCGGCATCTATCCGCAGTCGGTCAATGCGCGCAGCGTCGCGATCTTCGGGCAGGTCGATGTCGAGATCGTCCCCTCGCTGACCGCAACGGTCGGCGCGCGCATGACATGGGAGCGCAAGAGCGGCCGTTTCGCGGGCTTCAAGGCCGACAGCGGCCCCGGCCTACCGCCGCCGCTGGGATCGCTCGCCGGCTATGACGTGACCGGCAAGAAGAGCTGGAAAGCTTTCACGCCGCGTTTCGCGCTCAACTGGAAGGCGACCGACGACGTGCTGCTCTATGCCTCGGTCGCGCGCGGCTACAAGAGCGGCGGCTTTCAGGGGTTGTCGGGCACCGCCGCGGGCGCCTCGACTCCTTATGATCCCGAATTCGCCTGGGGCTATGAGGTCGGCGCAAAGACCGATTGGCTCGACCGGCGCCTGCGGCTCAACGTCGCAGCGTTCCGTACCGACTATTCGGACCTCCAGGTCTCGCAGCTCGTCCCGCTGTGCTGCGTCGTCGTCAGCAACGCGGCGAAGGCGCGGATCAAGGGGATCGAGGTCGAAGCCGTCGCGCGGCCGTTCGAGGGATTCCAAATCGACGGCAGCTATGCGTATCTCGATGCGAAGTTCACCGAATATACGATTCCGGGTCTGAACTATACCGGCAACCAGCTGCCGCGCTCGCCGAAGAACAAGTTCAACATCGGCGGCCAGTTCGAAACCCCGGTCGGCGACCTGTCGGCGAAGCTGCGCGTCGATTACAGCTGGGTCGACGACGCGTTTTTCGAGGCATCGAATATTCCGCAGCAGCTCTGGCCTTCGCACGATAATCTGGATGCGCGCCTTTCGCTTTCGGGGCCGGGCGATCGCTGGGAAGTCTCGCTGTGGGGCAAGAATCTGACCGACGAGCTGACGCCGACTTACGTCACCTATTTCGGCCCCTTCCGCCAGATTCTGACGCCTTACGCGCCGCCGCGCACCTATGGCGTAACGGTCGCATTCAAGATCTGACCCGCGGGCGCGGCGGCACCCCTTTCGCCGCCGCGCCCGCTCCCCTGCACTAGAGAGAGGATGACCGATGGAAGAACCCCGTTTCCGCTATCTCTGCTCCTACAAGGCCAGCTTCACCGAGCCGCAGCAGATGATCGGCAAGGCGCATTTCGGGCGCCGGATGATCGCCGCGCTGACCGGCGGCGAAGTCGAGGGCGAGCGGCTGCACGGCCGCGTGATGCCAAGCGGCGGCGACTGGGCGACGATCGACGACAATGACACGCTGCGGCTCGACGCGCGCATCACGATGGAAACGCACGATGGCGCCTTGATCTATGTCTCCTATCGCGGCGTGCTGCGCCCGCTTTCGGCCGCGCACAAACATGCGCGGAACGGCGGCCCGCGGACGCCGGAGGAAAAGGCCGAAGTCTATTTCCGCACCACCCCGATGTTCGAGACCGGGGACGAGCGCTATCTATGGCTCAACGACATCGTCGCCGTCGGACTCGGCGCCAGCATCGGCGGCGCGGTACGCTACGATGTGTTCGAGCTGCTTTAGGAGGGGCCGATCGCCGGCGAACCGGACTTCCGGGAGCGCATAGCGGACATCGGAATCGCTCGCAGGAAAACGCAGGCCGCCCCTCTCGGTGTACCCAATCGGTTGGCGACCATGGCTCGCCTTCCTCTGGAATCAGGCTTCTATGACCTGGATCCTGCGGCGGAGCAAAAAGAGCCCGCCAGCAAGCATCGCCGTCGGGACAAGCATCAGCGTGAACGCGGTGCGCCCGTCGAGATGTGCGAAGATGGCACCGGTAATGACCGATCCGGTCGTCCCGCCGAGCGCCGAGAAGACGACGACGAGCCCCATCAGCGACGGGTGCTGGCGATTGGGCATGGCGCTCAGCATCACCGAGATGATCGTTGGATAGACCGGCGCCAGCGCGATGCCGATCAGCGGAAAGAGGAAGGCCGCGATCGGCGCGTCGCCCCACCTATGGATCGCCCCGGGGGCGAGGCCGTCGGCAAGCGGCAGCACGAGGATGATCAGCGCCGCAAGCGATGCGAGGCAGACATTCAGTACCGGATACCAGTCGAAGCGCGCCATGACCGCGCCCGCGCCGAAGCGCCCGATCGCAAGGCACGCAGCGAACAGGCTGGCCGCCTGCACGCTCATCTGCGCGGGCAAGTGCAGCACCTCGTTGTTGAAGGTCGGCAACCAGCTCTGGATTCCCTGTTCGATCAGCACGAACAGAAAGGCGCAGGCGACGAAGACCAGCACCAGCGGCAGCGCCGCGAGCTTGAGCATCGCGACGAACGGTGGCCCCTCGCTTGCGGCCGCTTCTTCGCCCTCGTGCGTGCGATGTTCGTCGACCCGCGCTGTGAGTAACAGCGCGAGCGCCAGTGCCGTAATCGCGCCAAGCACCCAATAGGCGTTCAGCCAGCGGAGGCCGGTCGGGTCGATGAAGGCGCTGAACACCCAATAGGAGGAGAGAACGCCGACCATGAACATGCCTTCGATCAGGCTGGTCAGGCTGGCGTGCTTTCGCGGGCTGTCGGTGACGAGGCCGATCATCGAGTAGACGACGACCTTGGCAACCGCAAAGGCCGCGCCGACCATCGCGAAGTGGAGCTGCGCGGCGCCGAAGCTGCCGACCAGCGGCATGACGATACAGCCGGCGATCGCGAGGATGAGCGCGCCGATCAGCGCGTTGCGAAGGCCAAGACGCGGCAGATAGCTCGCGGTCACGAACGACACGACCGCGATCGTGATGTCCTTGAACCCCTCTAGCGTGCTCGCCTGCGGCTTGGTGACATCGAAACTGGAAATCGACTGAAGGATCACGGTCCCGACGCTGTTGAGCAGCATCGCAAAGGCGACGTAAGTCAGGATCAGTGCTGCGATCAGTCGAGTGCGCGCCATCAGCCGTCCTTAGCAGAAAAAAGGGGGGTGGCCGCGAAGAGGCCGCGGCCACCCAGGGAGGGATGATCCTTTTAGAATTTATACGCGGCGCTGAAGCGGAACGACCGGCCGAGGATCGGGCGCGCGTTGACGACTTCGCCCCCCGCCTGCCCCAGGGTGCGCGGATCGCCTTCGGTCAGCCCGACCTTGTCGGTCAGATTGTCGGCGGTCACGGCGAACTGCAACGCGTCGTTGACGTCGACCGTCACCCCCGCATCGATCTTGAAATAATGCGGCAGCGACTGGGTGTTCGCGGTGTCGGAGAAGCGGTCGCCGACATAGCTGAAGGTCGAATAGAGCGAGACCTTGCTATTATCGCCGAACTCGATGTCGTACGACGGCGTCACGCGCCATTGCCACTTCGGCTGGCGTTGCACGCGATTGCCGCTGAGGTCGATCGTCCCGCCGCCCGCGAAGAAATCGCGGTATTTCGCATCGAGCCAGGTGCCCGAGAAGGCGATGGCGAAATTGTCGATCGGACGGATCTGCCCTTCGAGTTCGACCCCGGTGCTGCGCGCGCCGCCGATGTCGGCAACCGGCGCGCCATTCTGGATCACCGTCGTCACCAGCCCCTTGAACTTGGTATGGAACAGCGTGGCATAGAGCGACACGAGGTCGGTGCGGACCTTTACCCCGCCCTCGAAATTATCGACGCGCGGCGACACGAAAATCCCGTCGCGCAGATTGTCGAAGAAGGGGTTCGTGTTGCCGCGGTTGTAGCGGGCATAGACGCCGACCGACGACGAGACGTCATAATTGAGTCCCGCGGTCCACGACCAGGCGCCCTTCTTGTACGCGATGTTGCGGAAGGTGCCGTTGAGCACCGCCGTGCCGTTGTTATACAGCGTATTGGGGTTGTTATCGGTGTCGACCGAGCTGTTGTTCTCGATCGTGCCCGTCGCCTTGTAATTCTGGTAGCGCAGCCCGGCGTCGAAGCGCAGTTCGGGCGTGATCTGGAATTCGTCGACCGCATAAAAGGCATATTCGCGGCCGTCATAGGCGGCGTTGACGTTGAAGAACGACCCTTGGGTAAAGCCGTTGCTCGACGCGACCTGGCCGTTGGCGAGCGTCAGGTTGAGCAGACGGCCGTGATTTTCGGCGGTCAGCAGGTGGACGTTGCCGAGGTTCCACTGATCGTCCGACGAGAAGTCCGAATAATAGGCGCCAACGGTGAACTTGTTGTTGCCGCTTTCCCATTCGACCGCGAGGTCGTTGGTGAAATCCTCGATCTGCTTGCGCACGATCCACGTGCCTGCGCGGATCACCTGCTGCGTGCCGGCGACCGCCTGCCCGCCGTTGACATAGGTCAGGCTGCCCACCGTGCTGCCGAGCGAGGCGGCATAGGCGTTCGCCGTCGTCGCGGTGCTGGCGGGGACGAGGCCGGTCGTGTCGGCATCGCCCTTCAGATAGCTCGCGCGGTAGCGCAGCTGGAAACCCTCACCGATCTCGTAATCGAAATTGGTGCCGAGGTTAATCAGCTTTGCGCCGCGGCCGTCGGCAAGGTCTGCGCGCGTCCCGTCGGGAAGCGTGCTGAGCCGCGTTTCGGGACCCGCGAGCACGCCGGTGCCGGGATCGATATTGCCGAACTGGCGCACCTTGTTGCCGTCGCGGATCACCGGGATCGGCAGCAGCCATTGGCCGCGATCATTGAGGTAGCGCGCGAAGACGAGGATCGAACCCTTGTCGAGATCGTGGCGGATATTGCCGGTGATCTGGCCGCCCTTTTCGGCGGTGAAGCCCGGGCTGCGAATACCCTCGCCACTCGAATAATAGCCGCCGACCATGAAGCTGGTATTTTCGCCGAGCGGCCCCGACAGCAGCATGTCGCCGCGCAGGTCGCCATAGTCGGTGATGCTCGCCTTCACGAGCCCCTCGAAATCGCGCCCGCCTTCCTTCTGGACGAAGTTGACGGTGAGGCCGGGCTGGCCGCTGCCGAACAGCGCGCCGGTGCCGCCGCGAACCGCCTCGACGCGCTCGATCGTCTCGTCGATGCGGATCAGCTGGGTGTTTTCGAGGAACGACAAGGTCGGGGGCGAGAAGAAGGGAACGCCCTGCACCATCAGCGTGACAAATTCGGCGTCGCCACCCGACGGATAGCCGCGCACGAAGATGTTGGCGCCATTCTGGCCGCCCGAGCTTTCGGCCGACACGCCGGGGATGACCTTGAACAGGTCGGCGGTGCTGTTCGGCGCGGCGCGATCGATCGCGTCCGAATTGATGCTGGTGATCGCGAACGCCGCATCCTGGCGGTTGACCCCGCCGCCGGCGGTGCCGGTGACGATGATCTCTTCATTGGCCGCAGCCGCGTCGTCGGGTTGAGGCGCTTCCTGGGCGAAAGCCGTGGCCGGCAGCGCGATCAGCGCAATCGACGATAGCAAATAGGTTCGTTTCAACATGGCATATCCTCCACTTTACCTGTTCTGATTGAAAGGCGTCCGCGCGCCGTCGCTTCCTGTTCTGCTGACAGGATCCGGCCGGGCGTCAGATCGCCTATGGCGGTGACGTTGATCTCGGCATCGGGCAGCGCCTCTTCCGACCCGATGCCAATGGCCACCATGCCCGCCGCATGGATGGCCGAAATTCCCGCTTGGGCGTCTTCGATCCCGACGCATTGGTTCGCGGCGAGGCCCATGCCGTCGGCACAGGCCAGAAAGATGTCGGGCGCCGGCTTGCCGTGCGCGACCGCGCCCGCGTCGGCGATAAAATCGAACTGGTCGGCAATACCAAGCAGTCGCACGACGTCACCGGCGTTGCGGCTCGCCGACGCAAGGCCGATTTTCAGCCCGGCGGCGCGCAGCTCGGCGAACAGGCCGGTGACGCCCGCGAAGAGATTGGCGGGAGAATAATCGGCCAGCCGCGTCCGATAGAGCGCATTCTTTTCCGCCAGCATCGCGTCGAACGCCCCGGCGTCGACCGCGGCGCCGGCTTGATCAAGGATCAGCCGCAGCGACCCCGCGCGGTCAACCCCTTTCAATCGCTCGTTCACCGAACGATCGAAAGCAAAGCCATATGTGTCGGCGAGCGCTTGCCACGCCTGATAATGATCCTCGGCGGTGTCGGTCAGCACGCCATCGAGGTCGAAGATCGCACCCTTCACCGTCGGCCGCGCCAGCGTCGAGGGGGCCGCGCCGACGCGCAGCGGGCGCCCATGATCGAGAATGTCGAGCGGCGCCCCCGACAACAGACGATAGGTGCAGCCCACAGCGTCGACCGCAAGCTCGATCACGCTGCCGCGCCATTGCAGGCGGAAGCGGTAGCCTTGCCAGGCCGACGGAAGCGTCGGAGCGAAAGCCGGCACCCGCCCGTCGAGCCGCAATCCGCCCCATCCCTGCGCCAGCACCAGCCAGCTTCCCGCCAGCGCGGCCATGTGCAGGCCGTGCGAGGTGTTGCCGTGACGATCTTCCAGATCGACGAAAGCGCATTCGCGCATGAAATCGAGCGCCGCCGCCTCTTCGCCGAGCCGTGCCGCGCTGATCGCGAAAGACACCGACGAGAGCGTCGAATCATGCGTCGTGACGCGGCCATAATAGTCGAGGTTGCGCCGCTGCCGCGACACCGGCATCGACACGAGGTCCATCGCCATCGCCTGGACGACATTGCCCTGCTTCGCCACCTGATGCCGGAACAGGATCATCGGATGATATCGCATCAGCAGCGGTCCGTCGTGACCGCGCGTTTTCAGCCCGGGCAATTCGGGGCGCCCCAGAAAGGCGTCGTCCTGCGGATTGATCCCGAGCATCGCGTCGACCGGCAGCCACATCGCGTCCGCCGCCTTGCGCCACGTCGCGATCTCGTCGTCGTCGAGACCGATCGCGCCCGCCAGCGCCGCGAGATCGTTCCGCGCACGCAGCCAGTCCGCCGTTTCGGCGGCATAGCCGAGGTGCCGGCGCGCGATCGCGTTGGTGTAGAAATCATTGTCGACGAGCGCCGAATATTCGTCGGGCCCGGTCACGCCATGGATGCAGAAGGCGCCGCCGCGCCGCGCATCGAACGCGCCGATCTCGATCCACATGCGCGCGGTTTCGAACAGCATTTCGGCCGCGCGCGCGCGAAATTCCTCATCGCCCGTCGCCGCTATATAGAGCGCGAGCGCATAGGCGATGTCGCCATTGATATGATATTGCGCCGATCCCGTCGGATAGTGCGACGAACATTCGTCACCCGCGATCGTCCGCCACGGATAAAGCGCGCCGCGCGCATGGCCGAGCGCCTTTGCATGCGCGCGCGCGCGGTCGAGCTTGCCGATGCGATAGGCGAGCAAGGTCCGCGCCTTGCCCGGCGCCTGCAGCGCGAGCACCGGCAGCATGAAGGTTTCGGCGTCCCAAAAATAATGACCCTCATAGCCCTCGCCGGTCAGCCCCTTGGCGCCGATGCTATGGCCCGGATCGCGGCTCGCCGACTGATGGAGCTGGAACAGGTCGAACCGCAGCGCCGCGGTCATCGCCTCGTCGCCGTCGATCGCCAGGGCCGCGCTGTCCCACAGCGCGCGAACAGCATCGCGCTGCGCTTTGGCGATCGTGTCGAAATCGGCCTCCGTGCTGTCCAGCGTGGCCAGATCGACCGGTCGGCCGCGCGCCGAAGCGAGCGCAACCACCCGGTCGATGGTCAGGGTGCCGCCGGCGACCAGCGCGCCGCGCACTCCATGCCCCGTATCGACCACCGCAACGTCGGCGGCGGGACAGGCGACATGCTGGCGATAGGCGAGCTCGACGGCATCCTGCGCGAACCGCGTGACCGAGGGCGGGTCGCCCGGCAGCGAAGGCATAGTGCGCCAAGCCGGCCGCAGCCGCGCCGAAATGCGCGGGTCGTCGGCTTCGGCGCCGCCCGTTCCCGCGCTTTCGATACCGTAGGTCAGCGACAGTTCGAACGCGCCGCCGAAATCGAGCGGCCGGATGCGGATGCGCGAGGCGACGGCGGCGGCGCCGGCGAGCGGGACGATGCGATCGGCCGCGATTTCGAGGGTTCGGCCATTTTCAAGGCGCCAGCGCGACGCGCGACGCAGCTGGCCCGAAGCGAAATCAAGCGCGCTTTCGGTGTCGACGAGTTCGGCCGTACCGAAATCGACCGGCGCGCCATCGATATGGAGGCGCAGCAGCACCGGGCTGGGGCATGCGATCCGCGTATCGGTCGCGGTCGCGTAACCGGGAAAGCTTTCATGATAGGCGATCGGCCGGCGGACATAGGCGTCCGGAAGATAGGCGCAGGGCATCGCCGCGCATTCGTCGATCGCCCCTTCGACGCCGACCAGCCCGTTGGCGAGCGCGAAGAGCGCATGCGCCTGCGCACCGGTCGCCGACGCACCGCGCCGGACGAGCCGCATCGCTTCGGGGGAATGTTCGATAGTCGCCACGCCGTCCTCACCCATGGCGAAGACTCCTCGGCCCTCGCTCTCGATCGTCGGTTTCCCTCAAAATGGTATCGATGTCAAGATATCGATACCATTTTGAGGGAAACCGACGGCGTATCGCAATGGAAGCGCGGTTATCCTAGCTTTCGCGGACGATCAGCGCGACAGGCATCGCGCGCGACGCAACGGCCTTCCCGGCCACTTTGTCGAGAACCTTTTGCGCCAGCAATTCGCCCCCGACGCCCCAGTCCTGTCGGATGCTCGTGAGGCGCGGCGAAAAAAGAGCCGCCCCCGGCGAATCGTCGAATCCGACGACCGACACATCGCCGGGAACCGCATGGCCCCGCGCCTGCAACGCCTCGATCGCGCCCATCGCAATCGCGTCGCTGCTCGCAAAGATGCCGTCGAAATCGAGGCTTTGCCCGTCCAGCAGCGGCCCCACCGCCTCGCGGCCGGCCGTGAGCGTGAAGGCGCAGGGAATATTGCCGGCGATGATCGCGTCCGAACTCGCGAGCCCCGCTTCGAACCCTCTCAGCCGATCCTCGGCCTCGCCATGTTCGGCATCGCCGAGGAACAGAAGGCGGCGGCATCCGCGGCCCAGCAGATATTCGGCCGCAAGGCGCCCGCCCTCGCGATTGTCGCTGCCGACGACGATCCGTTCGGGCGGCCCATGTTCAGCGCCCCACACCACATAGGGCAGCCCGGTCGCCTCGATCACCGCCGCGGCATCGTCATGCACCCCCTGCCCCAGCAGGATCACGCCGTCGGCCGAGGGCGGCGCCTGGGAAAAGAGGTCGATGGTGGTGAGCACCATATTCTGCCCGGCCGCGGTCAGTTCCTGGAGGATGCCGCCGAGCAGCAGCAACGGATAGGGCTCGCTCATCAGACGCTCGTGCGAGGGCGTCATTTCGATCACGACCGCGATCGTCCGCGTGCGCTGTTGCCGCAGGTTGCGCGCCGACACATTGAGCCGGTAACCCATGCGCTCGGCGGTCTCGCGGATCAGCGTGCGCGTACTGTCCTTCACCGTCGAATGGTCCGACAGCGCACGCGAAACGGTGATTTTCGCGACGCCCAGCTCGCGAGCCACATCCGCCATCGTCGGCCGCGCGCCGTCGTTGGGCTTTCCTTTACTCACCCGCAGCATCGCATGGTGACGGATAGCGAGAATCGATGCGCTGAGCCATAGCGCACCCCTAACGCCCGACGGCCGGCTTTCACAAGCCGCTTCGCAGTCGGGGCATCTGTGTCGGGTCGCCATCCCGGCTGTGCATCCATGACGGTTGACGCTCCCCGCAGCTGGCGCCAAGCCTCCGCAAGTGACGATCACCTTCTCTCTCAAGGAAGCGCGCCGGATCGCGCTCGCCGCGCAAGGTTTCGGCGTCCGTCGCCCCGAACAGCCGACGGCCCTCCATTTGCGCAAATCGCTGGGCCGCCTGGGGCTCTTCCAGATCGATAGCGTCAACGTTCTGGCGCGCGCGCACTATCTTCCCGCTTTCTCGCGGGTCGGCGGCTATGATCGGACTTTGCTCGAGCGCGATGCCTGGGGCCCCACCCGCCAGCGGCGCCTGTTCGAATATTGGGCGCATGAGGCCTCGCTGCTTCCGCTCGACCTTCATCCGCTGCTGCGTTGGCGGATGGCGCGCGCCGAGCGGGGCGAGATCGGCTATCAGGCCTTGAAGCGTTTTGCGACCGAGCACCGCCCCGAAGCACAAGCCGTGCTCGACCGGATCACCGCCGAAGGGCCGCTGACGGCCGCCGATTTCGAGAATGGGTCGAGCAAAAGTGGCTGGTGGGAATGGAGCCACACCAAGCACGCCCTCGAATTTCTGTTCTGGTCGGGCAGCATCACCACCGCGACGCGCCGCGGCAGCTTTGCGCGGGTCTATGACCTGCCCGAGCGCGTGCTGCCCAATGCGGTTCTCGACCTGCCCACCCCCGATGCCGCGAGCGCGCAGCGCGCATTGATCGAACGGAGCGCCCGCGCGCTCGGCGTCGCGACCGCTTCGGATTTGCGCGACTATTATCGCCTGAAGCCCGACGAAGCCGATCATGCGATCGCTGCCGAGGCTGAGGCGGGCGTCCTTATCCCCGCGCGGATCGAAGGCTGGAGCCAGAAGGTCTGGCTACACCGCGACGCCCGCCTTCCCCGCCGCGTGAGCGGCGCAGCGCTGCTCGCCCCGTTCGACCCGCTGATCTGGGAGCGCAGCCGCACCGAACGTCTGTTCGGGTTCCGCTACCGCATCGAAATCTATGTCCCGCAGGACAAGCGCACCCATGGCTATTACGTCCTGCCTTTCCTGATGGACGACGCGCTGGTGGCCCGCGTCGATCTCAAGGCCGACCGTCAGGCCGGTGTCCTGCTCGCGCACCGGATCACCCTCGAACCGGGTGCGCCCCCCGAAACCCTCGAGCGTCTCGGGATCGAACTCGACCGGATGGCGGCATGGCTGGGCCTGGACGGCGTCCGGATAGGCATCACGGTCGCATCATCCTGAGCGGGAGGGCGGCCGCACCCGCGGGTTCACTTCCGCATCATTAGTGGTTAGGCCGATGATCCGTCACACGCCGATTTCGCAGAGGAGGACGTCTTGCGGCAGCTCGCCAGATTCGATCTCAACCTGCTGCGGATATTCGACGCGATCTTCGTCAAGGGCGGCGTGTCGGCGGCGGCGCGCCACCTGAACCTGTCGCAGCCCGCAATCAGCCACGCCCTGACACGCCTGCGAACGCAGTTCGACGACCCGCTGTTCGTGCGGCAGGGCAACGGGCTGGTCCCCACCCCGGCAGCGCGCGCGATCGCGGGGCCGGTGCGCGAGGCGTTGCGCGGGCTCGACGCCGCGCTCGATGCCGCCGCGTCGTTCGGCCCCGCCGAGGCGACGCGCGAGTTCCGCATCGGCGTGCGCCTGTCGGGCGAGATGCCGCGCTTCTCCTCGCTCGTCGCGCGCGTCCGGCGCGAAGCCCCGCATGTCGCACTCGCGAGCGTGACCTTCCGCCGCCGCGACCTCGTGATGATGCTCGCGAGCGGCGACCTCGACCTCGCGCTCGACGTCGCGCTGCCCGCCGACGACCGGCTCCAGCGCCATTATCTCGGGACCGAGCCGATCGTCGTTGTCGCGCGCAAGGGGCATCCGCGCGTCGACGGCGCGATCGACCTCGATACCTATCTTTCGCTCGAACATATCATCGCGACGTCGCGGCCCTATGGCCCGGGGATCGAGGACATCGCGCTCGGCCGCATGGGGCTGGCGCGGCGCGTCGCGGTGCGCTGCCAGCACGCGATCACCGCGTGGCAGATCGTCGCCACATCGGACATGCTGTTTTCGCTGCCGCGCTCGCACGCCGAGGTGCTGGGCGCGATGTGGCCGATGCAGCTCGTCGACCTGCCGCTGCCGGTCGAGCAAGGCGGAAGTTATCTTTACTGGCATCAGGCGGCGCAGGCCGATCCGGGGCTTGGCTGGCTGCGCACGATCATCGCCGACGAGCTCGCGCAGCCCGCATAGTCATTCGCCTTGCGAATATCCTATATTCGATCCTATCATTTTCCTTGATGACATGGCGCGGCTAGACTGCGGGCGAAACCCAGCGGAGGATTGCCATGACCGAGATCGAACTCGAAGCCGAACTCAACGACCTCAGAATGTCGAAGGAAGCGCAGCCGCTGTTCGACGCGGTCAAGCGCCATATCGCCGAGAATGTCGATCCGATCACCGAGGAATTTTTCCGCCTCGGCGAAGGGCGCGCCGATCGCTGGAGCTGGGCGCCGGGCCAGCTCGAACTGCTCGAAGGCGCGAAGGACAAGGCGAAGGCCGCAGGCCTGTGGAACTTCTTCCTCCCGCACGGCGACACCGGCACCCCGCTCAGCAACCTCGACTATGCCTATATCGCCGCCGAACTCGGCAAGTCGCCGCTCGCATCGGAATCATTGAACTGCTCGGCACCCGACACGGGCAATATGGAAGTGCTCGAAATGGTCGGCACGCCCGAACAGAAGGAGCGCTGGCTAAAACCCCTTTTGAACGGCGAAATCCGTTCGGCCTATGTGATGACCGAGCCCGGTGTCGCCTCGTCGGATGCCAGCAACCTCGAAACGCGCGCGCGCCTCGAAGGCGATGAGTGGGTGATCAACGGCGAGAAATATTTCATCAGCGGTGCCGGCGATCCGCGCTGCAAGATATTGATCTGCATGGTGAACACCAACCCAGAAGCGGCGCGGAAGGCGCAGCATTCGCAGATTCTCGTGCCGATGGACACGCCCGGCGTACAGGTGCTCGGCCCGATGCACGTCTTCGGTGCCGACCATGCGCCGCAGGGGCATATGCACATGCGCTTCGACAATGTCCGCGTGCCCAAGGACAATATCCTGCTCGGCGAGGGCCGCGGGTTCGAGATCTCGCAGATGCGCCTCGGGCCGGGTCGTATCCATCACTGCATGCGCACGATCGGCAAGGCCGAACGCGCGCTCGACCTGATGGTCAAGCGCGGCAATTCACGCACCGCCTTTGGCCGCCAGATCTCGCAGCTCGGCAAGAATCTGGAAGTGATCGCGCGCGCGCGGATCGAGATCGAGGCGATGCGCCTGATCGTGCTCAAGGCGGCGAAGGCGATGGACCTGCTTGGCAACCGCGAAGCGCGCGTCTGGGTGAGCATGGCGAAGGCGATGGTGCCCGAACGGACGTGCCAGATCATCGATCAGGCGATCCAGATCCACGGCGCGACCGGCATCTCGCAATGGACCCCGCTCGCCGATCTTTACGCCGATGTGCGCCACCTGCGCTTCGCCGACGGTCCTGACGAGGTTCATTATATGGTGGTCGGCCGCGAGGAACTGGGGCGGCACTGACGAACGGACATTCGCCGGACGCCTGCCGATGTCATGCATCGGCAGGCGTTTCCATGCTCATGTCAATCGCGTGAGATGCTCGACGAGCAAGGGCTGGAGTCGGCGAATCTCTTCGCGGTGCACCGCGGACAGATCGGACAATATTCCGGTTGCGTGCGCCGTGAGCCTGAGCAGCGCGCGCCGCCGATCCGACGGCGCGGCCTCGCGCCGAACCAGCCCGAGCGTTTCGAGCCGATCGATCAGTCCCGACGCCGTATGCGGCTTCACGATCAGGCGCTGCGCCACATATCCCACCGTCGCATCCTCGGGATCGGCCGCGCGGATCGCCAGCAACGCCTGATGCTGTTGCGGCGTCAGCCCCGCTTCCGCCGCTTTCGCTTCGCTGAAAACCTGGAAGCGTCGTAGCGCAAACCGGAATTCGGCGAGCGCGGCATAGTCGGTGTCGCTCAAGTCGGACGTCATGAAATCCTCGGGTTGAATTATATCGCGTTGCGATATAATTGGCCATCCCCAATCGAATGAGGCATTGTGTGAACCTTCACCCTGCACGAGCGATCGCCGGCCATCAACTGGCCGACCACAGCGTCGATCGCCGAATGATCCTTCTATCCTGCATGGCGCCGGTCGTCGGGACGGGCGGCGCGTTCGGCGCCTGGCTTTTGCTGAAGTCGATTGCGATCGCCACAAACGCCTTCTGGTTCGGCCGCCTTTCGGCACAGGAAACCGAAATATCGGATTCGACGGTCGGCTTGGCGATCGTGATGATACCCGTGATCGGCAGTCTGATCATCGGCGTGATGGCGCGCTTCGGCTCCGAAAAGATCAGGGGGCACGGCATTCCCGAAGCGATCGAGACGATCCTGTTCGGCGACAGCCGGCTGTCGTTGAAGGTCGCGGTCCTCAAACCGGTATCGGCGGCGATCTCGATCGGAAGCGGCGGTCCGTTCGGGGCCGAGGGACCGATCATCATGACGGGCGGCGCCATCGGCTCGCTGTTTGCGCAATGCTTCCGGCTGAGCGCGGCGGAACGCAAGACGCTGCTGGTGGCCGGGGCGGCCGCCGGGATGACCGCCATATTCGGCACGCCGATGGCGGCGATCCTGCTGGCGGTCGAGATTCTCCTGTTTGAATGGAAGCCAAGAAGCTTTGTCCCGGTCGTCGTCAGCGTGCTGGTCGCCGCGGCATGGAGACCCGAGCTGATCGGCGACGGCCCGATGTTTCCGGCCACCTGGCCGCTGCCCGGGTCCGGGTGGACTGTCGCTGCCGCCGCCGGAATCGGCGTGGTCGTGGGATTGCAGGCGGCGCTTCTGTCGAGCCTCCTCTACCGGATCGAGGATCTGTTTCATCGCCTTCCCGTCCACTGGATGTGGTGGCCGGCGATCGGCGCGGTCGTCGTCGGCGTCTGCGGACTGATCGATTCGCGGGTTCTGGGCGCAGGCTATTCCAACATCCAGTCGCTCGTCGATGGCACGATGGTCGTGCGGGCCGCGATCATATTGCTGGTCGTCAAGGCGGCCGTCTGGCTCGTCGCCCTGGGTTCCGGAACATCGGGCGGGGTCCTTGCCCCGCTTCTCATCCTCGGCGGCGCCACGGGCTATATCGCGGGCTTCTGGCTGCCGGGCCCGGCCGGATTCTGGGCGATGATCGGCATGGCGGGGATCATGAGCGGCGCGATGCGCGCACCGATTACCGGCGCATTGTTCGCGGCCGAACTGACCGGACGGTTCGACGCGCTTCCCGCCGTGATCGCGGCATCGGGATTGGCCTATGCGGTCAGCGTCCTCTGCATGCGGCGTTCGATCCTTACCGAGAAGATCGCCCGCCGCGGCCGGCATATATTGCAGGAATATACGGTCGATCCGCTCGATTCGCAGCAGGCGCGCGAGCTCATGACGCCCGAGCCCGCAACCTTGCCCGCGGATATGACGGTCGAGGCGGCCTTGCGCTTTTTCACCGAAAAGGCGGTCCACCGCAGTTACCCGGTCGTTGACGCCGATGGGCGGCTGGTCGGGCTGGCATCGCGATCGGACGCGCTGCGATGGAAAATCGGCGCATTCGACGAAGAGGTCACGCTGGCCGAAACCCTTTCCGACGCGTCCCAGACCGTCGCCTACCCCGAAACCCCCTGCGGCGCGATCGCCGACCTCATCGTCGAAACGGGCGTCGCGCGCGTGCCGATCGTCGATCCCGAAACGCACAAGGTCGTCGGCATCCTCTCGCGGCAGGATCTGCTGAAGGCCCGAAGGGCGCAGCGAACCTCCGAAACCCGGCGGACGCGGTTCGGCCGATAAAGGTCGCCTGACGTCTCCAACGTAGCGGAGGTGCGCTGCCTTTAGGGGCCGGCCGACAGTGGTCGCCGCGCCTCGGCGGCGCGCAGCGGCCGTGGTCGCGGCGCCGCACGGGCGGCATAGATGGTGTAGCCGCAGAGCAGCCCGTAGAGCGCCAGTCCCTCGACCTGCCAGAACGGCATCGTCGCCATGTTGAGCAGGAAGAAGGCGAAATGCGCCGCGAGCAGCTTGAAACGCTCGCCGTGCGCCGAAGCCGCCGCGGCGAACATCACCGTCCACAGCGCGATCATCGCCGCCACGCCGAACCAGCCGAGTTCGTAGAGCGTCGCGATCAGCGTGTTGTGCGGATAGACTTTGAACACGCCCTCCCAACTCTCCGGCCCGAGGCCGAACAGATGCTGGAGCGGCGTGCCCGCGGCCCAGGCATAGATATAGCTGCTCCAGATCAGCGGCCGGCCGGACATCACCTGCCGTTCGAGCAGGTCGAAGTCGCGCGGCGGCTTGATCAGCCCGGCAGGGTCCGCGAGGAAGGCGGCGAGGTCCGCGAAACTCGCGCTGTACGACAATGCCGCGACCGAAACGAGCAGCACGCCCGCCACCATCGCCGTCACCGCCATCGATGCGCGCTGGTCGCGCCGCACGCTCAGCGTCAGCCCGCTCAGGAAGGCGGCCAGCGCAAGCGGTGCGAACGCGAGGATCGTCGTGCGATAACCCGCGAGCAGGATGCCGACCAATGTCGCGAGCAGGAAGGCCACGCGCACCGCACGCGGCGCCGATTTGGCAAAGCAACCGACCAGGAACCCCGTCATCATCGCGACCGAGAAGGCCGCTTCGTGATTATAGCCGCCGATCCAAACCAGCCCGTCGCCATCCTCCGACCCCTTGGGCAGGTTGAGCGCCAGCGACAGCGCCTGAAAGACGAGCAACGGCAGGAACGAAACCATCGCCCAGCTCAGGAACCGCGCGTCGGGATCGCTGCGCAGCGCCTGGAACACCGCGATCATGATCACGATCATATAGGCATATTTGACCGCCACGTTAATCCCGCCGGCCGCATCGCCATTGAGCGCGGCGCTGAACAGCGCGAGCCCGACCAGCGCGTAGACGGGCAGCAGCCATTTGAGCGCCAGATTGGCCGGCCGCACCACAAAGAGCAGCCCGAACCCGGTCACCCCGATCGACAGCAGGGCATTGCCCGAAAGCCCGCCCGCGATCGGCTGGAACATATAAAGGTGATAGGCGCCGGCGGTGTAGCGCATCCACAGCGCCACCACGACGAACGCACCCGCGACGCTGCCCGCCCGCCGCGCCGCGATGACGAGCGCAACGAGCAGCACCGCCGTCACCGGCAGCAGGATGCCGAGCCCGAACGCCGGGCCGTAAGGTAACGCCTGCGCGGTCACGGCGCCGCCTGATCAATCCGCATAATAAGGACGGTATGCCTTCAGGAAGGTGCCGCCATCTTCATAGCCGGCCCGCTCCTGCTCGCGCACGTCGACCAGCGTCAGCACCGCGCCCAGCATTTCGGCGTGGACATCGTACAGCCGCCGCAGCGCGACCGACGCCGCCTTGGTCGGCGTCTTGCGCCAGCGCACGAGGAACACCACCCCGTCGGCCATGCTCGCGATCACGCGCGCCTCGTCGACCGGCAGCACCGGCGGCGTATCGAGGATCACGAGGTCGTAACGCCCGCGCACTTCCTCGATCAGCTCGGCGAGCCGCGGACTCTCGGTCAGCCCGACACCCTTGGAATCGAGCCGCTGCGGCAACAGGAAGGCGCCCGACATGCTGTCCTTGACGATCGCCTGCTCCAGCGTCGCCTGCCCCGCCAGCACCTCGTCGAGCCCCAGCTTTACATCGTCGGCGAACTGCCGGCTGGACGCGCGCCGCCGTGCGTCGGCGTCGATCAGCAGCACCTTGCCGCCCGCCGCCGCGACCGCACGGGCCAGCCCCATCGCGGTCGTGGTCTTGCCTTCGCCCGGCACCGCCGAGGTGATCGCGACGACGCGGATCGGGCCCGCCGCCTCGGCGAACTGGATCGAGGTGCGGAGCGTGCGGAAGGCTTCGGCATAGGTCGATTGCGGCCGCTTGAGCAGGAGTTCCGCCGGCGGCGCCGGCGGGCCCAGCTTGCGATAGCCGGGCAGCGTGTTCGCGTCGGGGATCGACGCCAGCGTCGACAGCCCCAGCGAATCCTCGATCGCATCGCTCGTCTCGATGCCGCGTTCGAGCAGCTGGAGCAGGACAACGAGCAGCACGCCGATACCCAGCCCGCCGACCACGGCCATCGCCGCATAGATCAGCATGTTGGGCGAACTCGGCGCGCCGGGAACGCGCGCGCGGCTGACGATATAGGCATCGCTGCGCTCCAGCCCCGATTGCGCGACCGTCTGGCGATAGCGATCGAGGAACGCCTGATAGAGCGTCCGCGCCGATTCGGCGTTACGCTCCAGCTCGTTCAGCCGCACCGATGCCGCATTGTCGCTGGCGAGCTTGCCCTCGGACTGCGCCACCGAACCCGCGAGCGATCCCGCGCGCTGGTTGGCGATGCTCGCCTGGATCGCAACGTTGGAGACGATGCGCTGCACCTCGGCCGCGATTTGCTGATCGGCGACGCGGAGCTGGCTCTGCGCGCGGACGAGATCGGGATGCCGTGGGCCGTAGCGTTTTTCGAGCGCCCCAACCTCGCGCGCCACCTCGGCGCGCTGGGCGCGCAGCTGGCTGACCACCGGTGAATCAAGCGAATCGCCAAGCTCCTCGCCGGTCCGGCCGCCGCTCAGCTGCGCGCGCGCGGCCGAAAGGCGCGCCTGCGCCGCGGCATTCTCGGCCTTGGCTTGGGCAAGCTGGGTCGACAGCCCCGACAGCTCTTGCTGCGTCACGCTGCTCGCTTCGGAGACCGCGAAAAGATTGTGCGCGGCGCGATAATCAGCGACTGCGCGCTCGGCACCGACCACTTGCGCGCGAAGATCCTGAAGCCGTTGCTCAAGAAACCCGCGCGCCCGATGCGTCGCCTCGGTCTTCGATCCGACTTGCCCCGATACATAATCGTCGACCAGCGCATTGGCGATCTGCGCCGACTGCACCGGCGTGGCGCCCTCGAACGAAACGCTGATCGCATAGGAGAGCCCGTCGCGCTTCACCGTCAGCCCGTTCAGCAGCGTACCGATCGCGCGCTGGCGCCCGATCAGGTCGGGCTGCGCCGTCGGCTGGCCCTGTCCGGCCGCCTCGTTGAACGCCGGGTCGCGTTCGAGCTTCAGCCGATCGACCACCCGCCCGATGAGTTCGGGCGAGCGCAAGACCTGCACCTCGGTATCGACCGCCGCCGAATCGGGATCGGTCGTCGGGATCACCGAATCGACCTTGATCACCTGCTCGGCCGTCCGCTCAAGCGCGACCTGCGCGGTGGCGAGGTAGCGCGGTTCGGCGGCGAGATAGGCGGCCGCGGCGATGACGATCGCCGCGGCCATCGCCGCACATAAGATCATCCATCGCCGGCGCAGCACGCCGCCGACCCGGCGCAGGTCGATCAGTGCGCCGCGATCGACCTCAGGGTCCGCTTCCCGGCCGCGCGGTATGTGCCGTGACACTGCGTCCATATTATGCGGCAGCCAGGAACGCGCGCACCGCGGGCGCGATGTCGGGACGGGCGAGCGCGAGCGCGAGCGTCGCGGTCACAAAGCCGCTCTTGTCGCCGCAATCATAGCGCTTGCCCTGAAAGGTGACGCCGTGGAACGGCTGCTGGCCGATCATCCGCGCCAGCGCATCGGTGAGCTGGATCTCGCCGCCCGTGCCTTCCTCCTGATTGCTGAGGACGTTCATCACCTCGGGCTGGAGGATGTAGCGGCCGATGACGGCAAGCCGCGACGGCGCGACGTCCGGCGCCGGCTTTTCGACCAGCCCCCGGACCTCGGTGATCGCTCCCGAGCTCGTGCCCGGCGTGACGATGCCATATTTATGCGTGTCCTCCGCCGCGACTTCCTCGGTGCAGATCAGATTGCCGCCGAGGTCGGCATAGGCCTCGACCATCTGCTTGAGGCAGCCGGGTTCGCCGACCATCAGATCGTCGGGCAGCAGCACCGCGAAGGGCTCGTCGCCGACGAGGCGGCGGGCGCACCATACGGCATGGCCCAGCCCCAGGGGCTCCTGCTGCCGCACGATGTTGATGTCGCCCGGCGGAGGACGGGTGCCGTCGAGCGCGGCGAGCGACTTGCCGCGCCGGGCCATCGCTTCCTCAAGCTCGAAGGCATGATCGAAATGATCCTCGATCAGGCTCTTGCCGCGGCTAGTCACGAAAATGAACTGCTCGATGCCCGCCTCGCGGGCCTCATCGACCGCATATTGGATGAGCGGCCGATCGACGACCGGCAGCATTTCCTTGGGCATCGACTTGGTCGCCGGAAGGAACCGGGTTCCAAGGCCGCCGATGGGGAACACGGCCTTGCGTATTTTTCGCATCTTTTCACCCTTTTCTGGTCGCTGGGTTCCCCCCCAATTAACCAGCATTGGATCGGCGGGCACGATCGCCGCGTGCTGCCGAGGAGCGACCTGCGCCTTTACGCTGCATTGCAGCAAGAGCCCGGCGTCGAAACGTGTCCAAAGTGCGCCAAGCCATTCAGAGCTTGGGCGGTGTCCCGGCAAAGGACACTCCGCCCGGCACCGATCCGCCGCCACGCGAGCGGACCAGCGGTGTGCCCGGCGGCACCTGGATATCGTGCGAACCGATGATGATTTTCGCCGGCCCGTGATGCACGTCGAAGATCGGCCAGCCCCGGTCGCTCTTTACCGTCAGATGCTCGATATGGATGACCACCGGCTCACTTGCGCCTTTCGCCGCCATGATCGTGAAATGGTTGGTGTCGCCGATCCCGCCGATCTTGACCGGATCGAGGCTGGTGAGCCGCGTCGCGCGAATGCTCGACCACAGCCGGAAGTTGCGCGCGTTGCGGCCGCTGACGCAGTCGTCGAGCAACGTCTCGGTCGACTTCAGGTCGAATCCGCCGTCGCTATTGTCCCACGCGGCGCATTGGCGAAACAGCATCCGCGCATTGCCCCGCTCGGTCGAAAAACCGTCGCCGTTCCAATATTGCCTGGCTTTGCGCTGCCATTGAAAGCCGCGCATCGAGCAGCGCTCGATCCGAAAGTCGTGCGCGGTGCCGTCGAAGGCGATGCCGACCGGCAGGTCGGTCGCGCCTGTCGTCAGCATGCCGCTCGCGCTGACATCCTCGATCACCCCGTCATGACTGTCATACCGGATGCGGGCGAAGCTGCGTTCGAGATTGGTCGCGTTGGCCCCGCGCACGCGGAGCCCGACGCTGCCCGCCCCCGCCAGTTCGGGTGCCGCCTTGTTCTCGATCACGCGGTAGCCGCCCTCCACCCGGATATTGGCGATCTGCACATTGCGAACCGGCTCGCGAATCACGAACAGGCCGTTGCCGACATCGCGCGCGCGCACGCCGCGATAAACGGCGCCCGACTCCACGAAATAGACCGGCTCGCCCCCTGCATTGATCTGAACCGGCTTGGCGGCGAAGCGAGAGGATGGATCGTCCATGCGGCCGCGCTAATCGGCGCGCAGCGATCAAGGCCAGCGCGATGCGGCGCGGCGTGGCGCGTCCGGGGTCAGTGCAGCGCGGGCGCAGCTCCCCCCAAATCGTCGCCACCGTCGCGCGCGGATGCCCGCGCGAAGCCGGCCAAAGGCTGACGACAGACGTGCCTCGTCCGGCTGAACCGGCGGAAGCCGGCTTCGCCATGGTCGATGTTGAGCGTCATGCCCGCATCGGCCTTCGTCGCCGACGGAATGCGCCCGTCGATCGCAATCGCCGAAGACAGCGTGTGTTCGAGCACGTGGCGGCGCTCGGCGGCATTGCGGCCGAAATAAGTGATGGCGAGCGGCGGCGGTCGCCGGTGAATCGTGGCGATCGCATCCTCGATCCGCGCATAATTGCGCAGCGGCAGGATCGGCCCCCGAAACTCTTCCTGCATCACCAGCATGTCCTCGCTGGCGTGTCGAATGATGTGGATCGGCACTCGCGTCCCGCGCGGCTCCGCCGTTATCACCTCGCCTCCGCGCGCGCGCGCGTCATTCAATAGCCGCGTCAGCCGTTGCTGTTCGGCGTCGGGCAGCGCCGCGTCGTTCGCCCCGGGCTGCATCGCCGCGCGCCACAGCCAGGAAGCGATCGCCTCTTCCTGCTCTTCGGGCACGAGAAGATAGTCGGGCGCGAGCGGTGCGCGTCCGCCCTTGAGGCGCTTGCGTGCGATCACATTGTCGGCGGCCTTGGCAAAATCGGCCGAGCGCCCCAGGATGACCGGCGACTTGTCCGAACGCGCAAGCATCGCCGCATCGCCTTCCTGCGGTTCGCTGGTCACCAGCAGGTCGAACGCCTGCTGTGCAAAGTCACCGTCGGACGCCACCGCCAGTTCGAGCGGATCGAAAAAGTCGGGTGCGAGTTCGCCGATCAGCCGGCCCAGCTGCACCGAGGCCGCGTCGAATTTCAGCGTCACCCGGTTGCCCGCGGCGAGTGCACCCGCGAGGATGCCCGCCGTCCGGAGCAGCGGCAACGACGCCGGCGCCGCTATGCCGATCACCCCGACCGGCTGATATTCCACATAGTCACTATCCCCGCGCAACCGCGCGAGCAGCCCGCCCCTGCTTTCGGCGCGCATCCAGCGCCCTACCCCGCCGATCGATGCCCGCAGCGCCGCCAGCGCCGGCACCACTTCGATAAGCCTGGCGGAGTCCGAATCCTGATTCGGCTGGTCGGCGGCGAGCGCGTTGCAGAGCGCGTCGGCGTTTTTTTCGATCATCAGCACCGCGCGCCGCAGCCGGTCGCGGCGAATGGCCAACGACACCGGCAAGTCGGCGAAAAATGCCCCACGTTGCGCTTCCAGCATCTCACCCTTCCCCGCATTTTATCCTGTCCAGCTTCTACTCCGACGCCGACCCGTGGCAAGTTCAAGTCGAAGCGTTTCGTCGCATTGCAGCCAATTCGCCTGGCCGTCGTTTAGGCAAAGCCCCGAATTATCCGCTTCTAATATATCGCATTTTTTCACCCTGTCCCGTTCTGGGTCGGGATTTTGGGAACGATCATTTCGCCTTTCAATTGCCTCCGCTCAAAGCTGGCAAGTTGACCGTTAACCGTTGCGACGCGATTGTTCGCACGTGCAGCAAAAAGCCGACTTCATATAAAAAGGGAGCAACGCGTAATGCGTATCGTAATGATCGGGTCCGGCTATGTCGGTCTCGTTTCGGGCGCGTGTTTTGCCGATTTCGGCCATCATGTGACCTGCGTCGACAAGGACGCGAACAAGATCGCCCGTCTTCAGGCCGGCGGCATCCCCATCTATGAGCCCGGTCTCGACGACCTAGTCGCGCGCAACGTCGCGGCGGGCAATCTCGCCTTCACCACCGAGCTGTCCGAGGCCGTCGGCGCCGCCGATGTCGTGTTCATCGCGGTCGGCACCCCCAGCCGCCGCGGCGACGGCCATGCCGACCTCTCCTATGTCCATGACGCGGCGCGCGAGATCGCCGGAGCACTCTCCGGCTTCACCGTGATCGTCACCAAATCGACCGTGCCCGTCGGCACCGGCGACGAGGTCGAGCGCATCGTCCGCGAGTGCAACCCCGCCGCCGAGTTCGCCGTCGCCTCCAATCCCGAATTCCTGCGCGAAGGCGCCGCGATTGAGGATTTCAAGCGCCCCGACCGCGTCGTGATCGGCATTGAGGACGAACGCGCACGCGCGCCCATGAAAGAGGTTTATCGCCCGCTTTCGCTCAACAAGGCGCCGATCGTCTTCACCAGCCGGCGCACCAGCGAGCTGATCAAATATGCCGCCAACGCCTTCCTCGCGATGAAGATCACTTACATCAACGAGATGGCGGACCTGTGCGAACAGGTCGGTGCCGACGTCCAGGAGGTCGCCAGCGGCATCGGGCTCGACAACCGGATCGGGGCCAAATTCCTGAACGCCGGCCCCGGCTATGGCGGCTCCTGCTTCCCCAAGGACACGCTCGCGCTGATGAAGACGGCGCAGGATCATGATGCGCCGCTGCGGCTGATCGAGGCGACGGTCGCGGTGAACGATCAGCGCAAGCGCGCGATGGGCCGCAAGGTCATCGCCGCGATGGACGGACAGGTGCGCGGCCGCACCGTCGCGGTGCTCGGCCTGACCTTCAAACCCAATACCGACGACATGCGCGACGCGCCGTCGATCGCGATCATCCAGACGCTGCAGGATGCCGGCGCCAAGGTCCGCGCCTATGACCCCGAGGGCATGGACGCGGCCAAGGCGGTGCTGAGCGACGTCGAATATGCATCCTCCGCCTATGCCGCCGCCGAAGGCGCGGCGGCGACGGTGATCGTCACCGAATGGGACGCGTTCCGCGCGCTCGACCTTAAGCGCCTCAAGGCCGCAATGGCCGACCCGGTGCTCGTGGACCTCCGCAACATTTATCCGCCCGCGCGGGCCGAGGAAGCGGGCCTGCGCTACGTCGGCATCGGGCGGCCGGGCCAGCCCGCCGATGAAGCCGAAGCCGCGAACGAAAGGCACGCCGCGTGACCGACGACAGCCCCATCCTGGTAACCGGCGCCGCGGGCTTCATCGGCCATGCGGTGTCCGAACGGCTCCTCGCGCGCGGCGAACGCGTGCTCGGGCTCGACAATTTCACCGACTATTACGACGTCGCGCTCAAGAAGGCGCGCATCGCGCGGCTGACGGACAATTTCAACTTCCGGCTGATCGACGGCGACATCGCGAGCCCCGGGCTAATCAGCGAACTGGTCGAGGCGAACGGCATCCGCCGCATCGTTCATCTCGCCGCGCAGGCGGGCGTTCGATACAGCCTCGAAAACCCCTTCGCCTATGAGCACAGCAACCTCAAAGGGCATCTCGCGGTGCTCGAGGCGGCGCGCCACGCGGGCAATATCGACCATCTTGTCTATGCCTCGTCGAGCTCGGTCTATGGCGACCGCCCGCTCGGCGGCACGGGCTTTCGCGAGGACGAGCCCTGCACCGCGCCGGTCTCGCTCTATGCCGCGACCAAGCGCAGCTGCGAGTTGATGAGCGAAAGCTATGCCAAGCTCTATCATCTGCCGCTCAGCGGGCTGCGCTTCTTCACCGTCTATGGCCCCTGGGGCCGGCCCGACATGGCCTATTATGGTTTCGCGCAAAAGATCCTGCTCGGCCAGCCGATCGAGGTGTTCGGCGAAGGCCGGATGGCGCGCGACTTCACCTATATCGACGACATCGTCGACGGCGTCGTCGGCGTGCTCGATCGCCCGCCGGCGGGCGGCCAAAACCGGCTGCTCAACATCGGCGACTGCAACCCCGTCGGGCTGATGGACATGATCGCGGTGCTCGAACGCGCGCTCGGCCGGCCGGCGATCAAGCTGATGCGGCCGATGCAGCCGGGCGACGTGACCGCGACCTACGCCGACATTTCGGCGATCAACGCACTCACCGGATATAGTCCGAAGGTGCCGCTCGCACGGGGGATCGAGCGGTTCGTCGACTGGTATCTGGGCGAAATAGAAAATGGTGGAAGAGGGCCGATGGCAGCGGTGGCCTGAGCCGGAAAATCCGGCGGGGCGCTAATGGAGTTAAATAATGCTGCAACGGACAAATGGGTCTTCCGGCGCTCCCGCGGGCGCGCCCGTCATCTGCGTGACCGGCCTTCGCGGTTTCCCGCACGTGATGGGCGGAATCGAAAGCCATTGCGAGGAGCTTCTCCCGCGCATCAAGGCGATCTGGCCCGACCACCGTTCGGTGGTGCTCGGCCGCGCACCCTATCTGCCCGGGCCGGTGGGCGAACATCGCGGCGTCGAGATTATCGGCATCCCCTGCCCGCGCTCGCAGAATCTGGAGGCAGTGGTCTCGACCTTCCTCGCGGTCCTTTCCGCCCGCAAGCGCGGCGCCGGGCTGATCCATATCCATGCGATCGGCCCCGGCCTGCTCGCGCCGCTGGCCCGGCTGCTCGGTCTGAAGGTGGTCGTGACGCATCATGGCACCGACTATCACCGCGCCAAATGGGGCCTCTTCGCGCGCACTGCGCTGCGCGCCGGCGAATGGCTGGCGCTCAGCTTTGCCAATCGGGTCATCGCCGTCTCGCCCTCGCTCGCCGCGCAGCTGCGGGAAAGCTTTCCGAAACGCGCGCACGCGATTTCCTATATTCCCAACGGCACATCGGACCTGCCCGGCGATGCCGATCCAGAGCTGGTGCTCGAACGGCTCGGTCTCGATGACGGCAACTTCCTCCTCGCCGTCGCCCGGCTCGTTCCCGAGAAGGGCTTGCATGATCTGATCGACGCCTATGAACGGTCGAATTGCACCGCGAAGCTGGTGATCGCAGGCTCGGCCGATCATGAAAGCGAATATGCCCGCGACCTGCTCGCGCGCGCCAGCGACCGCGTGATCTTTGCCGGGGTCCAGTCGCGCGCGACGCTGAAGTGCCTCTATGAGCATTGCGCGCTTTTCGTGATGCCCTCCTATCATGAAGGCTTGCCGATCGCGGCGCTCGAGGCGGCGAGCTGCGGCGCCCGGATGCTGCTGAGCGACATCCCTGCCAATCTCGACATCGCGCTCGACCCGCAGAATTATTTCCCCGTCGGCGATGTCGGGGAGCTCACCGAACGGCTGAACGCCGATTGCGCCGATTTTCAGGTCGATCGCAACGCCGTCCGCGCGCGCTTCAGCTGGGACAAGGCGGCAGAGGATACGCTCGACGTCTATCGCACGACGCTCGCCCAAGGCCGGACAGCGCCGCGCACGCCCACCTATTCCGACGCGGTGGAAGCTTAGGCGCCAAGCCGGGCGACGACTTTCGCCCGGTCCGCCGCATCGATCGGCCCGCTCACTTCGATGCCCGCAGCCGTCCGCTCCGCGCGCGCGATCCGCGGGCGCCACGCATTTTCCCGCCACGCCCAGCTACGAATTCGCCAGCGGCCCGGCCCGTCGGAATCGATCGCCAGCGTCGGCCGCCCGGATTTCCCGGTTCCGGACGCGGCATCCTCAGGCGCACATGCGCTGCCGGCGGCCGCAGCCGCAATCGATGTCAGAAGGGTTCGTCGATCCATTTCCATATCCTGCAACTAAGGCGCGGCTATCTTTTCGGGCGCGGTCTGAAGCACGTGCGGCGTTTTGTTTCCCGCCACACGCTTGATCATCGCCTTGCCCAGCCGCTGCCCGGGCAGTTCGACCAACTTGTACGTCACGAAAGCAAGCGCGTAGGTCACCGGCACCACGATCGCGCCGGTCAGGGCAAAGCGCGCGGCGGCGCCGATCCCGATCCCGAACTGCCCGATTACCGCCGCCGCAACCGGCTGCAGGATCAGCAGGTGAATCAGATAGGTGCCATAGGAAAGTTCGCCCAACCAATAGAAGGGGCGGCTGCCGAGTAGGCGCGAAACCCAGCCGATCACCCCGAGCGAACGCCAGTGAACCAGCGCGAAAAATCCGAACACGAGCAGCTCGCGCACAGCGAAATGGAGCAGAACCTGGTCGCCCCCGATCGGGATCGCGGCGAGCAGCATCGCGGCGCCAAGGCGCGACCATAGCCGCGCGCGGCTCTCCCCCGGACCGGTCGCGATCAGCATGCCGGCAAGGAAAAGCTGGAGCTTCAATGGTAGGAACGACGGCATCGGATAGTCGAGCCCCGCCGCTCCGGCGAGCAAGGCGATGACCACACCGCCGGCCGCCGCGACCAGCGCCGCGGGCACCCAGCCGATCCGCCGCCCGAGCAGGATGAGGAAGGGAAAGAGCAGGTAGAATTGCATTTCGAGCCCGAGGCTCCAGTCGGGCAGCGGCGTGCGGAAGGCATAGTCCGGCAGCAATCCGAACAGGAAGGTCAGATGCAGGACGATATTGGTGAGGCCCCCATCGGTATAACGTTCGGCCGGCTGGAGCGACTGGCCGAGAAAGCTGTCGATCGCGACGCGGTCGGCAAAAATCGACGGCCCCGCGATCAGCGCGGCCGCGAGCGTCACATAGAAAAGCGGTGCCAGCCGGAAAAAGCGGCGCGTCCAGAAAGCCGCCCATGTGCCGGGCGCATCCCAGTCTTCGCTGCCCGCGCGCAGCCGGTACTGGTACATCATAAGGAAGCCCGAGAGCAGGATGAACAGGTCCACGCCGAGGTCCGGCTTGCCGATCAGCGGCAGGCGGAAACCGGTCAGGATCATCATGTGCCCGATGAGCACCCAGAGGGCCGCGACGCCGCGCAGGCCATCCAGACACTCGACTCGCCGAATGTCCATTAAATACCTCCGCAAAATCGTCCGTCGATGCTCGTCTGATAGACGCCTCGCGGCGCGAAACCCCTTTAAATCGGCCAGTTGCCCTAGCGGGACGATGAAGCGGGCAAGCCTGTGTGCACTGCAACAAATGGCCGTGGTAGGAGTTCTCCCGAGGCGAATTCCGCCCGAAACTCCAGCGAGGAACCATGCTGCATCGAAAGCGGATTTTATTCGCGATCAACTCGCTCGCGGGGGGCGGCGCCGAGCGCGTCCTCGCCACGCTGCTGGCCGGATCGGTGCCCTGGCGCGCGCGCTACGACATCCATCTCGCGCTGCTCGACGACGAGCCGCGCGCCTATGATGTGCCCGAATGGGTCGCGGTTCATCAGCTGGGTGCCCGCCACAAATTGCTACCGAGCCTGACCCAGCTTCGCGCGCTCGTCGGGCGCGTGTCGCCCGATGCGACGCTCAGCTTCCTGACCCGCGCCAATATCGCCAACGCCTGGGCGATGGCGGGGCGCGGCCGGCCGTGGCTGATCAGCGAGCGTGTCAACACCAGCGCCCATCTGGGCGATGCGCGCGCCGCCAAGGCGATGGTCCGCATCGTTTATCCGCGCGCCGCGCATGTCATCGCGGTGTCCGACGGCGTCGTCGACGATCTTGCCGCCAATTTCCGCGTCGAGCGCGCGCGCATGTCGGCGATCGCCAACCCGGTCGACCATCGGCGCATCGCCGAGCTTGCGGCCGAGCCGCCCGCCTTTGTGCCTGCCGATCGCTATATCGTCTCGGCCGGGCGGCTCATGCCGAACAAGAATTTTCGGCTTCTTCTGCGCGCCTATGCGCAGGCCTCGCCGCGCGAACGCCTCGTCATCCTCGGCGAAGGGCCCGAGCGCGGCGCGCTTCAAGCACTCGCCGCCTCGCTTGGAATCGCCGACCGGGTCGACATGCCCGGCTTCGTCGCCAACCCCTTCGCAGTGGTTGCGCGCGCGCAAGCTTACGCGATGCCCTCCAACGCCGAGGGCTTCCCCAACGGGCTGGTCGAGGCGATGGCGTGCGGCATCCCCGTCGTCGCGACGAATTGCGCGTCGGGTCCATCCGAAATTCTGGCCGGCCGGTCGCGCGATGCGATCAGCGGCAGGATCGATGTCGATGCCGGTGCGTTGGTGCCGACCGATGACGTGGAAGCCTTTGCCGCGGCATTGGTCGACGTGCTCGCCGAGCCGCGCCGCAGCGCCTGCGGCGCGAAGGCGCGCGAGCGCTCGCTGGCTTATGGCGTCGAGCAGGCGGCCGCAAATTACTGGGCGCGGATCGAGGCGGCGCTGCGCGCGCTGTCCGCCGCGTCCGAAATCGAAGACATATCAGCCTATCGTCCGGGAGTAAGTTCATGAAATGGCACATGCAGATCGCACTGGCGGGGGCGCTGATCGCTCTTGGCGGATGCGCCGGGCAAACCCCGCTCGCGGGCAGCGGCGCCGCGCCACCCCCCGCGACGGCTTTCGTCCTTTCGCCGGGCGACAAGATCAAGGTCGCAACCTATGGCGAAGAGAAACTCACCGGCGATTTCGAGGTTTCGCCCGCCGGCACCATCGCCTTCCCACTGATCGGTGAGGTCAAGGCCGCGGGGCTCCAGACCGAAGAACTGTCCAAAGCGATCGAGGCAAAGCTCGGCGACGGCTATCTGCTCGAGCCGCAGGTTTCGGTCCAGGTCGCCAATTTCCGCCCCGTCTACATCCTCGGCGAAGTGAACAAGCCGGGTGAATATCCCTATACGCAGGGCCTCACCATCCGCGGCGCGGTCGCGAAGGCCGACGGCTTCACCTATCGTGCGAACGAAAAGCGCGTCTTCCTGAAGCGCGCGGGCGAGGCCGGCGAGCAGGAATATCCGATGAGCGCCGATTTCGCGGTGCTTCCCGGCGATACGATCCGCTTCGGCGAACGCTATTTCTGATGGATATGGCGACCGCATCGCTGACGCCCGTTCCGGCGTTCGAAGAACCCGTGTCCGACGAGACGGGAAAGCCGCATCTTCGCGGCTGTCCGGTGAGCTTCGCTAAGCTCAAGGCACTGCTCGCCGCCGATCTTTATCGCTATGCGGGACGCGTCAGCTTCGGCGCCTTCGCGAAGCATTATGCCTTCACCCCGGGCTATAAATATACGGTGCTGATGCGCACGACGGGCTGGCTCAAACTCAAGCCCGCCAAGGCGTTCGGCCTCTATCCCTTTGCCAAATGGCTGCTGCTGCGCGCGCGCTATAAATATGGCTTCGCGATCCCCGAATATATGGAGATCGGGCCCGGCCTGTTCCTCAACCGTTTCGGCGGCTTCTATTTCCACGGCGACACGGTGCTCGGCAGCAACGTCAACATCACCCACGGCGTCGTGCTCGGCTATATGAACCGCGGCAGCCGGCGCGGTGCGCCGGTGATCGGCGATCGCACCTTTCTGGGGTCGGGCGCCAAGGTAATCGGCGGCATTCATGTCGGCGCCGAGGCCGCGATCGGCGCCAACGCCGTGGTGACCAGGGACGTGCCCGAGCGCGGCGTCGTCGGCGGCATCCCCGCGAAGCTGCTCTCCGACCAGGGGTCCGACGGCTATATCAACCGCCTCGCGCCGCCCGAACTGCTCGCAGCGTGCGAGGGTGCGCTTTACGGATCTCGGACAAAGCCCGGCTGACCGGGCCTTACAGGCCCGAGAAGGTCAGCCCCACCGAAACGCGATTGTCCGTGAATTCGCGGCCCGCCGTCGCGCCCCAGCTCGACTGGGTGCGCCGCTGCAGGTCGAAGCGCAGCGCCAGCCGCTTGCTCACCAGATACGACGCGCTGCCGCGCCAGGTCCAGCGATCATCCTTGCGGTCGATATTGTTGAAGTCGCGCTTCTCGAGTTCGCCGCCCGCGCTGATGATCAGGTTGCGCAGCAACTCATAATCGGCGCGCAGCGTCATATTGGTCGCGAGATAGCCCGTCGCGCCATTGACGCCGGTTTCCTTGATTCCGCGGTCGACCGTGCCCGTGATCGTCACCAGCGGGGTGAGGAAATAGGCCAGCTCGCCGCGCACGAGGAGGCCCGAGACGTCCTCGAACTCGACCGGCCGGTAATCCTGCTGGAAATAGCCGAGCCGCAGCGCCCCGCGCGCCTTGCGGCCCAGTTCGAAACTCGCGCCGCCGGCAAGCTCGAAACCCTTGGAATCGCGCGCCGCCACCGGCCCGATGCGCTCGCGATAATCGCGCTTGTTGAGCGAGCCCGCGACGAACAGCGCGATGCTCGGGCTCAGCGCATATTCGCCGACCGCCGTGCCGGTGTAGGTGGTGTGGTCGCGAAAATCCTGGTCGATCGGATCGCCGAGCGGCGTCACGCTGTTGCTGTAATTGCGGTTCTCGACATCGACCACGCCGCGCACACGCAGGCGGTTGAAGACATGCGTATAGGTCACCGTCCCCCCGCTTAGCGTGAAGCGGACCGGCCGCGACGCCTGCGTCGGACTATCGGGCGAGACGCGTTCCTGGCTGTAGCGCCCGTTGCGCAGCGTCAGGTTCAGCGTGTCCGACTTGCTGATCGTGTAGAGCGCGCCCGCATTCACCGAATATTGCGTGGCGTTCTCGCTTGCGCGGTCGGCGTAGCGCAAGAGGTCGAGCTCGCCGTCGAGTGACAGCTTGAGCGTCGGCGAAGGCCGCACCAGCGAGACGCGCGGGCGAATGCGCAGATAGGCGTCGCCGATCCGGTCATTCTCCTGCGCATAGAGATTGTCGTCATAGCCCGCGCCGATCGCCATGCGCGGCATCAGTTCGAGGACGCCGAGCTGGATCGGTTCGGGCGTATAATCGGGCCGGCGGCGTTCGAGCACGCCGATATTGCGGTCGCGCCCGAAACTGTTCTCGCTCGAAACCGATCCGAGCCCGTCGGTCGCATCCGATTGCTGGGCGAGCGTCGGCACCGCGAAACCGCAGCTGCCGAGCAGCGCAAAGGTGATCGCGCGCTTCATCGGCGCGCCAGCGTTACGAGCAGCGGCAGATGGTCCGATCCGGTGGCGGGAAACCGCCGCGCCGACACCAGTCCCCAGTCGGGTCCGGCATAAAGCTGGTCGATCGGCAGCACGGGAAAGGCGCGCGGCCAGCTAGGCAGCGCGCGCGTCATGCGGGTGAGCGGAGCGAAGGCGCGGTCCTGCTCACGCATCGCCGCGGCCCAGGGGGTCAGGTTCATGTCGCCTCCAACGATCAAGGACCCGCGTTCGATCCGTGCCAGTGCACGCGCTACATCGCGCCTGCGCACCGTCTGATCGCGCGATGTCGGGCGGGGATAGTGGAGCGTCACCACGGTGAACGGATCGCCGCCGGGCTCCGCTACCCGCGCCCAGAGCATCGCGGGACCGAATTTGCGCCCCCCGGGATCCTTCAGGAAATAATCGCTGTCCACGATCGGCCAGCGCGAGAAGATCGCGAGGTCGCAGCCCGGCGGGCATTTGGTGGAGAAAGCGAAATGCTGATCCAGCGCCGCTAGCATCGGGCGGAAACTGCCATCCACCTCCTGCAGCATCACGACATCGGGCTTGGCGTCGATGATCGCCTGCGCGGTATCGGCGGGATCGCGATTGCTCTGCCAGACATTGTGGGTGAGCAGCCGGATCCGGGTCGTGCTCTTTTGCGCGGCCGGAATCGCGCGCGTCAGTTCGGGCATCACGCCAATCGCGACCGGCGTTAGGCCAACCAAGGCTGCGACGACAGCCCTGCGCAGGCGCGGCCGGGCGAGCAGCAATCCTACCAGCACCGCCACGCCAAATATCGGCAGGAACGACGCCAGCACATCGAGCATCGGTAGCAACCCGCCAGCGAGCGACAGCCACGCGGCGAGGCTCGCCCCGCCGGCCAGCAGGGTGCCAAAGATGCGTACCAGCTTCACGCGCGGGCGCGCAGCCGGTTGCGCAGGGCATAGCTCGATTGCCGGACCGATGCGGGGATCAGCTTCGCCGCAAGCAGCAGCGCCGCGGTGCCCGCCCCCTCGGGCAGATACAGATCGCCGACCCGGATCGCCGTGCGGCCCGGATATTTCATCGCATAACGCGCATAATGCGCGATTTCCTGGTTCACGAGCCGCCGCAGCAACGCCGTCTCGCGCGCCGTCGCGCCGGCAAGCATCGCGCGCGCGGTCTCGACCAGGCACGGCACGTCGAGCGTCGTCGTCGACTTGCTGACCTTGTTGTCGCTGTCGCGGTGAAAGACCGCCGTCACGCGCGGGTCGTACCGCAGCGTGCCCTTGGCGAGCACGCGCAGCCACAGATCCTTGTCGCCGCCGCGCACCGCGCGTCCTTCGGGGAACAGCCCAGCCTCGAACAAGGTATCGCGCCGGATCGCGATCGCGCCGGTCCACATCGGGCATTCGCGCACTGCCAGCCAGGCGGCAAGAAAGCCGGCTAGGTCCAAGCTTTGCGGCCGCTCCAGTTCCGGCGCGATCCGCTGCGGCTGCGAACGATTCTCGAACACATGATCGAACCGCGTCGCCGCCGCACGCGCGCTCGGGTCGGCGCCTATGCCCTCGGCCAGCACCGCAAGATGGTCGGGCTGCCACAAGTCGTCGGCGTCGAGAAAGGCGATCCAGTCGCCGCGCGCCGCACGGATGCCGATGTTGCGTCCGGCATAGCCGCCCGGCCCCGGCGTCGAGAGGTCGAGCAGCTGGATCCGCGCGTCGCCGATCGCGGCAACGATCTCGCGCCCGCCGTCGGTCGAACGATTGTCGACCACCAATATTTCGTGCGGCGGAAACGTTTGGGCAAATACACTCTCGATCGCGGCGCGCACGTGCGCGGCCTTGTTATAGAGCGGCATCACCACGGAAAATCGTGGAGCGTCATGGGGAGGAGTCATCAGTCGCGTGCTGCCTTTCGTCCCCCCGCCAGATTAAGATATTCGCTCACCGCCACCCCGGCGAGCTCCAATGTCAGCCACATCACGGCCAGCCGCCGCCGGAACGACAATTCGCGTGAGATCGCCGCGCGGCGCAGCCGCCGGATTGTATCGACCGCCGTAATCCCGAGCACATGGGCAAGGCGCGGGCGCCGCCGGGTGCGATCCCAGCGCCCACCGCTCAATCGCTGCCGCTTGCGCACCAGCTCGGCGCGGCTCGCGCGCACCGGATGGCGCACCACCATTGCCGGCACATAGACAAGCGGATGACCGCTTTCGCGAATGCGCAGCGCCATCTGGCGGTCGCCGCCCGATTTGAGCGCCGCGTCGAACCCGCCGAGCGCCTTCAGCAACGCCGTCTCGCTCGCCCAATTGGCGGTCGCGCAATTGCCGCGCGCGGCGTGCGCCTGCGGAAAGCTGAACAGCCGCTCGTAATCGCCGAACACCTCGCGCTCCTGCGCGATCTCGTCGAACAGCTCGATCTTGCCGGCGAGCACGCCGAACCCCGGATTGGCCGCCGCCGCGCGCAGCACTTGCTCGAGCCAGTCGGGCGCGGGCTCGCAATCGGCGTCGGTAAACGCGATGATCGGCGCGCGGACGCGCCCGATCGCGAGGTTGCGCGCCGCATAAGAGCCCGGGCGGCGCTCTTCGAGCAGCTCGACACCCAGGTAGCTGCGCGCAATCTCGCGCGTTGCGTCACTCGATCCGTTGTCGACGACGATGACCTGATAGGCCGCGCGTGGGAGCGTCTGGCGCGCGAGCGCGGCGAGACAGCGGCCCAGTACGGCTTCGCCGTTCCATACGGGTATGACGACTGCGACTTGAAACATAGATACGCCTGTCCAGTGCCCCCGCGACGGTCCAATCGGCTGCCGACGGCATGCCGGTCAACAATATGCTGCACCTGCGAAGACGAGTTGCCCCGTTGACCGGACGACCGGAGCGCCGGCGCCTTCGCTCTCAAATAATTGCCCGCTACCAAGGATCGCGTCGGCCCGTCGTTGGTTCTGAACCGCGCAGCCATGCGCAACCGCAAGCAAAAAGGCGATCCAAGTGGGTGATTCCCTACCCGAATCGGGCAAAACCACCGAAGTCCTGGTGGTGTCCCTCGAATCAGCCTCGGCGCGCCGCGCGGCCTTTGCCGCGCGCGCGGCAGACACCTCGCTTGCGTGGCGTTTCTTCGATGCCTGCACCGGCCCGGCGCCGGGGATGACGATCGACGAGCCTGCGATCCGCAGCAACAAGGGCCGGCCAATGAGCAAGGGCGAGATCGGCTGCTATGCCAGCCATTTCTCGATCTGGCAGGACATGGTCGCGCGCGGCGTGCGGCAGGCGATCGTCCTCGAGGATGATACGGTGGTCGACTGGGCCTATCTCGAACCGCTCGCGCGCACCGATCTTCACGCCGAGGGTATCGACTATCTTCGGCTCTACGCCAAGCGGCCGACGTGGCAGCGCGTCGTGCGGAGCGACTTCCTTCAGCATTCGCGCGCGATCGTCGAGCTGGTCGGGCTCGCTTATGGCACGCAGGGCTATGCGATCACGCTCGAAGGGGCTCGGCGGCTCGCCGGGCATTGCCGCATCGTCCGCCGCCCGATCGATGACGAAATGGATCGGTCGTGGGCGCACGGCCTGCCCAATCTCGCGCTCTATCCCGCGCCGATCCTCGAAGCCGCGATCGTCTCGGACATTGGAAATTCGCGCTTCGGCCCCAAGGCCGATCCGCTCTATCATTCGATAAGGCAAAAGGCCTGGCGCGCTCTCGAACGCGCACGCATGCGGATGCTGAAAGCGAGACGCCTGCTTGAGCGCTGATCTTCCCGCCCGCTTCGACGACGGGTTACGCGCGCGCAGCCGCAGCTCGATCGGCTGGACGATCACGCGTTTCCTGTCGGACCAGATCTTCTCGTTCGTCGTCTTCGTGATCCTCGCGCGCCTGCTCACGCGCGCCGACATCGGCGCCTTTGCGGTGATGGCGGTGACCGCCGAAGCCTTCCGTATCATCGCGACCGCGGGCCTCGTGCAGACGATCGCCCGCAAGCGCGAGATCACTCCCGCCTTCCTCGACACCATCTATCGCTCGCAGCAGGCTTTCTCCTTCCTCTCCGCCCTCTTGATCATGGCGCTCGCGCAGCCGATCGCGAACTGGATGGGCGCGCCCGATATCGCGCTGCCGCTCGCGGTAATGAGCCTCGCGCTGCCGATCTCCTCCTTCGGCGCCACGCATATGGCGCTGCGCCTGCGCGAGTTCGGGCATCGCACCACCGCGCTGCGCTCGGTGGTCGGCGGGCTGATCGGCGGCACCTGCGCGGTCGCCGCGGCCTTTGCCGGGCTCGGCCTCTGGAGCCTCGTCATCCAGCGCCTCGTGACCGAGATCGTCGGGGTCGTGCTCTCGCGCGCCTCCTATGACTGGAAACCGGGCTGGCAATTCGACTGGGTTATCCTGCGCGGCAACATCATGCTCAACGCCAGCCTGATTTATGTCCAGCTCGCATTTCTCGCTACGGTGCGCGTGCAGGAGATGGCGATCGGCGCCGGGATCGGGCTCGCCGCGGTGGGCGTCTATCGCACCGCTTGGCGCACCGTCGAGCTGATCGGCCGCGGCGCGATCCAGCCCTTCACGCAGGTCGCGGTGCAGACGCTCGCGCGGGTCAAGGACGACCCCGCCGAACTGCGCAAAGCCTATCGCTGGATGATTGCGCGCGCGTCGGCGCTCTCCTTTCCCGCGCTCGTCGGTTTCGGCGCGCTCGCGCCGATCGCGATCCCGACCGTGTTCGGCGCCAAATGGGCCGAAGCCGGCCAGCTCGCGCAAATCTTCGCCTTCATGGCGGTGCCCTTCACGCTCAACTTCTTCGCCTCGCCCTCGCTCAGCGTACTCGGCGCGTCGCGCAGCCTGATCTCGCTCTCGACGACGCAGCTGGTCCTCGGCGTGATCCTGACGCTCGCGGCGCTCCCTTACGGCCTCTTTGCGGTCGCAATTTCCTATGTCGGGCGCGCCTATCTCACCTTGCCGCTGCAGATCTGGTTGCTCCGCCGCGCCTCGGGCATCCGCCCGGTCGACAGTTTGCGCGCGGTCGGTGCCCCGCTGATCGCCTCCTCGGTGATGGGCGTCGCGCTGGCGATCGCGATGCGGCTGCTCGATACGCATCTGGCGGGCTGGCAGTCGCTGCTGCTGCTCACCGCGATCGGCGCGCTCTTCTACGCGATCGCGCTGCTCGCCATCTCGGGCGCGTGGCGCGGCCGTTTCCTGTTCCTGTTCAAACGCTTCAGAAAGAGCCCGATATGACCAAGAAGACCGCCGACCAGCTCGTCGGCGAACTCGCCCAGCGTTTCACGCGCACGCTCGATGCTGTGATCCCCCCGGGCCCGCTCGCGCTGGTCGACTTCCCCGACCACTCCAATGTCGGCGATTCGGCGATCTGGCTCGGCGAAATGGCGTATCTGCGCAAGTCCGGCCGCCTTCCCGCCTATTATTCGGCGATCGCCGATTTCGACGACGCGGCGTGCCGCGCGGCGATCGGTGACGGGCCGATCCTGATCCACGGCGGCGGCAATATGGGGACGCTCTGGCCCAAGCATGAAGCATTCCGGCTGCACCTGCTTCGCACGCATCGCGGCCACCCGATCGTCCAGATGCCGCAGTCGCTCCACTATGCCGATCCCGCCGCCGCGGCCGAAATGGCCGAGGCGATCCGCGCGCACGGGCAATTCACCCTGCTCGTCCGCGATGCGCGCTCGCTCGCCTTTGCCGAGCAGCATTTCGATTGCGATATCCGGCTTTGCCCCGATGCCGCGCTGATGCTCGGCCGCCAGCGCCGCGACCCCGCCACCGCGCCGGTCTTCGCGCTGCTCCGCACCGATCATGAACGCGCCGCCGGCGATGCCGCGCTGCCCGCGGGGGTCGTCGCCGACGACTGGCTCGAGGAGGATGCCGGCCAGAAACGCCGCCTGCGCCTGTCGCTGGGGCTCGGCCGCCTCCTAACCCGCGATCCGATGGTGCAGCGCGCCGCGCGGCAGCAGCGTCTGGCCGAATGGCGCTTCCAGCGTGGCCTTGCGATGCTGTCCACCGGCGAGCTGGTCGTCACCGACCGGCTGCACGCGCACATTCTCTCGCTGCTGCTCGACATCCCGCACGTGCTGCTCGACAACAGCTATGGCAAGGTCGCGGGCTTCGCCGATCAATGGACGGGCGACTATGCGGGGCTGATGCGCGCGACAAATCGCGCCGAAGCTTTCGACACCGCGCTGGCCTGCCGCGCCCCGCAGATCGTGGACGGCTGAGCGCCGTCCACGGGGCGCCGCTCAATAGGCGTTGCGGTGTACCAGCACCTGCGCGGTGCGCGCCAAAATCGAAACGTCGCGCAGCAGCGACCAGCCGTGTTGATATTCCAGATCGGATTCGAGCCGGTCCAGAATATCGCGCTTGGTGTTGGTCGCACCGCGAAACCCGCGAATCTGGGCGAGGCCCGTAATCCCGGGCTTGAGCGCATGGCGGTGCCAATATTGCCGGTCGACCCGCCAGAACAGCTCGTTACCGGCAGTCGAGCCCAGCGCATGCGGGCGCGGCCCGACGAGGCTCATTTCGCCCGACAGCACGTTGATCAGCTGCGGCAGCTCGTCGATGCTCGTCGCGCGGATGAAGCGGCCGACGCGCGTGATCCGGTCGTCGTCGCGGCTCGCCGAACGCGCGCCATTCGCGTCGGTCGTCTCGGCGCGCATGCTGCGGAATTTCAGGATTCGGAAGATGCGGTTGCCGCGCCCCATCCGCTCCTGCCGGAAAAAGACCGGCCCCGGCGAATCGAGCTTGATCGCCAGCGCCACGATCAACAGCAGCGGCGACAGCAGGATCAGCGCCGGAATCGTCACCGCGAGGTCGAGCGCACGCTTCTTCACCCGGTTGGCGCGGTTGAGCGGCCCCCACGACACAACCAGCGTCGTCACCCCGCCGCGCTGGCGCGTGGTGAGCGGCCCCAGCTCGGCAATCTCGGGCATCACGATCTCGCCGACGATGTTGACGCCTTTCAGCGCGCGGGCCCATTCGACCTTACGCCCGGGCGCGCAAACGATCGTCACCCGGTCATAATCCTGCAGCACGGTGCCGAGGCGATCGAGCATATAGGGGTCGTCGAGATCGGTACGGAGCCCCGACTCGCGCGCGTCGATGATCTCGCGATCGAGGTAGGACGCGGGCAGGTTCGCATCGTCGACAATGACCAGTTCGGCGGTCATATCGCCGAAAGCCCGGCGCACGATGCGGCAGATCAAAAGCCGCTGCGCCACCAATAGCGTCACCGCGGTCACCATGCCCATGCCGATCGCCAAACGCGGCACCTTGCCGGTGATCCGCAGCGAGAAAGCGACGAGCAGGAAGACGAACAGGGTCGTCGCGAACGACAGCAATGTCTGGCGAACGCTTTTGACCGGACGGGTCAGACAGCGCGGATTATAGGCCTGATTCTGAAAGGCGATCGCGAAATGGACGAACAGTGCGCCCAGCATCGCAGTCAACAATCCTTCCGAAATGATCCGGGGCTGCTCGATCATCAACGTCACGGCGAAGCCCACCGCGAGCGCCGCCGCGTCCAAGGCGATCAGTCCCAAACAGAGCCATATCTTGGCATCGCGCCGCGCCGCCTTCGCGAGCGGCGTTCGAATGGGTGCGCCTTGGAGCGCCAAGTCGATCTTGGTCATGGGATGGGGGAGCTCCCTGGGGTTGGCTATATTGTTGCAATGCAACATGTCTTGGACGCCAGGGAATACAAGCGGGCCGCGCGGGCACGTGCCGGATACAGGATGATCCGTGCGATATGGTCCGTGCGAGCAAAACTGCTCGGGCAGCGCAGCCGCCCGAGCCATTCGCATATCAGAAGGCTGCGGTCAGGCTGGCCACCACCGCGGCGTCGGCAATCGAACCGGTCCCGTCCCCACCCTTGCTGAAATTGGGCTGCAGGCGCGCCGCTTCGGACTTGCTGATGTTCGTATCGATATAAGACACGCCCAGCGTCAGGTTGCGCCAGCTGGCGTCCATGCCGAGCGACCAGTCCCAGTAGCTCCCCGTCGGGGCGACGCTGGTGCCGTTGGGGCCGAGTCCGGGATTGCCGTCCGAATGGCCGATATGCGCCTTTGCGGTGAAGGGCGTGCCGGGGATGGCGACCGCGCCGTCGCCCCACAGATAGAGATTATCGTCGCTCTGCCCGCGACTGTTCGGCGCGTTCGAAACATTGGCGAGCGCATGTTGCTTGGGCGCATAGGCGGCGCCGGCGGTCAGGGTCGCCGGTCCGGCGGTGCCCGACAGCTTCACATAAGGCTCGGCGAAATCCGATTCATCGGCGCCGCCCGGGTACCTGTACCAGACGAGCCCGACATCGAGCGCGGCCTTGTCGCTCAGCGGCAATTTATAACCGCCGATCAGGTCGAGTTCCATGTTCGCGCCGCCGAAAGTGCCCCAGCCGGCGAGGTTGGACGCCCAGACGCCCGCATAAAGGCCGCTTTGATGGGTCAGCGTCAGGCCGCCCTGAACGGCCATTTCCTCGTCGGACTGCGACACACCGCGGAAACGGTAATCGGACGCGATGGTCGCGGATCCCGTGATCGTGACGGATTTTGCTTCTTCATCTTGTGCGAAAGCGGCGGCCGGAGAAAGTCCCGCGAGAAGCGCGGCGGCTGAGATAATGGTCTTCATATTGTCCTCTTGAACTGGCCTCTTTCCGGAGTGGGGAGGCTGGCGAGGACGCCCAACTAGATCAGCGCGGCATTGGAAATCGAGAGTGGCGGGCGATCAATTGCATAGTGTTTTCGTTATGCGGCGGATCGACTGTGCATCGCCTGCTCGACGTCATTCCCCGGATCACGTTCGACGGAAAACGACGCATTGGAAGCGAGCGTAGGCACGCGTTTCCATCGCGCCGAAACCTCGACACTCTCCCAAAGGCCCGCGCCGACAAACAGCAGGGCGCTTCCGGCGCTCGCGCTGAGGAAGGTCACCGCCGACAACAGGATCATCAGCGAATTCGCATCGCGCGGGCCGATCGTCTGGGCCATATGATGGAGCCTCAGGGCAAGCAGCCAGCCGATGCCGAGCAAGGCGGCGCCCCCGGCGCGCAGGCCGATATCGGCGGCTCGGTTTTCATGCCATTTCTTCATCGTGCAACCTCCAGCAGGGAGGCCGACCAATTACGCATCATCGCGTATGAATTCGAGATCGGGAAACGGCGCGGTGCATTGAGATTGCGTATAATTTGGGCGAGCCAGGCTCAGCTCAACTTGTCGGCAAGAAAGGCGACCAGAGCCACCGTCGCGCACATATAGATTGTGAGTGCCGAGGGCCCTTGCGCGCCCAGCCAGTCGATGACCCGGTCGTGCCTCGAAGTACCCGACGGGTTTTTGAAATCGTCGCCTGTCATCGCGAATAGATAGGCGCTCACGCCGTTTGAAATCGAGAGCAGGTCCGACCCGACTTCATATGATCGGCATAGTATTTGCGCGATTATTGCGCCTGCCCGGCTTCTTCGCTCACCGATCGCAGGCGATAGCCGATCCCGAGCTCGTTGCTGATGATCTGCGGCTGTTGCGGGTCGGTCTCCAGCTTCTGGCGCAGCGTGCGGACGAGGACGCGCAGATATTCGACATGATGCTCGACCTCGTGCGGCCAGACCTCTGCCATGATCTGCTTGTGCGTGATGACCCGCCCCGGGTGCCGCGCCAGCTGGGCCAGCACCGCATATTCCTTGGGCGTCAGATGGACCTCGCGGCCCGCCTTGACGACGGTGCGCGCGATCAGGTCGATCGTCACGTCGCCCGCGGTCACTGCCAGCATTCCGCCGTCGCGGGTCATGCGGTTGCGCAGGGCGACCCGCACGCGCGCGAGCAATTCATCGGTGTCAAAGGGTTTGGTCAGATAGTCGTCGGCGCCCAGATCGAGCGCGGCAACCTTCTGGTCGGTCGCGTCGCGCGCCGAGACGACGATCAAGGTCGTGTCCGACTGTTGCTTGACGAGCGGCACGAGTTCCAGTCCGTCGCGATCGGGCAGCCCCAGATCGAGCAGCACGATATCGGGGCGCTCGTCGCGAAGCATTTCGAGCGCTTCGCGGGCGCTCTCGGCTTCGACGATCGTATAGTCGGCGCGCGCCAGCGCGGCATGGATCAGGCGGCGGATATGCAGCTCGTCGTCCACGACCAATACCTTGTGACGCACTTTCATGGCTGTTCCTTGTCGTCCAGATGCGTGATGATCAGCCGCTCGGGGATGCGAATGGTGAAGCAGGCGCCGTGCGGATCGTCATTGTTGCTCGCCTCGACCGACAGGCCCATCGCCTCGGCAAATCCCTTGACGATGGCGAGCCCGAGGCCGGTGCCATGCTTCGCGCGATCGCTGCCCTCGAGACGGGTGAAAGTTTCGAAGACGCGCTTCTCGTTTCCGGGTGCGATCCCCGGCCCCTGATCGATGATCGACATCGATATGGCATCGGCTGCGCGCCGCGCGCGAATAGTGATCGGCGTGCCGGGGTCGGCATAGCGCCCGGCATTGTCGAGCAGATTGATCAGGCAATGATGGAGCAGCACCGGGTCGACCCGCACCAGCGGGATATTGGGCGAAATATCGACCTTGACCTCATGCCCCGACAGCGACGCCCGCGTATCGTGCGCCGCGCTGGCGGCGGCATCGAACAGGTCGGTCGCCTCGACCTTCATCGGCAGCGCCCCCGCCTCGACCCGCACCATATCGAGCAGGTTCGACACAAAGCGGTTGAGCCGCAGCGCCTCAGTCTCGATCGTCTCGGCCAACAGCGCCGAGGGATGGCGCCGGATTTCCTGCGCGGCCGAGAGGATCGTCGTGAGCGGGGTCCGAAGGTCGTGGCTGACCGACGAGAGCAACGCCGAGCGCAGCCGGTCGCGTTCGTCGACCTGCCGCGTGCGAAGCGACTCTTCCTCCAGTTCCATGCGGTCGAGCGCGATCGACGCCTGATCGAGGAGACTCATCAACAGCGGCACCTGATCCGAACGGACCGGCTCGCGCGCGTCGTCGCGCGTCATGCCGAGCACGCCGAGCACGCCGCGCGTCGTGCGCAGCGGGTGGAACAGCCAGTCCGACGCGGTGAGGGTCGACGAGCCGCGCCCGGCCGGCTGTTCATTGTCCATCGCCCACTGCGCCGCCGCGCGCTCGATTTGCTCGAGCCGGTCTTCGGGCGGAACCGCGGCGCGCAGCATCGGGCCGTCGGCCGTCGGCAGCAGCAGCGCGGTGCGGACGTCGAGAAGCCGCCCCACCTCGGCGCAGATCGCGTGCATCAGCGTGTCCTGATCGGGCGCCGCGGTCAGCTGCCGCGAGAAGCTGGCGAGCGCCGCATTCTGGCGCGCGCTCGTCTGGGCCAGGTCGGCCTGCGCGCGCACGCGCGCCGCGAACTGGCTGGTGACGACGGCGACGCCGAGCAGCACGAGGATGCTGACGACATTTTCCGGATTGTTGACGGTCAGCGTGCCCGTCGGCGGCAGGAAGAAGAAATTATAGGCAAGGCTCGACGCAAGGCCCGCGAACAGGCCGGCGCGCACGCCGAAGGTCGCCGCGGCGAACATCACCGGCACAAGATAGAGCAAGGCGATATTGCCAAGGTCGATCGCGACGAGGAGCAGGCGCGCGAGTATCGTTATCGCGGCGACCATGGCCAGCGACCAGATATAGTCGGCCGGGCGGCCCCAGCGTCCGGGGGCGATGATCCGGTTGCGCGGCCCGCCGGGCTTTGCGGCCGGCTCGCCGGGCAACACATGGACCGCGACATCGTCGATCGTCCGCACGAGCTGGTCGACGACCGAGCCGTGGCGCAGCTCGAACCACCAGGGACGGCTCGACTTGCCGATGACGATCTGCGTCGCGCGCGCGTCGCCGGCAAAAGCGCGGAGCCCTTCGACGACACTCGCCGCGGGCACGGTCGCGGTCGAGGCGCCGAGGCGCGAGGCGAGCGCGAGCGTGTCAGCGAGCTGACGGCGGTCGTCGTCCGTCATATGCTGGCTGCGCCGCGTCTCGATATAGACCGCGCTCCACGGCGCCCTGAGCGCGTCGGCGAGCCGCTTGCCCGCGCGGACAAGCTCGGCGGCGACGGGCAGCTCGCTGACCGCGACGACGATCCGTTCGCCGACCGCGAAGCTGCCCGCGAGCGCATGGCTGCGCAGATGCTCGAGCATCTGCGCGTCGACCGCCTGCGCCGCGCGGCGCAGCGCGAGTTCGCGCAGCGCGGTCAGGTTCGATTTCGAGAAGAAATGGGTGAGCGCGCGCGTCGCTTCCTGCGGGATATAGACCTTGCCCTCGCGCAGCCGCTCGATCAGTTCGTCGGGCGGGATGTCGACCACCTCGATCTCAGCATTTTCAAGGATCGAGTCGGGCACGGTTTCGCGGACGCGGACGCGGGTGAAGGAGGCGACGACGTCGTTGAGGCTCTCGACATGCTGGATATTGATTGTCGAATAGACGTCGATCCCCGCATCGAGCAGTTCCTCGACATCCTGATACCGCTTGGGGTGACGGCTGCCGGGCGCGTTGGTATGCGCAAGCTCATCGACGAGCACGAGCCCGGGGCGGCGTTCGAGAATCGCGTCGATGTCCATTTCGCCAAGGCTATGGCCCTGATGATCGACGTCGCGGCGCGGGATGATCTCGTGGCCGTGGACCAGCGCCTCGGTCTCGCGCCGCCCGTGCGTCTCGACCACTCCGATCACGACATCGACGCCCGCCTCGCGCCGTTGCCGTCCGTCGGTGAGCATCTCCCAAGTCTTGCCGACACCGGGCGCCGCGCCGAGAAAGACCTTGAGACGGCCACGGCCTTCCTGCGCCGCCTGACGCAGGAAGGCCTCTGGAGATGGTCGGTCGTTTCCTGTCACGCGGCGGGTTTAGCCCCAAAAGCATCGAGCCGTCGATTGAGCTTGAACACATTGACGCGCGGCTCGCCAAGAAAGCCGAGCAGCGGCTGGTCGACGCTCTGTTCGACGAGCCCGCGAACCGCCGCCGCATCGAGCCCGCGCGCCTTTGCGACGCGGTCGACCTGATCGAGCGCGGCCTCCGGCGTGATATCGGGGTCGAGCCCCGAACCCGAGGCGGTCACCATGTCCGACGGCACGGCCTTGCCGGGTTCGGCGGTCTTCAATTTCCCGACATCGCCCTTCACCCTGTCGACGAGCGCCTGCGACGTCGGCCCGAGGTTCGAGCCCGACGAGGCGAGCCCGTCATAGCCCTTGCCCGCCGCCGAGGGGCGCGTGTTGAAATAGCGCTCCGACGTAAAGGCCTGACCGACGACGGTCGAGCCGACGACCTTGCCATTCTCTTCGACGAGGCTGCCGTTCGCCTGGCTCGGGAAGAGCGCCTGCCCGATGCCGGTGAGCGCCAGCGGGTAAGCAAGCCCGAGAAGCAGCGCGAACAATAGCGTCATGACGAGCGCCGGACGCAGCGAGGTGATGAGATCCTTGTTCATTGTCATATCCTCAGACGAGACCCAGGCCGCCGACCGCGAGGTCGATCAGCTTGATGCCGACAAAAGGTGCCACGAGGCCGCCAAGGCCATAGACGGCAAGATTGCGGGCGAGCAGCGGCCCGGCGCCCATCGGCTTGTACTTAACACCGCGCAGCGCGAGCGGCACGAGCAGCGGGATGATCAGCGCGTTGAAGATGATCGCCGACAGGATCGCGCTCTCGGGGCTGGTCAGCCCCATCACGTTGAGCACACCGAGGCCCGGATAGAGCACGATGAACATCGCGGGGATGATCGCGAAATATTTGGCGACGTCGTTGGCGACCGAGAAGGTCGTCAGCGCCCCGCGCGTCATCAAGAGCTGTTTTCCGAGACCGACGACCTCGATCAGCTTGGTCGGATCGCTGTCGAGATCGACCATATTGCCCGCCTCGCGCGCCGCCTGCGTGCCGGTGTTCATCGCGACGCCGACGTCGGCCTGCGCGAGCGCGGGGGCGTCGTTGGTGCCGTCGCCGCACATCGCGACGAGCCGCCCGCCCTGCTGTTCCTTGCGGATCAGCTCGAGCTTGTCCTCTGGGGTCGCCTGCGCGAGGAAATCGTCGACCCCGGCCTCCGCGGCGATCGCGGCGGCGGTGAGCGGGTTGTCGCCGGTGATCATCACCGTGCGGATGCCCATCGCGCGCAGTTCGCCGAACCGTTCGCGAATGCCCGCCTTGACGATGTCCTTGAGGAAGATCGCCCCGAGCAGCTGACCATCCTTCGCGACGGCGAGCGGCGTACCGCCCGCGCGCGCGATCTCGTCGGTGATGCGGCGCAGTTCGGTTGCGGCGGCGGTTGCCTCCACCCCGGGATTGGCCTTGAGGACCGAATCGACCGCGCCTTTCTGGATCACGCTGCCCTCAAGTTTGAGGCCCGAGATGCGCGTTTGCGCGGTGAAGGGAATGATCTCAGCACCCGCGGGCAAGTCTATCATCGTCTGGCCGAACTTCTCGCGCGCGAGCGCAACGATCGAGCGGCCTTCGGGGGTTTCGTCGGCGAGGCTGGCGAGCAGCGCCGCCTCCGACAGGACGGCCATCGACTGGCCGCCGACCGGGCGGAATTCGGTGGCCTGACGGTCGCCGACGGTGATCGTGCCGGTCTTGTCGAGCAGCAGGACATCGATATCGCCCGCCGCCTCGACCGCGCGGCCCGATTTCGCGAGCACGTTGAAACGCACGAGGCGGTCCATGCCGGCGATACCGATGGCGGAGAGCAAGGCCGCGATCGTCGTCGGGATAAGCGTGATCAGCAGCGCCGCGAGGATCGCGACGGGGATGCTGCCGCCTGCATAGCTCGCAAAAGCCGGAATCGTGCTGACCGCGATCAGGAAGATGATCGTCAGGCCGACGAGCAGCAGCGTCAGCGCGATTTCGTTCGGCGTCTTCTGCCGCTCGGCGCCTTCGACGAGCGCGATCATCCGGTCGAGGAAGCCCTGCCCCGGATTGACCGTCACCTGCACGCGGATCTCGTCGGAAATGACGCGCGTCCCTGCGGTCACCGCCGAGCGGTCGCCGCCCGCCTCGCGGATCACCGGCGCACTTTCGCCGGTGATCGCCGCTTCGTTGACCGACGCGACGCCCGCGACGACTTCGCCGTCCGACGGGATCAGGTCGCCCGTCTCGACAAGCACGACGTCGCCGACCCGGAGCGCGCTGGCGGGAACGCTTTCATACGCCTTCCCCTCGCCTTTCAGCCGCTTTGCCGTGAGTTCGGCCTTGGTGGCGCGCAGCGAGGCGGCTTGCGCCTTGCCGCGCCCTTCGGCAAGCGCCTCGGCGAAGGTGCCGAACAGCACCGTCAGCCAGAGCCAGATCACGAGCTGCAGCTTGAAGCCCGTCGCGAGGCCATCCTGACCGACGACGAGCAGCACCGTAAGCAAGGTTGCCACGACCGCCGTGGTGAACATCACCGGGTTGCGGATCAGCTCCCTGGGGTTGAGTTTGCGGAAGGCGTCGCCGATCGCCGGAACGATCAGGTCTGCCGTGAACAATGATTTTTGTACGGACCGAGCCATGTGCATGGATCCTTAAAAGAGCTGGCCGTTGATCATCGCGAGATGATCGGCGATGGGACCGAGCGCGAGGCTGGGAAGGAAGGTCAGGCCGCCGACGATCAGCACGATGCCGATCAGCAAACCCGTCCACAGCGGCCCCGTCGTCGGGAAGCTGCCCGCCGATTCCGGCGTATATTTCTTCGCCGCCAGGCCGCCCGCGATGGCCAGCATGGGAATGATGATGAAGAAACGGCCGATCCACATCGCGACGCCCAGCATACCGTTATAGAAAGGCGTGTTGGCGGTAAGGCCCGCGAAGGCCGACCCATTGTTCGCGACCGCGCTGGTGAAGGCGTAGAGGATTTCCGAGAAACCATGCGGCCCCTTGTTCAGCGGCCCCGCCAACCCCGCCTCGGTGACCGACGCGATCGCCGTGAAGCCGAGGATGATGAGAGGCAGGACAGCGATCGCGAGCACCGCGAGCTTGACCTCGCGCGCCTCGATCTTCTTGCCGACATATTCGGGGGTACGCCCGACCATCAGCCCCGCGACGAAGATCGCGAGGATCGCGAAGAGCAGGAAGCCATAGATGCCCGCGCCGACGCCGCCGATCACGACTTCGCCGAGCTGCATGTTGAACAGCGGGATCATCCCGCCAAGCGCGGTAAAGCTGTCGTGCATGCCGTTGACCGCCCCGCACGAGGCGGCGGTGGTGACGACCGCGAACAGCGCCGTCTGCGCGATGCCGAAGCGAACCTCCTTGCCTTCCATATTGCCGCCCATGGCGCCAAGGTTGTGGAGGATCGGATTGCCCGCAGCTTCCTGCCAATAGGTGATGGCGGTGCCCGCAACGAACAGCGTCATCATCGCGGCAAGGATCGCCCAGCCCTGGCGCTGATTTCCGACGGCCTTGCCGAAGGTCCAGGTGAGCCCGACGCCGATCGCGAAGATCGACAGCATCTGGACGATGTTGGTGAGCGCGGTGGGATTCTCGAACGGGTGCGCGCTGTTCGCGTTGAAGAAGCCGCCGCCGTTGGTGCCGAGCAGCTTGATCGCTTCCTGCGAAGCAACCGGACCCAATGCCAGCGTCTGCTTGACCCCCTCGAGCGTCGTCACGTCGACCGATCCCGCCAGCGTCTGCGGCACGCCGCTCGCGATATAGAAGATCGCGATGGCGACGCAGAGCGGGAGCAGCAGATAGAGCGTCACGCGCGTCATGTCGGCCCAGAAGTTGCCGATCGTCTTCATCTCGCGCCGCGCGAAACCGCGGAACAGTGCGAAAGCGAGCGCGATGCCCGTCGCCGCCGACAGGAAGTTGTGGATGGTCAGGCCCAGCATCTGGCTGAGGTTCGACATCGTCGATTCGCCGCCATAGCTTTGCCAGTTGGTGTTGGCGGTGAAGCTGATCGTCGTGTTGAACGCGAGATGCTCGCTGACCCCGTCATAACCGTGCGGATTGAGCGGCAGCACGCCCTGCAGGCGCAGGATCGCATAGGTGAAGAGCGCGAGCGCCGCGTTGAAGATCAGCATGTGGACCGCGTAACGGCGCCATCCCTGCTCTTCCTTGGGGTCGATACCCGACAGGCGATAAAAGCCCGCCTCGACCGGGCCGAGCACGCGATGTAGCGGCGTCCGCCGCCCTTCGTAGAGCGCGAAGAGCCACTGGCCCATCGGCTTGCAGAGCAAGAGCAGGATAGCGATGAACGCGATGATGAGAAACCATCCCTGAAAGGTCATGGGTTCGCCTCCCTTAGAAGCGTTCGGGCCGTGCGAGCACGGCGACGAGATAGATGAGAAGGCCGAGCGCGGTGGCGCCCGCGAGCCAGAGGTCGAGAGTCATGGACATCATTCCTTATGCGTCGTCGCACAGGCGCGCGTAGCCGAGGCTCGCGGCGAGCAGGGCGAGGATGATGCCGACCCAGATTAGATCCTGCATGGGTTTGCTCCAGCAAGGCGTCGGCCACGGGAGGTGGCACGAGTCGTCTGCGGACTCCCAAATAGGTGAGGCACGCGTTTGATTGCGAGAGACCCAAAGTGCGGCTCGCATAGTATTTTCATATGATTTTGCCGATTTTCGGGCAGGCGAGTGCGCGCCGCGAAAACAAATGAAAATACAATGGCCCGCGCCATTCCTCGATCTCGAATCCCTATGCGCAGCTCAATAGATTGCGGGCATCGAGTCCCGGTCTTCGGGGCATCGATTTGAGTAGCCAAGGAGCATCTCACCATGATTTCTGCGATTTCCGCGGAGCCCGACCCAGCCGGGTCGATATTATTCGTCGGCCGCGACGCGGCCGGCCACTGGCTCGTTCAGGGCCATAAAGGACAGCTTGAGGGCCGGTTTGTTTCGCGCACGGCCGCCTGGGCCTTTGCCCGCGCCGAATGCCGCGGCCTCCCGGGGGCGCGGATCGTCGCCGCGCTGCGTCCGCTGATTCCCGCCGTTTCGTTCGAGCCTTTGCGCCCCGACGAATGCGCGATCGACCGCGCGGCTTGAGGAGGCTCGTCATGCATTATCCCTATATCGCCCCTGCCGGCATCGTCTGGATGGCACCCGCCACAAACGGGTGGGGAGCGCTGGTGCAAGGCGCGCCAAACCGCGCCGAGAAGGACCGCCGCGCAAGCTCAAGGGCCTGCGCAAGCGCGGGCGCCGCGCCATCCGCATCGTCGACGCCGATTGCGGCGCCGGCGAGTTGCTGATCCAAGCCGTCCGGCGCGCGCGCGCGATGGGTTTCGTCGCGATCGAAGGCCGCGGCATCGACGCCGATCCGCGCCTGATCGCGAGCGCGCGCCGCGCCGCCGCGCGGCAGAGCGATCCGGCCATCGGCCTCGTCTTCGAACAGGGCGACCCGGACGAAGCGATGCGCGCAGAGGCCGAATATCCGGCCGACCTGCTGCTCTGCCCGGCGTCCGATACCGGCGCACGCGAGCTAAAGGCGCTGGCCCGGACCGCGGCCGACACCGTCCTGTGGGACCGCACGGCGAAACCGGAGCACGGATAATGACCCATCGCGACCTCTTCTGGCGCACCGCCGGGACCGCCCTCATCGGCGCGGGCTATGTCCTGACGCGTCTCGCCACCGAGGCCGGCGCCGACCTTGTCGGCATCACCGGCCTCCTCGTCGCGGCAGCCGGCCTGCTTCTCGTGCTCGCGGGAAAGAAGGCCGTGCTCGCGCTGCGCGTCGAGCGGAGCCGCCACCGCGAACTGCCGGGCGCGATCCGCGCCTCGCGCCGGGCTCGTCGGGAAGAACCCTGACCCCTCACCATCCAAGGATTAGCTTCATGTCGTCTTTCCATTTGCTCGGCGGCGAAATGCATGCCGAGGCGGTTCCCCTCGCCTCGATCGCGGCAGCGGTCGGCACACCCGCCTATGTCTATTCGGCCGGGGCGCTGCGCCACGCGGCGCAGCTCTTCCGCGCCGCGCTCGGCAAAGTGCCGCGCAAGCAGCTGATGTTCGCGGTCAAGGCCAACCCGTCGCCCGCGGTGCTTCGCGTCCTCGCCGATCAGAATTTCGGCGCCGACATCGTATCGGGGGGCGAGCTCGATTGCGCGCTCAGCGCGGGGATTACCGCGAACCACATCGTCTATTCGGGGGTCGGCAAGACCGCGCCCGAACTCATCGCGGCGCTCGATGCCGGGATCGGACGCTTCAATCTGGAACTCGAGCGCGAGGGACAGCTGCTGTCGGCGCTCGCGTCGCAGCGCGGACGACGCGCGCCCGCCCTGCTGCGCATCAACCCCGACGTCGATGCCAGCACGCATGCCAAGATCACCACCGGCCGGCTTGACAGCAAATTCGGTATTCCGATCGACGACGCGTTGGCCATGTACGACCGGCTCGCGGCGCTTCCCGGCCTCGATCTCCACGGCCTCGCGGTTCATATCGGCAGCCAGATCATCGACCTCGCGCCGCTGGAAGCCGCCTATCGCAAGATCGGCGATCTTATCCGCGCGCTGCGCCAGAAGGGGCATCGCGTCTATCATGTCGACCTCGGCGGCGGGCTGGGCGTCTCCTATCGCCCCGGCCTGCCCAGCGCGAATGTCGAAGCCTATGGCGCGATGGTCGCCGAGGTCACGCGCGACTGGGACGCGACATTGCTGTTCGAACCCGGGCGCTTCATCGCGGCCGAGGCGGGCATCCTCCTGACGCGCGTGTTGTGGGTGAAGCCAGGCTCCCGCCACCCCTTTGTCGTCGTCGATGCGGCGATGAACGACCTCGCCCGTCCCGCGATGTATGACGCGTGGCACGAATTCGCGGCGGTTCGTCCCACCGGCGAAAAGTTCGTGGCCAATATCGTCGGGCCGATCTGCGAAAGCGGCGACACCTTTGCGCGAGAGCGCGAGATGGATCGGGTCCAGGAGGGCGATCTTGCGATGTTCCAGACCGCCGGCGCTTATGGCGCGTCGATGGCATCGACGTATAATTGCCGGGCGATCGCGCCCGAAGTGCTGGTCGATGACAATCGATACGCAACGGTCAGCGAGCGAATGGCCGCGCATCAGGTCCGACGGCAGCGACTCGCCCCGTGGATGGACGACGGCGCCCCCTCAACCCGCGCCGCGTAACGGTCACGGGCCGGCGTTGAATTCCGCCACCAGGTCGAAGCGGTCGCCGCGAAACAGCTGCCGCACATGCGTCACGACGCGACCCGCGCGCCATGTCGTGCGATCGAGTTCGAGGCAGGCGGCGCCCACACCGGTCGTCAATAGCGCCGCCTCCTTGCGCGTCGGGTTCACAGCGCGGATCACATGGCGCGCCTGGGTCCACGGGATATGGCCGAGCAGCCACGTTCCCGGCGCCACCCTGGCAAAGTCGGCGTCCGCCGCCTCAGGCACCTCGCCGAGCGCGATGAAGCGGCGCTCGAGCGCAAAGGCTTCGCCTGCCGCCATATGCACACCCTCGATACGCAGCGCCGGTCCCGCAAGGTCGTCGCCCGCGTCGGCGGCTTCGAGCGACGCCAGCTCCCAGCGATAGGCCTCGCCGCGCGCTGCGATCAGTTCGGCAAGGTCGGGCACGGTCATCACCGCCGAATGAACCGGCGGATGCGCAACGAACGTCCCCGCCTTGCGGCGGCGTTCGACCAGCCCCGACGCGGCGAGTTCGCCGAGCGCCTTGCTCACCGTCGCGCGCGCGCAGCCGTAGCGGGCGGCGAGTTCCTGTTCGGTCGGCACGCGGTCGCCGGGACGCCATTCGCCCGACTGGATCGAGGCGGCGATTTCTTCGCGGATGCGCCGTGCGGGGTTCACGCGAGCAGCCGCGCGACGCACGCGCGATAGGCGGCGCCAATGACATCGGCGTCGACATGGCGTCCGTTCGCGACGCGCTTGACCCCGGCGCGCCAGACGCTGTCGATCGCGCCCGCGCGTGCAGCGAAGATCCAGCGGTCGAGCAGCGTCGCATCGTCGGTTCCGGCAAAGGCAGGGTGATCGAGGTCGAGCGAGACGATGTCGGCGGCGTGGCCGACGGCCAGCCCCGCCGATACACCCAGCGCCTGCGCTCCGCCCTGCACCGCGCGTGCAAACAGATTCGCGCCGACGAAGGGCGCGGCCTCGTCCGCCAGCAACGCCCGCGCCCGCTGCGCCAAACGCTGCGAATATTCGAGCGCGCGGAGCTCCTGCGCCGCATCGACGAGAATATTGCTGTCGGTGCCGATCCCGAAGCGACCGCCCGCGGCGAGGTAATCGACCGCGGGGAAAATGCCATCGCCCAGATTGCCCTCGGTGATCGGGCACAGCCCCGCGACCGCGCCGCTCGCGGCGAGCCGCTGGACTTCATTCGCATCGAGGTGGGTCGAATGGATCAGGCACCAGCGTTCGTTGACATTGGCGTTGTCGAGCAGCCATTCGACCGGTCTTGCGCCGCTCCACGCGACGCAGTCGGCAACCTCCTTCACCTGTTCGGCGGCGTGGATATGCACCGGCCCCCTCGGCGAGAGCGCCAGCAGCGCCGCGAGTTCGTCAGGCGTCACCGCGCGCAGCGAATGCGGCGCAACGCCGATATTGGCGTCGCCCGAGAGCTTGGGCCGCGATGCGTCGAGCAGCGCCGCAAAGCCGTCGACGTCGTTGAGGAAGCGCCGCTGCCCCGGGCTCGGCGCAGCGGCACCAAAATTGCCGTGCGCATAGAAAACCGGGAGCAGCGTCAAACCGATGCCGGTCGACGCAGTCGCCTGCGCAATCGCACCCGCCATCTCGGCGCGATCGGCATAGGCCGCGCCTGCCGGGTCATGGTGCAGATAGTGAAACTCGCCGACGCGGGTGAAACCCGTTTCGAGCATCTCGGCATAGGCCTGCGCGGTGATAGCCGCGACATCCTCGGGCGTCAGCCGGTCGAGGAAGCGGTACATGATCTCGCGCCAGCTCCAGAAATTGTCGTCGGGCCGGCTGCGGCGCTCCGACAGCCCCGCCATGCCGCGCTGGAACCCGTGGCTGTGGACGTTGCAGAGACCCGGCAAGCCGACGCGGTGACGATCGTCCTCACGTTCGGCCGCGACGCCGGTTTCGATCGATGCGATCCGGCCGTCGACCAGGCGCACCCGCACGTCCTTTTCCCAGCGATTTTCGATCCATGCGCGTTCGAACCAGAGAGAAGTCATCATCCGTCCTCATATTATGTCTAGACATAATGGCGCATCGGCGCGAGACTGTCCAGATGGAGCAGCTCTGGACGAACGCCCGAATCGCAACGATGGCCGATGACACCCTCGGCCTGATCGACAATGGCGTCGTCGCGGCGAAGGACGGCCGGATCGTCTATGCCGGCCCCGCCGAGGGCGGCCCGGCGACCGCGCAAAAGCTTACCGACTGCGAAGGCCGGCTGATCACCCCCGGCCTGATCGACTGCCACACGCATCTCGTCCACGGCGGCAACCGCGCGAACGAATGGGCGATGCGCCTCGCGGGCGCGAGCTATGAGGAGATTGCGCGCGCTGGCGGCGGCATCGTCTCGACGATGCGTGCGACGCGCGAGGCGAGCGAGGAGCAATTGGTTGCCAGCGCCCTTTCCCGCCTCGACGCGCTGATCGCCGAAGGCGTCACCACGATCGAGATCAAGTCGGGCTACGGCCTGTCGACCGACGACGAACTCAAGATGCTCCGCGCCGCGCGCGCGCTTGGCGAGCGCCGCAATGTCCGCGTCGAGCCAACCTTCCTCGGCGCGCATGCCCTGCCCCCCGAATTTAAGGGCGACAGCGACGCCTATATCGATCTCGTCGTGGGCGAGATGATCCCCGCCGCCGCGCCGCTCGCGACCGCAGTCGACGCCTTTTGCGAGGGCATCGGCTTCTCGCCCGAGCAATGCACGCGCGTGATCGAAACCGCGAAGGCGCACGGCCTCGCAGTCAAGCTCCACGCCGAACAATTGTCGGCGCTCCACGGCAGCGCGCTCGCCGCGCTGCACGGCGCGCTCTCGGCCGATCATCTCGAACATGCGACCGACGACGATGTCCGCGCGATGGCCGCGGCGGGCACCGTCGCGGTGCTGCTTCCCGGCGCCTATTATTTCATGCGCGAAACCAAATTGCCGCCGGTCGAGGCGATGCGCCGCCACGGCACGCGCATCGCGCTCGCGACCGACAACAACCCCGGCACCTCGCCGACCACCTCGCTGCTGCTGATGCTCAACATGGGCGCGACTTTGTTCGGGCTGACGGTGGTCGAAGCGCTGCGCGGCGTGACGGTGAACGCCGCCGCGGCGCTCGGCCTGTCCGCCGAGGTCGGCACGATCGAAGCGGGGAAGGCGTGCGACCTCGCGATCTGGGACGTCAGCGACCCCGCCGAGCTCGTCTACCGCATCGGCTTCAACCCGCTTCACCAACGCATCAAGGACGGACAATGATCATCACCCCAGGCGCCATGACGCTCGCAGACTGGCGCGAAATCTATGAGGGCGCGAGCGCCGAACTGAGTGCCGATGCATGGGATGCGATCGACGCCAGCGCCGCCGCGGTCGCGCGCATCGTCGCCAAGGGTGCGCCCGTCTATGGCATCAACACCGGCTTCGGAAAACTCGCGAGCGTGCGCATTGCCGACGACGAGCTTTCGATCCTCCAGCGCAATATCGTGCTCAGCCACGCCGCGGGCACCGGCGCGCCGTCGCCCGCCCCGATCGTGCGGTTGATGATGGCATTGAAGCTCGCGAGCTTCGGCATGGGCGCATCGGGCGTGAAGCGCGAGACCGTCGCGATGCTCGAAGCGATGCTCGCGAAGGGACTGACGCCGGTCGTCCCGTCGCAGGGCTCGGTCGGCGCCAGCGGCGACCTCGCGCCGCTCTCGCATATGGCCGCCGCGATGATCGGCGTCGGCGCGATCGAGGTCGGCGGCAAGGTGGTTCCGGCAGCCGACGCGCTCGCAGAGGCCGGCCTCACCCCGCTCGATCTCGGCCCCAAGGAAGGCCTCGCGCTCCTCAACGGCACACAATTCTCCACCGCCAATGCGCTCGCGGGCCTGTTCCGCGCCGAAACCGTCTTCCGCTCGGCATTGATCACCGGCGCGCTCTCGACCGAGGCCGCCAAAGGCTCGGACGCGCCGTTCGATGCGCGCATCCATGCGCTGCGCGGCCATGCGGGCCAGCGCGAGGTCGGCGATACGCTGCGCAATCTGATGGCGGGATCGGCGATCCGCGCCTCGCACGCGGTCGACGATCCGCGCGTGCAGGACCCATACTGCCTCCGCTGCCAGCCGCAGGTGATGGGCGCCGTGCTCGACCTGCTGCGTCAGGCAGCGACGACGCTCGGCATCGAGGCGAATGGCGTTTCGGACAATCCGCTGATCTTCGCCGACACCGACGAGGCGCTGTCGGGGGGCAATTTCCACGCCGAGCCCGTCGCCTTCGCCGCCGACATGATCGCGATGGCCTTGTGCGAGATCGGATCGATTTCGGAGCGCCGCATCGCGATGCTCGTCGATCCGGCGCTCTCGGGTCTCCCTGCTTTTCTCACCCCGCGCCCCGGGCTCAACTCGGGCTTCATGATCCCGCAGGTGACCGCCGCCGCGCTGGTCAGCGAGAACAAGCAGCGCGCGTACCCCGCAAGCGTCGATTCGATCCCGACCTCGGCGAACCAGGAGGATCATGTGTCGATGGCCGCGCACGGCGCGCGCCGCCTGCTCGAAATGGCCGACAATGTCAGCGCGGTGATCGGCATCGAACTGCTCGCCGCGTGTCAGGGCATCGACTTCCACGCGCCGCTGAAATCGAGCGACGCGCTCGAAGCCGCGCACAAGCATCTGCGCGCGGAGGTGCCCACGCTCGAAGACGACCGCCATTTCCACCCCGACATGGAGGCCGCGACCGCGCTGGTCCGGACGGGCAGCCTCGTCGCCGCGGTGCCCGCCAGCCTGCCGGGCCTCGGCTGATGGACTGGCTGCGCGTCCATCGCGGCGACGCGCCGCTCGTCATCGCCTTCCCGCATGGCGGCACCGACCTTGCGGGTCTCGACGAACAGTATGTCTCGCGCTGGCATGCGCAGATCGACACCGACTGGTGGATCGCCGAACTTTACGCCTTCGCCGCCGATCGGGGCGCGACGCTGGTCGCGACCGACATCTCACGCAGCGTGATCGACATGAACCGCGATCCGTCGGGCGCCTCGCTCTATCCGGGGCAGGCGACGACCGAGCTGTGCCCGACGACGACCTTCGACGGCGATCCGCTCTATCGCTTTGATGTACCGGACGAGGCGGAGATCATGCAACGGCTGAACTCTTACCACCGGCCCTATCACGAGGCACTGGCCGAAGAACTCGACCGCCTGAAATCGGCGCACGGTAAAGTCGTCCTCTACGACGCGCATTCGATCCGTAGCCATGTCCCCCGCCTGTTCGACGGCGAACTGCCGCAGTTCAACATCGGCACCAACGGCGGTGCGACCTCAGCCCCCGAATTCGAAACCATCGTCGCAAACATCTGCGCCGCGAGCGGCAAGAGCCATGTCGTCAACGGCCGCTTCAAGGGCGGCTGGACGACGCGCCACTATGGCCGTCCCGACGACGGCATCCACGCGATCCAGATGGAGCTGGCGCAACGCGGTTACATGGCCGAGCCCGCCGAAATCACGCATGCCAACTGGCCATCCCCTCTCGACCCCAATCCCGCGATCCGGCCCGTGCTGGAGCAAGTGATCGCCGCGACCCTCGATTTTGCGAAAGGAAAAGCATGACCACCCGTCCCCTCAATCAGAGGCTCGACAACAGCCGTGTGATCCGCCCGGCGACCGGGACCGAGATCAGCGCGAAGAGCTGGCTCACCGAAGCGCCGATGCGGATGCTGATGAACAATCTCCACCCCGACGTCGCCGAGGCGCCGCACGAACTCGTCGTCTATGGCGGCATCGGCCGCGCCGCGCGCGATTGGGAAAGCTATGACCGGATCGTCGAGACGCTGAAGCGGCTCGAAGGCGACGAAACCCTGCTCATCCAGTCGGGCAAGCCCGTCGGCGTTTTCCGCACGCACGAGAATGCGCCGCGCGTGTTGCTCGCCAATTCGAACCTCGTCCCCGAATGGGCGAACTGGGACCATTTCCACGAGCTCGATAAAAAGGGCCTGATGATGTACGGCCAGATGACCGCGGGCAGCTGGATCTACATCGGCAGCCAGGGCATCGTTCAGGGAACTTACGAAACCTTCGTCGAAATGGGCCGCCAGCATTATGGCGGCAGCCTTGCCGGACGCTGGCTGCTCACCGCCGGGCTCGGCGGCATGGGCGGCGCGCAGCCGCTCGCGGCGGTGATGGCGGGCGCCAGCTGCCTCGCGATCGAATGCCAGCCGAGCCGCATCGAGATGCGCCTGCGCACCGGCTATCTGGACAAGCAGGCATCGAGCATCGACGAGGCGATCGCGATGATCGAGGCAGCCCACGCCGAGGGCAAGCCCGTATCGGTCGGCCTGCTCGGCAACGCCGCCGAAATCCTGCCCGAAATCGTCCGCCGCGGCATCCGCCCCGACCTGCTCACCGACCAGACGTCGGCGCACGACCCGGTCAACGGCTATCTCCCTTCGGGCTGGACCCTCGACGAGTGGTTTTCGAAGCGCGAGAGCGATCCGGCCGCGGTCGCCAAGGCCGCGAAGGCATCGATGGCGGTGCATGTGCAGGCGATGCTCGACCTGCAAGCTGCGGGCGTGCCGACCACCGACTATGGCAATAATATCCGCCAGGTGGCGAAGGACGAGGGCGTCGAAAATGCGTTCGACTTTCCGGGCTTCGTCCCCGCCTATGTCCGCCCGCTCTTTTGCCGCGGCATCGGCCCCTTCCGCTGGGTAGCGCTGTCGGGCGATCCCGAAGACATCTACAAGACCGACGCCAAGGTGAAGGAGCTGCTTCCCGACAATAAGCATCTCCACAACTGGCTCGACATGGCGCGCGAAAAAATCCAGTTTCAGGGCCTGCCCGCGCGCATCTGCTGGGTCGGGCTCGGCGACCGCCACCGGCTCGGCCTTGCTTTCAACGAGATGGTTGCGTCGGGCGAACTCAAAGCCCCCGTCGTTATCGGCCGCGACCATCTCGATTCAGGTTCAGTCGCGTCGCCGAACCGCGAGACCGAGGCGATGCGCGACGGGTCGGATGCCGTGTCCGACTGGCCGCTACTCAACGCCCTCCTCAACACCGCGTCGGGCGCGACGTGGGTGTCGCTCCACCACGGCGGCGGCGTCGGCATGGGCTATTCGCAGCACAGCGGTATGGTAATCGTCGCCGACGGCACCCCCGAAGCGGCGAAACGCCTCGAGCGCGTGCTGTGGAACGACCCGGGCACCGGCGTGATGCGCCACGCCGACGCGGGTTACGACATCGCGATCGACTGCGCGCGCGAGAAGGGTCTCGACCTGCCGAGCATCTAGCGCTTGTTTCAGTTGCACCGAAACAGCTTCGCATCCTAAGGCTCTCCCCGACGATCAGGGGAGAGCCAGACGCCGATGTCCGAAGCCCAGCCGCAGAGCCATCCCGAAATCCGCGACGCGGTACGCCGCCTGTGCGCCGATTTTCCCGGCGAATATTGGCAAAGGCTCGACCGCGACCGCATCTATCCGACCGAGTTCGTCCGCACGCTCACCGAGGCGGGTTTCCTGTCGGTCCTGATCCCTGAGCAATATGGCGGATCGGGCCTCGGGCTCGGTGCCGCGACCGCAGTGCTTGAGGAAATCCACCGCTCGGGCTGCAATGGCGGCGCCTGCCATGCGCAGATGTACACGATGGGCACCTTGCTCAAGCACGGCTCCGAAGCGCAAAAACAGGCCTATCTGCCCGCCATCGCCCGCGGCGAGCTCCGCCTACAGGCGTTCGGTGTCACCGAACCGACCGCGGGCACCGACACGACGCGCATCCGCACCTTCGCCAAGCGGGTCGGCGACAAATATATCGTCAACGGACAGAAGATCTGGATCAGCCGCGCCGAACATTCGGACCTGATGGTCCTGCTCTGCCGCACCACGCCGCGCGAGGAATGCGCCAAGCCCTCCGACGGGATGAGCGTCCTCCTCGTCGACATGCGCGAGGCAGAGGGTAACGGCCTGACGATCCGCCCGGTGCGCACGATGCTCAACCATGCGACGACCGAGCTGTTCTTCGACGATCTCGAGGTCCCCGTCGCGAACCTCATCGGCGAGGAGGGCAAGGGCTTTCGCTACATCCTCTCGGGCATGAACGCCGAGCGCATCCTCATCGCCTCCGAATGCATCGGCGACGGGCGCTTCTTCATCGACCGCGCGACCGCCTATGCCAAGGACCGCGAGGTCTTCGGCCGCGCGATTGGCACGAATCAGGGCATCCAGTTCCCGATCGCGCGCGCTTATGTGCAGATCGCCGCCGCCGCCGAGATGGTCGACAAGGCCGCGCGCCTGTTCGACGCCGGGCAGGATGGCGGGACCGAGGCGAATATGGCGAAGATGCTCGCGTCCGAGGCGAGCTGGTATGCCGCCGACATGTGCGTGCAGACGCACGGCGGCTTCGGCTTTGCCGAGGAATATGACATCGAGCGCAAATTCCGCGAGACGCGGCTCTATCAGGTCGCTCCGATCAGCACGAATTTGATCCTGAGCCATGTCGCGACGCACGCGCTCGGCCTGCCCAAGAGCTTCTGAGCCGGTGGACGATTATTCCGCCTGGGTCGGCCGCAGCGAAACGCGCGAGGATGTCGCGGCTGCGGCACCGCTCGCCGGCCTTGCCGCATTGCTCGACCATGACATTTCACCTTGGGCGCCCGGCACCGTGCCGCCGCTGGCCCATTGGCTCTATTTCCTGCCCACCGCGCGCCAGTCGGCGATCGGCGACGACGGTCACCCGCGCCGCGACGGCGCGGTCCTGCTCCCGCCCGTCCCGCTCCCGCGCCGCATGTGGGCGGGCAGCCGGATCGAGTTCCTCGCACCGATCGCGGTCGGTGCGGCGCTGACCCGTGTCACCACGATCGACGCGATCAAGCCCAAGCGCGGCGCGAGCGGCGACCTGCTCTTCGTGACGCTGCGCCACGACATCGCGGCGGATGGCGTCGCCGCGATCCGCGAGGAGCAGGACATCGTCTTTCGCGAACCCGCGACAACAGCGCCCGCGCCCACGCCGGCCGCAGCAATCGAACCCGAGCCCGCCGACGCGGTGCGCAGCCTATCGCCCGATCCGGTACTCCTGTTCCGCTATTCGGCGCTCACCTTCAACGCCCACCGCATCCACTACGACCGCGACTATTCGCAGCGTGTCGAGGGCTATGCGGGGCTCGTCGTCCACGGCCCGCTGATCGCAACCTTGCTGATGGATCACTTCCTGCGCACCGCGCCCGGTGCGAACCCCCGCCGTTTCAGCTTCCGCGCCGAGGCACCGCTGATCGACGGCGCGCCCTTCGACCTCTGCCTCGCCCGCGATGGCGATGCGACGCGATTGTGGGCACGCGACGCGGCGGGACGCACGACGATGCGTGCCGACGTCGCATAGCGGGACCAGGCCCAAGCAAATCCACCCACCGAGATCATCTGGGTATTTCTCCGCCCCCGACATTGCCAATTCGCAAAGCGGGTCATGCCGCGGCGGACCATGATCGCCTTGTTCGCACCGATGCGGACGGAGTCGGGGAGGATCCGCATCAGCCATGCCGATCGGCATCGCGCGCCATCCCCTTTTTGTAAGGAGAGTAGCCATGATCAAGAAAGTCATGCTGGCGGTGTCGACGCTGGCGCTTGCCGTCTCGGCCGCACCTGCGATCGCGCAGGGTCAAGACCAGGACAATGACAACACCACGACCGGTGCCTCTGGCAACAACAGCGACACCGTCGTCGTCAACGACCTGATCGACCTGTTCGTCCAGGACAATGCCGCCGACACCTTCTCGGATGACGATCAGGACAATGACGGCAATGGTTCGTTCAACGGCAACAGCTTCGTTGTTGCGACCCAGTCATTGAGCGCGACCAACACCAACCAGAATCTCGACGAAGTCGTCGACATGGATGGTGAAGACGACAGCGACACGAATGTCGGCTATCAGAGCGGCAACAACTCGGTGACCGGCAGCGCCTTCGCGGCCTATGCCGGCATTCTGAACGCCGCCTGGAACACGGGCATCAACGCCAACACCCAAGCAGCGACCAACATCGCGGCGAGCGGCACTGTCAGCTTCGGCGACAGCGGCGGCAACGGTGGTGCCGGCGGCGGCGCCGGCGGCGACTAAGAGTCCCCCCCGGATGGCCGGCCCGGCACCACTGGCGGGCCGGCCATTTCCCAAATTTTCGCTTTCAAGGAGCGCCCGCGTCATGAAACCCCCGATCGTCCCGGCCCTGCTGGTCCTGGCAGGCCTGTCCGTGCCTGTATCGGCGCAGCTGCCCCCGCCCGAAGCTGCGGCCCCGCACGTGGTCGAGGCCGTCCCGGCCGAAGCCTATGCAGCCCCGGCGATCGCGGTGCGGTCCGAACGCAAATCGCCGATGCTGAAAGACAAAGAGCTCGACACGCTGCGCGGCGGCCAGTCGCTCGTCATCACCAATCAGACGATGGACTCGATCGTCAGCGGCAACGTCCTCAAGGGCGACTATACCGCGGGTGCCGTCACGCTGAGCGATTTCGCGCTTTCCAATTTCAACGGTGTCGGCAATCTGCTGATCAACACCGGTGCGCAGGTCAGTGCCCAGAGCGGCATGAACCTGACCATCAACCTCGGCGATTGAATTCGCCATGCGGCCCATGCGCGCCTTGATCGCGGGCATGCTCTGCGCCCTTGCTGCGGCGCCCGCCGCCGCCGAGGTCCGGCTGACCGGACCCGAAACGGGCGGCAATTACCAGCTTCAGGTGATGACCTGGTGGGATATTCCTTTCCGCTCGGTCGTTCGCCAGCGCTATGATTTCAGCTGCGGTTCCGCCGCGATCGCGACCTTGCTCACCTATCATTATGGCGCGCCGACATCGGAGGCGATGCCTTTCCGCGCGATGTGGAAAACGGGCGACCGCGAGGCGATCCGCAAGGTCGGCTTCTCGATGCTCGACATGAAAAACTATCTCGCCTCGCGTGGCTTTCGCGCCGAGGGCTTCCGGATCACCGCCGAGCAATTGAAGCAGGTGAAGCGCCCGACGATCGTCCTGATGGACCTCAAGGGCTTCAAGCATTTCGTGGTCGTCAAAGGCGTCCGCGGCGACCGCGTGCTCACCGGCGATTCGGTCCTCGGCCTCAACGAATATTCGCTCAGCGATTTCGAGAAGCATTGGAACGGCATCGCGCTGGCGATCGTCGAGGGCGGCAAGAAGCGTCCTTCCTTCAACCTTGCCGGCGACTGGGGCCCCTGGTCGCAGGCGCCGCTCGAAGATGAGGGCGCGCTTCGCGTTTCGATCAGCGATCTGACGACCAACCTTCCCCCGCAATATCAGCTGACGCCACAGATCCTGCTCGATGTGCGCGTCGGCACCGTGAAATGAGGCCGACCATGTCCCCCCGCATCCTCCTGCTCGCCTTCGCGCCCGTGCTCCTCGCGGCGAGCGAGCCCGCGGCCGACGATCCGCTTGTGGACGCCGAGACGGTATCGGACGAGGTGCTTGCGACGCAGCGCGGCGGTTTTGCCTTTCAGGGCATGGTGATCGCCTTTGGTGCGGATATTCGCAGCTTCGTGAACGACGAACTTGCGCTCCGCACGATCGTCAGCTGGACCCCCCAGGGATCCTCGATCGAACGCTTTGTGTCGCCGGCGCTGACCGCGGTGGACGCGGCGCAGATCCAGGGCGGCATCTTGACCAGCGGCGGCATCACCATGCGCGTGGGCGATGAACCGGTATTCCTTGCGAACAATGGCCAGACCGCGCTGATCCAGCGCACCGACGCGATCCAGAATGTCCTGATCAACACCGCCAGCAACGTCTCGCTGAACCAGCAGGTCGACGCCGTACTCGACATCAGCGGCTATGAAGGGTTCCGCGACGCGCTGGCGTCGACGCGGATGAGCGATGCGATCGGCGCTGTGATGGGCGCGCAGACGGTCGGCGCGCTCGGCAACTGAACGACCCCCCGCCCCTGTTTCGACAGGGACGGTTCACCTCGCCCCGCCTCTTTTGGCGGGGCTTCTTTATGTGGTCCCTATGGGATTGGATCGGGCGGCCGGATCACAGTTTCCCGCCGAACGGCATGCGCAGTGTGATCGACACGTCGGGCGCATCCTCGGTCACGCCGATCTCGAAACCCATGTTCAGAACGTCGCGTTCGGTCAGGCGGTACGACATGCCGAAATTGAGCGAACCGACGTGGATATAGTTGGATTTCTGGTTCGTATCTCCAATCTCGGTCTTGGTCGGGAAGATATAATTGTGCCGGTAACCGAGCGAGAAGGAGAAGCGCGGGTTGAGCGCGAAACCGAAGCCGATATTGGCCGAAACCGCGTCGCCCGGATCGACGCGCCCGATCAGCACCTCGCCGACCAGTTTGTTCACGTCGCGCGGGATATGATAGAGATAGGCCGCGCCCCCGTAGATCACCGCGGGATCCGACGGCATCAGGAAATTGAGCCCCGGCTGCACCGCCCAGAAACCCGACCCGGTGGCGAGCCCCGTCGCGACACCAAATTCGTCGTAGCCGACCTCGAACGGCCCCTTGCCCGTGTCCGACTTCACACGCAGCGTCCCGACGAAGATCGGCTTTTGCCCGACCGGGCGATTGAATTGATAGCGCAGCGAGAATTCGGCGTCGCCGACCCCGTCCTCGCGCAGCGCGATCGACCGGACGATGCCTTCGTCGCGCTGCTGGACGACCTCGATCCGGTCGTTGCGATAGAGATAGGGAATGCGCACCTCGGCCTCGAGCCGGTCGCTGATGCCGTAGCGCAAAGAGGCCGTGCCGACGAGCGTGTCGCGGTCGGCGTCGGTCGCCTCGATCAGCCCGATCTGGATCCCCGGGATCAGCTCGATCCCGCGAAAGACGAGACGATTGGTCGACGAACGCGTATATTCGAACGAGGGTTCGAAAATGAGGTTGCCGGCGCGCGTCAGCACGCCCTGTCCTTCGGGAACCGCGGCGACGCGTTCGGCGGTCGACTCGCTCGGCGGCGGCGCCTCGCCGACCGGCGCATCGGGCAGCGCGACCGCGTCGCTGCCGGGGCCCGGAAGCGCGGGGCCGGCAACGCCCTGCCCCATGCCGGTCCCGCGGAACATGTCGAGCGGCGCTTCGGCGAGCGCGAAGGACGAGAGCCGGTCGATCTGCGCCTGCTGGGTGATAAGCTGTCCCTGCATCTTCACGATATGCTGCCGCTGCTCGGCGAGCATCACATTCTGCTGGTCGATCAGCGCGCGCTGCTCGGCGATGATCCGGCGCTGCGCGTCGATCTCGCTCTCGACGCTCGCGGCGGGCGGGTTTTCGGGGGCGCCGTCCGGGGCCGCAGCCGCCGCGTTCCACGTCGGCGCGGTATCGAGAAAGGGAAGCGCATCGCACAGGCATTCGAGCGGCGGCGCTTCATACGCCTTCGCTTGCGAGGGCGCAAAAACGGCCGACAGGCCAACAGCTGCCACACCCATATGGCGCAGCACGGGCGGCGCTGACAGATTGGTCATGCGCCTGCCCCCTGCCCGGTGAAGGTTCGCCGCGGCTGCATCGCGCGCAACTTGTCGATCGCGACGCCCATTTCTTCGCCGGCAATGGCGCGCAGCCCGTCGAGGTCGACCAGCCGGCACAATTGTGGCCCCTCCAGCTCGATCAGGCCCTGGCGAACAAAGCCCGAGATCGTCCGGCTGACCGTATGGATCGTCAGGCCCAGATGGTCGGCAATATCGCCGCGCGTCATCGGCAAGGGAATGCTGCCGAGCGCCGACAGCCGCTTCGCCGCGATCAACAGGAACGCCGCGACGCGTTCATTGGCGTTGCGGCGGCCGAGCAGGAATATACATTGGTTCGCGCTGTCCAGCGCGCGTTCGAGCGCGCGGTTCTGCCCGAGCGAATCGGGATCGCCACCCAGCGCCGGGCGGCGGGTCAGGATCGTGTTGGTGACCGCTTCGGCCGCCGCGTCGCGCGCGCCATATCCGACGCCGAACACATCGCCCTGATAGAAAAAACCCGTCAGCTGACGGTGCCCGTCGACATGGAAATGGCAGGTTCTGACGGTGCCCGAGATGACTTCGAACCAGCAATCGCCGGGATCACCCTGCGAGAAAATAATCTCGCCTTTCCGGAATTTTAGGATGGTGTCCTGCGGAATCGCCCCGCGTTGAAATTCTGCCGACAGACCTTGCACGCCACGTCTCCAATCTGGAATTGGTATTTGCGGCGACCCCGTTTGCGAGTCTCATCTGCCTTTGCGGGTGCTGAATCCATCCGCATAAAAACCAAGGAATTCGTGTGTATGAACAGCCTAGGAAAATCACTTACGTAAATTTCCTTAGCATTTCAGGATATATTAAGGCTGAATTTCAGTATCATAGCCATATTGGCATGCGCCGTGCCGTTATATGCTTAATTAGCTTCGGTTAATTGATAAACAGCGCACAAACATATATCATCGAAGGCAGAGCAGGTGGGTTGCGGCAATTGCCGCGCAAAAGATGCTCGTCGGTCGCACTGTGTCTACGCCTTGGGTGTCAGGGGATTGCGCCGTGCATCAAAACGCTTTGAACGTCGAACCGCATTTGACCTTTCGCGAGCATCAGATACTCGAACTGGTCGCCGTCGGCTGCTCGGCCAAGCAGATCGCGATCGAGATCAACATCGCTCCACGAACCGTCGAACGGCACATCGAAAATGTGCGGCTGAAACTCAATGCGCGCAACCGCGCGCATCTGATAACCCAGGCCATGCACCTGGGCCTGCTGGTCATCGAAACACCGTCGCCCGACGAACCGACGCTCTTCGAACTCAAATGATGGTGCATCCGGCGTGAACGCTTCTGGGCACCGATAGCGAAAGCAGATGCTGACACCGGTGAATGCTGATGAAGGCCGGGAACAAGCGCCTCGCCCGGTCCCGGCCCTCATTCCTATCAGCTGTCAAATAAACGGATAGGTCACGCCATAATAGCCATAGACGCCGCGGCCGTAGTCGTCGGTATATTCGGGCACATTGTCGGTGCCATAGCGCGGCGCATCGACGAGCTGTTCCTTGGCGACGTCGACCACATAGCCGCCCTGGTCGATATCATAGGTCAGCATGTCCCATGGCAGCGGATAATGGTCGCTGCCGAGCCCGAACAGGCCGCCGAACTCCAGCACCGCATATTCGCTTTTGCCCGATCTTTTGTCGATCATGACATTTGCCACCGTTCCCAGCTTCTCGCCTTCCGGGTTATAGACTTTCGTCCCTTCGACCTTGTCCGAAGCGATGAGACGATGCGTTTCGTTTGTTTCGAGGGTGTCGGCCATGACAATCTCTCCTTGATCCATTGAGGCTGCGCACACGGCCGATCGGGATCGGCCGTGCCCTCCCACTTCCCGATCAACGGAGCGCGATACCGCATGTTCCACCGTTCATCGCAATTCGCGCCGGCTCGCTCGTTTCGATGCCGCCGTGCCCGAACGACGATTCGAGCGCGCCCATATCGTGGGGCGTGTCTGCATGCCCGCGATATGGGCGGCGATGACCGTACCCGTCGGGCAAGCCGCGCCCGCGCTGACGCGACAGAAAATTGTCAGGGCGAAGCGACGGGGTGTTCGCCCGCCGCTTGAAAAGGCGGCATCCGGCCCGCCGCTCGATGGCGCGCGATCTGGTGCTTGAACGCGGCCGCGACATGCAGGACGAGGAGTGCGAGCGTGACGAACACCAAGAGTTCGTGAACGCCGCCAAGCCGTTCGCCGGCTTCTTCGGAAATTCCGGGGATCAGCGGGAGCGGTATGCCGCCAAGCATCGGCGTCACCGATTTGCCCTCCGCGCTCGCACCGCCCGACACGGCCATCAGGCCGGTAAGCGGCAGGGCGATCAGAAGGATGTAAAATGCCCGATGCGTCCAGACGCTCGCCAGACGTTCCCAGCGCGGCAGTTCGACCGGAAAGGGCGGCGGCGGATGCGCAAGGCGCCAGGCAAGGCGAACAAGCGCAAGCAAGAGGATTGTTGCCCCGATCGTCTTGTGCACGGTGAAGAGGTCGCCACGCGCCGGACCGCGTTCCATGCCGGAAAAGGTGAAACCGACGACCACCTGCGCCACAATGATCAGCGCCATCAGCCAATGCAGGAGAACCGCGCCATTATTATAGCGCAACAGCCGTTCCTGCGGCGTGGCTTCGGGGACGCTCGCCATTTCGGTTCAACGCATCGTAAATACAAACGATCCATCGAGCGGGGAGTCCATCTTCCGGACAGACTGGCGCCCGCGGCGCTATTCGATCAAAATTCCGAGATCGTTTCATCCTCGATCGCCGCACGGATCATCCGGTCCCAGACATCGGCGTCGCCGACCGCGAGCATCCGCCCGCTCGGCTCACGCAGTGTACGGAGCGCGGCGAGTGCGGCATCGGTATAGTCGGGCCATAATGCATCGACCGCCGGACCCGCCGACGTTAGTTCGCCTTCAGCATTTTTGCTCAGTGCATGACCGGCGAGCGCGCGTGCGACACGCTCGACGGGAGCGGTCGCGGCATGGTCGAGGTTGCCGTGCGACATGGTGGATCTCCTTTTCGTGATATGAGCTCAACGTCCGCATTGCCGCCGGGTTGCAGGTCGGCGCCGTTCGTAATCGAAACTGCTTTGTTCCGCCGCCTGCAACCGCCGACGGACACGATTCTCGATAAAAATTGCCGGCCCACCCGCCGTCACGGAAACCTCGCGGCGCGCCGTTCGTTGCTCATTGCGTGAACGATGGGACGCGAAAGGAGTCGACGTGATTACCTATGCGCTTCGTTACGAGGACGACGGGATCGGCATCGAAAAACGGGTCGAATTCGAGGCCGATACGCCGGCGCAGGCGTTGTTGATCGCGCAAGGCGAGGCAGAGGGACGCTGGGCAGAACTCAGCGCGGACGGTCGGCCGATCTGCCTGCTCGGGCGCGAAAACCTGGGCGCCGGCAACTATTGGGTCATCCGGCATCAGCAGCATAGCGAGATTGTCACCCGCGCCAGCGCGCCACAGACCCCGGAGCGCGCGGTGTAGCAGACCGGAGCGCCGCCATATGGACTTTGCGATAGATCACCTCATCTTCGGCCCCGACGACGTCGATCTCGGACGCTCGCCGCTCGCCGGCGCGTTCGATGCCGAAACCTATGCGCTCGGCGCCTTCAACCCCGGCCTTACCCGGCTCGAAAACGGCAATCTGCTGATGATGGTGCGCGTCGCCGAAGCATTGCGCGATCCGATCGCCAATGGCCATGCGCGCGCCATCCGCTGGACCGAGGGCGGCTATCGGCTCGACGCCTGGCCGCTCGATCTTTGCGATACCGCCGATCCGCGCAAATTCATGGTGCGCGGCGGCGCGTGGCGGGTGATGGCGCTGACCTCGCTCTCCTGGCTCCTCCCCGTCGAACTTTCGCCCGACGGGCTCGAGCGCGTCGCGATCCACTATGACAAGGCGGTGGCGCCGCAAGGCAGCTACCAATGCTATGGCGTCGAGGATGCCCGCATTTCGCGGGTCGACGACCGCTGGCTGATGACGACCTGCTCGGTAAGCCCCGAACGGCATTCGACAACACTCTACAGCTCAACGAACGGGATCGACTGGCGCTTCGAGGACATCGTCCTCGATCACCAGAACAAGGACATGCTCATTTTCGAAGGTCGCATCGACGGGCGCTACTGGGCACAGACGCGCCCGCTGGGCGACCTCTATTTCGCCTATCCGCCGGGCTCGGAGTGGCGCGCGGGGCCGTCGATCAACCTGGCGACGTCGCCCGACGCCCTTCACTGGAAACCGCATCTCGCGCCGGGCATCCGTCCGCATGCCGATACGCTCGCAACCGCGCGGATCGGCGGCGGCACCCCGCCGATCCTCACCGATGAGGGCTGGCTGACGCTCTGGCACGGGGTCGAACCCAAGGAAATCGTCGGTATCTACCGCACCTATTGGTCGCTGCTCGACCGGCGCGATCCGTCCAAAATCCTGCGAACCGGCGACCGGCCGTTGATCGAAGCCAATGCCGAGCTCACGCGCCCGCTGGAAGACCGGCTCTACGTCCGCGACGTCGTGTTCACGACGGGGATCGCCGACGGAGGCGACCATTATGTCGTCGCCTCGGGTGAAGCCGACCTCGCCTGCCGCATTACCCATATTCCGAAGGCGATTTTCGCCGCCTGAGGTGCGACGGTCGGGCTGGCATCGAAAAAGTCCGGACACCATCACCGGCCTGCAACTATCGCCGCGTCGCGCCGTTGCATTCTTCGAGAGGAAAAACATATGCCAAAGGTGGCGGAATCGCATCCGGGCGCACCCCGGCTCCGGGGCTTCGCCGGGATACTCGGCGGCATCGCGCTCGTGTGGTTCGCAGCACGCGCGATACGCCAGCGGGCCCGGCCGGCGAAGGCCGACCGCCATTCGGCCGCTTTTCGCGACCGCGAGACCGATGCTGAAAACTTCGATCAGACACGATCGGCCGGCCCCGACGCGATGCGCGACGGGATCCGCCGGCCATGGGAGGCGATCGATCAGGCAATCGATGAGTCCTTTCCGGCGAGCGACCCGCCGGCAACTTACGGATCCGGGAGCGCCCGCCCCTCAGGCGAGGTGGCGAAGTAGGTCGTCGATCGAGGCGGTCGCGAAGCCGATCGCGCTGTCCGATATGCCGAACGGAATGAAAAGCTCGTCGCCGACGCGCATCGCGCCGCAGGTATAGACGACATTGGGCACATAGCCTTCGCGATCGCTCTCGGCGGCGGCGAGGATCGGGCAGGACGTGCGCGCGAGGACGCGCGATGGGTCGTCGCGATCGAGGAGCGCCGCCCCCAGGCTGTATTTGCGCATCGCCCCGACGCCATGGGTGAGGAGGAGCCAACCCGCATGGCACTCGATCGGGCTTCCGCAATTCCCCATCTGGATGAATTCCCAGGGAAATTCTGGGCGCATCAGGATCGACCCTTCCTCGTCCCAGCGCGTTAGCGTATCGGACGCGAGCAGGGTGATATTTTTGCCGTCCTGCCGCCCGATCATCAGATAGCGTCCGTCGATCTTGCGCGGGAACAGCGCCATGCCCTTGTGCCGCGCGGCCCGTCCGGTGAGCGGGGCGAGGCTGAAGCTTGTGAAGTCGCGGGTGCGCAGCAGTTCGGAGCGGATCGCCTGCCCCGAATAGGCGGTGTAGGTTCCGATATATTCGGTGCTGCCATCGTCGTGAACGAAGCGCACGAGGCGGAGATCCTCGAGCCCGTTGCGCTGCGCCTCGGTCACGGGAAAGAGGACGCTGTTCGAGATCGCGCTGTCGGGCTGGCGGTGCACGGTCACGGCATCGTCGGGACCGATATGATGGCGGTCGTCGGCAACCGCCGCCATCGCCGGCCCCGATTGCGGCCAGAGATGGAAATCGCCGCCGGGGCCGATGATGCCCTCTCGAAAGGCGACCGAGCTGATATGCCCCTCGCCCACCGCCCGCATCGACATCAGAAAGCGCTGCTGGTGCGCGGCGAGCCCCGTCTGGTCGGGATGCGGCACGACGCTCGGGTTCATCAGCGCCGCCGCGGCATAACTATATTCGTGGCAGAAATAGGCACCAATCAGGCGCCGCTTGACCGGCGAGACGCCGCTGACGGCAAGCGCCAGATCCTCGGCGATCTCGGCGAAGCGTTCGTCGAAAATGCGGCCGATCTGCCAGTGCCGCTCGGAAAAATCCTTCCAGATCAGCCCAAGCTCGAGCTCCGCCTGGTCCTCGTCGAGCGCGACGACGTCGGCGACGAGTTGCGCGGCGCGCGGCGGTTCGGAAACATTCGACGCCCATGCAAGGTGGAAGGGTCGCAAGACGACCCGCGCGGGATCGGCGCTGAGCTTTTCATTGAGTATGTGCAGCGGCGACTGGTCGGGTCTGCAGATCAGCATCGATAAGGCCCGCCTTTTCTTTGATCCCTGCCTGCCAGAATAGGTCGTCCATCGCGTGATAGGCAAGGTGAAATGCCAGCACCGACTCGGCGCCGACATTCGTATTGACGCCCCGCGGGGTCAGTCCGTCGCAGCAGCGCCCGGTCGCGGCGTTCGCGAGCGCAAGCGACCGGTCGTTGTCACCGTGGAACCAGCGCCAGGCCATATCGGCGCGCGCGCTCCAGCGCGGCAGCCCGGTCGAGACGAAAGCTTCGCCGCAAGCGACAATCGTCGCCCACCCCTCGAGCGGCTGCTGGTCGAAGGGCAAGGTTTCGCCGGCGAGACCGAAACCCTCGGACCCCGCCGGGCGGAACCATCCGCCCGCGCCCGTCTGGCGGTCGCAAAGCCAGTCGAGCGCCGCAAGCCCCGCCGCCGTTCGGCGGCCAAACGCAACCTATGAGGAAGTCTCGAATTACGAGACGTTAACGATATTGGGACATGATCTCGACATGAAACGATCGGACACCCCCACACCGATCGAGTCGCCGTGGCGCTTGCGGATTTTCCCAAGCCCGGCGACTCTTCCGCTATCGGTCTATCGCGACTTCGTCGACATGCTGTTCAGCATGCGGCTTCCCATATTCGGCCTCGGCGCGGTGTTCGTCGGTGTGTGCATCCTTGTCGGCCGCGAGCTAGGCAGCAACTTTCTTCTCGCCCTCGGAGCGCTGGGGATGCTGACGACGTTTCTGCGGCTCGCCACGCTTCGCGCTTATTCCCGGGCTCGTCCGGTCCGCGATTTCGACGAGCTGAGGCGCTGGGAGCGCCGCTATGCGATCGGCAATTATGCGTCGGCCGTGCTGCTTGCGCTCCTCAATCTGGTGGCCATCGCCGCTCATTATCCCTTGCTCCACCTCATCACCGTCAGCCTCGTCTTCGGCTTTGGTGCGGGCATCGTTTCGCGGACCTCGATCCGGCCGAAAATCTGCGTAACCAGCCTGCTGATCGCGACCGTGCCGACCGTCGCCGCGCTGGCCTGGCACCCGATGCAGCCGCATGCGATGCCCCTCCATGCCGAGCTGTTTCTGATCGAGGCCTTCATCGTCGCCATGATAACCGGGCTCAGCCTCCAGACCGTTGCCCACCTCTATCGCTCGGCGGTCGAGCACCACACGGCGCGGCACGACATGGCGAAGCTCGCCCGGACCGATGCCCTCACCGGCCTGTCGAACCGCCTGCTGCTGCGCGAACTTTTCCAGGATCGCGCCGCGACGGCGATGCGCGCGAAGAATCTCGTCGCGCTGCATTTTCTCGATCTCGACGGCTTCAAGGCGATCAACGATCGCTACGGCCACCCGGCGGGCGATGCGCTGCTCGAACAGGTCGCGCGGCGGCTCGAAGGGATGGTGCGCAGCGACGATGTCGTCGCCCGGCTCGGCGGCGACGAATTCGTCGTGCTGCAGGTCGACCTGAGCGACGAAAGCGAAGCCGAACTCCTGGCCCGCCGGATCATCCGCGAGATCAGCAAACCCTATCTCGTGGACGATATATCGATGTCGGTATCGGTCAGCGTCGGGATCGCAACCGCCCCGAAACTCGGCGTCGAACTGGAACGGCTCCTCTCGTGCGCCGATGCCGCGCTCTATCGCGCGAAGGCCGGAGGGAAGGCGCGAGCCCTGTTCTGCGTCGAGGAAGACGCCGCGATCGCCAATATCGCGGCGTAACGCGGAGAGTGAAATGGGCTTGCCGCGATCATTGGTATCGATGTTTCGGCGCGGCCCATTGACAGGGCGTCGTCGAAGTCTGCGCTTACCGGCTCGCCAGGACGAAATCGCCGGCATGCCGTTTCAGCTCGCCGAGCGCGATGCCGGGGCGATAGAGCGCGCCGCCCAGCCCGAACCCGGACGCGCCCGACGCTCTCCACAGCGCCAGTTTATCGGGGGTGATGCCCCCCGTGACGATCACGGGGACACCGGAAGGCAAGACCGTTTTCAACGCTTTCAAGATAGGCGGAGACGAGGCTTCGGCGGGGAAATATTTCAGCGCCGTCGCCCCGGCTGCGTGCGCGGCGAACGCCTCCGACGGGGTCAGGAAGCCCGGGACCGACGCGAGGCCCGCTTCCACTGTCGCGGCGATGACGGCGGGGTCGGTGTTGGGTGACACGACGAGCCGCCCGCCCGCCGCGGCGACATCGGCCACCTGGCTGCACGACAAGACAGTCCCCGCACCAACAACCGCCCGGTCGCCCACCGCACCGGCCAGAATAGCGATGCTGCGCAGCGGGTCGGGCGAATTCAGCGGGACTTCGATGAGGGTAAACCCCGCATCGACGAGCACCTCGCCCGCCGCCGCCGCCTCTTCCGGCCGGATGCCCCTGAGAATGGCGATAAGCGGGCATTGCGCCAGCGCCGCGGCGAAATCCATCATAGCTCCTTCCAGATTCGGGTGATGCCGGCGACAAAGGCGGCATGGCTGTCGACAAGGATCGCCGAGCCGCCGAGTTCCTCGATCGCGCAGCGGTAAAGCCCGCCAAGATGGGCGTCGGCAAGCACATGTACCGGCTCCGACGGATCGGTGAGGCGCGCGCGGACGTCGCTGCCAATAAGCAACCCGCTGGTGAAGGACGCGCTTTGTTCGAGCGGCAGCGAACCAAGCAGACGGGCCGCGCGGACGGAGAAGAGCAGCGACAGCAGATCCTGCCCCTGCGCCTGGCGGACGCCCGCCAGAAACCCTTCGTTCGGTCCAACATCGCCGTCGAGCAGATCGGCGAGCAGGCTGTGCTGCTTGAGTAGCGCGAATAATTCACCGGTCATCGTCGTGGTGAAATCGACAAGCCGGCCGTCCGCGACCCGCGCCCATTTGCAATGAGTGCCGGGCTGACAGAGCATCGCCCCATCGGGCACCAGCCCCGCCTCGAGCGCGCCGAGAAACTGCACTTCCTCGCCGCGCATCACGTCGGCGCGGCTGTCGTCGAGGCGGCACACGCCGGGAGCGATGGCAGTGCGCCGCACCTCGATCCACTGCGTGCCGCGCGCGATGGCGGCAAAATCGGCGGGCGCCGGCACATAGGGAATTTCGTGCCAGCCGCGCTTCGACCCGACCATGCCGGCGCACAGCATCGGGGCATCGCCAAAGCGCGCACGAATGCCCGCCGCCTCGGCATCGAAACTGCCCGGCGCAATCGCCAGCACGCCGCGGTCGTCACGTTCGGTTTCGATCACCGCACCGCCCGCGTCGATGCTGTACACGCGGCGGTTGGTGGTGCCCCAGTCTACGGCGAGAAAATGTCCGTCCATGCGCCGTCCGACCTACCACCAGGTCGCATAGAGCGCGATCAGTATCGCGATCACTGCGCCGCTTGCCACGTTGAAACCGGTCGTGGTGCGAAAGCTGACGCCTTCGGCGGTGATGCGGTCCTTGTCGGCGGTCGCGGGCATCAGCAGCGACAGGCCGATCGCCAGCGCGAGCGCGATCAGGAACACAATCCCCATGCGGTCCATGAACGGGATCGAAGGCGCGAGCACCTTGAACAGATAGGAGAAACCGACCGACGCTACCGCCGCAGCAATCGCGCCCGCCTCGCTCGCGCGCTTCCAGAACAGGCCGAGCAGGAAGATCACCGTGATACCCGGCGTGAAGAAGCCCGAAAATTCCTGGATGAACTGGAAAGCCTGGTCGGAACCGCCGAGCAAGGGGCGCGCCGTGACCAGCGCGAGCAAAGTCGCGACCACCGCGACGATGCGCCCGACGAGCACCAGCTTCTTCTCGCCCGCCTCGCTCCGTTCGCCGGCATGCGCGGGCGAGAATTTGGCATAGAGGTCGAGCGTGAAGATCGTCGCGATCGAATTGATCTTCGACGCGGTCGACGCCACCACCGCGGCCATCAACGCCGCAAAGACAAGGCCCAATATCCCCGCGGGCAGCAGCCGCATCATCGTCGGATAGGCTTCGTCGGGTTTCGCGAGGTCGGGCGCAAGCATCACCGCGGCGATGCCCGGCAGCACGACGATCACCGGCATCAGCAGCTTGAGGAAGGCGGCGAACACGATGCCCTTCTGCGCTTCGGCCAGGCTCTTCGCCGCGAGCGCACGCTGGATGATATATTGGTTGAACCCCCAATAGGACAGGTTCGCGATCCACATGCCGCCGATCAGCACCGAGATGCCGGGCAGATCCTTGTAGAAGGGGTTGTCGGCGGTCAGGATCATGTCGAAATGCCCCGGCAGTTCGCTGGCCAGGCGGCTGAAGCCCCCGATGATGCCCGCGTCACCGCCGATTTCGCTGAGCGTGATGCCCGAGATGAGCAGACCGCCCAGAACGAGCAACGTGACCTGGACGATGTCGGTGAGCGCGACCGCCTTCAACCCGCCGTAAAGCTGGTAGAGCAGCGCAAAGCCGCCGAGCGCGAACAGCGCGACATCCTGATCGACCCCCGCGACCTTGTTGACCGCGATCGAACCGAGCCACACGATCGAGGTGAGGTTTACGAAGATATAGAGCGCGAGCCAGAAGATCGCCATCAGCGTGCGGATGTTGGTGCCGTAGCGCTGTTCGAGGAACTGCGGCATCGTGAAGATCTCGTTGCGGATGAAGATCGGCAGGAAAAATTTGCCGACGATCAGCAGCGTGAGCGCCGCCATCCATTCGTAGGAGGCGATCGCCAGACCGATCGCATAGCCCGATCCCGACATGCCGACGATCTGCTCGGCCGAAATATTGGCGGCAATCAGCGACGCGCCGATCGCCCACCAGGGCAGATTCTTCGACGCGAGGAAATAGTCGGCGCTGTCCTTGGCCTTGCCGCCCTTTTCGCGGCTGACCCACTGCGCGAGCCCGAAAATCCCGATCGCATAAGCGACGATCACCGCCACATCGAGAGTCGTCAGCGTCATATTCGGCATCCCCTTTCCCGCGGTGTCCCGCAAACGCCGCGCCGAAAAACGCGCGATCGTCTATTTATACGATTTATAGGCTTTATATTTATATGATCTATGCCACTTGTCTAGAGCCTAGCTGCGAGCGATACGAAGCGCGAGGGAGCCGCGCGCGGCAGGATGCTGTAAAATGCCCGATTTGGCATAGCGGACAAGAGAGGGAAGAGCGTGCAACCAGGTGATCCGGCGGAACTGCGAACCCGATTGGGGCGCAACCTGACCTATGGCCTGCTCGATTCGCTGGGCCGCGCGATCGTCATCGGCGCTTATGAAGACCAGCCCTTTCCGACCGAGGCCGAGCTGGCGAAGCAGCATGGCGTCAGCCGGCAGGTGACGCGCGAGGCGGTGAAGATGCTGACCGCCAAGGGCCTGCTCAGCGCGCGCCCGCGCCAGGGGACGATCGTCCAGCCCGCGACGACGTGGAACCTGTTCGACACCGACGTGCTGCGCTGGCTTCTCGAGCGCAAATTCTCGGTCGACCTGCTGCGCCAGTTCAATCAGCTGCGCGTCGCGATCGAGCCCGAGGCCGCTGCGCTCGCCGCCGTCAATGCGAGCGACGCCGATCTCGAACCGATTTTCGCAGGCCTGAAGCGCATGGAAGCGGCCGAGCGCGGGTTCGACGATCCGCTCGACGCCGACATCGCCTTTCACGTCGCCATCCTGCGCGCGTCGGGCAACCCCTTCTTCGTCCAGTTTCGCGACGTGGTGACGACCGCGCTGCGCAGCTCGATCCGCTTCACGAACCGCATCAAGGGCCGGTCGGCGAGCGTTCCCGATCATGCCGCGGTCAGCGAGGCGATCGCGCGCCGCAACCCCGACCGCGCGCGTAAGGCGATGAAGAAGATCATCGGCGACGTCCTCGACCTCATCGAAACGAGCGACGCCTAGAGCCTTCCCGCGTCGGTCATGGTGATCGGCAGGATCGCCCCGTCGGACGCATAGCGGACGCGCTCGACGGCGATATGACGCTCGCCCTGCAACGGCGCGCTTTTATCGCGCGTCGGCCAGCGGTGATAGACGATCAGCCAGTCGCCGCTTGCGGGGTCGCGCACGAAGCTGTGATGTCCCGGACCCTGATGGTCCGCATCGGACTGCAGCAGCACCCCGCGATAGCGCCAGGGGCCGACGGGCGAAGCGCTGGTCGCATAATGAACCGTATAGCCGGCGCTGTTCCACGCGCCGTGGCTGTACGACAGATAATAGACGCCGCCGCGTTCGTGCATGAAGGCGCCCTCGGTGAAATGGGGCGGCTGTTCGGTGGCGACCTCGCCGGCGATCGACAGCAGATCATCCGCCAGCCGATAGATGCGAAGGCGCGATCCGGCGCTGCCGCCGGCATAGAGGTAGAAATGGCCGCTCGCGGGATCGCGATATGCCATCGGATCGATCGCCTCGAACCCCGCATCGCCGGTGAGTAGCGGGCGGCCGGAGTCGATGAACGGACCCTGCGGCCGATCGGCGACCGCGACGCCGATACGGCTGGGCGTGGGGTTCTGCGGACCGACCGAATAGAAGAGATAATAGCGACCGTTCGCAGCGATCAGCGCGGGTGCCCAAAGATGGTGGCGCAGCGCGCCGTCATCGTCGATCCAGCCGATTTCGTCGCGGCGCAGGATGACGCCGCGAAACCGCCAATGCTGCAAATCACGCGTCGTCCACGACGACAGCCGGTCTCCGCCACCGCCGCCTTCCGTCGGATAGACCCATAAATCGTCGCCGATTGCCACCGCATGCGGGTCGGCCCCGACAATCGATTCCGTCCCGGAAAACCCGGCTGGCGTGACCGAACCGGGCAGAATCATCGCTGCCGCGGCCGCCCACGCCCACCGAGGACCGAAGGGTCTCATCAGAAGCGCGCGCGGAGGCTCGCTCCATAGAAGCTGTCGTCGACGCGGATGTCGTGCGGGAAGCCCGGCGTGTGGAAATAGCTGTAATATTTGCTCTTGAGGACATTCACCCCGTCGACGCTGAGTGCCAGATTCTCGTTGATGTCATAGCTGACCGAGAAATCGAGCCGGCCGTTCGCCTTGACGCGGTTGAACTTCGCGCCGTCGCCCGGCACCAGCAAGCCGCCGCCGAACAAGCCCTCGTTGAACTTGCCGCGCCACGTGTAGACGACGCGCGCTGTGATGCCGTATTTCTCGTACAGGCCGCCGATATTATAGCTGTATTTCGACACGCCGAGCAGCGGTTCGCCGACGAGCGGGTCGGTCGGGGTCTTGATCTTGCTGTCGGCGATCGTGAAATTCCCGAACATGCCGAGGCCGTCGAGCCCTTCGGGAAGAAAATCGAAGAAGACCTGTCCGCTGACCTCGATACCCTTGAGCTGTGCGCCGCCCAGATTGCGCGGACGCGAGATATTATAGGTGATGCCGTCGATGACCTCGGGCTCGACGCCGATCGCGACGCGGTCCTTGATCTCGCGATAATATACGGCGGCCGAGACATAACTCGACGGGCCGAAATAATATTCCGCCGTGGCATCCCACGCATCCGATTTCTGCGACCGGAGGTCGGGGTTGCCGCCGCTGCCGTTGGGGCGGATGTTGGCGTTGTTCGGCACCTCGTAAAAGAGGCCCGGATTGAGGTCGCCGAACGTCGGACGCGACAGCGTGCGCGCATAGCTGGCGCGGAGCTGCAGCTCGGGCGAAAGCTTCAACCGGATGCTTGCATTCGGCAGGAAGTCGGTTTCGGTGGTCGACCGCCGCACCGGGGTCAGCACGCCGCTCACCCGGCCCGTCCCCTGCAGGTCGCGATCGTTCGTCACCCAGCGCACCCCGACGAGCCCGTCGATCAGCGCATCACCGCCAAGGTCGGCGGCATATTTGATCTGCGCATAGCCCGACATCGTCTTTTCGTTCGCGCGGTAGCTGCGCGACGGATCAGGCGCGGGATCGCCCGCGGGCGCGCCATAGAGCTGGCGCAGCAGGTCGGTGTTTTCGCGCAGGAAATCGGGGTCGGGGGTGTACCAGTTCGCGCCATTGTTGATGAACGGGATCGACGCCGGCGACAGGATCAGGAAATCCGACGGCAGGCCGACCGAATTGACCAGCGTGACGCGGTTACCGCCGGGCGCGGCCGGGCCGCCCGCAAAGCCTTCGAACGACGCCTTGCGATCGGCATAGCGGAAGCCGACCTGGATCTGGTCGATGAAGCTTTCGACGTCGTAGCTGAAGTCGGTCCGCCACGCCTTCAGCGAGCTTTTCGAGGTATTGATGTCCTGGAACAGGCTGTTCGCGAAGCGGAAATCATTGGCATCGCTGAGCGGATCGCCCGTCATCACGGTTGTGCCATGGCCGTTGTCGTTGATGATGACATTCACCGCGGGGATCGTCTTGCCGATATCGACGATGATGTTGCGCGCCTTGAACGTCGTGTCGAAATAGGAAAGGTCACTTTCGAAATGGATGCGGTCGTTATCGTACCGCATGCCGCCCGCGATCAGCCACTGGTCGGTCTTGTCGCGCTTCGCCTGCGTGCTGGTGAGGCCGGGGACATTGTTGAAGGTCGCACTTTCGCCAAGGCAGAGATTCTGCGTGGTCCCGCCATCTCTGGTCGGAAATCCACCGCCGTCGACCTGCGCCGTGAAACACTCGCTACCCGCCACGGCATTGGTGATACTTTGCGCCGCAAAAATGTCGGAGAAGATGAAGTTGGTGGCGAAGCGCGAGCGATAGCCGCTGTAGAGACCATCGACGTAGAGCTCGAGTTCGGGGGTCGGTTTCCACTGGAGCGCAAGGTTCGCCTGCGGGCGGCGATAGCCGCCGGTATCGGTCAGCCCGCCGACGCAGGTTGGCAGCACGATCCCCGCGGCACCCGGAGGGCCGTTCGAGCCCGAGCGCGGGTCGCAGTTGAACGAGATCGGCCGGTTGAAATTCTGATCCGAGTAGGAAATGTTGAGGAGCGCGCCGAATTCGCCGTCGCCGACGTTCCAGCGGCCACTGATGAGCCCGCCCAGTGTATAGCTGAACTTGTCGACTTCCTTGCCATAGGTGCCGCGCGCGTTGAGCGCGACGCTGACGCCCTCCTTGAAATTGAACGGCTTTTGCAGCTTGAGGTTAATGACCCCGGCAACCCCGCCCTCGAGCAGGTTGGCCGAGTTGGATTTATAGACTTCGGCCCCCGCCAGCGCCTCGGCGGGCAGGTCCTGAAAGGCGAAGCCGCGGCCGACGCCGGTGAAGATCTCACGCCCGTCGAGCGTCGTCAAAATATCGCCGATGCCGCGCACCAGCGGGCTGACGATCTCGTTGTTGAAACCGTTGACGGTCTGGATGCCGGGCACGCGCTGCAGCGCGGCGGCCACCGTCGAATCGGGGAATTTGCCGATGTCGTCGGCGACGATGACCTCGACCACCTGGTCCGAATTACGCTTGATGTTGCGGGCCGCCTGCAGGCTGGCGCGCTGGCCGGTCACGACGATTTCGCGATCGGTCGCCGCGGTGCCTTCGCTGGCCACGCTGCCGGTTTCCACCTGCTCGTCCGCCGTCTGCGCCGCGGCGGACGCCGATGCGAGCAGGGCCGCCATCGACGCACTCGTAAACATGAACAATCTGGTCTTCATCGGTCGTCTCCCCATAGAGCTGCCAGGTGGTGTTCACCCGATCTTGTTGATTTTAAATATCTTATTTGTAATACAAATTATTCAGGCACAAAAATTTGAAGGATTGGAAAGGGCATTATTTCGTCGGCACGACGCCCTTTGGCGCGGCGGTCAGGCGCTTGATCAGGTCGACTTCGGCCTGGCGATAGGGCGTGCCATCGCTGCGCAGAACCTCGTGGAACCAGATCGTCGGCTCATCGCCGGTGTAGGGCTTCTTCCAGCTGTCCCACGGCAACCGCGTCTGCGACTTGCCGTCGACGAAGCCCCAGTTGATCATCGCGACGCCGTATTTCTTGCCCAGCGGCAGCGAGCCGTCGAAGGTCGATCCATTGCCGCGCGCCATATATTCGGTGCACAGCAGCGGCCGGCCATAGACCTGGAGTTGTTTGACGCGGCGTTCAAACGTCTCGGGCCAATTATAGTCATGGAAGGAAATGACGTCCGACTGCGCGACCTGAATCTTCTCAACCGCATCGAGCTTGTTCACGTCCGACCATTCGTCGCCGATCCACAGCCCGCTGGTCAGCGGCTGTTTCGGCTTTGCACTGCGCGTCCAGTCGAAGACCTGACCGAGCAGTCCGGCGACCATCGCCTTCTTGTTCGGCGTCGGTTTGTAATTGCCGCCGCCCTCGTTGTTCGGCTCGTTCCAGACGTCCCAGGCGAGGACGCGATCGTCGTTCGCGAAATGGGCGACGATGTCCTTCACATAGGCTTCGAGCTTGCCATGCTGCGACTTGTCGGCGAGCCGCGCGGCGCCCGGCGCCTGCATCCAGCCGCTGTTGTGCACGCCCGGGATGGGCGGATGCTGCGGGCCCGCAACCGGATCCGGATCCCAGCAGCTGTCGAACAGCACGAACATCGGCTTGATCTTGTGCTTCGCCGCGATGGCGAGGAACTGGTCCATCCGCTTCTTCAGCCCTTCGGGATCATTCTCCCAGAGCAGATTGTGCAGATAGACGCGCATCGTGTTCATGCCCATCGCCGACGCCCAGCCGAGTTCCTTGTCGATCGTTGCGGGATCGAAGGTTTCCGCCTGCCACATCTCGAACTGGTTGATCGCGGTCGCGGGGTTGTAATTGGCCCCGACGAGCCACGGCTGCCCCTCGTACCAGCTGTGCGCCTGCGCCTTGGTCCAGCGTTCGGCGGCATGCGCGGGCGATATCAGGAACAGCGCGGCGCAGACGAGCGCCATCAATGTGCGAAGCATCTCACTCTCCGAAAAAGAGACGGTAAACCATCTTGTTTATATAGGTTTCGCCCGGGGCCAGCCGGGCCGAACCGAGCGCGGGCTGGTTCGGCGTGTCCGGAAAAATCTGGGGCTCGAGGACGATCGCATCGCCCTGACGATAGAGCCTGCCCGCCTTGCCGACGACGGTGCCGTCGAGGAAGTTGCCCGAATAAAATTGCACCCCGGGCTGGTTTGACCAGAGCTCGAAGCCGCGGCCCGAAACCGGTTCCTCGACCCGCGCGAGCTGGCGCAGCGCCTTCGACACGGTCTTCGCGACGACGAAATTATGGTCATAGCCCTTGCCGATCACGATCTGCGGATCGCTCGCGTCGCGCACGCGCTCACCGACCGCATGCGGGGTGTTGAAATCGAACACCGTGCCCGCGACGGGCTGGAATGCGCCGGTCGGAATCAGCGTTTCGTCGACCGGGGTATAAGCTGCTGCGGGAATGGTCAGGACATGCCCCAACGCCCCCTGCCCCGATCCCTCGCCCGCGAGATTCCAATAGCCGTGGTTGGTGATGTTGACGATCGTCGGCTTGTCGGTCGTTGCGCGATATTCGATGCCGAGCTCGTTCTTCTCGTTGAGCGAATAGGTCGCCAGCACGGTAAGCTTGCCCGGATAGCCCTGATCGCCGTCGGGGCTGACATAGCGCAGCGTGACCGACGCCGTGTCGCCCTGCTTGACCTCGACAACATCCCACAACACCTTGTCGAAACCGGCGGTGCCGCCATGGAGCGAGTTGCCGATATTGTTGACCGGGGTCTGATATTGCTTGCCGTCGAGGCTGAACTTGCCCTTCGCGATGCGGTTGGCGAAGCGGCCGACGGTCGCACCGAAATATTCGGACTTGGCGAGATAACCGTCGAGCGAGGGATAACCGAGCTGGACGTCGGCGACCTTGCCCTGCTTGTCGGGCATCATCAGCGACTGGATCGCGGCGCCCCAGTTGATGATCGTCGCCGAAACGCCCTTGGCGTTGGTCAGCGTCACCGCCTCGACCTGCCGCCCGTCAGGGAGGGCGCCAAAAGGCTTGCGCTGGATTTCCGCCGCGCCCGCGGGGGCAAGGGCCAGCGCCCAGCCGGCCGCCCCGAGTGCGAGCGATGCCGCAAGCTTCGCCTTCATGATGATCTCTCCCTTTTCATGGTCTATCACGCACCTTTTTGCGAGTAAAGCCGTTTAATATGATAATTAACTTGCGGATTGGCGTGGAGCGAATCCCCGGACGCCGGCATCGACCTCGAACAAGGCACCGGCGTGCGGCGACCCGGTGTCGTCTTCGGCGGCAGAGGTGACGAACAGGCGGTCCAGATCGGCGCCCGCGAAGGCGCAGCTGGTGAGTTGTGCCGCGGGCAGCGCAATGCTGCGGTCGAGGCTGGCGTCGGGGGCATAGCGTTCGATGCGCCCCGCACCCCAGAGCGCGATCCACAGCCCGCCCTCGGCATCGAAGGTCATGCCGTCGGGAGTGCCGTCGCTATCCGAAAAATCGAGAAAAATGCTGCGATCGTGCAGACGGCCGTCGTCGGCGATGCGATAGCGATAGACTTGCCCCAGCTTGCTGTCTGTGTGGAACAGATGCTCGCCGCCGGGCATCAGCGCGGGGCCGTTCGCAATCGTATAGCCGGTATCGACGCGGGTGACACGGCGATCGGGGTCGAGCCGATAGAGGCTGCCGCTCGCGCCCTCGCAATCGAACGGCATCGTCCCCGCCCATATGCGCCCAGCGTCGTCGGCCTTGGCGTCGTTCATCCGGTTCGCAGGCAGGCCAGGCTCGGGATCGTGGAACGGAGTTGCCGAGAAAGGATCGAGCCGCAGCTCGGCGAAACCGCTTTGCAAACCGGCGATGAAACCATCACCCGACGCGCGTTCGATCACCCAGCCGATCGGCTCGGCGAGCGTCCAGCGGGTTACGTCCCCGCCCGCGAGGTCGAGGCGATTGAGCGCGCAGCCGAGGATGTCGACCCAGTACAGCGCATTGTCGCGCGGCGACCACAAAGGCCCCTCGCCCAGCCGGTCGCGCGTGCCGCGCTCGACGATCTCGAATGCGCTCAATGGCTATCCCTCGGCAGTCCGGCATTTTGGGCGAGCCGCTGAAATCTGGTCGCGTCCTCCAGCGCGGCGCCGCCATCGAACTGGCCGACCAGCTGGCGCTGGATTTCCTGCCACGGCGTCTGCGAAGCCGGATAGGTATAGCCGCCCGCCGCCTCGAGCCGGCTCCGCCGCGCGGCAAGCTCGGCGTCGTCGACCAGCATGTCGGCGGTCCGGCGGACCAGGTCGACCCGAATGATGTCGCCCGTCGCCAGCAGCGCCAGCCCGCCGCCGGCCGCCGCCTCGGGCGAGGCGTTCAGGATCGAGGGGCTGCCCGACGTCCCCGACTGCCGCCCGTCGCCGATGCAGGGCAAGGTATGGATTCCCCGCTTGATGAGCGCGACGGGAGGCTGCATGTTCACAACTTCGGCGCCGCCCGGATAGCCGATCGGTCCGGCGCCGCGGATGACCAATATGCAGTCCTCGTCGATACCGAGCGCCGGATCGTCGATGCGTGCATGATAATCTTCGGGACCGTCGAAGACGATCGCCCGGCCTTCGAAGACGTTCGGCCGATCGGGGTCCGACAGATAGCGCGCGCGAAAGGCGTCGGAAATCACGCTCGCCTTCATCACCGCCGAATCGAACAGATTGCCGCTGAGCACCATCAACCCCGCATCCTCGCGAAGCGGCGAAGCAAAGGGCCGGATCACCGCCGCGTCCTGCGTCACGGCTTCACCGCAATTTTCGGCGAGCGTGCGGCCGTTGGCCGTCAGCACAGTCCCGTCGAGCAGCCCCTGGCGCAGCAGTTCGCCGATCACCGCCGGGACACCGCCGGCGCGATAGAAATCCTCACCCAGATATTCACCCGCGGGCTGCAGGTTGACGAGCAGCGGAACATCCTCGCCTTCGCGCTGCCAGTCATCCATCGTCAGCTCGACCCCGGCGTGCCGCGCGATCGCGTTGAGATGGATCGGCGCATTCGTAGAGCCGCCGAGCGCGGCATTGACCTTGATCGCATTCAGGAACGCGGCGCGGGTCAGGATGTCGGAGGGCTTGCGATCGGCATGGACCATCTCGACGATCGTGCGGCCGGTCTGCCACGCGCATTCCTGACGGTCGCGATAGGGCGCGGGGATCGCCGCCGACCCCGGCAACGCCATGCCCAGCGCTTCGGCCAGGCTGTTCATCGTCGTCGCGGTGCCCATCGTGTTGCAATAGCCGGTCGACGGCGCCGACGAGGCGACGAGTTCGACAAAACCCTTATAATCGATCTCGCCCGCCGCGAGCATCTCGCGCGCTTTCCACACGATCGTCCCCGACCCGGTGCGCTGCCCCTTGTACCAGCCGTTGATCATCGGCCCCACCGACAGCGCCGCCGCGGGGATGTTCACCGTCGCCGCCGCCATCAGGCAGGCAGGCGTGGTCTTGTCGCAGCCGATGGTCAGCACGACCCCATCGAGCGGATAGCCATAGAGCGTCTCGACGAGCCCGAGATAGGCTAGGTTGCGGTCGAGCCCCGCCGTCGGCCGCTTGCCGGTTTCCTGAATGGGGTGCACCGGAAATTCGATCGGGATGCCGCCCGCGTCGCGGATCCCCTGCTTCACCCGATCGGCGAGGATGATGTGGTGGCGATTGCACGGCACCAGATCGCTGCCCGTCTGTGCGATCCCGATGATCGGACGGTTCGACTGCAACTCCTCGAGCGACAGGCCGTAATTCAGATAGCGCTCGACATAGAGCGCGGTCATGTCGGGATTGTCGGGATTATCGAACCACGATCGCGACCTCAGGGCCGGCCGCTTCGATCCGCCGTCGTGCTTGTCGTCCGTCACTTCATTTCCTGACTTGGGTTCAATGTCATTTGAAGGCCGCGACCAGCTTGTCATATTGCGCCTTGCTGATCTCGATCATCGATCCGTGCCGCGCACCAGCGGGCACCGCGTAGCGGTTCCATTCGGTCACGCCGCTGTTCCCCGACATCTGGAACCACGGCCCTTCCAGCCGCGGCGCTTTCGAAAGGCCATAGCTGGTGCCGGCATATTGCTCATAATAGAGCAGCCAGTCGGCGCCGTTCGGCGCGCGGATGATCGTCGGCGCCTCGCGGAAATTGGGGCTGAGCGCCGGGCCGGGGGTCGGATAGGGGCCGGTCATGTCCTTCGCGCAGGTGATGCGGACGGTCTTGCCCGTTGTCCAGGCATAGGATGGGTAACGCTCGTCCTTCAGGAGCGCGCAATAGCCGCCCTCGGGGTTCGGCTGGATGACCGTGTCGATCGTCGCCATCTCCCATTCGAACAGGCGCCGCGGCGGCCCGGCAAAGCTTTTGAGGTCGGGCGACAGGACATAAAGCGTGCGCTGGCTTTCCCAATAGCGCTCGGGGTCGCTCGCCGATCCCGGCACGGTCGGTGTATGCCAGCTCAGCAGGAAGCGCTTCGACGGCTTGTCGAAATAAAGCTTGGGCGCGCCGATGCGCTGCAGCGGATTGGCGAGACCGACCGCCGACTGCAGGTCGGGCTGATAGGTGCCATAGGGCGCCCAGTTGACCAGATCGCCCGACACCCAGAAACGGATCAGCGGGTCCTCGTCGCTCTTGTTGCCGACCAGATAATAGCGCCCGTCGGCCCCCTGTGCGATCGAAGCATGGCCGTGATAATCCTTCGACACCGGCTTTCCGCCGTTCAGCTCGGTCCAATAGAGCCCGTCGCGGCTGACCGAATAATAGAGGATGCCGTAATGACCGGTCTTCATATGCGCGAACAGATAGGCTTTGTCGGGATGGACATAGGTGTCGGGCGCCGATGCCGGCTGCGTATTATCCTGTGCCAGCGCGGGCACCATCAGCGCGGCGAGCGCGAAGCAAGCCATCAACAGTCTGCGAAGCGACATGATCTCTCCCCTCTGCGGGCCTGCGTCGACCCTTGCATAAGCTTCGATCTCGTATAAGCAGATATATATGATAAATAAAGAGGACGCGATGAACGACGGGAAAGATTTTTCGCAAGGGCGCGAAGGCGCGGAAATCCGCCTCGCGCTGGTCGGCATCGGCAAGATCGCGCGTGACCAGCACCTGCCGGCGATCGCGGCCGATCCGCGCTACCGGCTGGCCGCAACGGCGAGCCGCAACGATTCGGTCGACGGCGTGCCGGGCTATAGCAACATCGACGAGTTGCTTGCTTCCGGCCTGCCGCTCGACGCCGTATCGCTATGTACGCCGCCCGAAGGACGCGCTGATATCGCGCGCCGCGCGATCGATGCCGGTCTGCATGTCATGCTTGAAAAGCCCCCCGGCGTGACCGCCGAAGAGGTGCACGCGCTCGCGCGCCACGCGCTGGCAAAGGGCGTCACCTTGTTCGCCTCCTGGCACTCGCGCGAAGCCGCCGCGGTCGACACCGCGCGCGAATGGCTGTCGGGCCGTGCCGTCACCGGCGGGCGGATCGCATGGAAGGAGGATATCCGCCAGTGGCATCCCGGGCAGGAGTGGATCCTCGAGCGCGCGGGTATGGGTGTCTTCGATCCGGCGATCAACGCCTTCTCGATCCTGACCCGTATCCTCCCGGCACGCTTCGACGTCGAAGCCGCCACCCTCGACATTCCAAGCAACCGGTCGGCCGCGATCGCCGCCGCCTGCACTCTGCGCAGCGCCGAAGGCTATCAGATCGAAGCCGAGCTCGACTTCCTGTTCACCGGCGCACCAAGCTGGGACATCGAAGTTGCGACCGATGCCGGGCGATTGATCCTGCGCGACGGCGGCGCGACGATCGAGCTGCCCGGCGCCACGCCGCATAGCGGCGAAAATTGCGAATATCCCCGCCTCTATGGCCGCTTCCACGCGCTGATCGAAGCCGCGGAAATCGACGCCGACACCGCTCCGCTCGAACTCGTCGAACAAACATATGGCCTTGGCACGCGCCGCAGCGCGCCGCCGTTTGAATTTTGAGAGGAAACCGGCAGGAGAGCTCGTGATGCGGAACGATAGCGAAGCCCTCGACCGGCGAACCCTCCTCCGGCTGGCCAGCGGAACGGCGCTGGCGATGGGAGCGTCCCGCACGCTCGCTGCGAGCCCCGCGCCGACCGGTGTCGCGCAAATCTGGCCGGGCCGCGAACTTGTCCGGCTCTGGCCCGGCGCGGCACCGGGCACGCCCGCGCGCCTGCCGCCGTTCAAGATCGAGGACCGCGGCACCCCGACCTTCCTTAACCGCGTCGTGACCGGGATCGCCGATCCCGCAATGATCGTCTGCCGTCCCGCCAGACCGAATGGCACCGCGATATTGCTGATGCCCGGCGGCGGTTATGGGGTCGAATATGTCGACAACGACGGCCTGCGCGAGGCCGACTATTGGACGGCCCGGGGCATTACCGCTTTCATCCTCGTCTATCGCCTGCCCGGCGAAGGCTGGGTCCGGCATTCGGACGTTCCGTTGCAGGATGCGCAGCGGGCGCTGCGGCTGATCCGCGCGTGCGCCGACGATTATCGCATTGCGTCCGACCGTATCATGCTCCTCGGCTCGTCCGCGGGCGGCCACCTCGCGGGATCGCTCGCAACGCGTTTCGGCGAAGACGTCTATTCCCCTGTCGATGCCGCCGACCGACAATCGGCGCGGCCCGATCTGGCAGCGTTGCTCTATCCCGTCATCTCGATGCAGGCGGAGATCACGCATTCCGGCTCACGCGCGGCGCTGATCGGCGCGGACGCGCGTCCGTCGCTTGTCGACCGATATTCGGTCGACCGCTGCATTGCCGACGATACCCCACCGATGTTCCTCGTCGCGGCGGGCGATGACGACATCGTGCCGGTCGAAAACAGCATCCTCGCCTATCGGGCGATGCTCGCGCGAGGGCGCAGCGTATCGATGCACCTGTTCGAAACCGGCGGGCATGGCTTCGGCCCGAACTTGCCCGCCGCGAGCCCCGCGTCGCGCTGGCCCGATCTGCTTCTGGCCTTTGCCGCCGCCCGCGGGCTTCTGGAATGAAGCCAGTGCCGGACGCGCCTAGCGCTCGCGGCCACCCGACGGCACCGGAAGCCTTTTTCCGATAGCGACGGGCGCGCCGAAATCCGGCCAGCCCGCGCCAGTCCATCCAAAACGCTGGATATGCGGCGCCCGTTTCGCCGTGCAGCCCATGCCCGCGGCCGGATTGGCATGATAGATGATCCAGTTCTCCCGGCCGTCGGGCGACCGGAAAAAGCCGTTGTGCCCGGTCGCATAAACGCCGTTGGCGCTTTTGAAGACGGGCTGCGGCGACTTGCTCCACGCGGCGGCGTCGAGCGGATCGGCGCCCGGCGGCGCGCGGAGCAGCCCCAGCGAATAATCGTCGGACCAGCAGGCACTGGCCGAATAGGTCAGGAAAAGATCACCCTTCGGGCCGGGCAGAAATTCGGGCCCCTCGACAATCTGCCGCCCGCCCTGCCGTTCCCAGACACGGTCGGGCCGCGCGATCACCGCCTCGCGTCCTTTCAGGGTCCAGGGACTCTCCATCTCGGCAATCGCGATCGCGCTGTCGGGCCCGATATAGGGCGAATAGACAAAATAGCGTTTGCCGCCGTGATCGAAGACGGTGCCGTCGATCCCGGCGTGCGCCGTATTGACGCGGCCGCGGTCGATCCATTTTCCGCGCAACGGATCGGCGCCCGCATTTTCCAGGACAAAGACCGCGCGATGATCGTCGTCGGTGAACCCGCTGGCGGTCGCGGAATAATAGAGGAACCATTTGCCATCGATCCGGTGCAGTTCGGGTGCCCATATCGAATGCGCGTTCGCCCCCTCCTTCGGTGGCGTCCACACGGTCACCGGCTCGACCTCGCCCAGCCTCGCGACATTGTCGGTCCGCCACAGCGCGATCCGGTCGCCGAGCGTATGGGTGTAATAATAATATCCGCCGACCTGCAGGATCCACGGGTCGGGGCCCGAGGGAAGGAGAGGATTGGCGAAGGTGGCGACACCCGCCTCCTCAGCCGCCGCAGGCAATGCGAGACCGCCGATTACCGCGACAGCAACACCCCACGCGACCCGCCGGACGAAACGGCGCGCAAGACGGTTGGCCGAACCCGAAAAAAGCATGCACCTCTCCTCATTGTTCTGATCATTATTTATAATATAAGTATGATCAAATTGGCAACCGACGACCTGGGCGCGTATGCGTGGAGGCGTTCTGGCCGGTAGCGGCCTGCCAGCTTTCACTTCGGAAATTGTGAGCGCGGCCGCCCAATCACGTAAGGATTTCGCGCTCCATCCGGACTGTGGCCGTAGGGCCACAGCGCCGCATGATTCGTATCCGGCGGGAGCTTCGCGTTCATCCTAACCCTTTTCCCGAGCGTTGCTGACGCGGCTGCCGGATTTCGGCGACCGCACACATATGCCTGAAAACAACAGGAGGAGAGGATAATGACCCAATTCCAGCAACTTGCTCGGTCGGGAACAGCCGTCATCGCCGTCGCGGCAGCTCTGGCAAGCGCCGCCCCCGGCAACGCACAGCAATCGGAACCGCTTCCGCAGGACAGCACGGCCGAAACATCGGGGGAAACCATTGTCGTCACCGGTTCGCGCATCCGCCGCGACCCGCTGGATCAGGAAGCGCCGATCGCGTTCATCGGTCAGGAGGATATCGCGAAGACCGGTCTCAATTCGGTCAACGACGTGCTTCAGCGGCTGCCCAGTTCGGGCGGCGGTCTCAACAGCAAGTTCAACAACAGCGGCAACCTCGGCAACCCGCCCGACGGCGGCGGCGTCGGCGCGGGCGCGGCCGAAATCGACCTGCGCTACCTCGGCTCACGCCGCGTCCTCGTGCTCGTCGATGGCATCCGCTATGTGAACGGGGCTTCGGCAAGCGGCGTCCCCGGATCGACCGACCTCAACTCGATCCCCGAAAGCGCGATCGAGCGCATCGAGGTGCTGCAGGACGGTGCCTCGGCGATTTACGGTTCGGACGCGATCGCGGGCGTCGTCAACATCATCACCAAGAAAAGCCAGGAGGGGCTGCGTGCCAGCGCGCAGGTCGGCGGTTATGGCCAGGGCGACGGCTTTACCAAGAGCGCGCAGGTGAGCTGGGGCAACGGCCGCGGCCCGACGCAGATCGTCGTCGGCGCCAACTATGTCCAGCAGGACGGCGTCCTCGCGGGCAGCCGCGCAATCTCGCGTTTCCCGGCGCCCTATTCGAACACCTGCCTCGATGGCGGCTGTTCGGGCTTCGTGCCGCTCGGACGCTTTATCGTGTTCGGGACGCCCGATGCGCAAGGCCAGATAGTAAGAAATGATTTGACCCTGCGCGGCCCGGTAATCGGCCGCAACCCCGTGTATAACGCGGGCAATCCAACCGATCCGGCAAGCGATTTCAAGGCCTTTGGCAACGCCGACCGCTTCAATTTCGGCCCGTTCAACTATCTCCAGATCCCGGTCGAGCGCTATGGCGCCTTCGTCAACGCCCGCCAGGAAATCTCCGACAGCATCAATTTCTCGGTTCGCGGGATCTGGAATCAGCGTAAATCGAAGAACCAGGCCGCGCCGCTGCCCTTTGGTTTCGGCCCCGCCGCGGGGCTGACGCCGGTGCTCGACGCGATCACCGTCGATGCGACCAACCCCTTCAATCCGTTCGGGGTAACGCTCGACGCGAGCAACACCGATCTGGTCTATCGCCGCTTCGTCGAGGGCGGCCCGCGCCGCTTCAACCAGACCGTGACCACCCTCTATGGCGTCGCGACGCTCGACGGCAGCTTCGACATCGGCGGCGGGCGCAAATGGTATTGGGACGTCAACGCCGCCTATGGCCGCAACAAGGCCAAGCAGACGATGTTCGGCAACATCAATTCGGATCGCCTGCGCCGCGCGCTCGGCCCGGTCGCCGCCTGCACCGGCGAATGCGTGCCGTTCAACATCTTCGGCGGGGTCGGTTCGATCACCCAGCCGATGATGGACTATGTCATGTTCACCCAGCGCGACCGCAGCCGCCAGTCGACCTTCAGCGCCTCGGCCAACATCACAGGCAGCCTTTTCGACCTGCCGGGCGGGCCGCTCGGTATCGCCATCGGGGCCGAATATCGAAAGCTCAAGGGCAGCTTCGATCCCGACCCGATCGTCGCCGCGGGCTTCAGTTCGGACATCCCGGCGCTGCCGACGCGCGGCAGCTATGACGTCAAGGAAGCCTATGCCGAACTCAGCGCTCCGGTGCTGTCCGACACGCCCTTCTTCGACCTGCTCGAATTCACCGGCGCGGTGCGCTGGTCGGACTATTCGACCTCGGGCTCGACGACGACGCTGAAGGGCGGGGTCAACTGGAAACCGATCCAGGACCTGCGCCTCCGCGCTTCCTATGCCGAAGGCTTCCGCGCGCCGTCGATCGGCGAATTGTTCGGCACCCAGTCGCGCTTCGACCAGCAGATCAACGATCCCTGCTCGACCTCGACGACCACGGGCCAGAACTGGAACAACAACACAACCGTTCGGACAAATTGCATCGCGCAGGGGGTTCCGGCCGCCGGCTATGCGCAGGCCAATCCGCAGATTTCGGTGCTCGTCGGCGGCAATCAGGATCTGGCCGCCGAAAGTTCGAAAAGCTGGATTTTCGGCGGCGTTTACAGTCCGGGTTTCATCCCCGGCCTGTCGATCGAGGCCAATTATTACGACATCAAGATCAAGGGCGCGATCCAGGCGGTGAATGCCGAGATCACGCTGGCGCAGTGTGCCGGGCAGAACGATGCCGACGCCTGCGCGCTCGTCACCCGCGCGGGCGGCGGACAGCTGACCTTCGTCGAAGGGCTGCTCCAGAATATCGCGGGCATCCGTACCAAGGGGATCGACGCCAACCTGACCTACCGGACACAGAAAACGTCCGCCGGGCGGTTCGGCTTCACCTGGAACAACACCTTCCTCACCCAATATGACGTGATCGTGCCGACCGCCGACGGCTCACTGGTCGTCAGCCGCGAGGGGACCGAACAGGGCAGTCCCAGCCAGGCCTTCCCCAAATGGAAGTCGGTCGGCATCCTCGACTGGGACGGCGCATCGATCGGCGCGACGCTGACCGGCCGTTATGTTTCGGCGATCCGCGAACCACTGGCCAACGACAACAAGTTGAAGGCGCGCTTCTACACCGACTTCCAGCTGCGCTGGTTCCCGGCGGAGGACCCCGAGGCCTTCGGCTTCGCGCTCGGCGTGAACAATCTGTTCAACGTCAAGGCGCCGGGGTGCATCAGCTGCGACATCAACAATTTCGATCCGACCGCCTATGATTTGCCCGGACGCTATTATTACGTCCGCGCCAGCTTCAAGATGTAGGCATTCGCGCTTGGAGGGTGATCGATCTCGCGCGAGACCGATCACCCCTTCGCATCGGGATCCAACATCCTCTATCTGACGGGCGGAACGAAAGAGGCGGAAGCGCCGATGCGCGACGCGATCGACCTGACCGCCTCGCTCGATGGCGAAATGCGGGCCTTGCCGGCCGCGTGGGGCGCATTCGGAGAGGTGCTGGCAGGCCGGTGCAGGCCAGCAACGCGTTCCGAGGCGTCGGTAGCGCTGCTGACGGGGATCGAATTCGGGCAGGCCGAAAATGGTGCACCCGACTGGATTCGAACCAGTGGCCCCCAGATTAGGAATCTGATGCTCTATCCTGCTGAGCTACGGGTGCGCCGCCGCTCGTGTAGCGGTGCAGCGCGCAAAGCGTCAATCGGGATGGATCAATTGGCCGCCTCGGGCGGAACGATCGGTACGAGCAGGGGCATCGCGGCGATCCCGTCGTCGTGCAGCGATCGCGCCTCTTCGGGCGAGGCCTGGCCGTGGATCAGGTCTTCGGCCGCGCGTCCTTCGTGCATCGCGCGCGCCGCATCGGCGAACTCGCGCCCCACCCAGCGCGACTGCGGCAGCATTTCGGCCTGCTTAGCGGCAATGTCGGCGAGCAATTTGCGCACCAGGTCGGGCGACGCCTCGTCCGAGCCGGACGGCTTGGCGGGCGGCGGAGCGACCGCCTGACGATTGGACTTGGCCCCCACTCGCGGCGCCATCACCGCCTTTTTCACATCGTTATCGCCGCACACGGGGCAATTGATCAACCCGCGCGCCTGTTGCTCGCCAAAGCTCTCGCTGCTCGCGAACCAGGCCTCGAAACGGTGATCGCCCGCGGCGCAGCAAAGGTCGAAAACGATCAAGGTCAGCCCAGCCCCAACAGCGGATCGAGCCCGCCGCGCGCATCGAGCGCCGCCATATCGTCGCTGCCGCCGATATGTTTTCCGTCGATGAATATCTGCGGGACGGTGCGCGCGCCGCCCGCGCGTTCGACCATCGCATCGAACCCGGCGCGGTCCATCGTCAGGTCGATTTCCTGATATTCGACGCCCTTGCGCTCAAGCAGCGCCTTGGCGCGCGAGCAATAGGGGCAGAAGAACTTCGTAAAAACTTCGATCTTGGCCATGCGGCTATCCTGTCATCCTTCACTCGCCATATCGGAATCCAACGAAGCAAAGTCAAATATGTTGCTTGTCATGAGGGCCTCGGGAACGACGCGCGCCCATGTTAGAGCGGACACTTGTGCGGCGCCGCTGCGCCCTAGCACCCGCGCCGCCGCGCGCAGCGTCGCGCCGCTGGCATGGACATCGTCGACCAGCACCAGATGCCGTCCCGCCGCGCGCGCCTTGGCATCGCCTGCCAGCGCAAAGGCGCCAGCGACGATCCGGTCGCGCTCGCGCCGCCCCTTACCGCGCAGCGATGCGGTCGCCTTCGTACGCAAAAGCAGGTGATGATCGCGCGGAGCGCCGGTCAGCCGCGTCAGCTCGTCCGCGATCAACGCCGCCTGATTGAACCCGCGCGACCACAGGCGCCAGCGGTGCAACGGCACCGGAACCAGCAGCATCGCGTCGATATCCCCCAGCGTGGCGAGATGCCGTGCCATCAGCCGCGCCATCAGCCGCGCATGCCCGGTCCGCCGCCCATATTTGAGGCGCAGCGCCACCGTGCGCGCGACGGGGCCATAGGCGACCGCTGCGGGTGCGCCCTCGAACGGCGGCGCGCTCGCCAGACACGCACCGCATTGGGTCGGCCCGCCGGGCAAGGCGGCGGGCAGCGGAATCGAGCAGCGCGAACAACAAGGCCCATCGAGAAAATGGAGCGACGACCAGCAGGTCAGGCAGAATTGGCGGTCTTCGCCGACGATGATCCCGCATCCGGGACAGCGCGGCGGCAGCGCATAATCGACAACCGCGCGCGCCGCGGCGCGCAAAGTGCCGCGCCAGGCCCCGGCCGGCGCGCCGTCTTTTTCGACATCCCCCGTCGTCGTCGCCATCACTGGCTTGTGAAGCATCGCCGGGGGCGGCACAAGCGGCGCATGTCGCAGCCCCCCCGCCCGCTTTTCTCCCCGGCCCGCCACCGCGCCCAGCGCGACCGCATAGCGCGCCTGCCCGCATCGGCCAATTTCCTCGCGCCGCTCATCGCCGAAACCCTGCTCGACCGGCTCGCGATGGTGACGCGCGAATTTCCGCGCACGTTGCTCATCGGCGCGCATGATGCCGCGCTCGCCGATCATCTCCGCGCGACGGGCACCGCCCTCACCATCGCCGAGGCGGGGCCACGCCTTGCCGCCGGAACCGGCGCGATCGCGGTCGAGGCCGACGCCATCGACCTGCCCTTCGCCAGTTTCGACCTCATCATCTGGCCCGGAGGGCTCGATAGCGTCAACGACGTGCCCGGCGCGCTCCTTCGCCTCCGCGCCCTGCTCGCCCCCGACGGCCTGTTGCTCGGCGCCTTCGTCGGCGACGGCAGCCTGCCCCGCCTGCGCCGCGCGGTAATGACCGACGGCGTGCGGTCGATCGCGCGGCTGCACCCGCAGATCGACCTCGCCGCGATGGGCAATCTGCTCCAGCGCGTCGGCTTCACCCTGCCCGTCGTCGATGTCGACGCGCTGACGGTGCGTTACGGCGACTGGTTCGCGCTGGTACGCGACCTGCGCGCCGCCAGCCTGTCGAGCCGGCTCGCGCCCGCCCCGCCGCCCCTGACGCGCGAAGAAACCGCACGGATTGCCGCCGCTTTCGCGGGCCAGGCCGATCCCGACGGCCGGATCGCCGAAAGCTTCCGCATCGTCCATTTCAGCGGCTGGGCGCCGCATCCCGACCAGCCGCAACCCGCACGGCGCGGCAGCGGCACCGCCTCGCTCGCCGAAGCGCTCAAACCAAAGGACTAGATCAAAGCCTCCAGAAGCCCGATCAGCGGCTTGTCGGCGGGCGGCATGTCGAGCCCGTGCAGTTCGACGGGGCGTACCCAGCGCAGCGCGCTGGCGTGCTGTGCCACCGGCGTCCCGCGCCATTTGCGGCAGACGAACAGTAACAGCAGCAGATGCCGGTTGCCGAGCATGTCGCTCGCGAAACAGGCGGGCGCAAGGCAGGCGTGATCGACATCGATCGCAAGTTCCTCGCCCAGTTCGCGGATCAACGCCTGCTCGGGCGTTTCGCCGGGTTCCAGCTTGCCGCCGGGGAATTCCCACAGCCCCGCCATCGACAGACCTTCGGGACGCTGCTGGACAAGCAGCCTTCCGTCGCGGTCGATGAGCGCGGCCGCCACGACAACGAGCGAGGTTTCCTGCGGTTTTCCGGGGTCTGGCACGGACAAATTGTTAACCTTCCTGTGTGAATATGGGCACCCTCGGGAACTATAATTTCAGTCAGGGGTGGAACAATGCGAAACTTTTACAGGCTGATGCGGTCGACCAGGGCCGCCACAGCCGTCGAATACGGGCTGATCCTGGCCCTTGTCTTTTTGGCGGCCGTCGTTGCGGTAGGCAATGTCGCCAACTCCACCAACAGCATGTGGGGAAGCGTCTCGAACGCTGCCCAAAAAAATATGTAGCACCGCGACGGTCGTCCCTTTTCGGGGCTGCCGCGCACCGGTTTCGGGCGGGTGCCATTAAGATTTTCAAAACCTATTCACCCTAAACCCCCAGATGTTGACCCAGACCAGACCGTCAACAGGGTAAGTGAAATCAGGAGACCAGTCATGAAGTTCATCAAGAAGTTCGTTCGCGATACCAAAGCCGCCACCGCCATCGAATATGGCCTGATCGCGGCCCTCATCGCCGTCGCCGGCATCGCCGCGATGGGCGCAGTCGGCAACAGCGTCGGCAACACCTTCAACAAGGTTTCGACCGAGCTCAACAATAAGACGACCACCCCGTAATCGGGTTGGTTTGCGCCGCTATTGCGGTGGAAATCCGGAAAGGGCGGTGGAGCAATCCACCGCCCTTTTTCTTGCGCGCGCTGAAAGCAATTATCTGCTGGCGTACACGACGATCTTCACGCGCTGTCCCGGGGTCAGGCGGCTCGATGCTGTCAGGCGGTTGAGCACCTGGAACCGTTCGGTCTGATAATTGCTATAGGCCATTCGCCGCGCCAGGCTGGCAACCGTATCGCCGCGCCCCACGGTCACGACGTCGATCCGCCGCGGCCTGATCGCCGCCGCTTCCGCCGTGCTCAGCCGCCGGACGCTGCTGAACATCGAATTGAACGCGCTGCCGCCACCCGCCTGCGTCAGCGCGACGAAATGAAACGCGCTGCTGCGCGAAAATTCATAAGCGAAGACGGTGACATCGACTTGCCCCGACTGGGTATTCACCCGCGCGGTCGAATAGGATGCCGGGATGCCGTTCACCGTCGTGCGCTGGATCGCGCCGGGGCTGATCGACGCGTTACCCGCCACAGCCCTGAATGCCGCGGTGATATAGGCATTCATGTCGCCGCTGTACGGGCCGGTCGTAAATTGCGCCTGCCCGCCATTGCCGCTGACCGATACCGCATCGGCACCGTTCTGCATGCCATAGCCGTTCGGCACCGTGAAACGCAGCTTGAGGTCGGGGTGCAGGAAATCGCGTCCCTCGACCACGCCCTGCGCCGGATCGTCGCCATAAAGCACATTATCGAGCGAGGCGAGAAAGGCATCGGCATTGCGGGTGCCGCCACCACCGCCCGCCCGGCTCGCCAGCGTCTGCGCGTTGCGGACGCGCGACGCGGGATCGGGGTGGGTGCTCGCCCATTCGGGCAGCGAGCGCGCGTCGCCGCCCGACAGACGCGCGTCGAGCGTTGTCTGGTTCGCAAGGCTCGTCAGCATCGTCGACAGCGCCATCGTGTCATAGCCCGCGCTGCGCAGATATTGGACGCCGAGCTGGTCGGCCTGCAGCTCCTGGCTGCGCGAAAAGCCCAGCGTCGCAAGCTGTGCCACGCGCAGCGAATTATTCTGAAGGAGCCCGCCCAGCCCGCCGAGCAATCCGCCATTGTCGCCGATCGCCCCGCCCAGCACCGCGCCGAGCACGCCGAGGATCTGGTTGCGCGTCGCCGCCGACTGGCGCTTCTTGCTGTGCTGCGCCGCGACATGCCCGACCTCGTGTCCGAGCACGCCGGCGAGTTCGGCTTCGTCGTTCATCAGCGCCATCAGCTGGCGCGTGACATAGACATAGCCCCCCGGGATCGCGAAGGCGTTGTTCACCGGCGAATTGAGGAGGGTGACGGTAAAATCGCTTGGGCTACGCGACAGGCCCGACTGAACGGCGATATTCTGTCCGACGCGGTTTACATAGGCGGCCTGCGGACCGCTATAAGCCCCGCCGAATTCGGCCATCAGCTGCGGATGCGCGTCGGTGCCCTGCTTGCGTTCGGCGGGCGAAATGCTCGTCGCGGTCTTGATCGCCTTCAGCTGTGCGTCGGCCGCGCCGGTCAAGGCCAGGCTGCCGAGCGCTGCCGATGCCGCCAGCTTGATCGCTAGCCCGTTTTTCGTCTTCCGCACCATCGAAGCGCCTCCCTATCCGTTTCTTCTTTCAGGAATATCCCCGATTCACCACAAGGCAAGCCGCATCCGCGGTGCCCTTGGCGAAAGAAACGCGAAGCCCGGCGATCGGGTTCCGGTTCAGGCGCGGCGCGCCTGAATTTATGGGCCGCTCAAGCGCGGCCCATGGCGAGGAATTTTTCCTCGCGCGCCGCGAGCAAGGTTTCGCGCGGCAATCCTGCCAGCGCGCCCAGTTCCTGCTCGATCGCATCGCCGAGCGCGGCAATCGCGACTTCGGGCGCGCGATGCGCGCCGCCGACGGGTTCGGTGACGATGCGGTCGATGATTTTCAGCCCCAGCAGGTCCTGCGCCGACATCTTCATCGCCGCGGCGGCGTCGGCCGCCTTGTCCGACGTGCGCCACAGGATCGACGCGCAGCCTTCGGGTGAAATCACCGAATAGACGGCATGTTCGAACATCAGCACGCGGTTCGCGGCGGCAAGTGCAATCGCGCCGCCCGAACCGCCCTCGCCGACCACCGCGGCGACCATCGGCACGCCCAAGGCGAGGCATTGTTCGGTCGAGCGCGCGATCGCTTCGGCCTGGCCGCGCTCTTCGGCCTGGATTCCGGGAAAGGCGCCCGACGTGTCGACCAAAGTCACCACCGGCAGCCCGAAACGGTCGGCGAGCTGCATCAGGCGGATCGCCTTGCGATAGCCCTCGGGCTTCGCCATCCCGAAATTATGCTTCATCCGCGACGGAATATCGTCGCCCTTTTCGTGGCCGATGACCATCACGCGGCGGCCGCGGAACCGCGCCATTCCGCCCAAAATCGCCTGATCGTCGCCGAAATTGCGGTCGCCGGCCAGTGGCATCCAGTCGTCGAACAGACCCGCGACATAATGCTTGAAATGCGGGCGGTCGGGGTGCCGCGCGACCTGCGTCTTTTGCCAGGGCGTCAGTTTCGAATAGATTTCGCGGAGCAATTTCGAGGATTTGCCCTCAAGCTGCGCGATATCATTGTCGATGTTGAGCGTGGGGTCGTCCCCCATCTCGCGTAGCTCGGCAATCTGCCGATCGAGCGCGGCGACCTGTTTTTCGAAATCCAGAAAGGCTGTCATAGGCGAGCGCTAGGACGAAGGCGGCTCAACGTCAACGTCCGGGTCGAGGCTGGCCATCCGCGCCAGCGGATGCCGTTTGTTGACAAGTTCGACGAGGCGGGGGCTGTCGACATGCGTGTAGATTTCGGTCGTCGCGATATCGGCGTGGCCGAGCATCAATTGCAGCGCGCGCAGATCGGCCCCGCCCTCGAGCAGATGCGTGGCGAATGCGTGGCGCAGCACGTGCGGGCTGATCGCGGTTGGGTCGACCCCCGCCCGCGCGGCAAGGTCGCGCAGCATCTGGAACAGCCGCACGCGCGAGATATGCGCCTTGCCCGACGGGAACAGCCAAGGCGATCCATCGGCGAGGAGCGGCAGCCAGCGGTCGAGCACCGTGCGCGCCCGTTCGGACAGCGGGACCAGACGTTCCTTGTCGCCTTTCCCGCGGATGATCAGAAATTCGCGCCCGCCGGCGATCGCGCGGCGGGCCAGCGACACCAGTTCGCTGGCGCGAAGGCCCGACCCATAGAGAAGTTCGAGCAGCAACAGCATCCGCACCGCCGCGGCGGGCGGCGCTTCTCCCGCCGCTTCCTCCTCGGCCTGCTCGAACAATAGCTCGACATGGTCGTGGGTCAGGATGCGCGGGAGCGGCCGACGCGTCGCGGGCCGCGCAATATCGAGCGCCGGATTATCCGTCCGCTCGCTTTCATCAAGCAGGAAGGCGAAAAACTGCCGCAGCGCCGACAATTTGCGCGCGGCGCTGCTTGCCGCAAGCGACTGATAATCCGCCATCAATTTGCGCAAGTCGCCCGCGTCGGCGTCGACCAGCCGGCCTTTCACCCACGCCGCCGCCTGTTCCAGATCGCGGCGATAGGCAGCCAGCGTATTGCGCGACGCACCGCGCTCGGCCGCCATCATTTCGAGGAAGCGGTCGATCATCGCCGCGTCAGACATCGCCGATGCCCGGCAGCGTGATAACCTCAGACACGCACCAGCGCTTCGGCCGCGATCATCCGCGCTTCGGCCGCGAGCCCCACGTCGCGCAGCGCCCGAACGATATAATAAAGATGATAGGGCGGGACTTCGGACCACTCGCCCTGCATCCCCGCCGCCGCGAGAAGCGCCACCATGCCCGGCTCGCGCCGTTCGGCCGCCGCCATGATCGCGCGCGACCATCGCGTCTGTTTGCCCAGATCGACCTCGAGATCGCTCGCCGCCGAAGCTGCTGCGCTCGCGTCGAGGCGCCCGAGGCCCGCGAGCCCCGCGAGCAGGAATTTCGATCGCAAGGCGTCGGCGCTGTCATCGTCGCCCGCGAACTGGCCGACGGCGCCCGCGCTCATGCCGGTCAGCGGCCGCGGCGATCCCACCGCGAGCACCGCCCATGCGCGGCTGCCCACCGAAACGGTCGGAACCCACGCGATCGCATTTTCGTCATATCCGCCCGCGAGCATCGATCCCAGCAGCTGCCAGGGATCGCCGCCCACGTCGGTATTGACCGGCAAGGCCGCAGCGGCGCGTGCGGTTGCGACCATCGCGGCATAGCTTTGCGTCGGCGTGCCGCCCGTGCCCCACAGCTGCTGCATCGCGGCATAACGGTCTGCACCGGCCGCGAGGCGAAACGCGCCGCGCAGCCGATCGGTCTGGGTCACGAGCGCCTCGGCGGGCTCTTCTTCGCTCGCCGCGGCGCTCAAGAGCGAGACATAGGCTTCGCTCGACAGCACTCCGCGCGCGGCGGCTTCGGGCGCGGCGGCGATGCGGCTGGCCATGTCGGTCATCGGCGCGAGCACCGTCCAGCTTTTGATATTGGACGGCGCCGCGGTGCGCAGCGCCTCGGGCACCGGGATCGCGGTGGCGGTCGCCATGCCGAAGCGCCAGCTCGTCAGCCGGTCGATATTGTCCCACTCGATCGTCGTCGAGCGGCGCCGGGCGCCCGTCGCGCCGAGCACGCGTTCGGTGAGCAATATGTCGAAGTTCGAGATTTTACCGCTCGACCGCACGCGGCCGATCGCCCAGCCCGCCGGCCCGGCTTCGCCCGACAGCCCCGAACAGATCGCCGACGCCAGGCGCCACGCCTGCTCGTCGCCATGCGCGAGGCCTGCGGGGACATAGGGGCACATGCCAGCCGGATCGGCGTTGGCGAGATAGGTTTGCTGCGCCGCGGCGACGAGGCGCGGGCTCGCCCGGTCATAGTCGACCGACTGGACGATCCGGCGCGCTATAATCGATTCGCCCATGCGCAGCAGCAGCGCCGTGCGAGCGGCGGCGAGGTCGGCGCCGTTGATCGTGTCGGGGGTGTCGATCGCCGACGCGAGCGAGCGGCGAAGCAGGATCTGCCCCCAGCGCGATGCGAACTGGCCATTCGTCTTGCCCATGATCGCGGCGGCATATTGGCCGCGCACACCGAACGCATCGGGCGCAAGCCCGCCCGTTTCGGGCGTCAGCGGCCCGATCCGCGTCAGCAGGCGGCGCGCGCCCGGCGGCAGGTCGTATTTCAGACCGCCCGATTCGACCTCTTCGTCCTCCTCGCCCTCTTCGCCGGTTTCGGCCGGCGCGCTCGCGCTAGCGGTCCCGGACGTCGGCACGACAGGCGGCGGGGCGCTGCCATTAGCGGGCGCCGAACCCGGGGTTGGCGTCGCAGTCGGCGACGGCGTGGGGGTCGGTCGCGGCGCGGGCGTCTCGGCGGGGTTGCCAAAGCCTTCGGGCAGCAGCGATTCCTGCGCGAGTGCGGGCAGGACCAGCGCCGCGGCGAGCGCGGTGCCCGACAGGCCCAGCGTCAGCGAAAGCGTTTTCATCTTCATCGTGGAGCGCTTTCGGCAATCTTGTCTGTCACGTCCACCTCAATCATTCGCGGCTCGATCGGCCGGCCCAGGAACAGCAGGAACAGGAAGAACGCCACCAGCACCAGCGCCAGCACGATCAATCGTGCAATCCAGCGGCTCTTTCCCGATCTGCCCCGCGCGCGCAATATCCAATGCCTGCCGTTCGTCTCATTTGAACCGCAGCAAAACCATTGTTCCGCGCGGCCCCTTCGGTATAGCCGCGCGCACCATGTCGCGAAACCCGAAAAGCCCGGCTGCTGCCATCTCCGCGTCGATCCGCGACCGGTCGATCGTGCTTGTCGGGCTGATGGGGTCGGGCAAATCGACGATCGGCCGCCGCCTCGCGCAACGCCTCGGCATGCGCTTCGCCGACGCCGACGACGAAATCGAACGTGCGGCAGGCATGACGATCTCCGACATTTTCGCGCGTTTCGGCGAGGCGCATTTTCGCGACGGCGAACGCCGCGTGATTTCGCGGCTGCTCGGCGAAAAGCCGATGGTGCTCGCGACGGGAGGCGGCGCCTTCGTCAATGAAGAGACGCGCGCGCTGATCCTGCAGGGCAGCCTTTGCATCTGGCTCGACGCCGATATCGCAACGCTCGTCGAACGCGTCGGCCGCCGCAGCCATCGCCCGCTGCTCAAGAATCGCGACCCCGGCGAGGTGCTCCGCGAACTGGCGGCGGTCCGCAACCCCATCTATGCCGAGGCGCATATTCGCGTCAGTTCGGCAAGCACGCCGCACGACCATACGGTGCGCGCGATCCTCGAGGCTCTGTCAAAGTGGGAAGATCCGAAATGGAAAGCCTGACCGTCGAATTGGGCAGCCGCAGCTATCCGATATTGATCGGCGACGGGCTGATCCAGGGTATCGGCGATCATGTAGCGCCGCTGCTGAAACGCCCGCGCACGATGATCGTCACCGACACCCACGTCGCCGAACAATATCTGATTCCGCTCGGCACCTCGCTGGCGATGGCCGACATCTCCTTTTCCTCCTTCGTGCTCGATCCGGGTGAAGGCACGAAGAGCTGGGCTGGCCTCGCGCGGCTGACCGAATGGCTGATCGGCGAAGGCGTCGAGCGCGGCGACCATGTCATTGCGCTTGGCGGCGGCGTGATCGGCGACCTCGTCGGTTTCGCGTGCAGCATCGTCAAGCGCGGCTGCAACTTCATCCAGGTCCCGACCACGCTGCTCGCGCAAGTCGACAGCAGCGTCGGCGGCAAGACCGCGATCAACGTCCCCGCGGGCAAGAACCTCATCGGCGCTTTCCATCAGCCCGCCTTGGTCGTGATCGACCCGACGACGCTCGAAACGCTGCCGCGCCGTGAACTCGGCGCCGGTTATGCCGAAGTCGTCAAATATGGCCTGATCGACGACGCCGGTTTCTTCGCCTGGTGCGAGGAGCATGGCGCGGCGCTGCTCGCGGGCGACAGCGCGGCCCGCCACAAAGCGATTGCGCATAGTGTCACGGCCAAGGCGCGCATCGTCGCCGCCGATGAGCGCGAGACGCAGGACATTCGCGCACTGCTCAACCTCGGCCACAGCTTCGGCCACGCCCTCGAAGCCGAAACGGGCTATTCGGACCGGCTGCTCCACGGCGAAGCGGTCGCGGCGGGCATGGTCCTCGCGCACCAGTTTTCGGCCGCGAACGGCCTCTGCCCCGCGGCCGACGCCGAGCGGGTGCGCGCGCATCTGGCGAGCGTCGACCTGCCGCACAGCCTCGCCAGCGCGGGCGTCAACACCGATGGCGCGACCCTCGCGGGGCATATGGCGCACGACAAGAAGGTGCGCGGCGGCAAGCTGCCGCTGATCCTGACCCGCGGTATCGGACAGAGTTTCGTCACCGAAGACTATGGGCTCGACGCCGTCGCGGCGTTCCTCGACGGCCGGGCGTCAGCTGATCGCTGACGCCTGCTCGTTTTCTTCGTCTTTCGGATCGTCTTTCTGGGCCTTCGCCGCCAGACGCCGCAAACGGAATTTCTCCAGCACGCTTTCGGCCTCGCGTCCGCCGCCTGGCTTGAAGCGATGGTCCATGCCCGCCGAAATGTCGCCCTCGTCGATCTGCGCCTGCAGCCGCGTCTCGTCGAGATGGCGCAAGGTCGCCTCGACATCTTCCATCTCGCGCGGATCGACGTCGAGATAGCGCAGCGCGGTGAGGCCCATCGCGACCGAGCTTTCAAAGACCTCGCGAATAACCCCGTCGACCCCCGCCCCGTCGATCGCGAGCAACTGGCGGCGGTCAAAGACGCGCATCAGCACCTTCGCATTCGGAAAGGCGTCGACGATCGGCTTCAACGCCGCGGCATCGACCGAGGCATCGTCGATGCAAAAGATGATCAGCCGCGCCTCGTCGGCGCCCGCACGGCGGAGCAGGTCGACGCGCAGCCCGTCGCCGAAATAGACCTTGGTATCGAAGCGGCTCGACAGCTCGATCTGGCTCGGTTTCTTGTCGATCAGCGTCACCGAACAGGCGACGCCGTGCAGCATCTGCGACACGATCTGCCCGAACCGTCCATAGCCGACGACGATCGCCGACCCGCGCGGCGCACCCGCCGGATCGTCGAGGTCGGCGGGCTCAGCGGCAGGCGAAAATTCGAGGTTGCGCGCGAACAGCATCAGGAACGGCGTCGTCACCATCGACAGCGTCACCACCGCGCTGAACAGGCTCGCCGCTGCGGGATCGATCAGCAGCGCGTCGGCCGCCTGCGCGAACAGCAGGAAGCCGAACTCGCCGCCCTGGCTGAGGAGCAGGCCGAGCCCCAGCGCCACCGGCCACGGTTTGCCGAACAATTTCACGATCAGCGTGAGGACGATGACCTTCACCGCCACGAGGCCGAGCGCGAGCGAGAGGACAAGCAACGGCCGCTCGATCACCGCCCCGACGTCGAGCACCATGCCGACCGCAAGGAAGAAGAGGCCAAGCAGGATCAGGCGGAACGGTTCGACATCCGATTCGATCTCGTGCCGATAGGGCGAGTCAGCGAGCATCACCCCGGCGATAAAAGCGCCGAGCGCAGTCGACAGGTGCAGGCTGTGCATCAGCGCCGCGCTCGCAAGGATGGTGAGCAGCCCGACGACGACGAACAATTCGCGCTCGCCATACCGCCCGATGATGCGGAGCAGCGGATTGACGACGAAGCGGCCGGCGAGCACGAGCACGACGATCGCCCACAAGGTGAAGAAGGCCATCTGCCACCCCGGCGGCGCCGACGGATCGGCGGGCGCGCGCGACAGCACCGCGACGATCGTGATCATCGGCACGAGCGCCAGATCCTGGAACAGCAGGATCGAGAAGGCTTTCTCGCCAAAGGGCGAGTTGATCCGCCCCGAGCTTTTGAGTCCCGGAAGCACCTGCGCGGTCGACGACAGCGCGAGCGGCAGGCCGAGCGCGAGCGAGGCCGCGGGGCTGAACCCCAAGGTCAGATGGATGAGCCCGGTGAGCACGAGCCCCGTCACGACGACCTGTGCCAGGCCAAGCCCGAAGATCGCGCGGCGCATGTCCCAGAGCCGGCGCGGCGACAGTTCGAGCCCGACGAGGAAGAGCAGGAAGGCGATGCCAAGCTCGGCAAAGGCGAGCTTCGATTCGCCGCCGCCGACGAGCCCGAGCCCGTGCGGCCCGACGATCGCCCCCGCGATCAGATAGCCGAGCACCGCGCCGAGGCCGAGCCGGCGAAAGATCAGCACGAACAAGGTCGCGACGCCGAGGAGGATCGCGCCTTCGACCAGTGCAGTATCGGTCGCGGTTTCGGCCACCTTTCCGGCCGCCTCCGAGGCGGCCGCGGTGAGCGCGAGCAACGTCATGCCGCCGCCGCCCGCTCCTCAAGCGCCGCAATCGCAGCGTCGAACGGCAGCAAGATCGCGCCGTGGCGCGCCGGATAGCCCTGCGCCGCCGCGAGCAGGTCGAACCCCGGCCAGTCGGGCTGGGCGTCCGCGCCCGCGAACCAGCTGGCGATCCCGTCGCGCGCGGCGCGCAGTTCGACGAGGCCGAGCCCCGGCGCGTGGCGCGCGAGCAATGCCGCCGATGCCTGACCCAGCGCGCACGCTTCGACATGCATGCCGACGCGTGTCACCCGGCCCGCTTCGTCGGTATCGAGATCGAGGATGATCGCGCTGCCGCACAGCGGAGCGCGCTTGCTCACGCGGTGGCGCGCATCGGCGATCGGCAGATATTCCGCGGTCGCAACCGCGAGCGCCAATATGTCGCGATTATAGAGCGGCGCGCTCATGGCGTGTCGGCCCCGGCTTCGGCTTCGCGCGCCTCGGCGCGGCGCTCGGCAATCACCTTGCTCATCGCGCTGCTCGTTGCATTGAGCGCCGGATAGGAGCGGCTGTCGGTCATCCACGCGGGGCGCTGCATGACGCCATAACCGATATCATAGAGCAAAGTGAGGAGCATGAAGCCGATCGAGGCGATCAACAGGCCCTTCACCGCACCGAAACCCGCGCCCAATCCGCGGTCGAACCCGCCGACCAGCGACGCGCGGCTGCGCTGCCCCATCGCACGCGATCCCCATTTGGCGAGCGCGAACACCCCGCCGAAGAGCAGCACGAAGGCGAGCGCCGCGGCGCCGCCCTCGGTCCCGACCCAGCCCGCGAGCAGGTCGGTTACCAGCGGGTGAAAAAAGCGCACCGCCGCGATCGCGAGGATCCACGCGAGCAGCGTCGTCACCTCCTGCACAAGGCCGCGCGAAAAACCGAGCACCGCGCCGCCGCCAACCAGCACCAGCACGACGATATCCAGAGCCGTCAGACTTCCCATAGGCCGGTCGCTAGTCGCGCCCGAGCATCAGGTCAACGAGTTCGCCGAGGCGTTCGAAACCGGTGACCGAAATCCCGCCGACCGCCTTCATGCCCTTGGGACCCCAGCCGCGCGAAAAACCGAGCTTCGCCGCTTCGCGCAGCCGCAGCCCGTCGTGCGAAACCTGCCGTACCTCGCCCGACAGCGACAGCTCGCCGAATACGATTGCGTCGGCGGGCACCGGCCGCTCGCTGAATGCCGAGATCAGCGCCGCCGCGACCGCCAGATCGGCGGCGGGATCGGTGAGCCGATAGCCGCCCGCGATGTTGAGATAGACTTCGGCGGCGCCCATTTGCAGCCCGCAGCGCGCCTCCAGCACCGCGAGCACCATCGCGAGCCGCCCGCTATCCCAGCCGACAACCGCGCGCCGCGGCGTCGCGCCGCTCGCGAGCCGCACGGTCAGCGCCTGCACCTCGACGAGCACCGGGCGCGTGCCCTCGAGCGCCGGAAACACCACCGATCCCGGCACATCGCGGCTGCGGTCGGTCAGGAACAGGCTCGACGGGTTGCTGACTTCGCCCAGCCCTTCCTCGCCCATCGCGAACACCCCGATCTCGTCGGTGCCGCCAAAGCGGTTTTTCACCGCGCGCAGGATGCGATATTGATGGCTGCGCTCGCCCTCGAACGCCAGCACGGTGTCGACCATATGTTCGAGCACGCGCGGCCCCGCGATCGTCCCGTCCTTGGTGACATGCCCGACGAGCACGATCGCGGCATCGCTGTCCTTGGCGTAGCGGATCAGTTCCTGCGCGCTCGCGCGCACCTGGCTCACCGTCCCCGGCGCGCTGTCGATCAGGTCGCTATGCATCGTCTGGATCGAATCGATCACGACGAAATCGGCGGTCTGCTTGTCGAGCGTCGCAAGGATGTCGCGCACCGATGTCGCGCTGGCGAGCGCCACCGGCGCATCGCCGAGTCCGAGCCGCTGCGCGCGCAGCCGCACCTGCGCCGCGGCTTCCTCGCCGCTGATATAGACGACCGACTTGCCCGCCTTCGCGAGCCGCCCCGCCGCCTGCAGCAGCAGGGTCGACTTGCCGATCCCCGGATCGCCGCCGATCAGCGTCGCCGACCCCGCGACGAAACCGCCGCCGAGCGCGCGGTCGAATTCGGCAATCCCGCACAGCATGCGGTCGGGTATCTTGCTCTCGGCATCGAGCGTTTCGAGCGCGAGCGTCCGCCCGCCGCGGCTGAGGTCGTGCTTGGCCGAAAACACCGTTTCGCCAGCCTCCTCGATCAGCGTGTTCCACTCGCCGCAATCGGCGCATTGTCCCTGCCAGCGATAGGTTGCGGAGCCGCAATTCTGGCAGACATATTGACGTTTCGCTTTGGCCATGCGGCTCGCATAATCGGAACAAAGATGGAACGCCAGCCCTTTCCCAAACTCGTAGCGACGGTTCATTTTGTGCGCGCGTTGCTCTAGGGGAGCAGCAACACCCGAATCACCTTCCCACAGGAAAGCCCCGCGCCATGAAATTCTTCGCCGACACCGCCGAAATCGCCGATATCCAGGAGCTCGCCGCAACCGGCCTGCTCGACGGCGTCACCACCAACCCCTCGCTGATCGCCAAGTCGGGCCGCGACTTCAAGGAAGTCACGAAGGAAATCTGCGCGCTGACCACCGGCCCCGTGTCGGCCGAAGTCGTCGCGCTCGACCATGCAACGATGATGAAAGAGGCCGAGATTCTTCGCAAGATCGCGCCGAACGTCTGCATCAAGGTGCCGCTGACGATCGACGGCCTCAAGACGTGCAAGGCGCTGACCGGCGATGGCACGATGGTCAATGTCACGCTCTGCTTCTCGGCGGCGCAGGCGCTGCTCGCCGCCAAGGCCGGCGCGACCTTCGTCTCGCCCTTTGTCGGCCGTCACGATGACAATGGCTTCGACGGGATGCAGCTCATCTCCGACATCCGGCTGATCTACGACAATTACGGCTATGAAACCGAGATCCTCGTCGCGAGCGTGCGCCACGGCATCCATGTGCTCGAAGCCGCCAAGATCGGCGCCGACGTGATGACCGCGCCGCCGTCGGTGATCAAGGGGCTGTTCAAGCATATCCTGACCGAAAAGGGCATCGAAGGCTTCCTCGCCGACTGGGCGAAGACCGGGCAGTCGATCTGAGACACGCCTCACTCTCTTAGCAGTTGACGTAAACGTTAAGTCATCGCGATACTCCCCCGAAAGGGAGAGATTCGCGATGACCGACACCACCATCCTCACCGAACGCCGCGGCCACATATTGATCGTCACGATCAACCGGCCCGAGGCGCGCAACGCAGTCAATGCCGCAGTGCATGTCGGCATCGGCACCGCGCTCGAAGAGGCGGAGAACGACCCCGAAATCCGCGTCGTTGTGATCACCGGCGCGGGCGACAAGAGCTTCTGCGCGGGCGCCGACCTGGTCGCACTCTCGCGCGGCGAAAGCCTCTATCCCGACGATCCGGCGCAGCAGGCGTGGGGCTTTGCCGGCATGGTGTCGCACCCGATCTCGAAACCGATCATCGCCGCGGTCAATGGCTTCGCGTTCGGCGGCGGCTGCGAGATCGCGCTGATGAGCGACATCATTATCGCCGCCGACCATGCGCAATTCGGCCTGCCCGAGGTCAAGGTCGGGCTGTTCGCCGCCGCCGGTGGGGCCTTCCGGCTTGCGCAGCAGCTGCCGCGCAAGCTCGCGATGGAATATATGCTGACCGGCGATCCGATCCCCGCCGCACGCGCCGCCGAGTTGGGCCTCGTCAACCATGTCGTCCCGCTCGTCGACTTGCTCCCCACCGCGATCGCGCTCGCCGAAAAGATCGCCGCCAACGCGCCGCTGTCGGTGCAGGCGTCAAAGCGCGTCGCGCTCGGCATCGACGAGGGCCGCATCGCCGCCGACGCGCCGTTCTGGGAGCATAACACGCGCGAGCGCGGCGTGCTGATGCGCAGCGAAGACGCGCGCGAGGGGCCGCTGGCCTTTGCGCAGAAGCGCAAGCCCGAGTGGAAGGCGCGCTGATCGTGACGATGACCGATCCCGAGCGCATTCCCGTCATCATCGGCGTGGGGCAGGTCAATGACCGGCCCGCGGACCCCGACGAGGGGCTCGACTCGCTCGGGCTGATGGTCGCGGCGCTAAGGCAAGCCGATGCCGATGCCGGCGGCGGCTTGCTGACCGACTTGGACAGCCTTGCGATCGTCGACCAGATCAGCTTCCACAGCCTCGGCAAGCTTCCCGAACCGCTCGCCGCCGCGATCGGCGCAACGCCCGCGATCAACTATCAGTCGGCGGCTCCGCACGGCGACACGCCCGTTCGCCTGCTCAACGAGGCCGCGAACCGCATCGGCGCAGGCGAGGTGAAGCTCGCCGCGATCGTCGGCGCCGAGGCGCTCCGCACCGCCGCAGGCCGCGCCGCGAAGGCCGCGAGCGGCGAGGACAAAAGCTATAATGCGATCCGCAAGGTCGCGACGCGGCGCGAGCCGAATTATGCCCAGCTTCACGGGCTGGCGGCGCCGGTCGACGTCTATCCGCTCTACGAGAACGCAACCCGCGCCGCTTGGGGCCAGAGCCTCGCCGAAGCGCAATTCGAAAGCGCCGAAATCTGGTCGCGCTTTTCCGAGGTCGCGGCCGAAAACGACGGTGCGTGGATCCGCAGACCCGCTTCGCCCGCAGACATCCTCAAGATCGACGAACGCAACCGCCCGATCGCCTTCCCTTATTCGAAACTGATGGTCGCCAATTCGTCGGTGAACCAAGGCGCGGGCTTTATCGTCGCGAGCCTCGCCGAAGCATGGCGGCGCGGTATCCCCGAAGGCCGCCTGATCCATATCGGCATGGGCGCGGCGGCGAAGGAACCCGCGAGCATCCTCCATCGCGACCGCTATGACGGCAGCGTCAGCATGGAGACCTCGATCAACCGCACGCTCGAACTCAACGGCATGAGCGCCGAGGATTTCGACTTCGTCGAACTCTACAGCTGCTTCCCGTGCGTCCCCAAGATGGCGCGGCGGATCCTCGGCTGGCCGTGGGATCGCCCCGCAACGGTGTTCGGCGGGCTGACCTTCGGCGGCGGCCCGATCGCCAATTATATGAGCCATGCGATCGTTTCGATGGTCGAGAAACTGCGCGAGGAAGGCCGCTATGGCTTCCTCTTCGCCAATGGCGGCTTCGCAACCGACAATCATTGCATCGTGCTGGGGAACCGGCCGATTGCGGCGGCGAGCTTTCCGCAGGATTTCGACTATCAGGTCGAGGCCGAGGCGAAGCGCGGGCCGGTGCCCGAGCTGGTGGAAGATTATGCCGGGCCGGCGACGATCGAGAGCTATACGGTGTTTTACGGCCGCGATGGCGCGCCGAAAGCGGGTGTTGTGGTGGCGCGGACGCCCGACGGAAAGCGCACGCTGGCGCATGTCGATGTGAGCGATACGACGATGCTGGCGTTCCTCACCGACGGCACGCAGGAGCCGGTCGGGACGGCGGGGCAGGTCGTCGCGCTCGAAGAAGGCTTCGGCTGGCGGGCCTAAGCCTCTCCCTTCCCATTTATGGGAGGGGTCGGGGGAGGGCCTGTTCCGGGACCGAAACACAGGAGCGCGACATGCCCTCCCCTAGCCCCTCCCGCAAGCGGGAGGGGAACTAGATTTCGAATGAAACCCCCTGCGCCAGTGGCAGCGTATCCGAATAATTCAGCGTATTCGTCGCCCGCCGCATATAGGCCTTCCAGCTGTCGGAGCCGCTTTCGCGCCCGCCGCCGGTTTCCTTCTCGCCGCCGAACGCGCCGCCGATCTCGGCGCCCGAGGTGCCGAGATTGACGTTGGTGATACCGCAGTCGCTCGCGACCAGGAACCGCTCGGCCTCGCGCATGTCGGTCGTGAAGATCGCCGACGACAGCCCCGCCGCGACATCGTTGTGCAGCTCGATCACCCCGTCCAGATCATAATAGCGCATGACATAAAGGATCGGCGCGAAGGTCTCTTCGAGCACGGGTCCGACCTGCCCCTGCATCTCGACGAGCGCTGGCTTCACGTAAAAGCTCGCACCTTCGCCGATCCGCTCGCCGCCATGGACGACCCCGCCCGCGGCGCGCGCCGCGTCCAGCGCGTCCTGCATCATCTCATAGGCCGCGCGGTCGATCAGCGGCCCGACGAGCACCTCGCTTGTCAACGGATTGCCCACGCCGACACTGTTGTAGGCGGCCTTCAGCTTGGTGACGAAGCCATCGTAAATGCTGTCGTGCAGGAACAATCGCCGCGTCGTCGTGCAGCGCTGTCCCGCGGTCCCCATCGCCCCGAACGCGACGCCGCGCAGCGCGAGGTCGAGGTCGGCCGACGGCTTGACGATCACGCCATTGTTGCCGCCAAGTTCGAGGATCGCGCGCGCAAAGCGCTGCGCCAGCCGCGGTGCGACCGCGCGGCCCATCCGTGTCGAACCCGTCGCCGATACCAGCGTCACGCGCGCGTCGTCGACCAGCGCCTCGCCCGCCTCGCGCCCGCCGATCAAGAGCTGCGCCAGCCCCTCGGGCGCATCGCCGAAGCGCGCCAGCGCGCGCTCGAAAATCGCCTGCGTCGCCAGCGCGGTCAGCGGCGTCTTTTCGGACGGCTTCCACACGACGCTGTTGCCGCACACCAGCGCGATCGCGGCGTTCCATGCCCACACCGCGACCGGGAAATTGAACGCCGAGATCACCCCGACGACACCCAGCGGATGCCAGACCTCCATCATCCGGTGCCCCGGCCGTTCGGTTGCAATGGTCAACCCGTAAAGCTGGCGCGACAGCCCGACCGCGAAGTCGCAGATGTCGATCATTTCCTGTACCTCGCCCGCGCCCTCGGACGGAATTTTTCCCGCCTCGATCGTCACCAGTCTGGCCAGATCGTCTTTTGCCGCGCGCAATTCCTCGCCCCACAATCGAACGAGTTCGCCGCGGCGCGGGGCGGGAACATTGCGCCATGCGCGAAAGGCTGCCCTCGCTTTTTCGAGTGTCTCATCGATTGCTGCTGCATCGGCGACCCGCACCATTCCCAGCTCTTCGCCCGTCAGCGGCGTGACCGATGGCATCGAGCCTTCGGTCCACAATGCGCGGTCGACCCCCAGCCTGCCGAGGAGCCCATCAATATCCTGGCCCAATTGAACCATCATCTGTCCCTTCATTGGGCCGACACGCCCTTGCAGTTTGTGGCTCGCGGGTTATCGCAGCGGGCGAACAATGCAAACCCGAATGGGAGAGTCGCCCTTGTCCGAATTGTCGCCGTCCGAGCCCTTTGTTCCCGTTCCGGCCGATGCCGCGGCGAACACGCACTGCAGCGCCGCCGATTACGACCGGCTCTACGCGCAGAGCATCGACGACCCCGATGCTTTCTGGGCCGAACAGGCGAAGCGGATCGACTGGATCACGCCGCCGACCACGATCGGGAACTGGTCGTACGATCCCGTTGAAATCAAATGGTATGACGATGGCGTTCTCAACCTCTGCCACAACGCCGTCGACCGCCATGTTGCGGCGGGGCACGGCGAGCGCACCGCGATCATCTTCGAACCCGACGCCCCCGACGGCGAGACGCGGACGATCAGCTATGCCGCGCTGCTCGCCGACGTCATCCGCTTCGCGAACACGCTGAAGAAGATGGGCGTCCAAAAGGGCGACCGCGTTACCATTTATATGCCGATGATCCCCGAAGGCGCGGTGGCGATGCTCGCCTGTGCGCGTATCGGCGCGGTCCACAGCGTCGTCTTCGGCGGCTTTTCGCCCGAGGCGATCCATGGCCGGATCGAGGATTGCGCGAGCGACTGGGTGATCTGCGCCGACGAAGGGCTGCGCGGCGGCAAGACGGTTCCGCTAAAAGCCAATGTCGACAAGGCATTGGAGCGCGTGGACGTGAAAGCCGTCCTCGTCATCGCGCACACAGGCGGCGATATCGCGATGAAGGAAGGCCGCGACCATTGGTACGACGCGCTGTCGGCGGACGTCGACGACACGTGCCCGTGCGAGCCGATGAAGGCCGAAGACCCGCTCTTCATCCTCTACACCTCGGGCTCGACCGGCAAGCCCAAGGGCGTGCTCCACACTGTCGGCGGGTACAGCGTCTGGACCGCGAGCACCTTCTATTATGGCTTCGATTATCGCCCCGGCGAAATCTTCTGGTGCAGCGCCGACATCGGCTGGGTCACTGGCCACTCCTACGTCGTCTACGGCCCGCTCCAGAATGGTGCGACGACGTTGATGTTCGAGGGCGTGCCGAACTATCCCGGCCACGACCGCTTCTGGCAGGTCGTCGACAAGCACAAGGTCAACATCCTCTACACCGCGCCGACCGCGATCCGCGCGCTGATGCGCGAGGGCGACGAGTATGTGACGCGCCACGATCTGTCGTCGCTCCGCCTGCTCGGCAGCGTCGGCGAGCCGATCAATCCCGAGGCGTGGCGATGGTATCACCAAATCGTCGGCAAAGGCCGCGTCCCCGTCGTCGATACCTGGTGGCAGACCGAGACCGGCGGCATCATGATCACCACCCTGCCCGGCGCGCATCCGATGCAGCCGGGCAGCGCCGGCCGCCCCTTCTTCGGCATCCGCCCGCAGCTGGTCGATGCCGAGGGCGGCGTGCTCGTCGATGAGCAGACCGGCGGCGCGTCCGAGGGCAATCTGTGCATCACGCACAGCTGGCCCGGGCAGGCGCGGACGATCTATGGCGACCATCAGCGCTTCGCCGAGACCTATTTTTCGACCTATAAGGGCAAATATTTCACCGGCGACGGCTGCCGCCGCGACGGCGACGGCTATTGGCGGATCACCGGCCGCGTCGACGATGTCATCAATGTCTCGGGCCATCGCATGGGCACCGCCGAGGTCGAAAGCGCGCTCGTCCTCCACGATCTCGTCGCCGAGGCCGCGGTCGTCGGGTTCCCGCACGACATCAAGGGCCAGGGTATCTACGCCTATGTGACGCTCAACGCCGGGGTCGAGCCGACCGAAGAGGTCGCCGCGGCGCTCAAGCAGCAGGTGCGCAAGGAAATCGGCCCGATCGCGACCCCCGACCATATCCATTTGACGCCCGGGCTTCCCAAGACGCGCTCGGGCAAGATCATGCGCCGCATCCTGCGCAAGATCGCCGAGAATGATTTCGGGTCGCTGGGGGACACGTCGACGCTCGCCGATCCGAGCCTCGTCGACGGGCTGATCGAAGGACGGAAGAACAAATAGCCTCCATCGGGATCCCGGACTTGATCCGGGATCCATTGCGACGGCGCGTCCTTGGACCCCGGATCAAGTCCGGGGTGACGAGAAAGTCGGACTATTTCGCCAGCGCCTCGCACAGGCGATCGGTCGCGAGCGCGATGCGCGATTCCGCCGTTTTGCGATTGGCCGCACTATTCTCGACGCCGCGCGTTTCGGTGTTGAACGCCAGCAGGCTGCCGATGCGCTGGTCGGGACAGAGGCTCAGATAGGCGCGAAAGCCGTTCTGGTCGCCATTATGTCCGACGAAACGCACCCCCGCGCTGCGGTCGATGAAGAAGGACAGCCCGCTCTGCGTCGTTTTCGCCATGCGGCCCTGCGTGAAATCCTCGCCCGCCGCGATTTGCGGCGCCCACATTTCCTCGAGCGAAGACCGTTTCAGCACCAGATCATAGTCGGCTTGCCGCGCCGGATCGCCGAGCAGGAACGCCGCATATTTTGCCATATCGGGCATCGGCGCGTTGAGCCCGCCATTCGACACCGTCACCCCCGTATCGACATCGAACGGCGCCGCGACCCGACGGCCGTCGCGAATATAGTAACTGTGCGACCGGTGCGGCAGCAGATGCGGCGGGGTGCGGTCGAAATAGCTGGCATGCATGCCCAGCGGCTTCAGGATATATTTGTCGACATAGACTTCATAATCCTCGCCCGACAGCCGCTCGATGACCTGACCCAGATAGACAATGCCCGGATTCGAGTAGCCGAAGCGCGTGCCGGGTTTGAACTCGACCTGCGTATACGGCAGCATCGCCACCAGCTGCGCCCAGCCCTTCGGCTCGAACGGCTGCCAGTCATGATCGCGCCACGGCCAGGTCCCGCTGCGAAAGCCGGCGCTGTGGCTCATCAATTGGCGGATCGTGATTGTACCCGCGTCGCCATGGGGATTATGCACCGCGGCCAGTTCGGGCACATAACGGACAATCGGATCGTCGAGCGACAGCAGTCCGCGATCGCGCAGCTGCATGATCGCAATCCCGGTCATCGTCTTGGTGATCGATGCCCAATGATAGATGGTGTCGGCATCGACGGGGACATGCGCGTCGGCATCCTGCTCGCCCAGATGGTCGGCAACGACGGTCCGGCCGTCACGTACGACGTAGAAACTGCTTCCCGCGATCTTCGCCCGGCCGGTTTCGCTGCGGTGCAGCTCGCGAAAATCGCCAAGGGCCGCGTCGAAGCGCGATTCTTCGGCCGCCGCCGGATTGGCTATCAGGACAAGTGCGGCAGCAATCCAGCGCGACATGGCGATCCCTCCTGTTCAACCACGAAAGGGGACGGTGGCCGAAGGCGGTCAGAAATGGAAGTCGGGAAGCTCCGCGAGCGCGATGCCCAATGCCTCGGCCCAGCCGTCGGCGACGCTTTCGAAATAGGGGTCGTTGCGCTCGAACCGCCGTTCGCGCACCGTGGCAAAATCGTCGCGCTCATGGACGCGAAGGTCGATCGGCAGGTCGACGCCGGCATTGGCGCGGATCGTCGAATCGAACGAGACGCAAAGCAGCTTCACCGAATCCTCGAACGACATCGCCGGGTCGTACGAGCGCACGATGATCGGCCGCCCATATTTGGTCTCGCCGATCTGGAAGAACGGATTATCCTCGCCCGCCTCGATGAAATTGCCTTCGGGATAGATGAGGAACAGCCGCGGTTCGGACCCCTTGATCTGCCCGCCGACGATCAGCGAGGCGCGGAAGAGCGATTCCGCTGCAGGTCCCTCGTCGCTGTGGCGCATCACGATATTACGCAGCGTCTCGCCGACGATCGTCGCGACCGCGAACATCGACGGCGCAGCGAGGATCGAGGGTTGGCGTTCCTCGGGCGCCTTGGTGCGCTCGTCGAGCAGACTGACGACCGCTTGCGTCGTCGCGAGGTTGCCCGCCGACATCAATGTGATCACGCGCTCGCCCGGCACGTGCCAGCTGCGCATCTTGCGGACCTGCGAAATGTCGTCGACACCCGCGTTGGTGCGGGTGTCCGACATGAACACCAGTCCCTTGTTCAAACGCATGCCAACGCAATAAGTCATCGAATCCCGTTTTCCCCGCCCGGAAAGTCCTGATCGTCCGGCCCGCTTATTGCTGGACCTGCAATTGAACAACCAGATTTTCCTGCGCCGCACCATAGCGCATGCCGCGAACCGGGGCAGCGTCGCGGTAATCGAGCCCCGTCGCGACGCGAATATAGCGCTGATCGGGCGAATGGCCGTTGCTGACGTCGAAGCCGATCCATCCGATATGTTCGAAATGCGCCTCTGCCCATGCGTGCGTCGCATCCTGATGCGTGCGGTCGTTCATCATCAGATAGCCCGACACGTAACGCGCCGGATGGCCAAGGTGGCGCATCGCCGCGATGAAGATATGCGCATGATCCTGACACACCCCGCCTTCGCTGCCGAGCGCCTGTTCGGCGGTCGTCTCGGCATCGGTAAAGCCGATCCGGTACGCCAGCCGGTCGATGATCAGCGCCGACAGCGCATGCGCGCGCTCGATATCATTGCTGTAATCGCGGCCGAGCTGTGCGGTCAGCGCGCGGACGTGCCGCCCCGCGCGCGTCAGCGGCGTGGGTCGCAGAAAGGTCCACAGCGGCATCGCGCCGCGATGCTGCCCGATCACGCCGTCCCAGGTTTCCAGCTCGACCTCGCCATGACAGCGGATGACCATCTCGCTCGCCCCGCCCTGCACCGCAATCAGGTCGACGCCGTTGCCGTGGTGGTCGGTGTAGTGCAGTTGCTGCGCGCCGCCCTCGACCTCGATCGTCCAGCCATGGACACGCTGCTGCCCCGGCCGGTCCTTCGGCGTGAGTTTCAGCTGCTGCAGTGCATAGCTGACCGGCGCATCATATTGATAACGGGTGGTATGTTCGACGCGCAGTTTCATTCCACAAACCTGTAATCGCGCTCGACCTGCCGGGCGAGGGCGGCGGTGTCGCGAAGAAAGCTGGTCACATATTGGTGCAGGCCGCCGTCGAAGATCGACTGGATCGGCCCGGCGAGCTTCTCATGGCTCAGCGCATGCGCCAGCCGCCAGGCCTCGGTCTCCTCGCCATAATGCCGCTGCAGCTGCGCCAGATGATCCTCCATCCGCTCGCAGCAGAAAGCGAGGCTGCGCGGCATCTGGCGATAGAGGATCAGGAATTCGGCGATCTTGAGCGCGCTGATCTCGGCCCCGTAAAGCCAGCGATAGGCGCGGTGCGCCGACACCGACCGCAAAATCGTTTCCCACTGCACATTGTCGATCGACGTGCCGATATGCGCGACCGAGGGCAGCAGCAGATAATATTTGACGTCGAGGATGCGCGCGGTGTTGTCGGCGCGCTCCAGAAACGTACCGAGCAGCGCAAAATGATAGCCGTCGTTGCGCAGCATCGTGCCGTTCAATGCCCCGCGGACATGCGCGCTCTGCTGGCGGATCGTCGTCAGCACGTCGGGCAGATCGTCCTCGCGCACCGGCCGCTTCAGCAGCGCGACGAGCGTCATCCAGCTCGTATTGACCGCCTCCCACGTCTCGCGGGTCAGCGCGGTGCGCGCGGTGCGGGCATTGTCGCGCGCGAGCTTGATCACCGAAAGGATGCTCGACGGATTGGCGGGATCGCGAAGCAGGAAGTCGATCACGCGCGCCGAGCTGTAATCGCCGTGCGCCGCCTTGAATGCCTGATTGACCCCCGCGGTCACCAGCACCGACTTCCATTCGGCCGCCGCCGTGCTCGACCGCGTCAGCGCGATGCGAAACCCCGCGTCGATCAGGCGCGCATTATTCTCGCTACGCTCGAGGTAACGCGCCATCCAGAAGAGCGAGCCTGCGGTCTTGCCCAGCATCAGTCTTCCAATACCCAGGTGTCTTTGGTGCCGCCGCCCTGGCTCGAATTCACCACCAGCGATCCCTTGGTCATCGCGACGCGCGTCAACCCACCCGGCGTGATCGTGACCCCCTGCGGCGACATCAGCACAAAGGGGCGCAGGTCGACGTGGCGCGGCGCGAGGCCCTTCTTCGTAAAGATCGGCACGGTCGACAGCGACAGCGTCGGCTGCGCGATATAATTGCCGGGGTTCGCCTCCAGCTTGGCACGGAAGGCCGCGAGTTCCTTTTTGCTCGCCGCGGGGCCGACGAGCATCCCGTAACCGCCCGATCCATGGACTTCCTTGACGACGAGTTCGGGCAGCCGGTCGAGCACTTCGCGCAGATGCTCGGGGTCCGAACAGCGCCACGTCGGCACATTGGGAAGCAGCGCCTTTTCGCCCGTATAGAATTCGATGATGTCGGGCATATAGCTGTAGAGCGCCTTGTCGTCGGCGATGCCGGTGCCCGGCGCATTGGCGATGGTGATGCCGCCGGCGCGATAGACGTCCCATATCCCCGGCACGCCGAGCATCGAATCGGGGCGGAAATTCAGCGGATCGAGGAAATCATCGTCGACGCGGCGATAGACGACATCGATCGCCTTATACCCCTGCGTCGTGCGCATCGCGACGCGCCCGTCGACGACGCGCAGATCATGCCCCTCGACCAGTTCGGCGCCCATATGGTCGGCGAGGAAGCTGTGCTCATAATAAGCGCTGTTGTGGATACCGGGGGTCAGCACCGCGACGGTCGGCGTGCCGCCGCACGCGGGCGGTGCGCAGGCGGCGAGCGATTTCAAGAGGTTGATCGGATAGTCGCTGACCTCGCGCACCGGCACTTTCGCGAACAGCTCGGGAAACATCTGGAGCATCGTTTCGCGGTTTTCGAGCATGTAGGACACGCCCGACGGGGTGCGCGCATTATCCTCGAGCACGTAGAATTCATCGGCGCCGGTGCGCACGATGTCGGTGCCGCTGATGTGGGTATAGATGCCGCCCGGCGGGTCGAGCCCCATCATCATCGGCAGGAACGCCTCGTTCCCCGCGATCAGGTCGGTCGGCACGCGCCCGGCGCGCAAAATCTCCTGCCGGTGATAAATGTCGTGGAGAAAGGCGTTGAGTGCGCGCACGCGCTGTTCGATGCCGCGCGACAGGCGGCGCCATTCGCTGGCCGAAATGATCCGCGGCACGACATCGAACGGGATCAGCCGCTCGTCGCCGTCGGCGGCGCCATAGACGTTGAAGGTGATCCCGGTGGTGCGGAACAGCGCCTCGGCCTGCTGCGCCTTGCGCTGGATGCGCGTCGCATCCTCGGCCTCGAACCACCCGCAATAGTCTCGATAGGGCGACCGGGTCTCGCCCTCCTGGCTCGTCATTTCGTCAAAAAAGGAAATGCGCCTGCCCTTTCCACGCAACATGCCATCATCCGCCGCGCGAGAGCGAGCGGCGCACTCATGTTCCTGCTGCTGCGCTACCTGACGGCTACGTGGCCACCAGGCTTGTGAGGCCAATGCTAATCGCGCCCGCGGGCCTTGGCAAGCGGGCGCGTAAGCCGTGGTGTTACCGTAACATCAAACACTTGCCGCGCGCCCGAATGCGTGCGGCGAGCGCGTCAAATCGCGCCGTGGCAGTGCTTATACTTGCGGCCCGAACCGCACGGGCACGGCGCGTTGCGGCTGATGTCGAGCGTCGCATAGGGATTGTCTCCCTCGGGCATGTCCGGACGCGGGATCTGCATCGGCGGCAGCGTGTTTGCGATCACGCCCAACTGTCCACCGTCGAGATCGGCGCTGTTGTCCTCGCCCGTGAAGGGGTCGATGTGCGTGGTCAGGAAATCGGGCAGGTCGGGCAGCGGCATCGGCTCGGGCTCTTCGAAGCGCAGGTCGATCCGCGCCACGGTGCGCGTCACATCCTCGCGGATATTCTGCAGCATGCGCTCGAACAGCGCGAAGGCTTCCTGCTTATATTCGTTGATCGGCTGCTTTTGCGCATAGGCGCGCAGGAACACGACCTGACGCAGCGCGTCGAGGGTCGAAAGATGCTCTTTCCAATGATGGTCGAGCGTCTGGAGCAGCACCGATTTCTCGATCCCCTTCCACGTTTCCTGATCGACGAGCGCAGCCTTTTCGGCGGCGACCGCGTCGGCGGCGGCCTGGATGCGCTCTTCGAACATTTCGGCGTCGACCGCGTCTTCCTGCATCCACGCATCGATCGGCGGCGAAAGGTCGAGGATATTCTCTACCCGCTCCTTCATCTGTTCGACGTTCCACTGTTCGGGATAGCTGCCGGGGGGGCACGCATCGGCAACGATCGAATTGACCGTTTCGGCGCGCATCGCGGTCATCACCTCGTCGACGGTCTCGCTGTCGATGATCTCGCCGCGCTGTTCATAGATGACCTTGCGCTGGTCGTTCATGACGTTGTCATATTCGACGACCTGCTTGCGGATGTCGTAGTTGCGCGCCTCGACCTTCTTCTGCGCGGTCTCGATCGCCTTCGACAGCCATTTCGACCCGATCGCCTCGCCGTCCTCCAGATTTTTGTTCATCATCTTGGAAAAGAGCGTGTCGGGGCCGAAGATGCGCAGCAGGTCATCGTCGAGGCAGAGGTAGAATTTCGACAGGCCGGGGTCGCCCTGGCGCCCCGAACGGCCGCGCAGCTGGTTGTCGATGCGGCGGCTTTCGTGACGCTCGGTCGCGAGCACGAACAGCCCGCCCGCGGCGAGCACCGCCTCACGCTCGGCGGCGACCTCTTCGTGGATGCGCGCGATCGCGGCGTCGCGCTCGGCGCCTTCGGGCAGATCCTTCAATTCGTCGCCGATGCGGAATTCTTCGTTGCCGCCAAGTTTGATGTCGGTGCCGCGGCCCGCCATGTTCGTCGCGATCGTGACCGCACCGGTGCGGCCCGCCTGCGCGACGATATGCGCTTCGCTTTCGTGGAAACGCGCGTTGAGCACGCTATGCGGCACGCCGTCCTTTTCAAGGAAGGACGACAGCAGCTCGGACTTTTCGATCGATACCGTGCCGACGAGCACCGGCTGGCCGCGCTCGTTCGCCTCGCGGATCGTCTTGGCGATCGCGCCGAACTTGTCGGTGATATTCTTGTAGAATTCATCCTCGTCGTCGACGCGCGCGATCGGGCGGTTGGTCGGGATGTTGACGACATTCATCTTGTAAATGTCGAAGAATTCGGCCGCTTCGGTCGCCGCGGTGCCGGTCATGCCCGAAAGCTTGGGGTACATGCGGAAATAATTCTGGAAGGTGATCGACGCGAGCGTCTGGTTCTCGGGCTCGATCTGCACGCCTTCTTTCGCCTCGACCGCCTGATGCAGGCCGTCGGACCAGCGCCGCCCGTCCATCATGCGGCCGGTGAATTCGTCGATGATCACGACCTTGCCGTCCTTGACGATATAGTCGGTGTCGATCCGGAACATCTGGATCGCCTTCAACGCCTGATTGACGTGATGCACGACCTGCGTGTTTTCGATGTCGTAGAGGTTGTTGCCCTGGAGCAGGCCGGCGGCTTCGAGCAGGCGCTCGACATGCTCGGTGCCGTCCTCGGTCAGGTTGATCGACTTGGACTTTTCGTCCTTCTCATAATCATCATCGGTCAGGTTGAGGACGACTTCGTTGACGCGGATATAAAGCTCGGACTTGTCGTCGGTCGGACCCGAGATGATCAGCGGGGTGCGCGCTTCGTCGATCAGGATCGAATCGACCTCGTCGACGATGCCGAAGTTGAAGGTGCGGTGGACCATCTGCTGGCGGTCGAACTTCATATTGTCGCGGAGGTAATCGAACCCCAGCTCGTTGTTCGTCGCATAGGTGATGTCGCTGTTATAGGCGTCGCGGCGCTGCGTCTCGTTGAGGTTCGGGACGATGATCCCGGTCGTCAAGCCCAGGAAGCCATAGACGGTGCCCATCCATTCGGCGTCGCGCGTCGCGAGATAGTCGTTGACGGTGACGACATGGACGCCCTTGCCCTCGAGCGCGTTGAGGTAGCAGGGCAAAGTCGCCATCAGCGTCTTGCCTTCGCCCGTCGCCATTTCGGCGATCTCGCCGCGGTGGAGGACGACGCCGCCGACCATCTGCACGTCGAAATGGCGCATGCCGAGCGTGCGGACCGCGGCCTCGCGCACCGTGGCAAAGGCTTCGGGCAGAATGTCGTCGAGCGTCTCGCCGGCTGCGAGCCGATCGCGGAACGCCTGCGTCTGCGCCTGCAGCCCGGCATCATCGAGCGCCTGCATCGCGGGCTCGAACGCGTTGATCTTGTCGACGATCTTGCGGATCGAGGCGACATAACGGTCGTTGGACGAGCCGAACAGGCTCTTGGCAAGGCCAGAAAACATGGAATTTCCCTTGGGATTAGAATGAATTGGCGGCGCTTCGACCGCGCGAACATATGAAAAAGGCCCCTTTGCGGGGCGGCGCCTCAAGAAAGGCGCGAAAAAGCCGCTCTATTCGAGCGCGCGGTCGCTGCCGGTGAGCAGGCCGGGAAGATGCGGCGGTGCCGCCTTGCGCGGCTTGCCGCTCCCGCTGGAGACGCGGCGGGTCGGCGTCGTGGTGGTCGGGCGACGCTCAACGTCGCTCGTTTCGGCCTTGCCCGCGGTTTCGGCGAACATCACCAGCGACCCCATCGCCGCCGGAACGGCAGGCGCGGCAACGGCCCGGTCGGCGGTCGCCAAGCCGGTCAGTAATGCCAAAAGGGTCAGCAACAGCCGCAAGAATCGCCCCTAACTACATCCGGAGCCCTGATTATTGCGCCCCGTTCCCTGAACATAGGGTGAAAGTCGTGTGCCGTCTAGGGCTGGCGGCTCATTTGGCGACCGCCGGAGCATCCTCGATCGTCAGGTCGCTTCGCAGAATCACCCGTTTCGCAACCTTCGTCCCATTGGCGTCGACGAAAGGCGTGAAGCGCGCCTGCGAGCCGAACATGTCGCAGGGCGTCATTCCGTTCGGTGCAGCACCGAATTTGCCGGTGTTCGAAAAGCGGCATTCCTCGACGCGGCCGTCGGCGCCCAGCAGCACCGTCATCGTCGCGCTGCCCGGCTCTCCCAACGGGAAAGTCGGACCGGACGGAATCGATACGCCGGCGCCACCGTCCCCGGCGTCGCGTGGCAGCGCCCATTGGAATTTCGCCGCGACGACCCCCTTCGTCGGCTTTCCCTCGCTGTCGAGCGCCGGCAAGAATTTGCCGTCGCTGCGCATCAACGCGCATGCTGCCGCGTCGAGCGTGGCGGACAGGCTGCTTTCATTGACCTTGCAACCCGCGACCTGCCCGGCACTGTCGATATTGAGTTCCATGTGGACCACGCCCTCCTCGCGCGCAGCGCGCGCTGCCGCGGGATAGTGGGCGGCGGGGTCGATGCGCTTGAACGCGTCGTCGGGGATCGCACCGCGCGGCCAGCTTTCCTGAGCCGGGTCGAGGTCGAAGCCAGCCACCGCTACCGGATAGGTGCCTTTCCCGGGGATCTGCCAGCGTATCCGGTTGCTGTATGTCCCGCCGACAGCGTCGCCGCGCGCGTTGCGCCCCGGCGTAAAGCGCGCGCGTTGCAGGATCAGCTGGCAGGTCAGCGCATCGAGATCGCCATGGCCGCTCGGCGCGATGATGTCGCAGCCCGTGGGCAGACCGTCAGCGCCGATCGTCAGTTTAAATCCTGTCGTTCCTTCGCGCTCCTCGCGCATCGCGCTCGCCGGATAGTCGTCGTTCGTGACCCAGCTTCCCGGATTGGTCGCCGGTGCCATCCCCTTTTCCACGTCTGCGGCGTCTCCTTGCGCCGCAGCCAGCGCCAGCACGATCGCTATCCCCGATTGCAACATTGCCCCCTCCCCCTTCATCCCAATTGCGGGTTCAAGCCCTTTACTTCGATCAGAAAGCTCTTCGGCTTCTTGAACAATTTGCTCTTCCGGTCGACCTTCAACCCGACGACTTCGGCCAACTCCATCACGAAATGAACGCAGTTGCGCTTGTTCAGGCTGTAGCTCGGCTGCTCGCGGTCGCGCCATTCGGCAACTTTGGCCATCACCAGCGCATAGGTCGCATCGTCGACCGTCACGTCGAACTGGCGGTCGCTCTTGGCGATATAATCGGGCTCGGACGACTCCACCTTGCCCTTCACCGACCCGAGCAGAATCGCGGGACTGACCGAAACCGCGGTGAAACCGTAATTGGCGTCGACCACCTCGCCCGTCGCATCGAGTGTGCCCTTCATCACGATGAAGGCATGCGGGAACCGGTCGCCGAAATCATGGCTGTAGAAACTCACGACCACCTCGGCGCGCGCCGGGGCGGTGAGGCCCGCGCACAGCATCAGCAACGACAGGAAGAAAAAGCGAAGGCCGCGGGTCATCATCGGCGCCCTCTTAGCGAGCCGTGCTTCGCCTTGCCAAGCCGCGATTGCCGCTTGACGGAAACGTCAACTTCGCATCTTGTCGCGCTGACATCAATGTAAGGAGGGGCCCATGGCACGGAAGGCGATTTTCATCACCGGCGGCGGATCGGGGATCGGCCGTGCGGTTGCGCGCCATTTCGCCGGGCAGGGCTGGTTTGTCGGCATCGCCGACGTCAACCGCGCCGGGATCGATGAAACCGCCGCGCTGCTGCCCGAAGGGGCGTCGTCGCGCCATGTGATGGATGTCCGCGATCGCGACCAGTGGCAGGCCGCACTCGACGAATTTGCGAAAGCCAGCGGCGGCCGCCTCGACGTCCTCTTCAACAACGCCGGTATCGGCACGGGCGGGCAGTTCGCCGATATGCCCCCGGCCGAGGCCGACCGGCTGATCGCGATCAATTTCGGCGGCGTCGTCAACGGCATCTATATGGCGCTGCCGCTGCTCCGCGCGACCCCGGGATCGACGATCCTCAACACCGGATCGGCGTCGGGATTCTACGGGGTCGCGGGCCTCGCCATCTATTCGGCGACCAAGTTCGCGGTACGCGGCCTCACCGAAGCGCTCGAAATCGAATTCGCCAAACATGGCATCAAGGTCCGCTCGCTGATGCCGGGCTTCATCGACACGCCCCTGCTCGATCAGGTCAGCGCCGACAGCAACGAACCCGCGCGCACCCGCCTGTCCGACAGCGGCTTCGAAATCGTCCCCGTCGAGCGCGTCGCCGAAGCCGCGTGGGACGCGGTACACGGGACGAGCGTCCACATCACGGTCGGCAAGATGGCAAAGCGCCTGTCACGCCTCGCGCGCTGGTTCCCCGGACTGATCGTCCGCCAGTCGAAGAAGATCGACGGGCTGGGCGCCGCTGGGCATTGAGCTATTCGGCAGTGGCGCCGGCTTCGGGGTGAGCAGGTGCGGTTCCCTCACCCACTTCATCATCCCGGACTTGATCCGGGATCCACGACGATGGTGCGGCTATGGATCCCGGATCAAGTCCGGGATGACGATGATAGATAGGTCAGGTCGAAAACTCGCCGGCTATTTTGCATTCCCGCACATCACCGACCCGCTGCCGATATTGCGCACCGTACAGACCGGCCTACCCAGCACGACGGTCTTGCCGATCCCGCGCGAGGTGATCGCCGCGCTCTTCACCGCGCGCAGGATGTGATCGCCCGCCCCCTCGCTGTCGCTGATCAGCTCGTCGACCGCCAGCGCGCCCGCGTCGACCGCGCCCGCACCCGACAATGTCATCTGCGCGTTCTTGGCGGCGCCGCCGAGGGTCATCGTACCGTTTCCGATCATCGCGACCTGCAACCGATCGGTACTAATCTGGCCGACGGCCAGCCGCCCGGGCCCGCGCAGGCCGACCATCGCGCGCTGTCCTTTCAGTCTGTCGATCTGGAGCGACCCCGCGCCCGAAAGCGTCGCCGCGCGCAGGTTCGCGGCATTGATGCGAACCGTCACCGGACCGCGCGGCCCGCGGCGCTTCTCGTCGCCCGCGAACTGGCGCTCGCTGATCACCAGCTTGCCGTCGCGCGCTTCGACGCTCAGCCGGTCGAGCGCGTCCTGCGGCCCGGTGGCCACGGCGCTGACCGGCGCCCGCGTCACGACCTCGACCGTCACATCGGCGCTGACGTCGATCGTCTCGAAACTGGTGAGGCCAAAACGCTTTTCGGCGCCCCATGCGGGGCCGGCAGCAAGCAGGGCGGCGGCCGCGATCGCGGCGCATCTTGTGGCAAGCGTCATGGTGCCGCCTTACCCCGTCCGGGCAGGCGGCACCAGCGTGGCATCATTTGCAGGTCGCGGTGCCCGAACCCATTTGCCGCGTCGAACAGCTCGCGCCGCCGCCAAGCGTCACATCGCCCGACCCGAGGATGCGGATATCGGCCTTGCCGGTCGCCTGTGCGTCGACATTGCCCGATCCGGTCACCGATACCTCGAGCGTCGTTGCGACGAGCCCGTCGGCGTCGATATCGCCCGACCCGGTGACGCTCAGCTCGCCCGATCCGATCGTGCCGCTGCCAATCTCGATATCGCCCGATCCCGACACGGTGATATCGGCTCGCTTGCCCGTCAGCTTCGCGACCTTGAGGTCGCCCGATCCGGTGACCACCGCCTCGACAGCGTCGCCGTCGACATTGTCGGCGTCGATCGTTCCCGACCCCGTGAGGCGCACCTTGTTCAGCCGAGGCAGGGTGATCGCGATATCGACGTCATCCTCGTCGTTGCTCGAAAAGCTGAAACCCTCGCGCTTGCGGCCGATCTTCAAATCGGGACCGTCGAGTTTGATCTCGAGCCGGTCGAGCGCTTCCTTGCGGCCACGCGCGCTGATCGAAAAACTGTCGCCCTGACGGATGGTGACGTCGTCGGGACCCGAAACCTCGACCGCGGTAAAGCCGGTCAGATCATAGGTCTGCGTCGTGATCGGACCGACGCTGGCCGGCGGCCCGCCCCGTTCGGCCGGCTTGTCGTTGCTCGGCGCCGCGCCGTTGCAGCCGGTCACAAGCGCCAGCGGCAAAATCGCCATCATCCAGTTCCGCATCATCAATCTCCTCTGTGTATTGCTTGCATAACACACGATCGTCGTCGCTGTCCAGCGGTCTGCCATCTTGTCGCCACCTTCAGCGTCCAGAGGGCAATTTCTCCCCGAAACCGAAAGCCCGACCATGAGCGTAGCCTTTCGCCGCGAGAGCGACGACGAGCATAAGGAACCCGAATTCGAGCTGCCCATCGCGGTCGGCCCGAACCTGGTGACCCCGCGCGGACTGCGCCTGCTCGGCGAAGAGGTCACGCGGCTTGAGCGCGAGATCGCGGGAACCGCAGACGAGGACGCGCGCAAGAAGTTGCAGCGCCGCCTGCGCTATTTCCATACGCGGCAATCGACCGCCGAGGTGCAGGCACCGCCCGCCGATGGCAGCGTCGGCATCGGCAGCCGCGTGACGTACCGGCTGAACAAGGCCGAAAAGACGATCACCATCGTCGGCGGCGACGAAGCCGACCCCGCACGCGGCCATATCGCCTTTTCCGCTCCGCTCGCGCGTGCGCTGATGGGCGCCGAGACCGGCGAGAGCGTCGAATATCAGGACCGCGAGGATGCGATCGCGATCCTCGCCGCCGAAGCCGATCCGGAGACGCAGACATGAAAGACAAGTTCGAACGCCACAAACAGCCGTGGACCCCGGCCGAGATCGACAAGCTCCACACGCTCGCCAAAAAGGGCATGCCGCTAAAGTCGATCGCGAAGGCGCTGACGCGCAGCGAGGAATCGGTGAAGGCGCGCGCCAAGGCCGACAGCCTCCCGATCGCAAAGCTGCACTGACACTCCATGTCCACCAATGAATTTGACGCCATCGTGCTGGGTGCCGGCGCGGCCGGGCTGATGTGCGCCGCGGTCGCGGGCGCGCGCGGCCGCCGCGTGCTGCTGCTCGACCACGCCGACGCGGTGGGCAAGAAGATCCTGATCTCGGGCGGCGGGCGCTGCAATTTCACCAATGTGAATAGCGCGCCCGACCGCTTCATCTCGGCGAACCCGCATTTCGCGAAATCGGCGCTCGCACGCTACACTCCCGCCGATTTCATCGCGCTCGTCGAACGCCACGGCATCGCCTATCATGAAAAGACGCTCGGCCAGCTCTTCTGCGACGGCTCGGCGAAACAGATCGTCGCGATGCTGCTCGAAGAGGCCGCAAAAGCCGGCGTCGAGGTGCGTACCGGTCAGCCGGTGAGCGATGTCACCCACGCCGACGGCAAGTTCACCGTCCGCTTCGGCGATCAGAGTTTCACCGCCCCCGCGCTCGTCATCGCGACCGGCGGGCCGTCGATCCCCAAGATGGGCGCGACGGGCTTCGCTTATGACCTCGCGCGCCAGTTCGGATTGAAAGTGGTCGAGCCGCGCCCCGCGCTCGTTCCGCTGACGCTCGGCGGCGACGATGTGCTGTTCCGCGAATTGTCGGGAATCGCCGCCCCCGTCGAAGCGCGCGCGGGCAAGGCCGCCTTCCGCGAAGCCGCGCTCTTCACCCACCGCGGCCTCTCCGGCCCCGCGATCCTGCAAGTCAGCAGCTATTGGCGTCACGGCGAACCCGTGACGATCGACCTCTTGCCCGATGCCCCGCAAGGCTGGCTGCACGACGCCAAACGCACCCGTCCCCGCATCACCCTGCGCGCGGCCTTGGGCGCGTTGCTTCCCGACCGACTCGCCGAAACCCTCGCCGAACGCCTTGCGCTTCCCGGCGAACTCGGCGCCCAGACCGACCGCAAACTCGCCGATGCAGAGGCGCAGCTAGCGGGCTGGATTTTCCGCCCCAACGGCACCGAAGGCTTCGCCAAAGCCGAGGTCACGGTCGGCGGAATCTCGACTGCAAACCTATCCTCGCAAACAATGATGGCCAAAACCGTCCCGAACCTCTATGCGGTCGGCGAAGCCGTAGATGTCACAGGGTGGTTAGGCGGCTATAATTTTCAATGGGCCTGGGCCAGCGGACACGCTGCCGGACAGGTGATTTAAGCCCATTGAGCCCCTTTTCCGTCGGCCCGTCACCGCACCGGTGACCGCCCATATTATTGAGATAAAAATGCCTTTCGAAAATCTTTCTCCCGTCCTTTCGGACGCCCTTGTCGCGCGCGGCTATGAAGCGCTCACCCCCGTCCAGACGCAAGTCACCGAAGGCGAGGCCAAAGGCCGCGACCTGCTCGTCTCCGCGCAGACCGGCTCGGGCAAGACCGTCGCGTTCGGCCTCGCGATGGCCGACGAGCTGATCGAGGACGGCCGCCTGCCCTTCGCGACCTCGCCGCTCGCATTGATCGTCGCGCCGACGCGCGAGCTTGCGCTGCAGGTCAGCCGCGAACTCGGCTGGCTCTATGCCAAGGCCGGCGCGCGCATCGCGACCTGCGTCGGCGGCATGGACGCCAGCAAGGAACGCCGTGCTTTGGGTCAGGGCGTGCAGATCGTCGTCGGCACCCCGGGGCGCCTGCGCGATCACCTCGAACGCGGCGCGCTCGACCTCACCGCGCTGCGCGTCGCGGTGCTCGACGAGGCCGACGAAATGCTCGACATGGGCTTTCGCGACGACCTCGAGGAAATCCTCGACGGCACCCCCGCGACGCGCCGCACGCTTTTGTTCTCAGCGACGCTGCCGAAGCCGATCGTCCAGCTCGCCAAGCGTTACCAGCAGGATGCGCTGCGCATCTCGACCGTCGGCGAAGACCGCGGCCATGGCGACATCGCCTATCAGGCGGTGACCGTCGCCCCCGCCGACATCGAGGGCGCGGTCGTCAACCTCCTTCGTCTCCACGACGCCGAAACTGCGATGCTGTTTTGCGCCACGCGCGACAATGTCCGCCGCCTCCACGCCAGCCTCGTCGAGCGCGGTTTCGCCGCGGTTGCCTTGTCGGGCGAGCATAGCCAGAATGAGCGTAACGCCGCGCTGCAGGCGCTCCGCGACCGCCGCGCGAAAGTCTGCGTCGCGACCGACGTCGCCGCGCGCGGCATCGATCTTCCGACGCTCAGCCTGGTGATCCACGTCGAAATTCCGCGCGACGCCGAAGCGCTCCAGCACCGTTCGGGCCGCACCGGCCGCGCGGGCAAAAAGGGCACCGCGGTCATCATCGTCCCCTACCCGCGCCGCCGCCGCGTCGACGGCATGCTGCGCGGGGCGCGCATCGAGGCCGAATGGATGGACGCGCCGACCGCCGCCGATGTGCGCAAGCGCGATCAGGAACGTTTGATGGAGAAATTGCTCACGCCGGTCGAGCATGAGCCCGAGGATATCGAACTCGCGCAGCGCCTGATGGCCGAGCGCACCCCCGAGGACATCGCCGCGTCGCTCGTCCAAGCGCACCGCGCGCTGATGCCGCCGCCCGAGGATCTCCTCGACAACAGCCCGCGCGGCCGCGACGCCGCCGGCCGCCCCGAGCGCGGCGAACGTTTCGAACGTCCGGAGCGCGGTGGCGATCACCGCGAGGGCTTCGAGGACAGCGTCTGGTTCCGCCTCAATATCGGCCGCCACCAGAATGCCGACCCGCGCTGGATCCTGCCTTTGCTCTGCCGCCGCGGCCATGTGAGCAAGAACGAGATCGGCGCGATCCGCATCGGTCCCAAGGAAACGATGTTCAACATCCCGCGTGGCATAGCCGATCGCTTCGCCGAAGCGGTGGTGCGTAGCGCCAACGCCGATGGCGAGGACGACAGCGGCGTGTCGATCACGCCAGCGCCCGACGGCCCGACCTATCCGCCGCGCCGCGACAAGGGTCCGCGCGACAACGCGCCCCGCAGCACGCTCGGCCGTGCGCCCGGCGGCGATCGCGGTTTCGGCGATCGTTCGGGTCCGCGCGGCCCGCGTGGCCCCGGCGGTCCCGGCGGCAACGAACGCTACAAGCCCAAGCCCTTCGGTCAGCGCAGTCCGCGCCGTCCGTCGAAATAAACCCTGAACCCCTCCCCCGACGGGGAGGGGCTTTTATCGCACCGCCCTTGCGCTCTTCCGTCCGGCCCACCAGATGGTCCGGACAGCAGGAGAGCGGCGCATGCAAGCGATCGAAGCCTTTATCGAAAGCCAGGGCGGACCCGAGGTCATCGACTGGCGCGAGGTGACGCTTGGCGAACCCGGCCCCGGCCAGGTGCTGCTGCGACAGACCGCGGTCGGGCTCAACTATCTCGACACCTATCACCGCGACGGCACCTATCCCGTTCCGCTGCCGAGCGGGCTTGGCGTGGAATCGGCGGGTGAAGTCATCGCCGTCGGCGCCGACGTCCACGGCCTCCAGCCCGGCGACCGCGTTGCGACCTTCGGCCCCGAACGCACCGCCTATGCCAGCGCGCGGATCGTCGGCGCGGCCTCGCTGTTCAAACTCCCCGCCGACATCGACGATGAAACCGCCGCCGCCGCGCTGCTCAAAGCCTGCACCGTCGAAATGCTCGTCGAACGCTGCGCGAAGGTTCAGGCCGGCTCGCCCGTGCTCGTCCACGCCGCCGCGGGCGGGGTCGGGCTCATCCTCGTCCAGTGGCTGAAGGCGATCGGCGCGACTGTGATCGGCACCGTCAGCACCGAGGCCAAGGCGCACACCGCGCGCGAAGCCGGCGCCGACCATGTGCTGATGTACAAGAGCGACGACGTCGCGGCGCATGTCCGCGAGATCACCGACGGTCAAGGGGTGCCGGTGACCTTCGACGGCATCGGCATGGCGACGTGGGAGGTGTCGCTAAAGGCCACCGCGCGGCGCGGGCTGATTGTCAGCTATGGAAATGCGGGCGGCCCGGTGACCGGCGTCAACCTCGGCATCCTCGCGCAGCACGGATCGCAGTTTGTCACCCGGCCGACGCTGTTCGATTATTACCACCTTCCCGGCGAACGCGCCGCGGGCGCCGCGCGCGTGTTCGAGATGATCGCATCGGGCGCGGTGAAGATCACCGTCGGCCAGCGCTACGGGTTGCAGGATGCGGCAAGAGCGCACGCCGATTTGCAGGCGGGGCGCACGACGGGGTCGACGCTGCTGATTCCGGAACACCGCTAAAACCCCTCCCGCCTACGGGAGGGGCAGCGAGACTTGCGAGCTTGCTCGCTAGTCGCAGTGGGGAGGGTTCAGCAACGTCACATGCCCTCCCCCGACCCCTCCCTGAAGGGAGGGGAGAGTTACGCCTTCAACCGCTCCGCATGCCACGCGACATGCTCGGCCAAAAAGGTCGAGATGAAATAATAGCTGTGGTCATACCCCGGCTGCATCCGGATCTCGGCCTTCTGCCCCGCGCGTTCGCACGCCGCGACCAGCAATTCGGTCTTGAGCTGCTCGGCGAGGAAATTATCGGCGTCACCCTGATCGACGAGCAGGTCGGGCACGCGCAGCCCCTGATCGAGCAGCGCGCACGCATCATAGGCGTGCCAGTCCTCGCGGTTGTCACCGAGATAATTGCCAAGCGCCTTTTCACCCCACGGGCATTGCAGGGGCGCGACGATCGGCGAGAAGGCCGAGACCGAACGAAAGCGATCCTGATTGCGTAGCCCGATGGTCAGTGCGCCATGCCCGCCCATCGAATGGCCGGTGATCGCCTGCCGCGTCAGGTCCGCGGCCGCAAAATTGCGCAGGATCAGCGAGGGCAGCTCATCCTCTATGTACGAGCGCATCCGGTAATTCTTCGCCCACGGCTCTTCGGTCGCATCGACATAGAAACCCGCGCCCAGCCCGAAATCCCATGCGGCATCGGGATCGTCGGGAACACCCTCGCCGCGCGGGCTGGTATCGGGCGCGATGAAGATCACGCCACGCTCGGCGCACGCGGCGCGATACTCACCCTTCTCCATCACATTGGCGTGGGTGCAGGTCAGCCCCGACAGATACCAGAGAACCGGAAGCTTCGCGCCTTCCGCATGGTCGGGAACGAAGACCGCAAAAATCATGTCGGTGCCGGTGGTCGTGCTCGCATGCTTGTACACGCCCTGCGTGCCGCCATGGCTGCGAACGGTGGAGAGGGTTTCGAGGGTCATGATTCTTCCTGCACAGGGATGGCGGCGACAAGCGGCTGATGCCCCCAATGACGCAGCAGGTCGAGGATCGTTGCGCCCGGCAGCCCGAGCGTCGCGGTGTTGCGCAGCGGATGGACGTTGACCGTTTCCGCTATCGCCAGCACTTCGTCGAGCACGATGGTGATGCTCCCCGGCACGGCGTTGATCGCCGCGAGCGGCGTTACCGACCCCGGCGAAATGCCGAGCAATCGCTCCATATCCTCGGCCTTGCCGAAGCTCACATGCTTGCATCCGATCGCGCCGGGCAGTGCCTTCAGATTGACGCGCGCGTCGGACGGCACGGTGACGAGCCAGAAGGCACCGCTTTTGTCCTTCAGGAACAGATTCTTGGTGTGCGCCCCCGGCATCGCGGCGTGCACCGCGTCGCTCTCGGCAACGGTGAACACCGCTTCATGCTCATGCGCGGCAAAGGGGATCGCGAGCACACCCAAATCGGCCAGCAATCCCGCTTCGCCTCGCATCATATTATCGGCTCAGACGACGCGGTGGAGCGCGCAGAGCTTGTTGCCCGACGGATCGCGCAGGTAAGCGAGATAGAGCTGGCCGAACCCGCCTTCGCGCACGCCCGGCGGGTCTTCGATCGAAGTGCCGCCGTTGGCGACGCCGGCGTCGTGCCACGCCTTGGCCTGCTCGGGGCCTTCCATCGCAAAGCCGATCGTGCAGCCGTTGCCCGCGGTCGCGGGTTCGCCGTCGATCGGCGCACCGACGAGGAACAGCCCGCCATTATACATATAGATCAGGCGGCCCTTGTCGTCGGTGATCGCGGGCTTGCCGCCGATCGCCTGAAAGGTCGCGTCATAGAATTTCTTGGCGGCTTCGAGGTCGTTCGCCCCGACCATATTGTGACTGTACATCGCCTTTGCTCCTCCTGATTTTGGTTGCGAATCGATACCTACGCTGTCCCGCCGGGCAGGACCAGCCGCCTTTCTGTTCCGGATTCGTCAAAAATGACGAACCGGCGCGCCGCTTATGGCTCCTAACGGAAAACCACGGTTTTGCGGCCATCGATCAGCACGCGCTGTTCGGCGACCCAGCGCACCGCGCGCGCCAGAACCTGCGCCTCGGTATCCCGGCCGATGCGGATCAGTTCGTCCACCGAATCGCGGTGGTCGACGCGCTCGACCGCCTGTTCGATGATCGGCCCCTCATCGAGGTCGCTCGTCACGAAATGCGCGGTCGCGCCGATCAGCTTGACCCCGCGCTCGTGCGCGCGGTGATAGGGTTTGGCGCCCTTGAAGCCCGGCAGGAAGCTGTGATGGATGTTGATGCAGCGCCCCGACAGCTTCGCCGACAGATCCTGCGACAGCACCTGCATATAGCGCGCGAGCACCAGATGCTCGGCGCCCGCATCGGCCATGATCTGCAGGATCGCCGCTTCCTGCTCGGCGCGATTGGCGTCGCTGACCGGCAGGTGATGGAAGGGCACGCCGTGCCATTCGGTCAGCCGCCGCTGATGCTCGTGGTTCGACACTACCGCGGCGATGTCGATCGCGAGGTTGCCGGTCGACCAGCGGTGGAGCAGGTCGTTGAGGCAATGGCTGCCCTGCGACACCGCGATGACGAAGCGCGGCTTGATGCGCCTGTCGCTGATCCGCGCATCCATCGCGAAACGATCGACGATCGGCGCGAAGGCTTCCTGCACCGCGGCCAGTTCGCCGGGAAAGCGTGGCCCGGCACCGCGGAACTCGACGCGCATGAAAAAGCGCCCCGAATCGAGATCGGCATATTGCTGGCTGTCGAGGATGAAGCCGTCGCGTTCCGCGAGCAGCCCGGTCACCGCCGCGACGATGCCGACCGCATCGACGCAGCTGAATGTCAGGACAAAGGCGGGCTGATCCATTTCGGTCATGCCAGCCGGTGCGTCGCGCACAGCTTGTTGCCGGCCGGATCGCGCAGATAGGCGAGATAGACCGTCCGCCCCGCGGTTACCTGACGAATGCCGGGCGGATCCTCGATCGCCGCGCCGCCGTTCGCCGCGCCCGCGGCGTGCCACGCATCGACCGCCTCGGTCGACGCGGCGACGAAACCCAGCGTTCCGCCATTGGCTCCGCTGGCGGCCGCGCCATTGAGCGGCTTCGTCAGCAAAAAGCGCCCGCCGGCGTGCGAATAGATGAGCCGGCCCCATTCGTCGACGACCCCCGGCGGGATCCCGAGCGCGCCGAGCGCGGCGTCATAGAAACGGCGCGCGGCTTCGATATCGTCGGCGCCCAACGCGACATGACTAAACATGCCGGCCTCAGAAAACGACGACGCTGCGGATGCTCTCGCCCGCATGCATCAGGTCGAACCCCTTGTTGATCTCTTCGAGCCCCATGACGTGGGTGATCATCGGGTCGATCTCGATCTTGCCGGTCATGTACATGTCGACGATCTTGGGCACGTCGGTGCGGCCCTTGGCGCCGCCGAACGCGGTGCCACGCCAGTTGCGCCCGGTGACAAGCTGGAACGGACGCGTCGCGATCTCTTTGCCCGCCTCGGCCACGCCGATGATGATCGACGTGCCCCAGCCGCGATGGCAGGCTTCGAGCGCGGTGCGCATCACCTCGGTATTGCCCGTGGCGTCGAAGGTGTAATCGGCGCCGCCGTCGGTCAGCTGCACGATGGCGGCGACCGTGTCTTCGCGGCTCATGCCCTTGGTATTGAGGAAGTCGGTCATCCCGAACTTGCGGCCCCATTCCTCGCGCGCGGGATTGATGTCGACACCGATGATCTTGTCGGCGCCCGCAAGCCGCGCGCCCTGAATCACGTTGAGCCCGATACCGCCGAGCCCGAAAACGACGACATTGTCGCCGACCTGCACCTTCGCGGTATTGATCACCGCGCCGACCCCGGTGGTGACGCCGCAGCCGATGTAGCAGCTCGACTGGAACGGCGCGTCCTCGCGGATCTTCGCGACCGCGATCTCGGGCAGCACGGTGAAGTTCGAGAAGGTCGAGCAGCCCATATAATGGAAGATCGGCTGGCCCTTGTAGCTGAAGCGCGTCGTGCCGTCGGGCATCAGCCCCTTGCCCTGCGTCGCGCGGATCGCGGTGCAGAGGTTGGTCTTGCCCGACAGGCAGCTTTTGCACTGGCGGCATTCGGGGGTGTAGAGCGGGATCACATGGTCGCCGGGCTTCACCGATGTAACGCCCGCGCCGACCTCGCGCACGACGCCCGCGCCCTCATGGCCGAGCACGCTCGGGAAGATGCCCTCGCTGTCGAAGCCGTCGAGCGTGTAGGCGTCGGTGTGACAGATGCCCGTCGCCATGATTTCGACCAGCACCTCGCCCGCCTTCGGGCCTTCGAGGTCCAGCTCGACGATCTCGAGCGGCTTCTTCGCTTCGAACGCAACGGCGGCACGGGTCTTCATGGCGTATCTCCCTTTCGCGCGTTCCCATCCCGCAAACGCCGCCGCAATGCAAGAGCAAGCCCGCGGAAACATAGCTATGGCATCGCTGTCAGAAGATCAGCGCGTCAGCACTCCACCACGCTGACCGCGAGCCCGCCCTTCGACGTTTCCTTATATTTGTCGCGCATGTCGCGTCCGGTCTGCAGCATCGTCGCGATCACCGTGTCGAGGCTGACGACATGCGTGCCGTCGCCGATCATCGCGATGCGGCTGGCGTCGATCGCCTTGATCGATCCCATCGCGTTGCGCTCGATGCACGGGATCTGGACGAGCCCCCCGATCGGATCGCAGGTCAGGCCGAGATTATGCTCCATGCCGATTTCGGCGGCATTTTCGACCTGTGCGTTGGTGCCCCCCAATGCCGCGGTCAGCCCCGCCGCCGCCATCGAGCAGGCGACGCCGACCTCACCCTGGCAGCCGACCTCGGCGCCCGAGATGCTGGCGTTGCGTTTGTAGAGCGCTCCGACCGCGCCCGCGGCGAGCAGGAAGGTGCGCACCCCCGCATCGTCGCCGCGATAGCCGCGCCGGTAGAAGCGGATCACCGCCGGAATGATCCCCGCCGCGCCATTGGTCGGCGCGGTGACGACCTTGCCGCCCGCGGCATTTTCCTCGTTCACCGCCATCGCCCACAGATTGATCCAGTCCATCATCGCGAGCGGGTCGGTCAGATTCGCCTCGTGGCGGTTGCGAATGTCGGCGGCGATCTGCGGCGCGCGGCGCTTGACCTTCAGCCCGCCGGGCAGGACCCCCGTGCTGCAGCAGCCCGCATCGATCGACGCGTCCATCGCACCCGCGATCGCATCGAGCCCCGCCTCGACCTCTTCGAGGCTGCGGTGCGCAAGTTCATTCTCGAGCATCATTTCGGCGAAGCTTTTGCCCGACGCCGCGCCCATTTCGAGCAGGTCGGCGCCCGAGGTGAAGGCGAAGGGCAGTTCGACCTCATCCTCGGCGCCGCGGCTGTTGCGCCCCGCCTCATCCTCATCGACGACGAAGCCGCCGCCGATCGAGAAATACATGCGCTTGGCGAGGATTTCGCCATCGCCGTCGCGCGCGGTGAAACTCATGGCATTGCTGTGGAAAGGCTGGCGCTGGCGCATCTGGAAATGCAGGTCGCTTTTCGGTTGAAAGCGCGCGCGCTGGCGGCCGAGCAGGTAGATAAAGCCTTCGCTCTCCGCCCGGTCCCAATGCGCCTTGATCGCAGCGAGGCTGGTCGATGCGGGGATTTCGCCGGCGAGACCTGCAACGATCGCGGTGTCGGCGGCGTGGCCCTTGCCGGTCAACGCGAGCGAGCCATACAGGTCGGCTTCGACATGCACCGTCTTGCCAAGAAGCCCGGCCTCGTCGAGCCAGACGGTGAAACGCCGGGCGGCAACCATCGGGCCCACGGTATGCGAGCTGGAGGGTCCAACACCGATTTTGAAGAGTTCGAACAGGCTGATCGTCATGGCGGCGCTATAGGAGAAGGCGGACGATCCCGATAGGCCCACGCGGGCCAATTTTCGTTACGGCTTGCAATAAATCCTCCCTGTCGCGCAGCGATGGGGAGGGGGACCACCGAAGGTGGTGGAGGGGCAGCGACGGTGCGTCATTGCCCCTCCGTCAGCGCTTCGCGCCGCCACCTCCCCATGGCTTCGCCACAGGGAGGATCATCAGATCAGGCCGGATAGATCCAGGTCGTATCGCGCGCGAAATTCTCCGCCGCGAAATCCCAGTTGAGCAGGTCGTCGACCACCGCGTCGACATAGGTCGGACGCAGATTTTTGCGGTCGATGTAATAGGCATGTTCCCACACGTCGATCACGAGCAAGGGCTTGATACCCGCAACCAGCTCGGTGCCCGCGTCGTGCGTGTCGGTGACCGACAGCGTGCCGTCGCGCGAGACGAGCCACGCCCAGCCCGACGCGAAGTGGTTGACCGCGGTTTCCTTGAGCTTCTTTTTCAGGTCATCGAGCGAACCGAAATCGCGTTCGATCGCGGCGAGCAGATCATCCTTCGGCGCGGTCTTCGACGGGCTCAGGCTTTCCCAATAGAAAGCGTGGTTCCATGCCTGCGCGGCATTGTTGAACAGGCCCTTGTTGCCCGATCCTTCGGCGTGGTGGACGATTTCTTCGAGCGGCTTCGACGCGAGGTCGGTGCCTTCGATCGCGGCGTTGGTCTTGTCGACATAGGCTTTGTGATGCTTGCCATGGTGCGTCGCCAGCGTGTCGGCCGAGATATGCGGCTCGAGCGCGTCCTGGGCGTACGGCAGGGGAGGATGGGCGATCGTCATGGCAGTCTCCATTTTATTATCGAGGGGGTTTGCGGCCTTAAACTCGGTATCGCGGCCGCGGGTTGCAACCCTGTGACCGCAAATTTTCCTATTGTTCCCCTCCCTTTTAGGGAGGGGTTAGGGGTGGGTCGCCGCAGGCGTTCTTCCTTGGCCGCCTACCCACCCGTGCTGCGAGTCACGTGCCTCGCAACACCCCCTCCCTAAAAGGGAGGGGAGAATTACGTCACCATTGCCTGCAACGTCGCGATCCGGTCGGCCTCTTCGGCGGGCTTGTCGCGGCGGATGCGCGAAATGCGCGGAAAGCGCATCGCGAGCCCCGACTTGTGGCGCTTGGACGCGTGGATCGAATCGAAGGCGACTTCGAGCACGAGCGATTTTTCGACCTCCCGCACCGGGCCGAAGCGGTTCAGCGTGTTGTCGCGCACGAACTTGTCGAGCCACTTCAATTCCTCGTCGGTGAAGCCCGAATAGGCTTTGCCGACGGGTAGCAACTCGCCCGCGTCGGACCAGCAACCGAAGGTATAATCCGAATAGAAGCTCGCGCGGCGTCCATTGCCCCTTTGGGCGTACATCATCACGCAATCGGCGGTAAGCGGATCGCGCTTCCATTTATACCAGAGACCCGCGCGGCGCCCCGCCACGTAAGGGGCGTCGCGGCGCTTGAGCATCACCCCCTCGATCGCCGCATCGCGCGCACCCGCGCGGCGCTCGGCGAGGTCGTCGAAATCGCGGGCGTCGATGACCTGCGACAGGTCGAAATGGCTGTCGGCGAGGCGCGGAACGAAGGCCTCCAACTGCCGCCGCCGTTCGATCCATGGCAGGGCGCGCAGATCATTGCCGTCGACCGCGAGCAGGTCATAGACGCGCACGAAGGCGGGATAATCGGCGAGCATCTTCTTCGACACGGTCTTGCGCCCGAGCCGTTGCTGCAAGGCGTTGAAGCTCGCCGCCTCCCCGCCCTGCACCTCGCCGCGCACGAGCAATTCGCCGTCGATCACCGCATCCTGATCGAACGCCGCGACGAGCTCGGGGAACGCGCCGCTGATCTCCTCGCCGCCGCGGCTATAGATCCGCGTCTCGCCGCCGCCCCCCCTGCCACCGCGCACGATCTGGACGCGGATGCCGTCCCATTTCCATTCGGCGGCATAGTCGGCGAGGTCGACGCTTTCTTCTTCCAATGGATGCGCGAGCATGAAAGGACGGAAGAAGGCGACGTCGGCAAGGTCGGGCCGCTCCGCCCGTCCCTCGCCCCACGCAAACAACGGCGCATAGGGCGGCGGGATTGCGTGCCACAGCTCCTCGACATCGTCGACGGGCACGTCGAACGCCTGCGCGAACGCCTGTTTCGCAAGCCGCGCCGACACCCCGACGCGCATCCCGCCCAAGGCCAGTTTCAGCAGCGCATAGCGCCCGTCGGCGTCGAGGCGGTCGAGGAGCGAGGCGATGACCGCAGGCGCATCGCTGCGGCTCGCGGCCGACAGCGCGTCGACCGCCGCCGAAACTGTGAGGTCTTCCTTCTTCCCCGGCGCATCGGGCCAGAGCAATGCCGCTGTCTCCGCCGTATCCCCCACAAAGTGCCGCGACAGGCGAAACAATTCCTCGTCGACGCGGGTCGCCAGCAACATCCGCACCGTCCCCGCTTTCACCGCCGGGAAATCGAGGCTCTCGGTCAGCGCCGCGATTGCCCACCCGCGGTCGGGGTCGGGGGTATGGCGCAGATAATCGACAATCAGCGCGAGCTTCGTATTGCGCGAGCGCGTGTAGATCAGCCGGTCGATCAGGGCCGCGAAGCGCTTCACACCTCCTCCTCCAGATCGCGGCCGACGAGGTGCAGCGCGCGCGCCTTGCGTTGATGCAGCTCGCACCAGCGCAGCAGCCCGTCCTCGCTGCCGTGCGTGATCCAGCTTTCCTTCGGATTCACCTCCGAAATCGTCGTCGTCAGTTCGTCCCAGTCGGCATGGTCCGAAATCACCAGCGGCAGTTCGACCATCCGCTGCCGCGCGCGCTGGCGCACGCGCATCCAGCCCGACGCCATCGCGGTCACCGGATCGGGTAGCCGCCGCGACCAGCGGTCGTTGAGCGCCGAGGGCGGCGCGAGGACGATCTGCCCCGCCATCTCGGCCTTGTCGGTTTCGGAAACGAGCCGGAGCTCGCCAAGATCGACGCCATGCACCGCATAGAGCTCGCACATCTTCTCAAGCGCACCGTGGATATAGATCGGCGCGTCCCACCCGGCACCGCGCAGTTCGGCAATCACGCGCTGCGCCTTGCCGAGCGCATAGGCGCCGACGAGCACCGAGCGATCGGGCTCGGCGCGCACCGCGCCGATCAGCTTCGCGATCTCGTCGGCGGTCGGCGGGTGGCGGAACACCGGCAGGCCAAAGGTCGCCTCGGTGATGAAGATATCGCACGGCACGACCTCGAACGGGGCGCACGTCGGATCGGGCCGCCGCTTGTAATCACCGGTCACCACGATCCGCTCGCCTTGATATTCCATCAAGATCTGCGCGCTGCCGAGCACATGCCCCGCGGGATGGAAGCTGAAGCGCACCCCGCCGCGCTCGAACCCGTCGCCATATTCAAACGCCTGATTATGGCTCGCCTCGACATCGACGCCGTACCGCAACGCCATGATTGCGAGCGTCTCGGGGGTCGCGAATACCGCGCCATGGCCGCTACGCGCATGGTCGGCGTGGCCATGGGTCACCGCGGCGCGCTCGACAGGGCGCGAAGGGTCGATCCACAGGTCGGCGGGTTTCACATAAATGCCGCTCCCTTGCGGCTCGATCCAGGATTTGGCCCTGGCCATCAGGCGGCGAGTTTCCGCGCGCAGATCAGGTCGGCGACGAACGCTTTGCGCTCCGCAGCCGCGCGTTCACGGTCAGGAAGACGCAGCAGGAAAGACGGATGGATCGTCGCGACCAGCTTGCCGCCTCCCTCCAGTTCATGCACCGAACGGCGCATCGACTTGATACTCGCGCTCTTGCCCGTCACCCCGCGCAGCGCGCTCGCGCCCAGTGTCACGATCAGGTCAGGCTGAACAAATGCGCGTTCCTTGTCGAGCCACCAGCGGCAGATATCGATCTCGCCCGTCGTCGGGTTCTGGTGCAGCCGCCTTTTGCCGCGCGGCTCGAACTTGAAATGCTTGACCGCGTTGGTCAGGAACAGCCGCGCGCGGTCGAGCCCCGCCTCCTCCAGCACCTCGTTCAACACTTGCCCCGCGGGTCCTACAAACGGCCGCCCCTGCAAATCCTCCTGATCGCCCGGCTGCTCGCCGACGAGCATGATGCGTGCATCCTTCGCCCCCTCGCCCGCCACGCCTTGCGTCGCGTTGCAATAGAGCGGGCAGCGCGTGCAGCGATCAACCGCGCGCGCGACGTCGCCCAGCGTCTTCACATCATCATCGAGGAGCAATTCGTCGGGCACGCGCGTCCGCCATTTGTCGGTCAGAGGGTTAGCCAGAGAAACGGCCGCTTCACGCATGCGTTCCACCCGCGCTTCGGCGCCCGCGAGCAGCGGCGCGATATCCTGCGCCTCGGGAAGGTTCTTCCAATATTTCCTGGGCATTTCGGCGCGCATCGCGTCGATCTTCACCCGCGCGGGGTTGAAGATCGCGCCAAAGTAAGTGCGCCACTGATCCTCGACGATATCGCTGTCGGGCACCTCGTCCTTCGTCCCGCCGGGGCCGTAGCTCAGATTCTCGCCCTGCCAGATCGCGCGCGCATCAGGCGTCACGATCGCCCAGTCCATGCCATAGAAGCGGCGCTGGAAAAAAGGCGCGGTGAGCCGCAGGATGCGGTGCGTCGGTTCGAACCACGCCGCGAAACTCTCGCGGCCGCCCTCCTCACCCAAGCGACGAAAGCGAACGAACGCGTGCATCTTATGCACATCGCGGCGGATCGCCTTGTCGGCCTTGCGCAGCCAGTCGACCTCGACATCGGTCGTCCGCGCCAGCAATTGCCGGTCGCGCGCCGCGCGCCACACGATGCGATAAAGCCGCGCCGGAACTTCCGGGTCGCGGTGGCAGATCACGCGCTCGGCGATTTCGAGCAATTCGCGCGGCAGCGACACCGCGCCCGCGGGCGCTGCCACCACCGCGTCGCCGAACAGCGATGCGCCGTCCTCGCCGCCACGCCAGCTGACATCCTCGGGCGCCACGCCGCCCGCGAGCAGACTTCTCGCCGCACTCCGCCATTCGGCAAAATCGCCGGGCTCGGCGAGAATGACCTCCCTCACAGCGCCAACGCCAATTGCTCGGGCGGCGGCGCAAACCGCGCGCGCAGGTCCGCGCTGTCGGTGAGCTTCCCCGGCCGCCAGTCGAGGGTGACAATGAATGGCAGAACTTTCTTCACCGACGCGGTCAGCTTCGCAAGGTCGCCGAGCCTGAGCTTGCCCAGCCGCCGCGCCGTAACGATGCGATCGACCGCGCGCGTCCCCAGCCCCGGCACGCGCAGCAGCAGTTCGCGCGGCGCACGGTTGATGTCGACCGGAAACGCCTCGCGCCGCATCAGCGCCCACGCGAGCTTGGGATCGATCGCGAGGTCGAGCATGCCGCCGCTCGCACCCTCCATGATCTCGGCGCGCTCGAAGCCATAGAAACGCAGCAGCCAGTCAGCCTGGTATAAGCGGTGCTCGCGCATCAACGGCGGACGCACCGGCGGCAGGTCGCTGCTCGCATCGGGGATCGGGCTGTACGCCGAATAATAGACGCGGCGGAGCTGATAGCCCGAATAGAGGTTCGTCGCGGTCTTCAAAATATCGTCGTCGCGCGCCGCATCGGCGCCAACGATCATCTGCGTCGATTGCCCGGCGGGCGCGAAGCGCGGCGGCGTCGCCTTACCGATCAGCCGGCTCTTCGCCGCCTCGATCGCATCCTCGGCGCCGACGCGCACCGACGCCATCGTCTTGCGGATCGTCTCGGGCTTTTTCTCGGGCGCGAAGCTCGACAGGCCCGCCTCGGTCGGCAGTTCGACATTGGTCGACAGCCGGTCGGCATAGAGTCCCGCGAGCGCGATCAGTCCGGGATCGGCGCCCGCGATCGTCTTCAGATGGATATACCCCTGAAAGCGATGCTCCTCGCGCAAGATACGCGCGACCTCGACAAGCTGCTCCATCGTATAATCTTCTGAACGGATGATCCCCGACGACAGGAACAGCCCTTCGATATAGTTGCGCTTGTAGAAATCGAGCGTCAGCCGCACGACCTCCTGCGGACTGAAGCGCGCGCGCTCGACATTGCTCGACGCGCGGTTGATGCAAAAACGGCAGTCGTAAATGCAGAAGTTGGTTAGCAAGATCTTGAGCAGCGAAATGCATCGGCCATCGGGAGCATAGCTGTGGCAGATGCCCATGCCCTCGGTCGACCCGATGCCCTTGCTCGCGACAGAGTCGCGCTTTACCGTCCCTGACGACGCGCACGACGCGTCATATTTCGCCGCATCGGCCAGCACGGCCAGCTTTTCCAGAATCGGTTTAGCGGACATGTCCCATGTTTAGCATGAGAACATAGAGAGAACAAATCGGTTCGGCGCGTTTAGGCCTCGCGCCACTTTGCGGGCAGCGCGATGTCGACCACCAGCCCGGTCGGCTCCCAGTGGCGCGCGATCGAGCCGCCCAGATTGTTGCGCACGCTGCGTTCCATCAGCAACGTGCCGAAACTGGTACGGTCGGGCGGCCCGACCAACCCCTGCGTTCCGGTTTCGGTCCAGGTCAGGCGAAACATCCGCGACTCGTTGCCTTCCGGGTCCTGCGACCAGTGGATCTCGACGCGTCCTCCGTCGTTCATCAGTGCGCCATGCTTGACCGCATTGGTCGCGAGTTCGTTGAACACCAGCGCCATCGCGACCAGCGCATTTTCGGGCAGCAGCAGGTCGGGGCCCGACCAGCGGATGCGCGGAAAGGCCGCCTCGACCTCGCGCATCAGCGCGTGCATCGACCCGGTCATGAAATTGGCGCCGAGCAGCACATTCTGTGCGCGGTTGAGCGCGTCGAGCCGGCTGCTGATCCGTTCGACATAATCGTCGACGTCACGCGCGGCGTGGCGGGTCAACGAGATGATCGCGCTGACCGTCGCGAACAGGTTGCGCATCCGGTGGTGCAGTTCGCGCATCAGCAGATTGGCATTTTCCTGCCGGCTTTTCTGTTCGGTGATGTCGATGCTCACCCCGGTCAGCATCGCATCGTCCGCCCGCACGTCCCAGTCGCCGCGCACGGCATTCCAGCGCAGCCCGCGCTCGGGATTGAGGACGCGATATTCGGCCGCATAGGGCGTGCCGTTCGCGATCGCTTCCTTCAATATCTCGCGCAACGCGGCGCGGTCGTCGGGATGCACCAGGTCGAAAAATCCGTTGCCGGTCGCCAGCATCGCCTGAAATTCGGAACCCCATAGTTCGGCGCCGGCGCCCTGCGTGCGCAGCCGGTCGGTCCGCGGATCATATTGCCACGACGCGATTCCCGAAAAATCGAGCGCGCGTTCGAGCGTGCGGCGCGCCTCGTCGCGCTCGGCGCCGATCCGGCGCAGGTCGGCTTCGGCCATGATGATCCCGGCGAAATCCTCGAGCCGTTCGAGCTCGATATCGGTGAGCGCTTTGCGCTCATCGCGGTCGATCACGCAAAGGCTGCCGAGGATCGCGCCGTTATAAGCGCGCAGCGGCACCCCGGCATAGAAGCGGATGTGCGGTTCGCCGGTCACCAGCGGATTGTCGCGAAAGCGCGGATCGCCCAGCACGTCGGTCACCATCACCGGCCGGTCGTCGGCGATGACATATTGGCAAAAGCTCCACTCGCGCGGCGTTTCGGGGGTATCGAGTCCATAGGCCGACTTGAACCATTGGCGGCAATCGTCGACGAGCGAGACCAGCGCGATCGGCACGCCATACAGGTCGGCGACCATTTTCGTCACACGATCGAACGCCTGTTCGGGCGGAGTGTCCATGATGCGATATTCGCGAAGCGTGTCGAGACGCAGCCTTTCGGCGCGTGCTGCAGCTTCGTCTCCCCCGTCCGCCAAACCTCGTCCCTCGCTGCCCTGCGATGCTGATGGCCCCGCATCGCTCATATCCTCGGGGCGCCGCTCTGCCATGAAAATGGTCCCTACAAAAGCATGCTTGCGGCGATACAGGAAAGCGGTGATATTCCACTTACTTACGCCGCATTTTCATCGCGTCCCGGCTGACTCTACGCATTGGGGCGCGACAAGTTGCAACGGCCGGCGTCGCTCTTTACGCCGCCAGGCGGAACCGACCCGCGCCGGGAGGCGTATGACTGGTCACAAGAGGGAGCAATTTTGATGACATTGGGTGAGGAACTTCGCGGGCACCTGCCTTTTCTGCGCCGTTACGCGCGCGCGTTGACGGGCAGCCAGCAGCATGGCGACAATTTCGTCCACACGACGCTCGAAGTCATCGTCGCTGCCCCCGACGAATTCCACAGCGGCGACGGCACCCGGATCGACCTTTACCGCAATTTTCACCGCATCTGGGAAAGCGCCTATATCGACGAGGGCGAAGACAGCGATGAAGGCGAGCACCCGCTCGTCCGCGCCGCGCATCGCCGCCTCGTCCAGATCACGCCGCTCGGCCGGCAGATCCTGTTGCTCACCGCGCTCGAGGGCTTTTCGGTCGAGGAGGCCGGGCTGATCACCGGAACCGACGGGCCGACGGTCGAAACATTGCTCGCCGATGCGGTCGGCGAACTCGACCGCGAATCGCAAACCTCGGTGCTGATCATCGAAGACGAGCCGCTGATCGCGATGGAGCTCGAACAGATCGTGCGCGATCTCGGCCACCGCGTCGCGGGCATCGCGACGACGCATGAGGATGCGGTCGCCGCGTTCGAACGGACCGACGCAGGCCTCGTTCTCGCCGATATCCAGCTTGCCGACGGATCGTCGGGGATCGACGCGGTGCAGGACATTTTGGCGATCGCGCCGGTCCCGGCGATCTTCATCACCGCCTTTCCCGAAAAATTGCTCACGGGCGGCCGCGTCGAGCCGACCTTCCTGATTTCAAAGCCGTTCCGCGAAAACACCGTGCGCGCGGCGATCAGCCAGAGCCTGCTCTTCACCCCGCAGCTCGCGGCGTAAAGGCCCCATTTCTCCCATTTCGTCATTCCCGCGAAGGCGGGAATCCCGCTTTATCCTGCCTGCGATACGGGTAGCCGTCCTACCAGACGCGGCACAAGGAGCGGGATTCCGGCCTTCGCGGGAATGACGGCAATTTTCGTCAATCGCCGGCGGGACCGTTTGCGGTCAGCTGATCGACATTGTCCATGATCGTGCGAAACGCCTCGCTCGATGGCATGACGTCGGTACTGCGCCGCGGCATTTCGCCGCTCTCCAATATCGCCTGCAGCGCGGTACGGCCGCGCGATACGCGGCTCTTCATCGTGCCCACCGCGCAGCCGCAGATCGCCGCACCTTCCTCATAGGATAATTGCCCGGCCCCGATCAGCACGAGCGCCTCGCGCTGGTCGACCGGCAGCATCATCAGCGCGCGCTGCACGTCGGCCAGGTGCAGGCTGTCGTCCTGATCGTCGGGCGCGACGAGCAACCGCTCGGCGGCGAGCTCGTCATATTCGGCGGTGAATTTCTTGCGCCGCATCTGCGACAGGAAACAATTGCGCAGGATGACGAACGCCCAGCTCTTCATGCTGGCGGGCCCCGGCACATATTGCGCGCGCGCCTTCCACGCCTTCAGCATCGTTTCCTGCACCAGGTCATCGGCAAGGTCGGCGTTACCCGTCAGGCTGCGCCCGAATGCGCGCAGATGCGGCAACATCGCCGCGAGTTCACGCTTGAAGCTGGCATCGTCGAGCGGCTGAGGCGTTTCGTCGCTAGTCACACAATCCTGATCGCTTGGGCGCCCTGAAGCACCGCTGAATAGACCAGGGGCTTAGCGGGTTGAATCCCTTATGGGAACCAAAAGCGCACCCAAAGAGGCAGTAACCGACGCCGGCCGGGCCTGACATTGTGCTTTTATCGCAACACCGTTCGTCGAAAAAACCAGCAAGCGGGGAACCCCCGGCCGTTTTCGTCGTTGCTCCGACATGGCTACGCAAGGCAACAACAGGATGAACGGCAAGGGCCCCCTCCCCCCCGGCGCCGATGCACGCCGCACGCCGGGAAGCTTTCCCGGCACGACTGGCGACCAGTGGCATCGCACCTTGACCGGGCGGCAGGCGCCCGAGCCGGTGAGCGCGAAGCTGCGCATGATCTATGGCAATGTCGTCGCCGAAAAGCTGCCCGACAATATGCTCGACCTTCTTTCCCAGCTCGATCAGAAAAGCCCGAAGCAATAATGACCGGACCCACCGCCGCTGCTTCGCAGCCGCAGGCCGAAACCCTGTCCGACAGCGAATTCAAGACGCTGCTTGCCGGTGTCATCCCCCACCTGCGCGCCTATGGCCGCAGCCTGTCGGGCAACCCCGACCTCGCCGACGATCTGACGCAGGACACGATGGTCAAGGCGTGGGCGTCGCGCGAGCGGTTCGAACGCGGCACCTCGATCAAGGCGTGGACCTTCGTCATCCTGCGCAACACCTTTCTGTCGCAGATGCGCCGCAATAAATTTGTCGGCGAATATGACGAGACCGCGGTCGAGCGCACGATGTCGACCCCCGCCAGCCAGGAAGACAGCGGCGAGATGGCCGACCTCCAGCGCGGGCTCATGGAATTGCCGCAGGACCAGCGCGAGGCGCTGATCCTCGTCGGCGCCGGCGGACTGTCCTACGAGGAAGCCGCCAGCATCTGCGACTGCGCGCTCGGTACGATGAAGAGCCGCGTCTCGCGCGCGCGCGCGGCGCTTGAAGAGATCATGAACAGCGGCCAGTTTTCGCAGAAACGCGCCGACGCGCCGCCGTCGAGCGAAGCGGTCGATGCGATCATGGACAGCGTCGAGACGATCACCGCGCGGCGCGAGGCCGCGAGCCGCTAGTTCCCCGTCGCCCCCGCGAAGGCGGGGGCCGCTGGCTACATAGCGCAAGGCCGACGGCGGCCCCCGCCTTCGCGGGGGCGACGATATACTCGTACCTCTCGACAACCGGCAGCCGTCGCGTCAGAACGACGCGTCCTTCCCCAGCAAAGCGAGCCCCTTTCGATGAAAAACCTGCCGCATCTTGCCCTGATTTCCGCGCTGGCCGTCGCCGCCTGCTCGGCCGCTCCCGCATCGACCGAAGCGGCGCCCGCCGACACTGCCAAACTCGACGCATCGGGCGCGCAGCCCGCGACGCCGCTCGCCGACGCGCCCTTCACGGTCAAGGAAATCGCGAGCTTCAACGAACCCTGGGCGATGACCTTCGTCCCCGGCACGCGCGCGGCGCTCGTCACCGAGCGATCGGGCAAACTCAAGCTCTGGCAGGAAAGCGGCCGGACGCTCGACGTCGCGGGTGTCCCCGCGGTCGCCTTTGGCGGTCAGGGCGGCTTCGGCGACGTGATCGTCGCGCCCGACTTTGCGACCAGCGGCACGATTTACCTGAGCTGGGCCGAGCCCGGCCCCGGCAACACCTATGGCGCCGTCGTCGGCAAGGCGAAGCTCAAACAGGGCGCCGCGCCCGCGCTCGAGGGGCTCCAGATCATCTGGAAACAGAACCCCAAGGTCACCGGGCAAGGCCATTATTCGCACCGCCTCGCCTTCTCGCCCGACGGCAAATATCTCTTCATCGGATCGGGCGAGCGCCAGAAGTTCACGCCCGCGCAGGACATGACCGGAAATCTCGGCAAGGTCCTGCGCCTCAATCTCGACGGCAGCGTCCCGGCCGACAACCCCTTCGCCAGCGAAGGCGGCGTAACCGCGCAAATCTGGTCGCTCGGCCACCGCAATATCCTTGGCCTCGCCTTCGACGGCACCGGCAAGCTGTGGAACCAGGAAATGGGGCCGAAGGGCGGCGACGAGGTCAACCTCGTCGAGGTCAAGGCGAATTATGGCTATCCGATCGTATCGAACGGCGACCATTATGACGGCAAGGATATTCCCGATCATCCGACGCGCCCCGAATTCGCCGCGCCCAAACTCTGGTGGAACCCGTCGGTCTCGCCCGCCGGGCTCGTCTGGTATGACGGCGACCTGTATCGCGGCTGGAAGAACAGCCTCTTGATGGGCGCGCTGTCGGGCGAAGGGCTGATCCGTATGGCCGTCGACGGCGACAAACTCCACAAGTCCGACCGCTGGGACTTCGGCCAGCGCATCCGCGAAGTCGAGGTGCGTGACGACGGCTCGGTCTGGCTGCTCACCGACGGCGAGGACGGCAAGCTGGTGAGGCTCGTTCCGAAGAAATAGCGCCTGCCCTTCTTGTTCCCCGGCGGAGTCGCAGACGGCGCGTAGCGCCACCGCCGGGGCCCAGACCCCTTTGCCTTACCTCTGGTGGGCTGCGCCCGGAGTCACGCGCCTCCGGGCGCCTTTCGCCGGGGACCAACCATGACTATATGCTTCCCATGATCCGCGGCTTCCTCACCCGGCGCGCCGAATGGCCCGCGCGCATTCCCGATCCCGACGCACTGCCGCCGCTGGCGTTGCTGTGGCGCGAGATCGGGTCGCTGGCGCGCGCCATCGGCGGCCGCATTCGGCCGCTGCCCCCCGAGCCCAATCCCGACAGCGAGCATCCGCCGGTGATGGTCCTCCCGGGCTTCCTGTCGGGCGACTGGGCGACCAAGGGGCTGCGCGCCGACCTCCGCCGCTCCGGCTTTCGCTGCTACGCCTGGGGTCTTGGCTTCAACCGCGGCGCGACCCCCGACATCATCGATCGCATCGACACGCGCGTGCAATGGATCATCGACCGCACCGGCTATGCCCCCGCGCTCGTCGGGTGGAGCCTTGGCGGCATCTATGCGCGCGAATATGCCAAGCATCACCCGGACAAGGTCGCTCGCGTCGTCACATTGGGTTCGCCCTTTTCGGGCAGCCGCCGCGCCAACCGCGCGTGGCGCCTCTATCACCTCGTCGCGCGCCACCCGGTCGACAATCCGCCGATCGACTTCCACCCCGCGCCGCGTCCCGAAATGCCGACCTTCGCGCTGTGGTCGAAGCATGACGGCGTCGTCGCGGTAAGCAGCGCGCGTGGCCAGCCGCACGAAAGCGACCGGCAGGTCGAAGTCGACTGCGGCCATATGGGCTTCGCCTATGCGCCGACGTCGGTCGCAGCGATCGTCAAGGCGCTGACCGAAGAGGTGAGCGACGAAACGCCCGATCAGCAGACGTCGATGCGATAGGCGGGCGCCGCGCGCCACGCCATCAGCATCCGCCCCGGCCTTTTCCCCGCGCGCCCCGTCGACACGAAACCGATCCGGCGCAGCAACGCGCGCGATCGCTCGTTGTCGGGGTGGCATTCGGCGACGATCGAGCAGCCCGGCCGCGAAGCGGCGAGCGCGCCGACCACGGCACCTACCGCTTCGGTCGCGATTCCCTTCCCGCGCGCCTGCGCCGCGAACCAGTAACCGATCTCATATTCCTGCCCCATGCGGCGATGAACCCCGATCACGCCGTTGAGGTCGAGGCCGCTTTCGTCGCGCACCGCATGAAACACATCGCCGCCTCCTGATTTGGCGATCAGCGCGCGGGCGTCGGCTTCGGTGAAGGGTGCGGGCAGGAAATGGACCTGCGAGGTCACCGTCTCGTCGGTGATCGCGGACAAGGCGCGCGCATCATCGGCAAAGAGCGGCGTGATGCGGCAATGGTCGGTCGACAGGGCAAGCAAGGTATCGGTCATGTCGCGTCTTCTTCAAAAAGCGCACGCCGTGACCGGGGGTTGGTGGTGTGATGATGACCATTCGCCTTGTCCGAACACGGCGGCGATGGTCACAGGTGATGCCATGCCGCTCCTATGTAAAGGAGCGCCAATACGCCTTGAATCGGAGAGATTGGTCGTTGGTCATCGCGAGCGGACCTAACAGCGCCGCGCGGCGCGATCAAGCCCCGGGGTTGACGATCGCATTTCACGCACTATTTAAAGTTACATGAAACGCGACAGCCGACTCTCGGGCGTGCTCCACGTCCTCCTCCATATGGCCGAACAGGGCACCCCGATGACCTCGGACCAGCTCGCGAAAGCCATGCAGACGCACCCCGTCGTGATCCGCCGCATCCTTGGCGGGCTGCGCGATGCGGGCTTCGTCCATAGCGAAAAAGGCCATGGCGGCGGCTGGACGATCGCGAAGAACCTCGCCGACATCACGATGCGCGACGTCTATGACGCGATCGGGCGGCCCAGCCTGATGGCGATGGGCAACCGCACCGACGCGCCCGGCTGCCTCGTCGAGCAGGCGGTCAACGCCGCGCTCGACACCAGCTTTCAAGAGGCCGAGGCGCTGCTGCTCGCGCGCTTCGGCGAGGTGGCGCTCGCCGAGCTCGCCGCCGATTTCCACGCGCGCATGGCCTCGCGCACAACCTCCCCCACCGCACAGGAGCATATCCATGGCTGAAGGCGCCCAGCATTTTCTCGACAGCTTCAAGGACCCCGCCGCGGTCGCGCGCTATACCGAAGGACCGCGGCGCTTTGTCCCCGGGCTCGATGGGCTCCACCGCATGACCGGGCTGCTGCTCGCCGAGCGCGTCCCCGACGACGCGCACATCCTCGTGCTCGGCGCGGGCGGCGGCAGCGAAATGAAGGCGATGGCCGAGGCGCATCCGGGCTGGCGCTTCACCGGGGTCGATCCCGCGGGGCCGATGCTCGACCTCGCGGCTGAGGTGCTCGGCCCCAACGCCCACCGCGCGGAATTGATCGAAGGCTATATCGACGACGCCCCCGCGGGGCCGTTCGACGGCGCGACCTGCCTCCTCACCCTCCACTTCCTCGCGACCGAAGAGCGCATCCGCACCGCCGCCGAAATCCGCCGCCGCCTGAAACCCGGCGCCCCGTTCGTCGCGGCGCACGGCAGCTTCCCGCAAGGCGCACACGAACGCGACCGCTGGCTCGACCGCTACGCCGCCTTTGCCATCGCATCGGGCGGCGATCCCGAACAGGTCGCCAAGGGGCGCGAAGCCGTTGCCACCCACGTCGCGATGCTGAGCCCCGAAGCCGACGAGGACGCCCTGCGCGCTGCGGGTTTCCACGATGTCGAGCAATTTTACGCCGCCTTCACCTGGCGCGGCTGGGTCGGCTACGCCTGACCTAATTCGCTCCCGGCCCAGGCAACCGCGCGAGCAGCGCGACGAGCTGGGCCTGCGTGGTCACGCCGGTCTTGCGGAAGATCCCTTTCAGAAGGAAGCGGACCGCGTTCACGCTGACCGCCCGCAGCGCCGCATAGTCCTTCAGCGTGTCGCCCGCGGCGAGCGCGACGGCGAGGCGGGCTTCGGCAGGTGTGAGTCCGAACCATTGCGCGACGCGGTCGATTTCGACCACGGGGGTTTCGCCCGGCGCGCTGCCGAGGGTGACGATCAGCGACGCGCCGAGGCGCACGCCGCCGAGTTGCTGCGCCGACTGGCGCGTGACGCGCGCGACGAGCACGGGGCATTCGGCGCCCGCATCACCGACCGTCTGGAACGCGAGGCCGGCGGGGTCGGAGCTTTTGACGAGGTCGAGCAAGTGTTTCTGGCTGGCGGGATGGGTGAAGGCGAAGCGGTCCTGCGCGATGCGGATGAAGCCCGCCTTTTCATAGCGCGCGGCGCGGCTGTTCGCGGCAAGGATATTGAGCTGGTCGTCGAGGCTGAAAATCGCGAAGGGCGCGGCGTCGGCAGCGGCGCGCGCGGCGCCCGCCGCAAGGTCGAGCGAGGCGATGCGGTCGCTGATCCGCATCGCGCGCTGGATATGCGGCGCGAGGACGCGGAGGCCGCGCTTCAACCGCTCGACGTCGCGGTCGCCGGGGCCGGGGATCATCAACCCGAGCCGGTCGCCGTCGCGCCGGTCAAGCAACACCCCGACAAGCCGGTCGATGCCATAGGGTTTCAGGAAATTGCGGAAGAACTCGCTCTCATAGAATTCCTCGCGCGTCATGATGTCATAGCTATCGATGACGCTGCCGTTGCCATAGCGCTGGAACTTGCGCGACCACGGATGGCTGCCGGCATAGACCGCGGTGTAGATTTCCTGGATGCCGGCGGCGAGGCCCGTCGCGGCGACGAAGCGCGCGCTCGGCGGATTGCTGCTTTCCCAGAGGATGAAGGCGGCTTCCCAGCTCAGCGGACAGAGCGTGCCGGTGATGCGCGCGAGGGTTTCGTTCCAGCTTTCGGGATGGAGCACCGAATCATAGATTTTGCCGATCAGCGCGTTGAGCACCTCCCATTCGGCCGGCGCATTATGGTCGGACGGAAAGGTCGATAGCTGGTCGCTCTGCATGCACTTCCCCCCAGAAGACCCGCAGCGATCTCATTTGAGAGGAGCGGAGACGTGAAGGCAAGCGCAATGCGATAAAACGAAAATATTATGTCTCCTACCCACGTGGGTAGTGAAACAATCCACCGAATCGGCCATTGAACGGGTGCGACCCGAGGAAGGTGGAACCAAGGCCATCTTGCTCTCTTGAAGTCCGTCGGCTTGCCGGCGGACTTCATTTTTATGCGCCGAAAACTGGCGGAACGGGCGCGATGGCCGGGGCGGCTCTACCCCAAGCGGACATCAACCTTCGAAGCGGATCTCCACCGACGGCGCGCTACGCTCATGCGCACCATGATAGACCGCCTCGATATTGTTGCCGTCGGGGTCGAGCAGGAAAGCCGCATAATAGCCCGGATGATAGGGCCGCTCGCCCGGTGCGCCATTGTCGCTTCCACCCGCCGCGAGGCCCGCCTTGTAAAAACCATCGACCGCAGCGCGGTCCGCCGCCTGAAACGCCAGATGGTGCCGGCCGGTCAGCTTGCCGAGCGCCGCGTGACTGTCTTTCGTCGATACGAACAGCTCATCGGCCCAGAAATAATCCTCGGCCTCTCCGCCAATCGGCACGCCGAGGACATCGAAGATCGCGCCGTAAAAGGCGCGGCTCGCCTTCAGATCGGCGACCACCAGCTGGATATGATCGATCAACCGCCCGCGGTGCAGGAATTGCGTTTCCATGGATCACTCCTCTCCTGCCCGCGCCGCACACGGAAAACCGCTTCGCACCCCGATGGTTCCCACGGCTTCCGCCGCCTCAATCGATCGTGGGGCTTGCGTCGACGATAATTACAACATATTGCGCAATATATTGTACGAATCGCATAACGGACGGGAAAACGCATGAATATTCGGCATTGGGCTGCAATTCTGATCACCACCACCGCATGGATGGGAAGCGCCGCCGCAGCGCAAGACGCGCCGCTCACGGCCGCCGACAAGCGCGCGGTCGTCGAACAGCTCGGCCAGACGCTCGAGGCGAACTATGTCTTTCCCGACAAGGCGAAGACCATCGCCGCGACGCTCCGCCGCCACCTCGACGCCGGTGATTATGACGCCGCGACCGACCGGCGCACGCTCGCCAGCGAGCTCACCGACGATCTGGTCGCCGCGAGCAACGACCTGCATTTCTCGGTCGGGGTCGATCCCGAATGGGTCGCCGACTATGCCGCGCGGCAGGATCCCGCCCGCGCCGCTGCGCTGCGCGAAACGGAACGGCGCGAAGAGGTGCGGAAAAATTTCGGCTTTGCCGGGCTTCGCTATCTCGACGGCAATATCGCCTATGTCGACCTCACGCATTTCGCCGACCCCGAACCCGGCTATGACGCGGCCGCGGCGGCGATGCGCTTTATCGAGAATGGCGACGCGGTGATTTATGACCTGCGCTACAATAATGGCGGCTATCTCGAGATGGCACAGCTGCTCGCGAGCCAACTCTTCCGCGGCGACAAGGATCAGGAACTCTTCGACTATTATTATAATCTCGACGGCCGCCGCGTCGAACGCGGCCAATGGGTGCTCCCCGCGCTGCCCGCGAAACGGCTGACCGGCAAACCCGTCTATGTTCTTACCGGCTCGACCAGCTTCTCCGCCGCCGAATGGTTCGCCTACACGCTCAAGAAACTGGGCCGCGCTACGCTGGTCGGCGAACGCACCGCGGGCGGCGCGCATCCGGTCGACCGCAAGCCCGTCGGCACCGACTTTTTCGTGCAGGTGCCGATCGGCCAGATCCGCGATCCTATCGACCGCAGCGATTTCGAGGGACAGGGCGTCACGCCCGACCATCTGGTCCCGTCGGCCGACGCCCTCGCCGTCGCGCACCGCCTCGCGCTCGCTGAACTGGCCAAGGCCGATCCGGCGAAGCAGGCCGACGCCGACTGGCTAGCCCCCGAGCTCGCCGCGCGCCCGCAGCCGACCACGACCGCGCTCAAGGCCATCACCGGCCGCTACGAAGGACGGCGCATCGACCTCGTCGGGGGCAAATTGCTTTATACCTGGCGCGAACGCTTTCGCCTGACACTCGATCCGCTCGCCGGCGACCTGCTCGCGATCGAAGGCGTGCGCGACTTCCGCTTTCGCATCGTGCGCAAAGGCGGCAAGGTCACCGCGCTTGAACGCATCGACCGCGATGGAACAACCCAGACCTATGCCCGCCTCGACTGACATCTCGACCGATCTCGACGACATCTCGTTCCTCGGCCGCCTCAGCGAAGCGCTGAGCCAGCGGATCGAGGAACAGACGCGTCCCTTGTTCGACGAAGCTGGGATCACCGTCCCCGTGCGGTCCTGCTCGCTGCTCACCGCGCTCGTCGAGGCTGGCGAAGCCTCGGCCGCCGACCTTGCACGCGCACTCGGCCAGTCGCACCAGCTGGTCATCCAGAAATGTCCCGCGCTGCTCCGCCTCGGCCTGATCACCCAGCACGCCGATCCCGCCGACGCGCGGCGCAAGATTTTCCGGCTGACCGATGCGGGTCACGACCAGCTCGCCCGCATCGACGCCTATAGCGTGCGGATAGGCGAGGTCTATCGCACGCTCTTCGAAGAGGTCGGCGACGTTCACGGCGCGATACTGAAGGCGCTCAAGGCCTTGGCCGACAAGCCACTGCGCGAACGCATCCGGGAATAGTCAGAGCGTCCGGAACATCACCAGCGCATCGACGAAACCCTCGACCGGATGATCGAAAGCGCCCGGCAGGCGGCCGACGACTTCGAACCCCAGCGACTGCCACAGCCCGACCGCGCGCACATTCGCACTCACCACGAAATTGAACTGCATCGCGCGAAAGCCGCGCGCCTTCGCATGCGCGATCGAATGCAGCCCCATCGCCCGCGCGACCCCGCGCCCGACCGCCGCCGCGCCGGTCACATAGCCCGCGTTGGCGACATGCGCGCCGCCGCCCGTCTGGTTGGCGCGCAGATAATAGGTGCCGAGGATCACGCCGCCCTCTTCGGCGACGAACGCCTCCTTGTCGGTGTCGAACCAGTAAGCGAGCGCCGCCGCTTCGCTCATCCCGCGATCAAGCGTCAGCGTCTCGCCCGCGCGGATCACCGGCTCGATGATCGCCCAGATCGCGGCGGCGTCGTCGGGTCTGACAGGACGGATAAGCAGCGCCGTCATGCCGCTTCGACCGCGCGCTGCATCAGGTGCGACCCCGGTCCATAGGGGCCTTCTATGGCGGTCCCGACATAGGCGAACCCTTGCGCGTGCCAATAGCTGTCGGCGCCCTGGATCGCGACCAGCCGGATATCGCGGCAGCCTTCGACTTCGGCCTGGTGGACGACGAAAGCGGTCGCCGTCGCCCCGGCGCCGGTTCCGCGCGCCGCGGGCAGAAGCGCAATGTCGTGGAGATAATAGCTGTCTGACATCGGAATTGCCCCCAGCAACGCACCAAGCTTTGGCGGCGCAGCATCGCGCGGCCAGGGGTGGCTGATCAGATAACCCAAAGACGCACCGTCGCGTTCAAGGATCGCGCACCCCGCCGGATAATGCGCGAGGCGGTCGGCGAAGGTTTCCAACGGCTCGGTAAAGGCACCGTGCACCGCATCGGAAATCGTGACGACGACCGACAGGTCGGCCTCACGCATCGGCCGCCACCGTCCCGCCCCGTTCATGCCGCATCGCCGATGAAGGGCGCGACGACTTCAGCGGTTACCCGCAGCGGCCGCCCGCTCGCCTTGTCGAGCAGCGCCCACACCGTCCGCGCTCGGACATGGACTTTGCCATCGGCGCCGGTGAATTCCATGAAGCGGTCGAACTTCGCGCCCTGCGGCTTGTCGGCGACCCACGTCCGTGCGGTCACCGTCTCGCCCGGCCCCAGCGCGCGCAGATAATCGATCTCGTGCCGCACCACGACCCAGATATAGGCGTTCTTGTGGCTCTGCGGGGCCGCCGCGTCCCAATGCCCCGTCGCGACCTGCTGGATCCACTGGACCCAGACGGCATTGTTGACGTGGCCAAGCTCGTCGATGCTCTCGGGCGTCGCAGTGAGTTCGAGACTATATTCCTTCATCGGCCGCCCAGACTATGTCGAGATTCAGTTCGTGATGGAGCGAGAATGGCTGGCTCCGAGAACCGGAGCGCAGCGTATTTTTGTACGTGAGCACCGGAAGCGCAGGAGACGGCCGTTCGCAGCCCGCCACGGGCTGAATATCGGCATAGTCTATGCAAGTTCGACGGTGGTCACCATATAGCCCGCATCGCGGAGCGCGGCGACGAGGCTGTCGAGATGCTCGCGGTCGCGCGCTTCGCACTCGATGTCGGTGATCAGCCCCTTGGCGGGCAGCGTCGTAAAGATGCGCTGGTGATAGATTTCGATGATGTTGACCTGCTTCTCGTCGAACAGCTTCATCACCTTGAACAGCGCGCCGGGACGATCCTGCAAGCGGATGCGCAGGCGCGCGATACGGCCCGAGCGCGCAAGGTCGCGCAGCAGCACATTCGCGAGCAGGCGCGTATCGATATTGCCCCCGGTGAGCACGAGACCGACCTTGCGCCCCGCAAACTCTTCCGGGTGCGCGAGCATTGCCGCCAGCCCCGCGGCGCCCGCGCCCTCGACCACCGTCTTTTCGATCTGGAGCAACAGGCTGACCGCACGCTCGAGATGGCGCTCGGCGACCAGCACGATATCGTCGTTGAGTTCGGCCACCAGCTTGCGCGTGTAGGACCCCGGTTCCTTGACCGCGATGCCCTCGGCGAGCGTGTCGCCCTCGCACGCCATATCGACGCCGTTGAGCTCGGCGTACATCGACGGATAGAGTTCGGCCTGCACGCCGATCAGGCGCATGTCATTCTTGATCCCGCGCGCCGCGGTGCCCATACCCGCGAGCAGCCCACCGCCGCCGATCGGCACGATCAGCGTGTCGAGCTCGGGCACATCCTCGAGCATTTCGAGCGCCACCGTCCCCTGCCCCGCCGCGACGTGCGGATGGTCGAAGGGATGGACGAAGGTCAGCCCGCGCTCGACTTCCAGTTCGCGCGCATGCGCATAGGCATCGTCGAACTTCTCGCCGAACAGCACGATCGTCGCGCCATGGCTCGCGGTTTGCGAGACTTTGACCTGCGGCGTCGTGCTCGGCATCACGATGGTGACCGGGACGCCGAGGCGCTTGCCATGATAGGCGAGCCCCTGCGCATGATTGCCCGCCGACGCGGCGATCACACCGCGTTCGCGCGCTTCGGGCGCCATCAACAACAGCGCGTTCAATGCGCCGCGTTCCTTGTACGCCGCCGTGAACTGCAGATTTTCGAACTTCAGCCACACCTCGGCGCCGACCATTTCGGACAGCGTCTGCGAATGGAGCGTCGGGGTGCGCACGACCGCGCCGTTAATTCGCTCTGCCGCCGCGCGCACATCGTCCAATGTGATCGCCGGTAAATCGGCGGCGGAGGTCAGGGTGAGTTGATCTGTCATAACGGCAAGCGCACTAGCCTATCTGGCGCGCCGCGCAAACTATGCTTATGGACTTGGCCATGAGCGAACAAAAATTGCGCATCAGCTTCATCGGCACCGGCGTCATGGGCGGACCGATGGCAGGCCACCTCGTCAAGGCGGGCCACTACCTCACCGTTTACAACCGCACGCGCGCCAAGGCGGACGCCTGGGTCGCGCAATATGGCGGCGCGGCGGCATCGACCCCGGCCGAAGCGGCAAGGGATGCGGATGTCGTCCTCACTTGCGTCGGCAACGACGACGATCTCGCGCAAGTGACGCTCGGCCGCGACGGCGCGTTCAGGGCGATGCGCAAGGGCGCGCTGTTCGTCGACCATACCACCGTCTCCGCGCGCATCGCGCGGCAATTGTCGGTCGAGGCCGAGGGGCTTGGCCTCCTCTGCGTCGACGCCCCCGTTTCGGGCGGCGAGGCCGGGGCGCAGAACGGCACGCTCTCGATCATGTGCGGCGGCACCAAGGCCGCCTTCGACGCCGCCGCACCGGTGATGCAGGCCTATGCCGCGCGCATGGTTCATATCGGTGGCCCCGGCGCGGGGCAGACGACCAAGATGGTCAACCAGATCGCCATCGCCGGGGTCGTTCAGGGACTCTCCGAAGCGCTGCGGTTCGCGCAGGCGTCGAAACTCGACACCGACAAGGTGTTCGAGGCGGTCTCCGGCGGCGCCGCGGCGAGCTGGCAGATGCTCAACCGCTGGGGCACGATGGCGAAGGACGAGTTCGACTTCGGCTTCGCGGTCGACTGGATGCGCAAGGACCTCGGCCTCGCGCTCGACGAAGCGCGCGTCAACGGCGCGACCTTGCCGGTCGCCAGCCTCGTCGATCAATTCTACGCCGATGTGCAAAAGGCCGGCGGCGGGCGAAAGGACACCAGCTCGCTCGTGACGAGGCTCCCCAAGTGAAGCGCCTGATCCTGACCGCGCTCGCGCTGACCCTCACAACCCCCGCGCACGCCGATACGCTGGTCGACAATGTCAACGGCATCACGCTCGACAAGGACGGCAAGCTCGTCCGCTTCACCGGCCTCGTCATCGATACACAAGGCAAGGTGAAGCAGCTGCTCGACCGCAAGGACAAGCGCCCCGAACGCCCCGATTTCAAGGAGGATGGCAAGGGCCGCACGCTGATCCCCGGCCTGATCGACGCGCACGGCCATGTCATGGGTCTGGGCTTCCAGCTCATGCTGCTCGACCTGTCGAACACCAGCAGCCTCGCCGAAGCGCAGGCGGCGATCCGCAAATATGCCGCCGACAATCCCGAAATGCCCTGGATCATCGGCTCGGGGTGGAATCAGGAAAAATGGGGCCTCGGCCGCTTTCCGACCGCCGCCGATCTCGACGCCGCGGTGCCGAACCGCCCCGTCTGGCTCGAACGCGTCGACGGCCACGCGGGCTGGGCCAACACGGCGGCAATGACCGCCGCCAGGATCACGCCCGCGAGCAAGGCGCCCGAGGGCGGACGCATCGAGATGGAAGCCGGCAAGCCGAGCGGGGTGTTCGTCGACGCCGCGATGAGCCTGATCGACAGCGCCAAGCCCAAACCGCTCGCGCGCGATCTCGACCGCGCGCTGTACCTCGCGCAACAGAAATTGCTCGAACAGGGCATCACGACGATCGCCGACATGGGCACCAGCATCGCCGACTGGCAGGCGTATCGCCGCGCCGGCGACAAGAAACAGCTTTCGGTGCGCATCCTCAGCTACGGCGCCGACATCGACAATATGGCGATCATCGCGGGGTCCGAACCGACGCCCTGGCTCTACGACGACCGCCTGCGCATGGTCGGGGTGAAGCTCTTGCTCGACGGCGCATTGGGTTCGCGCGGCGCATGGCTGAAGGCGCCGTACAGCGATGCGCCGGGACAGAAGGGGTTGGCTTTGCTCACCCCCGCGCAGCTCCGCAACAAGATGGTGCGCGCGTCGATGGACAAGTTCCAGGTCGCGATCCACGCGATCGGCGACGCCGCCAACGCCGAGGCTTTGGACGCGATCACCGACCTCACCGCCGACCTGCCCGGCGAGCGCCGCTGGCGCATCGAACATGCGCAGATCATCGACCCCGTCGACATTCCGCGCTTCGCCACGCTCAAGGTCATCGCCTCGATGCAGCCCGTTCACCAGACGAGCGACCGCGTCATGGCCGAAGCCCGCCTTGGCCCCGACCGCCTCAAGGGCGCCTATGCATGGCGCAGCCTCGAAAATGCGGGCGTCCGACTCGCCTTCGGCTCCGACGTCCCGGTCGAAAGCGCGAACCCCTTCCCCGGCATCGCCGCCGCGATTTCGCGCACCGATGCCAAGGGTGAGCCCTTCGGCGGCTGGCGTCCCGAGGAGATCGTCACGCGCGAAACCGCGCTCGACGGCTTCACGCGCACCGCGGCCTTCGCCGGTTTTGCCGAGGACCGCATCGGCACGCTGATGCCCGGGATGCGCGCAGACTTCCTGATCGTCGAGGCCGACCCGATGCTCGCGAGCCCCGACGAAATTCGTAAAATGACCCCACTCGAAACATGGATCGGCGGCTATCGATATTACAAGAAGAAGGAGGGCGCGACCGTTGGCCGCTGACGTGCCGACCCGGCGGGCGCTGCTCACCGGCCTCGCGGCGCTGCCTGTCGCCGCGGCGGCCGCCGCGGCCGCCGAGCGCAAGGAACGCAAGCCCAAGAAACGCAAACCCGCGAAGCCCAAGGTCCAGCATGTCGATGTCGCGATCATCGGCGCGGGCGTGTTCGGCGCGTGGGCCGCGTGGCATCTGCTGCGCGCGGGCAAGACGGTGCGGCTGTTCGACGCCTATGGTGCGGGCCACGCACGCGCCTCGTCGGGAGGCGAAAGCCGCGTCATTCGCATGGGATACGGCGCCGACACCATCTATTCGGAGATGGCGCGCGACTCGCTCAAATATTGGAAAGACCTCTCCGACACCGCGAGCGCGCCGATCTTCCACAACACCGGCGTGCTGTGGTTCGCACCGCAGGGCGACGCCTACACCGCGCAGTCGCTCGCATGGCTGCAGGCGAACCGCGTCGGCCACGAGCATGGCGACGTCCGCTGGCTGCAGGAAAAGTACCGCCAGATCCAATTCTATCAGGGCGAGACCGGCATTCTTGAGACCGAGACGGGCGCGCTGATCGCCGCGCGCGGCGTGCAGGAAGTCATCGCCGACGCCCAGATCGAGGTCGAGCGCGTCGTGATGCCCGCACCGCTCTTTTCGAAGCGCATCAAGAAGCACAGGCTCCCCGACGGCGGCACCGCCGACCATCTCGTCTATGCCGCAGGCCCGTGGCTCGCCGAACTCTTCCCGCAGCAATTGATGAACAAGATCGTCGCGACGCGGCAGGAGGTCTATCATTTCGGCGCGCCGCAGGGCGACAGCCGCTTCGCCCCGCCCGAGCTTCCGGTGTGGGCCGATTTCAACAATGGCCGCATCGTCTATGGCATCCCCGACCTCGAAGGCGCGGGATTCAAGATCGCGATCGACGTCCATGGTCCGGCGATCGACCCCGACACGATGGAACGCCAGCTCTCCCCGGCAGGGATCGCCGAGGCGCGCGCATACATGCAGCGCCGCTTTCCCGGACTCGCCAATGCACCGCTGATCGGCGGGCGCGTCTGCCAATATGAGAATAGCTCGAACGGCGATTACCTCATCGACCGTTTCCCGGGGCAGGAACGCGTATGGCTCGTCGGCGGCGGCTCGGGCCACGGGTTCAAGAATGGCCCCGCGGTCGGCAAGCGCGTCGCAGCCCATATCCTCGACAAGAATCTCGCGGTCGAACCGCGCTTCAGCTTCGCGTCGAAGGGGACGGTGGCGGCGCGCACGGTGTTCTGATGACAAGCTGGATTTCAAAACCCGTTCGTGTCGAGCGAAGTCGAGACACCCATCGGCGGCGCATGCCTTCACGGCATCTCGACTTCGCTCGATGCGAACGGAAATCCAGAACATGAAACTCACCGACTGTCACAATATCGACGACTTCCGCGCGCTCGCGAAGCGCCGCCTGCCCTGGTCGGTGTTCGACTATATCGACGGCGCCGCCGACGACGAAGTCACGCGTCGCCGCAACCGCGAAGCCTTCGACAGCTGCGACCTGATCCCGCGCGTCCTCGCCGGGGTCGAAAGCGTCGACATGAGGACGACGCTGTTCGGGCGCGAGATGGCGATGCCGCTCTTCCTGTCGCCGACCGCGCTCCAGCGCCTGTTCCACTGGCAGGGCGAGCGCGCCGTCCTCCGCGCCGCCGCGAACGCGGGCACCGTCGCGGGCATATCGAGCCTCGCGACGATCAGCCTCGCCGAAGCCGGCGCGCTGACGAACGGCCCCAAACTGTTCCAGCTCTACGTCCACCACGACGAGGGGCTCAACCAGGCGATGCTCGACGCCGCGCGCGATGCGAAGTTCGACGCGGTCGCGCTCACCGTCGATACGATCGTCGGGGGCAATCGCGAACGTTGCCTGCGCTCGGGTTTCACCTCGCCCCCGCGTTTCACCGCATCGAATATGCTGAGCTACGCCGCCAAGCCCGGCTGGGGTCTCAACTATGTCCTCCGCGAAAAATTCAGCCTGCCGAACCTTGCGACGCACGTCTCCGAAGGGTCGAGCGTCCCCAAATCGGTCGCCGAATATTTCACCTCGATGCTCGACCAGAGCCTCGACTGGAAGCGCGCCGAGGCGATCCGAAAGAAATGGGACGGCCCCTTCTGCCTGAAGGGCATCGTCGCGGTCGAGGATGCGAAACGCGCCGCCGACATCGGCGCCACCGCGATCATGGTCTCCAACCACGGCGGGCGCCAGCTCGACGGCAGCATCTCCCCCTTCGATGCGCTCGCCGACATCGTCGACGCGGTCGGCGACCGGGTCGAGGTCATCTGCGACGGCGGCATCACGCGCGGCACGCATGTGCTGAAAGCCTTGTCGGTCGGCGCAAAGGCCTGCTCGGGCGGCCGCCTCTATCTCTACGCGCTCGCCGCGGCGGGCGAGGATGGCGTCGCGCGCGCGATCGCGCTGCTCCGTGCAGAGATGGAGCGCGGCATGAAATTGATGGGGGCCAAGACCCTGTCGGATCTCGGGCCCCAAAATCTTCGCTGGCGGTAACACCGCCGTCTTTCGCGCACGAAAAAGGGGACGGCCTCCCCCGAAGCCGTCCCCTTAGCGCGTGGTCGCTGACCCGCTAGGCGATCAGAAAGATGCGCCCAGCGTAAAGACCACGGTTGGATCGTAAAGCGTATCGAGCGCCTTGATGCCCGACTTTTTGACGTCGGTGTCGATATATTGGACCGAGAAGGTCGCCGGACCGGCGACGAAGGACGCGCCGACCGACCAGTCGATATATTTGCCGTCGGGCGACACAAGGCCGAGCGATCCGTCATTATAGCCGACGCCCGCGGTCAGCGTGACCGGCGAGTTGGGAATGCCAAATCCGGCACCGAGGTTCAGGTAGATATTGTCCTCGTCGCCGAGCGAATTCTGCTTCGGCGCATAGGCGACCATACCGGTGACCGAGACGGGACCGATGTCGTGCGACAGCTTGCCGATGCCTTCGAAATAATCGGTCGGCGCGCCGCCGTCATGGCTGCCCGGATAGGTGTAGTAGGTCACGCCGATGTCGGCCGTCGTGCCCGAGGCGATTTCGGTGTTGAAGCCCGCGTAGAGGTCGAGTTCGAACTTGCCATAGGCATCGCTGTCGGGGAGCGAGGAGCCCCAGACGCCGGCGTAGAGGCCGCTTTCATGGCTGAGGGTCAGCGTCGGCTGCACGGCGACCTTTTCGTTCGACAGCGAAATGCCGCGGAAGCGATAGTCCGAGGTGACCGCGATGCCGCCCGAAAGCGTGAACGGGCCGCTGGCCGCTTCTTCTTCCTGAGCGAAGGCGGGCGTCGACAGGGCCGATGCGGCGAGCAGCATGCCGAAACACGCCTTGGTAAGAAACTTCATGGGTGATCCCCCTAAATAAAAAACGGATCGTCCCAGCCTGCCGTTGCGTGTTCACGCCTCTTCGTACGGGCCTGTAACGTCGAACGCGTATGAAATTGCCGATTTTGCTGCGACGCACAAACAAAAATTGCTCAACAGTTGCTAATCTGTGTCAAACTGTGTCTTTCGAGCAACAATCCGCCTCGCACACGCCGGGCTTTGCCAAGCGGCCCACGGGCGGCTAAAGAGCGGCGCATATCTCCCTTTTTTGTCGAGCCCGCACCATGAGCGATCACAACCCCGGCCTGCGCCCCTGGCGCGACATTGCGCGGCGCGAATGCCGCCAGATCATGGTCGGCAATGTCCCCGTCGGCGGCGGCGCGCCGATCAGCGTGCAGACGATGACGAACACGCTGACCAGCGATCCGGTGGCGACGATCGACCAGATCCGCCGCTGCGAGGAAGCCGGCGCCGACCTGATCCGCGTCTCGTGCCCCGACGTCGAGTCGACCGCGGCGCTCGGCAAAATTGTCCGCGCGTCGCGCATCCCGATCATCGCCGACATCCATTTCCACTATAAGCGCGCGCTCGAAGCCGCCGACGCCGGCGCCGCGTGCCTGCGCATCAACCCCGGCAATATCGGCTCATCCGAGCGTGTCGGCGAAGTCGTCCGCGCCGCGAAGGCGAACGGCTGCGCGATCCGCATCGGGGTCAACGCGGGCAGCCTCGAGAAAGACCTGCTCGAGAAATATGGCGAGCCATGCCCCGAGGCGCTCGTCGAAAGCGCGCTCGACCATATCAAGCTGCTCCAGGATCACGACTTCCACGATTACAAGGTCGCGGTGAAGGCGAGCGACGTCTTCCTCGCGGTCGCCGCCTATGCGCAGCTCGCCGACGCGGTCGACTGCCCGCTGCATCTCGGCATCACCGAAGCCGGCGGGCTGATCGGCGGCACGGTCAAATCGGCGCTCGGCATCGGCAACCTCCTGTGGGCGGGCATCGGCGACACGATCCGCGTCAGCCTCTCGGCCGAACCCGAAGAGGAAGTGCGCGTCGGCTATGAAATCCTCAAATCCTTGGGCCTCCGCACCCGCGGCGTCCGCGTCGTCTCCTGCCCCAGCTGCGCGCGGCAGGGCTTCGACGTCATCCGCACCGTCCAGGCGCTCGAAGACGCGCTCAGCCACATCAAGACCCCGATGTCGCTCTCGGTCCTCGGCTGCGTCGTCAACGGCCCGGGAGAGGCGCGCGAAACCGACATCGGCATCACCGGCGGCGGCAACGGCAAGCATATGGTCTTTCTGTCGGGCGTCACCGACCATCATGTCGAGGACGCCGACATGATCAGCCACATCGTCAAGCTCGTCGAAGCGAAGGCGGCCGAGATCGACGCGGGCTGTTCGGTGAGCATGGACACGCTGCACGGCAAGGCGGCGTAAAGCTTTTTACATTCGTGTCAGCAGGGACTAGCCTCGCGCCATTCTGATCGAGGAGGCGAGACATGACCGGTAAGTTCGACGCCCTCGACCGTCTGGCCCAGCTCCTGCTGCTCATCGCCGCGGTCACGACGATCGCCAACGGCATCTTCATGCTGGTCAAGCCGCTCGACTGGTATGTCTTCGTGCCGACTGTCGTCACCACCGGCCCGCCCAACGCGCATTTCATCCGCGACATCGGGCTCGCCTATCTGGGGTCGGGGCTGATCCTGCTCTATGCGACGATCAACCCCTCGCTCCGCTGGCGCGCCGCCCTTGTCGGCGGGCTGTGGCTGACCTTCCACGGCCTGCTCCACATTTATGAAGTTGCCGCCGGCATCTGCGGCCCCGCGACCTTCTGGGCCGATGCGCCCGCGGTGATCGGCCAACCCGCGCTTGTCATCATCGCGCTCGCGATCGTCTTTTCGCGCCGGAACGCGCGCGCCGACCCGCGCTAATCCGGAAGGCGCGTCAGCTGGGTGTAGGCGATGCGCCAGCGGTCGCCCTGCCTGACCCAGACATGGCCGATGCGCAGGCGGCGGCTCTCCGGCCGTCCGCGCTGCGTCCAGCGCAGCGTCATTAGCCCGCCCGTCACTGCCGCGTCGTCATCGACGCGATAGGTCGGTTGCTCGATCGTGAAGGGTTCGATCCGGAAATCGGGCATTTCGAAATCGGCGAGGTAGGAGCGCTTGTCCTGCGTCGTCGCGTCGGAATTCACGAGCAGATAATCGTCGGTCACCAAGTCGCTTAGCGCAGCAATGTCCTTGGCCACCGTCGCGCGATTGTGGGCTTCCACCGCCTGCGCGAGATCGGCGGGCAAGGCGGCCGCCGATTTCACGCGCCGGTCGACCGCGATCCAGTTCACTTCCCATGTCGCGCCGTCGTCGGCGGAAAAAGCCTGCTCGAAGCGTGCTTCGTCGGCAGAGACCTGCGTGATGACGAACCGCACGCGGATCGGGCGCTCGCCCAGCTTGTCCACGCCATAAAAGACCCCTCGCCCGTCGGGGCCGAAACCGCCGACCACCGGCGGGGTCATCGCCCCGTCGCGCAGGCTGGCGAAGTTGAGGCTCCACCGGCGGGCACCAGGATCGTAAAGCCGCAGCGAGATGCCCTCGATCTTCCCCGCCGGCCCCGCAACCGACAGCTCGACGCTGTTCGCCCTGCCATCCATCAGGCTTCGGACGAGGCTCGTGCCGCGATACTCGGCCCAGACCGGCGGCTTGCCCGAAAGCGGATTGCGCAACACACGCACCTCGGTTGCCCAGGTCCCGATTTCGAAATCGAAATCGCGCTGGCCGTCGCGGATGATCTGGGCGGGCGGAGCGACTGGCGCCGAATGCGCAATGGCGGAAACGCCCGCGCCCCCCACCAGCAACGCCAGCACCAGCAATCGCGCGCTCACCATCGGCATCGGCATCTCCCGTCGTTTGCGCCACCCTGTCGCCGTTCCTGATTACAGGGTGCTGGCGCGGCGACAAGGGCGCACCTTCTCGCTGACCGGATAAGCGCCATTGCCCCCTGCCCTCCGCTCGTTAAAAGCGCCGCAACGTCCCCCTCAGCAGGATAGCCCGGTGACCCTTTCGATCCGCCCCGCCACCCCCGCCGACCTGCCGCTGATCGCGCAGTTCATCCGCGACCTCGCCGATTATGAAAAGCTCGCCCACGAAGTCCGCTTCGACGAGGCGAAGCTCGGCGAGAAATTGTTCGGCCCGCGCCCCTATGCCGAGGTGGTGATCGGCGAGATCGACGGGAGCCCGCAGGGCTTCGCGCTCTTCTTCCACAATTTCTCGACCTTCGAGGGGCGCCCCGGCATCTATCTCGAAGATCTGTTCGTGCGCCCCGAAGCGCGCGGATCGGGGCTCGGCAAGGTGCTGCTCGCGCATCTCGCCAAGCTCTGCGTCGAACGCGACTGCGCGCGCCTCGAATGGTCGGTGCTCGACTGGAATGCCCCGGCGATCGGCTTTTACCAAAGCCTCAGCGCGAAGCTGATGGACGAATGGACGGTGATGCGCGTCGATGGCGATGCGCTGACGAAGCTCGCGACCTCCTAGATTTCGTCACCCCGGACTTGATCCGGGGTCCCGCTTCTTCAACGTGGCAAAGCGCGATGCCGGATCAAGTCCGGCATGATGAAAGAGGGAAGCTAGCGCGCCCCGCGCGGCTTCCGCCGCTCCATCGGCCAGCTCGGCATATGCGCGTCGGACAGCGTCTTCGCCTCCGCCGGCGCCACGCCCAGGTCGGTGAGCACGCGCACGAGCGCGTCGGCGGGCGCAACCGCGATGTCGGGCAAAACGCCCTCGCCTTCCCAATCCTTGCCCGTCCCCGGATCATAAGTCCGCCCGACCGGAATGAAGGCGCCATAGCCGCCGCCCAGATCCTCGCCGGTGCCGAAGTGATTGGCGCCCGCGGTCGGCGCGCCCACCAGCGTGCCGCGCCCGGTATGCTTCATCGCAAGCGAGAAATGCTCGGCCGCCGACGCGCTCGCGCCCGATGTCAGCACATAGACTTTCGCATCGCGCAGCCGCGTGTCGGCATTCGGCGTCGCCCAATGTTCGCGCGCCACCATGCCCGCGTCGCCCTTCGCCATCCGCATCGAGGCCAGCCCGTCGATCGGCGAGCCGCCGCGCGCATCGACCGAGGCGCGCGTCGCCATCGTCACCAGCCGCGTCGGCTCGGCGAACAACCACGGAAAGATGACATCCATCTGGTCGAGCCCGCCGCCATTATGCGTGCGGATATCGAAGATGATTGCCTTCGCATCGGCATGATCGGCCATGAATTTCGCCGCCGCCGTCGTAACCGCTGCATCCTGCGGAAAGACGTTGAAGCGGATGAAAGCGATCCCCGGCGCGATCCAGCCCGCCTGTTCGACCGGCACCTTCGGCGGGCGGCGCACGGGTGCCGCACCGCCCGGCGCTGCCGCTGCCGCTGCCGGCACCCCCGCGGCTTCGGGCGCGCGCAGCCGCAAATGGCCGTCGGGCGCAACCGCATTCACATCGGCATCGATCGCCTCACCCAGCGCCGGGCCCGAAAGCGCCTTATAGCGCCCCGCCGCAATGCCCGCGCGGATCGCCGCGGCATAACGCTTGCCCGTCTCGGGATAGACATAGTCGCGCTCGAGCAAGGCCGCATATTTTTCGGCGACCGCATCGGCGCCCGCCTCGTCCGCGGCATAGGCGGGCGGCGGCGCCAATATCGGCCCGACCGCCATCCCCGCGGCGAGCAACAACGCGGGCAAAATACGCGAAGAACGAATCATCCTCATCTCCAATCCAGCCCCGGCCGGAGAGGGGTGTATCATATCGGCAATACAGATCAACTACATTTGTAGTCGATTTAGGTCATTTCTTCCGCGCAAACCAAAGCAGCACGATTCCGACCACCGCGAGGATCACCCCGTTGCGGGTCCATGTGGTGTCGCCCAGCATGAAGCTGCTCGCCGGCCAGCGCACGATATCGAGCCCCTGCAGCACCCACAGCCCGCCGACGAGGATCGCCGCAATGCCGACGATCGCCAAGACGCCTTTCAATGCCCCCATGTCACCCTCCCTATTTGCGCTGCAATCCGATCAGCGGCCGCAGCCAGCCGATGTTGCGCCCGATGATGTAGAATAGCCAGCATCCCACTGTCGTCGTCACCAAGAGGACGAGGAACGACGGTAACGCCGCGGCGCCCGCTTGCAGCAGATACCAGCCGACAACGACGATGATCGTCTGATGGATGATGTAAAAGGGGAACACCGCCTCGGCGAGCGTTGTGCGCGACGGGTGATCGCGGTTCCAGTAACGGTCGGCAATCCCGACCAAGGCGACGATCGTCGTCCAGCCCTGCACCAGATGCGCGACATTGAACGGCAGCGTGCCCCAGTCGGCGGGCTGCGCGCCGGTCAGCCAGAGGCACATGATCCATGCGACGACCCCGAACGCGACCACCGCGATAGCCAGCGCCACGCGCCACCAGCGCGCCACCGCGTCGAACAGCTGCGGCCGCACCCGGAGCAGCCAGCCGACAAGAAAGGGGATCAGATAGTGAAGATGCGACGGCCCGTCGTCGAACAGCGCGTGCGTCTCGTCATGGTCGGGGAAAGCGGCATAGATGAGCAGCCACGCCGCTAGGGGCCAGACGAGCAGACCAGCGCCGCCGAGCCACCGCGCCGCGCCGTCGGCGATCCGGGTCCGCAGCGCGCCCGGCACCAGCGCCACGAGGATCGCGGCGAGCATCGTATAAACCCACAGATAGACGACGAACCACAGATGCTGCCACGTCGGCAGGACGATCCCGCCCAGCGATCCGAAGCGGAAATAGTCGCGCGCCCAGAAATGCAGGAAGCCATGCGAGTAGCCATGCTGCCCGACGAGCTCGATCCACGGCTGCGGCGGGATGATGACGATGATGCCGAAAGCGAGCGGGATCAGCAGCCGCGCGCTGCGCGACCGCGCAAAGGCGCCGCTGCCGCCCAGCTTCGCGAACAGCGCCGCGCTCGCATAGCCCGACACGAGGAACAGCAGCGCGAGCCGCCAGCTGTTCGTCGCGAGCATCGGCAATTGCACCCAGTCGATCGGCTCGGCGATCTTCACATGCCAGCCCCACGGCACGAAATACATGCCGATATGATAGAGGATCAGCAGCCCGAATGCCCCGATCCGCAGCCAGTCCATGCCATGATGGCGTCCAGCGTTCATGGCAGCCTCTCCCGCCTTCCATTTCGTCATCCCGGCGAAGGCCGGGATCTCACCGTCGCGATCCAAACGCAAGGTCGAGATTCCGGCCTTCGCCGGAATGACGAATAGTTCTGCTATCCCACCACCCGCCACGCCAGCTCGGCAAACTCGCAAAGCAGCGGCCGCGTATCCCTTGGGTCGATGATGTCCTCGACTCCGAATTTCTCCGCCGTCCGGAACGGCGAACGCACACGGTTGAGCCTTTCGCGGATCGCCTCCAGATGCGCCGCCGGATCCTCGGCCGCCTCCAGCTCGCTCTTGTAAGCGACCTCAACCCCGCCCTCGATCGGCAGGCTGCCCCAGTCGCCCGATGGCCAGGCGAAGCGATACTGGAACCGCTCGGCGTTCGACATCGCGCTCCCCGCGATCCCGTAAGCGCGCCGCACGACGACCGAAGCCAGCGGCACCGTCGCGCGGTAGATCGCGTTCATCGCCTGCACCCCGTAACGGATCGTCCCCGTCCGCTCGGCCTCGCCGCCGATCATGAAGCCCGGATTGTCGACAAGGTGGACGATCGGCAGCCGGAACTGGTCGGCCATCTTGACGAAGCGCTCGGCCTTCTCGCTCGTCTTCGCGTCCCACGACCCGCCAAGGTACGACGGATCGCTCGCGAGCACCGCGACCGGATAGCCGTCGAGCCGCGCGAAGGCGGTGATCACCGCCCGCCCCCAGCGCGCGCCCATTTCGAAGAAGCTGCCCTCGTCGAACACCGCGCTGGTAATGCGCCGCATCGAATAGACCTGCTTCGCCGCGCGCGGCACCGCCGACAGCAGGCTCTCGTCGCGCCGGTCGACCGGGTCGTTGCACGCGGTCCGCAAGGCCCGGTCGTGGATCGACGAAGGCAGGTACGACAGGAACCGCCGCGCCGCCGCGAACGCGTCGGCCTCGCTCGCGACCTCGTCATCGACGACGCCGTTGCGCGTATGCACGTCGCTGCCGCCCAGCTCCTCGCGGTCGAGCGTATCGCCGATCGCCGCCGCGACCGCGGGCCCCGCCGCGAACAGCTGCGACAGCCCGCGCACCATGATGCTGTAATGGCTCGCCACCACCCGCGCCGCGCCGAGCCCCGCGGTCGGCCCGAGCGCCAGCGCCACCACCGGCACCGTGTCGAGGTTCGCGATGATCTCGCCCCAGCCGGGCACGTGCGGAATATAGGTATAGCCCATATCTTCCAGCGTCTTGACCGACCCGCCGCCGCCGGTGCCGTCGATCATGCGGATCAGCGGCAGGCGATATTCATGCGCCATCGCCTCGCACTGGACGAACTTGCGGTGCAGCGCCGCATCGGCCGCGCCGCCGCGCACGGTGAAATCGTCGGCCGAGGCGACCACCGGCCGCCCGTCGACATTCGCGCGCCCGAAGATGAAATTGCTCGCCGCCAGATCCTCCAGCTCGCCGTCGGCGCCATAGCGCCCGCGCCCCGCGATCTTGCCGATCTCGCGAAAACTGCCTTCGTCGACGATCCCCGCGAGCCGCGCCCGCGCGTCCATTTTGCCGCGTCCGTGCTGGCGCGCGACCTTTTCCTCGCCGCCCATCTTCTCGGCCATCGCGCGGCGCTGCCCGAGTTCGTCGATCTCTTTTTTCCAGCTCATGGCGCGAAGGCTATCTGACGTTGACGGAAACGTCATCCGAAACCTATCGTCGTAGCATGAACCGCCCGATCACCCTCGCTTTCACCGCCGCACTGCTCGCCCTGTCGCCCGCGAACGCCAGCGAACCGCGCACGATTCCGGGCGTCGCGGATGCTTACAAAAGCGACGCCTTCGACCCGAACCCGATGGCAGCGATCGACACTGCCCTCGCCAAAGCCAAACAGTCGGGCAAGCCCGTCCTCCTCGTGATGGGCACCGGCGGGTGTCACGACAGCGCGTGGCTCGCCAACCTCATCGCAACCGAGCGCTTCGCTCCGGTGCGGGGGCGCTACGAAATCGTCTATGCCGACATCGGCATGCCGCACATCCGCGGCTCGAGTCGCAATCCCGAGGTCGCCAAGCGCTTCGGCTTCCGGATCAAGGGCACGCCGACCGTCGCGATCCTCGATGCGAACGGCACCGTGCTCAACCGCAAGGCCGCCCCCAAATGGCGCAACGCCGCGAGCCGCAGCGACGACGAAATCTATAATGAACTGATGGGCTAGGGAGAGACTGATGGCCGACGGGATTCTTGCGGGGCGCATCGCGCTCGTCACCGGCGCCTCGCGCGGGATCGGCCGCGGCATCGCGATCGGCCTCGCCGAAGCGGGCGCCGACGTCGCGGTCAACTACACCCGCGGCGAAGAAGCCGCCGCCGAAACCGTCGCCGCGATCGAGGCGCTCGGCCGCAAGGCAAAAGCCTATCAGGCGTCGGTCACCGACGAGGCCGCCTGCGCCGCAATGGTCGCCGCGATCGAGGCCGATTTCGGCCCGCTATCGATCCTGATCAACAACGCGGGCATCGCCAGCCGCGGGCTGTCCGTGGCCGACACCACCCCCGAAGAAGTCGACAAGCTCTTCGCCGTCCACGCCGCCGGCCCGCACCGCCTCAGCCGCCTCGCGCTGCCCCAACTGCGTAGCCACGCGCGCAGCGACATCATCGTCATCTCGAGCATCGCGACCTATTCCCACTCACCCAACGGTGCACCCTACACGATGGCCAAGGCCGCGGGCGAAGCGCTCGCCTACGCACTCGCCAAGGAGGAGCTCGCGAACGGCGTCCGCGTCAACATCGTCGCCCCCGCGCTCACCGTGAGCGACATGGGCGAGAAATTGTCGCGCGCGATCACCGGCAACGAGGACATCCACCACCTCGACACCAAAATGCCCTTCGGCCGCGTCGCCGTCCCCGCCGACGTCGCCGCAGCGGTCCTGTGGTTCGTCAGCGACGCGAACAGCTATTGCTCGGGCCAGAAACTCAACATCGACGGCGCGGGGCAGGCGACATTTCGTTAGGGTGCGCTATCGCGAAACAATTTGCCGGTATTGATGACCACATTTCCGACGCAGTTCGACGGCTTTCGGGGCCAGTCAAACGCCATTACGCCCCAATCGCTCAACAAGGCATAACTGGGACAGGGTCCATGGTCGCAAAAGCTCTCGATCTTTCCGCCGCGATATTTCACTGTGACTCGATCGGTGCGGACACAAACTCGGTCGAGTTCGATCTCGAAGATGCTACCGCCCACTTCCTGACTCAGACGGACACGCGGATTGCCTAAGGCAGGCTGTGACCATCTTTCGATATAGCAGTCTCCGGATCGGCATTCAGCGGGCAGGCCAAAGGCGTCAACGAAGTCAGCGGGCGCCGGGTCGCGTTTGGAAACGAGCGGATCCAGCCCATCGAACAGCACCATCTCCGCCGGACTGAAAGGATCCTTCGGCGCCAGCCAGAAAAGAAAAGCTCCGCCAGCAACCAAAGTGAACAGCGTGATATGAACGAAGCCCCGCCAACCCATGATACGATGTTACATGAACTGCCAACGCCATGCAAGCGGACGCGTTACCGCATTGGACGTTCTCCGCTACAGCCCCCGTCATGCGTCCCGATTCGGCCTCTCCCGTCATCCCCTTCCTGATCGCCTGTGCGGGCATCGCGACCTTTTCGGCGATGGACGTGCTGATGAAGGGGCTGTCGATCGACATCGGCGCCTATAACGCCGTGCTCTGGCGCACCGGCACCGGCACGCTGCTCGCGGGCGCGCTCTATTTTGCGAGCCGCCCCAAATGGCCCGGCAAGGCGACGATGCAGATCCATGCGTGGCGCTCGCTGTTCGTCGCGGGCATGGCGCTCTGCTTCTTCTGGGCGCTCGCGCGGCTGCCGATGGCCGAGGCGATCGCGCTCGCTTTCGTCGCGCCGCTGATGGCGCTCTATATGGCCGCGATCTTTCTGGGTGAGAAGATCGGTCCGCGCTCGATCGCGGCGTCGATGCTCGGCCTTTGCGGGGTGATCGTGATCGTCGCGGGAAAACTCGGCGGCAGCGATTATTCGGACGAAGCCTTGTGGGCGGTCGGCGCCGTGTTCCTCTCGGCGATCTTCTACGCCTACAACCTCATCCTCGCGCGGCGGCAGGCGAAAATGGCCGAACCGATGGAGATCGCCTTCTTCCAGAATTTTTTCGTCGCCGCGATCCTCACGCTCGGCGCGCCGTGGTTCATCGCCGTTCCTGCCGCGGGCCACGCGCCGCACATCCTCGGCGCCGCGGTCCTCGCGACCACCTCGCTCCTGCTGTTGAGCTGGGCCTATGCACGCGCCGAGACGCAGATCCTCGCGACCACCGAATATACCGGCTTCCTGTGGGCGATGGTCTTCGGCTGGTTCTTCTTCGACGAGGCGGTCACGCTGCCGACCTTCGCGGGCGCGGTGCTGATCGTCGCCGCCTGCCTGATCGTCGCGCGCAAGGCGCCGCACGGCGACCCGATCGAGCCGGCGGCGGCTTAGTCCCCCTCCCGCTTGTGGGAGGGGAGCAGGTCACACCGCCGCGCGTGCGAGCCGGTCGTTGATCGCCGCGCCCAGCCCCTCAGCCGGGATCGCCGCCACCGCAATCTTTGCCTTCGCGCTCGCCGCCCCCGCATGCAGCGCATCGAACAGCCGCGCCGCCGCCTCGGTCACATCGCCCGCCGCGCTCAGATCATAATCGCCCGCGACCGCGCCGAACCCGATGCCATACTCGTCATCGGCAAACTCTACCGCCCACAACCGCACCGGCTTGCCCGGCGCATAATGGCTCGCGAGCATTCCGGGTGCGACGATCTCCGATCCCTTGATCCCCGCCACCGCCATTCCGCTCGCCGCATTCAGCATTTCCGCTGTCACCGGCCCCGGCCGCAAGATTTCGACCGCGCCATCCTTCACCCGCGCGATCGTCGATTCGACGCCCGCCGTCGTCGGCCCGTCGTCGATCACCAGCGCGATCCGCCCATCGAGGCTCGCGAGCACATGGCTTGCCTTCGTCGGGCTCACCCCGCCGCTCGCATTGGCGCTCGGCGCGGCGAGCGGCGCGGCGCTCTCCGCCAGCAACGCCTGCATCGCACGGTGCCCCGGCACCCGCAGCGCGATCGTATCGAGCCCAGCGGTCGCGATACTCGCCACCGGGCAATCCACCGTGCGCGGCACGACCAACGTCAGCGGCCCCGGCCAGAAGCGCGCCGCCAACGCCCGCTCGACCGCACCGAACACCCCCAGCCGCTCGGCGGCGTCGAGGTCCGGCACATGCACGATCAGCGGATTGAAATCGGGCCGCCCCTTCGCGGCATAAATCCGTGCGACCGCTTGCGGGTTGCGCGCATCGGCGGCAAGCCCATAGACCGTCTCGGTCGGCACCGCGACCGGCTCACCCGCTGCGATCAACGCCGCCGCCTCGGCGATAGCTGCGCTATCGAACGGAAGTGCAATTGTGGACTTTGAGGCTTCGGCCATGCCGCGCTATAGCGCCCGCGCAACGATATTCACCAGCAAAGTACCCAGCCCATGACTTACACGCCGCCCACCACCGAACAGCTTTTCGTCCTCAACCATATTGCGCGCGTCGACGCGATGGCCGCGCACGACAAATTCGCTGCTGCGACCCCCGACATGGTCGAGGCAATCGTCACCGGCATCGGCGACTTCGCCGCCGAGGTCTACGCCCCGCTCAACCGCGTCGGCGACACGGTCAATCCCAAGTGGGACAATGGCAAGGTCACGATGCCCCCGGGCTTCAAGGACGCGTATAAACAGTTCGTCGAGGCGGGCTGGGGCAGCATCGACGGCCCCGGCGAATATGGCGGACAGGACCTGCCCTTCACCCTCGCGACCGTCGTGATCGAGGCGCTCGGCAGCGCGAACATGGGCTTCTCGCTGTGCAGCATCCTCACCCCCGGCGCGATCCACGCGCTGATGGCCTATGGCACCGAGGAACAGCGCCAGACCTGGCTGCCGAAGCTGATTACGGGTGAGTGGAACGGCACGATGAACCTGACCGAGCCCGCCGCGGGCAGCGACGTCGGCGCGCTGCGTTCGACCGCCGAAAAGGTCACCGAGGGCGAGCATGCCGGCCTCTACAAGATCAAGGGGCAGAAGATCTTCATCACCTTCGGCGAGCATGACCTCACCGACAATATCGTCCACCTCGTCCTCGCGCGCACGCCCGGCGCGCCCGAGGGAACGCGCGGCATCTCGCTCTTCCTCGTCCCCAAATATCGCCTCGATGCGGACGGCAAGCCCGCGCACTCGAACGGCGTCCACTGCGCCTCGATCGAGCACAAGCTCGGCATCCACGGCTCGCCCACCGCGGTGATGGTCTATGGCGAGGATGAGGATTGCCTTGGCGAAATCGTCGGCGACGAAATGGGTGGCATGCGCGCAATGTTCGTGATGATGAACAACGCCCGCCTGATGATCGGCTGTCAGGGGATCCAGATCGGCGAGCGCGCGACGCAGCAGGCGCAGCGCTTCGCTGCCGAGCGCGTCCAGTCGGCGCTCGCGGGCGGCACCGACCGCAACCCCGTGACGATCGACCAGCACCCCGATGTGCGCCGCATGTTGTGGCGGATGCGCGCGCAGACCGAAGCCGCGCGCGCGCTGACCTATTATGCCGCGGCGCAGATCGATTTCGGCAAGCTCGGCGACGAAGCCGCCGCGATGCGCGCCGACATCCTCATCCCGCTGGTGAAGGCGCACGCGACCGACATCGGCTGCGAGGTCGCGAGCCTCGGCGTGCAGGTGCATGGCGGCATGGGCTTCATCGAGGAAACCGGCGCCGCGCAGCATTATCGCGACGCGCGCATCGCCCCGATCTACGAAGGCACCAACGGCATCCAGGCCGCCGATCTCGTCGGGCGCAAGCTCGGCATGGCGGGGGGCGATCTTGTCCGCGGCCTCATCGACGATATCGCACACGGCGCCGCCGATTTCCCCGAGCTGCAGCAGCTCGTCGACGCCTGCCGCGCGGTCACCGACTGGATGGTCGGCGCGAACACCGGCGACCGGCTCGCGGGCAGCTATCCCTATCTCACGATGCTCGCGACGGCGACGTGCGGATGGCTGATGGCGATCCAGCACAGAGCCGCGCGCGCTGCGCTCGAAGAGGGCAATGGCGACCGTGCCTTCCTCGAAGCGAAGATCGTCTCGACACGCTTCTACCTGCAGCAGATCGTCCCTGCGGCGACCGGCCTCGCCACCTCGGCGCTCGCCGGCGACGCGGCGCTGGAGCCGCTACCCGTGATCGCCTGAAACACTTGGAATCCTGCGCCTGATGCTCCGGCGCGCGGCGCAGGATTTCATTCATAATTAACGCGATGATAACCATCTGGGACTAGGCACGGCCGGCAATTGCTGGAGACGTGCGTGCCCATCCCGGTCAAAAGTCTGATCATCAGCTGGCGAACCATCGCACTGTCGCTGCTCATCACGCTGGCGGTGGGCATTTCGTCGGCTGGCGAAATCGCCGACCGGGTGCTCGACGCGGTCGTCGGCCGTCTCGCCAATCGCGCGGTTACCGGGCAGGTCGTTGTGGTCGCGCTCGACGAGCGCACAATGGCGCAATCGCCCAACCGCAACTTTTCGATGACGCAATATGCAAATGTGGTCGACGCCGCGAACCGGGCCGGCGCCAAGCGCCTCCTGATCGATTTCTATTTCGACCGGCGGGAGGCGGACCGCGACTTCCCGCTATTCGTCGATGCGGTCAGGAATATGGGCGACCGCGTGGTGCTCGCCGTCTCGACGCGCCAGGTCCCCGGCAGCGACGAAAAAGTTACGACCTTTCCCAGCAAGCAATTTGGCCCCGATGTTCCCATGGCGAGCATCGCGATCGAAAGCGAGTTCTGGCAGGTCTGGAGCGCTCCGATCGCTTATCGCGCCGAAGGGCGGCTGCTTCCGACATTTGCCGCGATCATTGCCGGCCGGCATAGCGATACGCCGAAGAGCTTTCGCCTCGATCTCGGCTACAACACCCGGACAATCCCGGAGTATAGCGCAGTTGATTTGCTTTCGGGCAAGGTGGGCACGCGTGAACTGGCTGGCAAGGATGTGATCTTTGCCCCGACCGCGCCCAGCTTTCAGGATTATTTCTATCTGCCGGGGCATAATCGCATTCCCGGCGGCTTCCTTCACGTCATCGCCGCGGAAACGCTGAAGCGCGGAAATCCCGTCGACATCGGATGGATTCCCCCGCTGCTATTCGCTGTCGCGGCGATCGGACTGGCGCTGCTCCCCCGCTTTCAACGCGCCTTCGCTCCGATCGCCCTGGGCACAACGGCCACCCTCATCGGCGGCAAGATCTTCCTCGGCACCATGCTCGTCACCTCGTGGATCGGCGCCGCGCTCTTCTTCATTGCCGCTATCGCCGCCAACGTGTCGCGCACCCGCCGCCGCGCTTCGGCACAACGCGAAAATCCGGTCTCGGGCCTGCCGAATTTCGAGGCGCTGCGGTCGCAAGCAGCGTTCGGCAGCGCGACCGTCGTCGCGGCGAAGGTCGTCAATTTCGAGGATCTCGCCGCTTTCATTCCGGGCGACGGTATCGCCAAGCTCGTCGAACAGGTCACACGCCGCCTCCAGCTCGCCTCGCAGGGCACGACGCTGCACCACGATCTCGACGGCACCTTCGCCTGGCTCGTCCCCTATTATCAGCACAGCCAGATCGAAGGGCAGCTCGCGGGGCTTGCCGCGCTGTTCAACGCGCCGCTGACGATCGGCGAGCTGCGTGTCGACGTCGCGATCGCCTTCGGGGTCAACGACGAGTTCGAAGGGTCGAACGCCCAGCGCCTCGCCGCGGCGCTCGTCGCCGCCGAGCGCGCGATCCGCACGCGCTCGCTGTGGACCAAATATACTTCGCGCCAGAAAGAGGACGCCGGCTGGCAATTGAGCTTCCACTCGCAGCTTGAGGACGCATTGACCGGCGGCGACATCTGGGTCGCCTTCCAGCCGCAATATCAGATCGCGACGCGGCAGCTCGTCGGGGTCGAGGCGCTCGCGCGCTGGACGCACCCGACGCGCGGACCGATCCCGCCCGACGAGTTCATCGTCCAGGCCGAAAAGAGCCAGGACATCTATCGCCTCACCCTGTTCGTGATGGATCAGGCGATCCGCTCGGCCGCGCAGCTGCGCGAACGCGGGCTTCCGATCAACATGTCGGTTAACTTGTCGGCGAGCCTGCTCGACCACAGCGACCTCGTCGGCACGATCCGCGTCATGCTCACCGCACATCACCTGCCGCCCGAGGTTTTGACGATCGAGATCACCGAAACCGCGCAGATCGAAAACAGCCGCCAGGCGCGCCAGACGCTCGCCCAGCTCCGCCGCACCGGCATCCGCCTGTCGATCGACGATTACGGCACCGGCCAGTCAAACCTCGAATATCTAACCGAGATCGAGGCCGACGAAATCAAGATCGACAAGCGATTCGTGATGACGATGCGCGATTCGCAGCGGAACCTCGAAGTCGTCAAATCGACGATCGATCTCGCGCACCGCCTCGGCGCCGTCGCGGTCGCCGAAGGCATCGAAGACGCCGAAACCATGGCGCTTCTCGCCGGCCTCGGCTGCGATGTCGGACAGGGCTATCATCTTGGAAAACCTCAACTGTTTTCCGAACTAACCGCAACGCTCGCCGCGCCTCCCAAAGACCGCACCGCATAGCTGCCAAACTGGCAGCAATGCTTATAGTTAAGACTCGATTTACCTTACTAATTAAGGTATATGCTCCGTTAACTGTTCCTCGTGGGCAGTGCGAACAGGAGATTTATCATGGGTTGGTTTTGGCAATTCCTGGGCGGCACCGGTACGGACAGTGCTGGCGGTCAGGCCTAAGCAGAATTAGGTTTCAGGAGGGGCTCCGGCATCGCCGGGGCCCTTTCTTTTTGTCCAAAACCCGCATGACGGCCGCCGCGGAATGACCGCTTGCCGGTGCGGTGATCCGCACCGGAAGGGCGTCACCGGCGTCGCCTTTCGCTCCGGTCTTCCCGTTCAAAAAATTCCGCTTTTTGATCCGGCGACGCCAATCGCTCCGCAAACCCGCGGAAAGGCTGGCGCGGCGCCTCGCGCTCGTGCATCTGCCGCGACGAGACGAATCAAATTATCGACGAATTGAGTCCCCAATCTGTCATTTAGCGTCTTGCATCGCGGCGCCGACGTGGCACTATAGGTGGTGGGTCACACACGGGGGCACCCCAAGAAATAGTATTCGGCTGCAACTGGCGGATTTCCGTCGTCCATCCCATATGGACACGGGAAAACCCTCCCTGCGCCCAAAAAAAGTGCCCACGGGGACAGGTTTAGATGCTAAGACCGGGGCTTCGCCCTGAGTCGAACAAGACAGGAACAAAGCGCACCAGTTGCGCGTTCAAATCGGGGGCGAATAAGATGGATTTTCGGGAAACGGAACGGGTGGAGACGAGCGACGTGGCGACGGCGGAACTGACGAAGAATGAAGCCCCCGTGGCACCCGAATCGACGGGTGAATCGGCTCCCGATGCGGCGCCCGCGGCAAAGCTCAACGACAGCAGCGAGCCCAAGGTCCACGCGCGCCGATTCGAGGTCGTGACCGACCGCAGCCGCGACGCGCTGCTCACCGACTTCGGCAAGGAAACGCTCGAGGATCGTTACCTGCTGCCCGGCGAATCGTACCAGGATCTCTTCGCGCGCGTCGCCGATGCCTATGCCGATGATCAGGACCACGCGCAGCGCCTGTACGACTATATCTCGAAGCTGTGGTTCATGCCCGCGACCCCCGTTCTCTCGAACGGCGGCACCGGCCGCGGCCTGCCGATCAGCTGCTATCTGAACTCGGTCGACGACAGCCTCGAAGGCATCGTCGGCACGTGGAACGAGAATGTCTGGCTCGCGAGCCGCGGCGGCGGCATCGGCACCTATTGGGGCGCGGTGCGCGGCATCGGCGAACCCGTCGGCCTCAACGGCAAGACCAGCGGCATCATCCCCTTCGTCCGCGTGATGGACTCGCTCACCCTTGCGATCTCGCAGGGCAGCCTCCGCCGCGGCTCGGCCGCCTGCTACCTCGACGTCTCGCACCCCGAGATCGAGGAGTTTCTCGAGGTGCGCAAACCCTCGGGCGACTTCAACCGCAAGGCGCTCAATCTCCACCACGGCGTGCTGATCACCGACGAGTTCATGGAAGCCGTCCGCGACGGCGCCGAATTCAACCTGCGCAGCCCCAAGGACCAGAGCGTCCGCGGCACCGTCGACGCGCGCTCGCTGTTCCAGAAGCTCGTCGAAACGCGCCTCGCAACGGGCGAGCCGTACATCATCTTCATCGACCAGGTGAACCGCATGATGCCCAAGCATCATCGCGATCTCGGCCTCAAGGTCACCACCTCGAACCTCTGCTCGGAAATCACGCTGCCCACCGGCCGCGACCATCTCGGCAACGATCGCACCGCGGTCTGCTGCCTCTCGAGCCTCAACCTCGAAACCTGGGACGAGTGGAACGGCGACAAGGTCTTCATCGAAGACGTCATGCGCATGCTCGATAATGTCCTCCAGGACTATATCGACCGCGCCCCGCCCGAAATGGCGCGCGCCAAATATAGCGCCAGCCGCGAACGCTCGGTCGGGCTCGGCGTCATGGGCTTCCACAGCTTCCTTCAGGCGCGCGGCCTGCCGTTCGAGGGCGCGATGGCGAAATCGTCGAACCTCCGCGTCTTCAAGCATATCCGCGCGCAGGTCGATCAGGCGTCGATGCTGCTCGCCAAGGAACGCGGCCCCTGCCCCGACGCCGCCGATCAGGGCGTGATGGAGCGTTTCAGCTGCAAGATGGCGATCGCACCGACCGCGTCGATCAGCATCATCTGCGGCGGCACCAGCGCGTGCATCGAGCCGATCCCGGCGAACATCTACACGCACAAGACGCTCTCGGGCAGCTTCTCGATCCGCAACCCGCACTTGGAAGCCCTGCTCGTCGACAAGGCGAAGAACAGCGACAATGTGTGGAACTCGATCCTCGAAAAGGGCGGCAGCGTCCAGCACCTCGACTTCCTGACGCAGGACGAGAAGGACTGCTACAAGACGAGCTTCGAGATCGACCAGCGCTGGCTGCTCGAACTCGCCGCCGACCGCACGCCGTACATCGATCAGGCCGCCTCGCTGAACCTGTTCATCCCCGCCGACGTCGAGAAGTGGGACCTGCTCATGCTCCACTATCGCGCGTGGGAACTCGGCATCAAATCGCTTTACTATCTCCGCTCCAAGTCGGTGCAGCGCGCCGGCTTCGCGGGCGGGGTCGAGGCCGACAACACCGCCGAGGCGCCCGTGTATCAGTTGGAGAGCACCGATTATGACGAGTGTCTGGCCTGCCAGTGACGCTCGCGCCGCGTGAACCCCGGCGAAAGCCGGGGCCCAGCGCGCGGAACGCAATATAGAATGGGCCCCGGCTTTCGCCGGGGAGCACAACAAAAAATCTGACCCGAGGATAGCCGCCATGCCGTTGTTAGAAGCCCGCAACACCTACAAGCCCTTCGAATATCCGTGGGCGTTCGATTTCTGGAAACGCCAGCAGCAGATCCACTGGGTTCCCGAGGAAGTGCCGCTCGGCGAGGATTGCCGCGACTGGGCGCAGAAGATCAGCGACCATGAACGCAATTTGCTCACGCAGATTTTCCGCTTCTTCACCCAGGCCGATATCGAGGTGCAGGATTGCTACCACGACAAATATGGCCGCGTGTTCAAGCCGACCGAAATCAAGATGATGCTGACCGCGTTCAGCAACATGGAAACCGTGCATATCGCGGCTTACTCGCACCTGCTCGACACGATCGGCATGCCCGAGAGCGAGTACGGCATGTTCCTCGAATATGACGAGATGCGCGCCAAGCACGACTATATGCAGCAGTTCGGCGTCGATAACGACGAGGATATCGCGCGCACGCTCGCGATGTTCGGCGGCTTTACCGAAGGGCTCCAGCTCTTCGCCAGCTTCGCGATGCTGATGAACTTCCCGCGCTTCAACAAGATGAAGGGCATGGGCCAGATCGTCAGCTGGTCGATCCGCGACGAAAGCCTCCACTGCGAAGGCATCATCAAGCTGTTCCACACCTTCACCAAGGAACGCGGCTGCCTGACCAAGGCGGTGAAGGAGGACATCATCGACACCTGCCAGAAGACGGTGCGGCTCGAGGATGCATTCATCGACCTGGCGTTCGAACAGGGCCCCGTCCCCGGCATGACGCCGAAGGAAATCAAGCGCTACATCCGCTACATCGCCGACTGGCGCCTCGGACAGCTCGGTTTCCAGCCGATCTATATGATCGACGAACACCCGCTCCCCTGGCTCGCCCCGCTGCTCAACGGCGTCGAGCACGCCAACTTCTTCGAAACGCGCGCGACCGAATACAGCAAGGGCGCGACGCGCGGCGACTGGAACAGCGTCTGGACCAGCTTCGACAGCCGCAAGAAGGCGAAGAACAGCGAAGACGCGAGCCCTGTCAACGACGCCGAAAGCGACGGCGAAGACATGTTCAAACAAGCCGGCATCGCCGCCGAATAATGTCTTCCTGAAAACCCCTCCCGCCTGCGGGAGGGGCAGCGAGACTTGGGAGCTTGCTCCCTAGTCGCAGCGGGGAGGGCCGCAAACGCCAAACCCCGCAGCGACCCAGATAAAACAAGGCCAACCAAATGACCGAAAAACAGAAACTCATCATCCTCAGCCAGCCGCAGCGCACGACGCTCGAAGGTCTGTCGAACCGCCGCCCCCAACTCCCCACCGACCCCATCCGCGACGAACTCGTCACGCTGGGACTGGTCGTGAAGCAGGGCGCCAAATGGGCACTGACCCCGCAGGGCAAGAAGGTGCTGGCGGCGAGCTCGAATCGACGGAACGCTGGCGGGTTTTCGGTTTGAATGGACCAATTTGGGAAAACTGATTGCCGCGCGGCAGTTGCGCGGAAGTCTGCATCTGTGTAAAAAAGAACCTTTAGGGAACACTAAGGGGAGACCAAGGTGGCCAAAGGTTCAACTTCCAAACCGGGAAACTCAAAGATCCGGTTTATAATGATTGAAGCTGATTTGAGCGAGGGAGACTTGTCTCAAGTCACGCAAGCAATTCAAAATGCTCTGCGCCCTGCTCAACAACCCGTGAGAATGCTTCAGGCGCCGCTCGACAGGACTCCCCGTGCTCAGGATCTCGATTTTGAGGAGGTCGACCTGAATGAGGATTTGGAAGAAGAATCTATCGACACGGCAAAGCCCAAGCCTCAGCGCAACAGCAAACCCAAAGTCGCCAAGACGCCTGAGGTTCTCGATGATATCGATGTAAACGCAGAACCAAGCTTGAAGGATTTTGTTGGTCGCTTTGACTTAAAGAGCAATTTTGACAAATACTTAGTTATTGCGCTTTGGTTTCGAGATGCTCGCGGTGTCAACGCTATCACGGTTGACCACGTGTACACCTGCTTCAGGATCTTGGGTTGGAGCACCGCGAGTACTGATTTTTCAAAGCCGCTGCAGAACCTGAAGGGGGAGCAATCTCTACGCGGGAATGCAAAAGACGGGTATTCTCTAAGCTTAACGGGCGCGGGGAAAATTGAAGCGAAGAAGCGCCCTGAATGACGGAAACGTTTGGAGAATTTGTTGAGCGCGTCGATGGCTTTGCACAACTTTCACCTACAGATAAAATCTGTCATGCTGCATGGTATCTACACACAATACGTGGAGACAGCCAAATAACGACTAGTAGCGTCAATGCATGCTTTGACGAAATTCATTCGCTTCCGCCGCATACAGCGGTCTATCTGAAGCGAATGTCAGAGCGCAAACCGCCGCTAATGATAAAATCTAAATCGGGATATAGGCTCGAAAATTCACCGAGGCGAAAAATAGAAGAACGCTATGGGCAGAAGCGTTCGAACCTTATAATTCCTAATCTTCTTTCAAATTTGTCATCGAAGATCCCTTCCACCAACGAGAGGGTGTTCTTGGAAGAAACACTTAGATGCTATTCGGTGTCAGCATTTAGAGCTACGATCGTTATGGCTTGGAATTTGGCATTTGATCATCTTCAGAACTGGATCTTGAGTGATCCGAGCCGGGCATCAGCGTTCAACACGTCACTTTCAGTGAAGTATCCAAAAAAGAACCTGACCATCAAAAATCTCGACGACATCTCCGAGTTAAAAGAATTTGAAACTATAGAAACTTGCTATCATGCAAAAATCATAAGCAAAAACGTATCTGAAATTTTGAAAGAAAAACTGAAAAGAAGAAATGCCGCAGCCCACCCTTCTGGCGTCGTTATAACGCAAGCCCAAGCAGACGACGTCATTACGGACCTAGTCAACAACGTCGTTCTAAAAATTGCTTAGGAAACGACGGTGACAGTTTACTAAAACCCAATTTCAGAGCGTTGCACCGATCCCGGATCAAGTCCGGCGTCACGACGCGAGACAGATTTTCGCGCCTACGTTTGAAGCTCAATCTCTGCGCCGCCCGGCGTCCCCAAATCCTATTTCGCACACCCCACCCCAAAAACCCCTGTCCTGCATTATCCGCCTATGCTCCAAACTGGCAGATGAGCCACATCGCCCCCATCCCCGCGCCCAACGCGGCCCCCGCCCCCATCGCCGAAACCACAACTGCGCTCGACGCGCACGGCCACGACCCCGCCGCTTACGACTGGGTGCCGGTGCTGAAAAAGCGCCGCAAGGACGGCTGGTCGCCCGACAAGCAGCGCGCCTTTATCGAGGCGCTGGCCGACAGCGGCTCGGTCGCCACCGCCGCGCAATGTGTCGGCATGTCCGAATCCTCCGCCTATCGGCTGCGCCGCGCGCCGGGGGCGGAGGCGTTCGACCGCGCCTGGTCCGCGGCGATCGAAGCGGCGTCGAAGAAATTGCTCGACGCCGCCTTCGAACGCGCGCTGGTCGGCACCGACGAGCCGATATTCGACCGCGACGGCAACCGCGTCGGCCGCCGCCTGCGCCAGAGCGACCGCTTGCTGATGTTCCTGCTGCGCGCCTATGGCCCCGACCGGTTTCGCGAGGTCGGCCCCGACCGCATCGCCGCCGCTGCCGCCACGCCGGTGGCCGAGGCACTGGTCCATCTGCACCCCGAACCGCCCGCCGCGCCCGCCGCGCTGATGGCCCCGGACGATCTCGCGGTGGCGCTGGAGGTGGCCGATCTGTGCGACGGAGAACTGCCGCACTGGTATCGCGACGACGCGGGCGAAGCGGTCCCGGCGTCGCCGGCGATGCCGATGCACGATGACGACAGGGCTGAACTTCGCTGAACTTCGGGACCGCCAGAGCGACCCCGCGCCCGTCAATGCACGGTAACCGGCCGCATCACCCGCCCACGCGCGCCACCGCGAACATCACCCCGTCGCGCACCACCTCGGGCGGGTCTTCGAGCATATAGAGCTTCACCAGCTCGCGCGTGACCTCGCTGTCGTCGTCGACGACCAGCCGGAGCGACTCCAGCCCGATATTGCCGCGCAGCACCACCACATCGCGGACCAGCGCGAGCGGCCAGCGCGCGCTGCCGCCGCGATAGAGCGTCACCCCGTCATGGCGTAGATAATCGCCGCGCCGCCGCCACATGCCGATGATATAGGCCCAGACGCCGAGCACCGCGGCGATGCCGAGCAGCCGCAGCGGCTGCCCGAACACCATGTTCCAGAAGGCATCGACCGGATCGCCGCCCCAGTCGAGCCGCGCCAGCAGCACGCCGAGCAGCACCGCGCAGGCGAACTGCCACCCCACCAGGGGCGCCGCGCGCAGCCGTGCCACCACCACCATTTTCCGGTCCCCGTTTGTCATCGCGGCCTAAATAGGCATCGCCGCCCCGCCGCGCTACCCCGCCCCGGCTCATGCCCTTTCGCGCCGATGCGAAACAGGACCGCGCGCCCCTTTCCTACATAACCGCCGCGTGCCAGCCTTGCGCCCCTCGCTCTTTGAACCGTTGAAATCCGCAGCCGCTCCGCGGCGCGAAGCATCGCACCCGCGCGCGACCTTCGCGACCTTTCGCCCGGGCGCTCCGTGGGCGACGTTTGCGATCTTCGCGCCGCCCGCTTTTCCCACCCTCCTGGCGCCAAAAGCGTGCGCGCGGGGAGGCGACGAGCGGGCGCCGCGACGCCGCAAAGGGAACCTACGGGCGCAGCATCCGTAATTATTGCAGCACAAAACAGATTCGCCCAATCGCCCAAGGAGTCGAGATCATCGAGACCAGAATCCTCATTGCCTACGGCCTGATCCTGTTGCTGGTCGCGGCGGGCATCGCAGGCATCGCGTTCCTGCGCCACAACCGCCACGACCGCAGGATCGCCCGCCAGCGCGCGCGCGAACAGGTGCGCCGCGACGAGCGGCGCGACGCGGCGTCCCGACCGGACTAACCGCCCCTGCTTCGCGACGGATCGCCGCCCCCCGCGCCGGATCCTTGCTATACTCCGGCGCGAAAGGAGAAAGCCCATGCAGGCTGTAACCGAAGGCGACCGCCGCAAGGAGGTTCGCGTCCTCCTCGATCAGATCCAGGCGCACCCCGAACGCGACTGGACCGCGGCGCGCCAGCGCCTCACAACGCTCAATAAATTGATCGCGGGGCCGCCCGGAAAACCGCCCCGTCCGCAACCGCATTAGCCACTCGTCGCGCACGCGCGGCGGTCCGTCGCAATGCGTCAAACGCAATGCAACAATCGGACATTGCACAAGTTTCTCCAGCCAAGGCATCGGCGACGCCCCCTTCCCCCCCGCGGGGCGCGCCGATGCCTGACCTAAATCCCCTGACTCAAGTCCCACGACGGAGACAGACATGCGCAAAGCATTTGCCCTTCTGACGGTCGCCCCCGCCCTCCTCGCCTTCCCCGCGCTCGCGCAGACCGCGTCCGCACCGGCCCCCGCGCAGCTCGCCCCCGACGGCAGCGCCAACATCAATCTGGTCGGCAAGGTCGGTCTGAAGGGCGGCGCGGTCGATGGCGCGGTCGATGGCGTCACCAACCCCGTCGGCGGCACGGTCGATCGCGTCGACAGCACGGTCGGCAAGGCCGTCGATACCGCCAACCTGACCCTCGCGACGCGTGAACAGGTGCGCGCGGGCGCCGAACTTTACGATACCGGCGGCAACAGCGTCGGAACGGTGCAGAGCGTCGAAGGCGACACCGCGGTCGTGGTGCGCGGCGGCAAGCTCTACAATGTGCCGATCGCCCAGATCTATCACGGCGCGGTGGGTGCGACCCACGGCCTTGTCACCAAATTGTCGAGCGCCGAAATCCAGGCGCGCACCACCGCCGCGATCGAATCGCGCTGACATATCGGGACTAGCCGCGGCGACCCCTTGCAATAAGGGACGTGGCCGCGCTGGGGGGAGCCGGGTGCACTCGGCTCCCCGCCTTGGAAATCGGGAGAGACCGCATCGCGCCAGCGATCGGGGAGGGAGCCGGGAGACCGGCTCCCTTTCGTCGTTATGCCGCACCCGCAAACGAAAATGGCCCGCCCCAGGGGAGGGGGCGGGCCAGTTCGGTGCCGGCGCGCCCGATTGCGCCGCCGGCCCTCTGTTATCTCGCCTAAACTATTCGGCCTCTTCGAACAGGTCGACCGCGTTCGCGGCGTTCGCCGACAGGCGGACCGTGTCGCCCTCGACCGCCGCGACCAGACCCGCGGGCAGGTAATGATGCTTGCCGTCGCCGCTGTCGGCCTTGGTCAGCTTGATGCGCTCGCCATCGAGATGGTCAACGGTGCCGACGTGGACGCCGTCGGCGCCGACAACGTTCAGGCCTTCCTTGATCGCGCTATGGTCATGCTCTGCCATGGTCATTCTCCTTGCCGCTCCGGGAGGGGGGAGCTTGACCATCATACGCACAGAAAAGCGAGTCGGCTCCCCTATACTAAGGCAGAGTGCCCGAAAGCCGCGCCCGCTTTCCATCGCGCCGCCGCACCGCTACCCCGACCGATTAGCACCAGGGGCGCCGCCGCCCCTCCCATGGCCGCGCCAGCCCCTCGGCGACCAGCACCGACCCGACGCTCGCCCCGCCGCGCGTGACGATGCGCAGGTTCCGGCCGTAGCGATCGGTGTCGCGCCCGGCGCTTTCGAGGCTGAAGGCGCCGGCATTCAGCCAAGTGCGGAGCCGTTCGGTCGCGGCGTCGCCGAGCGCCGCTTCCTCGGCGCAGCGCGCAGGATGCGTTTCGGGGGTGTCGATATCGGCGATGCGATATTTATCGCCCGCGAACCAGAAGGTATCGCCGTCGACGACGCAATTGCTGCCGCCGCCGCTGTGACAGAGTGCGAAACGCGCCGACAGCGCGTCGCGCGCCGCTGCGCCTTCGCCGCCCGCGAACAAGGATGCCGCGGGCGCGGGCATCGCTTCGGCTCCGCCCGGAAAGCCCTGAAATGTCGCGAGCGCAGCGACGAAGGCGACCGCCATCGCCGGTGTCAGCCACAGCTTCGATCGGGCAGTGCGCCGCCGGCGCACCGGCAGCGGATCGTAAAAATCGGGTCCGGACATGCCGCGACCCTAGCGGTCGGGGCTTGGCAAAATCCCGGCGAGGTCGCACCGCTTTGACCGGCAAAGCAGGTCAATCACGCCCGCTACGGTGCCGTTTTGACTCCTAATCCAAGGAGGTCAGGGCGCGCCGCGTGGCTCGTCGTCCTCGACCCCGCCCGGGCCAAGCTCGTCGTCCTCGTCGTCGTCGCTGCGTTCGCCGCGATAGGCGTCCATGTCGATCACGCCCGACCGCTCCATCTGGTTCATATGATCGACCAGATCCTGCACATCGTCGCTATCGTCACCGTGGCCGACCTTGTCGCTGTCTTCCTGCGGCCGGTCGCGGCGCGCGGCTTCGGCGACGCTTTGCGCCTGCGCGTCCTCGTCATCCTGCTCGCGGTTGCGCGCTTCGGGCGCTTCGTCGGCTTGGGCATCTGCTCTGCGGGGATCGTCGATCATGGCCGGCTCCTTTCAGGGGTAGCCGGGAAACGCGCGGGATCGCGCGGCCGTTCCTCAGGCGGCGGCCGCCAGTATTTTCGTCTCGATCACGCGAATGAAAACCTCGGGATCCTGCGCCCCCGGGATCAGCATCCGCCCGCCGAGGATGAAGGCGGGCACGCCGGTGATATTCTGGTCGGCCCAATAGGCTTCCTCGGTGCGCACCATCTCGCCAAACTCGCCCGACGCCAGGATCGCCGCCGCGCGCGCGCGGTCGAGTCCCACCGAGGCCGCGACATCGGCGAGTACCGCATGATCGCTAACGTCGCGATTGTCGGTGAAGTGCGCGGTGAACAACGCGAGCTTCAGCGCGGTCTGCACGCCCGTCGCCGCATCCTGCTCGGGCTCTTCGAGCGCCGCCGCCCAGGTCAGCAGGCGGTGCGCATCGAAACTGTTGCGCATCCGGAACTCCGGCCCGCGATTGAAGGTGAAGCCGAGATCGGCGGCGATCCCCGCCATCTTGCCGCTGTTCGTCCGGCTCTGCTCGGCGCTGATCCCATATTTGCGCATCACATGCGCGGCGGCATCCTCGCCCTCCGCCGGCATGTCGGGGTTCAGCTCGAACGGATGCCACTGGACGCGGAAATCCAGCCGGCCCGAAAAATGGTCCATGACCTTCCGGAACTTCAGCCAGCCGATGATGCACCAGGGGCACATCACGTCGGACACGATGTCGACGGCGAGGCGCGGCACGCGCGGTTCGGTCAAATTTCTTCTCCTGCCGACACGCGCCGCCGCACTCAGTCGGAACGGCGATCCTTACCCGTCCGCCGATCGCCCTTTCGGCGATCCGGTCCTTTGTAATTCGGGTCGTCGGTCGTCCGGCGGTCACTCGACCGCCGCTCCGAACTCGCCCTTTTGTCCTCATCGCTTGTCATACGCTTCCTCCCCACCACAAAGGAAAACAGAAGCGACCCGGCGCGCAATAACTCACAAAATGGTTAAAAAGACAAGCAACGGCGGGAATAGGTCGTTTGTGGGTGGGTCAGCTTTGGGGTGGAGAGTTGCCGTTGCTCAATTTTCTTTAGTCATCCCGGACTTGATCCGGGATCCCGCTTTTTTGAGGCACCGGCTGGCTTCGACATCAAGCGGGACCCCGGATCAAGTCCGGGGTGACGATGATTGCTGGGACAGCTTTCGGTCGAAACCTGCCCGCGCGCTTACCCGTCAATGGCAGCACCATAATCGACGCTTTACCGAACCATTCATGGATCAGATCATCTGAAACGACCCGCTCTTCTCAAAAGCGGTAAATGCCTCGACACTTCGGCGCATATTCTCAAGCATCGGGGGCAGGTCGTCCGGGCGATACCATTGCAGGTCGAGCGTTTCCGATCCGTCGGCGGTTACATCGCCGTCAAATTCGGTCGCGAAGAACATCATGACAAAGAACTGGCAAACATCGCCGTTCGGGAAGCGCACCGTCTCATAGCCCGGATCGCTGCCGAAGCCGAAGGGCACCGGATTTCGAATGCGCAGTCCCGTTTCCTCAAGCGTCTCGCGGACGACCACCTCCATCAGGTCCTCGCCCTCCTCCGCATTTCCGCCGGGAAGGCCCCACACGCCAAAGTCGCTTCGATGTTGCAGGAGGATCGATCCATCGCCGCGGACTATCACGACGCGCGCGCCCGGAACCAGCAGGCAGCGGCTCCCGACGAGCGAACGCAGCTTTCCAAGATAGCTGTCCGCGAAACTCATTGGACTGCCCGCTATCCAGCGTCGACGGGCGCCGCATTATCGACCGCCGCGACCGGCCGCGACAACACCCACCAGCTGCCAACCATCAGCAACACGGTCAGCGCCTCGATGATCATCGCCTGGACGATCCCTGTGTTCACCGTATCGCCGCTCGCCACCCCGAACAACCGGCCGGCAAGCGCGGTGCCATAGAGCGCGGCGGGCACGAGCAGCGCGCGCAGCCAGCCCGGCACCAGCGCGCCGATCGCCGCGGCGCCGGCAGCGACAAGGAAAAAGGCCGACAGGTCGGCGCGGATCGTGTTGGTGGCCGAACCCTCGACCAAGATGCCAAAGGTCGCGGTATAGCTCGCGGGGTCGAACAACCCGCGCGCGCCGACGATAACGAAGAACAGCGCCCACAGCAGGACGGCGCCGCGCAAGACCCAATTGACCATCTCTCTTCTCCCTTGTTGCTCGCAGGCTGCGCCATCGGGGAAGAAAGTTCAATCTATTCCGGGTTAAAGCCCGTCCGCCGCGAACGTCTCTTCGATCCAGCCGCCACCGAGCACGCGCGAATTGTCGGCGGCATCGTACAGCACCGCCGCCTGCCCCGGCGCGACGCCATATTCGGCCTCGGCGAAGATCAGCCGATCGCCCGCGACGCGCGCGGGCACCGGCTTCGCCATGCTGCGCACCTTCGCCAGCACATCGCGCCCGTCGACCGCGCCCAGCCAGTTCGCCTCGCCCAGCCGCGCGCCCGACACCGCGAGCGCGCGCCGCGGCCCGACGACGACGGCTTTCGTCGCGGCTTCAAGGCGCACCACGTACAATGGCTCGGCCTGCCCGCCGATCTCGATCCCGCGCCGCTGCCCGACGGTATAATGAATCAGGCCCTTGTGCGCGCCGAGCACCGTGCCGTCGACATGGACGATGTCGCCCTGGTCGTCGGCCTCGGGGCGCAGCTTCCGCACCAGCGTCGCATAATCGCCATCGGGGACGAAGCAGATGTCCTGGCTGTCGGGCTTGCCGGCGACGCCCAAGCCAAGGTCGCGCGCGATCTCGCGCACGACGCTCTTCTCGAGGCCGCCCAGGGGAAAGCGCAGGAAGTCGAGCTGGTCCTGCGTCGTCGCGAAGAGGAAATAGCTCTGGTCGCGCGCCGGATCGACCGCGCGGTGCAGCTCGGCGCCCGCGGGACCCATCATACGGCGGACATAATGACCCGTCGCCAGGCAATCGGCGCCGAGCTCTTTCGCGAGCCGGAACAGGTCGGTGAACTTCACCCCCATATTACAGCGTACGCAGGGGATCGGCGTCCGCCCCGACAGATATTCGTCGGCGAACTGGTCGATCACCGTGTCGCGGAAACGGCTTTCATGATCATAGACATGATGCGCGAAGCCCAGCCGGTCGGCGACCGCGCGCGCGTCGCGGATGTCCTGGCCAGCGCAGCAGGCACCAACGCGCTTCGCCTTGGCGCCATGATCGTAGAGCTGGAGCGTCACGCCGATCACCTCGGCGCCCGATCGCGCGGCGAGCGCGGCGACGACGCTCGAGTCGACTCCGCCCGACATCGCGACGACGATTCGCCGGTCTTTCAGCGGCATCGGCAGCTGAAAGTCGGCCTGGGCAAGCCCGGCAGGGGAAGGAATCGTCTCGATCATGATCGGCGCCATCTAGGGATGCGAATGCAAAAAAGCCAGCTTTTCCGCGCAAAGTGTCAAGATATTGACGGGGGTTAAGCTTCGCTAACAGGTTCTGAAACAGGCATTTACGGGACCTTAGCTCCTCTGGCGTAGACGAGTCGCATGAACTTCGTTCCATCCGATCTTCCGCGCATCGCCGGTGCGGCCAAGCTGTCAAAGCCCGGCTTCGACATCATATTGGCCGTGTCCAGCGCGCGCCAGGCCGCCCTGCCGACGGTGCGGCAGCTGCGGACGCAGGCGCATCGCGAACGCCATGCGGCGAAGCTTAACGCCGTGCGCCACATATTTTGCGGGACGCGCGCAAGGGCGGAACAAAAAGCCCCGCGCGTCGTTCGTTTCTTCGATTTGTCCGACGATGCGAACGCCCTGCCCGAAACTATGAACGGCCTGTTTACCAGAGGATTTCAGCCGATGTTGAATCCCTCTGTTCTAGATACGAATGCGTCGGACACACCCCCCTCCGACGGTAATAATGTGGAATGAGCATGATCGAGAATCAGAAAATCCGGCCCGCACAGGTTATCGGCCCCCTCGGGGAGCCGTTGACGCTGGACTCGCTGCCGCCCCCGTCGACGACCCGCTGGGTCGTTCGCCGCAAGGCAGAGGTCGTTGCGGCCGTTAACGGCGGGCTCCTGTCCGTCGACGAAGCGTGCGAACGCTATGGGCTGACCCTCGAGGAATTTGCCGGCTGGCAGCGGTCGATCGACCGCAGCGGCATGCCCGGACTGCGCGTGACGCGCATCCAGCATTACCGCGACCTCTACGAGCGCCAACAGCGCTTCTAAAGGCCGCGGGACCGGACCAGGCATGAGAGAGGGCGCTTCGGGCGCCCTCTTTTTTTGCCTGCCGCACATGGATGGATAAGTGCGGCAGCGCTCCGGACCGGCCGAGTTAAATATTGCCGTTGCGGCGCCTCCCGATTACTCCCGCCATAAAAGCGGGGGGAATATTGTGAATTCTAATCATCTGAAAAAGATGTTCTTATCGGCTGCGATCGCGGCCCTGGTCGCAAGTTGTGGTGGCGGCGGAGACTCGGGCGGCGGCAATGTCGTCACCGTGCCGCCCACACCGACACCAACCCCCACGCCGACACCGACCCCCACGCCCACCCCGACCATATTTTCGGCCGTCGGTGGCGGCCCGCTGTTGGCGACCGTCTTGATCGATATGAACGGCAACAGCCAGTTCAACGATGCACCGGACGTCATGACGCCGACCTCGATGACGGGAACCTTTGGCCGCGGCGTTACGGTCCCGGGAACGGGAATAGGATCGGTGCCGGGATCACCAGCGCATCGAATGCAGGCGTACGGCATCGATGCCACGACCGGTCTTGCCTTCGCCCAGATGACGGCTCCGGCCGGCGCGACGGTGATCTCCCCCCTCAGCACATTGATCGACGCGCACGGCAATCAAAACAGCGTGCGCAATGCGCTCGGGCTCTCGACGGGCGCGGCCGCCCTGCGAAGCGACACGAATTTACTCACATTCAATCCTGTCGACGGGCGGCGCAGCAGCAACGCCATGGTGGCCGAGGACGCGGCGCGAATAACGTCGGTCAACCTTCAGTTGCTGGCATTGGCGGTGGTGACCAAGGACACGAACGGCGATCCGATCGACTCCACCGTCACGCTGCGTGAGGTCTCCCAATATCTCGCCCAGCTCATCAACGAGACCGGGAACGCGAGGCTCTCCGACAAGGCGGTCGTCTTGGCGGCACTGAAGAAGAGCCGCGTAGCCGTGGGCTGGCCCGACGCCGGTCTCGATGCGATGGCGACCCTGCTCGTGAAATATCTTGCAGCGATGCCCGAACGATTGTCCGATGACGCCGCGGTCCGCGCCTGGGCCTACGCCTATCGTTTCTATGTCCTCCCCGAACTCAAAATCCTGCACAGGAGCTGGCCCAACGCCGCGTTGGCGCGGATCGAGGCGATAACCCAAGCCGACATCGAGGCTGCGGCGCAATCCTTTGCGACGGTCGTACCGCCGGCCATGACCGCTTATGTCGGGGTAACCGACTATCGCGAACTCGGTCCCGAGGGCACGACTCCCTATCGCATCAGGATGGGCGGGTGCGACACCCAGCCCTATGCGCCTTACTGCAACGACTGGACGCTGTTCGGCGGCTCGTCGTCGCAGGGCAGCATCACGTCGGTCGAGTCCAACGCGCCGGGGGCGCTGTCGGTATTGCTGTCGAGCGACGGTTATGTGACGGTGTCGCGGCGCGGCACCTTCACCGGTCTCACGCATTTCACCTACACCGGACGCTCGCCGGATGGCTTGACGTCGACGGGTACGGTCTATGTCAGGGTAAGGGACGTTCCCTGAATTCCCGCCCCAAACAACGCCGAATCAAAAGAAAATCCGCGCGATTTCACGGACTTGATAATTTCATTGCAACCCTTGCGTTCACCCCGCGTTAAGCCTCCAAGTCAACTTTGGGAGTCATTCAATATGCGTAAGATGTTCATCACCCTCGCCGCCACCTCGGCCCTCGCGCTCGGCGCCTGCCAGAGCCCGGCTGCCGACAAGGTCGAGGATCAGGCCGAAGCCAAGGCCGACGTGATCGACGAGCAGGCCGACGCCATGCCCGAGGGCGCGGCCAAGGAAGCAACCGAAGCGAAGGCCGACGCTGTCGAAGCCGCCGGCGAGGAAAAGGCCAACGCGATGGACGACAATGGCGAGATCGCCCCGTCGGAAACCGGTGCGATGGCACCGGCAGACCCCGCCAAGAAGTAAGGGCTGCCTCCCCTAAAGGGCAGGGTGAAGGGCGCCGGTTCATTCCGGCGCCCTTTATCGTGCGCGGCATATTTTCGCGAACCTGTGATCTCGATCACCCCCGCCCCGCGCAATCGCGGATATTGACCCCAAATGGGACGGGAACTCGCTTTTAAGCGAACCATTTCACGGACCACCCTTCCGCCGCCACCAGCGACCCAGGGCGGCGGGAGGGACTATCCGCCGGCCTCTTCGAGCAGGCGCAGCACATCCTGCACCCCCGGCGCGTCGGCATCGGCGCGCAGCGCCGCGATCCCCGCCGCGACGTCAAGCTTATAGTCGGCGACCCCCGCCGACTCGCCCGCCCACGCCGCATCCAGAGATTTCACCAGCCGCCGCGCCGCGGCATTTTCCGACAGCATATGTACGTCGAGCATGTCGAGCCCCTCGGCATGACAATGGACAAGCAGCGCGGCGGTCATCATCCGCGCCAGCCCTCGCCCCTGGAATGCGTCGAGCACCGCAATCGAAAATTCGCCCACCGGCCCGTCATGCCGGTGGCGCACCGCATGCACCGCGCCGATCGGCGGCTGCCCCGGGCATTCGGTGCAGATCGCGCCCCACGCGATATGGTCGTGCCCGTCGACATCGGCGAGCCGCTCGACCACCGCATCGGGCAGCACCGGCGCGGGCGAGAAAAAGCGTAGATAGCGCGACTCTGCCGACAGCTTCGCAATCCCCTCGCGGATCAGCGGCGCATCGTCGGGGGTGATCGTGCGCAGGCACACCGCGGTGCCGTCGTTCAGCGTGCAGTGTACCGCGATATCCTCGATCCGCGGCGCCACCCGCGCCCCTGCCTGCTTGTCCATTCCGGTCATCGCGACCTCCTGCCCGCGCACGATAGGGGCGCCGCGTCCCGCCCGCAATCCACCCGCGTGGCGGCGCGCCCTACGCATTTTCCCCGCGCCATATCGGTGAAATGTTGAAAGCCGGACCGCCCTTAACTTTGGTAATGTTGCACCTCGAAGTCGAAAAGGTTGCACGTCTGTGATCCACGCTCACCCGGACAGCGACACACGCTATGAAGTGCTCGGCGACCGCCTCGCGCGGCTGCGTCAGGCCAGGGGGCTCAGCAAGACCGACATCGCCGACCGGCTCGGCGTCACCGTCACCTCGATCTGCTATTGGGAACAGGGCCGCTCGCGCCCGCGGCTCGCGCGGCTGCAGGCGCTCGCCGATCTCCTCGGCACCTCGCCCACCGAACTCTTGAGCCGCGACAGCGCGCCGGGCAGCGACCATCTTTCGGACCTCGTCACCCGCATGCGCGCCGAAATCGCCCACGCCGCGGGCACCACCCCGTCGAAGGTGCGCATCACGATCGAGATGTAGGCGCCCCGCTCCGCCACCCCTCCCCCTTCGTCGCCCCGCCCCTGACACGGGGCGGCGTTGGGCGCGCGCTGCCTTTCAGCGCAAGATTTCGCACGACCCGGTCAAGCGCGCCGCGTGGGACCTGCTTACCGGCCCCGGCACCGATTGGGCCGCGGTGCGAAAGGCCGACGCCTATATCAACCCGCCAAAGCACGAATGGCACATGCACCACCCCGACATGATCGTCCCGCTGTCGGCGGGCGCGGGCAATGTCGACTGGGAGGAGGCCGAGGGCGGCGACCTGTGGAACCCCGCCCCGCCGCCCGCCGACCATGTCCGCTGGACCGAGGGCGGCGAAGAGGACGAGATCTGGTTCGAGCGTTACGAGGATCATATGATCGAGGGCGAGGCCGGCGAAAGCGACCTCGCCAGCGGCAAGATCACCCGCGGCGACGTCCGCATGGCCGCCTACACGATTGCATCAAGCTGCTCGCCGGGTCGGCAACGATCGTCGGCGACGAGGAACGGCTGATGCTGAGCGGGGTGATCGAGATTCCGGCGCGGTGCGTGGTGAAGATCGTGCGGTTGGAGGAGCGAGAAAGCGATTAAGATGAGGGCCACAACTCCACCCACCTATCGGGTGTCGAAAGAGTCTAGCTCCCATCACTAGTTTCCGGCATCAGCCGCTATGGTTTTTGTAGATGAGTTTGGGGAATCTGGTGGCGAAAAAGCTCAGTGATCAGGAGCGAGAATGGTATTTCGAAGCGATAGCCAATTTTGGCGGTGCAGCGGTCGTGGGCGACCCCGCAACCCAGACGATAACATACAATGGGCAAATTAGGTCGGACGAAAGCCATGTGAAGACCGCCGATCCGGAGGAACTAGCTCACGCAGTGGCAATCTCACTCCTACATAGCGACACCTATTCTTATCCCCTGACGGCACTTGGGCACGAAATTCACTACGCACACGGAAGCAAGGGGAGCATGTCAGATGAGGTCGATATCCTCATTTCGGACCCTGACGGCCTGCCCTACGCTGTGTGGGAACTGAAGGCAGCATCAGAATATGAAGCTGAGAAAAAGGACGCCATTAGGAACCAGCTTTTCGGAACTGCAACGTTAGTCGGATCTCCCAAACTCCTAGTTTATGCAACCGTAGATCCAAAAGGATCTTCTTCGAAGATAAAATGCATCTGTATAGATTATACAAAATATAAGACCTATGATTCATGGATTGATGATGGCGCGCCCTCATCGGACTTATTTCCCAGAGATTACGAGGATATAGACTACAAGCCTTATGTAAGCGGCGGTGAAAATGATTTGGAAATGGAAAGCACGCAGGCTGATTTTCGCGCAGTTGCGGCATCTTTCCACAATGAATTTTTTGGTGAACATGCAGACAACACTTTGTTTGTTAACTTGGTTAAATGCCTTTTAGCTAAAATTCATGATGAGCGGACGAAAGAAAACGGAAACTCTTATGAATTTCAGGTGAAGTACAGAAACAATAAGCCAGAAACAGCATCTGAGGTATATGGTCGAGTAAATTCTCTCTATAAATCCGCCTACAATCGCTACATTGACCCAGGTGCTACCGAAGTTGATGAGATTAATCCGAAAGAATTTTCTGAGGAGCGGGTAAAGACAGTTGTTCTTTCCCTTCAGGCCATATCCATAACAAAAGGTGCCGCACGCCACGGCGATATTATCGGCGCTTTTTTTGAGGAGATTCTTAGGACCGGCTTTAAACAGGACCGTGGCATGTATTTTACCCACGACAACCTAGGCCGTGTTGACAAAAGGGATTCCCAAACGCGCGTTGTTCTGATTCAAGACTGCTTTTTGAGGAGCAGTCATGGGTCGCGGGGATTTGTCGGACGCGGAGTGGGAACTGATCGGGCCGCTACTG